>OIFJ01000005.1_pt1 | contig 459547 bp, 401 predicted proteins | sample 1582011 | NCBI WGS metagenome assembly OIFJ01 (sample SAMN07501050, study PRJEB24779) | human gut metagenome | isolation source: stool | host: human infant | place: USA: Pittsburgh, PA
CTGAAAAGCAAGGAAATCTGCGGGATATGCTTGTTTTGGTGTAGGGGCTTTAAAAATCAGTATTAACCGACAGCCCCCTTATCTTATGTCTGCTGCTGGACTATATCTGATGCTGCTTTATATCTGATGATCTGTTCCGACTGATCTGTTCCGACGGTCTGCATATCCCGCTCCGGGCTGCAGATATCACACACAATTTTTTTATATTTCACAAACTGATATTCCAGATCAAAATATGTCTGCTCTTCACTGGCCTCTGCCGGTGACCAGTCCTCTCTCTCATCCAGATTGGGGAACCAGGTGTCTGCCTCATAGGCAAAATCAATCTTTGTCACATAGGCCGTGTCACAGTGATCCAGCATGGCGCTGTAAACGCTGTCGCCTCCGATGACATAAACCTCTTCACTGTCATACTTTTTCAGTTCTTCCAGAAGTTCCTCCACACTGTGTACGATCACAGCATCCTTTACCTTATAATTCACATCCCTTGTCAGCACAATATTGGTGCGGTTTTTCAAAGGCTGTCCTCCAGGAAAGCTCTCCAATGTCTTTCTGCCCATGACTACCACCTTGCCTGTGGTGGTCGTGCGGAAAAATTTCATGTCCGCCGGAATACTCACAAGCAGACGGTTATCCTTGCCGATTCCCCAGTTCTTATCTACAGCTACGATTATATTCATTCTGTCTCTCCTTTGCCATACAGATTCTCAGACTGCTATGGGTATATTCCTGATCTGCGGTCCTGCCTGATAATCCTCCACGATCAGATCTTTTGTTGTAAAATCATAAAAATCCTTTATCTCCGGATTCAGGGATACCTTGGGCGCCGCATACGGCGTTCTGGAAATAAGCTCCCGAACAGCCGGTACATGGCGGTCATAGATATGGGCGTCTGCGATCACATGCAGCAGTTCTCCCGGTATCATGCCATTGACCTGGGCCACCATCATGAGCAGGATGGAATACTGGCACACATTCCAGTTATTTGCCGCCAGGATATCCTGGGAACGCTGGTTGAGAACGCCGTTTAAAATAAGCCGGTCCTCCCCTGTGTCCTTTGTCACATTGTAAGTCATGCTGTAGCAACAGGGGTCCAGCGCGCCGCTGTGCAGATATTCAAACTGATACAGATTTGTCATGATCCTGCGGCTGTAGGGATTTTCCTTTAACTGCTGCAGCACATAATCCATCTGGTCTGTCTCCTGGCCTTTGTAAATGAATTTCCTTCCCACCACGTCGCCGTAGCAGGTCCCGATAGACCCGTCCTCATCAGCCCAGGCATCCCAGATATGGGAATTTAAGTCGTGAATGTTGTTTGATTTTTTCTGGTATATCCAGAGGATCTCATCCATGCAGCTTTTGAGAGCCGTCTTCCGCAGTGTCAGCGCAGGAAACTCTTTTCTCAGGTCATAGCGGTTCACAACCCCAAAACGTTTGATCGTGTAAGCGCTCTCCCCTGTATCCTCCCATTTCGGCCGAACCTTCTCGCCCATTGTGTCTGTGCCGTTCTCCAGAATATCACGGCACATATCAATAAAAATATGATCTGCCAGACTCATGTCTTGTCCTCACTTTTCTATGGTTTTGGTAACTGTCTCGTACTGTCACAGTTACTGCTCTGCTTATTCTCTTTTATCCTATACAGAATATCATTAATCATTGAAAATGACAATAGCATTGAATCGTCAACTACACTCTAAGAACGGATGCTGCTGTTCACTCCCTATTCAGTAACCAAGCCGCAGCCTGATTTCTGAACAATAACGAACTGATGTCCTTTTTTATTTAAACAGATTCATGATCCATGGATTGGAAGTTATAAAAATGATCAGGATCACGATGGGCAGTATAAACTTGATCAGCACTGACCACACGTTGACCAGCTTAAAGCTGATCCTGCCATTATTGGTGACTTCCTTCTCCGCATTTTTGCTCTTCCACACCCATCCGATAAAGATACAGGCCAGGATTCCGCCGATGGGGAGAGATACATTTGACACCAGATAATCTCCCAGATCAAAGAAGGTCCTTCCGGCAATCTTAATATCACTCCAGATTCCAAAGCTGAGCGCGCAGGGAATTCCCAGACAGGTGATCAGCGCAGCAGAGATAACAGATGCCTTTGCACGGCTTACCTTGAATGTATTCACGGCAAAAGAAACCACTACCTCCAAAAACGCAATACTTGTGGAAATGGCCGCAAACAGTACCAGCACAAAGAACACAACTCCGAAAATCTTTCCGCCTGTCATCTCATCAAATACTGCCGGAAGAGTCTGGAACATAAGGCTCGGGCCGCTCTCCGGTGAAAATCCGAATGCAAACACTGCCGGAAGAATGGCAAATCCGGCTATCATAGCCACTATAGTATCAAAAAACGCAATACTTGCCGCACTCTTGGGGATATTCTGATCTTTGCCCAGATATGCTCCGTATGTAATGGTGGCTCCTGTGCCCAGTGACAAGGAGAAGAATACCTGTCCAAGTGCTGACAGAAAAACTCCCGGTGTCAGTTTTGAAAAGTCTGGTTTCAGGAAAAATCTGATGCCTTTCCCTGCTCCCGGAAGGGTACAGGAACGGATCACAATGACGATCAGACAGACGATGAGAAGGGGCATCATGACCTTGCAGGATTTCTCAATTCCCTTCTGGATACCCATCACAACAATTGCCACAGTTATGATCATAAACACCAGATAATAGATGATCTGGCTGCCTGTGCTGCTGGTAAAGGATACAAAAAACTCTTCACTGCTCTTCGGCAGTCCTGTAACGGAAACAAAGATATACCGCAGAACCCAGCCGCCCAGAACAGCGTAATAGGATAGTCCGATAAAACTTGTGATAACAGCAAGTATACCCACGCCGCCCCACTTGGAGTTCAGGGCCTTATAGCTTCCGAAGGCGTCCTTCCCTCCGGCGCGGCCGATACTGATCTCCGCAATGATCAGCGGAATACCCACCAGAAAAATGCAGATGAGGTATACCAGAACAAAGGCACCGCCTCCGCTCTCCCCCACAAGCATTGGGAACCGCCATAAGTTTCCCATTCCCACAGCAGAACCTGCTGCTGCCATAATAAATCCGAAGCTCCCCGACCATTTGGGTGCCCCTCCTGTTTCCTGTGTCTGTTTACTCATAATCTCCTCCTTTTCCGGCAATCAAAAGATAACAAAGCGTCAAAAAAAGCTCCCGTCCATAATTGTAATAACAATCAGGACGAGAGCATTAAGCTTCGCGGTACCACCTTGATTCATCCGCATCTCACGGTGCAGACCTTTGCAAGTACAGAAGATCCGAACCACTCCGTGAATCCCCTTATACTCCGGCGCTGTAATGGGCGCTCCCATCGTAGCCTATACTTCTGTAGTCGGTACGCGGCTCCAAGACCATCTTCCACTCAGCCTGCTGCGCTTCCTCCCACCAACCGAAGCTCTCTTTGCCAGTCTGCAGAATGTACTCTTCTTTTCTCTGCCTTTTTCTTTTTATTTTAATAATAAGTATAAGGCTGTTCTTTTTCCTTGTCAAACTGTTTTTCCGCAAATTTGTTACTGCCAGCCATTGGGCTTCATAGCAGCAAAAACATGCACACAGACTGCAAAAACCGCAGCCTCTTTACACTGCTCCCAAAACGTGATATAGTCACCAGGAAGTAAACTATAATCCACAGGATCAAAAGAGGAACCAAACATGAAGAAATTTTTTATACTGCTGCTGAAGCCCTTTTCTTTTCTCCCGGCCCTCCTGGTGATGTATCTGATATTTTCTTTTTCCAGCCAGACGGGAGTCGAATCCGGCAATCTCAGCTATAAAATAAGCCATAAGATCATTGTAACCGCAGATAAAATACTGGACAAAAATATGAGTGACGAACAGATTGCCCACTATACAGACAAGATCCACACCCCGGTCAGGAAGCTGGCGCACATGAGTGAATACTTCGTGCTGGCCGTCTGCGTGTCTTTCCCTCTGTATGTATACGGACTGCGCGGAATCTTGCTCATTCTCTTTGCAGGGCTGATCAGTGTGGGCTTTGCCTGCACAGATGAATTCCATCAGTCCTTTGTAGCGGGCCGCGGCCCCTCAAAAAGGGATGTGATGATAGACAGCATCGGCGCCTTTGCCGGAATCCTGCTGGTACAGTTTGTCTGCTGGAATACCCTTCGCAGAAGCAGAAGAAATAACCGGCGCAGACGCGCCAATAGCTAGAGCGCGCCTGAGAGTTCATCCCGACACTCTAGTGCAGATTCAGGGAGACATCCCCGCAGGGAAGCACTTCCTCCTCTCCCTCCTCATTTCTCACCAGGAGTCTGCCATCCGGCAGGATCTTCTTTGCCTCCACACTTCTTATCTGCGTCCCGTACGCTACCTGCACACGTCTTCCGGGCACTATATTTCTTGTGATATACTCCTTTGGAATCCCCTCTTTTCCCGCCTCCTCAAGCAGATAATTGATAATATCCGCGGTCAGCAGATTCCTGTCCACATATACTCCATCCTCAAGTATGGCTCCGGCAGCATCTGAAAGCTCCTTGGGAAAACCGCCCTCCGGTATCCTGAGGTTCAGGCCGATTCCCACCACCACAAGTTCGATATCTCCGGTCTCAAAGTCCGTGACAGCCTCTGTCAGAATCCCGCAGACCTTCCTCTCTCCAAGATACAGATCATTGACCCACTTAATCCCCAAAGATACCCCGCAGACCTCCTCCACGGCACGGCAGACAGCCACTGCCGCCGCTGCCGTCAGCGTCAGACTCTCCTGCGCAGTCCTCTTTGGGCGCAGGAGCACACTTAGATAAAGGCCGCTGCCCGCCGGTGAGTAGAAACTGCGCCCACGCCTGCCTTTTCCCTCTGTCTGGGCTTCTGCCGCCACAAAAGAACCGTGGGGAAGATTCTCCTCGATTCCTCTTTTTTTCAGATACTGGTTGGTGGAATTGATCTCCTTTTCCACCTCCATGAACACATCCCTGTTATCCAGATGCATTTTCACTGCCTCCACAGACAAAATATCATTGTCCGTCTCAAGGGCATAGCCTCTGTTATTCACAGCCGTGATCCGGTATCCCTCCTGACGGAGGCTCTTCATGGCTTTCCACACCGCTGTTCTGGAATATCCAAGCCTTAACGCCAGCTCCTCTCCGGACAGGTATTCCCCCCTGTGGCTCTCCAGCAGCTTCAGCAGCTCTGATTTTGTTGACATATTCCTGCCTCCCATCCACTGATCTTTCTATATTTGTCTGCATTTACGAAAAGCCAGGCTCCCGCCCGGGAATCTGGCTTTTCTTTCGTATATCCGCTATCTCTCTTCACGGAAATAATTCACACCGCAGGACTGGGGCTGCGAATTCTCTTTTGAGGAACGGATGGATGTGACAATCAGCACAAGTATCGTCATAAAGAACGGCACCATATCGAAAATGGAATCCGGTATCCTGATGACCGATTTTGGCACATAATACTTCAGTACACTGAACGCGCCGAATACTAAAGCCGCAAAGACAGCCTTGTTGGGATTCCAGGTGGCAAAGATGACCAGTGCCACGGCGATCCATCCCAGGCCGTTTACACAGTTGCTGATCCATACGCCGTTACAGATGATCATAGAACAGTATGCACCGCCCAGACCGCAGATTCCTCCGCCCAGCATCAGATTCAGATATTTCAGTCTTGTGACAGGAAGCCCAGCCGCGTCCGCAGCCGCCGGGTTCTCCCCCACCGCACGGATGTTAAGGCCCGCCTTTGTCCTGTGCAGGTAAATGCCGCACAGTATGGCCGCCACGATCCCAAGATAGACGAAAATGTTATAGTTAAAAAAGAGTTTTCCCAGTACCGGAATATCGGACAGCACAGGGATCTCCACTTTGCCGAGGCTTTTTAAAATGCCGGCTGGCAGCTTTAAAGAGGTTTCCCCTGACTTCTCCCTGAAAAAGTCACCGAAAAAGTTGCTAAGTCCTATCCCGAAAATGGTAAGTGTCAGACCCGTAACGTTCTGGTCCGCCATAAAAGTGACCGTGAGCACAGCATAAATAAGAGCACCCAGCATACCTGCTGCAAACGCTGCGATCAGAGCAAGCAGCAGATTGTCTGTCTTATATCCCATGATAAACCCTGCACAGGCGCCGATGGACATCATGCCTTCCACACCCAGATTCAGATGGCCTGACTTCTCATTGATGATCTCACCTAAGATCCCGAACAAAAGCGGAGTACCGGCAAGAACTGCCGCCACAAAAAAGTTAGTAAAAAAATCCATTACGCCTTTCCTCCCTTCCTGCGGGTTACAAAACGGTATCTGACAAAGAATTCACATCCCAGTACAAAAAACAGAATGATACCCTGAAGCACATCCGCGGAGTACGCGGACAGCCCATAGGAGGACTGCATGACCGTACTTCCCTTTTCCAATACACTGAACAGGAAAGATACCACCAGGATCCCCACAGGGTTAAGCTGTGCCAGCCATGCCACGATAATAGCTGTGAATCCCACGCCGCCGGCCACGGATGTGGTCAGCGTCAGATCAGAACCGCTGGCCTGCACCATACCAGCGATACCGCAGATGGCACCTGAAAATGCCATGGTGCGCAGTACGATCTTCTTATAATTCATACCTGCATACTGGGCTGTGGCACGGCTCTCGCCTACTACGCCGATCTCATATCCCTGTTTTGTGTATTTTAAATAGATATACACGATCACTACCAGAACAAGTCCGATCAGCCATCCCACATGCACGCCGAACAGCTTGTCAAGCTGCGCGTTCTCTCCAAAACGGGCAATCTTAGGAAATCCCGAGGAATTGGGATCCTGCCACGGACCATCCCTCAAAAAGGAGATGAGATACAGCGCAATATAGTTCAGCATCAGTGTAAAAAGCGTCTCATTTGTACCGAATTTCGCTTTGAAGAAAGCGGGGATGATACCCCAAAGCGCACCTCCCAGCATACCTGCCAGAAACATGCAGATCATCAGTAGCCAATGGGGAAAATCCCAGCAGAACAGGGCAAAAAATGTGGCAAACACAGCGCCCATGATGATCTGCCCCTCGGCTCCGATGTTCCAGAAACGCATCTTAAACGCAAGGGTAAGTCCCAGTGCCGGTATGAGCAGCGGCACCATCACCTTAATAGTGGCCTGGAATGCCATGCTGCTTCTGAACGCGCCCGACACGATCGTAGCATACACGGAAAACGGATTATATCCGATACAGAGGATAAAGAGGCCGCCAGCCACAATGGCAAGCACTACAGAAGCCAGACGCAGCAGTCTCACCTGCTTTGCGGGGCGCTCTTTTCTCTTCTCAATACGAATCAGAGGTTCTTTTTTTCTTGTCTCATCCATCAGCCTTCACCCCTTCCCTTTTAGATCCTGTCATCATCAGCCCCAGGTCTTCCTTTGTTGTCACAGAAGCATCCACAATACCTGTCACCTCTCCATGGCAGAGCACCATGATCCTGTCAGAGATTTCCAGAAGCACATCCAGGTCCTCACCGATAAACATAACGGCAACACCTTTTTTCTTCTGCTCATTGAGCAGATCGTAAATGGTGTAAGAAGAATTGATATCCAGCCCCCTGACTGGGTAAGCCGTGATCAGAACAGACGGCTCTGACTCAATCTCTCTTCCCAGCAGAACCTTCTGCACATTACCGCCTGAGAGCAGGCGTACAGGAGTCTCCACATTAGGAGTCATGATCTCCAGCCGTTCCACCAGCTCTTCAGCCAGTTTTTTAGCGGGCTTTCTGTCCACAAAAATACCTTTTGCCTTGTCATAGGATTTCAGCAGCATGTTGTCTACCATGCCCATAGAAGCCACAAGGCCCATGCCCAGCCTGTCCTCCGGCACAAAGCCCAGACTGATGCCCAGGTCATTGATCTGCTTCGGAGTCTTGCCGATTATATTCTCTTTATTGTGCAGAACAGCGCCGGTCTCCACAGGCACAAGTCCTGCAATAGCTTCGCACAGCTCCTTCTGCCCGCTGCCCGCGATACCTGCCACACCCAGGATCTCTCCTGCCTTTATCTCAAAAGACAAATCTTTCAGGGCAGTGGTTCCGTCTGCTTTTTTTACAGACAAGTCCACTACCTTCAGTCTGGTGTGTACATTCTCGCATTTTGGCCGGTCTATCTCCAGAGTGACCGGACGGCCGACCATCAGCTCAGTAAGCTGTTTTTCATTGGTCTCTGCTGTATTTACCGTATCAATACTCCTGCCTTTTCTCAGGATCGTCACCCGGTCACTGATCTCCATTACCTCGTTCAGCTTGTGGGTGATAATGATAATAGCGCTTCCCTGCTCTTTCATTCTGCGCAGAATGGCAAAAAGCTTCTGGGTCTCCTGGGGCGTAAGCACTGCTGTAGGCTCATCCAGGATCAATATGTCAGCATTTCTGTACAGCACCTTCAAAATTTCCACGGTCTGCTTTTCACTGACGGACATATTATAGATCTTTTTCTCAGGTTCTACCTCAAGACCAAACTTCTTGGTCAGCTCCAGTATCTTTTCCTTCAGCTCCTTGGGTTTGATCCTCTTTCCCTCTGCACCGATCACCACATTATCCATGGCTGAAAACACATCCACCAGTTTAAAATGCTGATGGATCATGCCGATTCCCAGTCTTTTGGCATCCATGGGCGAATTGATCACCACTTCCCTGCCATTTACATGGATACTTCCCTCATCCGGGTGATAAATGCCTGAGATCATATTCATCAATGTGGTTTTTCCCGAACCGTTCTCACCCAGAAGCGCCAGGATTTCCCCTCTTCTGACATCCAGGTCAATATGGTCGTTCGCCACAACGCTGCCAAATGTCTTCGTGATACCTCTCAGCTCAATGGCATTTTCTACCTTGTCTAAAGCCAACTGTGTCACCTCTCGTTTCTTTCTGTTTTGGTAACGCATACACCATCCGTTACAATTTTAGACACAAACATACAGAGTAATTGTAACATAAGAAAAGAGGGAATACAAAACGATTTTTTACATTTTGTATTCCCTCTTTGTTTTTTTCTCTAAACAAAACTTAATGACCGCATATGCGCAGTTAGATGCAAAATTATGTTACTATTAATCCACGATCACGTTCTTGTAATACCAGTTGATTCCTCCGGTAATAGTTGCATCATCCAGTGTGCCGCCTTCTGCTCCAACAACTTTTCCGTCGTTTGTCTCCAGAACACCGTCAAATACGTTGAAGCCATCTTCCATGATCTTTCTTCTGGCTTCTTCCACTTTTTCTTTGGTTCCGGGTGCGCACAGTTCCTCGTTGACCGGAGTGATGTCCACCAGACCGTCATCCATACCGCCGAAGTAGATCTCAGGTGTCCATGTTCCGTCAATCACCTTCTGAACTGCCTGTGTATAATATACACCCCAGTTCCAGATAACAGAGGTAAGAGTTGCTGCCGGAGCGTCCTTGCTCATATCAGAGTTGTAACCAACGCCCCATACGCCTGCAGATTCTGCTTCTGTCTGCGGGTTTGGTGTGTCACAGTGCTGTCCGATCACGTCACAGCCCTCTGCGATCAGAGCTTTTGCCGCATTTGTCTCCTCTGTGGGGGAGAACCAGCTGTTTGTAACTTTTACATGGATCTCCGCATCCGGGTTTACCTCTGCAACACCGATGGCAAACGCGTCGATACCGCCGGTAACCTCAGAGTTCTCAGAACCCATAGCAGCCACATAACCGATCTTGTTGCTCTCTGTCTTCATACCTGCAACAATACCGGATAAATATCTGGCCTGGTAAATCCTTCCGAAATAGTTGTTAAAGTTTGTATCATTTGACTTATATCCTGTGCCGTGAGAGAAGATCACATCCGGGAATTCCTCTGCAAGCTGCTCACAGGTGTCCATGTAGTTAAAGCTGGTTGCGAAAATGATCTGACATCCGTCCTCGATACATTCTCTGATAGCCTGCTCTGTTTTGGTGGGGTCTGTATCCGGGATATTGTTCTTGCGGATGATCTGGCTGTCTTCCAGTCCCAGTTCCTTCTGCATCTCAACGATTCCCTGGTCATGTGTATAAGTGTATCCGGAACCTTCTGCCGGGTCAGTGATATGGATAACACCAACCTTCAGGTCTTCCTTTGCCACCGGTGCAAACTTTCCGCTGCCCTCTGTCTTGCTTTCATCAGCAGGCTCTTCTTTCTTGTCCGCATCGTCTGCTTTTTCGGTATCATCCGTCTTCGTATCTTCCGTCTTGGTCTCTTCTTTCTTGTCTTCAGCTCCCTGCTGCTGTCCGCAGCCTGCCAGCATTGCACCGACCATTGTGAGAGATAACACGATACCTAAAATTTTCTTTTTCATGCTCGTCCTCCTTTTGATAATTCCTGTACTATTTTTCTATTTACGAGTACAAATCAACTATAACATTATATTTTTTGTTTTTCAACCTGCATATTAAAGATATTGTCTCATTTTTAGCAACAGTTGAGCTTGCCTGAACTGTTACTCATTTTTCTAGATATTGATAAATATTTTGATATACTGTCAATTTATCTTTTTCGTTCAATATTTCATGGCGCATTCCCGGATAGAGCTTTCCTGTCACATGGCGGTAGCCCACCTGCCTCATGTGCTGAAGCTCTTTCACAAACTTTCTTCCGTTGCCGATACAGGGGTCATCCGCGCCTCCCAGGAACAGTATGGGCAGTTCTGGATTCTGCAGCCTCCATCCTTCCTTACTGTACGTCTCCCTGAGCAGCATTAAAAGTCCTTCAAAGCCGTCTGCTGTAAAGGTAAAGCCGCAAAGAGGCGACTGCTCATACTCTTTCACCACTTCCTCATCGGAACATATCCAGGCAAACCGGCTCTTCTCCCCCGCAAATCGGCTGGCAAAGGAGCCAAAAGACATGGCCTCCAGCAGCTTGCTGGGATACAGGCCGCCTTTGTGCTTTTTCTGCGTTTTTGCAATGAGCAGTCCCACATTCACCGCCGGATTCTCGCAGGGCGGCCCGGTGAGGATCAGCTTTTCCAGTTCATTGTCAAAATATTTCAGATAGTTCCTGGCCACCAGCGAACCCATACTGTGTCCCAGAAGATACACCGGCAGATCCGGAAACATCTCCTTGGACCATAAGGTCACCTGATGAAGATCCTCCACCATGGCTTTATTACTGCCTCCGTAGAGATATCCCAGTTCATTCTGGCTGTGCACACTCTTTCCGTGACCCCGATGGTCGTGGATAACGCAGATATATCCGCGTTTTGCCAGATATTCCATAAACGGCAGATACCGTTCCTTATTCTCACTCATACCGTGGGATATCTGTACTACACCCCTGCTTCCCTCCCCGGGCACTACCCACAAAACAGACAGCCCCAATCCATCGTATTCTGATTTCAATACCGCTGTGCCGTGTACCATAATAAAAACCCCCTTTTCAGGCAACAGAACCCGGTCCTGCTGCAGATCTCCCATTATTTTTATACGCAAAAGGCCGCCGCACACTCCCTGCGGCAGCCCTGTTACATATGCTTAGCCTTCTACAACTTCCAGTACATCCATTGGACATGCTTTCGCACAGATACCGCAGGCGATACATTTGCTGCTTGTAGGTGAGTCCTCTGCCTTTACCATTACATGGAAAGGACATGCCTCAACACATTTGCCGCAGCCGGTACATTTTTTCTTGCTGATCATGTAAACGCCTTTTGCATTCTGTGTGATCGCGCCCTCCGGACAGGCCTCCGCGCATTTTCCGCACTGTACACAGACCATTGGTTTTGCATCGCCCTTTTTGTCAATGATCTGGATACAGGATTTGTCTGGGTCAAACTCCTTGTAAAAGCTTGTTGAACAGGCTCTTACACATTCCAGACATGCCATACACTTTGCGCCTTTTGTCACTTTCAGTTTCTTCATCTTGAATTCCTCCGCTATTTTCCTGAAATTTTCGTATGCATCAGAAGCATACACAAGCATATGCTCATGTGATAATTTTAACATTATATATCATGTTTCACAAGTGGATTTTACAAAAAAGGACATTTTCAGCCCTGCGAAAATGTCCTTTTTGTCGTATTTTATCAGAGGATTTTCCTCTTCTTAAAATCGGTTTCGTTATTTTGCCGCCTCGTTATAGATCAGCGCCATCATCTCAAAATCCTCGTCCGTGTTATTCTCCATACTGTGACTCTGTCCCGGTTCAATGACACAGACATCGCCGGGATGTACTTCTGTACGGCTGCCGTCATTGTCCACAAAAATCCCTGTGCCCTTCAGCACATAATACGGCTCCGTATTGCCCACATGCTGATGCATACCGATGGAGCTGTGAGGCTTTATAACCACCTTGGCATATAGCTTGCCATGTCCGTAAAGCTCTTCCTCCTTTAGGATATGGTGGAATTCCACGGTGCCTTCTCCGCCTCGTACCTTCTGCTGTACCACTACATTTGTCTTTCTGACCATGATGTCGATCCCCTTTCTTCTGTCGTATCCCATCTGTCCCCGGTAGTCAGGGACTCTCTTTCTTATAAGAATGATCTGATGATAAAGAACACTGCTGGAACTAGAAATGCAGGAAGCATGTTCATAGTTCTGAAATTCTTGATTCCCAGAATGCTGAGTCCTGAGCTGAAGATCAGGATACCTCCGATAATAGAGATTTCTGCCATGATCGCCGGACTCATGACCCCGGCCAGCAGCAGTGCCAGGCAGTAGAAAAATCCCTGCCAGAAAAATAAAACAATGGCTGCAAGTGCAATGCCGAATCCGAATGTGGATGCCAGCACAGAAGATGTGACAAAATCCAGCATGGCATTGGTGAACAGATACGTATGATCCCCCTTCAGGGCACTCTCCATAGGTCCCAGAATAGACAGGGTGCCCACACAAAACAGCAGGATTGCCGTGGATAAGCCCTGAGCCAGGTTCCCGTTGGAAAACCCGGTGACAAACTTCTTAAACCTGTCCTCCAGATGTATCTTTTCTCCCAGAAGCCCGCCAATAGCCAGACTCACAATAAACAGAACCGGGTACTTACTCTGAGGCATGTATTTGACTATGGCGTTGATCCCCAGTGCAGTTGCTGCCAGGCCCATAGCCTGCATCATGATCTCCTGATGTTCTTCCCTGATCCCCTTTTTCAGTCTGCTGCCAATAAAGCTTCCGGTCAAAATCGCAGCGCAGTTTACCAGTGTTCCTATCATCTCTTGTATCCGCCTTTACAGTTTCAAGTATTGTTCCACATTCACGATAAATACTGTGGCGCCGCCCACATCAATGGTGACCGGCGGTGCGGAATATCCCAGCACCGGACCTTTTGTTCCGGCCGAATAGGTGGGGTTGATGAGCATCTCTTTTCTTCTGGAACACTCTTCCTTGATGACCTGGAGCACCATCTCTACTTTGTCATCCTCAGTTCCTATCATCAGCGTGGCATTTCCTTTTCTCAAAAATCCGCCTGTACTGGCAAGCTTTGTCACACTGATGCGTTCCTTATTCAGACGTTCTACCACGAATCCTTCATCCTCTTTGTGCACGATCGCAAAAATCATTTTCATAATGAAGCACCTCCTAATGCAGTGCTGCTCTCTGCCCGCCGCCCGGCCTCTCCTGAAACCCCAGGCGCCTGTGAGCGTCTGACCAGCTTTTCGTTTATTATAGCATAAATTGGGCTTAATGGAAAATTATTTTGCATAATTTTTCTTGTAATTTCTGTTAATAGGATGCAAATATCACTACAATATCAAGGGCTGTACGGCAGGAAAGCATTCTGTACGCGTAAAAATCCCCTTTTTACAAAACATTCAAATTCCATTCACAATTCTTTTAATATTTCACCACAGTTTCATCACATTTGTGCTTTATTATTAAATACATAGAAAGGCAATCACCTTTATATAAAAATTTTCTTTTTCATACGCCGGGCTTTTTAAAAGCCCGGCCCTCCTTTTTTAGAGGAATTTTTTTTAATTTTTTTCAAAAAATGTGTTGACATTTGGCGAAAGGTATAGTATATTATGTCTTGTCGTTAAGACATGCGCGAGTGGCTCAGTTGGTGGAGCGCGACCTTGCCAAGGTCGAGGCCGCGGGTTCGAGTCCCGTCTCGCGCTCTTTTATTTTATCAGAAGGACGGACATCTGTAAAAGATGTCCGTCTTTTTTCGTCCTGTTTTTATCTAGGAATATATACTCCCGGCTTTTCTCACAAGCTCTTCCAGAAGGGCCTGCATTTTTCCCGTAACGGGATGTTGTCCCAGTCCGTATCTTTCCGCCAAACGCCCCATTCTGGGAAATGCCAGCCACGTACTGCCCGTTTCATCTTCCCAAATGGAAATCCTCAGCGGAAGCTCCAGGGAAATACTCTGGTCTTCTTGCATCAGCTCAGTCCCTACTTTTGGCGCTCCAAATACAACCACCGTTGTTGGCCGCAGAGTCAGGCCTGCCTCCTTTGCATTTTTTGCATGGTCAAATTTGGCAAATACCGGAATCTTCTTCTCTCTCAAAATATCCTCCAGCCTTCTGACCATATCCTCCACCGGAAACTGCCCTTCAAAGAGATACAAGTTATTGTCATCGTAATTGGTAGACAGCAGATCTCCAAAAGCGCCTGCGATCCTTCTTCCCAGATTAGTAAAATCTATTCCCTCTTTATTTGCAAGCAGTGTGACACATACCAGCTCATCTGAATGGGTGAACCTGCTAAGGAAAGAGGAATAACCGGGAGATATGATACATCTGCACTGCCTCTCATTTTCATGACTTCATGTTCTTTTGTATTCATAATACTCCTTCCCTGCCTGCCAGGCATAGTATGGCTGCTTACTTTTACCTTCTGTAACATTTTCGATTACGTTTTATACTGTAACAATATCAGTTACTATTTTATTTGCCAAGATATATTTTAGATTGACCGTAATTTTTTCACATATTATAATAAAAGAAATTACTTTCGGAAAAAGAGGGATAGTCATGCTGAACATAGAAGAAATAAAATGTCTTGTAGAAAATCACAGAACTGAACTTATCCGGGCGGCTGACCGCATCTGGGATTTTGCTGAGGAACGCTTTACAGAATTTCAATCAAGTAAACTACAGATGGATATACTGAAAAGCCATGGATTCACGGTCACAACTCCCTGTGCAGCCCTGCCCACTGCCTTTCAGGCTCAATATGGGAACGGACATCCCGTCATCGGTTTGCTGGGTGAATACGATGCTCTCCCCGGCCTTTTCTGGCCGGCTGACAGCACAAGTTCCGCCCCCGCCAAATGCCAGACAGATGTCCAGAAATGCGGCCACGGATGCGGTCATAATCTATTGGGTATAGGAGCACTAGGTGCTGCTCTGGCCGCAAAAGACTATATGGAGAAGGAACAACTCAAAGGGACCATCATTTATTATGGCTGTCCGGCTGAGGAAAACGCTGCGGGCAAGGCTCTTATGATAGATGCCGGTTTCTTTAGCGGAACAGATATCTGCCTTTCCTGGCATCCTAACTACAAAACAGGGATTTTTAACAATTCCCTTGCCAACTGCCGTGTCTCTTACTGTTTTCACGGTACAAGCGCTCACGCTGCCCAGTCGCCCCATATGGGAAGAAGTGCTCTGGATGCCTGCGAACTGATGAGCGTAGGAGTCAACTATCTCCGTGAACATATGATAGATGAAGCCCGTATCCACTTTGCCTACCTAAATTCCGGAGGAACCGGATGCTGGCGGCTGCCGGTATTCTTGCGGCGGCTGCCTGTGAAATTTTCCTGACTCCCTCTATTGCAGAGCAGGCCTGGAAAGAAAAAGGACGTGACTCTTGATCACGTCCTTAAGATTGCACTCAATATATACTGGCTGTTGGGGAAATTCTTATGTGTGATGTCCTCCAGCCGGATCAAATCCACATCCAGCCATAATTCTTCAGCCACGATCATAAGGTGAGAAAACATGATACCAAAATTAAACTCCTCATATCTGCCCAGATGGTTCATATTATGCTTCTTGGCAAACACGTGAATTCTGTTATCATAGACCACAAAGCGCCACGGCTGACTGTTCATACTGGAAGGAGCCAGGCGCGCGGAATCAAGAAGCTGCTTCATCCACTGTCTCGGAACTTCCTTGTACACACAAAGATCCTGCAGATCCATGCGCTTCGCCTCCACTGCTTTTCTGGTATGACTGCCTCTGCTGTATCCAAAAGCCATCAGGATCACAAATTTCAGATTCCCTTTGTGTGGATTCCCCGCCTTTGGCTTTACACCGCTCAAAAAACAAGTCCCCAGACCTTTTGCACACATAAAGAGCGCAAGCTGTTCCATAATATAGCCTGCATTCATCATAGCGCGGTCCTTCTCTTCTGAGTAAAAGGCAATATAATAAGGCGCCCTTACCCCCAGCAGATGTATTCTTTTATTTTGTCCCTTAGTATTATCTATAATAGAAATCTCCGTATGGATACCGGGATTCAACCCTTCAATCTGGCTGAAATACTCTCTGATCTCATTAAGCAGGGCAGCCTTTACCGGCTCCATTTCATAATTTCGGACTGATTTCCTTGAAAATATCGCTTCGTATAAGTTCATACTCTCACCTTTTAATTTTTCCGTAACAATATTGTAACATATAATCGGGGAATTGCAATGCCTAAATAGAGGGTTTTTCAAATTCTTTTGTATTTTTTTTAAAACCTATTGACAATGTACTCCAATTTGCGTATTATTGTATTAAGCAATTAGTACAGTAATACAGGAGGTGTTACATTATATGTCGTGGAAACTTAATCCCGATCGGCCTGTCTATATGCAGCTGATTGAGCGTATCACAACAGATATCATCGCTGGTATCTATCCGCCGGGAAGCAAACTGCCGTCAGTACGGGATCTGGCACAGACAGCAGGCGTCAATCCCAATACAATGCAGAAAGCTCTTTCAGAGATGGAGCGGACCAATCTGGTCTACAGCCAGAGAACCAGCGGAAGATTCATTACGGAGGACCTGAATATGATCGATAACCTGAAAACGGAACTGGCATCTGAACAGATCAAAGAGTTCCTGGACAAAATGGAAAAAATAGGCCTGTCAAAAGAAGACATCATAGGGCTGATCAAAAAAGTTAGCGAGGAGGAGAAAAAATGAGTACGATTCTGGACTGCCGGGGCCTGACCAAAAGGTACGGCAATAAACTGGCGCTGGACCACATCAACTTGTCACTGGGCCGCGGTAAGATCATCGGTCTGCTTGGCCCCAACGGCAGCGGCAAGACCACCTTGATCAAACTGCTGAACGGCCTTCTGGTACCCACCGAAGGAGAAATCTTTGTCGACGGCAAAGCGCCTGGTGTAGAGACAAAAAAAGTTGTATCTTATCTGCCGGAACGCACCTATCTGAACCGCTGGATGAAGGTATCAGATTTGATTTCCTATTTCTGCGACTTTTATGAGGACTTCGACAGATCACGGGCCTATGACATGCTGCAGAAGCTGAATATCAACCCCAATGACCGTTTATCCACCATGTCCAAGGGCACCAAGGAAAAAGTACAGCTTATCCTGGTCATGAGCCGCAGAGCAAGCCTGTACTGCCTGGATGAGCCGATTGCCGGTGTTGACCCGGCTGCAAGAGATTATATCCTTTCCACTATCATCAACAATTACGATGAGAATGCCACCATCCTCATTTCCACCCATTTGATCTCCGATGTGGAAAACATTCTGGATGATGTCATTTTTATCCAAAACGGTCATATCCGCATGCAGGACAGTGTGGACAATATCCGCCTGGCAAAAGGCGTTTCCGTAGACAGTCTGTTCCGGGAGGTGTTCAAATGTTAAAGAAACTATTCAAATATGAGTGGAGGTCTGTTTCCACGCTACTATTTATTGTACACGGCGCGCTTTTAATTTATGCACTCATTGGACGGATCGGATATCAGATTTATTTTTCAAGATTTGTCTCTGATTCCGGTAGTACCGTCATGGGTATCACAACTATGTTTTATGTGATCGTTTACGTTTTTGGGATCATGGCAGTTCTGCTCATGACTATGCTCTATCTGGCCATGCATATACAGAAAAGCTTCTTTTCAGATGAGGGCTACCTGACCCACACCCTTCCGGTATCACCCACACAGCTTTTGCTGTCCAAAATGTTTATATACTGGATCTGGACTATACTTGACATCATTTTTGTTGTTATTTCCATAGGCATCCTGCTGATCAACAAGGAAACCTGGCCTGCTTTTACTCATGTGTTCCGGGAAATGTGGAATACCCTCAGCTCCCTGAGCGGCTTTTCAAATGTGGTGAATAATATTATATACCTGCTGTCCCTTTTCGTGGATTTCTTCTGCTTCTCCACCGGACTGCTGATATTTGCCATCTGTCTGGGCAGCCAGTTTAAGACCCATAAGGTCATGGGTTCTGTATTGTCCTTCTTTGGCATTGTTATCATAAGCAATATAGTAAATCTTATTATTACAGGAGCTACTCTTCCGGGCGGAATCGGCTCTACACTGATGGTTACAAGCGCCGCAAGTGAAGTCAGCACTACCATAAACTATTCTTACATTGCCCAGACAATATGGTATCTCCTGGCAGGTATTTTCTTCTTCCTGGGAAGCAGATATATCTTGTCAAAAAAGCTGAACCTGGAGTAGAATAACAGTATACTATTTATACTCATATGATCAAAGGGGGGAATGCTGATGCTGATCGTCACAACAGATCACATAGCCGGAAGGAATATTGAAATGCTGGGTCTGGTAAAAGGCAGTACGATCCAGACCGTGCATATGGGCAAAGACATTATGAACGGCTTCAAAACACTGGTGGGCGGCGAACTGACTTCATACAATGAAATGATGAATGGAGCCAGAGCCTTGGCTACCAAACGCATGGTGGAGGACGCACAGGCTATGGGGGCAGATGCCATTGTATGTATGCGCTACTCTTCCGCGTCTGTTGCCCAGGCCGCGGCCGAGGTTATGGCCTACGGAACGGCAGTAAAATTCATCTAAACAAAGCTGTACAGCAAACGACTCTCTGTTTATTTCGGAGGGTACAAAAAAGAGATGACATAGGAACCGAATCATCCGGTTCTGTGCCATCTCTTTTTCTTCTTATCGCCTTATATCATATTAACTATTCGCTCTATATCATTTTAACTATCTGTCCGGCAAGGCTCTTTACTGTATAATTGCCGTTTCCGCCTTCCACATGTACAGATATCTCACCATCCCGGCATACCGCATGGGCTTTCATCACTACATTGCCCCTGCAGTCCGGAATTTCCACATCTGCTTCTTTTCCATCCGCGAACACCGACAGAAGAAGGGTCACGCCGTCCGCAAAGTCATATTCCGGTTCCCGGTCATTATTTCCCATAGGCAGAATGGTGTTTTCCTTCACCATCAGCGGCAGGGAATGATAGTCATGAGTTTCCTTATACCAGGTTCCGCCTTCCCTTGTCTCCCCTGTGATCAGGTTCACCCAGGTTCCCTTCGGGAGATAGTAATCCACTTCACCTGACTCCTTAAATACAGGAGCCGCAAGCAGGGAAGAACCGAACATATACTGACGGTCCAGTGTATCGCAGGCCCTGTCCTCCGGGAAATCCAGGAACATGGGACGCAGAACCGGTGTGCCGTATTCATGGGAGCGCACAGCCTGTCCGTACAGATACGGCATGAGGCGGCATTTCAGATTGACAAACTCTTTCAGGATCACACATGCCTCATCATCAAAAAGCCACGGCACACGGTAAGAAGAAGAACCGTGCAGACGGCTGTGTGAGCTTAAAAGTCCGAACTGACACCAGCGTTTGTAAATATCCGCAGGCGCTGTCTGTTCAAATCCGCTGATATCATGGCTCCAGAAACCAAAACCGCTAAGAGAAAGGGACAATCCGCCCCGCAGGGTCTCAGCCATGGAAACATAGGTTGCTGAGCAGTCACCGCCCCAGTGTGCCGGGAACTTCTGGCCGCCTACGGTTGCAGAACGGGCAAAGAGCACAGCCTCCCCTTTTCCTCTTTCTTCCTCCAGAAGCTGGAATACGGTCTGATTGTATAAGTAGGTATAATAATTGTGCATCTTAACCGGATCTGAACCGTCAAAATACACGATATCCTTAACAGGCACCCTCTCGCCAAAGTCTGTCTTGAAGCAGTCCACACCCATATCCAGCAGTGTCTTCAGTTTGCTCTGATACCATGCACAGGCATCCGGATTGGTAAAGTCCACAAGACCCATTCCGGGCTGCCATAAGTCTGTCTGCCATACACTTCCGTCTGTGCGTTTCAGCAGATATCCCTTTTCCCTGCCTTCCTCAAACAGACAGGACTTCTGACCAATATAAGGATTGATCCATACACAGATCTTCAGGCCCTTGTCGTGATATCTCTGCAGCATGGATTTGGGATCTGTGGTCACATTGGGATCCCATTTAAAATTGCACCACTCAAAAGCTTCCATCCAGTAACAGTCAAAATGGAATACGTGCAGGGGGATATCCCTGTCTGCCATCCCCTGAATAAATCCTGAGGTGGTATTCTCATCATAATCTGTGGTAAAGGACGTGGTAAGCCAGAGTCCGAAAGACCAGGCAGGAGGCAGTGCCGGTTTTCCGGTCAGCTCCGTATATTTCTCCACAGTCCCCATGGGGCTTTTGCCGCTGATGAAATAATAATCCAGGCGCTCTCCTTCCACTGAGAACTGGATCCTCTCCACTTTCTCACTGGCGATCTCATAGGCCACGTCGCCCTCATTGCCCACCAGGACTCCATATCCCTTGTTGGTAATATAAAACGGAATGTTTTTGTAGGCAATTTCGCTGGCTGTACCGCCGTCTTCATTCCACATTTCCACGGTCTGCCCGTTTTTCACAAAAGGTGTGAACCGCTCGCCAAGGCCGTATACATACTCATCCACATCAATGAGAAGCTGTTCCACCATGTAATTTTTCCCGGTCTCCCTGTTATGCATATGTGCCAGGTTACGGAAACTGGACTCTGTCAGGAATTTGTCCCCCTCATAAAAGGCCAGCTTGTAAGCATTCGGTGTCTTGTCGATCACAGCCCTCAGACTTCCGCTTGCAAAAGTCAGACATTCCTCCGTCTCGGTGATCTCCGCGCGGGGATGCTCATTTTTGATCTCTGCGAAAGGCCCTTTATAAAGTGCGCCTGCATGATGGACAGCAGATACCTTTATCACTCCCTCCAAAGGTGTTGACAGAGTAATGGTCAGCATGGGAATGTTCAGGGCATCCCCTCTGCCGGCAATATGTTTTCCCGGAAGATAAACGGTCAGTTCATCTCCCTTAACCATATGACTCCCATACTCTACAGCGTAGGCCGGGGTCATTTCATCTCTTAACATCCAATATCCATTGGTAAATTTCATAGCTGTGGTTCCTCCAGTTCTTCTATTTTGGGTTCATGCTTTTTGAGTACCCGCTCCATGAATTCAGAGCAGAGCAGGGACGCTGCTCCCGGTACAACGATCATAGTATAAGGTATCCATGCCACAATTGCGGCAGAGGAGACTAAAATAAACAGCAGCACAGCCGTTGTCAGGAAATAACGCCCTGTCATGAACATGGACAGCTTTAAAATCCATCCCATAGGCATTTCAAATCTGGAAAGTGCAGGGAAAGCATAGCAGAGCATTCCTGCCGCATAGATGCTGACTCCATAGTAAAGGCAGATAAAAAACAGTCCTATATATCCTGAAGTCTTTGCTTCCAAAATCCCTATATTTAGCTGCAGGATAAACAAAACAACCGCAAAAAGGATTTCCAGGAGAATACCGTCTTTTAGATTTCTTCTGTATGATTTCAGAAACTGTTCCAGTACGTATCCCTCTTCCTTTTTGATCACCTTTACCGCGGTATAATACATGGCAGTTGTAGATACACCGATCGTTATGATGGGGAGGCATCCAATCAGCCAGAATAAACTCAGCACGATCGTGTTGAATATCTTATCAATCACCTTTACATATTTACCGTCATAACCAAATATCGTACCATTGCCCATATGTCATCCCTGCTTTCTTTCCTTTTATATCATTTGCCAGGCGGATGCTCTGCACCGCCCGGCTGTCTGATCATATTAAAAAATGTCTTCCAGTTCCCCTGCTTTTACAAATACCGGAATGCTGTCATACGGAGCATCGCACACATACTCTGCACCGCCTTCATATATCCTGCTGTCGTTAATGTTTTTCCATTTTCCTTCCGGCAGATAAACCTTGCGTTCCCTGACGCCTTCATACAGTACCGGGCAGACAAGCACCTTGCTTCCGAACATGTACTGGTCCTCAATTTCCCAGGCTTTTTTGTCCTCCGGGAAATCATAAAACAGAGGACGCATGATCGGTGTCCCTTTTTCATGGGCATCCTGCATCAGTGTCTTTACATAAGGACGCATCTTCTCACGCAGTTCCATATACTTTTTGCAGATTTCGTATACTTCTTCCCCGTAGCTCCATACTTCGTTCTCCGCGCCGCTTATATGTTTTCCTCCTCCTGTGGTTCCCAGAGGCTCTTTAAACGGTTCACGGAACCCGTGCAGTCTCATGACCGGGCAGAATGCGCCGAAAGCAAACCATCTGACAAAACACTCCTTAAACGCATCGTCGTGGATATTGCCGCCGTGGAATCCGCCGATATCGGTAGTCCACCACGGAATACCGGAGATTCCCATGTTAAGGCCTGCTGCCAACTGATTTCTCAGAGCGCGGAAGGAGGAGTCAATATCTCCGGACCATACCAGCGCGCCGTATTTCTGGCTGCCGGCCCATGCGCAGCGGAGAAGATTGACGATATTCTCCTGTCCCTCTGCTTCCATTCCCTCATAAGCCATGCGCGCGTAATATTTGGGATATAAATTACCCACTTCCATATCAGCACCCAGGAAATAACGGTAATGTTCGTATTCATATCCGGTAAACTCAGGCTCCGCCTCATCCAGCCAGAAAATTTTAATACCCAGGTCATAATAATTTTTCTTCATTTTTTCCCAGACATAATTTCTTCCCTCCGGATTGGTCACGTCTATAATGCAGGCGTCTCCAAGCTGTCCGATGCGCTTTCCGTATTCTGACCGGGTCAGATAGCCCAACTCCGTCATCTCCTCATAGTTCTCGCTCTCCGCGTCAACTGTGGGCCAGATGGATACCATCAGTTCAATTCCCATCTCTTTTAATTCCCGCACCATTGCTGCCGGGTCGGGCCAATAATCTTCATCAAACTTCCAGTCTCCCTGATGGGGCCAGTGGAAGAAATCCACAACGATCACATCAATGGGAAGGCCTCTTCTCTTATATTCCCTGGCCACCTCCAGAATCTCATCCTGGGTCTGGTAACGCAGCTTACACTGCCAGAATCCCATACCGTAATCCGGCATCATGGGAACCTTTCCTGTGGCATCCGCATAGGCTTCCTCGATCTCAGCCGGGGTATCACCCGCTGTTATCCAGTAATCCATCTGCTTTGTAGACTCAGCGATCCACTCGGTAACATTTTTTCCAAAGGTCACCTGGCCGATGGCCGGATTGTTCCAGAGAATTCCGTATCCTCTGTCTGACAGGGCAAAAGGAACACTGGCCTGGGAATTTCTATGCGCCAGCTCAATAATACAACCCTTCACATCCAGGTATGGCTGCTGATACTGTCCCATACCGAAAATCTTCTCGTCCTTGTATGCCTCAAACCGAACAGTCAGCTTGAAATTGTCAGAGCACTGACGGGGATTAAAGGTTCTGGGCACGATCTCCAGGGCACTGGCGAATTTGTCACTTCCCTCATACATATCTCTGGTGCGGTCATACTCCTCCAGAAGAAGCTTTCCATTCTGATTATAATATTGGAGCACCCCATTGTCCATGATTTTACAGGTTAAATTGCCGTTGGTGATGACCGCCTTTTTCCCTTCAATGGTGATCTGTACCTCTGTCTCTTCCGGCTCCAGAAGCGCGCTGTCCGTATCCGGAATGAACTCGCTTCGCTGGGTAGCACGGACGCGCAGGCTGTTCTTCCCCCACGGCTCGATCAAAAGCAGTTCTTTATCCTGCCTTCTGTATAATTTGTTGCCCACTTGTTTCAGCATTTAAGTACCTCCTCTTTTCAAATCCTTTTTAGACACTCTCCGGTCTTTTCTTATTTTATAAAAGGGCTGCCCCAGTTTTACGTGCAGCAGCCCCTTCTTTTTAGAAGTTCAGTTCAAAATCATTTTTTGTAAACAGCGGGATCTGTTCAATAGGTGTCGGCACCGTGACAGTCTGTCCGCCTTCGTATGTCTCGCCTGTCCATACATTTTTCCACACAGCTCCTGTGGGAAGGTAGACTTCTTTTTGTGTCTCTCCCTTCTCCATAACTGGAGCTACTAATATCTCAGGCCCGAACATGTACTGTGTCTCATTATCCCAGCAGGCCTTATCCTCCGGGAAATCATAAAACATAGGTCTCATGACCGGAGTTCCCTTTTCATGTGCCTCCTCCATCAGACGGCGCACATAGGGACGCATGGCTTCACGCATTTCAATGTATTTCTTACAGATCTCATAGACTTTATCTCCGTAAGACCAGATTTCATTGGGTGCCCCGGATACGCACTCCGCACCGCCGGTTGTTCCGTACTGAGGCTGGTATGGCATACGGTATCCGTGCAGTCTCATGACAGGACAGAAGGTGCCGTATTCAAACCATCTGACAAGTACCTCGTGGAAATCCTCATCATAGATATTGGCTCCGAAAAATCCTCCGATATCTGTTGTCCACCAGGGAATTCCCGCGATCCCCATGTTGAGTCCCGCCGCAAATTGGTTCTGCAGGCTCTCAAAGGAGGAGTGGATATCACCTGACCACACCAGTGCTCCGTATCTCTGGCTTCCCGCCCATGCGCAGCGCAGCAGATTGACGATATTTTCCTGTCCTTCCTTTTTCATGCCTTCAAAGAAGGTCTGTGCGTACATTGCCGGGTATACATTTCCAATCTGTACATTCGGTCCCAGATGATAACGGTAATTCTCAAAGTCATACACCGTATATTCCGGTTCTGCCTCATCCAGCCAGAAAATCTTCACACCCTTGTCATAATAGTTCTGTTTTGCCTTATTCCAGACATATTCTCTGGCTTCCGGATGGGTTGGGTCATACTGGATGGTATTGCCCATATATGTATTGTCAATACGGACACCTTTTTCTACCCTTGTGAGAAGGCCCTTTGCCTTCATCTCCTCAAAATTCTCACTCTTATAATCCACCATAGGCCAGATGGAAACCATAAGCTCAATTCCCATCTCCTTCAGCTCTGCGATCATGGCATCCGGGTCAGGCCAGTAGGTCTCGTCGAATCTCCAGTCTCCCTGCTTCGGCCAGTGGAAAAAGTCCACAACGATCACATCAATGGGAATCTGACGGCGCTTATATTCTCTGGCCACCTCCAGAAGCTCTTCCTGTGTCTGATATCTGAGTTTGCACTGCCAGAATCCCATACCGTATTCCGGCATCATGGGTACCTTTCCTGTGGCGTCTGCGTAGGCTTCCTCAATTTCAGCGGGTGTGTCGCCTGCTGTGATCCAGTAATCTAATTTTTTAGTGGATCTTGCCTCCCATGAGGTAATATTCTTATTAAAGCTGACACGTCCGATCGCAGGATTATTCCACAAGAAGCCATATCCCAGCGATGACAGGGCAAAGGGAACACTTGCCTGGGAATTCCTGTGTGCCAGTTCCAGTTCCGCCCCTTTGACATTTAAGAATTTCTGCTGATACTGGCCCATGCCATAAATCTTTTCATTGGGATTGGATTCAAAGCGCATGGTAAGCTGATAATCCCCGCCGATGATCGGTTTGAATTCTCTCGCCTCAACCTCCAAAGAGCTGCAGGTATCCGCAAACATATCCTCTCTGTTGCGGACATATTCCTCAAGAAGCACCTCACCTTTCTGGTTGTAAAATGTAATCTTTCCAATATTGTTCACTACTGCTTTGATATTTCCGTTGACAATTTCCGCGGAAAAATCATGTATTACAATCCTGGCTTCTTCGCGTCCTTCCGGTTTTCCGTCCAGTGCCCAAAGCTCATCCGGCATTTCAGGCATTTTGGAGGCCCGGACCCTCAGACTGTTCTTTCCCCAGGGTTCCACAATAACCCGCTCCGCATCATAACGGTAAAGCAGTGCATGATCCTTTTCCTCAAAATATCCCAGTAAAAATTTATTGTCTGAGCGAAAATCTCCTGTGGATGCGTCTTCTCTTTTTACAAAATCCGTCATTTCTTGTCCTCACTGTTATAAATTTCAGTAACTGTTCCGTACGCTCTCGGTTACCTTCTTATTATTCTTTTACCGCCCCTGCCGTCAGGCCGCCCACAATATATTTCTGCAGGAATACAAACAACAGGATAACCGGCAGTACCAGAATCGCACCATACGCCATGATACAGTTCCACTTTGTTCCGTATTTACTCTGGAATTTATAAATATTGGCTGTCAAAGGACGCATATCCGGTTTCACGTTAAAGGTCATGGAGTATGCCAGGTCGTTCCAGCCGCCCAGGAAGGAGATAACCACTACTGTGATGACACCTGTCTTAATTGCCGGAATCATGATCTTGAAGAAGGACCGGAACACACCGCAGCCGTCGATCCTGGCAGCATCGTCCAGGGATGTGGGCACGCTTTTGAAATAAGGTCTCAGGGTTACAACAATAAACGGTACAGACCCGGAGGCGATGGCCAGGGATGGGCCTAAGTAGGTTCCTAATAAATGCAGCTTGTTGAAGATCAGATACATAGGTGTCAGCATAAGAGATGCGGGAAGCATCTGGGTCACAAGGAATGTGAGCAGGAATACTTTTCTGCCCGGTACTTTATAACGTCCCATGCCGTAAGCTGCCGGAATACCAAATACCAGTGAGATCACCATAGATAAAAAGGCGATACAGACACTGTTCCTCAGAGAGGATAAAAACTCTGCATCCTGGAAGTTTTTGATCCAGGGTTCCAGGGTGAAATGGTGCGGATAATATGTCACCAGTTTACCGAAGGATTCCGCATCTGATTTAAATGACATAGCCAGAATCCAGTAGATCGGGAACAGGAACAGAATGGCAACAATAACCGCAATAACACAGTTGATCATATTTTTTCTTTTTTCTTTGGAACTTGTTATTTTTACTTTTCCTGCCATTCTAATCATCCTCCTTTGATATGAGACGCAAGTAGAATAGTCCCACAATAAACAGACACGCGAATAAGATGATCGCCGCTGTAGAACCTAAGGAGAATTCATACTGTTTAAAGGACAATGTATAAGCATAAGTACCCAGAACATCAGTAGAGTTCAGAGGACCTCCGCTTGTCATAACAAACATCAGATCGAATGCTTTAAAAGTATAGATAAATCCTAACATAAGCACTGATAATATAGCCGGTTTCATAAGCGGAAGTGTGATATAAAGAAATCTCTGGAACGGATTTGCACCGTCAACTTCCGCGCTCTCGTAAATCTCAGTGGAAATTCCTGTAAGACCCGAGGTCAGAAGCAGCATATTGAACGGAATACCAACCCAGCAGTTCACCGCAATGATGGCGATCATGGCTGTACTTCCGCTGAGCAGCCATTCCACCGGAGCACTGATCAGACCCAGCTTCATAAACAGGTCATTGATCACACCACTGGACACATCGAACATATTCTTGCCCAACAAAGCCGTAACAGACATTGGCATCATATATCCCACCAGGATCATACCACGGATCGGTCCAGCAAGTGTAAATTTCTTTGAGAAAAACAATGCAAATATAAATCCTATTGTAAACTGTACAACCAAACATCCGATGGTAAACACAAATGTATTCTTAAATACCATCAAAAATGTTTCATTGTGAAATAATTCTATGTAGTTGGACAAACCTACAAATACATCTGTTCCGCCTTTGAATGTCTTAACATTTACATTCCTGAAGCTGAGTACAAAGTTGTACACAAGCGGATATCCAAGAACCACCAGCATATAAATGAATCCCGGAAGGATAAAGGTATAGCCTTCTCTTCTCTTTTTTGCCGCCATCGACATTTTCATGGATTTCACCCCTCTTCCAAATTCCTATCTGTTTCTTTTAAAAAGGTTTAAGATGTATCGCCGGGATACACCTTAAACCTTGTTTTACAGTCAGCATCCAGACTTCTTGCAGCAGTTCAGCCAACCAAACTGCAGCCTATTCTGTTTTACTTCTGTACTGCAATAGGTGTTTCTTCCAAAATAGGTGAAATCGTTGCCTGTGCTTCTTTCAGAGCTTCTGCCGGGTCTTTGTCACCCAGTAAAGCTGCCTGCTCTGCTTTGTACAGTGCTTCGGAAATTGTCGGCCAGGACTCGTGAGGTCCCCTTGCAACTGCAAATTCCATGGAGTCATTGAATACTTTATATCTCTCATCTGCTGTCCAGAAATCTTTCAGTTCTACTGCGTCAGCACGAACCGGTAATTTTCCTGCGATCTCACACCAGTCTGCTGTGTTCTGTGCGGACTGCATATATTTCAGGAATTCTGTACACTCTTCTACATTTTCGGAACCGCTGCATACACCGAAGTTCTCACCGCCGATAACAGTTGCCTGCTGCTCACCTTTCGGCATTGGAGTATACTTGTATTCCCATGTAACATCATCTTTATTATCGGTATCTAAGGTTGCGATCTGCCATGTACCGGATTCCAGCATAGCGGCTTTGCCTGCGATCCATGCATTGTAAGCATCGCCCTGTCCCCAGTTTACAGCTTCTTTACTCATATATCCGTCTTTTACCAGGTCACTTAAGAATGTCAGAGCGTTCACTGCCTTGTCGCTAGAAACATCTGTGATGTCTGCTCCGGCGCCGTACAGCCACGGAATGAACTGGAAGGTTCCCTCTTCATTAGCGATAGCTGACATAGCAAATCCGTAAACTCCGTTGGCTTCGTCTGTGGTTTTTTCACAGGCTTCTTTAAATTCGTCCCATGTGGTCGGCGGATTTTCAATGCCTGCTGCTTTCAGCATATCCATGTTGCACAGCAGTGCCAGACAGTTTGAGTTGTTGGGCAGTCCGTAATATTTTCCGTCTGCGTCCATACAACTGCTCAGAGGTCCTTCATAGAACTGATCCAGATCAGACCATCCCTCCAGATACTCTGTGATGTCTGCGAACACACCCAGGGAAATGTAGGATGCCATATCCGGTGAATCCACCATTCCGATATCAGGAAGTTCTCCTGATACAGCACCGATGGTATACTGTTTCATTAACTCATCACGTGATACAAAAGTAGGTACAATGTAGATATCACTCTGCTCTTCGTTATATTTCTTTACAACCGCATTCAGGGCGTCAGCCTCATGCTCGAAATAGTGCCAGAGGGTAACTTCTTTACCGCCGTTAGGCTCCCCTATGTCTGCTGCAGTGGCTTCTGTTCCTGTTTCAGTCTCCGCGGAGCCTGTATCCGCGTCGTCTGCGGTATCCTCTGTGCCGGTATCCGTACTATCACTTTTCGTGTCACCGCCTCCTGAATTACCACAGCCTGCTGTCATAGCCAACACCATTGCAGATGTCATAGTCAGCGCCAATGTCTTAACAACTTTCCTCTTCATTTTGTTTCCTCCTTTTGTTTTTTCGTTTCTTAGGATGTTCTTATTATAGCGGTAAAATGCCATTTCAAAAACCGCCGCTTTTAAGATTGGGATTAATTTTTTAGGGTATTTTTTTAATATCGGAGTAAAAAATTAATATTTTTTATTTTTCATTGTATATATTGTACATTTTGATCATATAATAACAGCATTTTACACACAAAAAAGCGAGACGTTAACGTCTCGCCTTTATAAACTCCGTCACATTGACTCCCGTCTCTTCCTTGAAACATTTGTTAAAGTATTTGGGGTCTGAGAATCCCACACTGTACAGCACTTCGTCCTTAGAAATATTGCCCTCCAGCAGCAGTTCCTGGGCTTTCTCAATCCGGTACCTTCTGAGAAATCTGGAAAAATTCTCACCGATATCTCTGCCGAACAGATAACTGAAATATTCTGCGCTGACCCCCAGGTCTGCCGCTAAATCCTTCTGTGAGATTTTGGATGCATAGGAGCATTCTATAATATGCATTGCTTTTAAGATCAGCGGGTGCGCATTGGGGTATCTGCTTTTTAAATCCCTGTTCTCCTTATCCCAGGTAATGCTGCTGTTTTCTTCCAGCCTGTGAATAATATCCTCGATATCTTCAGGTACCAGAGGCTTTACCAGATAGTCTGTGACTCCAAGAGAGATTGCCTGCCTGGCCAGTTCAAATTCCTCATACGCACTGATTATAACAAACTTTATCTTCATATCCTGCGCTCTGGCCGCTCTTATGAGGGATATTCCGTCCATATACGGCATTTTAATATCTGTAAAGACCACATCAGGCTCTAAAAGCTTCATAAGCTCAAATGCCTCTTTTCCGTCTGCGGCCTCCCCCACGATCTCATGTTTGTCCGATACCATCATGATCAGATTCCTAAGCCCTCTGCTGGCCCTTTTTTCATCTTCCGCTATAAGTATTCTCACATCAGTTCCTCCTCCTGGCATATCTCCTTCTGTTTTTTTAGCTCAGATTCCGGGATCGGGATCCAGAACGTAAAAGAGGTTCCCTGACCCAAGCCTGTCTGCATTTGGATATCCAGCTTCTCTCCATAATACATCCGCATTCTTGTGACAACGTTTAAAATCCCTATGCCTACCTTCTGCCGCTGCAGAACAGGAGCCATTCCCTTTGACTTTAAGATATTTTTTATCACCTTTTCCGTATCTGCGTCAATTCCGCTGCCATTATCCCTGATCTCGATCCTCAGACGTCCCTTTTCCTCCGATACGGTGATCTTAACGATGCCTCCTTCATGTCTTCCCTCAAAGCCATGGAGGATAGAATTCTCAACAAAGGGTTGGAACATAAGTTTACAGCAGGGCCAATAACCATATTCCTCCTCAAATTCGATGGAATAGTCAAAGACATTCTCAAATCTTGTTTTCTGCAGATAGAGATACTGATCGATCCATGCAATTTCCTGGTACAGATAGACATCCTGACATTTCTGGTCAAATGTATAGCGGAGTATATTGGAAAGCTTTTTGATCAGGACAGATACCTGACGGTTTCCCGCCTCTATAGCTTCATAATTAATGGTGCCCAGGGTATTGCATATGAAATGTGCATTGATCTGGGATTCAAGGGCTTCCCTCTCTGCCTGATGCTGACGCTCAATGGATGCCAGCGTTTCCTCATGCTGCCTCTTCATAGCTATATTTTTTTCTTCCAGGGCTTCTATCATTTTATTGTACTCATCTGCCAACTGCCAGATCTCATGTTTTCCTTCTATAGAAATCTTGCTGTGGAAATTGCCCTTTTTCACGGTTTTGATGGACTCGGAAATCTTTGTGACCGGTTTGAGAAGATACCGCATAAAGAAAACCGTCAAAAAGATATAGGCTGCCAGTATCAGTATATAGATCATCACACCCCTGTTGTAAATCTGATCCACATGCTCCTGCATTTTATGCTCATCCATAAGAATGTTCATGGTCCACCCAAAGTAACCCAGCTCCCGGCTGATAATCTGTATATCATCATCCCGCACCAGGTTATCCTCCGAGGTACCGATATATTGGTCCATGTTATGATACAGGATCTGTCCATTCTCATCTGCTATGTAACCCTGGGCGTATTTTACTTTGGGAATCTCCACTGTATTGAGAAATTCCTTAAAGACATCCATATTATAGCTGACGATCAGAACATTCTTCACTTTTCTGAGACCGGTTCTGTTGCCGATCAGGGGATATGCCACGTGAAAAAGCCGGAGATCGGAGTCCTGAGGGTGTACTCCCGGTTCAGTGGATGCCATATACAGCGGAATATAATAATTATTGGTATTGTTCATGACTTCCTGATACATTTCCTGCAGGTACTTGTCATTCTCATCATCCCACATGGCCCCGTCAGAACGCCTGTACCTGTCATACTGGCACAACAGGCCGTCCTCGCCCACAATGGCCACTGCCACTGTGTTTTTAATATAGTCATAGTCCGACAATGTGTTGTATAACGCATTATATCCATTGCTGTCATAGCAGGCCTGAACCTTATTATAGATATCTGCGGATACCACCATCTCACTGCCGAAGTTTATATGCTCTTTAATCGAGTATTTCACATTTTTCTGGACAGACACCAATACGGCATTTTCTGTTTCAAAGCTCTGTTCCACCAGATAATTCAGGTATTCATTTTTCAGGTATCCCTGAAATACAAGAGCCATTACCAAAACAGCCAGTGAAAACACAAGAACAAAAGAGGAAACAATATGCTCTTCAAAATATGTTTTTATCCTTCTGTATATACGCATGGAATCCTCCTTCTCTCTTTCGGCGGTCTTGCCGCCTACTCTGTCTTATTATCTGCCGCTGCCTTCACTTCCTCTGCCACCACCTGTATCTGTGCGTCCACGTCCTTTTTAAACTGTTCCCAGGCATCCGGATGGTCCACAAAGTATTTGGGGCAGATTTTCTCTGTCACATCGTAGTGGCGGATCACGTCACTGCTCTTTAAGTCAAAGCGGTAACAGAGCCATCCCACCAGCTTGACAAGAGAGTCATATGTTGCCTGGGTAAATTCACCGGTCTCATCCTTATGGCAGCACTCAATGGATAACGTATCGTCATTGCGGGAGTTGGAGGCATAGGCTATCTCTGAACTGGGAATGCACTGGACGATCTCGCCCTCAATCCCTATGACAAAATGGCTGCTCACTTTTGTCTCATGGCTGTCCTTCAGCCCCTCAAAATAATTTCTGTTTTCCTCTGCCGTGCTTCCCGGATTTGCAGTATAATGCACCACAATGCCTTTTATCTTTTTCAAAGGAATGCCCGGTCTGGAATACTCATTTACATCCAACAGCTCCACATCAAAAGGGGGCGCGCCTATAAAGCTGCCGTTTTCCTGGGTGACCTTTGTCTGCAGCTTTTCCAGCTTGGCATCCTGTATCTTTCCTGTGACTATTTTTATAACCCCTATTGCAAATATGATCCCCAACAGGACCAGTCCGAAGAGCATGAGCCTTTTATTTCTCTGCCTCCTTCTGTTTATCCTTCTGTAATCCCTTCTGTTATTTCCTCTCCTTTGTCCCATAAGCGTTTCTCCCCATTTATGTACATTTCCTGCAGCTCTTTGGCAGGCCTGCGCATTTACCGCGCTGACCGTAAGACAGACTTCTCCTTTTTATAAGACAAAAGGCTGTTGCCACTATAGCAACAGCCTCTGTTCTTGTATCGATAGGAGATACACAATGCCTGTGCTTCCTATTATTCGTCTACACTGTAATTCGGTGCTTCTTTTGTAATGTGAATGTCGTGCGGATGAGATTCTTTCAGAGACGCGGCTGTGATCTTAACAAACTGTCCGGTCTGCTTCAGAGTCTCGATATCCTTTGCACCACAATAGCCCATACCGGAGCGGAGACCACCCACTAACTGGAATACCGTATCCTCCACATGGCCTTTGTAAGCAACTCGTCCTTCGACACCTTCCGGAACCAGTTTCTTGGCATTCTGCTGGAAGTAGCGGTCCTTGCTGCCGTTCTCCATTGCGGCAATAGAACCCATGCCTCGGTAAACTTTATATTTTCTTCCCTGATATAATTCAAAGTCTCCCGGGCTTTCGTCACATCCTGCGAAGATACTACCCATCATGCAGACATTGGCTCCTGCTGCGATCGCTTTGGTCATATCTCCTGAATATTTGATACCGCCGTCCGCGATAATGGGAATACCCGCTTCTTTTGCCGCTGCGTAGCACTCCATGATCGCTGTGATCTGCGGAACACCGATACCAGCTACCACACGTGTGGTACAGATGGAACCAGGTCCGATACCGACTTTGACAGCATCTACGCCGGCCTCGATCAGGGCTTTTGTTGCTGCTCCGGTTGCCACATTACCTGCAACTACCTGCAGATTCGGGTGTTTTGTCTTGATTTCTTTGACTGCTTTGAGAATGTTAGCGGAATGTCCATGTGCAGAATCCACTACAATGACATCAACTTGTGCTTCCACCAGCGCGTCCACACGCGCCATAACGTTGGCTGTGATGCCTACCGCTGCGCCGCACAGCAGTCTTCCCTGCTCGTCCTTTGCGGATAAGGGATATTTGATCTGTTTCTCTATATCTTTAATGGTAATAAGACCTTTTAAGTTGAAGTTTTCATCGACGATCGGAAGTTTTTCTTTTCTTGATTTTGCCAGGATTTTTTTGGCTTCCTCTAAAGTGACTCCTTCTCTGGCTGTGACCAGATTTTCTGATGTCATGCTCTCTTTGATCTTTTTACTGAAATCCTCTTCAAATTTCAGATCACGGTTGGTAATGATACCTACCAGCTTCCTGCCCTCAGTAATGGGAACACCAGAAATACGGAATTTTGCCATAAGATTGTTGGCATCCTCCAGAGTATGCTCAGGGGAAAGATAGAAAGGATCTGTGATGACCCCGTTCTCGGAACGTTTTACCTTGTCTACCTCATCTGCCTGTGCTTCAATAGACATATTTTTATGGATGATACCGATACCTCCCTGTCTCGCCATAGCAATTGCCATACGGTATTCGGTAACTGTATCCATTCCTGCACTCATCATCGGAATATTTAACTTCACTTTTTTTGTCAGATTTGTCGACAAATCAACCTGATTGGGGATTACTTCAGAATATGCCGGAACCAGCAGCACATCGTCAAAAGTAATGCCTTCACCAATAATCTTACCCATTTTTGTTCTCCCTTCGTTTGTTTATAGTAAAATAATATAACAAATTACGACAAACCTGTCAATCCGTAAAAACTTTTCTCGGACAGCTTTTTTCTATATTTTTGATCAATTCCATGTCCGGCTCGATCAGCACTTTACAAACTTCTTTGTCGTCCGGGATGATCATGGCATAAATCTTATGGGATGGATTTCCGGATGAAAAATCGTAAACTTTAATATTTTTATTGTGGTTCTGGTAATCCAGACGATGTGACTGTACAGGAGCCATAAGCTCCATCTTGGAGAGATCCAGGCTCTTGACCCTCTTCCTTTTTGCTCTGGAAGCGATCCTGTCAATATCCAGCTCTCCGTTCACATAGAGATATTCAAATTCCAGATCCAGGTTCGGCAGCAGAAAATACGCAGCCGCTCCCAGAACTACAGCTACAACCAGGGCGATGGGTGTAATGAAAATACCGGCTACTGCCGCCAGTACGATCAGTGCGATGACCAATACCTTGATTGCCTTCTCCTTTATGGTCTGCTCCTTTTTTACGAGCAGTTCTGAGTACGCGTCGTTCATGTTTTCCTCCTTAAATGTCCGCTTTTGTGCAGCCCGTTCAGCAGGTCTGTGCATTTGCCGCACTGAACAGCTTGGGCTTTTGCTTATAAGTCTATCACAAAGAAATGCCGGTGTCCATATGACACCGGCATAAGAAATGTGAAATTTCTATATATATCTTACATCATTCCCATTCCAGGAGCACCGCCTGCCGGCATAGCCGGTGTTTCTTCTTTGATATTGGAAACAACAGCTTCTGTTGTCAGCAGAGTACCTGCAACACTTGTTGCGTTCTGCAGTGCGCTTCTTGTAACTTTTGTAGGATCCAGGATACCTTCTTTTACCATATCCACATATTTCTCATTTAACGCGTCAAATCCTACACCCATATCAGATTCTTTTACCTTGTTGATGATAACAGAACCTTCCAGACCAGCATTTGCTGCAATGTGGTACAGAGGAGATTCCAGAGCTTTCAGGACAACTCTGGCACCTGTCTTCTCATCTCCATCCAGTTCAGCGATCAGCTTCTCAACTTCTTTGGATGCATGGATGTAAGCAGATCCGCCGCCTGCGATGATACCTTCCTCAACTGCTGCTCTTGTAGCGTTCAGGGCATCTTCCATACGCAGTTTTGCTTCCTTCATCTCTGTCTCAGTAGCAGCACCTACGCGGATAACCGCAACGCCGCCAGCCAGTTTTGCAAGTCTTTCCTGTAATTTCTCTTTGTCGAATTCGGATGTTGTCTCAGTGATCTGATGTTTGATCTGAGCGATCCTTGCATCAATATCTTCTTTGTTGCCTTCGCCGTCAACGATAACTGTGCTTTCTTTCTGTACTTTTACAGATTTTGCACGTCCTAACTGATCCATGGTAACGTCTTTTAACTCAAGACCCAGCTCGTCGGAGATCACAGTACCGTTTGTCAAGATAGCGATATCCTGAAGCATTTCTTTTCTTCTGTCACCATATCCCGGAGCTTTCACTGCTGCTACGGAGAAGGTTCCTCTTAATTTATTTACGATCAGGGTTGTCAGTGCTTCGCCTTCAATATCCTCAGCAATGATCAGCAGTTTTGCTCCTGATTTTACAATCTGCTCTAAGATCGGCAGTAAATCCTGGATATTGGAAATCTTCTTGTCAGTGATCAGGATATAAGGATCATCCAGAACTGCTTCCATCTTATCCATATCTGTAGCCATGTATGCGGAAATATATCCTCTGTCAAACTGCATACCTTCTACCAGATCCAGCTCTGTCTTCATGGTCTTGGACTCTTCAATGGTGATAACACCATCGTTGCTCACTTTATCCATAGCATCTGCTACCATTTCGCCTACTTCATCATCGCCTGCGGAGATAGCTGCTACTCTTGCGATCTGATCTTTTCTTTCAATCTTTCCGCTCATTTTCTGAATGGCATCAACTGCAACCTCTGTTGCTTTCTTCATACCTTTTCTCAGGATGATCGGGTTAGCGCCTGCTGCCAGGTTCTTCATACCTTCGTTTACCATTGCCTGTGCCAGAACAGTTGCTGTTGTAGTACCGTCACCGGCTACATCGTTTGTCTTGGAAGCAACTTCTTTGATCAACTGTGCGCCCTGGTTTTCAAATCCGTCTGCCAGCTCGATCTCTTTTGCGATGGTCACACCATCGTTTGTGATGAGCGGAGCTCCGAAGGATTTATCCAGAACAACGTTTCTTCCTTTCGGTCCTAATGTTACACGAACTGTATCAGCTAACTGGTTCACACCACTTTCAAGGGCAGCTCTTGCTTCTGCGCCGTATTTGATTTCTTTTGCCATGATTTGATTCCTCCTGAAATTAAATAATGTCTATTTCTGTTTTCTGGTTTTATTCATGTTAATAGAGTTTTGTAAAATATAGATATCTGTTATTTTACTACTGCAAGGATATCGCTCTGCTTAACGATGATGTATTCATCACCATCCAGCTTCACTTCTGTACCAGCATATTTGGAGTAGATTACCTGGTCGCCTTCGGCAACTTCCATTTTAATCTCTTTGCCGTCGATCACTCCGCCCGGTCCTACTGCTACAACTTCCGCCTGCTGCGGTTTCTCCTGTGCCTGGCCCGGTAACACGATTCCGGATTTTGTGGTCTCTTCTGCAACCAACTGTTTTAATACAACTCTGTCTCCTAATGGTACTAATCTCATATCTATTGCCTCCTTTTAAAATTCTCTGCTTGTTATTAGCACTCATTTGATTCGAGTGCTAACCGTTAGTCATATATTAGTGAATCTGCCGCATTTCTGCAACTTCTTTCATCTCCGATTAGCTGAGTTAATTCTTATATTTTATATTTTTAACTCTCTTTTTCTCTTGTTTTCTCATCTTTTTAATTTTCATTGAATTTTATATTTATTTTAGAATCTTTATATTTCAGCATGAAATCCCTTTCTGAAACAGGATTCTATAGCAGAAGTTTAGCCAGAACCTGTTCTCTGCATACAGTATTTCCGGTAAAAAATATAAAAACCCAAAGAAAACCGGAGGTTATTTCCTACTATATGAATAACCTCCGGTTTTCTTTCCCTGCATTTACTGTTTTTTTACCAGCTTGCGCTTCTTAATCTCTTCCAGCTCATCAAATATCACTTCATTGAGTACCTTGATATATGTTCCTTTCATACCTGAGGATCTGGATTCAATGACACCTGCGCTCTCAAACTTCCTCAACGCATTGACGATCACAGAACGAGTGATTCCCACTCTGTCGGCAATCTTGCTGGCAACCAGGATTCCCTCATCCCCGTCCAATTCATCAAAAATATGGATGATCGCTTCCAATTCTGAAAAAGAAAGCGTATTGAACGCAGATTTCACAACCTGGATCTTCCGGTTCTCCTCTGCGTTTTCCTCATGTACAGAGCGCATCATCTCCAGCCCTACCACAGTTGTGCCATATTCGCTGACAATAATGTCCTCAATATCATACCCCTTCTGATCCCTGTACATAAAAAGAGTACCCAGTCTCTCACCGGCAATATCAATGGGGCTGATAATAGCCATATACTTACTGATGTTCTCGCCTTCAAATCCTAATGTCTGAAGATTCACGTTCTCCTTTGTGGACAGCACGCCCAGCAGACGCTCATTGAGCAGCTTATCAATATAACCGCCCACTTCACTGTCGATCAATTCCGTGATCTCCTCCACGCCTGGACAGGTGCCCACACCCAGCACCTTCCCTTTCCGGCTGATAACCAGAATGTTAGAATCCAGAGTCTCCACCATCACCTCACAAATGTCGTTGAACAGCACCTTAGAAGAGTTGTTGTTATGAAGCAGTTTGTTAATCTTTCTGGTTTTATCCAATAACTGTACGCTCATAGCGACCTCCTTTCACTCTATTCCTACAGAATATAACCCTAAATTTTTATTCTCTATATCCTTTTTTATTTTAACATACAATTATTCTGAAATCAATGTATGATTTTTTTATTTTCTGTCTATTTATCTCTTTCCCACAAACTTAACTTTCAAAACAATTGAAATTTCCCCAACTTCCCTTACTTTGCCTGTCTGTCAGATACTTTCTCTTGTTCTCCAACTCTTCTCCTCTCAGACGGCAGATGTCAGATACTACTTCATACCTCGTTCATTTAAAAAGCGGAAAGAATAAGCGATAAGATCCGCCCGGCAAAAGCAGATCTTGTCACTCATTCTTCCCGCTTATTCCACAGCCTTCCGCCCATTTAGGCCTCCTGCTGTACCTCTTCCTTCTTTCGTATCATCACGAATCCACAGTGCTCATCCGCGCAGACAAGCTTATTCCCCTTCTCCAGCATATAGCCTCCGCAATTGGGGCATTTCTCTTTGGAAGGTTTCTGCCATGACATGAACTCACATTCCGGATTATTCTCGCATCCGTAATACCGGCGCCCCTTCTTGCTTCTGCGAAGGACCACATCTTTCCCGCAGATCGGGCAGGGCACTCCGATCTTCTCAAGATAAGGCTTCGTATTCCTGCAGTCCGGAAAACCGGGACATGCCAGGAACTTTCCGTGAGGGCCATATTTGATCACCATATTACGCCCACACAGGTCACAGATCACATCCGTCACCTCATCCTCTATCTTCACTTCCTCCAGCTCCTTCTCAGCAGTCTGCACCGCCTCTTCCAGGTCCGGATAGAAATTCCGTATAACTGTCTTCCACTGCACAAGTCCGTCGCCCACACTGTCCAGCAGTTCCTCCATGGTGGCTGTAAAATAAACATCCACAATGCTCGGGAAGGACTTCTTCATAATATTGTTGACAACCTCGCCCAGCTCCGTCATATACAGATTTTTATTTTCTTTTGCCACATACCGCCTTGCGATAATTGTTGTGATCGTAGGAGCATAGGTACTGGGACGCCCGATCCCCAGTTCCTCCAATGCCTTTACAAGGGTAGCCTCTGTATAATGTGCCGGCGGCTGAGTAAAATGCTGCTGCTCGTGGAATCCCTGGAAGGAAAGCTCTGTGTTCTCATCCAGTCCCTTTGCCAGGAAAGAGTTTTCTGTCTTCTCCTCATCCTCCTGCACATAGACAGCCATAAAACCGTCAAATTTCAGCTTTGAGGCAGCCATGGTAAAATAATACTCTCCGCCCCTGATCTTCACGGATGTGGTCTCATATTTGGCATTCTGCATCCTGCTGGCAGTAAACCGTTTCCAGATAAGCTGATACAGCCTGAACTGGTCTCTGCTCAGGGACTCCTTCAGAGAAACCGGTGTCCTTGTAATATCAGTGGGACGGATGGCCTCATGGGCATCCTGTATTTTCTTCTTCTTGTCATCCTTCTTTTCCTGGGTCAGTGTGTATTCCGGCCCGTATTGGGAAGTGATGTATTCGTGGGCGGCAGATTCGGCCTCCTCGGAAATCCTGGTGGAATCTGTACGAAGATAGGTGATAACACCAACCGTACCGTTCCCCTTGATATCAATTCCCTCATAGAGCTGCTGCGCCAGGCGCATAGTCTTCTGTGTGGAAAAATTCAGTACCTTAGATGCTTCCTGCTGTAAGGTACTGGTGGTAAAAGGAAGCGGCGGCTTTTTGCTGCGCTCACTCTTCTTGATCTCAGCCACCTCATAGCTGACACCCTCCAGACCGGACAGGATCTTATCCAGTTCTTCCCTGGAACCAATGCTCATCTTTTTGTTTTTATTTCCATAGAACTTTGCTACCAGCGGTTTCTTCTCACCCTTGACGGCAAATTCAGCATCCAGGGTCCAGTACTCCTCAGGAATGAATGCATTGATCTCATCCTCACGGTCGCCAATGATGCGCAGGGCCACAGACTGTACACGGCCGGCACTAAGTCCTCTTTTCACCTTGGCCCAGAGCACCGGGCTGATCCGGTAGCCTACCATACGGTCCAGCATCCTTCTGGTCTGCTGTGCATCCACCAGGTTCATATCAATATCGCGAGCCTCTTTAATAGAAGCTTTTACTGCAGTCTTGGTGATCTCATTGAATGTGATCCTGCGCATCTTCTTCTCGTCCAGCTTCAGCGCCTTGGACAGATGCCAGGAAATAGCTTCCCCTTCGCGGTCGGGGTCAGTTGCCAGGTATACCTTGTCCGCCTTTTTAGCGGCCTTGCGAAGTCCTGCCAGGATATCCCCCTTTCCCCTGATAGTTATATATTTAGGTTCGTAATCATTCTCCACGTCAATTCCAAGCTGACTTTTCGGAAGATCCCGCACATGTCCGTTGGATGCCATGACCTCATAATTTGAACCGAGAAATTTCTTGATTGTCTTCACTTTCGCCGGTGATTCCACAATCACTAAATATTTCGCCATCTCAACCTCCCGTTCTGGCATAATAATTTTTGACTGGCTCTGCTACAAGCCCCTTCAATTCCAGTTTCAATAATATTTCCTGAATTTCCCCAGGATTTAGTTCTACCTGAAGGAAAATCTCTTCCAGATATTTTGGTCTCAAATCCAGACAACTATACACCATTTCTTCCCGGCTTGCAAGCCTAAAGTTTGATTTTGCTTCCAAATCTGCTTTTAATTTATCTGAAATCTGAAGTTCATCCAGAATGATGTCTACGGAATTTGCAATGCCTGCGCCTTCAAAAATCAAGTTGTTGCATCCCTCACTGAGTGCATCCCCCAGACGCCCCGGAAGCGCATAAACAGTCCTTCCCTGCTCCAGCGCAAAATTCACTGTGATCAGAGAACCGCTTTTCTTCCCCGCCTCTATGACAAGTACCAGATCTGCCAGCGCGCTGATGATCCGGTTTCTTCTGGGAAAGTGGCGGGGAAGGGCAGGTGTCTGGGGTTCATACTCCGAGAGTATCCCTCCCTGAAGCGGAATCCTTCTATATATATCTATGTTCTGCCTGGGATAACAGATATCCGGGCCGCTGCCCAAGACCGCAAAGGTCTCTCCTCCGCCGTCCAGTGCTCCCCTGTGTGCCCAGCCGTCCACGCCTCTGGCCATCCCGCTTATGATCTGGATCCCAAACCGTGAAAGCTCTTTTGCAAAATAATACGCCTGGGAACTGCCGTAGCTGCTGCACCTTCTGGCACCTATAATGGCCACACTCTTTTTCCGGCTGTCCGGCAGCTTTCCTTTTACGTACAAATATTCCGGCATATCATCAAAACACCTGAGCCTGTCCGGATATGCCCTGCTTGTCTTCGGACAGCAGAAAATTTCTTCTCTCTCCATGTACTTCATACCTTCCTCTTCTCAAGTCCTCTGTAACAGACAGCTTCGCTGATCTGTGATTCCTTTATCTCCTCCTCACCATCCAGATCTGCAATGGTGCGTGCTGTCTTTAAAATCTTATGATAGGCCCTGGCACTTAAATTCATCTTTTCGTAAGCTTTTTCCAAAAGCCGCCGGCCTTCACGGCTGACACTGCAGTATTTTTCCACCTGTTTTCCGGCCAGCTCTGAATTATAGCAGACTGGCAGGCCCTCATATCGGTCCTGCTGTGCCAAAAACGCCTTTTCCACCTCTTTCATCAGCTCTGCTGAACTCTGTCCCGTCCTGCCTCCGGAAATCTCCTGGTACGTCATACAAGCCGCTTCTGCGCAGATATCTATCCTGTCCAATATGGGACCGCTGATTTTTCCTGCATATCTGCTGATATCCCTGTCCGTACAGGTGCAGCGCTTCAGATCCGGATACCTGCCGCAGGGACAGTGGTTCATAGCAGCCACCAGCATACAGTGTGCAGGAAACTCATAGGAACCTATGGTTCTGGAGATCCTGACCTTATGCTCCTCCAAAGGCTGTCTCAAAATTTCTATGGAATTATGTGAAAATTCAGGAATCTCATCCAGAAAAAGAACCCCTCTGTGGGAAAGTGTGATCTCTCCCGGCCTTGGGATCCTGCCGCCTCCGGCCAGAGCCTGAGGGGTAATGGTGTGATGTGGTGCCCGAAAGGGCCTTGCAGACATGAAAGGCTGTTCCTCAGACAAAAGCCCTGCGACACTGTATATTCTGGAAACCTCCAGGCTCTCCTCCCTGGAAAGCCGGGGCAGGATGGTGGGAATCCTGCGGGCGATCATGGTCTTTCCTGCCCCCTGGGGACCAGATATGAGAAAATTATGAAACCCTGCGGCAGCGATGACTGCCGCCCGCTTTACGGTCTCCTGCCCCTGTATTTCCTCAAAATCCACATTGTAAACAGGCTCCGCCAACTTCTCCTGCTCACCGGTCTTTTGGCTGCAGACGCCCCATTTTTCTTTTCCTGACGCATCTAAAAATTCTTTTAGTGACTCCACTCCCAAGACTTTTATCCTGCCTGCGATCCGTGCCTCCCTGCAGTTGCCGCGGGGCACGATGCACAGCCAGCACCCGTTCTGCGCTGCTGTCTCTGCCAGGGGAAGAATGCCCCTGACACTGTTCACCCTGCCGTCCAGTCCCAGCTCACCTGCCAGCATAACACCCCGCAGCTTCTCACTTTCTATAAATCCAAAGGCTGCCAAAAGCGCAGCCGCAATAGGAAGGTCAAACCGGTTCCCCTCCTTTCTCACATCCGCCGGTGCCAGATTCACCGTGATCCTTTTGGGCGGAAGGCTGATCTTTGCATTCCTGATGGCTGTCCTTACCCGCTCCTGGGCCTCACGCACCTGTGAAGACAGATACCCAACCATATTAAATACCGGCAGGCCGCTGCTCACGTCTGCCTCCACTCTCACAGGGACGCAGTCCACTCCGCAGATGGCCGCTGACATAACACTGCTGAACATACAGATACTCCTTTCCCCCGCAGCAGGACAGAGATACCCGTCCCTATGCGGGCATAAACCTTCTTCATTTTTTATTCAGATACTTCATTTAGGAATCAATGGTGGAATCACCGGGAAAGAAATGCGGGAACCCGCTTTCTGACTTGTTATTACTGTATCATATTTTTTTCTTCTGTGCAATGGCAGACTTTATTTTTCTTTTCATATACCCTGTCCCCAAATGCATGATCTCCAGGGAGATGCTGCGCCATGCGCAGCAAAATTCCAGGTCAGCCATTGCCCATATATACACTTCTCTACTTCTCTGCATATCCTTTCCTATACTCCCTGGGTCCTACTTTACATTTCTCCTTAAAAATATGTGAGAACGCCAGGGCATCCCTATAACCCACCCGGGCAGCGATCTCTCCTATGGTCTCTTCTGTATTGCGCAGAAGCTCCTTTGCCCTCTCAATCCTCACCTGGAGCAGATACTGCTGAGGCGGGCATCCCATGATACTGCGGAACTGCCTGGTGAGGCCGCTTCTGTTCATTCCGTATTCCCGGGCGATCTGTTCAATTTTCAGATTTTCCTCCATATGGGCCTTCATATACACAGCAATTTCCTGTATCTCTGCCGCCCTGCCCCTGGCATTTGTGACTGCACATTCCATCTGTCCCCGGAATGTCTTATGATCTTCTATCAGATCGATCCATACTTTCGTCATACGGCAGTTTTGTTCCAACTGTTCCACATAGCCCGCCGTATCCGATTCCAGCATACACTTCACTGTTTTTTTCAATTTTGTCATACAATTGACATGGATATCACGCATAGAAAATTCCCGGGAAAATCCGGCCTCCTCTGCACATTCCTGTACCTGGCTGCCACAGGAACACAGGCGGATACAATAAAAAAGACTCTGCTCAGCCCCTGCTGTTTTAACCTCGGTTTCCGGGAATACAGCCAGCGCTTTTCCCTGGCTTACCTCATATTCCTTTCCATCCACGGTTATACTTCCGCTCCCTTTGGTTATGATAAATAAAGCATATTCCCCGTCTCCTGTCCGGTACTTCGAGACCCCCTGCCCTAAACAGCTCCACTGTACAGACAGCAGATTCATGGCACTCTGCGCACAGTCATTGTTCTGCTGCCGGCTTTTGTAATTCCCTTCCATATAAACAGTCCTCTGCTTCTACCCTTTTTCCTAAGATTATAGGTCAATTTCACCCTAGAGTCAATAGGTCACAACGCCATAATTGATTAACAATGGAAAACTGTTGCAAATAAGAAAAGAGGTGTATGAATGATGTCCAGATTAAAAAAACTGAGAATAGAAAAAGGATATACGCAAATTAAAATGCAGCACCTGACCGGCATTGACCAGAGTGATTACTCTAAGATCGAGAACGGAAAACGCTACTACACCTTTGAACAATGCAAACGGATCGCACTTGCGCTGGATACCAGTATGGACTATCTGGCAGGTCTGACAGACGAGAAAAAACCTTATCCCAGAAGCTTTAACTGAGTTTTTTTGGCAGCATACCCGTCCCTAAATGAGTGGGAAAAGCACAATTTGACGGATTTACACATAGACTATAATTAAATCCCTTTGAGGTAAAGCTGCTTGAAAACATTTCTTAAGCCCTTGACTTCCGAAGAAGAAAAATATTATCTTCAAGAATACAAAAGGGGCAGCCAGGAAGCTAAAAATATTCTCATAGAGCGCAATCTGCGCCTTGTTGCACATATTGTGAAAAAATATCAAGGGGTTGAGGAAGATTTAGATGATTTGATTTCAATCGGAACCATTGGGCTTATCAAAGCCATTCATACATTCAATGGGGAGAAATCCAACCGTCTCTCCACCTATGCCGCGCGCTGTATTGACAATGAGCTGCTTATGCTGCTGCGTTCCAAGAAAAAGACCAACAAGGAAGTTTCCCTCTATGAGCCTATCGGAACAGACAAAGAAGGCAATGAGATAAATCTTCTGGATGTGATCGAAAATGAACCGGTAGACGTAGTAGACCATTATTCACTGAAGGAGGATATTAAAAAGCTTTACAGCCTCCTGGATCAGATCCTGAGCGAACGTGAACTGGAGGTACTTAAACTGAGGTACGGACTCTACGGAGAAAAGGAACTGACACAGAGGGAAATAGCAAAGCGGCTGAATATCAGCCGCTCTTATGTCTCCCGTATTGAAAAAAATGCTGTCTTAAAGCTCAGGAACTGCTTCCTTCCGTCTTAGAATGTCATACAGTTCAAGCCCTTCCCCCAAATCCACATACAGTATCTGCTGGGGATGCGGGGCGCTCTCACAGGAATTCCCTTCCTCATCATATATGGCTTTCACAGTGACCGGGCGGTTCTCTCCGTCCGGTTTCATAGCCTCTAAGGTCTCTCCCACAAGGAATTTGTTTCTCTGGGTGATGCGGTACAGCCCTTCCGGTGTCTTATCCTCCAGATATCCCAGATACGTATAATCCTTGGCATAGGTATTGCTGTCATAGATCTGTGCCGTCTCATCCGGTTTGCCGTAGAAGAACCCCGTGGTGAACTGTCTGTAGGTACATCCCATGATCTGCTCCCGGTACCAGGGCATATTCTTCTGATAAAGCTCAGGACTGTCAAGATAGTCATCTATGGCTTTCCGATACGTTCTGGCCACCGTTGCCACATACAGGGCAGTCTTCATCCGCCCTTCTATTTTCAGGCTGTCAATACCCGCAGTGAGGATATCATCCATATGCTCGATCATGCACAGATCCTTGGAATTGAAGATATACGTTCCTCTCTCATTCTCATAGACAGGCATATATTCTCCCGGCCTGGTCTCCTCCACAATGGAGTATTTCCAACGGCAAGGATGGGTACATGCCCCCTGGTTCGCGTCTCTTCCTGTGAAGAAATTACTCAGCAGGCATCTTCCCGAATAGGATATGCACATGGCTCCATGGATAAAGGTCTCAATCTCCATATCTCTCGGAATATTGGCCCGGATCTCCCGGATCTCCTCCAGGGAAAGCTCCCTGGCACACACCACACGCTTGGCTCCCAGTTCATGCCAGAACCGGTAAGTGCCGTAATTGGTGTTGTTGGCCTGGGTGCTGATATGCCGCTCGATCTCCGGGCATACTTCCTTTGCGATCATAAAAACACCGGGATCTGATATGATCAGCGCATCCGGCTTTATCTTTTTTAACTCTTCAAAATATTCCCGTACGCCCTCCAAATCCCTGTTGTGGGCCAGAATATTGGCTGTCACATATACCTTCACCCCATATCTGTGGGCAAAGGAAATGCCTTCAGCCATATCCTCCATGGAAAAATTCCGGGCTTTTGCCCTCAGCCCAAACACCTCACCGCCGATATATACAGCATCCGCACCGTATATAACAGCGATCTTCAGGACCTCCAGGCTGCTGGCGGGAATCAGTAATTCTGGTTTTTTTCTCATTTGGCCTGTTCCTCAATGCTTTCTATTTCTTTATACTCAGAGTCACTCCATCTCCCAGAGGCAGAATGGAGGTTTCCAGTTCTTCATGATTCTTCAGTACATAGAGATACTCCCGCATCCGCTTGTAAATCGTGCGGTTCCTGCGCTCCACAGCAAAATGGGATTCTACCAGATCCCCGTCCTGCAGCACATTGTCAGACACCAGCACCGCGCCCGGTGCAAGCAGTCTCAATATCTCCGGAAGAAAATGGATATACTGCGCCTTGGCAGCATCCATAAAAATAAAATCATAGGGACCATCCAGTGTTTTCAAAACCTGGGCAGCATCACCGCAAAGCAGTGTGATCTGCTCTTCCTTCCCTGCTTTTCTGAAATTCTCCCGCGCAATGGGTATCCGCTTCTCATAGTTCTCTATGGTGGTGATCCTGCTGTTTTCGGGCGCATATTCACTCATGAGAAGTGTAGAGAACCCAACAGCAGTCCCCACCTCTAAAATGAGGCGGGGACGTTTTATCTGAAGCAATACTTTCAGGAAACTCTGCATCTCTCTGCGGATCACAGGCACCCTGTCCTCCCTGGCTTTTTTCTCCAGTTCGTTGAGAAAGGGGGTATTGCCCCTGTCCAGGGAATTGATGTAGGTCACCATTCTCTCGTCAACTATCACATTTATTTCCTCTGTTACTCCTGTTCACCTGTGTCAGATTCACCGGATTCGTCGGATTCACCGCCTTCACCGGCATCCTCACCGCCCGTATCCGTGTCACCGCCGTCTGTCTCTGAGGTATCCTGCACAGCCGAATTGCCGTCCGTGCCGTCACCCTGCGTAGGCTGGCCGTCCACATTCTCCCGGGCCAGAATTGCCATCATCTCTTCTGCTGTCATATTTGTATTCAGGATATAGGTGCCTGCCTGCAGTTTGTCCTTGTAATTGGACAGCTTCTCCTGTACCACAAAAACTTTTGCATCCTCGATCAGTCCCTTTTTCTTCAGGATCTTTCCTATCTGATAGACAGAGGAGCCATCCTTGATCACAACTGTGATATCTGTACCCTCGCCATCAGCCATGGGGACTTCATTAAAAATCGCATATCCGAAATCATAGGCAGACTTGCCCACAAAAATGACAGCAAATATAATACAGGCATAGACTGCCAGTCTGAAAAAACCACTTGCCATTATAGATGCCGCACCCTGTTTTCTGATTCCTTTTGCCATGTTGTTCTCCTTATTTTTAAAGATCCGGAATATCCAACTGTATTCCCTGATGGATGGACGCGTCAATACTCTGAAGCTGTCTGCACAGCGTAAGCTCCGCCTCTAAAAAACGGTTCACCTCCGGTATCCTGCACAATTCATCCATCTTGCTGTCTACATCATCAATCGCGTCATAGAGATTGATCTCATCACCTTCTGCCTGAATCTGGTAATTCAGCTTGCGCAGTTCATCTACCTGTTCCTTCAGCCCCGGAATTGCCTTGATCTCCTCCAAAGCCGTGCAATACTGCTTGTAGACAACGCCGTTCTTGATCGCATGCACCAGCTTGTCCACGCAGACGTCGATAATACTCATTTCCTAAGCCTCCATGATGATCGGCAGAATCATGGGATTTCTCTTGGTCCTCTTCCATAAAAATTCACCCAGGGAGTCCTTGATGACATTCTTGATCTTGCCCCAGTCCGTAATATGCTTGTCCAGACACACATCTATGGCGTCCTCCACCACGATTCTGGCCTCATCCATCAAATCTTCCGATTCTCTCACATATACAAAACCACGGGATACAATATCCGGTCCTGCCAGGAGACGGCTGGAACGCTTCTCCAGTGTCAGCACCACGATCATGATGCCGTCCTCTGCCAGATGCTGACGGTCGCGAAGCACGATATTTCCCACATCGCCCACGCCGAGTCCGTCCACCAGGATTGCTCCTGTCCGCACTTTTCCTGTAACCTTTGCCGGTTCCTCCTCATTCAGTTCCAGCACATCGCCGGACTGCAGGATAAACACATTTTCTTTGGGGATTCCCAAATCCAGAGCAAGTCCTGCCTGGGCCTTCAGATGACGGTATTCGCCGTGCACCGGAATGGCATATTTGGGTTTTACCAGGGAATAGATCAGCTTGATTTCTTCCTGGCAGGCATGTCCGGATACATGGGCATCCTGGAAGATAACATCTGCACCTTTCATGCTCAGTTCATTGATAACCTTGGATACTGCCTTTTCATTGCCCGGAATGGGATTGGAACTGAAAATAATCGTATCGTTTGGTTTGATGGTCACTTTTTTATGAATGCTGGCTGCCATTCTGGAGAGGGCCGCCATGGACTCCCCCTGGCTGCCCGTGGTGATCAGCGTAACCTTCTCATCCGGGTAATTCCGAAGCTGGTCGATCTCAATGAGCGTCTTGTCCGGAATCTTCAGATACCCCAGCTCAGAGGCTGTGCCGATAACATTTACCATGCTCCGGCCCTCCACAGCCACCTTCCTGCCGTATTTGTAGGCAGAATTGATGATCTGCTGCACCCTGTCCACATTGGAGGCAAAGGTCGCTATGATGATCCTGGTATTCTTGTGTTCCGCAAATATATTGTCAAAAGTTCTTCCAACCGTGCGCTCAGACATGGTAAATCCCTTGCGCTCCGCATTGGTACTGTCGCACATGAGTGCCAGTACGCCTTTCTTTCCGATCTCCGCAAACCGCTGCAGGTCAATGGCATCTCCAAATACAGGTGTATAGTCCACCTTGAAGTCGCCTGTGTGCACCACGATCCCTGCCGGTGAGTAGATGGCCAGGGCGGATGCATCCTGGATACTGTGATTTGTCTTGATAAATTCTATACGAAAGCAGCCCAGGTTAATGGACTGTCCATGTTTGATCACTTTTCTCTTAGTGCTTCTGAGCAGATTGTGCTCTTTAAATTTATTTTCAATTAATCCGATCGTAAGCTTTGTTGCATAGATGGGTATATTGATCTCCTTCATTACATAAGGAAGTGCACCGATATGGTCCTCGTGGCCATGGGTGATAACGAATCCTTTGACTTTGTCAATATTGTCCTTCAGATATGTGATGTCCGGTATCACAAGGTCAATTCCCAGCATATCGTCCTCGGGAAATGACAGACCGCAGTCCACAACGACAATACTGTCCTCATATTCAAAGGCAGTAATATTCATTCCTATCTGTTCCAACCCGCCCAAAGGAATGATCTTCAATTTTGAGTTGTTATTTTTTTTCAAGTTAATTCCTCCAATTTTCCGTTCAAATGTAACTGTTCAGCGCCGCAAACGCACTGACTCACGGAACTGCTCCGCTCAATTTTCAAATTCAACGTCCTCTAACATGGCCTCAAAGACTTTGTAAACCGCATCGTATTCTGTGTCATCTTCCACAAACACGTAGCAGCCTTCTTCCTCGCCATCCTCTGAAATGTCCTTTAATATATATGCTGCCGCCCCTTCATCGTCCGAATCCTCAGGGTCTATGACCAGCAGATATACGCTTCCGTTCACTCTTGTCTGTTCCAGAATTCCCAACTCTAATTCTGTTCCGTCTTCTCCATCAAAAATAATTGTCTCCATACATTCTTCCTTTCTGTCGTTCTTTTTACGTGCATAAACGCCCAAACCCGGAAACGAGCCTTCTTCCCCTCAATAGTCCAAATACGGTATCAAGCTGAAATCAAACTGTACCCGGGTTTGCTTTTGCATCCAGATAGCCCTGTAAAATAAACACTGCAGCTATCATATCCACGTATTTACTTCTGTTCTCTCTGCGCACACCGCTTTCCATGAGTGTGCGGTTGGCCTCAACAGTAGTCAGCCTTTCATCCCACATGATCACGGGCAGGCCGCATCTTCTCTCCAGCATTTCCTTCAGCTCCAGAGACTTCTGCGCCCGATCTCCTATGGTATTATTCATGTTCTTGGGAAAGCCAAGAACAATCTCTTCCACCTGATATTCGCTGATAAGCTCCTCAATCCGGCGAAGGGATTTTCTAAGTTTATTTTCATCTTCCCGACGGATAATTTCGATTCCCTGGGCAGTAAGACCCAGAGGGTCGCTGATCGCCACCCCTATTGTCTTAGAGCCATAGTCAAGTCCCATGATCCTCATCATCAGTCACGCTTCCAGGATTCGTTCTTAATATACTCCTTCAGAAGCTCCTCCACTAACTCATCACGCTCTACTTTCATGATGGTGCTTCTGGCACCCTTGTAGCTGGTGATATAAGTCGGATCGCCGGACATGATGTAACCAACAATTTGGTTTACCGGATTATATCCTTTCTCCGCCATGGCATTGTACACCAGGTCCAGAACTTCTTTTACCCGGACTTCCGGTTCTGTCTTAACTTTGAAATATTGAGTATTTCCTAAATTATTCTCCATAATCTCTCACGCCCTTATCTAAACTTGTAACTATTCGGGTTACCGTCCACTCCACAGCCTGCCGCTTGTCAATAAGCTATGGGCCATTTGGCAAAACAGCCAATGAGCACTCCAACCGCCGGATAGTTCTCTAAACCATAACCTTATTCTAATATATCTTGGAGGGAAATTCAACCATTATATTGCGCAAATAAAAACGCCATCTTCGACAAATCCAGCAATTTTGCCAATTTTTAAGCAATTCTCCAGGTTTTCTTCTGTCTCTGCCGCCACTTTTAAATACTCTCTGGTATGGCCTATCCAGTATGTTTTTCCCTGGATTTCGGCCTTTTCCTCAAAAAGGATCTCCACTTCTCTGCCAAGATAATATTCCATAAATTTCTGTTTCCGGCGTTTTCCCAGGTCTATGAGGATATGGCTTCTGACAGCTTTTTCCTGTTCCGGTATCTGTCCTTCCATACGGTCTGCCCGGGTGCCCTTCCTTCTGGAATATTTGAAGATATGGGTCTCGTAAAATCCCACGCTTTCTATCATAGCTCTGGATGCCTCAAACTCCTCCTCTGACTCCTGTGGAAATCCCACGATCACATCCGTGGTGAGAGCCGGATGTTCAAAATATTTCCGCAGAAGTGCACAGCCGTCCAGATATTCCTGTGCAGAGTATCTTCTGTTCATGCGTTTTAAGGTGGCGTCACAGCCGCTCTGCAGGGACAGATGGAAATGAGGACATATTTTAGATAAGCTGCTTATAGTTTTGACAAATTCTTCCGTAATAATACGGGGTTCCAGAGATCCGAGGCGAATTCTTTTCACTCCCTCTATCTCATGGACAGCCAGGATCAGCTCAAGAAGCGAATCCCCACAGTCCACACCATAGGAGCTGAGATGGATACCTGTCAGAACAAATTCCTGATATCCGTTCTTTACCAGCCGTTTTACCTCTTCTACGACCTCTTCTCTTCTGCGGCTCCTCACCCGTCCCCTCACATAAGGGATAATACAATAACTGCAGAACTGGTTGCATCCATCCTGTACCTTCAGATAGGCCCTGGTGTGCTCCCCAGTGGAGGAAAGCTGCAGATTCTCGTATTCCACCTGTTCTTTTAAGTCTATCAGCTCTTTATCCTGGCCCTTTTCCCTGTCGTACTGCTCCAGTACAGCCAGCAGATCCTGCTTTTTATTATTTCCCAGCACAATATCAATGGCCTCGTCAATCTGTACCTCATCTTTTTTTGCCTGTACATAACAGCCCGCTGCCACCACTATGGCATCTGGGTTCATCTTCTTTGCCTTGTGGAGCATCTGTCTTGATTTGCGGTCGGCAATATTTGTAACAGTACAGGTATTGATGATATATATGTCTGCTCCGGGCGCAAAAGGCACAATTTCATACCCTGCCTGTTCCAGCATCTGCTGCATGGCCTCTATCTCGTATGCGTTGACTTTACAGCCCAGATTGTGCAATGCTACTTTCTTTTTCATTTTAATCCTCTTCATCATGATAATTCGTTAAGCGTTTTGACGAATAGTCGTCGGATTCTTTGTATTTTATTTCTCCCTTTTTTATATTGACTTTTTTTGCCATTAACGGTAACATAAGTCTTGTAAGAAGCAAAAAACGGAATAGGTAAGGGAGGATTTTTCCAATGAAAACAGTAAAAATTTCACTGAATTCTATCGACAAAGTAAAATCATTCGTGAATGAAATTACAAAATTTGATTATGATTTTGATTTAGTATCTGGAAGATACGTTATCGACGCTAAGTCCATCATGGGTATCTTCAGCTTAGATTTATCAAAAGCTATTGACTTGAACATCCATGCAGCTGATGGCGCTTTAGATGACATCTTAACTGTGTTAAAACCATATTTAGTAGACTAATCGAGATTCATTCCGACAAAGCAACAACCGGGACTGCCTGCTGGCAGTCCTTTTTTTATTTCACAGAACAGCCTTCGCTAACCCGCGAGACCCTGCCTTGCAATTGCAAGGCAATCCCCAGGCAGCCACGCTCCAGACTGCATAGACTGCAGTCTGTGTGCATTCTTTTGCTGCTATGAAGCCGAAAGGCTGAACAGTAACCTTATTCACAGATGATCGTCTCCGCTGTACTCACAGCTTCCTTCATCATCTCTTCTATCTTCTCCCGAAGCTTTTCCTCAGAGCGTTTGATCACTTTCAGGCTTGGTTTTGTAACAGGATGTTTTGCCACAAAAATGGTGCAGCAGTCCTCATAGGGAAGAATAGATGTCTCATATGTGTTGATCTTCAGCGCTACATCCACGATCTCCTGCTTGTCAAAGCCGATGACCGGACGAAATACAGGCATGGTGCACACTTCATTTGTGGCTGCAAGACTCTGCATGGTCTGGCTTGCCACCTGGCCGATGCTCTCCCCTGTGATCAGGCCCAGACAACCATCCTTCTCTGCAAATGCCTCCGCTATCTTCATCATATAGCGGCGCATAATGATGGTCAGCTCCTCATGTGGGCATTTTTCATAAATATATAGCTGGATATCCGTGAAATTGACCACATGCAGATGGATGGGACCACTGTAGCGTGCCACCAGTTTTGCCAGATCCACAACCTTCTGTTTTGCACGCTCGCTGGTGTACGGCGGCGCGTGGAAATATACAGCGTCAATCTTCACACCGCGCTTTGCGATCATATATCCTGCCACCGGGCTGTCTATGCCGCCGGACAGAAGAAGCATGGCTTTTCCTCCGGTTCCCACAGGCATTCCGCCGGGTCCTGGGATCACCTGGGAGTACAGATATATCTTATCCCTGATCTCCAAATGGATAAATACATCCGGCTTGTGTACATCCACTTTCATATTGGGGCACGCATCCAGAACCGCTCCGCCCAGCTCTGCGTTCAGCTCCATAGAATTCATGGGATAGCTCTTCTTGGTCCTTCTCACATCCATCTTAAATGTCATTTCTCTGCTGCCGTATACTTCTTTTACATAGGAGACAACAGCCTTTGCAAGCTCATCATATCCCTCATCCTGCAGCACAACGGCGGGACAGATACCATAGATGCCGAACACACGCTTCAGCGCCTCCACAGTCTCCTCATAATCAAATCCGCTGCGGGCAAATACATAGATCCTGCCTCTTTCTTTCACCACATCAAAGGACCCGTCCACATCTTTCAGCACACGGCGGATCTGATCCACCAGAGCGTCCTCAAAGATGTACCGGTTCTTTCCTTTGATGGCTATCTCTGCATATTTTATCAAAAATGCTTTATACATATCTTATTCCTTTCCTTTATCAATGCCTTGCATACCTGCGAAGCACAGGCAGTACGGTTCTGATCTCCTCCAGCGTATAGTCAAGCTCCTCTTTTGTGGTGAACTCGCTGAGGCTGAAGCGTATGGCTGACTCTCTGCGTTCCTTGTCCGCGGATATGGCGGTCATAGTGGCGCTTGCAGCCCGTTTGTGGCTGGAACAGGCACTTCCCGCGGACACATAGATGCCCTTTTCCTCCAGAGTATGCAGAAGCACTTCACTCCTCACACCCAGGAAACTGGCATTTACAATATGGGGCGCCCCGTCCTCAGGCGCAGGCCCATTGATGACCACCTGTTCCATGGCAGACAGGTTTTCTGCCAGATATCCTTTAAGCTCTCTCAGTTTTTTTATTTTTTCCTCATGGTTTTCATACACCATGCGTGCCGCAGTACCCAGTCCCGCGATTCCCGGCACATTATCTGTACCGGAGCGCATGCCCTTTTGCTGGCCGCCGCCCAGAATAAGGGGCTGGATCTTCACCTTTTCACTGACGTACAAAAATCCCACTCCCTTTGGCCCGTGGATCTTATGGCTGCTCACAGAGAGCAGATCGATCCCCGCGCGTTTGGGATAGATCCTGTACTTTCCATAGCCCTGTATGGCATCCACATGGTACACGGTCTTTGGATTCTTCTCGTGTACCAGCTTTGCCGCGGCCTCCACAGGCACCACGGCTCCCACCTCGTTATTCACATACATGGTGGATACCAGGATCGTATCCGGCCGCATCGCAGCCTCCAGTTCTTCCATGGAGAGATTTCCTTTCTCATCCACAGGGATCACGGTCAGCTCATACCCCTGTTCCTTCAGCCAGTTAAGAGGCGCCGAAACCGCTGCATGCTCAAATGAGGTGGTAATGATATGCTTACCCTGACGGCAGTTGGCAAGCGCTGTGCCCACCAAAGCCCAGTTGTCTGATTCGGTTCCTCCTGAAGTAAAGAAAATCTCTTTTTCCTGTACCTTCAGGGTTTTGGCAATGGCTGCTGCTGCTTCTTTCACATACTTTTCTGCCTCCACGCCCTTTAAGTGCATAGCCGACGGGTTGCCGTAATCCTCTGTCATGGTCTTCACCACAATGTCCTTTACCTCATCAAAACATTTTGTGGTGGCTGAGTTGTCCAGATACGCTTCCATTTTATTCCTCCAATGCAAACATGAGGACAGAGAGGACTGTAAGCCCTGCTGTCTCTGTCCGCAGAATTCTTTTTCCCAGTGTGATGGCCTTTGCTCCCATTTCCACAGCCATCCGCACCTCTTCCTCGTCAAATCCGCCCTCCGGTCCGATGAAAATGCCGATGGACTGACCCGGTTCTATCTGAGCGATCAGTTCTTTGGTCTCCTTCATGCCTTTTGCCAATTCGTAGGGCAGAAGCACCACATCCAGCTTCTTGGCCTGCTCAATGGCCTGGCAAAAGCGCATGACAGGCTTTACCTCCGGCACATACATACGCTTTGACTGCTTCGCCGCGCTCTCCGCAATGGCCTGCCAGCGGCGGATCTTGTTCTCTTCTTTTTTTCCTTCCAGCTTTACCACAGCGCGCCTGGTGGCCACGGGAATGACCTGATGCACACCAAGCTCCACGGCTTTCTGGATGATCAGCTCCATCTTATCACCTTTTGGAAGACCCTGAAACAGATAAATCCTGGAAGACAGCTCATAGCCGGCCTCCTGTACATACATAACATGCGCCAGGACCTCCTCTGCTCCCATCTCCTCAATATAACAGGCATACTCCAGATCATTGCCGGAGCTTATGAGGATTTCCTCACCGGTCTTCATGCGGAGCACATTTTTTATATGGTTTACATCACTGCCCAGAATGCGGATGGTGTGTTCTTCCACCTGGGAAGGCTCTACGAAAAAACGGTACATGGATAACGCTCCTTAATTCTTTCTGGCAGTCACAGACACCCACTCGCCCTGGTATGTCACCTCCAGGACTTCAAGGCCTGCTTCCTTCACTGCCTTTACCACAGTTTCTTCCTTATCATCTATAATTCCTGACGTGATATAAATGCCGCCTTTTTTCATCTGATTCAGAATGACCGGAGTAAGGGGAACCAGCACGTCAGCCAGAATGTTGGCAGCGACAATGTCGTACTTTTCATATCCCACTTTATCCTGGATGGCTTTGTCATCAATGATGTTTCCGATCATCATGTCAAAGCTCTCAGTAGGAATGTTATTTACTTCCTTATTTTCTTCCACAGCCGGGACTGCGCAGGGATCCAGGTCTGTTCCCACAGCATGTTTTGCCCCCAGCTTCAAGGCCACAATGGAAAGGATCCCGCTCCCGGTTCCCACATCTAAGAGTTCTGTCTCAGGTGTCACATATTTCTTGAGCTGACGGATACAGAGCTGTGTGGTTTCGTGCATACCTGTGCCAAATGCGGTACCCGGATCAATGTGGATGATCATGCGGTCCTTATCTTCCTCTTTTACCTCTTCCCAGGAAGGGATGATCAGGATATCGTCCACATAGAACTGTTTGAAATACTGTTTCCAGTTATTGATCCAGTCCTTGTCCTCTGTCTGGGAGGTAGTTATGGTACCCTCACCGATGTCCACAAAATTGCGAAGCTCTGAAAGCTCATCCTCCACCTTTTGAAGCATTTCCTCCACATTCTCATCCTCATCCAGATAGAAATTCAGATATGCCACGCCGTCATCCTCCGGCATGTCCGGCAGGATGTCCACAAACATCTGTTTTTTATCCTCCTCAGTCAGGGGCTGTTTATCCTCTATCTCCGCCCCCTGAATGCCAATGTCCGCCAGTGTGGATATAATGATATCCTCCACGTCGGTTCTTGTTTTCAGTGTGAATTTATTCCATTTCATATATTATATTCTCCTTTCCGGCTGCGTTTGCAGTCAGTGAAACAGTCGCCTGTCTACACAAATAAAAACACCAGGGAAATCGTGGCCGCCGAGAGCACGGTCGACAAAATGATCCCCTCGGAAATGGTGGTTGTTTCTTTCCCATACTGTTCCGCCATCATCATGGGCATATTAGCCACAGGCAGAGACATCATCAGCACAACGGAAGCCCTCATGATATAGTCCGGCAGAAACGGTTTTAACAGCAGGGCCAGGGCTATGGGCACTGCAATAAAACGGACAGCAGTAAAAAGCAGAAGCCTTTTATTTTTAAACACACTGCCCAGGTTCATTCCCACCAGAGACATTCCTATCACCAGCAGGGATAAAAGGGTGCAGGCATTGCCGCAGTAGTTCACCAGTGACTGCAGATCTGCCGGGATTTTTATATTGAACCAATAGATAATGAATGCAAGGATGCAGGCTATAAATCCCGGGCTGAAGATATCAGTCCAGGACTGCTCCACCCCATCCACGCCTTTTTTCACAAGCATGATTCCAAAGGTGAAGATCACCACATTGAACAGAAAGTTAAAGACGATCACATACACCATGGATTTCGGCCCCAGCACCGCAGATGCCACCGGCAGTCCGATAAATCCAAGATTGCCGAACACGGTCATCAGAATATATGCCTCTCTCTGGGAAACAGGCACCCGCAGGATTTTTGTCAGGGCAAATCCCAAAATTATGAGAAAAGCAAAGCAGAGAACACCGATCAGGGCAACCAGGCCTACGTTTTTCCTAGATATGGAGGTCAGGTCGCTGAACATGCTGGAAATGATCAAAGCTGGGGAGCAGAGGTTCAATACCAGGGCTGACATGTCCTTTGATGCAGCGGAAGATATGATGCGTCTCTTGTGCAGGAAAAAACCTGCCATGATCAACGCGAATATTATTATCATCTGCTTCATCACTACAAGACCGCTCATTTTCTTATTCACTCTCCGCTTTTGTATTCAATATTCCTATTATATATAAAAAATTTACGGATTGCAATGATAAAAGGATTTCGATTTTAAGAATCATGGAGAAGGGGGGGACGGAAACAGGGCCGGAAGGGGCGGGGCGGTCTATTTGCAGCCGCTCGACGTTTCAGAACCTGTGAACTAACCAATAACTGCGACTAAGACGGTCACCATAGGGTTCCCGCCTAAGTCTCCGTAATTGGTGGATTTCACAGAACCTTCCACTTAACCTCGCTGCTGCAAATAGACCGCCCCGCCCCTTCCGGCCCTGTTTCCTGGTTTTCTATGGCGGAAAATATTTAAAAAAAACAAATGAGCTGCCACATACCAGTGCGGCAGCTCTTCATAATTATTTATTTTCTTTCGGCTGTTCCTATGGCCTTTCTGCACAGAAGAACAGTAAAGAACTGGAATACAGTGAGAAGGAGCAGGCTTGCCAGTTGTGCCTGTAATGCACCGTGGAAAATGGTGTTGATCACAGCAAAAGCGAAAAGCCCCACACATCTTCCCACTACCACAAACACCTCGTGAAATGCCAGTAATTCCGGTGTGTACTGCTCAGCTTCCGGTACACTTTGGGACATGTCAAAAAAGGTGGTATAGCAGGATATCTCTATCATTCCCGCGAAAAAAGCGTTGATGACAGCAAACGCCACCACCATTACCGGGCTGACGGCCCAGAGGCTTAGCAGAGAAACGCCGGTCAGAACGCAGATGGCGCCTACCATGTATTTCTGCCTGTTGTCAGGCCGTATAAAATGGCTCATAAACCAGAAACACAGAATAGAAGCCGCTCCGCTCAAAAAAGAATTGCAACCGATCAGAAACTCGTTCTTCACTAGTTGGTAAAGGATCATGTTGAGGATAAACATAAAAGTTCCCTCCCGGACACCTTTCATGGTCTCCCCCAGCAGGCCATAGAGTATCTGACGTTTTTGACAGATCAGCCGCAAAAATTTCAGGTAATGTACTCCGGGCTTTTCCCGGTGCCGGGTTTCATTTGGCAGACGGAAAACTGCCAGCAGTGTTGCGAAGGCTACCATAAAGGCTGCAATAAAAATAGCCACATAGCCTTTTACTCCTCCGATCAGAGAAATCAGGCTTCCTGAAAAAAGGGGAATCAGCAGATTGACCGCAGCGCTGAAAATACTGATGATCCCCATTCCGCTGTCTCTGTTCCAGGTCTCTGTACAGGACAGGATCATCCTTCCATAACTGATGTAATAAAATCCGTCTGCCATGCCGTTAGCAAGCCCAAACAGCATGTAATACTGTCCCACCTGATCCTGAAAAAGGATATAGCAAAGATACAGAAGGTTATATCCCAGAATACCGATCGCTGCCGTTACCTTGCTTTGTGTCCAGTGCATGATCTGGGCAGATAAGAGCATCATGACCGCGCAGGCCGCAAAAATCGCGCCATTGTAAAACAGAGTGGAGTTGATGCTCCCTGTCTGGTTCATCAGCAAAGTATTGATAAAAATTCCGGGGATCCTGGTGAATACCAGGAACAGTGTATGTACCAGAAGGAACTGGTAGTAATGGTGCCCCAGAGCAGTTCCTCCCAACACATATTTGATCTTTCTTTTTATGCTGTGTTCTCTTTTCACTACATAAGTGCCTCACTTAGCCAATGCGGCTAAAAGCAAATAATCTTGCTGTTTTGGGTTCCAATTTGATACGAAGACACTCTGTATCTGCTTCATATTTGTGATCCGTTTTCATATCCACGGGATACATACACCTCACATCTTTTATTTGACAGCTCTTCTTATGAAGGGGGATACAAAACTCTTTTTCCCCTTCTCCCTGGGTTCTCCATACAGCCAGATAGCACCTGTCCTGGCACTGCATTCCATAGCTCAGGTATTCGTCTGAAAAGGATGCAAGCCCTGTGGGCCAGAAGGGAAGGCCTTCTTTGATATCTTCCCGTATCTCTTTATAGCAGCGAATCCCATCCGTCACCCGGCGCATCCTGCCCTCTCCTATCTGTCCCAGGTACCCACTCTGGTGGATGCGCAGGAGCATGGCATTTACCATGTTGAAGACCGCCTCCTCCTCTGTTCCCTGGATGAGCGGATAAGACCAGATCGCTGCCTGTTCCGGCGCACAAGCTGTAGCGCAGTTTGCTGCAATGGCTGCCATCTTGATATAATCTGTCTGATCCGTGACAGACTGGATACTCTGTCGGGAAAGCATGGAATACTCCATCCGCATGCCTCCGCTGCTGCAGTTTTCGATGATCAGGTCAGGATAGGTTTCAAACACCCTGTCAAGCCAGGCCAGGTAAGCACGGTTGTGTTCCAGCAGTCCCGCACCGGCGCTGTCCGTATCCCGGTCTGTACCCACACCGCAGTCTATGTTATAGTCCATCTTGATATAGCCTACCCCATATTCCTCCACAAGACGTCTGATCACGCCCATAGCGTACTCCTGCACCTGGGGATTTCTAAAATCAAGCTGATATCTGCAATGATCAATAACAGCCTGCCCGTTTCTCTGGAAAAACCAGTCCTTTGGCACCTTATCCACCATAGGACACTTTGTTCCCATGACTTCCAGCTCCAGCCACAGGCCGGGTATCATATCACGGCTTCTGATATATTGAATGACCTCTTCGATTCCTCCCGGAAACCTCTTTTTGCTGGGGAGCCACTCTCCCACGCCATCCCACCAATGGCCGTCAGAATACCACCCGCAGTCCACACAGAAATACTCACATCCCGCCTCTTTGGCGGCGTCGATCAGCGGTTTTAACACATCCGTTGTTGGATCGCCCATCAGACAATTCATATAGTCATTAAAAATAACCGGAAGTGTTTCATTATCCTTATTCTGCCTTCTGATCCTTCTTCTGTACTGTGTCATAGCACCTATACTATCCTGGAATCCTCCTTCCGTCATAGCAACGGCACAGGGTACAGAAGCAAAGCTTTCCCCTGGATGCAGGTTTATCATCCAGCCATTCTCCTGGAAGGTTGGTCCTGAAATCTGGAGATACAACTGTTCCCGAATATCGCTGATCTCCCAGTGCCAGGAGCCGCTTGTCTCTATCTCCCATGTCATGGATGTGTCTGTCTCTGTGTTGTAATAACAGCCCATCGGCAGGAATTCGTCACATCCCCAGCTTCCTGTCTTGCTGTAGGAAATGCGCTTCATTGAAAAGGTATTCACAACATCATAGCCCAGTTCATTCAGCGTATATTTTTTCCACTGTGCCTCCCCAAACCAGGTATTATGGGGAACATAGATCCATGCATTTTTATCTCTGGGCTGTTCACACCCAACTGAAAGACCCGTAAAGGCAAAGGAGGACAGATATTCCACCGCATATGTTTTCTCTCCTTGGTTCTTCAACTCGTTCCAGCATCTCACAACAGGAATGCCCCTGTAGAACTGCATATGTGTGATCAATTTTAATCCCTCATAGTCCTGCTGTATCTCCAGTTTTCTTCCGTATTCATTCTTATGATCCGTATGCGTCTCATATTTCATAAGCAGGGACGGGCTGCTGCCCGTGTGTTTATTTCCGTGATGGTCACACTGGTCAAATCCGCTTGCCTGCATCTCCGCCAGAGTATAGACATGCAGGTCCTCCTGCGCAATGGCCTCCTTCTGCGGACAGCGGGAAAAATGAGTGAAGGCTGCCGCCTTTCCTTTTTCCAGTACCAAATTCATATAAATGCCGTTTTCAGCAATCTGCATTGTTGTTTTCTCCTTTTATCTGTAAATTATTGGGGCCAAAGCCCCAGGCGGAAAATCATCTGGATTTCCCCCTGTGATCCTGCCATATATCAGCCCTTGATCCCCGTCTGGGCAATTCCCTCAATAAACTGCTTCTGGCATAAAATGTAGATGACAAGCATAGGCACTGTGGCAATGACACTGCCCGCCATCATAGCCCCCTTGTTGGTGTGGCACACGCCCTGCAGAACACTCAGGCCTGCGGAAAGGGGCATGTGATTCAGATCATTATTGGCGATCAGAGGCCACATCAGGTCTTTCCAGGCAAACAGGGCTGTAAAAATAGCCAGGGAGGCAATGGTCGATTTCGTGATGGGGACCATGATCTTTATAAAGGTCTGCCACGGATTGCAGCCATCCAGGATAGCGGCTTCTTCCAGTTCCTTTGGAAGTGACATGTACTGCTGCCTGAGCAGGAAAGTTCCGAACGCACTGACCAAAGCCGGAAACACCAGGGCAAACACGGTATTCAGCATATTGATCTTGGACAGCATCATATACTGGGGAACAATGAAGATCTGTCCCGGCACCATCATCTGCAGCAGCACGATCCCAAAAAAAAGGTTCTTAAAAGGAAACTGCATCCTGGCAAACCCATAACCGGCCATACTGGAAAAAATCACTGCGCACAGCACACGGCCTGCTATCATAAGCAGCGTATTGCCGTACAGCCGCAGAAACGGCACTGCGTCCAGAGCCTGCCGGAAGTTCTCAGTATTTTTAAAACTGGACGGTAAGATCTGCATGGGTATCATCATCTGTTCCCCCACTGTTTTAAAGGAGGACAAAACCATCCAGAAGAATGGAAAAAGCATAATGATACTGCCTGCTATCAAAATAACATGTGTCCCTACATGTATTTTTTTCTTTCTCTGCATACTTTTTTCCTCCTAATCGTAATGCACCATTTTTTTCTGGGCCGCGAACTGTACTGCCGTAAATATCATGATCACACAGAGAGCGATAATAGAGATTGCGGAAGCATATGGCTTATCCTGTACCACAAACGCCTCCCTGTAATACTGAAACATGATTGTCCGTACAGAGTCCATAGCTTTTGATGTATTGTTCCCGTACAGCATGTAAATAAGATCGAACTGAGTCAGGGAACCGATAAATCCTGTTATTGTCAGGAAAAATACACTGGGTGAAATAAGCGGCACGGTTATCTTAAAAAGCTTTACAAAGCCATTGGCCCCGTCAATGGCCGCAGCCTCATAATATGTTTTCGGCACATTGGTAATAGCCACGATCAAAATAATGATCTGCTGTCCCATCCCGCCCCAAATGGCAATAATGACAATGGACAGCATGGCATACTTGGGATCATTGAGCCAGGAGTGGGTTTGGAATCCCAAATTTCCCAGAAGCTGGTTCAAAGCTCCAAACTCCGTATTGTAAAGCCAGGACCAGACCATGGCTACTGCCGCGGGAGCTGCCACCATAGGTGTAAAATAGATCACCCGGTACACACTGGTCCCTCTGATTTTTTTACTCATGAGCCATGCCAGCAGCAGACTGATAAATATCCCTCCCGGAACAGACAACGCCGAGAATACCAAGGTATTTCTGAGACCGATCCACACTTCCCTGTCCTGGAATACCCGGACATAATTCTGAAGCCCGGCGAATATATATTCATCAAAGCCTGTACTCTGGGAAAAGCTGAGGATCATTGTCTTGATAATGGGATAGATATTCAGGACCAGCAGGCCGATGATCGTGGGCGCGATAAAGAAATACCCCCAGAGCCATTTCTTTACTTTTCTTTTTTTCATCTCTTCACCTTTCATATAGAACGGAGCTGCCCAGCACCCCCGGCCGACGGCAGCCCCGTTATCAGAGTCTATTTTTCTTTTGCAAGTATCTCATTCATTTCTTTGGACGCGTCTGTGAACCCCTCCGCGGGAGAGATCTCTCCATTTAAGATTTTTGCCACATAGTCGTTCATCACTGCCTCCCACTGGGATTTTGACTCTGTACCTACAAACTGCACACCATAATCAAGGCCTTCCAAAATAACTTTTGTATCGTATTCCGCTTCATGTGCCTTGCTCCAATCTTCTTCCACACCGTCAAATGCCGGGATGGCAGGACCGTTTACGGCATCCTTCATTCCCTGTTCACTGCTGGCATATGCCACGAATTTTTTAGCTGCATCCATATTCTTGCAGTTCTTTGGTATGGACAGAGCGATTCCATTACTCTGAGTCGCTTTCACGCCTTCCGGTCCGGCCGGGAGCGGCGCAATGGCGAACTTGTCTTTCATGATCTCATTGTCCGTATAATTGTTCAACTGCCAGTTTCCCTGGAACTGCATGGCTACGGTTCCCGTTGCAAACATGCTGATATAGTCCACTTCCGCCTGCATTTCCTGGGATGGAGAATACTGCTGCAGCTTTACGAAAAAGTCCATGGCTTCAATGGATTTGGGATCATCCAGACCTGACACATTGTTTGCCTCGTCAATGATGCATCCACCGTTCTGATAGAGTAAATTTCCCCAGCTCTCCTGACTGTTATTGTACGCGTTAAATCCATATATCCCTTTTTCTTTGTCTGTGAGCTTCTGTGCAGCTTCCTCTAAGTCAGCCCAGGTCCATGAATCATCCGGATATGCCACCCCCGCATTGTCAAAAATCTCTTTATTATACACCAGAATCACGCAGTCCTTATCTTTCGGAACACCGTAGTGCTTATCCTCCATTGTGAAAAGCTTGGTGATGCCTTCCGGATTGTTGTCATAACTGAATGTATCATCTATCTCTGCCAGATCATCAAGCTGCTCCAGCTTATCCCCATTCACATATTTAGCAATGGTATTGGTATGCATGGTTACAATATCCGCCATGTTTCCGCTGGTGGCGGCTGCCTCCAGTTTTGTCCAGTATTCACCCCAGGGAGTGGTCTGGATTTCCACTTTGATGTCCGGATATACCTTGTTGAACCCGTCAACAGTAGCCTGGATAGAGTCCTTCTGGTTTTCATTCCACGTTACATAGGTGAGTGTCACGCCGCCTTTACTTCCCTCTGTTTTCTCTTTTTCTCCTCCCCCTGCGTCGCTGCTGCCTGTACCACATGCGCACAGAGAACCTGCCATAAGTGCTGCTAATAAGAAACTGCCATACTTTTTATTTTTCATGATTCTTCTCCTGTTCCTTTGTTTTGATTTTTTGTTTTTCTGATACCTGCTGTGCACACACGGTATATTATGTATTTCCTGCTGCTTATGTATGGAATTATAATATTGTAGCCTCACTTTTTACTACCTTTAAAAATTGCATATTGACAAATGTGATAAGCTATTATCTATGACATACTTTTGCTTTCTCAAATGATATATTTAAACAAAAGAGCTTTCGTTAATTTGTATATTTTTATATAAAAGGAGAGGATAAGAATATGAAACATGAATATAAAATCCTAGATCCTGCAAATATTCTTTTGCCGGAAGAGATATTTTACCTCAATCTGACCCACCATCATATGGAATATCATGTACATGCCCCAGGGTCCATCGAATTAAATTACATTGTAGACGGAGAATGTTTCTATGACATTGACGGCGAAATTTTCCCTGTCAAAAAAAGAAGTCTGATCCTGGTGAACGGACATATTCCCCACAAGCTCATCTGTACATCTCCCTGTATAAACATGAGTATCAACTGTTATCAGCATACGCTTTCGCCCAATCTGGGTACACTGCATGACCTGACCACAGCTTATCCGGCGCTGGCCTCTATTTTTGACAGCCTGAAAACCGGCGTTATCCTTCCCAATGCCAAGAATATATATCCGCTGATGCAGATCATCTTCAATGAATTCGGACATGGCAAGGACCCTTATTATATGAATCTGATGCTCAACAATGTGCTTATCCTCATACAGAAGCAGATGTCCGCCACGGAACCCACACCGGCACAGACTTATGTGGAAAAGGTGAAGAATTATATTCATTACCATTATTTCAGCATAAAGGATATTGACGAAATTGCAGACTTTGCAGCATTAAACAAGGTCTATCTACAGAAAATTTTTAAACGAGAAACCGGCACAACACTCTGGAATTATCTCACCCAGTTCCGCCTGGATAAAGCGGCTTATCTGCTGTGTAATTCTGACATCCCCATAGGAGATATTGATGAAATGATAGGAATAAATTCAAGACAGAATTTTTATCTCCTGTTCAAGAAAATATATGGCATGTCGCCCTCCGAATACAAACAGATCCACAAAAAATCTTAAGGTGTATTTGAATGGCAGGCTCTAATGCTTCGCATCATCTTCTGATTCTCCTAAATTTATGCGGATATAAAAAGCAGAGACATAATCCTTTAAAAAGATTATGCCTCTGCTCTATATTACTAAAATAATGATTTACACACTCAGGCTAAGGGCCTATGCCTCCTCGTAGCTGACTTCCATATGAACCTTTCCGGATTTTTTCCGAAGAATTGCATATGCAAGGCCAAATACCAGTACCACAACATTTGCGATAAATTCCCATGGCTTCAGATCACTGAACAGAAGTGTTGTCTGCAGGATCAGAGAGATGCCGCCCACAACAGCCCAGAACATCAACATGCCATTGCTGACATGGAATTTTGATTTATTCCACACATCGGGAATCTTCTTGACCATATTGTAAGAAGTAAATGCCAGTATTGCAAAGAATACGTTGTTCAGAATAACTGCCATATTGCCGATTGTAGAGATTGGAACATTGAACAGGATAACGATCACACATTCCACATAGAACATAGTCAGAATGACTGTAGGTGTCTTATATTTTTTATGGATAGTCGCAACTTTAGGCGGGAACCAACCGTCAACCGCTGCCTGCAGGATTGGTTTTGTAACCCAGCCAAGGGCAGAGTTCAGGGTTGTGGAAAGTGCGAACATGGCACCGCCGACGATAAAGAATACATGCAGCGGATACGGAAGCACTTCCGCGGATACCAGTGTCAAAGGCTGATTGGCAACTTCCGCTACCGGAAGAACGCCGGATGCAACCACTACCAGACCCGCATAGAAAACAGCGATAATACAGGTAGCCACTATGATGACAAAGGGAATATCCTTGGTGGGATTCTTACATTCCGCTCCCAGATGGATAACAACATTTGCTCCTCCTACGGCCCAGGTAAACAGAGCACCTGCGGACAGCATGGATTTTACGCCGTGAGTCATAAACTCGGGTTGTTCAAAATAAGTGGGTGTTACATGGGGCAGACCGAATACGATAAATGCTGTCAGTGCCAGAACCATGATCAGCATCATTGCATTCTGCAGTTTGGCCGCTCCCTCAATCCCCATCAGGTTTGTAACATAGAAGACAGTCAGTACAATGAGAGCTATGAGCTGCCGTACAAAACCATTGGATGCCAGCGCCGGGATCAGACCCAGCATATAATCCGCAAAGCTCAAAGCATACATAGCCAGCGCTGTCCAGGACAGGATATGAACGATAACGAAGAATCCTGCGCTGACATCATTTCCTAAAAGTGCAAGCTGTGTATAGAAACCGCCTCTCAGACGAACCGTACCTGCTACAAATATCAATGGAATATTGGTGAAAATTGTAAATATGGCTGCGATCAGCATGGAAACACTGGCTGACCTTCCTGTCATGGCAATACCGATACCTACCATGGCAAAAATACCAGAACCGATCGTCTGACCGATACCAATGGACAGCAGTTCTTTTCTGCCTAAAACCCTCTTTAGTTCTTTGGTTGATGCAACTTCAGACATATATTCCCTCCTCTTTTATACAATGCCTTTTACACATTACTATTTCAAATAGACATAACTGCACTTTGATAAATCAAAAAGCGTACAGACTCCCCTGTGTACCACCCATCCGGGAGAGCTTTACGCTCCCCGGGGGCAGTGCATTAGAAAAGAGGTTATGTCTATGTCCTGCCGTTATGCGTTTTTCCCTGCAAAATATCCGCCGCTTACTGCCTGCAGGATCTTGCCCGGCTTGATACAGTCGCCCACGGTGATAAACTCGGCATCGTTTGTGCGAAGCTTCTCCACCTCGTCGATCTTTGATCTCATGCCCACTGACAACAATACGGTATCAGCCGGATAGATCACTTCTTTGCCGTCTTTGTCCTTTGCATGTACTCCGTCGTCCTCAATAGAGGTAACTGTAACTTCCGTATACGGATGTAAATTCTCTGTACGTTTCTCATATTCCAGCATCATGGCTTTCAGATGCAGAACCGGTGCGTCGGGAGCCAGTTTCTCCTGCATTTCCAGAACCGTTACATCTTTTCCTTCCATAGCCAGGGCCAGGCCTTCTTCACATCCCACAAGACCGCCGCCGATCACCACTACCTTTTCTCCAAACTTCAGATCCGGATCACGGAGCTGGGTTACTTTTACCACATTATCTCTGTCAACTCCCGGAATCCTGGGGATAATAGGCTCTGCGCCCACTGCACATACTACAGTGTCCGGTGCGATTTCCTGGATCAGTTCCAGTGTAGCTGTGGTATTCAGGCGTACCTGGATCGCTTTTCTCTCCACCATACGGATCAGATACTGCAGATATCTGCCAAGGTCCTCCTTGAAGGATACATCGTGAACAGCCACATTCAGCATACCGCCGAGACGATCCGCTTTTTCGATGAGGATGACTTCATGTCCCTGCTCCTCAGCTTTTAATGCTGCCTGCATACCGCCCGGGCCTCCGCCTATGACTAATACTTTCTTGGGCTGTGGTTTCGGCTGATACATGTCCTCTTTTAAGTCGCGTCCCACTTCCGGATTCACCACACACTGGGAAATGCCGGAACACATATCTACATAGGGAACGAAATCCAGTGACAGGCAGTGATTACATCTCACACAGGGACGAACCTCGTCAAAACGTCCTGCTTTTGCTTTGTTGGGGAATTCCGGATCTGCCAGGATCTGACGTCCCACATAGATAACGTCTGCCTTGCCGGATGCGATGATGTCTTCCATCGCTGCCGGGTCTGACAGGGAACCTACGGTTGCGATCGGTGTCTTTACATGCTTCTTGATGGCTTCTGCCAAATAAACATTGACGCCATGGGGCAGGAATGCTGACGGGAACATACGGCATCCGGAATTTACATCACGGAAGGAGGTGGCTGATACATGGATCAGATCCACTTTGCCGTCCAGCATCTTGGCAAACTCAATAGCGTCATCAAGGCCGTAACCGCCTTCCATGAACTCATCACCTGAGATACGGATCTCAATGGGGAAGTTTGGCCCAACAGCTTTACGGATACGGTCAATGACCATAAGCGGGAATCTGGCACGGTTCTCAATGGAACCGCCGTATTTGTCTGTTCTTGTATTGTACAGCGGTGATAAGAATTCGCTGAGCAGCCATCCGTGGCCGCCGTGAACCATGACCATATCAAATCCGCCGAATTTGGCTACATAAGCACCGTGTGCAAAGGCATCCGCAATCTCGTTCATAATGTCTTCGTCCATAGGTGTTACATCCACACCGTATACACCGGGCTGTGCGCTGGGTCCATAGATGATGCCGTTGGTATACTGAGGATGGGCACGGGCACCGCTATGTAAAATTTCGATATTGGCCAGTGCATTGTGCTGATGGATCCTGTCTGTGAGCTGCAGATGTGACGGCATAAATCCCTCATTGTCCAGATTACAGAGATTGCCGTGAGCGCTTCCCGTGTGGGCATGGACCAAAGTCTCGCCCCTTGTGACAATGGCAGCGCCGCCTTTTGCGCGGTTCTCAAATGCTGCAAGGTTCTGTTCGGATAAAAATCCCGATGTGTTAGGTTCTGATCCCATAGGAGCAGTTGCAATACGGTTTTTCAGAGTTACGTTTCCGATACGTAACGGGCTGAATAAATGTGGATAGTTAGTTGACATAATAGCACCTCGTTTCTTTTTAATTGGTATATATTAATTGTTGTAATACCGTGTCAACCTTTCTGATTGGCTTATATTGATACTAGCATAAACCCTGCGTATAATCAATATCATTTTATATTTTCAGCATTAAAGTAAATTTTATTATATATTTTTTGTGTATTTTTCACATACAATCACATTACCGCCTATAAATCAATATATTCCAATCCACAAATTAATATATTCCAATTCCCCATTGTCAAATTGAGCTATACCAGTTTTGCATTTGATGACCTTCACTGTTTACAACATGTATATTCTATAATCCGGAAAAAAGAAGACCTGTCCTGAGATTCAATAAGATTTATAAAGAATTTGTATTACGCATATTATCGTTTTCGTGTTGCCTGTATAGATAAAGAATGAAAAGGATGTGCACTGATATCCGCTGCACATCCCCTCTCTGTTCCATCTCTGTTTTATTTTAAATATTTAATATAGAATTTCCGTAACTATTTCATCAGACCTGCCCATTTACCTCTGACGCGGCAGCTTCATCCAGCCATCTTTTAAAAACCAGCCCTCGCAAATGGTACAAAGACCCCTGATCTGCATATTGATGAAAAAGAAAGCTGCAGATTCCCTTTTTTTCACAAAGAAGCTGTATTTCTCTTATAAGTCCGTCTTTGTAGGAGGGGTTCTGCGGCAGGATGACCGCCTGATACCGGCTGGTATTCCGCTCCAGTTCATGTATGGTGTTCTTGACCGGAATATATGCATAAGGGCTGACAACGCCAAATTCTTTCAGGAAACATTCCACACTGAAACGGTACCATTCACCTCCGTATATGACGGCAATGGGCTTTTCTCCCCGGAGTTTTGCAATGTTGCTGATAGTCTCATTGGATACGGACAGAACCACCTTCTCCACAGGTATTCTGTCTCCGCCTTCCACCACATGCTTCACAGTTGCCCACACCTCATCGTGATGATTGATCGTGGTAGCGAACAGATCATATTTTTCCCGGTTTAATATACTCGGGTCTTCTCTGATCTCATCTATGAGGAAGGAATTTGCATGGACATTACAGAAGGCCGCGATTTCCTCGGCTGTATCCTGCAGGATTTCCTCACTGCAGTCTATCCAGGCAAGCTTCAGACGCTGGCTGTCAGGGACATGTCTCCAGGCACTCTCCATAAACATCCGCTCTATCTCTTTCTGCCCCTTGCCCATGGATGCCAGCTTTTCTATGGCTTCATGGATCACTTTGCATACTTTTCTGTCTATATCTGCTCTGCGGCTAGTGTCCACATAGGTTCCGCTGCCTTTTTTGGTAGCTGCATAGCCTTCCCGGCACAGCTCTTCATATGCCTGCTTCACTGTGTTGCGGGCCACGTGCAGATCTTCACTCAGTCTGCGCTCCGGCATGAGCCGCTCCCCTTCTTTCAAAGCGCCGCTCTCAATCTCTGCGATCAGCTTCTGCGCAATCTGAAGATATATAGGTACCTTTTCGCTTTCTTCTAATGTCCAGTTCATATTTCTCCATTCCCCTTCTGTCTGTCCATCTTAGTGACCACCTCAACCATGTGCATCCAGGACCCCTGGTCAATCTCATATTCCATGGGAATGATCCTGCATTTACTTTTTCTTGCCCTGGCTACCACCTGCAGCGTCCACGCGCTTGCATATTCTATGTAATCAGGCGGAATGATCAATGGCATTCCCTGTCTGCAGCAGTTGTCAATGGCCTCACTCATCTCTTCCTCACTGGAGCAGATCTGTTCATTCATCTTCCCCAGAAAATGCAGAGTCCTCTTGATATTCTTCAAAAATGCAGCACTCCTGTACAATATGCAGACAGGCTGCTCCTCAGGAATGGTGGCCAGCCTCGCGATCGTCTCTCTGCTCTCCACAAGCGCAAAGGTCTCAGTTGGAATACCCAGGGCATCTGCATACCCAATAAACTCCTTATAATGGCTCTGTGAGATAAATGCCAGATCACAGCGGGAACTGATCACCCGGTTTCCGGTAAGCAGATCCGACAACACATATGTTTCCACCGTCAGATTAGGGATGGATTCCACTACCGGAGCAATGGAATGCAGGGTCTCAACATTGCACTCCACCAGCGCCGCACAGATTTTCTGTTTTTCCTGGAAACGGCTGACCAGTTCCTGCTGTGCCAGAAGAAACAGCCTGTTCATGGGCATACCACTTTCTGACACTTTTGAAAACATCTCCTCCACAATTTCAGAAGGACTTTTCTCTTTCCCCTGTACGTTCCCGGATTTCTTCTCCTGTACATAGGCTCCCCCGCCGCGGATTTTCTGTACAACGCCCCTGTCCTGCAGCCAGGCATACGCTTTCTTTACAGTTCCCACTGACAATCCTGACTCATTTGCCATTTTGATTTCCGATAAAAGACGTTCCCCCGGAACCAGAATGCCGTCTGCTGCCTGCTGTTCTATCTGCCGGGCGAGCTGGAGATACAGCGGCGCTTCACCGTTTTTATCTATCTCAATTTTTTCCATCTCAACAACCTTATACTTCCTTTTATCTTTGTTCCATTTGTTGATAACTGTTCCATATTCTCACAGTTACGAACAAAATCCATATCGCTTTATCCATTGTACCATATCCCTTCCGGTAAAAAAAGAGGTACTGCCCACAGTAAGCTTTCTCTTGACATAAATGTGTAACAGGGCATACAATTGTTGCATATACAATAATTGGAGGTGCAATCATTAATGCTGAGACGTTTGTTTTCCTATATGCATCAGTACAAGAAGTTCGCAGTCCTTGCCATTTTCTGTGTTGCGGCGGAATCTGTTTTTGAATTGATCGTCCCCCTCATCATGGCGGATTTAGTGGATGTGGGAGTGGCAGCGGGTGATAAGGATTATATCTACATGAAAGGCCTGCAGATGATCATCTGCGCTGCCATAGCCCTGGTCCTGGGAATCGGAAGTGCCCGGTTTTCAGCCCTTGCGGGACAGGGACTGGGGGCAGAGCTTCGGAAGGCGGAATATGAAAAACTGCAGGGGTATTCCTTTGCCAACATAGACCATTTCCGGGTATCCTCACTGGTCACCCGCCTCACCAGCGATGTGACCAATATTCAGAATTCCGTCTCCACAGGGCTGCGTCCTTTCTGCAGAGGGCCTGTAATGCTTGTGGCAGCCACGGGAGTAGCATTTTCTATCAACAAAAGCCTGGCCATGGTCTTCCTGGTTGCTCTGCCTGTATTGGGAATCCTGCTGTTCCTGATCATTTCCCATGTAAGACCTTTGTACACCAAAATGCAGGGTGCTGTAGACACGGTGAACCGGATCATTCAGGAAAATCTTATTGCTATCCGGGTCGTAAAAGCCTGTGTGAGAGAGGACTATGAAATTTCAAAATTTGAAGCCGGGAATGAAAATCTAAAGGCACAGTCCGAACACGCTTTCCGGTTAGCTGCCCTGAATATGCCGACAATGCAGTTTGTCATGTACGGAACCATTTTAAGCATCCTTTGGTTTGGAGGGGGATTGATCAAAGGCGGCCAGATGCAGGTTGGCGAGCTGACCGGCTTTCTTAGCTATGTACTTCAGATCCTCAATTCCCTGATGATGATATCCAATGTATTTCTGATGCTCACACGTTCTATGGCATCCGGGACACGTATTTTAGAGGTCATTGATGAAAAAATTGATATTACAGATGATAATGCCCGGGATATCCAGGTCAAAAGAGGAGAGATTGAATTCCAGCACGTATGGTTTAAATACAAGAAAGAGGCAAAAGAATATGTGCTCTCTGACATTTCCCTCCACATAAAGCCCGGACAGACGGTTGGCATCATAGGGCAGACCGGAGCCGCCAAAACCACTCTGGTCCAGCTTATCCCCAGACTGTATGATGTGGAAAAGGGGGTTGTCAAGATAGACGGTATTCCGGTTCAGGAATACCCGCTGAAGCACCTGCGCGATGCTGTGGCTGTGGTCTTACAGAAAAACACCCTGTTCTCCGGCACACTCCTCTCCAATTTAAAATGGGGGAAGGAAGACGCCTCCATGGAGGATGTAAAGGAGGTCTGCCGGATCGCCTGCGTAGACGAATTTGTGGAACGGCTTTCGGATGGGTATGAGACAGAGATGGGACAGGGAGGCGTAAATGTTTCCGGCGGACAGAAACAAAGGATCTGCATAGCCCGGGCATTGCTGAAAAAGCCCAGAGTATTGATCCTGGATGATTCAACCAGTGCGGTGGACACTGCCACCGAAGGGATCATCCGACAGCAGATGCAGGAATTTCTTCCTGATATGACCAGGATCATCATTGCCCAGAGAATAACCTCTGTAAAACACGCTGACCAAATCATTCTTCTGGATGACGGCCGTATCAGCGATACGGGAACCCACGGGGAACTTTTACAGCGAAGCGAGATTTACAGACAGATATATGAATCCCAAAAGGAAGGAGCGGATCTGTAATGGCAAAATTTGTAGGATATAAAAGGCCCAAAAACACCAGGAAAACATTGCTGAACCTCTTTCGTTATCTGGGAAAGCATAAATGGATGTTTCTCCTGGTCGCCCTCCTGGTACTGATCAGCACCGGCGCAAATATCATGGGAACCTATTTACTGAAGCCGGTCATCAACCAATTTATTCTGCCCGGCAATACTTCGGGTCTTCTAAAAGCAGTGGCAGCCATGGGCGCCATGTATGGATGCGGGGCACTGGCCACTCTGGGTTATAACCAGTTGATGATAAAATCCGCGCAAAAGGTGATAAAGGAGATCAGGGCCGATCTCTTTGCCCACGTCCAAAAACTGCCGCTTCGGTATTATGATGCCCATACCCACGGTGAGCTGATGAGCCGCTTTACTAACGATGTGGATACAGTCCAGGAGGCCATGAACAACAGCTTTGCCATGATAATCCAAAGCTTTATGATGCTTACGGGTACGGTTGTCATGATGATGGTACTTAGCGTGAGGCTTTCCATGATCGTGGTATTTTTCCTTTTTCTCATGTTTGTGTTTATCAAATTTAACGGAAGTAAAAGTAAGAAGTATTTCCAGAGACAGCAGGCTGAGATCGGAAGGATCAATGGATTTGTGGAGGAGATGATGGCAGGACAGAAAGTGGAAAAAGTATTTAACCATGAGGAAAAGGACTTCCAGACTTTCTGTGAAATGAACGAATCACTGAGAAAGGAATCCTCAAACGCCCTGACTTTTGCCGGTCTGATGGTACCCACCATTGTAAGCCTGTCCTATGTAAACTATGCTGTTTCTGCCTGTGTGGGCGGTCTTTTCACCGTATTCGGCATGCTGGACATCGGAAGCCTGGCCTCGTATCTGGTCTATGTAAGGCAGAGCGCCATGCCCTTAAACCAGTTTACACAACAGGTAAATTTCTTATTGTCAGCGCTGTCCGGCGCAGAACGTATCTTTGATATGATGGAGGAGCCCCCGGAAATCGACGAGGGAGAGGTCACACTCTGTAATGTGGAGACAGATCACGACACACTGAAAGAATGCAGCCGGCATACCGGACAATTCGCCTGGAAGGTTCCAGGAGAGAAGGGTGCTCATCTGATTTTGCTGAGGGGAGATGTCAAGTTTAAGGATGTTATATTCGGATATGACCAGGAAAAGATCATTCTGAACAACATCTCCCTGTATGCAAAGCCGGGACAGAAAATCGCCTTTGTAGGCTCCACCGGTGCAGGAAAAACAACCATCATTAATCTTATCAACCGTTTCTATGAAATTCAGTCAGGCGTGATCACCTATGACGGGATTGATATCAAGAGGATCAGGAAGGACGATCTGAGGCGTTCCCTTGCAATGGTCATCCAGGATACCCATTTATTCACGGGAACCATAGCAGAGAACATCCGGTACGGAAATCTGGAAGCAGACAACAGTGAAATCCATGAGGCGGCTGTGATCGCCAACGCGGACTCCTTCATCAGAAGACTCCCCGAAGGATATGACACTATGCTGTACAGTGACGGAAGCAACCTGTCCCAGGGACAGCGGCAGCTTCTGGCCATTGCCAGAGCCGCCATAGCCAAGCCTCCTGTATTGATCCTGGATGAAGCCACCAGTTCCATTGACACCCGTACAGAACGGCTCATAGAAAAGGGGATGGATGCCATTATGGAAGGCAGGACCGTATTTGTCATAGCACACAGGCTGTCCACAGTGCGTAATGCCAAAGCCATTCTGGTGCTGGAAAAGGGGGAGATCATTGAGCGAGGCAGTCATGATGAGCTGTTGGAACAAAAAGGACGCTATTATCAATTGTATACAGGACAATTTGAATTGGAGTGATGAAAATGGAAAAAAGTAAGATCAGAGAAATCCTGCACAGCCTGGACATGGAGCGCAGAAAAATAATAAGGCCAAAGTTCCAGGAATTGGGCCTGACCGTAGGCGAAGGACAGGCAAAGATCCTGAAATGCCTTTTGGAGCAGGGAAGCATGACACAGCGTGAGCTTGCTGACAGATGTATGCTGGATGTGACAACAATGTCCAGAACCTTGGACAAATTGCAGGGGGCAGGTTATCTGCTCAGAACAGCCAACCCCTCCTGCAGAAGATCCTTTCTTATCTGTATTACAAAAAAAGGGGAAGAAAAGGCCGCCTGCGTGCAGAAAATATTTTCCGATCTGGACGAACAGATCTGTCAGGGAATATCAGAAAACGAAATGAAAGCGCTTTATGATACTTTGCAGAAGATCATGAACAATTTTAAAAGTGAATGAGGATGCCATGAGTCATCGGCGCACTCCAAAAGAAGGCACTGCGGAATCTTTTCCACAGCGCCTTCTTTGATTATGAATCCTCAAAAGTTTCTTTTAGTTTGTCCATGAATCCTTTTTTCTTTTTCTCCGTACTGCCGGCCGGACGATTGCCGCAGGCCTCATCAAATTTTCTCAGAGCCTCTTTGGCGTCCTCATTCAGCTTGGTGGGCACCTGCACCACCAGAGTCACATAATGGTCACCGCGTACGCTCTTATTTCTCAGAGACGGCACACCTTTTCCTTTCAGGCGCACTTTTGTGTCTGTCTGTGTACCGGGCTTCACATCATACATCACGTCCCCGTCCACGGTACTGATGCGCACCTCACCGCCCAGAGCAGCCTGTGCAAATGTGATGGGCGCCGTAGAGAATATGTTCATATCCTGCCTCTGGAAAATCGGATGGCGGGATACGATCACCTCCACCAGCAAATCTCCTCTCGGGCCGCCATTGGTTCCCGGTTCACCCTTATCCCTGATACGGATACTCTGTCCGTTGTCAATACCTGCCGGTACAGATACCTGGATCTTCTTTCTCTGGTTCACGTATCCGGTTCCGCGGCAGTCCGGGCATTTGTCCTTGATGACCTTACCGGTTCCGTGACATTCCGGACAGGTCTGTACATTTCTCACCATGCCGAACATGGACTGCTGGGTGTATACCACCTGGCCTTCCCCGTGGCATTTCGGACAGGTTTCCGGAGAAGTTCCCGGCTTTGCGCCTGTTCCGTGACATGTATTACAGTTTTCCTTCAGATTCAGATCCAGCTCTTTTTCACAGCCAAACACTGCTTCCTCAAATGTAATGCGGACGGATGCCCTCACATTGGCACCTTTCATAGGGCCGTTGTTGGCTCTTCTTCTTCCGCCGCCGCCAAACAGATCGCCGAAAATATCGCCGAAAATATCACCCATATCAGCGCCGTCAAATCCGCTGAAGCCTCCAAAGCCTCCTGCTCCGCCGGCACCGCCGTTTTCAAAGGCCGCATGGCCGAACTGGTCATACTGTCTTCTCTTATCCGGGTCACTCAAAACGCCGTAGGCCTCTGTAGCCTCCTTGAATTTTTTCTCCGCTTCTTTGTCTCCGGGGTTTACATCAGGATGGTACTTCTTTGCCAGCTTACGGTATGCGCTTTTGATCGTGGCGTCGTCAGCGCCTTTGTCCACGCCTAAGACTTCATAGTAATCTCTTTTATCTGCCATTGGTCTTATCCCTTTCTAAACATACAGTCAGGCATGGAGTGCTGTAAACACCCCATGCCATCCAAGTCATTTACTGACAAAGCTATTTTATACTTCTCTGTAGTCTCCGTCAACCACATCATCACCGTATGCTTCATTTCCTCCCTGAGTACCGGCACCTGCGTCCGGACCAGGACCTGCCTGTGCTCCCTGGGAAGCCTGAGCCTGCTCATACATCTTAGCAAAGAGTTTCTGTGCGCTCTCCATCAGTTTGTCTTTGCCGGCTTTGATGTCAGCAACCTGAGCATCTGTGATCTCTTCTGTATTTGCACAGCTGTTTAACAGTTCTTTTAATGCGTTCAGATCTGCTTCAACAGCAGTCTTGTCATTGGCATCCAGCTTGTCGCCTGCTTCTTCCAGTGCTTTCTCAGTCTGGAATACCATAGCGTCAGCGTCATTCTTGGTGTCTACAGCTTCTTTTCTCTTCTTATCCTGAGCTTCGTACTCAGCAGCTTCTCTGACTGCTTTGTCGATATCATTATCAGACATGTTGGAGCCTGCAGTGATGGTGATATGCTGCTCTTTTCCTGTTCCCAGGTCTTTTGCGGATACATTTACGATACCATTGGCATCAATATCAAAAGTAACCTCGATCTGCGGAACACCTCTTCTTGCAGGCGGAATTCCGTCCAGACGGAACTGTCCGAGGGATTTGTTATCTCTTGCGAACTGTCTCTCACCCTGTACCACGTTGATATCTACTGCTGTCTGGTTATCAGCCGCTGTGGAGAAGATCTGGCTCTTCTTAGTAGGAATCGTTGTATTTCTCTCGATCAGTCTTGTTGCGATACCGCCCATGGTCTCAATGGACAGGGACAGCGGAGTAACATCCAGAAGAAGGATATCGCCTGCGCCTGCGTCGCCTGCCAGCTTACCACCCTGTACGGAAGCACCCAGAGCTACACACTCATCCGGATTCAGAGTCTTGCTTGGCTCTTTGCCTGTGAGCTGTTTTACTTTGTCCTGTACAGCCGGGATACGTGTGGAACCGCCGACTAACAGTACCTGGCCCAGTTCGGAAGAATTCAATCCTGCATCAGACAGTGCGCGGCGAACCGGCTCTGCTGTTCTCTCAACCAGGTCATGTGTCAATTCATCGAATTTGGCCCTTGTCAGGTTCATATCAAAGTGCAGAGGTCCATTGCTGTTCATGCTGATGAACGGCAGGTTGATATTGGTTGTGGTTGCGGAGGAAAGTTCTTTTTTCGCTTTCTCAGCAGCCTCTTTGATCCTCTGCATTGCCATCTTGTCTGCGGAAAGGTCTACGCCTTCGGATTTCTTGAATTCAGCGATCATGTAATCTGCAACTTTCTGGTCAAAGTCGTCGCCGCCCAGACGGTTGTCACCTGCTGTGGATAATACTTCGATAACGCCGTCACCGATCTCAATGATGGAAACATCGAAAGTACCGCCGCCTAAGTCGTATACCATGATCTTCTGCTCTTTTTCATTGTCAAGGCCGTAAGCAAGCGCTGCTGCTGTAGGCTCGTTGATGATACGTTTTACTTCCAGACCTGCAATCTTACCGGCGTCTTTTGTTGCCTGACGCTGAGCATCGTTGAAGTAAGCAGGAACTGTGATAACTGCCTCTGTTACTTTTTCACCCAGATAGTTTTCCGCGTCACTTTTCAGTTTCTGAAGGATCATTGCAGAAATCTCCTGCGGAGAATATTTTTTATCGTCAATTGTCACTCTGTAATCTGTTCCCATATGTCTCTTAATGGAAGAGATGGTTTTATCTGCATTGGTAACAGCCTGACGTTTTGCCGGCTCACCTACCAGTCTTTCTCCTGATTTTGTAAAAGCTACTACGGACGGTGTTGTTCTTGCGCCCTCTGCATTGGCGATAACTACCGGCTGTCCGCCTTCCATAACACCTACACAACTGTTTGTTGTACCTAAGTCAATACCTATAATTTTACCCATGATAAATTCCTCCTGAATTTAAAATCAATTACTTTTCCTGTTCACAGCGGTTTTACGCTCCCGCCAAAGCGTTTCATCTATGAGATAAAATCCAACGGTCTGTCCCGCCGGAGAATTTGGGTTGCGCCTTCGGCGCACCATCTAAAACTAATTGGCAACCTTCACCATGCTGTGTCTCACTACATGGTCTTTGTAAAGGTAACCTTTCTGGAATTCTTCTACCACTACATTCTCACCGGCTTCTTCATCCTCCACATGCATCACTGCATTGTGGTAATCCGGATTGAATTCCTGCCCTACTGCTTCAATGGGCTTTACGCCGATCTCTTCAAAGACGGTCATCATCTGCTTGTAAATCTTTGTCATACCGTCAGCAAAGGGACTTTCTTTTTCATTTTCCGGAACTGCCGCAAGACCTCTTTCAAAGTTGTCAACGACCGGAAGAATCTTATCGATCACTTCACGCGCGCCGATTTCATACATGGAGGCTTTCTCCTTCTCTGTGCGCTTTCTGAAGTTATCGAACTCTGCCATCTGGCGTTTCACCATATCGGTGAGCTCTTCTATTTTTTCATCTTTTTTATCTTTTTTCTTCTTGCCGAACAAGCCTTTTTTCTCAGATGACTTGCCTTTTGTCTGGTCAGCCTGCTCTTCTGTCCGGCCCTCTGTCTCCTCATCGGCCTGGTCATCATCCTCACCGGCCTCTTCACAGGTGGCCTCCTCTGCCAGAGCCTTATCGTCTTCCTCTAAGAATTCTTCTGCCTTCTCATCAGAAGCCGTATCCGGCTGCATCTCTTCATATAATTCTTTTTCTTCTGACACGAATCCGTACCGCCTTTCTAGGTTTTCTTAAATATATTGTCTAACTGCGTCTTCAGCGTTTTTAAATTGTCCACTACATTTTCGTAATCCATACGTTTTGGGCCTATGATACCGATGGTTCCCTGCATACCGCCCCCCAAATCATATGTGGCCGTCACGACGCTGCAGTCTTTCATAGTCTTAACAGGAGTTTCATTTCCAATGTATACCTGAATGCCGGTGTTTTCTTCGGAATTCATAGTATCTTTGACCAAATCTACCAGTTCCTGCTTTTCCTCAAAGGCGGAAATCAGTTCACTGGCTTTTGAGGTATCTGCCAGCTCCGGATATTTAAAAATATTCGTTGTCCCGCTGGTATAAATCTCCACCTCATCGTCATCCACCGCTATGGCATTGGCCACCGCGTCAATGACACTTCCCACAACAGCGCTGTGGATACCTGCCTGTTCTTTCATCTTAGTGATCATGCCCAGGTTGATCTCCTCAATGGTGAGGCCGTTTAACTGGGTATTGAGAAGCAGGTTCAGCTTCAGTATTGTGTCATCATCCATAGGCTCCTGAAGGGCTATCATATGATTCTTTACAATATTTCCCTCGATCACCAGAACTGCCAGAAGCTGCATCTCAGCCACTCTGGAAAGCTGAATGAATTTTAATTTGTTTCTGTGATAGGTCGGGCCGGTGATCATGGTCGCATAGTTGGTGTTGGATGCAAGAACCTTCACCACCTGTTTGAGCACCTTCTCCATTTTGTCGGTCCGCTCGATCATCATTTCCTTGATCTCCGAAACTTCCTGTTCCTTCTCCCGCATCAACTCATCCACATAGAGGCGATAGCCTGCGTCTGAGGGAATCCGCCCTGCCGAAGTGTGGGGCTGTACGATATACCCCAGTTCCTCCAGGTCTGACATCTCATTCCGGATAGTTGCAGAGCTGAGATTCAGGTCAGTGTATTTTGAAATAGTTCTCGAGCCAACCGGTTCGCCGGTCTCCAGATACGTCTGGATAATGGCTTTTAATATCTTTCGTTTCCGCTCATCCAGTTCACTGTCCATTATTATCTCCTTTCTGCTTCTGCATTGATAGGGCCGGTCTCTTTTCCGGCATTGTTAGCACTCGTTTGTGTGGAGTGCTAACATCTATGTTCTAAAGATAGCACCAGCGTGTTTATTTGTCAAGGGCTTTATATTTTTTTTAGAAAGTTTCAGAATTTGCAACAATAATGAAGAAAAAGGGACACGCAACAAAACAGAGGGGCTGTCTATACCTAACAGCATTCCCTCTGTTTTGTTATATTATATCGGAAATATTAGTCGATTTTCATTTATTCAATAGGTACAATATAAAGGTTGTCCTCAGTCAGAACCTGCTCACCCTCAGGATAGGATTTTACGAACAGAAGACTCTCCACCTGATCCGGGTCCAGTATCCGGTCAATTCCATAGGTCAGGGTATACTCATCACTGTCTTCCGACAAATAGCCGGAACTGCCGGGTCCCCGGTACAGGTATAGATATGTGGTTCCGTCTTTTAATTTTACTCCTGTCAGCCACGGCGCTTCCTCATATGTCCGGGAAACAATCTCTTCCCCTGACTCATTCACGCCTTTTTCCTCTGTCAGCTTTCTTGGGAAATCATATACTACTCTCATGGAAATAGGAGATATTTCTACCTGCTTTACAGTGGCCCCGCTGTCCCCAAGCACATAGTCCGGGCTGCTTTCCCGTACCTGATCCGAACCGCCCAGGGTCCAGGCAAAATCCCACTCAGCTTCTATATCCGGTATATAACCGTCTATGGTAATCTCGCCCAGATTTTCCAACTCAACACTGATAGGCTTTCCGATAAAGTATCCCTTTTCATCTTCTTTTGCCAAAGTGATCTCATACTCCATACTGCCGTCTTCCAGAGCATATCTCTCCAAGATTCCATCCTCAGAGATTGGAGTCCCGTCCGCATAGACAGCTCTGCCGTCATTTCCCTGCACCAATCCGTTGTAAAAGGAGCTGGAAATGCTGAATCCCCCGTCCGCCGCGTCTTTGCCGTCAATTTTCACCTGTACATTTTCAAAATCCGGCTGCTTTCCCTGATCAAGCTCATAGCCCTCCACCTTAAATGCCAGATGTACGTAATAGTTATCCACAATACTCTGCATTGCCGTGATTTTTATCCCCTGGGCACTTACACTTTTGTCCACAGGTGACGCCATATTTTCCGCTTCCAGTTTATGCATTTGATCCGTTTCCGCTTTCATCCCCTCTGACAATCCGTGACTCCACTGCATATAGGCTGCCGCCCCCGCTGTGACAGTTCCAAAGACAAGAAGGGCCGCGGCTGCAAGGACCCATATTTTTTTTCTTGGCACTTTACCGATTACTTTTCTCATTGCCATACTCTCCTCTTCGTGCCTTTTCCGGGCATCCTTTTTTATAGAAGCAAAAGCTTCCTCTGCTTTTTGCTGTACCCTTTCCGGAATCTGCACATCTTGTCTGAGTTTTTCTAATATTTCATCTTCTCTCATACTCATATCAGTCTTCTCCTTTCCGCCTCCGGATAATATTCCTCTGCCATCTTCTTTCTGGCTCTCGCTATCCTCGTCCTCACAGTCGCCTCCGGAATATCCAGGATTTCTGCGATTTCCGACATTTTAAAGCCTTCCACATAATACAGAACGATCACGGTCCGGTATTTCTCATCCAGGATTCCCAGGGCCTCATTCCATTCCAGATCACTGTAACCCTCTTCTTTTACTTCCACTTCAGGCGTCTCGTCTGTGAAAAAAAGATTTTCCTTTTTGTTCCTTATATCATTACATTTGTTGATCAGGATTCTGGTCATCCAGGTACGGAAATACCTTTCTTCCCTGAGCTGGTCTATTTTCTCCCAGCAGGTGAGGATGGTTTCCGATATGGCATCTGCAGCGTCCTCCTGGTTGGAAAGCAGTGAGCGGGCAGCTTTGTACATATTCTGCATCTGGGACTGCATGAGTTCCGTGAACGCATCCGCATCCCGCTCCTTCGCTTTTTTTATAAGATCATTCATAACAGGTTCCTTTCTTCCGTACGTACGTTTCCACATGTTTTTCATGTTTCTGCTTATTAGACAGGTCATCTGCCGGAAATGTTTCAACTGCCTCCCATAAAATTTTACCGCAAGGCTGCAGACATGGTCAGGATGGCTTTTTTCCTGACAACAAAGCAGCCGGCGCTCCACCCAATCCCGGAGCGCCGGCTGCTTCTTATACCACTGCTTTTCTGTTCGATACTTTATTGATGATAAATACTACAATGACCAGTGCCGCCACTGCAAATCCCAGAGAAGCCGCACTTTTTGTGGCTCCCGCGATTATAAACGCAGTCAGAGCAATGACACCGTTGACCAGCGCATAGGGAAGCTGAGTCCTCACATGCTCCACCAGATCACATTCTGCCCCTGTGGAGGACAGGATCGTAGTATCGGAGATAGGGGAACAATGGTCGCCAAACAGACCCCCGGAGAGAACCGCACCTACCGCTATGGCAAAAGGTATGGAGAAAGCCTGTGCCATGGGTATAGCAAGAGGCATCATGATCGCAAAGGTTCCCCAGGAACTGCCTGTGGAAAAGGAGACAAAGGCTCCAAACAAAAAGATTGCCGCCGGAACCAGAGCCGCTGAAAAGCTCATGGACTTCAGCACATCTACAATAAACTGGGCCGTTCCCAGTTCACTGATCATACTTCCCAGAGACCAGGCCAGTACCAGGGTAATTGCCACATCTGTCATCCCCTTCATACCTCCCACATATACTTTGAAGGTCTCACTGAAGTTCATTACCTTGAAAAGACAGATCATGAGGATCAGGACCAGCGCCCCGAAAAAATAGCCCATGGTAAGCGCAACTCTGAATTCGTTGCCGTCCACCTTTTTAAAGGGAAAGCCTAAAGGCGCCAGGGTCGCGAACAGGGTGACAAATACCACTACAATAGGAAGGATCACCATGATCGGCTTTGCGTTCTTTTTAGAATATATTCCGGTACTCTCTTCTTCCTCCGCGTGTTCTGTAAAGCTGTAACCGGCTTTTTCTTTCTCTGTTCTCTGCTCCGCTTTTTTCATCTGGGAAAAATCTATTTTTGTGAAAGCTATGAGCGGAATCAGGATGATCGCCAAGATCGCGTAGATCTGAAAGGGAATCGCCTGGACAAAAGTGGTATAATCGGATTCCTTTACACCCAGATTGTCAAATTCTGACTGGATAAGTCCCATAATATATACGCCCCAGCCGATAAATGGGATCAGAATCGCCACCGGAGAAGAAGTGGAGTCCAGGATCCAGGCCAGTTTTTCCCTGGAGATTTTCAGCTTGTCAAACAGCGGCCGAAACACAGGTCCCACCAGAAGCGGGGTTCCCAGATCAGAAAAGAATATAATAATTCCTCCTGCCCAGGCGCAGAGCTGTGCTTTCAGTTTTGTGTTCACATAGCGGTATGCGCTCTGCCCGAAAGCCTGCGCGCCTCCCGACTTTTCCATGAGCTTGATAAATCCTCCGATGAACACAACCAGAACGATCACACCCGCATTATAACTGTCTGTAAGCTGCACGAATAAATAATCACCGATCATGGATTTCACCGCTAAAAACGGATTACCATGGCTGAAGATCAATACACCTGTAAGCCCTCCACAGAAAAGAGAAAGAATCACATTTCTGCTCTTGATCGCCAGGATAACGGCTATGATAGGCGGCAATAAACTTAAAATACCGTAATTCATAGTTTTCCTCCCAAAATATTTAATATTTTCACATAAGAAAAGGCCTTGGCTGGATATCTTAAAGCAGCCACGGTCCTGTATTTCTGCCCCGCCCAGGGACAGTCCATGAGTAATATTACATTATTCTGAATAAATTTACAAGAAATTTATTTTATTTCCGCCAATCAGGTCCTGAGTATAAAAGAATCCTGCGGAAGAGGAAAATACTATCCCGGTTTTTTCCATCCCCGCAGGTATCTGATCCAGAGTATATCTGAAAGCTGCTTTTGATCGTCGAAATGATTTTTCAGACATACTCCGGCATATACGGATCAATCCTCTGAAATCTCCTCCAAATTTTTTCTAAGCTCTATCATCTTATCACGCAGCTCTGCTGCCATCTCGAAATTCAGATCCGCTGCCGCTGCCCGCATCTGTTTTTCCACATCCTGTATCAGCTTCTTCAGCTCTTTTTTGTTCATGGACTCCGGGTCTTTCATCAGCTTATTTTCCGTCTCAGCCACACTCTTGGAGATGCTGATAAGATCACGGACTGCCTTCCTGATCGTCTGCGGTGTGATGCCGTGGGCTTCGTTGTACTCCTGCTGCAGCTTACGGCGGCGCATGGTTTCGTCGATGGCAAGACGCATGGAATCTGTTATTTTATCACCATACATGATAACACGTCCATCCGAGTTACGGGCCGCGCGTCCAATGGTCTGGATCAAGGATGTCTCAGAACGCAGGAAGCCTTCTTTATCCGCATCCAGGATTGCCACAAGGGTGATCTCCGGAATATCCAGGCCTTCACGGAGGAGGTTAATGCCTACCAGCACATCAAACACATTTAAGCGCATATCACGGATGATCTCTGTACGCTCCAGGGTATCTATATCCGAATGCAGGTATTTGACCCGGATGCCCAGCTCTTTCATATAATCCGTCAAATCCTCTGCCATCCGCTTAGTCAGAGTGGTTATGAGTATCTTATTGCCTTTCTCCACCTCTTTGTTGACTTCCCCCACAAGGTCGTCAATCTGTCCCGCCACAGGGCGTACCTCCACCATTGGGTCCAGAAGTCCTGTGGGCCGGATGATCTGCTCTGCCCGCAGCAGTTCATGGTTTGCCTCATAGTCCCCCGGTGTGGCAGACACAAACATGATCTGGTCGATCTTGTCCTCGAATTCTTCAAAGTTCAGAGGACGGTTGTCCAGTGCTGACGGCAGGCGGAATCCATAGTCCACCAGTGTGCTCTTTCTGGAGCGGTCACCTGCATACATGCCTCGTATCTGAGGGATCGTCTTGTGGGATTCATCCACAATGATCAGGTAGTCATCCCCAAAATAATCCATAAGCGTATATGGCGCCTCCCCCGGTTCCAAACCGGATAAATGGCGGGAGTAGTTCTCGATCCCGGAACAGAATCCCGTCTCTTTCAGCATTTCTATATCAAAGTTGGTTCTCTCGGAAATCCTCTGTGCTTCCAGCAGTTTGTCCTCACTGCGGAAATACTCCACCCGCTCCTTCAACTCCTCCTCAATATTCACAGCCGCCTTGCGTATCTGCTCAATGGGAACTACATAATGGGAAGCCGGGAAGATAGCAATGTGATTGAGCTGGGATTTGATCTCTCCGGTCAAGGTGTCGATCTGGGTGATCCTGTCAATTTCATCCCCGAAAAATTCCACCCGCACTGCCATGTCCGTATAATCTGCTGGAAAGATTTCCAACACATCTCCCCGCACGCGGAAGGTACCACGGTGAAAGTCCATGTCATTTCTGTCATACTGGATATCAATCAGCTCCCGCACCACATCATCCCTGTCCTTTTCCATGCCCGGACGCAGGGAGATGATCATGTTCTGGTAATCCTTCGGGCTTCCAATGCCGTAGATACAGGATACACTGGAGATAATGATAACATCCTTCCTCTCACTCAGGGAGGAGGTTGCGGAGAGACGGAGCTTGTCGATCTCGTCGTTGACGGAGGAGTCTTTTGCTATATAGGTGTCGGATGAAGGGACATAGGCTTCGGGCTGGTAGTAATCGTAGTAGGAAACAAAATACTCTACTGCATTGTTCGGGAAGAATTCCTTGAACTCTCCATATAGCTGCGCCGCCAAAGTCTTATTATGCGCAATGATCAACGTTGGTTTATTCAATTGTTGTATAACGTTCGCCATCGTAAACGTCTTACCCGAACCGGTAACACCAAGCAAAGTCTCGCATTGGTTGCCTTCCTTGAAGCCTTTTACTAAGGCTTGGATAGCCTGGGGCTGGTCGCCGGTTGGGGAGTATTCTGATACTAAATTAAAATGGTCCATGGTTTTCTCCTTTAGGAATCTGTCTAATCTATTTTCTTCATCTTAATTCGTAATATTCTTCTTTTGATATTATAGCAGAAGATAAAAACAAAGTACAGAATAAATCGAATGTTTGTTCTGTACTTTGTTTTGTTAAATTCTTTGCAATGCTTACATCAGCCTTCACAATCTTACCATCTGGTGCATTTTTCCATGTCTGTAAACCCATATTCTCTTTTCTGTGATCAGCTCTTTCTACAATCACCTCTGCTGCTGTATGTCCATGAATTGCAAAATGAAGCTTATTTTGCACAGTAGCAAAAAACTCTTTCGTTGTTTTTGCATCTTTCGAATAATCTACTGCCGTTACATAGATATCTGTTATTTTTTGATAAAACTTCCGTTCGCTAGCACGGATTTCTCTAATCTCATCTAATAAATGTTCGAAATACTCTTCATCAAAAATCTGTCCATTTTCTAAGCGCTTTTTATCTAAGACATACCCCTGAATAGTGTATGTACGTAATACTTTTGTTGCCCATTGACGAAATTGCGTTGCTCTCAATGAATTAACACGATAGCCAACCGATATAATAGCATCTAAATTATAAAATTTTATATTATATCTTTTCCCGTCAGTTCCAGTATGTCGGTATTTCCGACATACTGAATTTTCTTCTAATTCACCTTCTTCAAAAATATGTTTCAAATGCTCTGTAATTGTAGTTCTACCTTTATCAAAAAGTTGAGATATCCCTTCTTGAGTAAGCCATACAGATTCATCTTGTACCCTCACTTCTATTCCATCTTCAGAATTTTGTTTTGTAAAAACAAGAAAATCAACGGTACTATTACGAATTTGAATTTTCTCTTTTTCTCCCATAAACTCGCTCCTTTGTATCATCTATTTAACTTTTTCTATTATTCATTTGCTTCTTCCGCATTTTCAAAAGGACGATTCTGCATACCTATAATTTCAGGATGTCCAAAATGCAAATTACTTATAAAATATACCATCCATCGTCCTCCTTTTTTATTACGAATTTTTACCGCCAAAAGTCACAAACCGCATTTTGTCCGTTTAGTGTTATTTAGTCCGCAAAATCCGTATTTCCCGGTACTAAACAGCACTAAATAACACTCATTTTAAGGTCAACCGCGTTCTCAAGAAAGAACTCCTTGAACTCCCCATAGAGCTGCGCCGCCAGAGTTTTGTTATGGGTTATGATGAGGATCGGCTTCTGAATTTTCTGAATAACATTTGTCATAGTAAATGTCTTGCCAGAGCCTGTAACTCCTAGTAAAGTCTGGCATTGATTGCCTTCTTTGAAACCTTTGACAAGGGCTTCGATAGCCTGCGGCTGATCACCAGTAGGCTGATTTTCAGCTTGGAATTTGAACTCCATTGTATATTTTACCTCCTTGATAACCTGTATAAAATCTCAAATTGTTGTAAGTCTCTGTTTTCCATCAATAACATCATATAAGATCAAACCAATATCCTAGTCGATTCTCATTCTAAAAAACATTGATAGAATAAGATGGTTTTTCAGAATAAAATCTATCAAAAAACTCTTCTTTTCTTCGTTCCATACTTTTTCTCCTTGATAAACAGCAGTATCATCGTATTTTCAAGTTTTGTCATATTACTAATATTCGGCCTTGCACCTAATTGCCATAATGCAGGATATCTCCTATAAAAAAGGAATCTTGGAAAAAATTTGATATTTTATAATTTCTTTCCCTTTGTATTCGCACGGATTGATTATAACATAAAATGACTCAAATCATTCCTGTTTTCATTATTCTCCTCTCATAATATAATCATGAGTTAATCTATTCATTTTAAGTAATTTTTATATGAAACTCCTGATCTTAACTTACCAGAAAAACTTCATATTCTTTCTCTACCTTTTTCATAGCCATGTCATGAGAAATTTTTCCCTTTCCATCAAGTACGTCTCTTCGGTTATTTTTCAAAAACTGGTTCATTTATTCTACCCAATCTTGCATACTCATTAAAATCTCATCTTCAGAATTCCGCTGCGGTTTTTCCGGTAACTGCAAAATGAAGTTTATTTTGAACAAATGCATAAAAATTCTTTTTGATTTCACTATTTTTATCATAATCAAATCTACACTGCTCCAACACATCTGTGATTTTCTGATAGGCTCTACGTTCACTGGCCCTTATTTCACGAATACGTTCCAGTAATTCATCAAAATAGTCTTTTCCAAATGGCTTCCCATTTTTTAGCAAATCATCATTGAGTACAAAACCTTTCGTAATATATTCCTTTCATGTTTTCGTAGCCCCCTGACGAAATCGAGTAGCCTTCTTAGAATTAACACGGTAGCCAACAGCAATAATATATCCTCTATTTGGTATAAAACAATTTCATGTTCTTTCGTCATAATTTTTACCCCTCTGAAATCACTACACATGTATTTTGTATCTCTTTTATTTACTACTGAAGTATAATTTCATATCAAACCCCTGATTCAGTCCTTGTCTATAATCGGAAAATGGTGTTCCACAAATTAATCCTTGAACAATCACATTCTAAACCACTATAAAACTCATTATCTCTACCTATATCCGCCTGTAATATTCTTTCTAAAACAAATACAGCGTTCAAGAACATATGTTCTTTTCATTTTATCAGAACTACCATCTAAATACAACCGGATAATGGGCAAAAAGAAAAAACAAATTGGTAATGCATTTGCTGCTATGAAGCCTATAAGCTGAATAGCAACCTAAATTGAAAAGAATCCGCCAAATTATCTATATCTTTCACAATAAACATGATATACTTTAAAAACAAAAAATAAACAGATACTATTCATAAAGTATGCTGATAATCCAAATCACCCCCATATGGAAATCTAAGCAGCCTGATACAACAATTCTCACAAAGGACAAAATAAAAAAGCAGAGGGAGATTACTATGTCAAAGGAAAATACAATATGTTTAATGAACGATTCTTTTCCTCCACTGATCGATGGAGTTGCCAACGCGGTGACCAATTATGCAGCTTTTTACCAGAAAAACTTCGGACGTGCCTATGTAGCGGTTCCATACCATCCTGATGCTGAGGATGAGAAGTTTCCATTCCCGGTCATCCGTTACCGGAGCTTTGATACAACAGAGCTGTTGAATTACCGGGCAGGCTATCCGTTCTCTGTCAGTGCAATGAAGGACTTAAAAGAGGTAAACTGTGATCTGATCCACAGCCACTGTCCATTTATGTCCACTGTTTTGGCACGTATCCTGCGCAGACATGTTGACGTTCCGCTTGTATTTACTTACCACACAAAATTTGATATTATTGCCAAAACGATCAAGTCCGGCATCCTGCAGAAGCAGGCAGTAAGCCTGATCGTAGATAATATCAATGCCTGTGATGAAGTGTGGACAGTCAGTGAAGGGGCCGGAGAAAACCTTCGTTCCCTTGGATATAAAGGTGATTACATTGTAATGCAGAATGGCGTTGATATTCCAAAAGGCCGTGTATCACAGGAGGATATACAAAAAGCAGCCAAAGGAGCAGATCTGCCGGAGGGTGTACCTGTTTATCTCTTTGTTGGAAGAATGATGTGGTACAAAGGCCTGAAAATTGTATTTGACGGACTGCGCAGATTAAAAGAAGATCACAAACCATTTCGTCTGGTCCTGATCGGAAAAGGAAAAGACAAGGAAGAAATGGAAAAGTATACGGAAGAAGCAGAGATCAGGGACCAATGCATCTTTACAGGGGCAATCTATGACAGGGATGTTCTTCGTGCCTGGTACTGCAGGGCAGATCTGTTTCTGTTTCCTTCCAGCTATGATACAAATGGCCTTGTGGTCCGTGAGGCGGCAGCCTGCGGACTAGCAAGCGCACTTATAAAAGACAGTTGTGCGGCAGAGGGGATCATGGATGGTGTGAATGGATTCCTATGTGAAGAGAATGCTGAAGGCATGTATTCTCTGCTAAAGCGTACACAGGAGCATCCGGAAGTGATGGCACAGGTAGGACAGCATGCCATGGACACGCTTTACCTATCCTGGGAGGACAGCGTAGCAAGGGCGGCACAGCGCTATGAGATAGTCAAAGAGAAATATGCCCGTAAAGAATATGTCAGCCAGAAGCGCTTCTCCGACGAGGTGCTTACTGTTACAGGAAACGCCATGGATGGAATTGAGACGCTGCGGAATTTACAGCAGTCGTCCCTGGAAAGCATAGAGAACCTGAAAAGCTTTTCAAATATTCCAAAAGAGGGTATGGAGACACTGAAGAATCTTCAGAAATCATCCATGGAGAAACTTGCGGCAATGAACGAGTGGCAGAAAACATATCTGGAAAAGCTTGCAGAAAATCTTAGGAAATAGTATTAAAATCTACCGTTCCCTGCCAATTCCCCTCAAATTCCACCCACAGGGGATGTATAAATTGCTCCAAGAATGGTATTCTGTGTTTATGAAATACAGAGGAGGCCGACAAAATGGATCAATTGGAAATCGGAATGTTTATTGCAAAGAAGAGAAAGGAAAAGAATTTCACCCAGGCACATCTTGCTGAGAAGCTGGGTATTTCCAATAAGAGCATTTCAAAATGGGAAACAGGAAAATGTATGCCTGACTATAGCATCATCCAGTCTTTATGTAAGGAACTGGATATCACAGTATCTGAATTGATGGACGGCGAGGAAACAGAACCTGACAGTATACGTGTTTATGACGATGACCAGATTTTAGACTTGATCAAAAGAATACAAAATCTGGAAAACCAGAAAGTATCTCTGTACGGTATTATTCTCATGACCATGGGAATCGCTCTATTTGCAGTCCACTTCTCTATCGGCGGAAGTGATGTCAGAGATTTCTTTTCGGGAATCCTAATGGGTCTCTCCATCGTAGAAATGCTCATTGGTATTTTCGTGACAGCAATGGGCTTTTCCAGGCAAAAATAGAAATATCATTTCTCTTATCAGTGCTCCATTTGGTCAGAACATACACTTCTGACCGAATGGAGCACAAAAATCATATTGTCTTTGTTCCATATCCTGTGGGATTTTCCTCCCCTGCATATCTCCGGTCCAGTTCTCTTCTGATTTCAGGAAATTCCACATCCAGCTTGTAAAACCGCAGAACAAACGCCAGCACCCCGCACACAGCCAGGGGAATCAAAATAAATCCGAACACCATGAACGAATTCCGGCCAGACATCTGTGCAGCAGTCCCAGCCGGACTTCCCAGATTTGCCGCAAAGACTGTCAGGCTCTGCTTTACCACACCTGCAAAACCAGCCCCTGCTGCTATGGCCGCAGAGATAACCGTCAGGGGAAATACCGCGCGCGCCCTTCCTGTGAGATGATCTACATGGTCAAACACATCCGGTTCCATAGCCCAAAGCATTGCCCACAGAAATCCGTTTCCAAGCTCTGCCACTATAAGGGCAAGGTAATAGACAGGCAATACTTTTATACTGATGAGCATAAGAAGACAGGCCCCGGCATAGACTGCCGTGCCCAGCACTGCGCACTGTCTTTTTGTCATTTTACCGGCCAGAAACGGTACAGCCAGGTATGCTGCCAAAGGCACCCCATATGTGATAACCTTTACAAGAGCAGCATTTTCTGGTTCGCCTAATATCCAGTGTGCATGCCCCCCGCTAAGAGTTGAAAAGACAGAGGTGCCGAACATCAGGATACCACCATAAAGCAGCAGCAGCCAAAAATACCTGTCTTTAAAAAAAGCTTTCAAATCCTCCCCGCATTCTTTTAGACTCATTCTCTGTCTGTCCGGTACAGGGGGAAGATATGTCTCTTTCAAAAAAGCACTACCCAGCAGCATAGAAATCAAGATCACTGCTGTAAATACCATCACATATTTTCTGCCCCCGTCGGTCCCATGTAACCCCGGCGCTGTGAGACCGCCCGCCATCCAGCCGGCACAGATCACAGCCAATCCTCCGGCAAAACCTTTCACAGACGCCAGATTCGTCCGCTCTGCCGCATTTTGGGCCATTCCGGCAAGCAGCGCATCCGCAGGACAAAGCAGTAATCTCACGCCAAAACACCATACAAAAAATACAATTCCCACATATACTATTTCAATCTTTGCAGCAGCATGCGGCACATATACGCTCATCAGTGTGCTCACAGCCACTAAAATGATCCCGGTGTATATCCAGGATTTACTGCGTCCTGATTTTTTACGGGTTCTGTCTATGACCGGGCTTATAAAAAATGCTGCCAATAAAGCCGCCGCCAGACCGCTTATCATTATGACACGCGCCGCATACCCGGAAATGTCCGTGTCCTCCATCATATAGGACATCATGCCGGCTGCTGTAAGTAACGGCAGCATCTTACTGCCGAACTCCACAGCTCCAAAGCTTACCCTCTGTTTCCGGATAAAAGCCTTTGCATCTGCTGACATATTTCCCATAAAATCTCCTCCCCTCTTCTTCCGTTCTCCTGTTTTACTGATTCCTCCTTATAAATCACGCCGCCGAAAAAGTGGTGACAGAATCTTACTGCCACAAAGTCATGCCCTCTTCAAATTTTAATCCATGCCTTAATATCGGTTAATACTTATTACTATTATACAATTTTCAGTTAAGTTCCACAACAAAAAAACACATCCGGCATTTGCTCTCTTCCTGCACAAAAAGCCCGGATATGAGAAATTGGACAGCCCCCTGTCAAATAGACAAAGGGCTGTCCAAATTTTCATGTCCGGACTTCTTGTTCTTCTATCCACGCTCCTGTATAGTCTGTGATTCCCTTCCCGGTATTGGGATGCAGACTGGAATAAACCTGATCAGTCCCAAATACCGCCAGCAGAGAAATACACACAGGAATCAGTATCTTATACGGTATTTTCCTGATCAGATCGTCCAGAAGAGGGGCTGCCACATAGACAATAGCCATGCCTCCCAGGCCAAACACCAACAGCCCTTCCGCGCAGATCCTTCCATTCAGATTCAGGAAATAGCCGCTGTAGTCCCACCACTTCTTTCCGTTATGGGTAATTTCCAGGAACCAGGAGGTAAAGTATTCCACACAGCCGCACAACACTATAGTCAGAAGGAATTCCACAACGGGCTTTCCCCTGAATTTGTTCAGGACCGCCAGGATCATCACGCCTCCTGTCCCGTAAATGGGCAGCCAGGGACCATGCAGTACACCCCGGTTTACGAACACACCGTCTGTGATAAGATGCAGGCTCACCTCCCATATCCATCCCATAAAGGAAAATGCAAAAAACAGCATGATAAGCGACCACACAGAATAACGGCGTATGTAACGAAGAGTCTCCGCCTTCTGTCGCTTCCTGGTCTCCTGAATGGGAAACAGCCTTCCCGGATATGCCTTCCCCTGCACTGCATCCCGGATCACCTGGTATTTGAGCTGCCCCTCCTGGTATTCCTCATAGATCCGCTCATCCCGCCTGTTGATCACTGTGATTCCAAACACATTGGCAAGCAGCCCCGCAAAACCGGTCAATCGCTCCGGTTCCTCCTTTTCTTCCCCCAGAAGTGTGGCAAGGGTATCCCCATATACCTCGAAGATCACATCGTCATCGGCCTTCTCAAATAAATATCTGTCATTCAGATACTCGTACCCTTCTATTTTCTTTTCTATTGCCAGATTTCTCAGATGGGCATAATATTCACTGAACGCCGCCACCTTGTAGGGATTGGAATAAAAAATCGCGGTCAGCCCCAGGGTAAGACTGCCAAGCATATCCCATCCCCAATAAGTAAGTTCAAAGACAAAGCATTCCCACTTATGTCCGTGCATGATCTTTCTGGAAAGGGTAATGGCTTTTCTCGGAGAAATATCAGGATTTTCTGCCGCGATATAGGGTACCAGAAAATAGGAGTACCGCTTGATGATCCCGCCTGCCACCGTCAATGCCCATAACATCTGATACAGGGCTGTCAAAGCCATAGTCAGGGACACCTTTGTCCATCTCTTTACCCTGATAAGAAAAGTAAAGCGCTGGATAGACAATTTCTCATACACACGGCCTTCCAGAAAAATCCTCCGGGAAACTACCGTATACATGTTAAACAGAAACACCCAAGCCGCCAGACTCATCAATAAACTGAGCAGGATAAAGATAAAAACCGTTGCCCCGGCAGACCCCACCATAGAATTCACTGCCGCGATCAGAGTGGCCAAAATGGAGCCGGAGGAGATATCATTCACAAATCCCGCCAGCACTCCCCTGCTCCTGCCCAGGACTGCATTTCCTTTCCCTTCTTTTGTATCCTCCACTTCCTGTTCTTTCAATTCATTTGATAATTCCCTGCTCTCCTTCTCGTTTCCCTGGAGTGCTTCCAATACCACATCCGAAAGATTGGGCTGACCTCCCACAATACCGTTTACAGTGGTGTTATGGGTCTGTTTCTCTCTGGATCCAATCCTGATTCCATTGAGGGAACCGGAAAATTCACTTCCCAACATGGCCGCCACTGCACAGACTATCACAAATATCAGATAATGCTTCCGCAGAGACTGTCTTGCTTTCTGCTTCATCTCTTTTCTTGTCAACACATACTCATCCTCCGCCTTCTGTCTCTGTTCTGCCGCCAGATTTTAAAAATTATATATTTCACCCGGCAGATCAGTTTTATTTTATCACTGGTTTTATCTGCCTGCAACCCGGTGCATAAAAGAATGTGCGGTTTGTATCCGGTTCAATCCCCTCTGCCAATCCACTCTGAGAGAGTTTTGCAGAGCTGTACAATATCCAGTGGTTTGCTGACATGGGCATTCATCCCGGAGGCCAGCGCAGCGGAGACATCATCGCTGAACGCATTGGCTGTAGTGGCAATGATGGGGATGCTCATGGCCATGGGGTGACCGGAGGCGCGGATCTTCTTGGCGGCTTCGTACCCATCCATGACCGGCATCTGTATATCCATCAGGACAGCGTCATAATCACCGGGCTTTGAGTCTAAAAATGTATCCAGTGCCTGCTGCCCATCCTCCACACAGTCTACCTCAGCTCCGTTCATACGCAGCAGCGTTGCCGCCACCTCCTGATTGAGCGCATTATCCTCTGCCATCAGCAGCCGAAAGCCGTCCAAAGGCCGGCCGGAAACTTCCCGCTCCCCAGAGGATGCAGTATGCCGGCCTCTGTGTTCCAGTATCTCCTTGATGGCAGAATAGACAGAGGAACGGTAAAGCGGCTTTGGCAGAAATCCATTGACCCCTGCCTCCCGTGCCTCTTTTTCCACCTCCGCAATGTCATAAGCCGAGATCATGACAATAGGAACATCATTTCCCACCTCACGACGGATGCGGCGTGTCACCTCAATGCCGTCCATGCCCGGCATTTTCCAGTCAATAAGACACAGATCCATGTCCTGACCTTCTCGATGCATCTCCTTCACCCGTTTTACAGCCTCGGCACCAGACAGACACCACTCAGAGCTGATCTTTATTTTTTCTAAGAGAACAGCAGTCTGTTCACAAACCTGTTGTTCATCATCCACGATCAATGCCCGCAGCCCCTGCTGTTCAAAATCAGGCTTCAAAACGCCGTCCTCCTGCCCTATTCTGAACGGCAGATCCACAGTACAGGTAGTTCCCGCTCCCGGCTCACTCTCTATCTGGATCTGACCGCCCATCAGCGTAACCAGATTTCTGGTGATAGACATGCCAAGTCCTGTACCGCCAAAGCGTTTTGCAATGGAAGCGTCAGCCTGCTCAAAAGGCTGGTATATATGCTGGACAGCCTCCTTTGACATACCGATCCCCGTGTCAGAGAGAATGAAGCGCAGTATGTAAGTGGTATTTTTTTTGCCATGCAGAGAAACCTCCAGACGGATCCTGCCGCCAGGCGGGGTAAACTTCACTGCATTGGAACTGAGATTTAACAGTATCTGGTTGAGTCTCAGTGAATCACCAATAAATATAGTATTGCCTCCAAATCCCTCCATAGTTTCATCAAAAGCAATCCCTTTTTCCTTTGCCTGTGCATAAACAGTGGCTGCAAACCCGCTGACGATCTCGAAAATGTCAAAAGGCTCATTCTGCAGTATCATTTTACTGCTCTCAATCTTAGACATATCCAGCACGTCATTGATGAGCATTAGCAGATGTTTGGATGAAAAAGTGATTTTAGAGAGACATTCTTCCACTCTGGCAGGCTCCCGGACAGAAGCCGCCGCTATGGTGGTCATGCCGATAATGGCGTTCAGGGGTGTACGGATCTCATGGCTCATTCTGGATAAAAACTCGCTTTTTGCCAGATTCGCCCGCTCTGCCGTCAACATCGCCTCCTGCAGGACCTGGCGTGATCGGACTTCTTCCGTACGGTCGGAAAATACTGTGATGAGCTGCGGGGTTTTCAAATCATCCACCCGGTAGACACGGATCAGCATCCAGTATTTTTCTTTATTTGATTTTGTATACTCCACCAGTCTTTCATATGGGGCATCGGACTTAAGAGAGCTGACGCCCTCTCGGACCGCCTGTGCGTCCACCTCATTGAGACCCTGGTAGAAGCTTTCCGGGCTTGCCATGGGGATTCCAAGCACCCGTTCCAGATTCAGTCCGCGGTAGCTGATATCCCCTGTGTTGGCATCCCGGATAATGAATGCATCGTCAATGCTCAGTGACAGATCATCAAAAAGTCTACTGCGGTAAACCAGTTCTTTCCTCTGGCGCTGAAGAACATACTGGGAGATCAGCAGCACCCCCACCATCAAAATCATGAGCACAATAGAACCGATCAGATTGGTGAGCCGCAGCCGTTCGGCTGTGATCCCATACCCCACCTTTTTTTCCTGAGCAGTCAATATAACGCTTTCCGTCTGGCGAAGGGCAGTGTCATAGACAGGCTGCAGATGTTCCTGGGCATAAGCCTCTATCTTTTCCTCTGTGATATCCGGTTGTCGGCAAAATTCCAGATATTTTGTCTGCTCTGTGCGCAGAAGCTCCAGAATACTTTTGAGTATCTGTACATCCTCCCTGCTGCCCAGATACAATTCCTCCAGCCGGGCAACCGGTTTCTCCAGAGAATGAGACAGTTCCTCCAGCTTATTTTGGGCAAATTCTATATCGTCACTGCTATAATGGCGTTCCAGCCGTCCTGTCCGCAGACTCATCTCTGACACATAAAGTTTCACATCTCCGGCGGAGATCACCACCTCAAAAGGATGGTTTGATATGATTTCCGTCTGCGCCGCCAGACTGGCAGAATTCCTGACGTTCATGACCAGATAAAAGAGCATCAGAAGAATGAGTACCACCGTACTGATAATACTTATCTGCTGACTCCGTCCTATGGGAATCATCCTCTTTTTTAAAGTTCTTTGCATCTCCCTTAACTCCTTGCCTTTCCGGCTCTGCACGCTCCTCCCCGGATGCCTGCTGCCAATCATTTCTATTTTTTTCTGATTGTTCACATACCAATTTATTATTAAGTATAGCAAAGATAAATAGAGATAGCAACTGCCGGTCAAAACTATATCTTTCTGTTTCTTAATTATTTATAAATATGCATAAAAAGAAAACCGACTGCTGATCGGTTTCTTCACATTCCGGATATTTTACCTCTAAACACAGGGCTTGGGAATCCATATGGTTTCCGTCCCCGGAATACCAAGCTTTGACATAAAACCCGCTGTTTTTCGGAACTCATAGATCATGAGCGCCTCCAGTTCCTCAGAGAACCTGAGAAAATCTGTTTTTTCCAGAGCTTCTATAAAGACATCCATATAAGGACCGTAGACGGCGTTGACAGTATCCTGGCTTCCGATCATGCCGTGAAATGCATTTGCCCAGAAAAACTGCTGCTGCAGCTCAGAATAAACGGACCGGATCGTCTGAAACGGGGCATATTTTACGATTATATCCATCATTTGAAAGGACAGGGTTTCACCGCGCTTTCTCTCCTTCTGGATCTTCAGTTTTCTCCGGATAAGTTCAATGGCATGGGCATCAAGAGAGGAAAGTGTGAGCACACACGTCTCTCTGCAGGACAGCGCCAGGATCTGAAAGCTCTCCGTCATATCCACAAGTCTCCGGCGGAAAACAGGGTTGGTGAAATCGCTGTTTTCCGTAGCTTTTTCAAGAGGAAGGACACGTGTTCCCACATATTTCGCGGACTTTACCGCCCCAACACAGCCAAGAAGACCAAGCGCCCTGCGGGCCGTACTTACCGAAACGCCTCTCTGCTCTGCAAGCTCTTTCTGGGATGGAAGCAGGCTCCCTTCCGGATAGGTTCCCATGCTGATCGACAGGAGAAGTTCCATGGCAAAGGAGTAACACAACTGCTGGCTTTTTTTATAGACACTCCAGACAAAAGCAGACTCCTTCTCCAGGGAAGGCATGGTGATCTTTGACGCATAGAATCCTTCAAGAGCCGAAGACAGTCTTTTCATGGGTTCATCCAATGTACAGCGCAGCCCAGCCCAGTCTTTTTTACGGCAGTGATTCAGAACTGTGGGCAGATGATCCGCAGACTGCTCAAAATACTGTTTGCTTTCCCTGACACTGAAAAAAGGATCGTGCAGAAACATAAAGGTTTGCCATACAAGACGCATGAGAAGCCGATTCCCAAGCGCGCTGTACTTCAGCTCAAGGTTATCCAGCATTGCGTAGGGAGCATGGTCATTCCCCTGACGATAAAGCCGTTCAATGGCCTGCAGAGTCTCTGAAGATGCATTTTTCAGCCCTGTCCACTGGGCATTGCCAAATAGGGGCTGCAGGGATCTTCCCAGGTCCATCATTGCCTGCCTGCGCGGAGAAAAAAAAGCCTGGATATAGGCTTCTCTCTCCCGGGCGTCATAGTTTACCTTTACTGCTGCACCTGCTTTTTTCGACAGGGTGATATATCCCTCCTCCTTAAGTCTCAGGTATGCAGCGCGGGTGGTATCCACAGATACGTGAAGACATGCACTGGCCTCCTCCATGGTGGGCAGTTTTTCACCGAAACCATAGACACCAAATTGTATTTTACTAAGCAGGACGTTATATACGATATTGCATAATTCTGTACTGTTTTTCAATAAATCTCTCCATTTTGATCCAAAATAAAATATATTGCAAATCCAGTATACCATTTTTTGTGCCGGAATTCTACAGTCGTTTCCGGCCTTGACCCACGTCTTTCTCTTTTCTCTAAATGCTAAAACAGCCGGGGACCAAAACTCCCCGGCTGTTTTCTATAAACTCTTATTCCTTTATTTCCAAATGTATGATACTGCACGCCGGAATGTGGAACTGAAGTCCCTTTTCTCCCACCTTCGCACTGTCAAAGGGGATTGTCTTAACCTGATCCGGATGGTCAAATGTATTCCCATCCCTTATGTCTCCGGTCAATATTTCTCCCTCTGCTTCCTTTATCTGTCTTCCGCTTACTTCTGCCTCGATATCATACCCTTCATCAGCGGATAAGTTGGTGACCGTGATATGCAAAGTGCCGTTTTTGTCAACGGAAACGGACTGCGTTAAGTTCGGCACCATGTACTGTTCCTGCAGGCCGATCTGTTTTGTCTCTATACTGCTCTCCACCAGAGTTGCGTCCTGATGGCATTTATACATATGAAAGACGTAATAGGTAGGTGTCTTGACCAGCTTATCCCCTTCTGTGAGCAATACGGATTGGAGCACATTGACTGTCTGGGCCAGATTCGCCATTTTCACCCGGTCACAATGCTGATTAAATATGTTGAGATTTATTCCTGCAACAAGGGCATCACGCATGGTACTCTGCTGATACAGAAATCCCGGATTGGTACCAGGCTCGCAGTCAAACCAGGTACCCCATTCGTCTATGATCATACCGATATTTTTATCCGGATCATACTCATCCATGATCGCCCCATGACCTTGGATCAGCTCTTCCATGAACAGGGTTTTATTTAAAGTCCGATACCAGTCCTTTTCATCGAATTCAGTGGCGCTTCCTTTTACTTTCCAGTCAATGGGAACTGTATAATAATGTAAGGACAGTCCATCCATGAATCCATGCTGTTCCGGCTGGCTGTGGCGGAAGCAGGCAGCTAACACTTCTCTTGTCCAGTCGAAATCCTCAGCGTTTGGTCCGCAGCAGATTTTACTGATCTTCCTGTCATTTTTGTAGTCTCTGACATAGGTCTGATAACGGCGGTACTCATTGGCATAATATTCTGCCGTCATGTTTCCGCCGCAGCCCCAGTTTTCATTGCCTACGCCCCAATAATCAATATTCCATGACTCTTTTGATCCGTTTTCACCGCGAAGCTGTGACATGGGGGACATTCCCTCAAAGGTAATGTATTCCACCCAGTCTGACATTTCCTTTATCGTTCCGCTTCCCAGGTTTCCATTGACATAGGTTTTGCATCCCAACTGGCGGCAAAGCTCAAAGTATTCATGAGTGCCAAAGCTGTTATCCTCAATAACCCCGCCCCAGTGTGTGTTGACGATCTTTTTCCGTTTCTCCTTTGGTCCGATCCCATCCATCCAATGATATTCATCGGCAAAACAGCCGCCCGGCCATCTCAGGACCGGCAGTCGGATCTCCTTCAGGGCATCCACCACATCTTTTCTCATTCCGTTTACATTCTCAATGGGGGAATCCTCCCCCACATAAATGCCGCCGTAAATACATCTGCCCAGATGCTCCGAAAAATGTCCGTAGATCTCTCTGTTTATCTTTCCTTTTATTTTGTCTGCATGAATCTGCATTTTATACATATCTCAGCCCTCTTATTCCCTATTTGTACAATTCAGCTCATCCAGCACCTTCACTTGGAAATCCCGGAATTCCCCGCATCCGTTCTCCGCGAACATTCCGATATATGTACCTGTAAATGTCATGCATTTTGTACTCTCGGTGCAAAGTCCTACCACCAGTCCGGTGCCAAGCTCTGTAAAATGCTCTCCGTCTGTGCTGAAAGAAAATCTGTATAAGGTCTTGTCGGAAATGATCTGCAGAGTAACATTCTCTGCTGTGGAGATTTCCATGCTTGCCGTAGTAGTAAAGATATCATGTACATGTTTTGCAAGGGACACCTTCCATGTATCCAGCTCTCTTGTCAGATAAATCTCATAGTGATAAGAGTCATTATAATATGCTGTCAGGCCGGCACGCATGCCCTGCACCGGTTCTTTGACTCCCACGTTTACTGTGGATACCGTCTCAAAACCTTTCTGACGTACACCGATCCAGGTGGGGCTTGCCATCTCATTTATGGTGGTCTTAGTTCCTGTCAGGGTCATGTTTTTTCTTCCGGTATCCCGCACATAATTTTCCATGTGAGGATTTCTGAGGAAATTATAGTGGTGACTGAAGTCCTTTTGTGAAAAATCATCCGCGAAGTCACGGTTTACCAAAGCCGGTTTCTCACCCGGAAGAGGAGCGTCCATCTCCAGGGAGATCAGACCGTTCTCCCCTACCACCGGCCAACCGTCCTCGGTCCAGATCACCGGTGCCAGGAAAGTCTCACGTCCCAGATTATGAAGCAGTACCCTGCTGCTCTTCTCCTGGCACGGACGGACTGCAAGACAGACCATCCACCAGTTTCCGTTATGGTCCTCCATCATATCTGCATGTCCCGTACAGTAAATCTCCTCCCTCATGTCATCTCTATGGGTAAGTATGGGATTATGGGGACACGCTTCAAAAGGTCCGTAGGGATTGTCGGAACGCAGGATTGTTTCCATATGTCCGTATTCTGTGCCGCCCTCGGCAAGCATGAGATAATATCTGCCAAACCATTTATACAGATGAGGGCCTTCCGCGTATCTGCCTCCGCACCCCCTGCTGATCACAATACTCTCTGTCAGGCGCTCCCCTGTAAAAGGATCGACCTGGCACTGAAAGATTCCTGTATTTCCCTCTTCATCGATACTGGTAGAGGTAAAATATACAGTTCCGTCATCGTCGAACAATAAGGACGGATCAATTCCTCCCTGGTCTACCCATGCCGGTTCTGACCATCCCTTTTCCAGATCAGTGGTATGTACAATAAAATTTCCTTTTCCTGATGTGTTGGTGGTAGTCATAAAAAATGTTCCGTTGTGATAACGAAGCGTCGGCGCGTAGATTCCGCCTGAGGGTTTGCAGCCATGAAGACTCAGTTGTGATTCTCTCTCAAGACAGTATCCTTTCAGCTCCCAGTTTACAAGATTCCTGCTGTGATAGACAGGTACACCCGGAAAGAACTCAAATGATGAATTGACGATATAGTAGTCTTCTCCCACACGGCAGATAGACGGGTCCGGATTATACCCGGAAATAACAGGATTTTTGTATTTCATAAAATTGTCCTCCATTTTGTCGTATTAATTGTCTGTATTTTTGTCAGCCTTTCAGCCCTGACATTTTGATGCCCTGTATAAAATATTTCTGGCAGGTGGCAAATATCACCAGTACCGGAAGCAGGGAGACCAGGGCCATGGACATCATCTGCCCCACCTGGACATTTCCCTGGGAACCCTTGAAGAACTGCAGGCCAATAGCGATGGTAAACTTATCATTGGAATTCAGATAGATCAAGGGATTAAAAAAGTCGTTCCAGTTATAGACCAGAGCCATGACCAATACAGCCAGCATAACCGGCTTTACTGCGGGAAGGAGTATCCTGGTAAATACCTGCAGAGAATTTGCCCCGTCAATCTTTGCAGCCTCATCCAGCTCTTTTGGCAGAGTCCGGAAAAACTGGATAAACAGGAAAATATTAAATGCCCCGCCTCCAAGCCAGCTCGGTATGATCAGCGGCCATATGGTGTCCACCATGCCCAGCTTATAGTAGAGTAAATACTGGGGGATCAGCGTCACCTGTGTGGGCAGCATCATGGTTCCCAGCAGGACCATGAACAGCAGCTTGGAACACCGGGACTGAAACCTGGCAAAACCGTATGCAACCACTGAGGAGGAGAGCACAGTCCCGACTGTGGCCAGAAACGTGATGACTGCTGTGTTCTTGAAGTAGAGCTGGAAATTGGCTCCTTTCCATCCCTCCACAAAGTTTTCAACCGTGCCGTTCTCCGGAAACAGCGTAGGCGGCATTTTATAAATATCCGACATGGGTTTAAAAGATGTGGATATCATCCAGATAAACGGAAACAGACAGATGACAGCAGCAGCGATCAATACGAAATACGTCACGATCCTTGCCGCAAGCTTTGCCTTTTTTTGTGATCTCGTGTGCATAGTCTCTTCCTCCTCTTTAGTCATCGTAGAATACCCAGTATTTTGATGTTGATACTACCACAATGGTGATCAGCATGATAACTGCAAACATACTCCAGGCCATCATAGAAGCATAACCCATCTTTCCATACAGGAATCCATTGTTATACAGGTGCATTGCGGCTGTGTATGTACTGTTGAGCGGTCCGCCATTTGTCAGGATAAGGGGCTGCTGGAACACCTGGAAGGCTGCGATGACTGTAACAATGAGATTAAAATATATGGTCGGCGTACATAACGGCAATGTGATATACAGAGTCTGACGGATGGAACCAGCGCCGTCGATCTCCGCACTCTCATAATAGGACCGCGGGATATCCTGGATCCCAGCCAGCATGATGATAATATTATTTCCAATGGTCCACAGTGACAAAATGACAATGGATATCATGGCCACATGTTTATCCCCCAGCCAGTTTGGCCCTTTTAAACCCACAAGGGACAGGATATAGTTGATGATCCCATAGTCCTTTTGGAAGATCCATCCCCATAAGATCGTTACGGCCACACCGGAGGTTATATATGGTATATAAAACGCAGTGCGGAAAAAACCAAGTCCTTTGATCTTCTTGCTGAGCAGCAGCGCAATAAAAAATGCCAGTATGATACTGCATGGAACAAACATCACAACATATTTTAACGTATTCAGGAATGCTTTTCTGAATAACGGGTCATCCGTAAATGCATATTTCCAATTCTCAAGTCCGACAAAATTCGCGATCCCTGAAAGATTCATATCTGTAAACATCAGATAAAATGAATACAGGATCGGATAAAGCGTAAGTACGAGAAATCCTATCAGCCAGGGTGCTGTGTACAGATAAAAATTCCTGGCCTCTCTTCTTTTCATAGTCGAATATTTCTTTTGCTTTCCTGGTTTATTCAAACTTTCCATGCCTCCCATTCATTCCTTTCCCAATACAGGCCGGGCAGTCTATCCCGGCCTGTATCACCAGCTCTGTCAGAAAGCTCTCTTTTTAATTACCGTTTGCTTCATTAAACGCTTTTTCCAAAGCGGGATAATACTCTTCCATTGCCTCATCCGCAGACTTGCCGTCAATGGTCACTGACTGCCAGATCTGAGTATACACATCACCTGCTGCTGAAAAAGCTCCGCCCCAGATATTGAGTTTTGCACCGGCTAAGCCGTCAAGAAACGCACTGTTCTTAATTGGTCCGTACTCTAAATCCTTATAGTAAGTCTCAGCAATGTTTTTACAGGAAGTCAAGCCGATCTTGCTTGTCTCTTTTGCCATATCCTCATTTTCATATGCTGCCTCTTTTAAGAATGTCCAGGCTGCGTCTTTATTTTTTGATGTTTTTAACATGGCATAACCGGTGGCATACATAAGATTATTTTTGCCGTTTTCCACTTTAGGCATAGGCACTGCGTCCCAGGCAAAATTATCACCTACTTCTTCCGCGATAAGTTTTGTCTCAAAACCGCCAAGGGTATACATAGCTGCGTGTCCGGATACAAAAAGCTGTTCTTTCGGAAGGCTCTTGGCAGCCGTGTCATCAGGCATGGCTTTGCTCTGTACCAGATCTCCGAAAAGGTTCAGGCCGTCTTTTACTGCCTGGCTGTTCACTTCACAGGTCTTTAAATCATCAGAATAAGCGCTTCCGCCCTTACAGATCACAGATAAGCCGGCATCGATCCAATGGTTTACCATGCCGTATGTGGCATCTGCTCCCTCTCCGCCTACAAACTTTTTGGCTGCCTCAGCCAGATCATCCCAGGTCCAGTCAGCAGTAGGATACTCCACACCAAACTGGTCGAACATATCCTTGTTGTAAGCCAGCACAAATACATTTTCCAGGAGAGGCATTGCCTCCAGCTTTCCGTCCGGGCGATAGTACGGCTCGATCATACCCTCTGTAACAACAGAATTTAAATCCACCCCTTCTTTTTCCACATACGGGTTCAGGTCCTCATAATATTCTGTATATAAGCCATAGTAATCCGGGGACATTTGAATAACGTCCGGTCCTGTACCGGCGGACAGGGCTGCTGTCATTTTCTGGTCCCATACATGGTCGGCTGTGGGGATCACAGAATGCTCAATCTCGATCTCCGGATGTGCTTTCTGGAATGCCTCCACCATAGTCTCTCTTGATTTTTTCTCTTCATCTGCTCCCCATGACCAGATGACCAGTTTTTCTTTTTCCTTTCCGTCTGCTGTCTTGTTTCCTGTCTCTTTAGAATTTCCTCCGCAGGCCATAAGACTTGCTGACATCATACCTATCAGTGTAACTGCCATCAATTTTCTGAATTTCATTTTTTTCCTCCTTGTATTTGGCTTGATTAAAATTTATGTATATAACAAAGCAGCGCGCTATGCCTTGCTATACGTTCCTGTTTTTTACAGTCTCCCCCTCCAAAATATCAAAGGGCGAATAATTCATATATTTATATTTATTCCCTTCCAGCATGTCAATTAAGACGTCTACGCATTCAGCGCCCTGCCGTTCCGGATAAATTGCTATTGTGGTAAGCTTTGGTTCATATCTCTCCCTGGTAAACAGGCCGTCTATTCCCATGATGGAAACATCCTCCGGAACTTTTATTCCCAGCTTTTTGAACTCCTCCAACATGCCAAAAGCCATATCGTCGTTAAAGCATATGATGGCTGTGGACTTATTCGCTGAGTCCTTATATAACCTTGCGGCCTTTCTGCCCAGATTGAAGAGGTCCAGATAAATAAACCCTTCCGCTTCACAGCTGAAATCCTGTTTGCTGTCATTCTTGGGCGATTCCGTTCTCTGCAGATCCCCCTGGATATCCAATATGTATTTTTTGTATTCTTTGCCTATCTCCTGTGTCATTCTCTCTTTCCAATACTTGTACCTGAGATTCGCATATCCCTCATTAAAAGGCAGAGCCATACCGATTTTATGGTGTCCTTTTTTCATAAGGTAATCTATTGCTGTATTGATCACCTTTCTGTTGTCTATGATGACTGCAGGCATGGGTTTTGCATATACAGCGGACGGATCAAAGCAGGCTGTGACTGTGGGAAGGTAATAATTTTTCCCAATGCTCCCCGAATAGGCCTGAGCTACTGTTTCTGTTGGAAAGAGTATGCCGTCCGCCAGCGTTCTCTTCACCATTTCAAAATCCCGTTCGTTCATGATAGCCAGCACATGATAACCTTTTTCTTCGGCTTTTCTGGCCATACCATGAAACATCTGATTATAATAAACACCTGTTAAATCTCCGCAGAAGAACAAAAGCTGACGGGTCTTCTTTTGCTGCAGTGCCATTGCTACGGGATTGGGCATGTACCCTTCCCGGTTGGCAATTTCGATGATTTTCTTCTTTTTTTCTTTATCCACATATCCACTGTTATTAAGTGCTCTCGAGACCACAGATACGGAAACGCCGGCCTCCAGGGCAATATCTTTTCTGGTAATATTTTTTTCCATGATTTACTCTCTTCATTCTTGTGTAATATGCACTATTTGTATAGTGACTATACTATATTAAAACATTATAGTTTTCAATACGCAGAAACCTGGTCACGTGTCCACATCGTCATATTGTCTCAAACCATCCATATAATTCTGAAAAACAGAAAATTTAAGAAAAATATGACCTGAAACAACAGAAGCCGGCGTCTGCCTGACAACATCACAGCAGACCACCGGCCCTAAAAAATGCAGCAGCATGGCCTGCCTTGGCCATGCTGCTGCAAACACAATGTGACAATCTCTCATTTATCACCGCATTATAATATAAGCTGTATATCCTCCATAGAGCGCTAAAAGCAGTACCGCTTCTCCTCTGCTGATCTTCTCTCCCTTTTTCGCCAGGACAAAGAGAATGATGCTCATCACAAGCAGCATAGCCCCGTCATAGATGGACTCCCTGCTGATCGTCATGGGTGAAATGGCGGCGGACGCTCCAATGATCAGCAGGATATTGAATATATTTGACCCTATAACATTGCCCATAGCCAGGTCATTCTCCCCTTTTGCGGACGCCACCACAGAGGTGACAAGCTCCGGCAGGGAAGTACCCACTGCCACAATGGTCAGTCCGATCAGGGTCTGGCTCATGCCAAAGGCAGCCGCAATGTCACTTGCGCTGTCTACCACCAGTTCCCCGCCTATGATTATCATGGCAATACCCAGGACCGCGTATACAATACTCCTGACAGGAGAAAGCTTCCTGCCGATATTCTCCTCCTCCGGCCTTACGGTGCGGGTTTTCAGTGCTGATCTTATCTGCATATACAGAAATCCCGCGAACAGCAGAAGCAGGATCAGCCCTTCCAGACGTCCGATCTGCAGTACACCCTTCCCTCCTCCGATGGAGAACATACAAAATAAAAGCAAGAGTCCTGTGACCAGAATAGAAAGAGGCATCTCCTTTTTCAGCAGTCCTCCCTGTATTTTCATGGGCAGGACCACGCCGCACACACCGATCACTGCCAGACTGTTAAACAGGTTGGAACCGATGACATTGCTGATGGCAATATCATTATTGCCTGACAGGGAGGCCATGATACTCACCGAGGCCTCCGGCGCACTGGTGCCGAAGGCCACAATGGTCAGGCCGATGATAATGGATGGGACCCGCAGGGTCTTGGCAATAGAAGAACATCCGTCCACAAAGAGATCCGCTCCCTTTACCAGAAAGACAAAGCCCAGCAGAAGCCAGAGATACATCATATTATTTTCCTCTTTTCTCATGTTGTAAAATTGTAGCTGCGGTTCACAAAACTGCGGTTTTGCAGAGGCTGTGAACGGCCGCAAAATCTGTCAAAATTTTCCGTCAATATCTATAATATGATGGATACACCATACAGTCAAGATAAAGTGTGTGTTTGAAATCCATTCCTGATAACGACAGGTTACAAACACCCGTTAAAGAAGGGGATGTTCCGCCCTGGCTTTCAGCCGCTCCCAGCGTCTGTCCACTTCCGCCTGGATCTCTTTCGCCGTCTGCCTGTAGGACTCCTCTGTCAGATGACGTGTCCTTCCCATCATCTTCAGCCAGTCTGTGACCGGAATCTTTTTCTCCCGTTTCTCCGGGTCATAACTCAGTGTGGTGATCCCGTTCTCTATCTCATAGAGAGGAAAATAGCAGCAGTTCACCGCCGCCTCAATGACTCTTCTCTCTGTATTGGGCTTATCCCCCCAGTTTAGGGGACAGGCAGAGAGTGTCTTCACATATGCCGTTCCGAAACGCTGGGCATACACCTTTGCCTTCGCGGCTTTTTTAATAAAATCCGCGGGATTGGACTCCGCCACAGTTGCCACGTAGGGCAGATTTGTGGCTGCCATGATCATCGGCATATCTTTGTGGAAAAAGGTCTTGCCGTACTGCTCTTTTCCTATATGGGAGGTGGAGCTTTTTGCCCCTTTGGGGGTGGAATAGGAGAGCTGGTATCCTGTATTCATATATCCCCCGTTGTCATACTCGAAAATGATGAGATGGTCATTCCTGAGAGCTGTTCCAAGAGCGGACCCCATGCCGATGTCCATGCCGCCGTCTCCGCTGACCATCACAAAAGTGATGGCCTCATCCGGCAGTTCTCCCCGTCTTCTACGCTGCTGAAACGCCTCCACAACACCGGCCAAAGTTGCGGCACCGTTCTGGAACAGATTGTGGATATAGGGTACACGAAAGGCTGTCTTCGGATAAGAGGTGGTGACCACCATGCCGCATCCTGTCTGGAACAGCAGAACTACGTTTCCCTCTATTCCTTTTAACAGCAGATTCACATTGACTGGAATGCCGCATCCCGGGCAGGCACCGTGTCCGGGAGCCAGTCTTTTTGGCATGACTGTGCTTTCATTTACCCTTCCGCCGGATACTTTCACACGGCCATTTTCATCTGCCTCACCGGAAATATATCCGGGGCTTGCCTCCTCCCGGCTGATAGGTGCAAAATACTGCTGCTCCTCCAGTTCCTCATCCCCCGGATAGATACCCAGATAGTCAAATCCGGCAGCCTGTCCGTCCAGACACTGCCTGAACAGCTCCAGTGCATCCTGCACATAAAAATCTCTTCCTCCAAGCCCGTAAATGCGGCTTATGACCCTTGCCTTACTGTTGTGGTCCTTAAGGGCAGCTTTCAGTTCCAGGGTCATATTTCCTCCGCCCGCACCGTAGCTGTCCTGCCTGTCAGCAGCCAGTATGGTCACCGCGCTTTTACAGAGGTCGTAAAGCTCTTCGGCGGGAAAGGGTCTCAGGGTATGAAGTGTGACCACACCCGCCTTGATGCCTTCCTCCCGCATCCGGTCGGCTGCTGTTTTGGCTGTATGGTAGGAAGAACCCAGCAGAAACAAGATCACCTCCGCGTCCTCATTCCTGTACCCCTCAACAAGAGGATATTTCCTCCCGGACAGGGTTTCATACTCTTTCAGCACCCGGGGGATCACTGTGCGTGCCTGTTCCATGGCCAGGTGAAGCTGATATTTATTATTGAGCGTATCCGGTTCATTCATATAGGAGCCGATGGATACCGGGTGTTCCAGATCCAGCACAGAATATCTGGCATCATACTCTCCTATAAATTCTCCCACCGTACAGTCATCCTCAAACACATAGCATTTTTTCTTCTGATGGCTGGTAAAAAAGCCGTCAAAGGCCACGATCACCGGCAGTCTCACCATCTCCGCGATCTTGATGGCGCAAAGGTTCATATCATAGACCGCCTGGGGTGTATCTGCAAACAGGATCACCCATCCGGTATTCAGTGTATACATAATGTCACTGTGGTCGCCTTTGATGGACAGAGGCCCTGACACAGTCCTGCACGCCACATTGAGCACCATGGGAAATCTGGTCCCCGACTGTACTGGAAGCTGTTCTAAGGCGTACAGAAGACCATTGGCGCTTGTGGCATTGAACACCCTGGCACCTGCCGCCGACGCGCCGTAACAGATTCCCGCCGCGCTGTGCTCTCCTTCCGCGGCAATGAGGGAAATATCATGCTCTCCCTCCGCTTTCATCAGATCAAGAAACTCCGCGATCTGTGTGGAAGGAGTGATGGGGTAATATCCCATCACATGATAATTGATCTGTTTTGCCGCAAAAGCAGCCAGTTCATTTCCGCTTTCAAACAATACTTTTTGTCTCTCCATCAAACCAGCCCTCCGTCAATTCTCCGTTCTTCCAGGTAGGAATCACTGGTCACCCAGGAATTCGCCCCTGCATCCTCAAATTCCAGATGGTCTGTGATCAGATCCTTATTTCTCACAAACCATTTCGGGTCAGGATGCTCTCTCTCCACCCCCTGCACCAGGGCATTCACAGGACAGACATCCACACAGCGCAGACACCCCTTGCAGTGGTGGTAGTCAAGCCCTTTATTTACCATTGCCTCTCTGCCTTTATACTCTCCCTTTTCAAACTGGAAAACCATATCAGGACATGTGGAATCACACAGGCCGCAGTTGATACATCTGTCCTGGATAAAAAGAGGAATATATCCCTCTCTTGACGCTGAAAGGTCATTGGAGACCGTACTTCCGTAACGGGTATTGACGCCTCCCTCCGGGGCATTTTTGTACCCCCACCGGTTCTGTACCTCCTTATAATGGACCATTTCATATTTCCCATCAGGAGTAAAATGTTCCTCCTTAGCCGCCTCGTATCCACGTTTCACGCCCTCCAAATTCCGTTCCAGAAGTGCGGGATACTTTCTGCCCAGTGTATCCCTTACCAGATCATACGCCAGCTCCAAAGGGATAAACCCTGCAGCCTTTACCACTGCCCCCAGCATGACCATGTTCACACGGCTTTTGCTCTCCATAGCAATCTTCAGGGCATCCACCGCATAGATGCTGCCTCCGTAAAGTCTCAGCCTTTCCCGCAGCCTGCCAGGAGAGTCCGGAGAGTTTATCACAATCTTCGTCTCCTCCGTAACGCCTGCCGTAACCGGCAGCTTACCGGAAAGGGCTTCATGGAAGAGTCCCAAGATGTGAGGCTTTTCCACCGGACTGCTGATACGGATTTCTCTGTCCGGTGCGCACCAGCGGATAAATGCTTTTACCGGTGAACCTCGTTTCTCAGAACCATAGCTGGAAAAACTGGATGCGTTAAGCCCCATGTAAGACGCCCCCAGTTCACCTAAAAGCTTTCCGCACAGATTTGCCCCCAATCCGCCTATACTCTCCAGACGAATCTCATAACATCCCTCTTCATTGGCAATGGGCAGATTTATTTTTTTATCCATCTGTGATCACTCCTTCCTCTCATTTACCACTTATTATCTATAAAATCAGAAAAGTTATACCTCCGGCACCGCACATAAACATCACAATTCGCGGGAATGACTATAATGCAGAAAAGGAGGTAACACAATATGAATGAACCGCGTTTTTACGGCAGCGAAGAATGCAGCACTCTGATCGAGGTGCTCTGCGCAGATCCGAAAGCCAGCTTTTCCTGCTGCCAAAAGGAGCTGACTGAACTGAAAGCCAACACATCGGAAGGTGCCTCTGAAAAGCATCTCCCTGTTGTGGAGCAAAACGGAAATGTCGTCACCGTCAATGTTGGAAGCATAGCCCATCCTATGACAGAGGAACACAGCATCGGCTTCATCTGTCTGGAAACTGAAAAAGGCCTCCAGAGAGTCTGCTTAAAAGCAGATGGAGACCCTAAAGCCTGCTTTGCCCTTACAGAGGGCGACAAACCGGTGGCAGCCTATGCGTACTGCAACCTGCACGGATTCTGGAAGACAGATATCCGTTAGAACAATCCGGATATACAGAATTCCGGATAAACGAAACTCCGGTTCAAAAGGAGTTAAAACCTTTTGAACCGGAGTTTTATTATGCTCAAATATGTCCCAACCATACTTCTCTATACGACTTCATCCAGAAATACCCCTCCGAGAGGGCAGATATCTTCTGTCCCCGCAGGCAGGTTTTCAGGTATATGGTAGCCAAAAAGCCAGGATGTCAGCTCACGAATATGGATTCTTATAACCGGGGAACCGTCTGTGCTCTTTTTTGCGGCTGTCTCCCGTGACACCCGCCGGATAACAGAGGTATGCCTGTCCACCGTCCAAGAAAACATGCCCCGGTTCTCTTCCAACTGCTCATCCTCTACCTCCAGGCAGAAAGTCATGGAATCAGCAGGCGATTGCTCCTTCAGACGGATGACCGTCATAAAATCAGGCAGGCTCACGATCCTTGCCATAATAGCCGGCTTTCCTCCGTCTTTTTCCCGGTAAAGGGAGGGTTCTGCCAGCAGCAGCCGCTGCTCCTGTTTTTCCAATCCCCATGTGCCCCGAAAGCCGGCTGTTTTTCCTTCCTCCTGTATCTCCTCCAGGATTCCGTTCTCGCTTTCCATCTCTTTGAGAAGACGCCTTACATATTCTGCATCGCGCCTGGCAAAGACTTCATATCTCTTACTCAGCCAGGAGTTCATCCATTGGCCCGTCTTCTCCATGACCGCCGCAGCGTCCAGACTGCTGAGACGGCGAACCGCCACAGCGCTGTCCTGCATCCGCATGGCGGGCAGTTCCCATTCCGGCTGATCGAAGATAAATGTAAAACCAAAAGGAAGGTAGATTTCTTCTGCCGCAGGCATGAGAAAGCAAAAGGGCATCCCCTCCGCCCTCATATCCCACAGCGCCCTGTTCATGAGCCTGCGCATATATCCTCTGCGCCGCCCTTCTCTTGCCGTGGCAACGCCTACTATATAATCGCACTTCCACAACCTGTCCCTAACATAAACTTCATAGGGATTTCTGTGGAGCATGGAGAGGATCCTGCCATTCTTGCGAAGGACCAGGATCTTATTGTCTTTCGTCTTTTCTTCCATGTAGTAGTCTGTAAAGGGTGCGGAATCCTCCGGGAAGGCTTCCTCCCAAAGGCTTCTGCAGCTATTTTTCTCAGAACTGTTCAGATACGCCGTTTCCATACCGCACCTCACGCTTCTGCCTTGAAATCGATCTGCTTTACTTCATATTTTCTGGCGTATCCCACAGGATTGTAAGACATTTTTGCCTTTCTGAGTCCCTCGATCCCCAGGTCGTCCTCACGGTTTATCAAAGCCGCTTCCGGAAATTCGGCCAGGAGGAACTGCTGGTTAATGAACTGGTATAACCCCCGGATCTCAGGATTGGCCTTCTCTATATGGATCACGGCCATATTTTCCAGGGGATTAAAGCTTCCGATGGTAAATGCCTCCAGTTTTCCGTCAATATAGACTCCGCCCATGCGGACCTGTAGATTGGAGCAGTTTTTCAGGATCTCGTGGATTCCCTCCACCTCATAGTCCAGATGTACCTCCACTTCCTCACCCTTCTGTTCCCTCCAGTGGTCCAAAAACTTCCATACATCCCCTCTGTCAGAACAGCAGAGCCGGCGGTACTCATACCTGCCCTCATAATCCCTCTTAAATCCATTGAGATGGTTTTTCTTTTTATGCAGTTTCTTCCCTGAGAGGGATCTCATGGCATCTCCGTCATAGAGGTAATCCTTTAAGTCTTCCTGCTCTTTCACTAAAAATCTGTCTGTCTGCTCCATAAGCCCCAGGGCCATAACTGCCTCCTCATCGGCGAGATGGATATATAAAGGCTTTTTCAGTACGGTATTAAAGTATTCCACGATCTCATTGAAATAATGTTCCAAATCTTCCTCACTGCAGATAGGCATGGCTGTCCCGGCCACGCCGTCATTCTCCATAAGCCACTGGATCGCTTTGCCGTCGCTGACCGCAAACTGAACGCCGTAAAGCTTGCTCCAAATAAAACTGTCAAGAAACACGCTGTCACAGGTCTTGTTGGGTCTCCTGCAAAAAAGAGGTGTCAATCTATCTATATCTTCTGCTTCTACCGGTTTAAAGTCTAAATTCATTTTGTCCTCCATATCTGAATTCTGTATCTGCCTGCCCCTATAAAAGGCATTCTTTGCTGCTATTAATGGTATAACATTTTTTTCAGATTATATACTATATTCAGAAATATGGAAAGGGACTTTGTCACATTTTAATCGTAATTTACCTCCACAGGCATACCTTTCTCCGCGGATTCCATGATAGCCAGGATCGCAATGGCCGTTCTTCTGGCATCCTCCATGGAGACACGGAACTCCCTGCCGTCCACCAGACGGTCGATAAAATCACGGATACTCTCATAAGACAGGCCTTTGCACCGGTCAAATACACGGTTAGATACCAGAATATCCGGAGTGCTGGTATTTTCCTCTGTCACCTCCTGAATCAGGTTATGGCTGGACAGATCCATATTGATCATTCCTTTTGTGCAGAGGACACTGAATTTGTAATCATTCACATTGGTATTTCCGTTTGGTGTGATCCAGCCATTTTCCATCTGGGCAATGCCTCCATGCTCAAATTCAATGGTGGTGAGATAAATGTCTTCTGTGTCTACTCCTAATTCCTCCAGAATCCCTTTGCGTTTTACCGCATAGACACGTTTCACCTCATCCCCGAAGATCCACCGCAGGGTATCCAGGCTGTGGCTTCCCAAAAACCAGAGGATAGAGGATCTGGAAGCCCAGGAAAGCATATCGGTTGCCACCCATTTCACATCGCTGTGCCGGATATAGCCCGTATAGGGAGTTCCTAATTTTCCAGACTCCACCTCCTGCTTTGCTGTGTTAAAGGGAGGGTTCCATCGGTTGTGCAGATCTACCATACAGCGCACATGGTTTTCCCGGACCGCCTTGCAGATCCTCTCTATATCTTCCCTGGTGGTTGCAATGGGCTTCTCGATCAATATGTCCTTCCCCGCATTCGCCATTGCCACCGCAATATCCCCATGGGCAAAATCCGGTGTCACTATGGCCACCGCGTCCACCTCCGGGTCTGCTGCCAGGCTGTGATAGTCTGTATACACCTTGGCGATCCCATATTTGTCCGCGATCTCCCTGGCCCTTTCCTCCCGGCTGTCGCAGATGGCCACTGGGATGGCGCAGATATGCTCTGCATAAATAGACGCATGCGTCTGTCCCCAGGTACCGGCTCCCACAATTCCCATTCTGATTTGCTTCATCTCCATAGATTTAACCTCCTGTAAAAACTATACATTTATAGTGTTTGGGATTTCTACTGCCATATGATCTGCAGCTCATCCAATAGTGCCTTCATCTCCAGCGGCTTCACCAGATACCCTGTCATTCCGGCTTCATAAGCCTGTATCTTGTCCTCATCAAAGGCATTTGCCGTCATAGCCAGGATCGGAATCTTTCCCCCTGTTTTCTTTTCCAGATCCCGAATCCTTCTGGTGGCTTCCAGCCCATCCATGACCGGCATGCGGATATCCATCAAAACCGCCGAATAATATTCCTGAGGTGCCTCTGTATAGATCTCCACGGCTTTTGCTCCGTTCACGGCAGTATCCGTCTGTATCCCGTGCATCTCCAGAAGAGACTGGGCAATCTCCCTGTTCAGGTCATTGTCTTCCACCAAAAGCACACGCCGTTTTCCGAAATTTGTCTCCTCTTCCTCCGGCTCCTTGTCACTGCCGCAGACTGTCCCCAGCCTTGAAAACGTATTGTAAATGGTGGAGCGGAAAAGAGGTTTGGGTATGAAGAAATTGGCCCCCGCCTTTCTGGCCTCCTCCTCTATGCTGCTCCAGTCATAGGCTGATATAATGATGATCATGGTTTCCGTCCCGGTGATTTCACGGATGCGGCGCGTTGTCTCTATGCCGTCCATATCCGGCATTTTCCAGTCAATCATGGCCACATCTATGGTCCTTCCCTGGGATACAGCAATGCTCACCTGTTCCAAAGCCTCCCGGCCGGATGACACCCAGATAGAATGCGCGCCTATCTCCTCCAAAATGACTGAGGTCTGTTCACATACGATCTCGTCGTCATCCACTACCAGGACTTCCACATCTTTCATAAGCTCCCTGTTTTTCCGCCTGAATTCTTCCTCCTCGTCATCATCCACCAGCCCCAGAGGGATCGAAACCATGAATCTGCTGCCCCTTCCCTTCTGGCTCTCCACCTGGATCCTGCCTCCCATAAGCTGAACCAGGTTGAATACAATGGAAAGTCCCAGACCGCTTCCCACATTGTTTCTGGCACGCTCTGCGCTCTCCTGTTCAAAAGGCTGGAATATACGCTCCTTGAATTCCTCAGACATACCGATACCGCTGTCCTCAACAGTGATCTGCACATAGGCATAGCCATTGGTACGCTTCTCTTCCCGGGTGCTCACCAGGATCTTTCCCTGGGCAGGTGTGAATTTCAGCGCATTTGAGAGCAGATTCATGAGTATCTGTTTGATCCTCAGGGCATCTCCCACATAATAATGCTCCATAGGCTCAATCTGTCTGGCCTCAAAGCCTATCATAGACTCCACAGCCTGAGGATAAATAATAGAGGATATCTCCTCATACAATTCAGCGAAATTGAATTTTCTGCTGTTGATCTCCATTTTACCCGTCTCTATCTTGGACATATCAAGAATATCGTTGATCAAGGACAGCAGGTATCTGGAGGAGGCGTCAATTTTTCTGAAGCAGTCCTGTACTCTGGGCGTATCCTCAATTTTCATCTGGCCGATAGTGCTCATTCCGATAATGGCATTCATGGGCGTTCTGATATCATGGCTCATTCTGGAGAGAAAGTCAGATTTCGCGCTGTTGGCTGCCTTGGCACCTGCCAGGGCATCTCTCAGAAGCTGTTCCTGTCTGGCCTGCTCCGCTCTCTGGCTGTCCAGCAACTTTACCAGCTCGATTGCCAGCACGTCTGTCCCCACAGGATTATCCACACATATGACCTGTATGGAGATCCAGTGGTATTCCCCGTCATATCCCTTTTCCTGCAGTTCCATGTAAAGCTCACGCTCACCGGCTGCGAATCTTTTTATAATAGATTCCCTGGATGTGAACTTTTCAAAATCCTCCCGGTAGGAAGGGTAGACATCAGGGGTGGAAATCCTCAGCAGTTCATCATAGATCCCGCTTCTCTCATAAGGACAGATCTGTTCCTCAATGAAACAGTTGTATGTATTTTTTGTAAGGTTGATACTCATGATCAATGGATACGCTGTACAGGTGGCTGCCCGCAGGGACTGGTTCTCGATCCGCTGCTCTTGTTCCTGGGCCTCCTGCAGAAGGTGCATCTGCGTAATATCCGTAAAAATAGCCTGGACCACGTCAAGACCATCCGCATTGATAAGGCGTTCCATGATCACACTGACCCACATAGGCGAACCGTCATTTTTCCTGGACTCTCTTGTATAGGTGATAATGCCGCTGCCCACACGGAGGCTGCGGATCTTTGACTCAATCTTATCCCGATCATGTTCCAGAGCCATCAATAGAGGATTATACAATTCCTTCATATAATCTTCCTCTGAGTGATAACCATAGAACTCCCAGACTCTCCGGTTGAAATTGACAATGTGGTGAGGCGGTTCCGGCTCAAACTGCAGAATGCCGCAGGGGATAGAGTTGTAGAGCTGGGTGAGAAAACGCGCCTGTCTGGCTGCCTCTCTGCCTGCAAACTGAGCCTGCAGCTCCCGCTCCTTCTTCTCTGATATATCACCGATGAAGCAGTAGATCACTTCCTCCCCTTCCTCATCCGTAACCTTTTTTCCCATATCGGATACCCAGAACTGGCTGCCGTCTTTTTTGGCAACACGGTATTCCACATTATAGGTTCCTCTCTCCTCCAGACTCGCCTCCGCCTGCTGCCTCATGGCGGTATAATCCTCAGAAAGTATAAACCCTCTGCAGCAGCCCCCGGTAAACTCATCAAATTCCTCAGGCCCTATGTATCCAAGAAGATGACAGAGGGCGTCGCTGATCCATTTGACAGAATACTGCTCATCTTCCCGGCAGATCAGCATTCCCCCGGGAAGCTGGGACAGCATCAGCTCTATCTGTCTGTCCTTATTAGCCAGAGTTTCTTCCAGTTTCCTGTACGCCTCTTTCCCCGCCTGGACCGGGAAAAGCTCTCCCTGCTGGATATCGGAGAAATCCACGGAATTATGAATATGAACCGTTATCAGCTCATTTTTATCTCTGTCCAGCCTGAAGATAAAAGTGATCCTCTGGTGCGTCTTAAAATACAGACCGGTTTCCTCCCTTGGCTGGATCCAGCTCTCCCCCTCACAGAAAAAATATTCCTCCGTGAGTGCCCTGGTCACATACTGCTCGCCGTACATATGGCAGGGTGCCAGATCCTCCTTTCCTTCCCGAAAGCAGGCTGCCACAGCCTCTTTGCCCTCTGCCTTCTGCTGCGGCCCAGCTCCCAGCCATACGATATCATCATCAAATGTGGATATGAGAAACTCCACATCTGACTCGCAAAAATATCTTCTCAGGATCAGGGAGGCATATGCCTCCACTCTCTGCTGCATTTCTTCATACATATGATAATCTCCTTACAGAACCGGTACTTTGACCGTCCAAAAATCCTTATTGTTATCATTGTAACATTTAATCCTGTAGGATACCATAGAAAAATCCGGCTCTGCCTTCCAATTTAATGGAAAACAGGACCGGATTTTTTCTGTCTGTATTACAAAAAGCCAGAGGCCTCTCTTCTGCACAGTTCTTTCATAATGTCAGGATACCGTTTATCCAGTCTGTACAAAACCAGCGTAACGATTACTACGCTCCATACAAGGAAAGGGCCATACATGTATATTTTCTGTATCATAGCTACAGCACTTTCCGGCTGTACTATATTTCCATTTGTAGAGCTGACATATCCCGCCAGGGACAAAAGCCCTGTCATGGATGCAGACGCCAGCCCGGAGCCAATCTTGGTTCCCACTGATCCGCCTGCAAAAATAAGACTTTCCTGACGAATGTGCGTCTTCCACTGTCCAAACTCCACCACATCCCCCAGCATCCCAAAAACAACGGAATTAAGAGGTGCCAGACCAATCCCCCGAATGATACAGCAAAGGAGCATCCATTGAAAATGATCTGGGTTGATAAAAAAGATACATTGGCCGATCAGAGCCAATACTGCCCCTGCCAAAGACATATTCCTCTTACCAAACCGTTTGAGGAGAAACGGGCAGACAAAAGTAGCGGATACAATGGTCAGTGTTTCTGTTAGATACAAAGCACTGTACATCCACGTATCATTGTGGAAAATGTATTTGCAGTAGTAAGGCAGAATGGTGCCGGTCAGTCCATAAATAACATTCTGCATCATCCATAATATCAGAACTGCCCAAAAATACTGATTACATACCAGGGCTTTAAAAGATTTCCCCACAGGTATTTTCTCCTGCTTTGCCTGTGCTTCGATCTTTACAGTCTCCTCACACCTAAAAAAGCATATCAGCAGCAGTCCCAGGGCCAGAACCGCCCAGATCGCCATAGTCTTTACCCATGCGGCCTGGTCATTCCCAAAAAGCTTTACAAGAGGCATAGTACAAGTGACCGCCAGAATTCGGCCGAATGGCGACATTCCCATGCGCACAATGCTGAGCATATCCCTCTCCCCTGACTCTCTCGTCATCATAGCGGAAAGGCTGCCATACGGAAGATTGATAGCTGTATAGCAAACTGTGGTACAAAAATTATAAGTGACAAATATGTACAGAAACTGAACCAATCCCGTTGTATGGGGTACTGTAAACAACAGCACTGCTGACACCGCATAAGGTACAGCCATCCATAATATCCATGGCCTTGATTTCCCCCATCTGGAGTTTGTCCGCTCCACAAGAAGTCCCATAACCACATCTGAGAATCCATCAAACACACGGGAGATCAGCATTACCATTCCCACTGCAGCCGCAGCTACCCCCACATAGTCTGTATAAAACAGAGTCAGCAGCGTACTGATCATACCAAAAACAACATTACAGGCAGTATCACCGCACCCGTAAGAAACACGTGCAGCAAAAGATAGTTTCCCCCTCTCCGCCCCCGCAGAGGGTACATTCCCCATTTCCTTTTCCACAATAAAGTCCTCCCAATCCTTTTATCTATCGCTTATATCCGATTTTATTTTCCCAGAAGTTCCCTTTCGATCCGCTCCCGTGCCTGGGGTGCCTGCCTGTCCATCTTCTCCGGAAACCCGAACATAGAGACACATGCAATGTTGTCACCGCCTGCCTTGGGCGCGTCCTTCCTCAGTTGTTTATCCGCGAACTCCATTTTTCTTAGAGTCTGAAAAATCCCCTCAAGATCCACATCTCCCTCTCCCATGGCCAGATGCTGGTGTATTGTCACGTCCGCTTTTCCCCCTTTGTTCAGACACGGCGGATTAGCAATATAACGGCAGTCCAAGGTCTGATTAAAGGTATCTGCAAACAACACATGTGTCAGTTCATCACCCGCATACCGCAGCATGGAACGCACATCACCTCTGCCTTCATCATAAAAAAATCCGTGAGGCGAAGAGTACACATAACCAAGATTTTTTGACCGGAAGGATTTTACCATATCACAGGTCTCGTTGTTCAGCTCACAAAAATCATAAGGATGTGACTGTATCTCCACACGGATACCCTCCCGCTCAAAAATCGGAAGCAGTTCCTCCATGGATCTGAACCACATGCCATTACAGATCTCCTGCTGATTGGGATCTCCTGAAAGCTCTGTATTGATAACCTGAACTCCCATATCCACAGCGATCTCTATCATCCGTTTCCAATTTGCCACTGCAAACTGCCGCTCCTCCTCCGTGGGGCCGGACCAGCGGTACACCACGATAAAAGAGGATATTTCCACCCCTGTTTCACCAAGTGCCTTACGATACTCCGCTTCACATTCTTTTGAAAATAGGGGGTGTTTATAAAAGGGATTGATCCTGGGATGTGGTGACTGTTCTATATATTTATATCCCCAGTCAGCCACCTGGTGTACCATTCTGTTTATATCCATCTGCTTTGCCAGCACATCCACGTCAAATGCAATTTTCATCTCATCATCTCCTTGTATCTCTTTTACTTGTAGTCCACCCAGGAAGCTCCCTGATCTGCGGAACGCACACAGTTTTCCACCCAGCGCACACCTTCTACACCGGCATGAATGTTAGGGTACCAGAAATCTACACTTTTCCCTTCATCCGCAGCAGTCATTGCCAGTGCAAAACGGCTGTATAGATTACTCCACGCCTCAAACAGCCCCTCCGGATGTCCCCCTCCGATCCTGTCATCAGCCATTGCCGAGGTATGCAGATAATCCATACCTCTTTCCAAAACTTTTACCGGCTCCCCCTGTACTTCAAAGGTGAGCTGGTTCGGCCTTTCATCCCACCACTCCAGAGATGCTTTCTCACCGATAACCCTTATTTTCTGTCCATGCATGGAACCGCAGTTCACACAGGAAGACCATACATATCCCACTGCTCCGTTCTCATACTCCATAATTGTCATAGCATTGTCTTCAAGAGGTGCCCTTGATTTAACAAAAGACTGTCTGCTGCACATAAGCCGTTTGATCTTCATATCCGGAAGCATTACTTCTGACAGATAAAGCGGATGTGTTCCCACATCTCCCAGTACATAAGACGGTCCTGCCACTTTGGGGTCAACTCTCCACTTTGTAGACGCTGTGGTGGCTTCCACCGCTACATTATGAAACCCGTGGGAAAACTGCATATTTACGATACGGATATCACCCAATTTCCCATCTGCGATCATCTGCCGTGCCTCCTCGATCATCTGATGTCCGGCATATCCATAGGTGATACCCACCACTTTATTTCTCCTGACTGCCAGCTTTTCCAGCTCTTCTGCCTGTTCTGTTGTAAAACAAAGAGGTTTTTCACAAATCACATGAAGTCCTGCCTCAAGCGCTGCCTTTGTAATCTCGTAGTGGGTACCGTTTGGCGTAGCCACAGATACCGCCTGGATACCATCCTCTCTCTCTGCCTCCCTGGCAAACATGGTCTTATAATCGGGATAGCATCTGTCTTCACTCACATGCAGTTTTTTTCCAAAATCCTTCCCTCTCTCAGGATCAATATCAAAGGCACCGGCCACCAGCTCAAAATTAAAATCTCTCAGTGCGGAAGACCTGTGGATATAACCGATCTGGCTTCCTTTTCCTCCTCCAACCATTGCCCAGCGAATTGGATTCTCAACTTTCTTCTCTCCGTAATACATATTCTCATTCTCCTTTTTATCTTTATTCTGTTCCGTCAAATCTGGTATCCAACACCTTTCAGATATGCTACGCTCTCTCTCACATCCCGCAGACTGGTATTTGAATTTCTTGGGTCCCGCTCCTGTTCGATCGTGATATATCCGCTATATCTGATCTCCTCCAAGGCTGCTTTGATTCCCGGATAGTCCAGACACCCTTTTCCAATGGGACACATAGCCCCTTCTCCGCATCCTTCAAAGAAACGGATTTTCTTATTCAGCACATCCCTGTATACTTTTTCACTGACATCCTTAAAGTGTACATAATCCAAACGTCCCGCATATTTTTTCAGCCATTCAACCGGGTCCATTCCTGAATAATAGAGATGCCCCGTATCCAGACAAAGTCCTGCCAATTCATAAGGAATATCTCTGACCAGAGCTTCTATCTCATCTGCAAACTCAATATATCCTCCCGCATGGGGATGGACTACAGGCCGTACTCCATATATCCTTGCTTTTTTGCATATCCCTCTGATATGTTCCATCATAATGCCCCACTCTTTTTCATTCAGCCTTGGCGCCGCATCCGGATGTCCCGCTGCATAATCCCTTTCATCATGCCCCCAATCCATAACTGTAAGATAAGGTGCCGCAAAATGCTGACCCTCATGTACCGGCAGCGGCGGAAGCGCTGTCACCAGTTTGCATATTTCCTCTGTCTGCCTGAGTACATTTTCATAATTCTCCTCACTCAGCAGATCATCAAAAATAGTCCCTGCCACAATAGCCAGCCCATTCTTTCCCAGCTCCCGGGAAACTCTCTTTGCATCAACCGGCAGATATCCATAAGGCCCCAGTTCAATTGCCCTGTATCCTGCCAGTCCGGCCTCCTCAAGCACCTTCTCCCAAGCCGGCAGATATGGATTTTTCACGTCATCCACTCCCCAACAGCACGGTGCCCCGCAAATATTCATACTCATGCTATTTCCTCCTTTTTCTGTGTGCTATTTCTGTGTGCTTTCTCTGTGCTCTTTTATGTTTCCATTATATCCCACCCGCTAAAAGCACGCCTTCAGTATCCTGTACCATCTTCCACGCCAAATCCCCGAAACTCCTCTCAGCCTTCCCCTTTTTTCCTCAGCATACTTCACTATCCTGTTCTTCTTCTCTTCTGTCTCCCTGAATCCTTCAAACCCCCTCCAAATTTGATACTCCTCTAATATAAAAAATAAGTGTGGAAGCCAAAGCCTAAATAATAAGCTTTCTCTTCCACACTTATTTACTGAACGGTTACTGATCTTCATCCTTTCATGACTGGTTACGAACCCCTTTAAGCTCCTCCAAATAAAGTCCCCTATAACGAATCGGTGTCATCCCCACTACCTTTGCAAACAGAGTACAAAAATAATTGGTATTGTCATACCCCACCGTAGTAGCAATCTGTGTGGCGGTCATGTCTGTAGAGATCAGCAGCGTCTGTGCCAGTCCGATCCTCCGCCGTATCACATACTGAATAGGGGTACTTCCTGTCGCATTCTTAAATGCATGAGACACATAAGGAGCTGAGCACCCCAGAGCTTCTGCAATTTTTTCCAGGCTTATCTCCTCCGTATAATGTTTGTTCAGATAATTCCATATCCTAGCCACAAATTGTTCTTCCTTCGTACCATCTGCCACAGCCTGGGGAAAAGCCTCCAACTGGCTTGCCATCACCACCAATGAAGCACACAAAAGCTGTGCGGCCAGCCTGCCGGTCTGATTTGTCTCCTGCATCATATACATCTGCCCGCACATTTCTTTTAAAAGGGGATACATCTGTCCTGCCTTCCGCACATAAGGTCCTTCTTCTCCCACAAGATGATTCCTTGGCATACCTTTGAGTCTGAGATTCGTGATTCCCACACAATAAGACCCAATCTCCTCCTCCGTTCCTGAAGATACTTCATGCAGATCATCCTGATTATAAAAAAGCACATCCCCTTCTTCCAGATGATAAGTTACAGCATTTACTGTATAAATACCTGTACCCCTGTAAATAAGCAGCATCTCACAGATGGACTCATGACTGTGCAGTGGTCTGTCCACTCTGCTTCTATTAATTCTCTGTTTATTTATGTAAACCATTGTGGGCATGATCCCCCCTTCAAACACTTCCCCCAGATTCCTCTGAATATCCGGCCAAATCACTAAAAACCCCTCCCTTATCACCCTTTTTTTCTATTATATTATCTGCCTGCCCACTTGGCAATCCTCTTCTCCCATTCCTTCCCACCTCAAAAAAACACCCGGCACGATTTCTCATGCCGGGCGCAAAACATCTGCCGCTGTAGTTTTTATTTATCGTACAAAAATTTTTCCGGCAGATCCACATGAAAATCCACCGCCAGGTCCCGGAAATTCTGCGCAGTGATGGTCTGCAGCTTATCCGGTCTCATGGACAACATCTTTACAAGGATCTCCGCGGACTTTTCCACTGTGTGCATAAGCCCGAAGGTCAGATCAAAATCCTCCCCTGAGCAGAACATACCGTGATGTGCCCAAATGGCCACATCGTATTTTTTCATCAGTTCACTGGTGGCGGCAGCGATCTTTCTTCCTCCCGGCACCATCCATCCCACAACACCGATACCGTCCGGGAACACCACCGGGCACTCTGTTGCCATCTCCCACAGCTCTCTTGTGAACACTTCATCCCTTAAGGGCAGCACAAAGGTCAGGGCGATCACATTTGTCGTATGGGCATGGTAGATCACTCTGTGCTTTCCGCCTGTAGCCTGCATCTTCACCTCATGGTTCATCAGATGGGAGGGCAGTTCACTGGTAGGTCTTCCTCCGTTTACCAGGCCCCAGCAGATACGGTAATTCTCTCCCTTGTCATCTAACTCGATCACAGCAAGGGAGTCCTCCGGATCTGTCATAACATTGCGGAAATACTTCCCGCTTCCTGTCACCAGAAAATACTCTCCCGCCAGAGCCGGAACCGCTGTACCGATCTCCTTCCAGTCCCCGTCCTCTGACAGCTCTTCCCTTACAGACTGCACTTCCTCTTTTTTGATGCGGTAAGTCAGATTTCCGCCGTTTCTCTCATGCCATCCCTGGTTCCAGCCGTCATCTGCCATTCTCATAAAACCCTGTACGAATTTTGCTTCCAAAACTTTCATTTTTCTGTTCCTTTCTGTATTGTGCTGAGGATTTCTCTCCTTGTCCGGGCGTGTCTGCGTTTTTTCAGGAACGTTTGCTCAGCACCTCTTTTTCATACTGCTGCACTTCTTTAAACCAGTCCTCTTTCTCAGGAACGCCGCACTGTTCACAGAAATAATTCCATACATCCCCGAAAGGATACAGCTTCAGCTCTTCCTGGAGCATCATAAGCTCTGTGAAGGCGCCGCTGTTCTGCAGTGCTTTCAGTTTGTTGTTTGGCTGAAGCAGGGCAAACAGAAATGCTTTCTGCATATTCCGCATTCCCACCACCCATGCGCTGACGCGGTTAATACTGGCATCGAAGAAATCAAGCCCTAAAAATACCCTGTCAATGGCATCGTTTCTCACGATTTCCTTTGCGATCTCTTTTGTCTCGTCATCGAAGAGCACAACATGATCGGAATCCCAGCGCACCGGTCTTGTCACGTGCAGGGCCAGTTTCTCATTAAATAAGAGCATAGCCGGAATTTTATCGGAAACCACCTCTGTGGGATGATAATGCCCGTTGTCCATGAGACTTAAAATCCCGTTGTTGGCTGCATAGTTGATGCAGAATTCACTGGAACCAACCGTGTAGGACTCCATGCCGATGCCAAATACTTTTGATTCCAGGCACACATAGACTTTTGATCTGTCATAGTCAACGGACAATATCTGATCAAGAGAATCCTTGAACCTGGCTCTTGGGGACAGACGGTCAGCCGGCACATCCTTATAGCCGTCCGGGATCCAGATGTTCATGACGCAGGGCTGACCCAGCTCCTCTGCAAAATATTGGGATATGCGGATACAGGCCTGTCCATGGCGGATCCAGAACTGACGGATCTCCTCGTCCGGACTTGAGAGGGTAAAGCTCTCCGCCTTCTCATGAGAAAAGAAGGTGGGATTAAAGTCAATGCCCATACCTCTCTTTTTTGCAAACTCTGCCCATCTCTTAAAATGCTCCGGTTTTAAGGCATCTCTGTCCGCAAAACAGCCGTCCTCAAAAATGGCATAGTTGGCATGCAGATTCAGCTTATGCTTTCCCGGGATCAGGCTCAAAGCCTTGTCAATGTCCTCCATCAGCTCCTCCGGTGTTCTGGCCTTTCCCGGGTAATTTCCTGTTGTCTGGATACCGCCGGACAAAGGACCTTCGTGGTCAAATCCCTGTACATCGTCCCCCTGCCAGCAGTGCATGGAAATGTGGATGTTTTTCAGTGTCTCCACTGCCTTGTCTGTGTCCACCCCCATATTTTTATAAATTTCCCTGGCTGATTCATATCTCTGTGCTGTAGTCATATTTTTCCTCCTGACTTTATGGTCACCGCAGCTGTCCCGTGTCTTTACACTCCGTACAGACAGTGCACCCTTTCTGTTCCTGTTGCCGTTACTGCTGCCGTTACTTTCCCTTTTCATCTTCACGGCTCATATACTTGAATTTCAAAAGAGTCATAGACACACTGCCTGGCTGCTTTTAAGTCTTTCCAGACGCCTTTTGCCATCATCTGCACCATCAGATTGCCCACAGCAGTGGCCTCCGTTGGGCCTGCCAGAACAGTTTTTCTGGTACTGGAAGCAGTGAGCTGATTCAGATACGCGGCGTTGGCTCCGCCGCCTACTACATGGAGATGTCTGTATTGTATGCCTGTCATCTCCTCAATCTCACCAACTGTTCTCCCATAGCAGTCTGCAAGGCTTCTGTAAATAACCCCTGCAAGCTGTCCCGGGGTCACCGGAACCTGCTGCCCTGTCTCCTCACAGTATTCCTGCACAGCCTTTGTCATAGACACCGGCGCCAGAAAACGGCCGTCATTGCAGTCCACAAGGGACGGAATCTCCTCTTTTTCTGCCATTTGACAAAGCTCTGTAAAGGAATAGACATCCCCCAGTTCTTTTTTGAGGGACTGGATCATCCACAACCCCATAATATTTTTCAGGTAACGGAACCTGTGAGCATAACCGCCTTCATTGGTAAAATTAAGCCTCCGGCTTTTCTCCGTACAGTCCGCCTGCCCAAGCTCTACCCCCATCAAAGACCAGGTGCCTGAACTTATGTATAAAGCTTTGTCATCCTTTGACGGCACAGCCAAAACCGCGGAACCCGTGTCATGGGTAGCCGGCAGGATAACCTGACAGTCAAATCCCACTTCTCTTTGTATCTCTTCTGTAAAGCCGCCCAGCACCGTACCCGCATCTTGCAAAGATTGGAAAATCCCTTTGGGGTATCCCAGCATTTCAATCAGTTCTATATCCCAGTCCTTTGTACGGGGGCTTACAAGCTGTGTGGTAGTGGCATTGGTGTATTCCGCCGCTTTCCTTCCGGTCAGCAGAAATTGAAAATAATCCGGTATCATCAGCATGGCGTCGGCCTTTTCCAGATACTCCGGATGCTTTTCTTTCACTGCCATGAGCTGATAAATGGTATTGAATATCTGTTTCTGGATTCCTGTTCTTCTATACAGTTCTTTTTCCGGAAGGATTTCATAGGCCAGACGGTCCATCCCCTCTGTTCTCTTATCCCGGTATCCCACCGTATTGCCCAGAACCCTGCCCATCTCATCCAAAAGCACAAAATCCACAGCCCAGGTATCAATCCCCATACTCACAGGTATCTTCCCGGACTCTCCGCACTTTTTCAGTCCTGTCTTGATCTCCTCAAATAACTGCTCCAGGTCCCAGCAGGCCTCCCCGTCTTTCATGGTCAGCCCATTGCGGAAGCGATGGATCTCCTCCATCACCATGCGGCCCTGCTCCATATGCCCCAGAATATGACGTCCGCTGGACGCTCCGATGTCCACTGCAAGATAATATTCCGTCATCATTTTCCACCTCCTTATGCCTCTATCTTAACGAAAAAGGAGGGAAAGAAAAAGTACACTGTTTGCATAATTTTATAACCTTATTTGCAGTTTGCCGATTGCATTTTTTTCTCCGCCGTATTAAGATAAAGTCAGAACTGCTCCGCACAGACAAGAGCAGGAAAACGCCGCACTGCCGGATCGGATCATAAGGGGGGATACCATGAATCAAGAACTTCTGAAGGAACTGAAAAAAATAACAGCGGAGGAACAGGCCCTGTTAGACGGGCAGAAATGTATCAATCCCTCCCTCTACAATCTGGAACACTCCATGACCATTGACAACAAAAAACTTCTGGAACACGGAAAGCTCCTGGAGATCCGTCCCCATACCCGTTTTGTCCACTTTCCCAAGCATAACCACAACTACGTGGAAATGATATATATGTGTTCCGGCAGCACCCGCCACTTGATAAACGGCTCAGAGGTCCTTCTGGGCACCGGGGAACTCCTCTTTTTAAGCCAGACTGCCACCCAGGAAATATATCCCGCGGGATATGACGACATTGCCGTTAATTTTATCATCCTGCCGGAATTTTTCGGCCAGCCCCTTGATATGATCGGCACAGAGGACAATATGCTGCGCACCTTTATCATCGAGTGTCTGAAGAACGGCAGCCAGAATGTCCATTATCTTCACTTTAAAGCTGCGGATATCCTGCCGATCCAAAACCTTGTGGAAAATCTCATTTGGACGCTGCACAACAAACAGCCCAACAAGCGCAGTTCCAACCAAGTCACCATGGGCCTGCTCTTTCTGCAGCTCATGAATTACATTGACAAGGCTGAGATCGGACAGGAAAATTATGAGCAGGAGCTGCTGCTCACAGTGTTCCAATATATCGAGGAGCACTACAGCGACGGGGAACTGTCCGCGCTGGCCCAGGAACTGGGCTATGATCTCTATTGGCTGAGCCGCGTCATCAAGCGGCTGACAGGAAAAAATTACAAGGATCTGCTCCAGGAAAAAAGACTGAGCCAGGCAGCCCACTTGCTCCGGAATACTTCCCTCACTGTGACAGATATCGGCCTGCATGTGGGATACCACAATTTCAGTTATTTCTACAAAATATTCAAGGCCCGCTACGGCATGTCTCCCCGTTGTTACCGCCATTTAAAAGAACCTGTATCCCATTAAAAAGGCACATCCGCCCGGTGCCCTGACAGCGCCGGCGCGGATGCGCCTTTCTATTTTTCTCTCTGATAGAGAGCCTTCATCTTATCCTTGGCTCTGCTGAGTCCTTCCATCAAGAGAGGACTGAAGCAGCCGCATTCCCCATTGCGTATCATCTCATACGCTGTATCGTGGGGATATGCTTTTTTGTATACACGGTCACTGACCAGGGCGTCATAGACATCTGCCACAGACACCACCTGTGCCTGAATAGATATCTCATCTCCCTTCAGCCCGTCCGGATATCCCCGTCCGTCCCACCTTTCATGGTGATGGCGGCAGATATCATACGCATATTTGTACACATGGTTCTCGCGGAACCGCGGCACACTGTCCAGAAGCTCACAGCCACGTATGGTATGTGTCTTCATGATCTCAAATTCTTCCGCTGTAAGCCTGCCCGGCTTGTTGAGAATGCCGTCAGGAATGGCGATTTTACCCACGTCATGCATGACTGCGGCATCTGCTATTATGGGCAGGTCATCCTCCTCAATACAGCAGGATGGGTCCATCTCCTTGATGACCCGCAGAAGAATGAGGGTCAGATCCCGAATCCTGGTAACGTGCTCACCGGACTCGCAGTCCCTGAACTCAATGGCCGTGGAGAGCGTCTCGATGATAGAACTGTTCAGCTCCCGGATCTCCTGGGCCTGTTCCCTCAGCAGCGCTTCCTGATCATTCACAATGTTGTTGAGCCGTATTACATTGCCGATCCTTCGGCGGATGAAAAAGGGAATGATCGGCTTTCCGATAATATCCACAACACCCAGTTCATACCCTCTTTTTAAAACTTCCTGAGAGTTCTCTGCTGTTATCAAAAAGACAGGAATCTTATGCGTCAGCTCAAGCTTCTGCATCTCTTCCAGCACTTCAAATCCATCCATAACAGGCATAACTACGTCAAGCAGTATGGCGGCCAGCCTGTCCTGCTGCTCCATGATAAGTTCCATGGCCTGCTTTCCGTTTTCAGCTTCTAAGATTCTGTAATCTTCCGAAAAGGTAGCATCCAAAATCGCACGGTTCATTTCCACATCATCTACAATCAAAATTGTCTGTCTGTTGTTCATAAACGCCCCAATGCCTCCTCCCGAAAGACTTCAGAAGAACTCCCATGTCTATTGTCCATCGTGCATTAATCCTTTCATACACTTTTTCCTTGGTAAATCCTTCACTTCTATCAGTTTAACTTCTCTTGCAGAAAACTGTCAAGCGCTATATGAAATAATAAAAAAGATTTAATACATTACCTGTATTCCCCAAGGAAAAACAGTGCCACCGTACCCGGGCCGGCATGGGCGCCGATCGTTGCTCCTATAGGGTTCATCATTACATTTGTAATGCCGAACTTTTCTTCTACAAGCTTTGCCACATACGCCGCGTCTTCCTCACAGTCTCCATGGCTGATCAGGACGATCTCATTTTTATCCCGGTAAGTTCCCATTCTCTCTTCCATCATGGACACCAGGGTTGCCAGGGATTTTTTCCGTCCTCTGACTTTTCCAACTGGTATGAGCTTTCCTTCATTGTCCACATGGAGCATAGGCTTGATATTCGCCAGTGTTCCCAGAACCGCTGTTGCCTTTGACACACGTCCGCCGCGGTATAGATGGTTTAAGTCATCCACAGTGAAGACATGACCGGTATGAAGAATATTTTCTTTTACCCACTGCGTCACTTCCTCCATGGACTTTCCTTCTTCCTTCATCTTAACAGCATACCACACGAGCAGGCCTTCTCCCATGGACGCGGCCAGAGTGTCGATCACCTCCAGCTTTCTGTCAGGATAGGAGTCTCTAAGCTCTTCAGCCGCAACACGGCAGCTATTGTAAGTACCGCTGAGACCGGATGAGAATGCCAGATACAGAACATCCTTCCCCTCTTTCAGCACAGACTCAAAAATCTCCTCTGCTGCTGTGGGATTCACCTGCGACGTGGTGGGCATAGAGCCTGCCCTCATACGCCTGTAAAATTCTTTATCCTCTATAACATGCTCCTTGTCATAAATCTCCCCGTCCATATTACAGGACAGACAGAGATAATCCACCTGGTGTTCCTTCAGCCATGCTAAGGGCATATCCACTGTATTATCCGTCATGATCACATAATCACTCATACGCTGTCTCCCTCACTTTCCATTTTAAACAGTTTACCACGAATCGGCCGTCTCTTCAACTGAATTCCCCTTACATTCCTTTGACCACCTCGATCGCCTTCTGAAGCTGGTTATCCTCTGACTGCTCTATTTTCACCTGCTGGCGGAGCCCTTCATCCAGCTCCACCTCCACATCCGGCTGGATTCCCGTGCCATGGATATTGCGGCCCTTTGGTGTATAATACTTGGCGATAGTGAGCTTAACCGCACTTCCGTCTGTAAGAGGAATGGGCATCTGCACAATACCTTTTCCATAAGTGGTAGTTCCCACCAGCTTTCCGATCCCGTAATCCTGCACGGCACCTGAGAAGATTTCCGACGCGCTGGCGCTGTTTTCATTGACAAGAACGGTAAGGGGGATCTGCAGTTCATGTTCCCCGTCACAGGTATATTCCTTTCTGCCCCCATTCTTATCCTCTGTGTAGACAATAAGACCCTTTGGCAGTATCTGCTCCAGAATATCACACACGGAGATCAGCAGCCCTCCGGGATTGTCGCGAAGATCCACGATCAGGCGCTCCATCCCCTGACTCTGCAGGTCCTGAAATGCCGATTCATACTGGGCTGCAGTTACCTCTGCAAATTCATAGATCTGAATATATCCGATGTGGTCCTCCAGCATTTCATGCTCCACCATAGGGACTTCCACATGTTCCAGGGGAATATCCAGGCTCAGATAATCGCTCTCACCCTCCCTGGCGATCTCCAGGTGGGCTGTCTTGTCCTCTGATGCTTTGATGATCTTTACCACCTCTGTCAGTTCCTTGTCTGTGGTGGTCTCCCCATTTACTTTATAGATCACGTCTCCGGGCAGCAGTCCTGCCTTGGCTCCCGGTGCCCCCTCATAACATCTGGTAATGGAGACGATCCCTGTCTTGGCGTCCTGTTGAAGCACTACTCCCACACCCAGGTATTCGCCCCCTGTGCTCTCGTTGAGCTTTGTATATTCCTCCGAGGTATAGTATCCGGAATAAGGATCACCAAGTCCTGCCACCAGTCCTTTATACAGATAGGACTCCAGTTCCTCCTTATCTATATCCTCCAGATAATATTCGTCTATGATCCCCTCGATCAACTTGGCCTTCTTCACAGTGGAATTATTCACAATCCCCTTCTGGTTCTGATACCACAGATAACCGGACACTCCGCCGCCTATCAGCACCGTACAGAGAACACCCAGCAGAAACCCTTTGATATATTTCTTTCTGTCCACTTTTTCAGTTCCTTTCCACACTCAAAATAAAAAGGAGACACCGCCAAACAGTCCTCCCGCCAACGGGGAGGCAGCATCTGTTCAGCAGCATCTCTTCTGTACTTTATAAATTATACCCTTAAATGTTTCCTTACAGACATCATACTTCCTATGAAACCAATACCGATTCCAAGTCCCACACCTACAGGAAGCAGAATACGGAATACATGGGATACATCCAAAAACTGCAGGAATCCTGATAGAAGATGGAATCTTGTCATAACAAACTCGATCACCTTATTATAGAGCACATAGAGAATTCCCATAGGGATCGCCGCGCCTACAATACCCAGCAGGATACCTTCGATGACGAATGGTGCCCTTACAAAGAAGTCAGTTGCCCCGATCAGTTTCATGATACCAATCTCTTCCTGCCGCACAGAAATACCCATGGTAATGGTATTGCTGATCAGGAAGAATGCAACTGCCAGCAGTATAAATACAATTGCCAGAGACACATATCCGATCAGTTTATTAAACGTGGAGAGGGTCTTCTCCGCTGACTGTGACTGGCTGACACTGCGCACGCCGTCCAGAGATTCAATATACTCTACAAGCTGGCTCTGTTCCTCAACATTCTTCAGGTATACCTGATAGTTGGCTGAGTTGGCGAGAGGATTATCCTGATTTCTGAAGCCCTCTGCCAGTGCCTCGTCGCCGCCCAGATAGTCATCACGGAACTCTTCCCATGCCTGATCGGCAGAGATGTATTTTACATCCGCAACCTCTTCACGGGCCTTGATCTTCTGACCGATGTCATCAATCTGTTCCTGTTTTGTTCCCTCGTCAAAATATACAACAACCGCTACGCCTTCCTCCGCTGTATGGACGATATATCTGAAGTTCATAACCAGTGCAAGAAACAGTCCAAACAGAAAGATACATGCGGACATGGTGGCGATAGAAGCAAGGGAGAATCTCAAGTTTCTCCAGATGTTCTTCACACCCTGTTTTAATATGTATGCTATTGTACTAATTCTCATACTGATATCCACCTTCTTGTTCGTCGCTTACAATGACGCCTTTCTTCATGGTAATCACCCGCTTCTTAAATGCGTTCACGATTTCCCTGTTGTGTGTAACGACAAGAACGGTTGTACCGCGCTCGTTGATCTCTTCCAGCAGCTTCATAATCTCAAAAGAGTTTTTAGGGTCCAGATTACCTGTGGGCTCATCCGCAAGCAGAATGCTCGGACGGTTCACCAGCGCCCTTGCCAGGGCAACCCTCTGCTGCTCACCGCCGGATAACTGGTCCGGACGGGATTTGTATTTTTCAGCCAGGCCTACTAAGGTGAGCACCTCAGGCACGCGCTTTTTGATGACACGTGTGGGACGCTCGATGACCCGCTGCGCAAATGCTACATTTTCATAGACATTCCTGTCACGAAGCAGACGGAAATCCTGGAATACAACACCGACTCCCCTGCGGTATTTTGCCACTTTTCTCCGTCTTAACTTGTCCAGGCGCTGTCCGTTTACCGTGATGGACCCGCTTGTGGGATCCAGTTCCTTCAACAGCAGCTTTATCAGAGTGGATTTACCTGAGCCGCTGTTGCCCACGATAAAAACAAATTCACCCTTCTCTACGTGAAGCGACACATTGTTAAGAGCCGGCTGGCCCTTACTGTATGCTTTACTCACGCCCTTTAAATCAATCATAAATATCCTCCTGTGTTCCCGATACCCGCTTCCCCGGATATCAGTAATCAAGTGTCTCCATATACTTCATATATTTTACCACCATCAGGGCTATCTTAAATGTTATGGCATCCTCAAACACACGCAGGTCAAGACCGGTACTCTTCTGGAGCTTGTCCAGCCGGTATACCAGGGTATTCCTGTGTATGTACAGCTGTCTCGATGTCTCTGAGACATTCAGGCTGTTTTCAAAGAATTTATTGATGGTGGTCAGTGTCTCCTCATCAAAGTCATCCGGTGATTTTCCATCGAAAATCTCACGGATAAACATTTTGCAAAGAGGAATCGGCAGCTGGTAGATCAATCGGCCGATGCCAAGGGAACTGTAGGCGATCACTTCTCTGTCTCCGAAGAAGATCTTACCCACATCCAGAGCCATACGCGCTTCCTTGTAGGAGCGTGATACCTCTTTTAACTCCTTCACAATGGTGCCGTATGCTATATGAGTCCTGCCGTCCTTCTCAATACCCAAGGTAGTCAGGATCATATTCGCGATCTTGTCCACCTGCGGATAGTTGTCCGTGGCAGTCAGCTCTTTTACAATGATAATACTCTTCTCGTCTACAGCAGTGACAAAATCCCCAGTTTTGCCGCCCAATAGATTTTTAATATTCTCCAGAGAACCGTAGTCCTTATCCTGGTTGGTCTCCAGAATAAATACGACTCTGCGCACATCCACTTCCACATGCAGCTTCTTGGCCCGGTTATGGATATCCACTAACAGCAGATTGTCCAAAAGCAGATTCTTAATAAAGTTATCCTTATTAAACCGCTCTTTATACGCGGTCAGCAGTCCCTGGATCTGGAAAACCACAAGCTTTCCAAGTGTATAGACATCGTCTCCGGCGCTATTGATAACCAGCACATATTCCAGCTGATGGTCATCGTAGATCTTAAAGAACTGATACCCTTTGATCACCTGACTGTCTGCCTGGGAATTTGCAAAAGCTAAAACTTCCTCTTGTGCACAAACATTCTCAGAAAAAGTAGATGCCATCACTTTCCCTTCCATGTCCGTGATGTAGAAGTCTGTTCTGGATATGCTTTTCAGCCCGTCCAGAGTGTTTTGTAGTACCTGGTTTGATATCATTCTCTTTCCTTCTTTCATTATACAGTGTATTTCCTTGTTTCCATCCCATAAAAACAAAAAACCCTACACTATATACTAATACATAATCGAAAAAAAATAAAGAGAAAATGTTAAATATTACATCTTTTTTTCAAAATGTAACATTTTGTTCACATTTTCTCTTTTCTTTTTATGATTCAAACAGAGGAAAAAACTTACATTTCTTCACCGCTGTGGAATCCCTCCCCGATGACCTCACGGGCATCAGTGACTATCACAAAAGCTTTGGGATCGGTTCTGGTAACCAGCTCTTTCAGAAGAACGATCTGCTTCTTCCCGACCACACAGAACAGCATGGTTTTTTCCTCACCGGAATACATACCCCTGGCAGAAATCCCCGTGAGGCCTCTCTCCAGTTCCTCCATGAGGCTTTTTGCAAGCTCGTCGTGCAGGTCAGTGATAATAAACGCGATCTTGGCGAATTTCATACCTTCCAGAAATCCGTCCGTCACCTTTGTTGTGATAAATATAGCGATCACCGCATAGAGTGCCCTCTGCAGTCCGAAGACAAATACACCTAATATGACAATAGCCCCGTCCACCACCTGCAGGATCTGGGCAATGGAATAATGGCGCATCTTATGCTGGATCAGCGCGGAAACCATATCGGTTCCGCCTGTTGTTCCCTGCCCCATGAAAATAAAACCAATGCCCACTCCCATGATCACACCGCCAAACAGAGCTGCCAGCAGCATATCATCCGGTATGATTGGAAGTTCCGGTATCAGAAAAAGCCAGAGCGACAGGGCAAGCGCACCGAAGATAGACTTCTTTGTAAATCCCCATCCCTTGATGCTCACTCCGAAAAAGAACAGCGGGATATTCAAAACTGCATTGGTCAGCCACAGGGGTATCCCACCGGGCATGAGTTTCTCAGTCAAAGCTTTGATGATAATGGCCAGTCCGGAAAAACCTCCGGTCACCATCTGCATATGGTCGTAAATGGAAGTGATTGAGACGGCCATCACAGCCGTCCCGATCAGTATATACACATATGCCCGCCAATTCTCTTTTTTCTCAGCAAGCATGCTATTCTTCTCCTTTTCCTGAGTCCTCGTTCTCCTCATTGTACTGTGAAACCAGCTTTTTAAATGTACTCTTCTCCAGAAGTTTTCCCAGCCAGCCTTTTTTTAACCCTGTTTCCTTCTGGATCTCCTGGCGTTCACCCAGGCAGAACAAAATTTTTGTATTCATCATCTTCCTGTTGTCCGCCACAAAACGCTCTATCTCCATATTTCTGGAGCAAGTCAGCACCACCTGTGGGCTGAAGGAGTTGATCTCATTGATAACTCTGTCAATCTGGTCAGCATGGGCCTCCTGCAGACTGTCTCTTCCCAATATCACAATATCCGGATATTTATCCTTCACAAAATTATAGAACGCTTCCGTATCCTCCTCTGTCTCGCCCAGCAGAAATACCTGGTTCCTATAATGGGACAAAAACCAGAACAGCGTGGAAAATAAGCCGTGCCTGGATGCCTCCTCTTCAAGCCTGGGATCATCAACACCCGCCGCTTTCAGAACCTCAGGCTCATCCACCACGGCCCTGTCCAGAATGCTGATATATTCCTTTAGCTTCTCATCCTCCTGGGCTGCCATCAGCAGTTTCATATTGAGCACTCCATAAGTGGACAGTGACTCCTTATACCAATTCTCATTGACGTATTCCATCACGTCCTCTACATAACATTTCTCCACAGAAATGCCAAGTACCTCTATTTTTTCATGCATAATATTTCTCCAGTGATCTTCTACCGCGCTGCCATCCACCGCCCTGCAACAACGCAGTCTGTGAGCAGCAGCACGCTTCGCACGCGCTTTATCTACCTACTATAGCAGACAGGCAGAGATTTTTCAAGCCGCATATCTCAGTATTCTTCTTCTCTCTTTTCCTACACTTTGTATTTTCATCCAAAAGCCGTCATTCCATGCGTCTCCAGAAAAGAAAATACTGTTTTGTAATACTCCTGCGGCGCCTTGTCAGGTGCCTGGGCATGTCCGGCGCCTTCCACGATCAGCAGTTCCTTTTCGCAGTCCGCCGCGTCATAAAGCGTATAAGCCATCTCCACCGGAACGAACACATCCTCCTCCCCATGTATAATAAGAAGAGGAATGGTGCTTTTCTTCACCGCATCCAGGGCTGATGCTTTTTTCAGACTATAGCCGCCGCGTATCTGCAGCATCAGGTCTGCCCCATCCACCAGGGGAAAACCCGGGAGATGAAACCAGTCCTTTAACTGCTTTTTAAAAATACTGTACGCATCTGTATATGCACTGTCTGATACCACCGCTTTTACATTGTCAGGCAGATCCTCCCCTGTCATCATCAGGGCGCAGGCACCTCCCATGGATTGTCCGTGTATGACGATCCTGGCATTTTTATCCTTTTTCAGTATTGTTTGGAGCCACAGCAGATTATCTTTTCTGTCCGTCCAGCCCATACCGATAAAATCCCCTTCGCTCTCTCCGCTGCAGCGCATATCCGGCACCAAAACCTGATATCCTCTCTCAGCATATTCAAAAGCAATGGGATACATCTCCTCTTTCCATCCAGTGTAACCGTGCAAAAGCAGAACCCAGTCATGGCTTTCGCCCTCCTGATAGAAAGCCCGGCCCAGCAGACGGTATCCGTCTTTTGTTGTCACCGATACCTCCTCACTGTCCGCTGACCTGACCCACTTTTCTGTTTTCTCCAGGCTGGCCATTTTGTTCTGTTCAATGTCATCCGTCTTTACAAGCGCTTCATAGCTGTCCTCTGTTATATCCTCAAATGCCTGAGTCTGTTCCATCTTCTCAGGCACCAGTGCCAGATCCACTACTATATTGGACGCAAGCACCAACAGCGCAAGCAGTATGAGCACTGCAGCGGCCAGTCTTTTTATCCATTTTTTCTTCCGCATATATTAACTGTCACCTTGTAGTTTTTTGTCGTATTTTAATTATTATACCTGCTTTTTTTCCTGTGCGCAATAATCGTCTGATAAAAGCTTTTTTGATCATTTACACTGCTGCTCTGCTTTGTTATTATAATACTATACGAAAAACAAAGGAGGTCTTATATGCCTCAGTCGGAAATATTAAAAAAAATCATCCAAAACATGGAGTCCGTGATCGTGGGGAAACGCCGGGCCATAGAGCTGGCACTCATCACCCTTCTCTCCGACGGACACCTGCTTTTGGAGGACGTGCCCGGGGTGGGGAAAACTACCCTTGGAAAGGCACTGGCTCAGTCAGTCCAGTGCAGCTTTGCCAGAATTCAGTTTACTCCGGATACACTTCCCGGGGATGTCATCGGCATGTCCATGTATCAGATGCAGACCGGAAAATTTTCCTATGTTCCCGGAGCTGTAATGAATGACATTCTTTTGGCGGATGAGATCAACCGTACCTCCCCAAAAACCCAGGCGAGCCTGTTGGAGGCCATGGAGGAACAGCAGGTCACTGTGGACGGCATCACGTATGCCCTTCCCGAGTTATTTATGGTCATTGCCACCCAGAACCCTGTGGAGCAACTGGGCACCTATCGGCTGCCCGAGGCGCAGCTTGACCGTTTTATGATGAAAATTTCCATGGGATACCCGGAGACACCTGCGGACGAGGCGGATATCGTGCGCCGTATGGTAGACGGGGAGCCTTTGAAAAAATTAAGCCCGGTCACTACCAGAGACGAGCTTATGCAGATCAGGGAGGAGGTCAAGGCAGTGGCTGTACACCAGGATGTAATGGCTTACGCGGTTGAGATCACAAGAAACACCAGAAAAAGCAGATATTTATCCCTGGGCGCAAGCCCCAGAGCCGCCATTGCCCTGGTGCGTGCTGCCAAAAGCCGTGCCTATCTGGAAGGCCGCACATACACCACACCGGAAGATATTGCCGCTCTTGCGCCGCCGGTGCTGCTGCACCGGCTGATCTTATCTTCCGAGGCACGGCTGGAGGGAAAAAATGAAAGGGAAATGCTGCAGGAGGCCATGCGTGCAGCACACGTACCCGTTTTATGAAAAAAGCGGCCTGCCTGCTTTTTATCATAGGCAGCACAGTGCTGGTAAGCTTTCAGGGCAAAGCGGTTTCCTATCTGCTCTTCTACTTTTCCCTGCTGCTGCCTTTGCTGGCGCTTCTCTACTCTCTGTATGTTTACTTTCGCTTTAAAATCGTACAGAATGTAGAGCACTTGGTAGTAAAAGGGCAGAAAGTCCCCTATCAGCTCATTCTCGGCAATGAGGATTTTCTGCCTTTTACAGATATCACCCTGCACTTTTATACGGATATGGTCACAATGCAGTACAACAGCACAGACCCGGAACCGGAGCATCTGTGTCTTCTCCCCCATGACCAGAAGCAGATTGAAACAAAAATGTACTGCAGGCACAGAGGCACTTACCCGGTGGGTGTGAAAAGCGTCACAGTCACGGACTTTTTAGGACTGTTCACCATCACTTACCCCATGATGTCCCAGGTACGGCTCACTGCCAAACCGCGGATTCTTCCTCTGGAGCGTCTCAGTCTGGCTCTTAAGAAAAAGGATCCCAAAAACACCCTGTTCCCCACCACCCGTCTCCAGAACCTGCCGGATCACCAGGTTCGCCGCTATCAAAGCGGAGATCCCAGGAAATATATCCATTGGAAAAACTCCGCCAGGACAGGAGAGCTTCTTGTGCGCAAGCAGATGCCGGAGGAACTTTTTGAAACCGTCCTCCTGCTGGATTTAAGCCCTATCCGGGGGGATTCGGAGATGCGGCTCCAGGCAGAGGACAATATTCTGGAGGCAGCCCTCTCCTATATGCGGGACTGCTGCCTGAAAAACATTCCTGTCCGGGTAGTCTATATGGATACGGAAATCCGGGAGCTTCTCATAGATGTCTGTACCGGATTTGATGCCTTTTATGAGAAATGCGCAGATATTTCTTTTGAATCCCCTCTCCCCCTTGAGAAGGTATGGGGCCGGTATGCTTCCCGCCTGGCAGGTACCAGAGCCTACATCCTCATCACCTCCTCGCAGTCACCTGAACTTACACGGACCATAGAGGAGAGCCGTATTCTTGGTAATGAGGTATTGTGCATCAATGCAGGAGAATTAAGCTTATGAAAAAGTACCGGGAATTTATTGGCAAATATAATGAGAGCCTCCACGGGGCCTGTCTTAGCGCAGGCCTTCTTCTGCTGGCTGACTCTTTCTGGGTCCTGCACTGGTCTCCCATGCTTCTGAGCGGAGGCGCTGTACTTTTCTCTCTTCTTTTTCACTATGCAGTCAAAAAAAATGCTGTTCTTCCGGCAGGCTTTATCCTGCTCGTCCTGCATCTGGCAATTTTTATTTTCATTCACCTGACCGGCAGAGAATTTGGCATTCTCCTTCCCTATATTCAAATAGAGGCTGCCTGTCTCGGAGCATCCGTTCTGTGTGTGACCGCAGCTGGGCACCTGTTTATGACATTACCTATCCTTCTGGCAGAGCTTGCCTGTCTTATCTATTATGGAATCCAAGGGATTTCCCTGTCCAAATGGAGCATCTGTCTGGTATTTTTCTGCTGTCTGCTGTTTTTAGCCGAAGCCGCAGGCCAAAAAAGAGGTATCAAAAAGCAGGATATCTTCTTCCTGGCACCTCTGTTTTTCATGTGCCTTCTCTTCATCTGTCTGCTCCCCGTGAAAAATACGCCCATACGCTGGGAAACTGTGCGAAGGGCAGCAGGTGCTGTACAGGAAAAAGCAAACGCGCTGCTTATAAATCTGGATCATTTCTTTTCCGGCACTTCAGACACCTATTCCCTGTCCCGTTCCGGATACAGCTCAAAGGGAACCCTGGGCGGAAGCCTGATCCAATCAGATAACCCTCAAATCTCTGTTACGGGAACTCAGACCAAATCCCCCCTTTATCTGGCGGGAACCATCTATGACACTTACGACGGAAGTTCCTGGACGCCGGAGGAGCCTTCCGGCAGAGAAAAAGGAAAAGAATACCTGGAACAGTATAAGAGTATCAATGAATCTCTGTCTGTTTCCGGGCTGAGTGATGAGGAAATCCGTTCACTGACCCATCTGTGTACAATGGAGATAAAATTTGAAGGCCTCAAGACAAAGAGTCTCTTCCATGCCCCAAATACCTGGAAATTTCAACTGCCAGCCTCTCTGGAAGCTGAATCCAGAGGAGGAAATATTCTCCTCCCAAAGGCAAAGGGTGTTGGTTTTTCCTACAGCCTGCAGTTTCTGGAGCTGAACTATAACAGTGAGGATTTCCAAAGGCTTCTGGCCGTGACTTCCGGTTCCCAAAGGGCCAGCGCCCGCCGTTCCCGCATTGTTAAGAACTGTACCGCCCTTCCGGATGATCTTCCCCGACGGGTATACGATCTTGCAGAAGAACTTACCATGGGGTGTCAGACACCTCTGGAGGAACTAAAAGCCATCCGGGCATATCTGGCAGGCTACCAGTATTCCACCACAGCGGATGCACCAGCAGAAGGACAGGATTTTGCCGACTCTTTTCTCTTTGACACCAAAACCGGCTACTGCACATCCTTTGCCACCGCCATGGCTGTCCTCGGACGCTACCGGGGAATTCCCACTCGATATGTGGAGGGCTTTGCCACTGACCGGACATGCAGTGAGGATAAGACGGAAATCCATCTGAGCGGTTCCAACGCCCATGCATGGGCAGAGGCCTATCTGGAGCCTGTGGGCTGGGTTCCCTTTGACTCCACACCCGGCTATGCCTCCGGCGCGGGTTCTGCCTGGGAAGCAGAATCCCCGGATGACTCTGATACTCCTATTCCCACAGGCCCGGGCAGTAGCGGTTTGGTCACCGGAACAGAGGATCACAGCACCGGATCTGCCGGGGATTCCGGAACAATGGAGGGCATTTATACCAACCTTCTGCAGGTACTGCTGAAACTCCTTCCTATTATCCTTCTCCTTGCAGCCGTCTGTCTTATGGCTGCGGCGGCAGTTCTGTTCCGTAAATTTATGCGGCACAGAGCATATGCCTCCATGGGCAGCTACGAAAAAACACTTTTCCTCATGGACAGACTGTTTCTGCTGGGCAGGCTGTCAGGTATTTCCTTTGAAGAGGGGGAGACTCTGCTTGAATACGAAGAAAAGGCCGCCGGTGCCCTTGACACACCTGAGACGGCCTTAACTGAAATATTCCGTATGTTCCGGGAGATTCGCTACGGAGGACAAAAAGCCTCCCCGGAAACTGTATCACTTTTAAAAACTTATATCCGCTCACTGGAAACGCAGTATCTCCAAAGCTGCTCCCGCACCAAGCGTCTGCTGTACTGCCTCCGGTAAACGCGGCATCTGCCGCATCAGCGGTTCCGGATCCGGCCTCTTTCTCCAAATTCTTGAGGACGTCCTCTACCGCTATTAAGATCACACCCCGCTTTTTTGACAGATATCCTTCAGACAACATTTTTCACAGTCCGGCTTTGTTCTGGCTGTACAGACATCCCTGCCATGGAACACCAGTCTGTGACAGAAATCACTTCCCTCTTTGGGAGGGATCAGTTTCCACAGCGCCATCTCTACTTTTTTTGGATCTTTTATACCGTCCACCAATCCAATACGGTTGACCAGTCGGATACAGTGCGTATCTGTCACGATGGCAGGCTCCCCGAATACATCTCCCATGATCAGGTTGGCGCTTTTTCTCCCCACTCCCGGGAGCTTTAAAAGGGCGTTAAAGTCATTCGGCACTCTGCCGCCATATTCATCTCTCAGGATTTTCATACAGGCACTGATATCCCTGGCTTTACTTTTCCCAAGACCACAGGGCCTCACGATCTGCTCAATGTCCGCCGCATCTGCATCAGCCAAAGCATTGACATCCGGGTATTTCGCATACAGATCCTGTACCACCACATTGACTCTGGCGTCCGTGCACTGGGCTGCCAGGCGGACACTGACAAGCAGCTTCCACGCCTGGTCATAATCCAGGGTACATCCCACATCGGGGTATTCCTTTTTTAATCTCTCCACTGTTTCCAGTGCCAGTTCCTCTTTTGTCATATTCTCTCTCCCTTTCACAGTTGTCGGTTCAGGCTCTTTCTTCTACCCCTTTCTCAATTATGGTTCAGACTCTTCCTTCCACACTTTTTTGTGCAGACAATTCTTTCTTTATAATTTGAAAAAGTTCATCGTTTACCTTAACCAGTCCGCCATATCCGCATGTGTAGCGCATGGTCCAATAGGTTCTCCCACAAGTTTTTCTGTTTTGTATCCTGTTCGGATCGTAACCAGAGGGACGGACAGCCGCTCTCTCTTTATATATACATCTTTGATAGTTTTTCTGTAAATCCTTTCAACCAGAGTCAGATCATAAGAATTCCACTGATAGATTCACTCATCTGTCAGGATACAGGCCAGCCTTTTCAGACTGAACCTTCCAAATATCTCCTCCACATGACTCAGATACCGGTCCACCTGTTCCTTTTCCCTCTCAGAAAGTGTGCCCCAAAATATGCAAAGTGCCCTGAGGTTTTCCCCCGCACACTGCTTATGGATACAAACAGCCACGCCCAATACAACGGAAGCAGGAATGATGAGTGCCAGTCTGAACAGAATACCGGAGAGTTCCCTGCCCCCTGCGGCTAACTCATATACTGTCCTGCAGATTTGGTAAAAAAGAAAGATGCCGGCAGCCAGAAAGAAAATCCTTGTGAATTTTGCTTCTCTTTTTCTGTTGTGTATCATCTTTTCCATAATCCGCCTCATTTAACAAAGGCACTTCCGATAACTTTCCATATCAAGTTTCGGGAAACGCCTCTGTTTTTCAGTCTTTCCTGGGTGCTGCCGCCTTTCTCAGTACCTGATACAGATACTCCGCATCCACCGGTTTTGCCACGAATCCGTTCATACCCGCTGCTTCCGCTGCTTCCACATCCTCTTTAAAAGCATTGGCGGTCATGGCAATAATAGGAACGGCGGCGGCATCTTCCCTGTCAAGGCTCCTGATCTCCCTTGCTGCTTCCAGCCCATTCATGACAGGCATCTGGATATCCATGAGGATTGCCTGGATATCCCCCGGCCTGCTCCTTCCAAATATCTCCACCGCTTCTTTTCCATCTCTGGCCCGGGTCACAACAGCCCCCTGTATCTTCAGCAGTTCACAGGCTATATCCGCATTCAGGTCATTATCTTCAGCCAGAAGGATTTGATAATCCACAAGACACAGTTCTTCCTCCTGCCCTGAACTTTCCTCTTTTGCCTCCGCCGCATCACCAACAGGAATTTCTATGGTAAAATAAAACTCGCTGCCCTCTCCTGATTCGCTTTTCAGCTTCAGTTCACCACCCATGAGCTGCACAATGTTTCTGCTGATGGCAAGTCCCAGTCCGGTTCCCTGGCTTCTGGCGGAACTGGTACCCGCCTGCTCAAAAGCCTCAAAGATGCGCTGCCTGTTCTCTTCTGAAATCCCGGTACCGTTGTCAACTACTCTAAACTTATACACAGCGTTTTGCCCTGTCTTTCCTGTCTGCTGCACATACAGACGCACATGGCCTCCGGCCGGTGTAAATTTAAAGGCATTGGAGATCAGGTTCATGAGCACCTGTTTCAGCCGCACCGCATCCCCTACTAATCTGTCATCTCTGATATCCCTGTGTATCTCAAACTCCAACCCGTGTTTACGGGCTTCCATTGTCATGATATTCTGTATTTCCTCCACGATCTGTACTGCGGAGAAAGGCTCGGCGTCAATGGTCATCATCTCACTCTCGATCCTGCTCATATCCAAAATATCACTGATTAGACTCAGAAGATAATGGGAGGAATCCCGGATCTTTGTCAGATTATTCCTTACATTCTCTGGCACATCATCCATCATTCAGGTATATGCTGGCCCTTCCGCTGTCAGTAAAATTGGCCTGATAACGTTCCTCCGCAAAGTTAGGATTGGAGTCCAATATTTTTTCCAGTGCCATATTGAGGCCATCAAGTATTTCCTGATTACCAGGTGCAGTCACAATATAATGGGGCTGGGCGTCAAAGGTGGCAACAGGACGGAATGTTTCTGTGTCCTCAGCACTGTTGCCCAGTATCATATCTATTTCACCCTTCTCCAGATAGGGATAGAGATTGCCATCCCGGAGCTGGTCCTTACTGTAATATCGGATGGTGCAGCCAATTCCGTTGCTCTCTATAAACTGTTTCAGCCTGCGGATATTTTCCCGGGCATTTTCATAAACGCCAATGCTTTTCCCCTCCATGCTTCTCCAGTCAAATGCCTTGATGCTGCTGTCATCCCTGCGGGCCAGAAGAACGGACTTTCCAAATCCTGTATTATAATCAGGATAAGCAAAGTATTCCTCCATCCCTTCCAGATAGTAAGTTCCGCCCATCAGATCATATTCGCCATTCAGGAACTTTTCTGTCATGGTTTCACCGTCGGCACTGATATATTCATATTTCCATCCGGTATACTTAGCTATTTCATTCAGATAGTCCACCACAATACCATGCCGGGTTCCGTCAGCACTTGTCTCGGTGAATCCCTCCACCTCCGGAAATGCCACGCGCAGAGTCTTATCCTCTTTGTTTTCTTCTGCCCAAACTATATCATATGGCAAAAGGACCGCAAAAAATAATAAGGCCAGCATAACCAGCAGCCTGATGCCTTTTCCCGGCATCTGTGATTTTTCTCTCATATTCAGAAACTCCTTTTATCCCCGGCAGTCTTATTTAAACAGTACTTCCGCCTTTTTCATTCTTTCAGTGACCTTGACGCCAAAAGGGCAGTTCCTTTCGCAGCTTCCGCACTCCACACAATCTTTGCCGTTTGCTGACAGTCCATAATAGTGGGCTTTAAGAGCCGCAGGAACCTCCGGCTGCATCACGGCCAGATCATATAGTTTGCTGACCATTGCAATGTCGATTCCGGATGGGCATGGGGCACAGTGTCCGCAGTAAGTGCACTGCCCATAGTAGGCATGTACCGGAGCGTTGGCAAGAACCGTGGCATAATCTTTTTCCTCCTCGGATGCCGTTTCATATGCCACAGCCTGGTCTACATGTTCCGGTGTATCATACCCCACCATTACACTGGCAGTTCCCGGACGTGTCAGGGCATAGTGCAGACACTGCACAGGGGTCAGTGCCGTCTTAAAGGGGGATGTCTCCGCCGAGAACAGACGGCCTCCGGCATATCCCTTCATGACAGCAATGCCCACTCCGTTTTTCTCACAGATCCTATACAGCTCTGCCCGCTCAGGGGAAATGCCGCCCAGACCTTCATCATAGTTTTCCTTGAAATATTCTGTTATATCTTCACTTGCAGGGAGCATATCAAAAGCGGGATTGATGCTGAACAATATCATCTCGATCCTGCCGCTTAAGGCAGCCAGCTTTGCAACTGCCGGATTATGGGTACTCATCCCGATATGCCGTATTATACCCTTTTCTTTTAATTTTCTGGCATATTCATAGAATTCCCCATCCATAATACACCGGAATTCTTCCTCCTCGTCCACAAAATGGAGGATGCCCAAATCTATGTACTCTGTTCCAAGACGCTCCATCAGATCAAAAAAAGCTGTTTTCGCCTGCTCGATATCACGGGTTCTCACATACTGTCCGTTCTGCCAGGTAGAGCCCAGATGCCCCTGGATGATCCAGCGCTCTCTTCTGCCTTTGATGGCTGCGCCTATATTAGACCTCACATTAGGCTCCGACATCCAGCAGTCCAGAATATTGATTCCCGCTTTCTCACAGCGCAGGATCACTTCCTGGACCTCCCGGGCGTTGTGGCGCTCCAGCCACTCTGCCCCAAGTCCGATCTCACTGACTTTTAATCCGGTTTTCCCTAGTTCTCTGTATCTCATATTTTCACTCAACTTTCCACAACGGGCGAAAAAAGCCTGTGTTGCTCCCTGTTTATATTACCTCTGCCCATATTATTTCTATTCCTGAGGCCTCAGGGCAAAACTCTATACAGCGCATACAGCCATGCCCCCCCGGTGGAACAGCATCCCACATTTTCCAATTGCTTCCAGTCTTAACCATTACATTTTTATTATAACATAAAATAATGCAGTCATTCCATAATTTTCCAAGATCATGTAATGGCTGCATTAATTTTTTCTCCGTTTATGGCACGCTTTATACTACCGGAGACCGATATCTTCCCATTGATTCTTCTTTTTCCATATACAACAGCTTACCAAAGCTTTTTTTAACTGTTCTATAGAGATGGGTTTTGCCAGATGTCCATTCATACCTGCCAGACGCGCGCTTTTAACATCCTCAGAAAAAGCGTCTGCTGTCATGGCATAAATGGGAAGCTCACTGATCCTTTCCATACCGGAACTACGGATCTCCCGGGCCGCCTCATATCCATTCTTAACCGGCATCTGTATATCCATGAAGACGATATCGTAATAGAGAGGCGCATGGGTAAGGACTGCCTCCACTGCCTGCTTTCCATCCTCAACCACCTCTGCCTGTACCCCCAGAAGCTCCAGCATCTCCACAGCAATCTGCCGGTTCAGCTCATTGTCCTCTGCAAGAAGAACTCTGAGGTTTGTAAAACCGGAGATATCCTCCATCTTTTCTTCCGAAGGGACAGAGACTCTGCCATAACATTTTGTCATACACAATGTGACCAAAAATTCAGAACCCTTTCCATACTCGCTCTCCACCTCAATGGTACCGTCCATCATGGAAACAATATTTTTCACAATCGTCATCCCCAGCCCGGTCCCCGTAACCTTGCTGGTCCGGCTGTCCTCCGCTCTGCTGAAAGGCTCAAAGATATGTTCCAGATACTCAGGTTTCATACCAATGCCGTTATCCCTGATCAGAAAGCGATAGGTCCCTGCTCTCTGCTCTTCCTTCCGCTCCTCCCGGACAAGAAGAGAAACTCTGCCTCCCTCGTCTGTGTACTTGGACGCATTTTCCAAAATGTTCACCAACACCTGTCTCAGTCTTCTGGCATCTCCTGCCACCTGGGTATGAGTCCCCTCTTCCACTTCAGCGAAAAACGTCTGGTTTTTCCTTTCAAGAGAAATGCGCACAATCTCTGACACCTCTTCCACCAGACTTTTCAAGTCAAATTCCCTCTCCTCCAGTTCCACGGTACCGCTTTCAATTTTACTGACATCCAGCACTTCGTTGATCAATCCCAGCAGATGAGCGCCGGAGCTTTGTATCTTTGTAAAATAGTCCTTTAACCGTTCCGTTTCCTCTAAATGGAGCTGTGCCAGCTCCGTCATTCCCACAATTGCGTTGAGAGGGGTCCGGATATCATGGCTCATTCTTGACAGGAAGTCACTTTTTGCCTGACTGGCCTTCTCCGCTTTCTGCAGCGCATCTTCCAGCAGTTGTTTTGCCCTTCTCTCTTTTTCAAGGGTTTCCTGCTGGATCCTGCGTTCCCAGTCAATATTTCTTGACAGAGTGACTTCGACCAGGTCATCTGTATATGGGCTGTCCACCCTCACTACCTGTGTAAAATACCAGTGACAGCTTCCGTCCTCTCCCATATGAGGCACTTCCATTGATACAATACGCTTTCCCTGGGCAAATGCGCTGACCAGAGAAAAATAGGAGAATTTCTCCAGGAACTTCTCCCTGTGATCAGGATGGACCCCGGCAGCCTCAGACTCGATCAGTTCATCAAAATCACCTTCATCCCCGGGACGAGCAACAGAATAGCGCTCATATTCAAGCATATGGTAGGTCTTTTTAGTCAGGTTCACAGATATGAGCATCTGATACGCAAATCCTGCGGCTGTTGCCAACTGGCTGATTTCCAGATTGCGCTGCTGCTCCTGCAGAAATTCCTCCTGTATATCACGGAATACCAGGATACACCAGCATTCCTTTTCCCCCAGCTTATCCACCCTGGCTGCGGTAAATTCCACCATGTGATAGTTTCCTTCTGCTGTAAGTCGGCGCATACGCCTGGATATCTGCTTTTTTCCTTCCCCAAAGAGACGCAGCATAGCCTCCCGGGAAAAGTTCTCGTGAAAAAGCTCCAGATCATCGGGATGTACTACCTTTTTTGCGTAGTTATAATTTTCTGCCCCGAAATTTCCCTGCTCCGGTATATCCGTCCACATTACATCCTTCTGACAATTAACATAATAATCCGTAGTCAGATTTGCAATGATACATTCATCAAATATAGTCACAAGGCTCTGGGCATACATCTGCTCAATATTCTGTATCCACTGCTTTTCCTCAAAATTCGGAGTGTGAGGCGTGGAGGTGATCACAACTGCCGGGATATCTCCATCCCAGTTTATTCTGTCTGCTGTCACATCCATTGTGGTCTTCAACAACGGATCATAACAGACAATATGACTGGATTCTCCACCACTCATGGCTTTGACAGGACAATTGCCGCATAACTCAGGCCAGATTTCATGACATTTTGCTCCCAGCACAGCTCTGCCGCGTCCTGTCTCCCTGCAGCGCCGGTTACAATACAAAAGCCGGTGGCTTTTCTCCTCTATGACATAAATACTGGTCTCACTCAAAGAATCCAGCAGATTCCTCAGATTATCCCCAGGCATGCGGTTCCCTCCTCATTTTAGTTATGTAACATATCATCAGTTGTCTTCCTGCAGTACAAAAAATCTATATGGTTTTCTATCAATTGCATAAAAGGAGGCATTTACGAACCTGGTAAGAATCGTAATGCCTCCCGGCTTCGCCTGTATTTATCTATTTTTTCAGCTTGAATTTTCCAATCAGTTCTTTCAGAAGCTGTGCCTGTGCGGAAAGTTCCTCACTGGCAGCCGCGCTTTCTTCCGCAGTACCTGAATTCATCTGGACCACACCGGAAATCTGGTCAATCCCCCGGGCAACCTGTTCCGCAGAACGAGCCTGATCACCGGATGCCTCGGAAATTTTGTCGATGGAATCAGCCACTTCTCCTACGCCCTCCACCACACGTTTCAGCATCGCCGCCGTCTCATCCGCAAGCTTTGCGCCGTTTTCCACAGCTTTTAGGGAGCCTTCTATCAGCACGGTAGTATCTCGGGATGCCTCCGCGCTCTTGGTTGCAAGATTTCTCACCTCGCCCGCCACTACGGCAAATCCTCTGCCGCTCTCCCCGGCTCTGGCAGCTTCCACAGAGGCATTCAGCGCCAATATATTGGTCTGGAACGCAATATCCTCAATGGTTTTGACGATATTGCCGATTTCATATGACCTTTTCTTAAGCTCCTGCATTGCTTCCAGCATTTCCTGCATATGGGTGTTGCTCCTGGCAGCCTCTCTGCCCACATCCGCCACTCTGCTGTTTGCCGTTGCCGCATTGTCGGCATTGGCAGACACCTGTTCTGATATTTCGCTGATACTCTCTGCCAATTCTTCCACTGCTCCTGCCTGTTCTGACGCCCCCTGTGCCAGAGACTGCGCACCCTCTGATACCTGCTCAGAACCGCAGGAAACCTGTTCCGCAGAGGCATTGATCTGACCCAGAGTCAAATTCAATGATTCAATGATCTGTTCCAGTGCTTCCCGTATGAACCGGAAATCACCGATATAATTATCTCTCACCGTCACGTCCAGGTTACCGCCGGAAATCTCACTCAATACATGTGTGACATCATGTATCATCTCTTTCAAAGTGCTGACGGAAGTACGGATGCTCACAGCCATGCGGCCAATTTCATCATTTCCGTACTCTTTAATGGAAACTTCCAGGTTACCTTCTGAAAACTCCTGCATACTGCTGCTGATTTCCACCAAAGGCTTCATCATCCTGCGGGTGATAACCATAATAACGATCATGAGAATCCCTATCATGATAACAGACAGCGCAGCCAGTGCGGCGATTAGATGATTGCGTGTGGCATTTACCTCTGAAACAGGCAGTGTGGCAATCGCCAGCCATCCCGTTGTCCCGCAGTTTCTGAACATGGAGGTATAGGTTGTATCACTGTATTCAAAATTAGAGATTCCGTTATAGTTACTCTTTACATTTTCTTTATAGTCATCTGATATGTTCAGCTCTTCGACATTTTTCCCCATAGCCGCAGGGTCATCGCTGTATATGTAGTCCGCGCTGCCGGAAAGCACCTCCAGGTACCCATTTTCCCCTACTTTTATCCCTGAGAGAAGCTGCGAAAGACTGCTGACATAGACATCAAACCCCACAAATCCCTCAATCTTTAAATTGTCTTCAGAAAATACAGGGGAAACTACAGAGATTATGGATTCTCCTGTGGCCGGATCCAGATAAGGCTCAGATACAACCGTCTTCTTTTCGTCAAGCACCGGCTGACGCCATACCACATCCGCCAGATCCGCGGCTACTGCCTCTCCATTTGAGAGCAGGTAACAGTCTGTCTTGTCATCAGCGATCCATACCTGCAGAACATTTTCATCCCTCATGCGTTCCAGAGCACCGGACAGTTCCTTCAGGACTATATCTTTCTCCTTATATTTTTCAATATCTTCTGCCGTATTGACAGCTCTAAAATAAGACTGGAGGTCATCGCTCTTCTCAAACATACTGACTGCTGCTGTTTTACTCTTAAAAAAATCATCCACAATGGAAACCGCATAATCTGTCTGCACGTCCAGAAGCTCATCATTGAGATCTGAAATATTATTAGCTGCCACGATACAGGATATAATGATCAGTATGACCAGTGACGGAACCAGAACGATCAGCAGGCTCCCGGTGATTCTTGTGGAGATGGACTTTTCTCTCTGTTTTACAGCCTCCTCTCCATGAGTGCTTTCACGGTTTAAAATATTTGACATTCTTTCCCCCATAGTCATGGCATTGGCTTATCACGGCATACAGCAGCTCAATACCATTGCGTATTTAATAACTTTACATACAAAATATTATATCATATGCCTTACAAAAGGAAAAGAAAATCATCTTTCCATTGCCAGTTCTAAGCATTTCCAGTCTTCCTTCATTACATGATACGTCTCCACGCTATCGGAGATCAGATCCTGAAATCCGGCTGCTCTATAGCAATGATAGGCTGACGGGTTATTTTCAAATACCCCCAGCGAAACTTTTCCGGCACCGTAAATTTCAAACGCAAACTTCACTCCCTGCTGTATCATTGCTTTTCCGTAACCTTTACCACGCTTTTCCGGGTCTAGGATCACATATCCAAAACGCAGTTCATCTAAGGAACTGCCGGGATTTCTAAAAGTAAAAAAACCTACAATGCCAGATTCGTCAAATGCGGTAAATGGCATCAATGATTTCACAGAATTAAATTCTTTCTCCGTAATGGGATAGTTTCCAAGCATCCCTGCTGTCCATTTATAAAAATCCGCTTCATTTTTACACCAGGATAGGATCTCACAGGCATCCGTATCTTTGTAAGGTCTTAATCTGATCATTTTTGCGCCTCCTAATTCTATTTTCTGCACCGGGTTCCATTTATTAGGCTTAGGATTAAAGCTATTGAATGTGATGAACCCGCCGGATCATCCTACTGCCAGTGCCTACTCTGTAAATAATATCTGTAAATCAATATCTTCGCAGTCATATCCCACAAGTTTCAATCTATTCTGCCCGGGCGTTAATGATACGGTTTTTGTTACAAATCCATCCGTTGAAGTTTCAGGTAAACACTCAATTACTGTTTCCACACTTCCCTCGTCATCAATATGTACTACTTTTGCTTTTCCTTTTGAAAGGCTAAAAGAAAAATCCATCTCCATATCCTGTGCCTCATCCGTCATATCTGACCATATTGTTTCACGTCCGTCAAATTTAGAAACCGTAATGGAACATCCTGTATCGGTTGTATTTGCTACGGATCTTTCTTTGGCATAATGGTCTTCTGCTTTTGCAATCTTTTCGGCAGATTCGTATTCTGCCTTAGCAAATCCATTACCACATCCTGATACAGACAAGCACAGCAATACTGCTAAAACAATGCGCACTTTCTTCATGCCTTTTAACATCTTTTCAACTTTTCCTTCCACATAAATTGGAGATTTCCCTCTAAATTCAGTTTACTATATCTAAGACAATGCGTCTATAACAAGAACCGTTTTTCAATCTGCTTTTCTGCTTCAGGTATTCAGATGTCCGCTTTTTACTTTGGAGGATTTCTTCTATGGATGGCAAACTGCTTTTCAATTCTTCCGGCAATGCATTTGCAATTTGATTTTTATATCCTGCTAATGAATATTCCACAACCGTTTTATTCTTTCCCTTCACAAGCAAAAGGCCTATTGTAGGTTTATCATCTGGGTGACATAGCACATCATTGACTACATTCTGATACATATTTAATTGACTGATAAAACCTGGTTCAAAATCGCCCGCCTTCAATTCAACCACAACATAACAGCGCAGTTTCAAATGATAAAATAATAATTCAATATAAAAATCATCTCCACCAACTTCCAAGTGAACCTGTCTTCCTACAAATGCAAATCCTTGTCCTAACTCCAATAAAAAGTTTTGAAAGACTAGTATAGTATTTATTCCTTTTGATCTTTAATCCTATATTAATCTTCCATATCAAGCTCCTGTTTCACATACGTATCCGGTTTTCGTCTGCTCTTCTGCTACAACACAATTGTCTCCACAGTATTACCTTCCCCCCACAAAAATAGATTATATCATTTTACGAATCCGTCTGTAATACAACTTCAGCGCTTCTTTTCATCAAATCCAAGCTTACGATTTCCTGCTCCAGCTTCACATCCTGCTCCAACATGTAATGAACCACCTCAGCATAAGTATCCATTATTTTCAACTCCTGAAGTCTGTTTCTGTCATTATCCGAAAGTTGATGCAGGCACATGGCATACTCACTATTTTTCAGTTCATCAACCGACATGCCAAACAGTTCAAAATTTATACCGGTAACCTCACACAAATTATGATGAATCCAAAAACCGCCCGCGTCAATATCTCCAAAATGTTTATACGCAGCATCCTGGTTAGATGCATACACCAATTTAAGGAAATCCCTCTGATATCTGTTCGCGTATCCCCCAAGATAAAATGTCACCATATTCTCTGCATGATATCGGAGATAAGCGGTCCGATTTTCTATGGTCATAAACCCCGGCGCCATAAGCTTCACCGATTGAATATTAACCAAATCAGACGCAAGAAACTCTATCCCTTCATAAAACCCGCTTACATCCACATCTTTTCCTGAGATATTGATGATTACATTTCCCTTGATGCAAAGCTTCTGCGGTTCTTTGGCAATGTGATAATCCAGCAGAATTTCATCTGATAATTCATCATCCGCATTTCTATCTGAATATTTCCGCAAAATACTGCAGACTGGCTGCAATGTTTCGTTTTCAAAAAACTTTGAATCCCCATAAATCTTCATTGAAGTTTCCCTGATATATAAGTCTTCCTGATTTTCCTCGATAAAGGCTGCCGCTTTCAAAATATTGTCCAGTTCCTCTATATTCTTTGGAATCTTCCTGTTTTCCACGCACTCAGCCAGTATGGCACATTCCTTCTTACAAATGGAGGATGCATTCTGATACTTAACAACCAGCTCCTGCAGTTTCTCGAGCTTCCTATCCTTTGACGTATATCCGTATTTATCCGTTAAGTACCGCTCGATATCCTGTACCCTCTCATCTATCAGGCAAATACACTGTAATTGAGTTCCAAACGTTTCTGTCTCTCTGGTAACAAAACCTTTTTTTGACAGCTCCTCCGCCGCCTGATTGAGTTTTGAGATTTCTTCAAAATCTCCGTCATTGGCTCTATATTTCCTATATAGCTTTTCCGGCTTTACCTGCGTTCTTCGATTGGTCTTATTTTTACCGGCGTCTTTTTTGCTTTTACGATAATTTTCAACCAGGCAGGTCAGTATTTTTTCCTCGTACATCAAAGACTACACTCCTTCATATATATCAATAATTCCCATTTCCATAAGATCTGGTTTTGTCCGGAGCACCGGCAATACCACATCACATTCATTTCCGATCAATTCCGTTTTATCCGGAGCACAGAAAATCATCTGAAGCTTCTGTTCCTCCATAAAACCCAGCATGATTTTTACATTGGTCGGATCCATTTTGGCAAACGGCTCATCGATGAACACCAGTCTTGTTGAACTGCTCTTGTCATTATAAATCATAAGCAGCGCAGACAGCAAAATCAGCATGTATGGAATCTGTACCTCCGCCCCCGAATTATAGCCGGACTGCTTAGACAGCTTTGCTTTCGTGAGCACATCATTTGTCAGAAGAATTTCATAAGTCATATAGTTTCGATAATCTGCATAATGTCCAATCTTCTCCTTATCGTTGCTCTCCACGATATGATTAATAATTTTCTTAATATCCTGCTCCAGCACCTCGCCTTTGTCATTAGAATACGATGTCACAGCATCAAATATCATCTGCCCTGAGCTGGATCCGATATCTTCGCGTTCTTTTAAATATCTGGCATACTCCAGAATTTTCTCATATTCCGAACTGTCCTTTACATACTTCACCTCAAATGCATATTGGGATTTAAATTCCAAACGTGCCAATTCCGCATTGATGAGTTTCAGGTCATCTCTGGCGGCCTCACAGGATTTTAATACCGTAAGGACAAATTCATTCTTGAATATTTCTTCATAACGCCTCGTCTGCTCCTTTAATTTTGCCTGTATTTCCTCTCTGTCATCCATCCAGATCCGGGATTCCCTTGCCTGGTAATCCGCTATGGAAGTATCCGTCATCGGGAGCTGGTTATCTCCTGTTCTCGATGCGTTATAGGAAGCCTGGCCACCTCTTAAGTTTTTCCCTGCTTCTTCCAAATTACGTTCTGCACGCGCTCTGTCCTTTAATGTACCGCCCAGTCCGCTTCTTCCATTGGCGATAAATTTATCGTAATCCTCCGTCGCTTTTGCATAGACAACATGATTGTTAATCTTATGTTCTTTTAATTCCTCCCGTGAGGCACCAAGCTCTTCGCTGGCTTTTTCATAGTCCTTTTTATTCATATCATGCATTGTCTGCATTTTAGATTTATCTTCATATACAGCTTTTCGCTCATCGCCAACTGCCATAAGCTCCTGTTCCAATGCACTGACTCTCTGTGCAAGCTCCATGTACTCCATATTATTCTTCTGTGCTTCTTCCAACGTCTTAAGCTCCGATTCTTTCGCGGAACAGTCAAGCAGTGCTCCTTCATATTCCTGGCAGGCATCGTAATTGTATTCACCGAAGAATTGCATCTGCGTATCTAGATACGACATTTTAGACCTTTCGCCAGACAACTGTTCCTGATATTGGCTGTATACCTGCTTTAAACTCTCCAATTGTTTAACAGCTTTGATCCTGTTTAACTCCATCGACTCCTGCCCCAGACAATAGAATCTAATGCGGTCAAACCGCAGGAAATAGCTGTCCATGGCAACCGATACTCTTCCCTCTTTCGACATGGCATTCTCATAATTTCTCACCCTGTCTTTGGTCACAGCATGAAATCTTCCCAGCTGATAGTCAAAATACTGCTTCGCCACCGGATTCTTTACTTCAATAAACTGAACCACAGAGTCTTCCTCGGGAACGATATGCTTCTTCATTAGCAGTTTTGTGTTGAATAAATGGGCATACTTATTCTTAGAAGCATTTAACACATCATCTGCGATATCGTAATATTCCGGTTCCACAAGAATGGTATATCTCCGTCTTCCAAGATACCCTTCCAGAGAATCACGCCATACCTCATCTTTCAGACCTAATACATATTCGCAGGCAAATCTTGCCTCTGACTGTATCTTTCTTTTTTCAAACTCCCGGTTAATTTCATTTTTCAAGGCTACATAATCCGGTATCTCTGAAAAAGTAGTTTTTCTTGCTTCGCATTCTTCAATAATCTGTTGACAGTTACCCTGTTCCCGTTGATTCGTTTGCAAATCATCGTTGATTCTTGTTAACCTGCTGTGGATTTCGTCTCTGTGCTTTTTGATTTCTTCCGAAAAAGCAGTGATGCGGCTCTCCTTCTGGACTTTCGTAACGGTCTTTTCTGTCAGGGAAGATAAAATCTTCTGTTCTGGCACGACATACTGCTCCTCTGCAAACCACGCAATCAATTCACTGACTTTTGTCTGGAAGTCACAAAGAGTTTCCTTTTCTTCCTTTAAGCGTGCTTTTACCTCCCGTGCCTTACTAAGCGCCTCCCTGGCGTCCACGATTGCCTTGGCACAATCCATGGAATTCAGATTGTCTTTTGCTGTATGACAGGCGGCTCTTGTCTCTTCTTCACGGACTTCAATTACTTTCAGTTTCTTCTCGTCCTCAGCAATCTGTCTCGCCGCAATTTCCATATTGCGGGAAGTTTCTTCTATTGTTTTCTTACATTTCAAAAAACGTCTATATGTAATCTTTACGTCGTCAGCCAATATCACATTTCTTGCCCGCTTAAGTTCCTCAAAGAGTTTCAAGATCTCTTCCAGTTCCTTAATCTCAGCATCAATAATCTCAAAATTGGCATTCAATGTATCTATGTTATTCTTCGCTTCCACAAGCTTGGAAAAATCAACCTTCTTTTCTTCCAACACGCTCTCCCGGATAAACTGGTCGATTTTTGCATTGGGGTCATAGGACATGATACTGCGAAGCTTACGCCTGAATGCTGCCAATTGCGGTTCGTTGAAACGCAGGCCGGTTCTTTGCATGAATTTTGAAAGGCCTTCTTTCACATCCATCATCCTGAGTCCGTAAGCCTTCTGCAGTTCCTGTGTACTGTACGGAACCGTCTGTCCGTCCCGCTCATAGGTATGGGCCATATCACTTAGCGTTTTATTCTCCATCACATATCTCTGTGTCTTGAATCCGTTACCGGAATCTGTATCAATAGCTGTACCCAGAAGAAATGTTCTTTCAATCTCAACTTCCTCCATTTCAAGAACGATGTGGGTATATACATTCGGCATCTTGTCGGCCGGTCTCATATAGGTGCCTGCTGTCGCATCGAGCAATCCGCGGGTATAGGAGGGTACCGTTCTGCTTCCTTTATTTTCCGTTGATTTATTAAACACCGTATCTCCATACAGCGCATACTTCACCGCATCCAGGAAAACGGATTTGCCGTTCCCGTTTTTTCCGGCAATCAGAGTGAACGAACCGATGGGAACGGTAATCTGGCCAAATGCATACCAGTTGATCAGCCGAACTTGTTTCAGTATAATCATGGCTCGTCCTCCTCTTCTTTACCCGTTATATCAGCCGCATCTTCCTCCTCCCCAGCCGAATCATTCTTCATGTACTCCGCCGTTACCGTTTGAAACTGGGCAATATTCCACCCAAACTGTAATGACGGATATAATGTAATGATTGCGTCCTCTGATTCGTCTTTCACATCATAATCAATGAGATTATATTTCTTAAATATCTTCATAGCAGCGGACAACTTTGTCTTGTCCAGGTCCACCTCGTATACCTTGATTTTATCTATCAAATCTCCCCGCATTACCACATTCTCGTCACTGTAACCAAGGTTCTCCAAATATACCTCCCACAATACAAGAAGCAGATGGTACTGCTCCGTTGTAAACGAGACAACATTGGCACGTTTTAGTCCTACCGCTTCTTCGTCGGCTTCATAGGGTTTCAGCATGGCAATTCTCACATTGGTATCCACAAACACATCAAACCCAATCATGCGGAGATAATCCGAGATATCCTGCCGGTTCGATTCCCTTGAGATAAATGCATATAGCTTTTCATCCTTATCTCCCACAATAAAGGTGGAATCCAGCAGCTTACGGATGCAGCGCTTAAACAATATGCTATTTTCTTCTTTTACAGAAATATTTAATTTGATATCACCCATTTAACTTTTCCTTTTTATCCTAATCTTGCTAATCGTCGCAGCTTCTGTTTTCATCGTTCCATCTAAGAATTCCACTTCATACGGGAATTCACCGCTGCCGGAATAAATGATACTGGCAGCCACCATCATGGCATCGTCTCTGGACTTAATCATTGTCTCATCCGGTATGACACTTTCTCTGTCCATGAATAATTTATCAAAATAATCTGCCGCCTGCTTTACTCCATACCGGTCCGGGTACTCGTACAAAAGTTCTCTTGTCAGTCTTGCCTTGTCTTCCTCCGATAAGGAACTGCTCACAATCGCGCCGCTCTTTGTATTTGGTTTCCGCTTCTTTCTGCGCTCAATGGATTTTCTGCCGACATATTTATAGGACTGCAGGCCAAAGCATTTTGAGACAGCCCCCAGGATTGCTTTCTTCTTATCTGTCTCCAAATCCTTAATGGCCATCAGTAAATCATTTAGATAGGTCTGCAGATTGACACTGTTGCTTAACACCATAAGGATTCTGGTCGAATAAAGATTGTAATAGTTATTGATTTTCTTATCAATTAAATCCATCTCTTTTGCATAGTCATAGCTAATAAAACTTCTAACCTCAGAAAGCTGGCTGTCAACAAACTCACGGGCCTTGCTTTCCTCTACATTATTGAGGCTCTGATACTCCTTAATCATGTTCTCATACACTTCCGTTTTTATGATTTTCCGAAGCATCTTCTCAATTTCTTCAATGTATCCCGGAATCAACCCGCCTTTCTTTATAAAAAAATAGTCATTGAAGAACGCTTCCATTATTTCGTCCCTGATAATAAACTGTCCCAGTTCGTTTGTCTCGGTCATTTTAATCACCATTCGCATGATAGCGCGAATGCTGTCCTTAAGTATAAGAAGCTCATTTTTCAAATCCGACACACTATCCACTGCCGGAACAAGTATATTAGAATATGGCCTGTGAGTTCTGCCATGATCCACAATAAAAGCAGAATGCAGCACATCATAAATGAAAAAAATATGATTTGTCAATGCCGCATGGTTGTCACGATTAAATATCCTCTCAATGGCATCAATCAGCTTTCTGCAATAAGGCGCGACCGTGGCAATATTGTCACCATTTCTGCCTATCTCTCTTTCTGAAATCCAACCACAGTGTCTGAAATATCTTAAAATTGCACCTGCATTTTCCGTTTCTGATTTTTTACTGCTGATATTCTCGTCAGCATTTCCACTGTTATCTTCCTCTGCCACTTCATATCTGCAATTTCTAAAATAAAGAATTAAAGTGTCTCTGGCATCCGTCTCATAAAGAAGCGGCACAGACTTTGACTTTTCAATAAGCTGCAAGATACAATCATAGTAGATTCTTTTATTTTTACAACAAAACGGATTAAAAAAATGTTCATACCCCACATTATCAAAAAGTATCATTCTGCATCTCCTTCACTTATATACGTTCAGTCTAAATTCTATTACATCTCGATTCTTCATCCAATTCTGAATAAGTGCGGTAGGATCATGGCTTTTATATCGGCAATATCTGTCAATGAAATAAATTCATTTTCAAAATCCTGTGTATAGATTCCAATGTCTATTCAGTTTGCATAAATGGTGTCATTAATTAGTTTCCCCGTTATCCCTGAACCTGGCGCTCTGCCTGCAGCTCCGCATAGTCAAGGGACAGGGACACAATTCTCTCCATGTACGACATCTCCTTGTCACTTAAATAGTTTTTGGCAATCGACACATCTGATTTTAATATCTTTCTGTCAGGAGCTGCATCCCATGTGGTTAAGCCCATATGTTCTTTCTCTGCATCCGCACGTTCTACAATCAGTTCTGCGGCTGTATGTCTGTGAACGGCCCAATGCATTTTATTCTGTACAGTTTGAAAAAAGCGGCGAGTCGTCTTTGCATCCTTATCGTAATCAAAGGCCGTGGCATACAGGTCAGTGATTTTCTGATAAAACTTACGCTCCGAAAGACGAATCTCACGGATGTTCTGTAACTAACGCTCAAAATATTCATCAGTGAACATATGCCCCTTTTTGAGGCGCTCTTTATCCATTGTCCAGCCTTGGATGGTATAATCCTTAACGATTTGACCCGACCATTCACGGAAACGGACAGCGCGGTCATTGTTAACTTTGAAGCCACCAGCAATAATCATTTGAAGATTATAGTGCTTTGTACTATACTGTTTTCCATCGGCAGCAGTTATAAAGTATTTCTTTACAACTGCCTCTTCAACCAATTCACCATCATCCAATATTTTCTTAATATGCTGACCGATGTTCTGCACCGACACATCGTAAAGTTGAGCCATCATTCTTTGCGTCAACCAAATATTTTCATCCTCATAACGCATTTCCATACTATCAGCATTGTCACCAATAGCTGCCACATAGGTAAGATATTCCGCTGTTGAACTATATATTGTTATTTCATCTTTCCTCTTTGACATGGTACACCACCAATCCATGATTTTTTGGTTAACTCCGATATTCTTCAATTTAAATAGCATATTCATAAACGGCATGTTATCCCAGAACAGATTCCACTGCAACCAGCCTATAAGCATTCCGTTATCCTCTGCCACAGTTACCCGTCCAAGCGATACGGCGAACTCCAATTCTGTTACCCGGATGTGCTAATCATATAAAGAAAGTGTTTCAATGTCTGATTTTTCCACAAACCTAATCTTCACATACTCCCCTCCACATACTCTAACCCATGCTCCCGGCACCACTGGATCGCCTGTTTCCTGTAATATTCTGCCTAAAAATCATACTACTGCTGTAATATTCCCATTCTATCTACCATATCCTTAAATCTCCTGAATGCCCCACGCCCCTAATAATTTTCTAATCGTAATTACTCTTTGTTAAAAAACAGGATGTTAATTTTCTCTTTTCTTATCATATTCTAACGCTTCATACTCTCTCTGCAATTCTCGTAATAGTTCCTCTTCACTTGGCAAATATAGCTTATATTTTGAAGCGAAAATCTGTGTTTCATTTTCTGGCAACGTATACTTAACTACAGATTCACTTTTATCCGCACACAGTACAATTCCTATAGGAGGATTGTCTCCTTCATTCATCAATTCACGTTCATAGTAATGTACATACATCTGCATCTGTCCTAAATCCTGATGTGTCAAATCTCCAATTTTTAAATCAATTAGTACAAAGCATTTCAAAATATAATTATAAAAGACAAGGTCTATTCGGAAATGTCGCCCATCAAATGTAATCCTCTTCTGTCTTGCAACAAACGAAAATCCCCGCCCCAATTCCAATAGAAACTTTTGCAAATGCGTAATCAAAGCTTCCTCTAAGTCATTCTCATAAAAATCATCATTAGGATTCAGACCAAGAAACTCTAATACATATGGATCACGAATAATGTCCTCTGGCACCTTTGCCGGTTCTAATTTCAGAATTTCTTCTGTAACCTTTTCTTTGTTTTGACTGGAAAGCAATCTTTCATAAAAAAATGAATTAATTTGCCTTTCAAGCTGTCGTGTACTCCAATTCGATTTTATTGCCTCTTCGGTGTAAAACTGACGAGCATTTTCATTTTCCACACGCATAAGTAGACGATAATGCGTCCAACTCAATTCGTCACGCAGTGCGTGACTATTCGGAAATGTCAGATAAAACTGTCTCATGTATTTTAGATTAGTAGGCGTAAAACCTTTTCCAAAATCTAAAGTCATCTGTTTGGATAATTCCGCTATTGATCCACTTCCATACTCCGCTTTCTCGTATCCATCCTGCTGTTCCACTATACTTTTTCCTATATTCCAGTATGCTTCAACCATTGCAAAGTTTGCAGTTTGATATACTTTGTTTCTGGCTTCAGAAAGAATTCTTTTAATCTGTTCATAAAATTGTTGTTCCATTTCATTCCTCCTACAACTACATTTTAAATTCAAGGAATAATTAGCTCTTCGCTACGATATATTTGCTTTATTGCAGATTCTAACACAAAATATTTTTCTTGTGTAAACGCATTCAATAAACTTGATGGAATGTTATTTAAAACTATCTCTTTTGTTACTTGGATTAATTTATCCTTACCAAATGCATTACTAATGTCCTTTAATGAGTTCTTCTCTTTACATGTTTCAAACAACTGCTGAAAGAATGAAGCAATTGAAACGATAACCCTATCCCGCATCATATTATCCAAATAAAATTGCATCATATTATCGTAAGATAGTATTCCATCTTTATATTCCAACATAAGAAGCTCACTTTCACCTGAATATTTCCATTTGCTATAGTTCTGCAAATCATTAATAAAACTAACAAACATTTGATCACTATGAGACCAATCTACACCATATCACCGTATTTCCTCACTACTTTCAGAATTATAATATATTAAATTCAGTTTACTATATCTAAGACAACACCTCCATAACAAGAACCATTTTTCAGTTTTAAGTAAGCTAATGACAAACTTTTGCTCCTGAGTATCGGTTTTGCCCCGTGGTATCATTTTACTGAAAACCCCATAGCAAAACCCTCTATGAATATTTACCCCACCTTGCCTCTGTGGAAACTTATCCATCTCACTTCCCCAAAAAACACAACTCCATTTTCCTCATACAATCCCGCAAACGCCCATAGAATCAAGCTTTCCGAGTAAGAAGCACGGCGGTTTCAACGTGCTCCGTCCAAGCAAACATATCATAAGGCACAGCTCTCACTGCCTCATACCCCTTCTTAACCAAATACCTCAAATCTCTTGCCAGTGTCTCCGGATTGCAGGAAATGTACACCACCTTCTTTGGTCCCAGCTTCACTACAGATGACAGAAAAGCCTCATCACTGCCAGCCCTGGGCGGATCCATAAAAACCACATCTGCCTTCTCTCCCTCTGTTGCCATCTGCACCATAAAGGCTCCGGCATCCCCCTGAAAAGCCCTGAAATTTTTACTGCCGTTTCTCTTTGCATTGATACCTGCGTCACGCACCGCATCTTTATTTAATTCCACGCCGATCACTTCCTTTGCGTGTTTCGCGACGATCAGGCCAATGGTCCCGATACCGCAGTATGCGTCGATCACCCGCTCTTTTCCTGTCAGCCCTGCAAATTCTACTGCCTTTCCATACAGCTTTTCTGTCTGTACAGGATTCACCTGGTAGAAAGAGGAGGGTGAGATTCGGAAAGTACAGCCGCACAGCTCATCCTCGATATATCCCTTTCCGTAAATGGTAATGTTCCTTTCCCCCAGCACCATGCTCGTCCTCTTGTCATTTACATTCAAGATCACCGTTGTGATCTCAGGATGCAGTTTTCTCAGTGCCTTCACAAAATTATTCTTTGATGGGAAAATAGGCGAAACGGCTACTAAGACTACCATGATCTCGCCGCTTGCAAATCCCCTGCGCACCATAACGTGCCGAAGAAGCCCATATCCGCTGTCCTCGCTGTAAATCTTAATCTTAAAAGACTTCAAAAGTCCTCGGATGTCCTTTACAATAATATCTGCTTTCTCATCTTCTATGAGACAGTCATCCACAGGCACCACCTTGTGTGTTCCCTCTGCATACTTTCCGGAAACCGCACTTCCGTCGCGGAGATGGGCAAAAGAAGCGTGTACTTTATTCCTGTAATGATAAGGATTCTCCATGCCCACGATGGGCTCTACTTTACAAATTCCTTTTAAGAGCTTCCTTACCTGTTTTTCCTTGCCGTCTAGATGCTCCTTATATGAAGCACCCCTGCAGCTGCATCCTCCGCATTTCTTGACCACAGGACATTTTTTTATTTCCATTTTATTTTCCATATATAACAACCTTCCTATCTGCTCTCTTCTGAAACATCATTTCACACCTAAACAGCATTTCACACTCAAACAGCGTTTCACACCTAAACAGCGTTTCACACCTAAACAGCGTTTCACACCTAAACAGCGTTTCACACCTATGCTGCCTTTCATTTATTATATCCGGTAAACCTGTCCGCGTCCATAAAAAGAACAGAGAACCTTCCTATTACAATGAAACAACGGCAGATTCCTCCGTAACACGAAGGCCTCTGCCGCCACCTTATTCCTCTTTTTCCAACTGCCGTATTAAATACCGCCCCACCACTTTTGAAAATCCATTTACATTATGGATATAGGCAAAATCTTTTCCGAAAATTTTCTTCTCCGCCGGCAGATCTTTCTCCTCCCCGGCAAATACACCGAGAACGCACACCCCCTGGTTTCTCAGTCTTCTCACCTCAAAAGCCGTATCTGATATGGCGTATTTCCCCTGATAAGGCTGTGGATTCCTGGCATTTGGCCGGTTCAGTATCACATCATAGGGACGCCCGTCACTTAATACGATCAGAACCTTATGTTCCTCATCCCGATTCAGCAGTTCATGGCCTGCGGCTTTCAGGGCAAGTCCATCCCGGTTGTTAGAGGATGTGATATATTCAAAGATATTATTGTTTGCGCTTCTGTCATCCTCATAACCGCGAAAACGGTGCATGATGGTATAATCCCAGAAAGTACAAAAGCTCATCACCCTGTGGGGTATATTCACATTACTCAGCGCCTCACTCAAAATATAAGCCTGCATGGCAACCTGCCCCTGTCTGCTCCTCTGGGACCCGCTGGCATCTATAAGCACATCCACCACAAAGTCACTGTTGTCCTGCTTCAGCTCCCGGACAAAGATTTTTGCGTCATTTGTCCTACTTATCCTCCACAGCCGGGAGGGAATGATCTTCCCCCTGTCTGACAGCACTTCATCCGTCTCATCACGCATAGTAAAGGCCTTTTTCAGCATATCTGTCAGCGTCCAGATATTATTTTTCACCATTCTGTGATTGTTATGGTAAGCGTATAAATTCTTGTCTTTCTGCTTTTTGGCATATTCATACTGATAATTACGAAGTACCGGATTCTTTAAAACGCCCTCTGTGAAATACAGGCTGCAGTCCCCGTGAATTCCCCTGCACAATAAATAATTCAGACGTTTTTCCTCGGGTTCTGTCAGATAAGTCTTTCCATAATTTCTCTGTACATAGCTGTACATACGCTCCAGAGCCTTTTCATCCACTACCAGCACCTTTTTCCTGTTGGCAGTCTCCTCTTCTCCGTCCTCTTCTTTCTCCTGCTGCTTTTCCTGTTCCATCATGTCCAGGTTGGTCATGCTCTCTGTCACCTTGTCAAGATAGGCGGAAAAGGTCTCCTCCAGAGCCTCCTCGTCCAGATAATCCTTCCAGGAGAACTCTGTCAGTTCTTCCAGAGTAACCGCCAGTACACGCTCCAGGGAACCATGCTGCTTTTCAAACTGCGGATCCACGATCTCATTATAAAGAAAATCCACAGTTCGTATGACATCCATGGTATCCGCGGCATGTTTTAGCTCATACACCCTCTCCATGAACCCCCGCAGTCTGTCAGTGGCCGGCTCTCCTCCGTTCAATGCCTCCTTGAAAAGAGATATTTTTAACCGGCCTGCCTCATATCCTACCAATTGGGAAAAATCCAGCTCCAAGGTATCCTCAAAAGCTTTTCTCCTGATCTCCCCTACACCTTCTCTTTCCTCCATGATCCGATCACAGACTGCCCACTCAATGCAAAGCTGCGCAAGGCTGATCAGTTCCCCCTCTGAAGCATGGAGGTATATCTTCTTGACCAGATACAGGGAAAGCTCCTCCCGGTCAAAATAACGTGCAAAAGCCCCCTGTTTGATACCGTCATAGAGAGCAATATACCTGGAACGGCGAAAGCTCTCAAGATCCGGTTTCACATCCAGTGTATAATCCCCGCTTACTGTCCACATCAGGTTGCGGATCCTGTTTTCCAGCTCCAGCTCAAATTCTTCTCTCATTGAAATACATCCCCTGTAGTCCAGGATTCCGGAATTCTTGTCATGACCACATCCTGAACGATCTCTTTTTCAAACACATCAAAACACTTGTTGACCACACCCATACGAACAGCCAGCACAGGAGAAAGCCCACAGGAAACTGCCTTCAAGGCTCCCAGCATTCCACGCAGGTCAAGGGATTTTGTGGTAATCTCGCTGTTTCCTGCCTTTGTCTGCAGGTCCATGAAAAGCCCGATCCACTGTCTCAGAGCGTTTTCTTTTATCTCCGGGAATTTTCTCCGGAATATATACTCCAGGGTCTCCTCGTTCTGCGGCGGCATGTCGATCACAAGGAAACGGGAAACCAAAGCCTCATTCAGTTCTTTGGTGCCCGCATACCCGTAATTCATCGTTCCGATAAACCGCGCCGCGTCGTGCAGATCAATCTTATCATATCCCGGCACGTCAATGCAGCGCCTGTAATCCAGGGAGGCATGAAGAACAGAAACCGCATCATTCTTCGCCATATTGATTTCATCCAGAACTCCAAAACCGCCGAACTCTGCGCACCGGTATATACTGCCTTTGCGCAGCTCCACCTCATTATTGACAAATGTGTCTGTACCGATCAGATCACCGCTGTTAGTATTAACATGAAAAGAAACATTGTATACCGGCCTGCCGAAGATCCAGGCCAGATTCTCCGCCAGCATATTTTTCCCTGTAGCTTTAGGGCCTGTCAGAAGCAGGTTCTCCCCTTCCAAAAGGGCAGCGATTCCCATTTCCAGAACTTCTCTGCCATAAAACGGCATATCCGGACAGATGACACGCCCTTTAGCCTCCTCCGCCACATCATATTTTGACCGGAATTCCTCTACTCCGTCAATAAGTCCGCTGTCCACACCCTGTTCCCGTAAAAATTCCAATTCTTTCTCCATGTTCAATTCCTCTCACCTGTTTGTTCTTCTCTTACTCTGCATCAGAGTAATGATAAAATACGTTCTAACTGTTACAGCACCCGCACAGTTACCAACAAAAATCCATGCTGAATCATCTCTTGTGATAGATTTTGCCCGGCTGCTGAATATTATCTTATGGTCAGCACTGTAAGTGCGCAGACCTGCTGAATCATTTCAATGTGTCTTATTAAACTATAAAACTCATACCGTTTTCTGAATCATACCATACCATATCGTTTGCAGTCTGTTGCAGATGCAACACCACTTTTATTATTATAACACAAAAGGTGTTCCGAATCTGCGTCCGGAACACCTTTTTCTGTTTCATTTATAATACTTTCTGATTGTTCAGGCAGGTCTGCACATTTACTTAAACCTTACTTAACTGCCAGGTGCCGAAAACATATGAACCATAGAATACTTATCCATGGCAGAATGGCCCTTTACAAAATATTTCCTTGCAAAATTATCTTGCCAGAATAACTCGGGCAGATGGGTTTCCGCAAATGGAATCTCGCAAATAGGTTCTCACAGGGAAATGGTTCCGGCGTTCCTTCTACTCTGTAAGTATGCAAAATACAGCAGACTATATTTTATGCCATTTGTCTTTATACATCAAACAACAGATCCCCATAAGAAGGCATTGGCCAGATTTCTTTATCTACGATCATTTCCAATTCATCCACAGGACGGCGCAGGGCTTCCATTGCGGGCATTACCTTTTCACGGTAATAGAAGGCGCGTTCTTTCCCTTCCTCCATGACTGCCGCTGTCTTTGCCACATCTTTTAAGTGATTCAGCGCATCCCTGGTATCCTTCAAAAGGGCGGATGTATCTCTGAGCAGCTCTGTCTGCACATCCACATCCAGAATACCTGCTGATACTACTGCATTGACGGAATCCGCCAAATTCTTTGTATATTTAATGACTGCGGGTATGATCTGCTTGCTGGCAACATCTATCATAGTCCTTGCCTCAATATTGATAGCCTTGGAATAAGTCTCGTATTTAATCTCTTTTCTGGATTCCAGCTCTGCTTTTGTAAACACGCCGAACTCCTCAAAAAGACTCACAGACTCTTCATAAGTCAGGGCTTCCACGGCTTCCACCATGCATCCGATATTGGGAAGTCCTCTCTTTGCTGCCTCTTCCACCCATTCCTCAGAATATCCGTTGCCGTTAAATACAATCCTCTGGTGCTTTGTAAAATTCTTCTTGATCAGGTCATGGACCGCCATATCAAAGTCTTCCGCCTTCTCCAGCACATCACAGGCTTCCTTAAAGGACTGGGCAACAATGGTATTCAGGACCATATTGGCAGGAGCAATGGAATCCCTTGCCCCAACCATACGGAATTCAAATTTATTGCCTGTGAAGGCAAACGGTGAAGTCCTGTTCCTGTCAGTGGTATCACGCATAAACTCAGGAATAGATTTCACGCCTGTCTCCAGCATCTCGCTCTTAATACTGTGGTCAGCCATACCTGTTGTGATCAACTGGTTCATAACATCTGTAAGCTGGTCTCCCAGGAATACGGAGATAATAGCCGGAGGAGCCTCATTTGCTCCCAGACGATGATCATTTCCCACATCTGCCGCAGATTCCCGAAGCAGCGCAGCGTGTCTGTCCACAGCCTTCAGCACACAGCTTAAAACCAGCAGGAATTGAATATTCTGATGAGGTGTGATACCCGGATCAAGCAGATTCACTCCTGTGTCCGTAGTCAGAGACCAGTTGTTGTGCTTGCCGGAACCATTTACACCTGCAAACGGCTTCTCATGGAGCAGGCATTTCATTCCGTGCTGAGAAGCTATGCGCTTCAACGTCTGCATAATGATCTGGTTATGGTCAGCCTCCACGTTGACTTCCGCATAGATAGGCGCCAGCTCATGCTGTGCAGGAGCCGCTTCGTTATGCTGTGTCTTGGAAGTAACCCCCAGTTTCCACAGTTCCTCATTCACGTGCTTCATATATGCAGATATTTTCTGGCGGATGGTTCCCAGGTAATGGTCATCCATCTCCTGACCCTTAGGAGGCATAGCACCGAAGAGAGTACGTCCTGTAAAGGTCAGATCCTTCCTCTGCATAAAATTCTTATCACTCACCAGAAAATACTCCTGCTCCGCTCCCACGGAAGGGGTAACTTTCTTGGCAGTTGTATCGCCAAAAAGGCGGATCAGGCGCAGCGCCTGTTTATTGATAGCCTGCATGGAACGCAGCAGTGGGGTCTTCTGATCGAGTGCTTCCCCTGTATAGGAACAAAATGCCGTAGGAATACAGAGTGTGGCCCCTGCCGCATCATGCCTTACAAAAGCCGGAGAGGTACAGTCCCAAACCGTATATCCCCTGGCCTCAAAGGTAGCGCGCAGTCCTCCGGACGGGAAAGATGACGCATCCGGTTCGCCTTTGATCAGCTCTTTTCCGGAAAAACTCATAAGAACTTTTCCACTGGGCAGCGGTGCTGTAATAAAAGAATCATGCTTCTCAGCAGTTACGCCTGTCAGCGGCTGAAACCAGTGAGTATAATGTGTTGCCCCTTTTTCAATCGCCCATTCCTTCATCTCATGGGCAATCACATCTGCCATCTCAGGAGACAGTTCTTTTCCCTCCAGGATTGCATGTTTCAAATCCTTGTAAACCTTTTTCGGAAGACGCTGCTGCATGACGGTGTCGTTAAACACGTCCTCTCCAAAAATTTCAGATACATTTGTATACTCGCTCATATGTTTTTCCTTTCCTTACTGTGCTGCCCCATACTACATCTCTCCCAGGCCCCATATCATTCTCTTAACAAACCACACGTCCCCGCACCTGAGAACCACGGAGACCTCTGGTCATTGAAACTGTTTCTAAGATACCTCAAAAACCGCTAAAAATCAAGAAAAAATTTACAATTTACCCTCTCAGAGAGCCAATTGCCAGCAAAAGAAGGCACACTCCACTGAGCCAGGACAAATCCCGGTTCAATATATGCCTGGTTCCATGCCCCAGCATCCATCCTGCCTCCATGACCGCTATACCGGCCAAAAAAGAACCTATGACCAGCATCACCTGCCCGGACTGTACCAGACCGGTACCAATACCCACAGCTATACTGTCAAGAGACAATATAAAAGCAAGCCCCAGTCCCTCCAGCAGATTCAGTGCCTTTACTTTCTCTGACTCTGCCTCCCCTTTCTTTAAAAAATAGGAGAAAAGCCTGTAACATCCAATTCCAAACAACAGGAGAAATCCAAGTCTCCCTGTAACCCCTTCCGGAAGCAGCGCCGCCAGACGGCTCCCCATAAAAATCGCAGTACCTAAAATAGTGCTCATCAACAGGTTCATACACACTACAATACCAAACGGCATCTTAGTTTTACTAACTCCATAAGCAAAACTGACCACGAAAGAATCCATGGTCAGTGCAAGAATCAACAATATACCCTTTAAAACAGCTAGAGAATTCATTGCACACCTGATTAGTTTCTGTTTCTATTATAGTATTCCGGTGTGTGCAGAAGTGGTATCCCTATGACAGTGTATTGATTTTACAGATGCGATATCCTTATTCCAGCGTATTGATGAGAGGAACCGTATCATCCTCCGCGATCATGATCTGTACCGCATGCTTCATATTTGTAATTTCCACATCCCTGTGCTCTCCTCCAAACTCCCCGTCCAAAGTCCAGGAAACAGGGCCTACACAGGAAATTCTAAGTGAAGATGTTTTGAAAGATTCAATCAGTTTCGTATCCGCCCCGCCAAGCATGGAGGCAATGATCTCATTCAGCTCCAATATATTTTTAGGCCTGTGCACCAGCATAACTTCAAATACTCCGTCATCCAGCATAACATCCGGCCCTGTCAATTTCCGGAATCCACCAACAGAGGTTGCATTGCTCACCATCCCAAAGATAAACTCCCCCTCCATGGTACATTCCAGGCTCTCCACAGTCATATTATAAGATTTAATATTAAACAGTCTCTGGGTTCCTTCCAATATATAAGCAGCATGACCCAAAATATTCTTCAAATCTTGGTTCGTCTCATAAGAAACATCTGTAAACAATCCAAAGGCCGCAATATAAACGAAAAAGTCATCATTAAACTTCCCCACATCAAAAGCATGGGCTCTTCCCTCCACAATATCCACAGCCGCCTCCAACATGTTTTTAGAGACATGCAGACTATTGGCAAAATCATTGGTACTCCCCGCCGGAATATAACCTACCGGTGTAGAGTGTCCCCCCTCCATGATCCCGGTCACGATCTCATCCAGGGTCCCGTCCCCACCGCTGGTAACCAACAGGTCATATTCTCCGCCCTTACGCCTGGCAACCCTCTGACCATCCCTGTAAGCCTGCGTAGGATGCACAGTCACCTCATAACCCGCCTTCACAAATATATCAAGAATATCCACCAACCGGTTCTTAATACTCCCCTTCCCGGCCCTAGGATTAAAAATAAACAACATCCTCTTACCCATAACTGATCCTCCCTTTTCATCTTCAGATTATTTTACTACCGAACCCCCAATTATACAACCACATTTCCCCTCCCTTTATTCTAAACCTTTTATTTTCCTTCTATTTTTTCTTTTATTCTTTCTTTTCTTTTTTCTTTTTATCTTTTTATCCCCTTTTTTCCCGCATGACACTCTCAGGGGAACCCGTGGCAGGGAGCAGTCCTGTGGTATCCTGTGAGCGGTGTTTCACGGAGCGCCTGGGAGATCCACCTGCCTCAGACGCTTAATGAGGAAGCCCTTGCTGACGAATTTAGCGACTGAGAGCAGGTTAGCTCCCTGGCAAGCGCAGTGCACCGTTCACAGGATACCACAGGGCTGTTCCCTGCCACGGGTTCCCCGTCCCCCTCTCATACAAAAAAGGCCCCCAGGTTCCCCCAGAGGCCCAATAACCACATATTAAACTAACTCTAAAACAACTTCCATAGCAGCGTCGCCCTTACGCGGTCCGATTTTGATGATTCTTGTATAACCACCATTACGGTCAACGTATTTCGGAGCGATTTCAGTAAACATCTTGTCTACCATGTCCACTTCTTTGGTGTTTTTCTTTCTTCCGGCAGCTGCAACAGGAACTTCCTTGATCGGATAGAACACTTTCAGCATTTGTCTTCTGGCATGTAATCTGGAAGAAGAATCTTTTTTGATCTCTTTTTCCACTTCGTCATATACGGTAACTTTCTTACCATCAACAACTTCTTTTACTCTCTTTCCGTCAGCATCTTTGCGCGGAACTTTTGCCATAACTTTAACTGTCTCGAAGTTGTCTTTTTCTTTTACTGCCATAGCAATCAATCCTTCAGCAATTTTGCGGACTTCTTTTGCTCTGGTCTCAGTGGTAACAATTTTTCCGTGATATAACAGATTTGTCACCTGATTTCTCAGTAATGCTTTTCTCTGGTCAGATGTTCTGCCTAATTTTCTATATTTTGCCATCTCAATATTTCCTCCATTTGTGGAACAATATGCCATGCTTCTTCGGTCTTACTGACATACTGCTTTTTGCCCATAAATTCCTATCAGAGGCTTACTCCTCGCTGGGATTTAACTGTAAGCCTAATTCTTTCAACTTCGCAAGCACTTCTTCCAGAGATTTGCGTCCCAGGTTACGAACTTTCATCATATCCTCAGAAGTACGGTTACAAAGTTCTTCTACTGTATTGATACCAGCACGTTTTAAGCAGTTGTAGGAACGAACGGATAATTCAAGTTCATCGATATTCATCTCCAGAACTTTTTCTTTCTCGTCATCTTCCTTCTCGATCATGACTTCTGCAGTCTTTGCACTTTCAGAAAGGTCAATAAAGAGGCTTAAATGCTCGCTCAGTACTTTAGCCGCAAGGCTGACTGCCTCATCGGCGTCCAGGGTACCATTGGTGTAAATATCCAGTGTCAGTTTATCAAAGTCAGTAACCTGACCAACACGGGTATTCTCAACAGTCATGTTCACACGCTCTACCGGAGTATAAATTGCATCAACAGCAATCACACCAATCGGCATATCGTCTGTTTTTCCTTTGTCAGCGCTGACATATCCGCGACCCTTGGTAATTGTCAGTTCTGCATTGAATTTGCATCCTGTGCCGCCGTTTAAGGTGGCAATTACCTGTTCTGGGTTCAGGACTTCGATATCCTGGTCTACCTGGATATCTGCGCCTGTGACAACACCTTCGCCTTCAAACTCGATATAAGCTGTCTTGGGTTCTGTGCTGTCGCTTGTGTTCTTGATTGCCAGGTTTTTCAGATTCATGATGATCTGTGTCACATCTTCTTTCACACCTGGAATAGAACTGAATTCGTGCAGAACGCCGTCAATCTTGACCTGGCTCACTGCGGCACCCGGTAAAGAAGAAAGCATGATTCTTCTCAAAGAGTTGCCAAGAGTAATACCATATCCTCGCTCCAGTGGTTCCACAACGAATTTCCCATATCTCTTATCATCAGACATTTCTGTGATTTGAATTTTGGGTTTGTTAAAATCGAACATGCAAAGCCCTCCTTGCTACGTGCATATTACTTAGAATACAACTCGACGATCAACATCTCATCAACAGGAACGTCGATTTCCTCTCTTGTCGGAAGTGCTTTTACTTCACCTTTCAGATTTTCCTGGTCAACATCTAACCAACCCGGAACAAGACGTCCGCCTGTTGCTTCCAGTACGTCTTTATATCTCTGAGAAGATTTGCATTTTTCTTTGATTTCGATTGTATCTCCGGCTTTTACCAGGTAAGACGGAATGTTTACCTGTTTGCCGTTTACCATTACATGTTTATGGTCAACGATCTGTCTTGCTTCTCTTCTGGTTCTTGCGAATCCCATACGGAAGATAACATTGTCCAGACGTGTTTCCAGCATGATCATCAGGTTTTCACCTGTCTGGCCCTGTTTCTGGTCAGCCTTTACGTAGTAGTTACGGAAAGGTTTCTCCAGAACGCCGTAGATGAATTTAGCTTTCTGTTTTTCTCTTAACTGAAGTCCGTACTCAGACATTTTTCTGTTTGCTCTTCTTAACTGTCTGGTGGATTTCTTGTCAATACCCATATATACAGGATCCAGACCCAGGGATCTGCATCTTTTCAGAACTGGTACTCTATTTACTGCCATGATTTCTTAACCTCCTAATTAGACTCTTCTACGTTTTGGTGGGCGGCATCCGTTGTGGGGAACCGGTGTTACGTCGCGAATGCTTGTAACTTCCAGACCACAAGCTGAGAGCGCACGGATTGCTGCTTCTCTTCCTGATCCCGGTCCTTTTACAAAAACGTCAACAGTCTTCAGACCATGAACTAACGCTGCTTTTGTAGCAGTCTCTGCAGCCATCTGTGCTGCATATGGAGTAGATTTCCTTGAACCTTTAAATCCCAGACCACCGGCACTTGCCCATGATAAAGCATTTCCTTCAGCATCTGTCAATGTTACGATCGTATTGTTGAAAGATGACTGGATATGTGCCTGTCCGCGTTCAACGTTTTTCTTAATACGCTTTTTTGTCACTTTTTTTGTAACTTTAGCCATTTTTAAACTAACCTACTTTCTCACTTAATCAAATATTATCATGTTTCTTATATCAACCACAGAAAGCACACATTGTGTACTTTCCATTGTTATAAATTATTTCTTCTTGTTAGCAACAGTTCTCTTCGGGCCTTTTCTGGTTCTTGCATTTGTCTTAGTCTTCTGTCCACGAACCGGAAGTCCTTTTCTGTGACGGATTCCTCTGTAGCATCCGATTTCCTGTAATCTCTTGATGTTCAGAGCGATTTCTCTTCTCAGATCACCTTCTACAGCGATATTCAGTTCATCGATTGCATCACGGATTTTTCCTACTTCTTCGTCAGTCAAATCCCTGCAGCGAGTGTCAGGGTTTACACCTGCCTCTACTAAGATACGGTCAGCGCTTGTTCTACCAATTCCGTAGATATAAGTCAGACCAATTTCAACACGTTTTTCTCTTGGTAAGTCTACACCAGCTATACGAGCCATGTACTTGTTCCTCCATTGTTCTTAATAAATATTGTTCCTAATTGGGATACATAAAAATGACGGGTCTCTATGCATCCAGCCGCAAAATAAAATTTTACGCAGCCTTTCCGTCACGGCAGAGCGACGGTATTAAGCAATATTCTGCAATCGCCCTCTCGGCAGGACGACAAACGTGATATATTACTATATTTGATCAGTACGAACAACGCAACCTTGCGTTTCATACTGCAGCCGCACTAAAATATTACACAAATATCATCAACTATCAAACACTCACTCAAATATCATGCCCAAAAGACAGGCAGTCCAAAAGAGTCCCATGCTTAACCCTGACGCTGTTTGTGTTTCGGGTTTTCACAGATAATTCTGATACTGCCTTTTCTCTTGATAACTTTGCATTTTTCGCAAATCGGTTTTACAGATGATCTTACCTTCACGGATAACCCTCCTTTCTGGATTTCTCTGCACATGGGCATAAAAAGTCCACGTACGAGCACAAAAGTACGTTTTTAATGATAACACTCTTTTTACAAGAACGCAAGCACTTTTTTTAATTTTAACCCCATTTTCTCACCCTATTCACACCTAAAAGATTTTCTCCCAAAAAATCCCCCCAAAAACCTTTCCTTCTATACCTATTCCCCCTAACCACACATCCCCCTTACTCCAGAATACCAGCATCCCTCTACACTATCGCATCTGAAAATATCAACAGCCATCCCATACTTTCTCCTCCGAAAATCGCGACAGCCATCTCATTCTTTCTCTTCCAAAAATTGCGACAGCCATCTCATTCTTTCTCTTCCGAAAATTGCGACAGCCATCTCATTCTTTCTTCTCCGATAATTACAGCAGCCATCTCATTCTTTCTTCTCCGATAATTACAGCAGCCATCTCATTCTTTCTTCTCCGAAAATCACAGTATCCATTTTATATTTTCTCTACCATAAATTACAGCAAGCATCTCATTCTTTCTCTTCCGATAATTACAGCAGCCATCTCTTTTTTTCTCTTCCAAAAATCCCAGCAGTCATCTCAAACCATCGCATCTGAGAACACCAGGGGAGGCCGTAGGAGGCAGGGGCGGGAGAGGGAATGGGATGAGCGGCGTTTCACGGAGCGTCTGGGAGATCCACCTGCCCCAGTCACTTAATGAAGAAGCCACTGCTGATGAATTTAGTGAATGGGAGCAGGTTAGCTCCCTGACAAGCGCAGTGCGCCGCTCATCCCATTCCCTCTCCCGCCCCTGTCTCCTACGGTCTCCCCGTCCGCCTTCATCCCCCCCGTCCGCCTTCATCCCCCCCCCGTCCGCCTTCATCCTCCCGCATCTGCACTCATCCATCCCCTATAAAAAAAAGCGGAGACACCCCCTCCCTAAAGAAGCCCGCATCTCCACTCCATTTCCCAATTCAGGAACTATTTTCTACTTGTCTCTCCAGATAATCCTGCCCTTACTCAAATCATACGGTGACATCTCGATCGTAACCTTATCACCCGGAAGAATTCTGATAAAATTCATCCTCAGTTTCCCGCTGATATGCGCCAGAATTACATGCTTATTCTCCAGTTCCACCTTAAACATAGCGTTTGGCAACTTTTCAAGCACTGTTCCTTCTACTTCAATAACGTCTGCCTTTGACATAAATCAAACCTCCTGTTTGCTTCTATATTCTTTTATCACTCTTTTGATAGTTTCATTTTTCAGTTCTCCGCCCTCACTGAGTATTCCCTCAATGACCGGGGAGATTCTGCGGTTAATCTGGACATGCCTCAATTTCTTCTTCTTGGGATGCTCACAAGTCCTAAGCGTTCCGTCAGCCAGATAGACATATCCGTCCACCGCTCTGACGATGATATAATATCTGCCGGTATCATGGCCAGCCATGGAAAGGGCTGCCATTCCTGCTCTCACCTCGCTCATAGGGTCACCTACTCACTCAAGGTCAGTATTTCCGGCTCGCCATCTGTGATGAGAATGGTATTTTCATAATGTGCTGACAGGGATCCGTCCTCTGTCACCACTGTCCAGTCATCATCCAGCCAAACCACATCGGCTCTGCCTTCATTAATCATCGGTTCAATCGCAAGAGTCATACCTGCCTGAAGTCTCAGTCCTCTGCGCTTTTGACGGAAATTCGGTATCTGCGGGTCCTCATGCAGGCTTGTGCCGATTCCATGTCCGACCAAATCCCTGACTACACCGTATCCGAACTTCTCAGCATATGCGCCGATGGCTGCGGAGATTTCATATAAATGCTGTCCTGCCCTGGCATACTTGATTCCTTCAAAGAAACTCTGTCTGGTCACATCAATGAGCTTCTGCGCCTCGGGTGCGATTTCCCCCACCGCATGCGTACGCGCCGCGTCTGAGTGGTATCCTTTGTAGATCAATCCAGCGTCCAGACTCACAATATCCCCATCCTGGAGTATGTGATCCTTACGCGGAATCCCGTGTACTACCTCATCATTGACAGAGACACAGATGGATGCCGGATATCCGTTATAGTTGAGAAAATTCGGGATACAGCCCATCTGACGGATGAGTTTCTCTCCATACTGGTCAATGTCGAGGGTGGAAATACCCGGTCGGATAAAATCCTTCAGCTCGTCGTGTACCTTTTCCAGAAGCTTTCCAGCCTCTCTCATAAATTCAATTTCATTGGCAGTTTTTATCGATACTGACATTTTTTACGCTCCTAATATTTTGACGATTGCCTGGAACACATCTTCCATATCAACGGTTCCGTCAACCTGTTTTAATACACCGGACTTGGTATAGTAGTCGATCAGGGGCTGTGTCTGGTCATGATATACTGTGAGACGTTTTAAAACAGTCTCCGGCTTATCATCATCTCTCAGGATCAATTTTTCACCGCAGATATCACATACATCCTCTTTTTTTGGAGGATTGTATTTGATGTGGTAAGTAGCGCCGCATCCTACGCACGCTCTTCTGCCTGACATACGGTTCACAATGTTCTCATCCGGAACATCCACGTCAATGGCATAATCCACTTTCTGACCCATTTTAGCCAGCGCTGCGTCCAGACTCTCAGCCTGGGGAATTGTTCTGGGGAAACCATCCAGCACGTAACCATTTTCACAGTCATCCTGTGCCACTCTGTCCACTACCAGGTCCACTACCAGTTCATCAGGAACCAGCAGTCCCTGATCCATAAATGTTTTTGCCTTTTTACCCAGTTCTGTTCCGTTCTTGATGTTTGCACGGAAGATATCCCCTGTGGAGATATGCGGAACCTGATACTTATCGGCAATCTTCTTGGCCTGTGTTCCTTTTCCTGCGCCCGGTGCGCCTAACATAATAATCTTCATACTTCTCTTCCCCTTTCGTATTTCAATCCGCATTCCGCCTTAAAATATAATCGCGGGATGATATGCCCACGGATTGCTGCCCAGCCCCCATTAAGGCTATGTCCTTATATAGCATTTTAGTGCACCCACAAAAGTGGGTACACTTAAATCATATATGCTTATTCACTTAAAAATCCCTTATAGTTACGAACCAGCATACGGGACTCAACCTGCTTGATCGTCTCCAGGACAACGCCCACCACAATGATGATGGATGTACCGCCGAAGGAAACATTTGCACCGAATACGCCATTAAAGAAGAATGGAATAACGGCAACAATTACCAGGCCTGTGGCACCGATGAAGATAATGTAACTTAAAATTTTCTCCAGATATTCCTGTGTCGGTTTACCCGGACGGATACCGGGAATGAAACCGCCCTGTTTTTTCATGTTATCCGCAACTTCCATCGGATTGAAGGTGATGGATGTATAGAAATAAGCAAAGAAAATGACAAGCACGATATAAACAACCAGACCAATAGAATAAACAGGTTCATTGGGGTTGAACCAGTTACTTGAAGTCAGACCTTTTAAAATCTTGCTCCCGATTCCTGTACCGCCGCCCTTGCCCAGGAAGCTCGCGATAACTACCGGGAAAGACATAAGGGAGGATGCAAAGATAATGGGGATAACGCCGGCAGTGTTTACCTTCAAAGGAATCGCACTGGACTGTCCGCCCATCATTTTTCTTCCTACCATTTTCTTGGAATACTGGACCGGAATCTTCCGTTCTCCACCGTTCAGGATAAGTACCAGTACCACTACCACTATAATGATAGCCATAATAATGATAGCTGCCAGGCCGCCTCTGGCGATTGTTTTCCCTTTTACGAACTTCTCGAACAGGGATGCAAGATCGCTGGGGATTCTGGATACAATGTTGATCATCAGGACAATAGAAATACCATTGCCCACACCTTTTTCCGTGATCTGCTCACCAATCCACATCAGCATTGCAGAACCGCCGGTCAATGTTACCACAGCAACTACAATACTGGTGAAATTCATCTCTGTCAGCCAGCCGCGGTTACCAAAGCCGATAACCATAGCTACAGACTGGAAGAGAGCCAGACCTACAGTCAGATAACGAGTGATGGCAGTCATTTTCTTTCTGCCCTCTTCGCCGTCACGCTGCATTTCTTCCAATTTTGGAATCGCAATTGTCAGAAGCTGAATGATGATAGATGATGTGATATACGGTGTAATACTCAACGCAAAGATAGACATCTGTTCAAATGAACCGCCTGTAAATGCATTGAAGAAATTGAACGCATCGTTAGACTGGCTTGCAAACAGGTTCTTAAAGAAGTCCCTGTCTACGCCCGGAATTGGCAGTTGAGAGCCAATCCGGACAATAACCAGCATTAACAATACATAATAAATTCGACGTCTTACATCTTTTATTTTAAAAGCGTTCCTAAGAGTCTCAAGCATTAAATCACCTCGACTGTTCCACCTGCAGCTTCGATTTTAGTTTTAGCGGTTTCGCTTACAGCATTAACCTTTAAGTTGATCTTCTTTGTGATTTCACCGTTTCCGAGAATTTTAACGCCGTCTCCAAGACGGGAAATAGCTCCGGATGCCAGTAAAGCTGCCGGTGTTACCTCTGCTCCATCCTCGAATCTGTTTAACTCGCTGACATTGATCGCTACGATGTCTTTGGAGTTTCTGCATTTGAAGCCTCTCTTAGGAAGTCTTCTGTATAAAGGCATCTGACCGCCTTCAAATCCCGGTCTCTTAGCTCCGGAACGGGCTTTCTGTCCTTTATGGCCTTTACCTGCGGTCTTGCCGTTTCCTGAACCGTGGCCACGGCCTCTTCTGAAGTTGTCGCTCTGTCTGGAGCCTTCAGCTGGTTTTAAATTTGATAAATCCATGACTGCACCTCCTTCTTCAATGATTAGATTTCTTCTACTTTCACTAAGTGTCTTACCTGGCGAACCATACCGCGAACGGCTGCATTGTCAGGCATTTCCACTGTCTTGTTCAGTTTTCTCAAACCTAAAGCTTCTACTGTTTTTCTGTTTTTCGGAACAGCTCCGATTGTAGATTTCACCAGAGTGATTCTTAATTTATCTGCCATTTTTTAATCCTCCTACGCAAAAATCTCGTCAACAGATTTTCCACGAAGTTTTGCTACTTCTTCCGGAGTCTTTAACTGACTTAAACCTGCGATGGTAGCCAGAACTACGTTCTGTTTGTTACGGGAACCCATACATTTTGTACGGATGTTTTTGATACCTGCAAGCTCGATCACCGCACGGGCCGGGCCGCCGGCAATTACACCGGTACCTTCCGGAGCTTTCTTCATCAGCATCTCTGCGCTTCCGAATTTTCCGATGAAGTCATGTGTAATACTTCCGTTATCGTCTCTTGCTACTGTTACAAGTTTCTTCATAGCATCCTCTTTTCCCTTGCGGATAGCTTCGGGAATTTCGGCTGCCTTTCCTAATCCAGCGCCTACGTGACCATTGCCGTCACCTACAACAACTAAAGCTGTGAAACGGAAGTTACGACCACCTTTAACAACCTTTGTTACACGCTTGATTGACACTACTTTTTCTTCTAATTCTAACTGACTAGCATCAATGATAGAACGTTTCATGTGTTCATTTCCTCCCTTATTAGAATTCTAACCCAGCTTCACGTGCTGCGTCTGCCAATGCCTGAACTTTTCCGTGATATATAAAGCCGCCTCTATCAAAGACAACCTCTTTGATGCCTGCTTCGATAGCTTTCTTACCGATCACAGTACCTAAATATGCTGCAGCATCAACGTTATTGGTTTTTTCTAATTCAGCTTTTACCTCTTTCTGAGTGGTAGAAGCAGAAACCAGAGTTTTTCCAACTGTATCGTCAATAATTTGAGCATACATATGATTATTGCTGCGGAAAACTGCTAAACGTGGAGTTGTAGCGGTGCCGCTCAGATGATTACGTAATCTTCTATGTTTTTTTGCGCGAACTTTCGCTCTTGATACTTTACTAACCATTTTTACACTCTCCTTAATTATTTCTTACCAGTTTTACCAACTTTACGTCTGATAACTTCATCAGCATACTTAATACCTTTACCTTTGTATGGCTCCGGTCTTCTCTTATCTCTGATTTCAGCAGCGTACTGGCCAACTTTTTCTTTATCGATTCCTTTTACGACGATCTTATTACCGTCTACAGAAGATTCCAGTCCTTCTGGATCTTCCATCTCTACCGGATGTGAATATCCTAAGGAGAGAACCAGTTTTTTACCCTGTTTTGCAGCTTTATAACCTACACCGTTTACTTCCAGAGTTTTTTCATATCCCTGGCTTACACCGATCACCATGTTCTGGATCAGTGTTCTTGTTAAACCGTGTAAAGATTTCATTTTCTTTAAATCGTTTGGTCTTGTAACAACTACCTGACCATCCTCTAATTTGATTGACATCTCTGTCGGTAACGCTTTTTCAAGTGTTCCTTTTGCGCCTTTTACGGTCACAAAATTGTTCTCAGCAATTTTAACTTCTACGCCTGCCGGAACAGCTACTGGCTGTCTTCCAATACGTGACATACCTGTTGTCCTCCTTACTTAAATTTTCGGAAAGGCCTATTATGGTTCCTTTCTGTTTTCAGTATCTCTATCTATGAAAATTGCATATGTCCGGCCAAAGCCGGGAGGCAATTACCATACGAATGCTAATACCTCGCCGCCAACGTGCAGCTTTCTTGCTTCTTTATCTGTGATAACACCCTGATTTGTGGACAGGATAGCAATACCCAGTCCGCCCAGAACTCTGGGGATTTCCTGGCTGCCTGCGTATACACGTAAGCCCGGTTTTGAGATTCTTTTCAGACCTGTGATGATTTTTTCACTCTTGTCTGCACCGTATTTTAAGGTGATACGGATTGTTTTGAATGCGCCGTCCTCCAGAACGTCGTATTTTGCGATATAACCCTCTTTAACAAGGATATCGGCGATAGCAAGTTTCATTTTAGATGCCGGAACATCTACTGTATCATGTTTTGCAGTATTTGCATTACGGATTCTTGTAAGCATATCTGCAATTGGATCGCTCATTGTCATTAGAGTTTCCTCCTTCTATTCTTTATCCCATATCCGCAGCAGCGGATGAACTGATTAAATTGTTTCAGGCAATGGATTCCAGCACACCGCTCTCACTAACCTCGTCTGTCGCTATTGGCTCGGACTCGCTAAGTGTTCGGGTGGGCTTTCTCACTAACCCCGTCTGTCGCTTTCGGCTCGGACTCGCTAAGTGTTCAATGCCTACCAGGATGCTTTCTTAACTCCCGGGATCTGGCCTTTATATGCTAATTCACGGAAGCAGATTCTGCAGATTCCGTATTTTCTCAAGTAAGCATGTGGACGGCCACAAATTCTGCAACGATTATATTCTCTTGAAGAGAATTTCTGTTTGCGCTGCTGTTTTAATTTCATTGCTGTTTTAGCCATGAATTTTCCCTCCTATAATTACTTTGCAAATGGCATGTTAAATAATGTCAATAATTCACGGGCTTCTTCGTCTGTCTTAGCAGTTGTAACGAAAATGATGTCCATACCTCTTACTTTATCGACTTTATCGTATTCCACTTCAGGGAAAATTAACTGCTCTTTGATACCGAGTGCATAGTTACCTCTTCCATCAAATGCGTTAGGATTAACGCCGCGGAAGTCACGTACTCGAGGCAGTGCTAAGTTGATAAGGCGATCAGCAAATTCATACATTTTTTCGCCTCTCAGGGTTACTTTACAACCGATCGGCATGCCTTCACGGAGTTTGAAGTTAGCAATGGAGTTTTTCGCTTTTGTTGTTACAGCTTTCTGACCTGTGATCAGTTCCATGTCAGCTACAGCTGCGTCTAACAGTTTTGCGTTTTCCTTTGCTTCGCCTACACCCATGTTTACAACGATTTTGTTGAGTTTCGGCACTTCCATGATATTTTTATAACCAAACTTTTTGACCATACCATCTACGATCTCATTTTTGTATACTTCTCTCAGTCTGCTCACTTTAAAATGGCCTCCTCTCTAATTAATCGATTACTTTGCCTGTAGCTTTGGCGAAACGCACTTTCTTGTCACCTTCCATCTTGAAGCCGACTCTGGTAGCTTTGCCTTCGTGTACTAACATAACGTTAGATACATCCAGCCAAGCTTCCTTCTCTACAATACCGCCCTGCTGATTAGCCATGGAAGGTTTTGTGTGCTTTGTTACCATGTTTGCGCCTTCAACCAGAACAGCACCTTTTTTCGGATTAACAGAGATTACTTTTCCTTCTTTGTCTTTATCTTTACCGGCGATCACTTTAACTGTATCACCTTTTTTAATCTTAAATGTTGACATCAGGTTACCTCCTATAATACTTCGGGAGCTAAGGAAACAATTTTCATAAACTGTTTCTCACGAAGCTCTCTGGCTACTGGTCCAAAAATACGGGTTCCTCTCGGAGTCTTGTCATCTTTGATGATGACTGCAGCGTTCTCATCGAATTTGATGTAGGAACCGTCTTTACGACGAGCGCCTTTTCTTGTACGAACAACAACGGCTTTCACAACATCACCTTTTTTAACAACACCACCTGGTGTTGCATCTTTAACAGTAGCAACGATTATATCACCGATGTTAGCATATCTTCTCGTAGAACCACCCATAACACGGATGCAGAGGATTTCTTTTGCACCGGTATTGTCAGCGACTCTAAGTCTACTTTCCTGTTGAATCATGCTTGGATCCTCCTTACGAATTATTTGGCTCTTTCCACTACTTCCACAAGTCTCCATCTCTTATCTTTAGAGATCGGTCTTGTTTCCATAACTTTTACAGTGTCACCGATATTGCATGTGTTTTCTTCATCATGCGCTTTTAATTTATATGTTCTCTTTACGATCTTTTTGTAAAGAGGATGTTTAACGTGGTCTTCAATAGCTACAACGATAGTTTTGTCCATCTTGTTACTTGTAACTTTTCCAACACGTGTTTTTCTAAGATTTCTTTCCACGGTTATGCCTCCCTTATTACTCTGCTGCATTTGCCTTGTTCTGGGCAATCAGTGTCTGAATTCTGGCAATATTTTTACGAACCTCTTTGATTCTGCTTGTATTGTCCAATTGATTGGTTGCATTCTGAAATCTCAAATTGAAGAGTTCCTTTTTAGCAGCTACTAATTCTTCCTGTAATTCTGCAGCTGATTTTGTTTTTAAATCTTCTACATAATTTTTAATTTTCACTGTTATCACCGCCTTCTAAGTCTGCACGAGAAACGATTTTACATTTACATGGTAACTTGTGCATAGCAAGACGCAGCGCTTCGCGTGCTGTCTCTTCTGGCACACCTGCGATTTCAAACATTACTCTGCCTGGCTTTACAACTGCTACCCAGTATTCTAAGGCACCTTTACCGGAACCCATACGTGTTTCTGCTGGTTTTGCTGTTACTGGTTTATCCGGGAAAATCTTGATCCAAACTTTACCACCACGTTTGATATAACGGGTCATAGCAACACGGGCTGCCTCGATCTGGTTGGATTTGATCCAGCACGGCTCAGTTGAAACTAAACCGTACTCACCATAGTTGATCTTATTTCCTCTTAATGCTTTTCCTTTCATGGATCCGCGGAATTGTTTACGACGTTTAACTCTTTTAGGCATTAACATAATTATTTATCGCTCCCTTCCTTAGTTCCTTTAGTTGGAAGTACTTCGCCATTGTAGATCCATGCCTTTACGCCAACTTTGCCGTAGGTGGTATCTGCTTCAGCGAAACCGTAATCGATATCTGCTCTTAATGTCTGCAGCGGGATATTTCCCTCACTGTAGAACTCTGTACGTGCCATATCTGCACCGCCAAGACGTCCTGATACAGCAGTCTTGATTCCTTTTGCTCCGGCTCTCATGGTTCTCTGCATTGTAGATTTCATGGCACGACGGAAGGAAATACGGTTCTCTAACTGTAACGCGATGTTTTCAGCTACTAACTGAGCATCTTTGTCCGGTCTTTTTACTTCTTTAATATCAACGATCAGTTTTTTGCTTGTGTAGTTCTGTAATTCAGCTTTCACTTTTTCGATCTCTGAACCGCCTTTACCGATAACAACGCCCGGTTTTGCAGTATAGATGATCACTTTCACTCTGTCAGATGCTCTCTCGATCTCAATCTTAGAAACACCTGCACTGTATAATTTCTTTTTCAGGAATGTCCTGATATTATAATCTTCTACTAAGTTATCAGCGAAGTCGCTCTCAGCGTACCATTTGGAATCCCAATCTTTGATAACGCCGACTCTCAGTCCATGTGGGTTAACTTTCTGTCCCATGATTGTCCTCCTTATCTCTCATCCAACACAACGGTAACATGGCAGTTTCTCTTCTCGATCCTGTAAGCTCTGCCCTGTGCTCTCGGTTTGATTCTCTTCATAGTCGGAGCTTTGTTTGCGTAGCACTCAGCGATATAAAGGTTTTCCGGGTTCATACCATTGTTGTTTTCAGCATTTGCGATTGCTGATTCCAGTAATTTTTTGATCACGCTTGACGCGTATCTTGGGTTGTATGTCAGGATACCAAGGGCAGTCTGAACGTCTTTTCCACGAATTACATCCAGTACATAGCATGCTTTCTGTACGGACATTCTAGCGTAGGATATCTTCGCAGACGGTCTTGTATCTTTATTAGCATTTCTTGCTCTTTTAATCTGACTTCTATGTCCTTTAGCCATGATAAAAGCCTCCTTCTAAAATATTAACGAACACCTGATTTTTTCTCGTCTTTGCCATGTCCTCTGTAGGTTCTGGTAGCAACGAACTCACCGAGTTTGTGTCCAACCATATCCTCTGTTACATATACCGGCACATGTTTTCTTCCGTCATGGACAGCGAATGTGTGTCCTACGAAGGACGGGAAGATTGTTGAACGACGTGACCAGGTTTTGATAACTGTTTTATTTCCAGCCGCATTCAGAGCATCTACTTTTTTCAGTAAGCTTTCATCTGCGAACGGTCCTTTTTTTAATGAACGAGCCATTTAGCCTTACCTCCTTATTTCGCTAATGTTTTACCATCTCTTCTTCTTACGATATACTTGTTAGACTGTTTGTTTTTCTTTCTTGTCTTCAAGCCAAGAGCCGGTTTACCCCATGGTGTACACGGACCCGGACGGCCGATACCGGTCTTACCTTCACCACCACCGTGTGGATGGTCATTCGGGTTCATAACAGAACCACGAACTGTAGGTCTGATACCCATGTGACGTTTACGTCCTGCTTTACCAATATTAATAAGGCTGTGCTCGCCGTTACCTACTACGCCGATAGAAGCGCGGCAGTTGATCGGAACCATTCTCATTTCACCTGACGGCAGACGAAGGGTTGCGTATTTGCCTTCTTTTGCCATTAACTGTGCACCGTTTCCAGCGGAACGAACTAACTGGCCGCCTTTGCCCGGATACAGCTCAATGTTGTGTATCATAGTACCAACCGGAATCTCTGACAGAGGCAGGCAGTTGCCTACACGAACCTCAGCATTGGCGCCGTTCTGGATCTTCATACCAACCTTTAATCCTTCCGGAGCAAGGATGTATGCTTTTTCACCATCTGCATATGCGATCAGCGCAATGTTTGCAGTTCTGTTCGGATCATACTCGATTGTCTTTACTGTTGCCGGAACATCATCTTTTCTTCTCTTGAAGTCGATGATTCTGTATTTTCTTCTGCTTCCGCCGCCGCGGTGCCTAACTGTAATTTTACCTTGATTATTACGTCCAGCGTTTTTATTTAAGGACACTACCAGAGACTTCTCAGGTGTCGCTGTTGTGATTTCAGAGAAATCAGAACCTGTCATGTGTCTTCTGGAAGGTGTATATGGACTATAGGATTTAATTCCCATTTCTGTCTCTCCTTTCATTCTCCACGCCGCAGGCGTTGTGTTCACAACGCATCCTGGCGTTTTCATGCCGGCAGTCAAATATCGGATTAATTTTTCTTGACTGCGCTTAGTTACTATTGGTTAAGGGCTGATTAAAGTCCCTCGAAGATTTCGATATCTTTGCTGTCCTCTGTTAAAGTAACAACAGCTTTTTTTGTCTTTGCTGTTTTGCCGAAGGTCACACCGCGTCTTTTTGTCTTGCCATCTAAATTCATGGTGTTGACAGTTTTCACTTTTGCTCCGTCGAACATTTTTTCAACAGCTTCTTTGATCATGGTCTTGTTTGCTTCCGGATGAACTAAGAAAGTATATTTCTTCTCGCCCATAGCAGCCATGCTCTTCTCGGTAATAACCGGTTTCAGGATTACATCATAATACTGTACGTTTGCCATTATGCGTATACCTCCTCAATTGAAGCTACAGCAGATTTTGTCAGGATTACCGTATTATATTTCAGAACATCATATACATTAATGGTGTTCGGTAATGCTGTGATCACATTCGGGATGTTTCTTGCGGATAATACTACGTTCTGATCATTGTCAGCCAGTACCACCATTGCCTTGGAAACATTCAGGTTGTTTAAAACTGCCTGCATTGCCTTGGTTTTTGCTTCATCTAATTTCAGGTCATCAAGAACGATGAGCTTGTTCTCCTGTACTCTGCTTGTCAGAGCGGACTTAAGAGCAAGTCTTCTTTCTTTTTTGTTCATTTTGATCTCATAATCTCTCGGAACCGGAGCGAATACAACACCGCCGCCTGTCCACTGCGGAGATCTTGTTGAACCCTGTCTTGCATGACCGGTTCCTTTCTGTCTCCACGGTTTTCTTCCGCCGCCGCTTACTTCAGAACGGGTTTTTGCCTTCTGAGTTCCCTGACGTTTATTTGCAAGCTGACGAACAACAGCCAAATGCACTAAATGGTCGTTGATCTCAACGCCAAAAACTGCATCGTTTAATTCCATTGTTCCAACTTCTTTGCCTTCCATATTATAAACAGATACGTTTGCCATCTGTGTGGTCCTCCTTTCCCAGAAAAACTTTATTTCACGGTTTTAACAGATTCTTTGATTGTAACTAAGGATTTCTTCGGTCCCGGAACGCTTCCTTTTACTAAAAGAAGATTGTTGTCAGTATCAACCTTAACAATTTCCAGGTTCTGAACTGTTACTTTTACATGTCCCATCTGGCCTGGCATCTTTTTGCCTTTGAATACCTTGCTCGGATCAGATGCTGCACCGTTGGAACCTGCATGACGATGGAATTTGGAACCGTGAGCCATAGGTCCTCTGGACTGTCCGTGTCTCTTGATCGCGCCCTGGAATCCTTTACCTTTGCTGATCGCAGTGGCATCAATCTTATCGCCTGCTTCAAAAACATCGCATTTGATTTCCTGTCCCATTGCCATTTCTTCGGCACTGTCTAATTTGAATTCTCTTACAAATCTCTTGCAGGAAACACCAGCTTTGTCAAAGTGTCCTTTCAGTGGTTTGTTGACAAGGTTTTCTCTCTTGTCTGCGAAACCAACCTGTACTGCACTGTAGCCGTCGTTATCCTGTGTCTTAACCTGTGTTACTACACAAGGACCAGCCTGCAGCACTGTTACGGGAGTCAAAACTCCGTCTTCATTGAAGATTTGAGTCATTCCGACTTTGGTAGCTAAAATCGCTTTCTTCATTTTTCTTTACCTCCTGTGAATCTACAGCGGATTACACTGCGTTGTGCAATCATCCTAGACAGACAGTCAATATAGACTATATATCAACCTTGTAAGGATAATTTCATCTCTTACCGGCAAGCTTGCTGCGCATGCCTTATTTCTGTTTCATTTTGATATCAATGTATACACCGGCCGGCATCTCTAAACGAGACAGGGCATCAACTGTTTTCTGAGTTGGTGTGATGATATCAATGAGTCTCTTATGAGTTCTCTGCTCGAACTGTTCCCTGGAGTCTTTGTATTTGTGTACCGCACGCAGGATAGTTACTACTTCCTTCTTAGTGGGAAGCGGCACCGGTCCGCTAACAGTTGCTCCATTCTTCTTTACAGTCTCGATGATCTTGCTTGCAGATGCATCTACTAACTGATGATCGTAAGCTTTTAATGTGATTCTCATTACCTGACTTGCCATAAAAAAAGTCTCCTCCTTTTCGCACTTATAAGTAGTACGACAAGCGGCGACTGTACACATTCCCGTGTGTGTCATCTAACGTTTCACACACTCCCACATCCTCGTGGTAAGTCTTCAAGATTTTGTACAGTGACTTGTCGTCAGTTTCCTAACTTGACATTCGCTCCACGGAAAACCTGCCATCTCGGCAGCAACCTCACGCTTCACAGCTATCAATGTCACAGCACTAGTTAGTATACAGGATGTTTTTCCAGAATGCAAGGTATTTTTTTCTTTTTTTGAAAAAAGTTTGCATTTTTTCCCGTACACGGTTTTTTTCTCCTAAAAATAACGAAATCAGCGGCACATTCCCGCTTTTGGGGAGAATGCACCGCTATACTGCTGTCTTTCTTTACCGATACCTGTTACTTTTCAGCGTTACTTCTCAGCCACCCCTGACGCTCTGGCGGCCTCTGCCACTGCAGCGGCGACTGCTTTGGCCACTCTGCTGTCAAAAGGATTCGGTATAATATGATCAGGCGTTAAATCCTTCTCCTCTATCAGCCCTGCAATAGCATATGCAGCCGCGATCTTCATCCTGTCATTGATATCTGACGCCCGCACATCCAGAGCTCCTCTGAATATGCCCGGGAATGCCAGAACATTATTGATCTGATTGGGAAAATCACTTCTTCCGGTTCCCACAACAGCCGCCCCCGCTTTTTTCGCAAGGTCGGGCATGATTTCCGGTACAGGATTGGCCATCGGAAAGAGAATGGGGTCTTTTGCCATGCTTTTCACCATCTCCTCTGTCACGGTTCCCGGTGCTGATACGCCGATAAAAACATCGGCACCTTTCAGCATATCCGCAAGACTTCCCTTCCGCTTCTGCCGGTTAGAGATTTTCGCCATCTCTTCCTTCTCCGCGTTCAGTCCGTCCCTGCCCTCATAGATGGCTCCGTTTCTGTCACACATTACCACATCCCTGAGTCCCAGACTCACAAGCAGTTTGATAATGGCAATGCCTGCTGCGCCTGCGCCGGATGTGACAACACGGACATCCGCCAGTTTTTTGCCTGTCAGCTTCAGGGCATTGAGCATGGCTGCCGCCGTGACCACAGCGGTACCATGCTGATCATCATGGAAAACAGGTATGTCACAGCGCTCTTTCAGCTTCCGCTCAATTTCAAAACACCGTGGCGCGGAAATGTCCTCCAGATTGATCCCTCCGAAGCTCCCCGCCAGCAGAGCCACAGTATTAACGATCTCATCCACATCCTTGCTCCGTATGCAAAGGGGAAACGCATCCACATCCCCAAACTCTTTGAACAGAACGCATTTTCCTTCCATAACAGGCATCCCTGCCTCCGGTCCGATATCTCCCAGTCCAAGGACTGCTGTCCCGTCTGTAACCACAGCCACCATATTGCTGCGCCTCGTATATATATAGGAAAGTTCTCTGTCCTCTGCAATCTTAAGGCAAGGCTCTGCCACCCCGGGAGTATAGGCAATAGATAAATCCTCCGGGGTCTCCAGTTTTGCCCTGCTCACCACTTCAATCTTTCCGTGCCATTTCTCATGCTGCCGCAGTGCCTGTTCTTTCTTATCCATATCTCTGCCCCCTTCTATCCGATCACCTGCTCTGTAAATTCTCTCAGAATGCCTACAGATTTATCCATATCCGTCTTTTCTTTCTCATTCATGGGAATACGCAGCGTCTGCTCGATCCCCTCCCATCCGATCCTGCACGGAAGAGATACAGCAACCCCTGACCACTTATCAAAGCTCTCATCTAAGACATGGGCTACCGGAAGTATGGCATCATCATCTTTCATAATGGTCTCCACAATATTGGAAACCGCCATAGCTATCCCGTAGAAGGTAGCACCCTTCAGCTTGATCACCTCCGCACCGCCGTCCTTTGTTCTGCGGGCTATCTCCTCCTCATCCAGTGTGATGCCAACCTGCTGTGCATAATCATAAAGGGGAAATCCCCCAATGTTGGCAGAACTAAAAATAGGAACCTGACTGTCGCCATGCTCACCCAGAATATAGGCATTGATATCCTCTACATTAACATGCAGCTTCTCACTTAAAATATGGCGGAACCGGGCTGTATCCAGGGATGTTCCGCTGCCGATGACACGTCCGGAGGGAAGCCCGGACTCTTTATACACTGCCGCGGTAGTCACATCCGCGGGGTTGGACACCACGAGGATCAGTGGATTCTCTGCATACTTCATGATATTCTGTGTAATGCTCTTTACAATAGAAACATTTGTCTTTGCAAGGTCCAGTCGTGTCTGGCCCGGTTTCCTGGCAATACCCGCTGTGATAATGATGATCTTCGCATCAGCGCACTCCTCATATCCGCCCTTTCTGACCCAAACCTGTTTAAAAAAACTAGTACCGTGGGCAATATCAAGAGCTGCCCCCTCAGCCCGGTCCTCGTTTAAATCTACCAGCACAATATCATTGGCCTGCACACGTACCATTAACGTATAAGCTATAGCTTCACCTACATTGCCTGCACCTATCACTACAATTTTGTCTCTATGGGATTCTTTCATTTTATTCATTCTCCTGTCTGAAATGTTATTTTCTGTATGTGTCTTTATAATCTCCTAAAATTTCAGACAGACAGCGGAGGCCCCCGCCTCTTCCAGAGGTCATATCTCCTCTCACGATCATCCGCAGCTTCCCTGCAGACACTTTCCCTCTTAAAGTACAGCCAAAAAGCCGCACACGCGGCAGCCGCAGGAATCCCCCAGGATAATATAGGGGATTTTCTCTTTTCCTGCCTGTGAAGGCTGTCCTGGGAACGTTCTTTTGTTATGCAGTCATTTTTATAATGAAAAACCTGATGTCCAACAGAAACCTTAGTCTTCTCCTCCAGTACATCCCATTGTGGTTTTGGCTCTGTATATGTCCCTAGAATCCCGGAAAGGACTACGGCCAGAATCAGGAGGAGTTTCAGGATGGTTCCTGTTTTCTGCTTTATACTTTTCACTTATGTGTTTTCTCCACTGTGATTTTTTAAAAATACAGTTTCATCATAATACAGACGTTTGATTTTTTCAACACTTTATTCGGACAGAGAGGGGAAAAGATTGTGGGGGAAAGCGGACGGAAGAGGACGGAGGCGGGCCAGGGGAGGGGAAGGTCTGTGGACGAAGCGTTCCGCTGCCACGAAGCTAACCTGCTCCCAGTTACTAAATTCTTCGGCAATGGCCTCTTCATTAAGTAACTGGGGCAGGTGGATCTCCGCGGCGCTCCACTGAAACATCGTCCACAGACCTTCCCCTCCCCCGGCCCGCCTCCGTCCTCTTCCTGTTCTCCACTAACCCACAAGATTTTGAATGTAAAAAAGACCATCTGCTATGGCTGGAGTAATTAATCATCAAGTAAGAAAGAAAATCTTTATCAACATATAAATATATAAAATGGAGATACCTTATTTTTCTATAGCTATAAGATGAAATACTATTATTCTACATATGAAACGGGATGACTTTATTCTTTTCTACATACAAAATAAAATGACCTTTATTCTTTCCACGTACAAAATAGAATGACCTCATTCCTTTCCACATTCAAAATAACATAACCTCATTCCTTTCCACATTCAAAACAGCATAACCTCATTCCTTTCCACACTCAAAATAGAATAACCTTATTTCTTCTACATACAAAATAGAATAACCTTATTTTTTTCTGCATATAAAAAAGTGAGCCATTGTTTTTTATCTCCCGGAGAGAAAACCAGGGATGGAGGGGGAGGCTGCGGTTCTCTTTTGGCAGACATTGCGATAGTGAGCCTGAAAATCCAGCCCTTACGGAGACTTAGGCGCGAAGTCTTTACTGAGCGTCTTAGTCGAAGTTAGGGCTTAGTTGAAGGGGAACGAAGCTGGCTGCCAAAAGAGAACCGCAGCCTCCCCCTCCATCCCGTCCGCCTTCCATCTCGCCCCTCCCGCACAAAAAAAGGACAACGCCCAACCGTCATCCTTTTCTTACTTCTTACAACAATTTAGAATAATCCAGAAGTGTCACCTCATTATCCTTATCCTCGATCACTTCCGGTGACTCCCCTGCTGCTTCTGCCTTAGAAAGCAGTTCAGTCACAGACGGGGCAGGGAGTACGGCTTCCTTGTCCACTACGGGCACCTCCTCAGGTTCAGGTTCAATCTCCTCTTCCTGCTGTACCTCTTCTTCGGCAGCCATTTCTTCCTGGGGCTGCACAGCTTCTTCATCCGCTGTCTCCTGGATAGCAGTGTCATCAGATATTATCTCCGCTGCAGGTTCTTCGGAATCCGCATTTTCCTCCAGGCCGAGGATAATCTCTGCTGTCACCTGAGGTACTGCAGTTTCCTGTACCTCCTCAGGCGCCTCTATCTCTCCATTCTGTACCTTTGCAATGCTCTCTGCAATAGATGCCATGGCATCTTTCATAGCGCTGTCATATTCATCAGGCTGCTTTGCCGGCGCGGGGGCAGGTTCCAAAACGGGAGCTTCTGCCTCATCATCCTCTGCCTCTTCTTCATCCGAAAGACCCTTTTTGGCAAGTTTCCTGCGGCGCTTTTCCTCTTTCTTGAGGCGCTTACGCTCTTTGCGGCTCAGCTTTTCTTCTTCCTCGTCTTCGTCCTCATCTTCTTCGCTGTCATCCTCGTCCGAAGCATCCTCTTCCTCTTCGTCCTCTTCTTCGTCATCGTCTGCCTCATCCTTACGCCATAACTCAGCCAGGATAAACAGGATGATCAGAAAGATCACGCCAAGTCCGACTACGATCAGACCTTCTTTGCTCTGCAGGGCAATCGCCGCATATGCAATGTAGGGAACTACCACAACGACCTTCACTGCATTATTAATCAACTGGACTGTTTCCTCTTTCGCATTCTTGTCGTACACACTTTTCACCTTGTACGAACCAGCGGAGGAATCCATATCAGTAACTTTATAGACATATGCCTTATTGTTATTGGTATAAATAATCTTATCGCCTTTTTTAAGACTTGCGGCATCTATCTCTCTTCCGTAAGCAACAGAACCCACCGGAAGATTTGTCTCTTTACTGCTGTTGTCGTTCATGACTGTGTTGACCCCTGCAAAGGGAGGAACAAGCAGGGCGGCTGCCACAAGTATTGCGCAGATCACAACCAGATTCACAATAAATTTCAAAAACTTAGACATGTGTGTATTCCTCATTTCGTAATCTCGTGCTTATTTTTGCTGAAGTCCATGCATATTTTATATTAACATTTTCCGGCTGAGATGTACATAGGAAATCGCAAAAATTTTAATCCGCACGCTCTGTCCCTATGGTTCTCAGCAGTTTCTGAGGAATGCAAGATATCCCTGATAGGCCTCATAGATGTCCACTTTGCTGGCAATTTCCCAGGGTGAATGCATATTCAGCACAGGTACGCCGCAGTCAATGACCTCCATATTATAGTTAGCCAGTATGTAAGCAATGGTTCCGCCGCCGCCCGCGTCCACCTTGCCCAGCTCTGCTGTCTGGAAGGATACTTTGTTCTCATCCATGACACGGCGAAGCTGTGCAATGTACTCAGGGTTGGCATCATTGGAACCGCTCTTCCCTCTGGAACCAGTGTATTTGTTGAAGGTGATCCCATGGCCCAGATAGGCGGAATTCTTCTTCTCCATCACCTCTGGATAATTAGGGTCAAAAGCCGCACTCACATCTGAGGAGAGCATCTTGGAATTTTTCAAAGCCCTGCGCACCAGCAGTTCACTGTACTGTCCGCAGGCATTCATAACCTCTGCCACTGTATTCTCGAAGAAGCGTGACTGCATACCTGTGGCACCCACACTGCCAATCTCCTCTTTGTCCACCAAAAGGCACACGGATGTATACTTCACCTTATCCACAGCAGCTATGGCCTGGAAGGAGGGATATGCACATACCCTGTCATCATGGCCGTATGCCATAAGCATACTGCGGTCCAGTCCGAAATCTCTTGCGGCTCCCGCTGGAACCACTTCCAGTTCAGCGGAGATAAAGTCTTCCTCCTCTACCTGATACTTCTCCTTTAATATAGAAAGGATCTGTGCCTTTACCGCCTCCGTCTCTGTTCCTTCCAGGGGAATACTGCCCACCAGCACGTTCAGGTTCTCACCCTCCACGACTTCTTTTGCGTTCTTCTCCATCTGTTTTCCTGAGAGATGGATCAGCAGGTCTGAGATTCCCACAACCGGGTCGTCTGCATCCTCACCGATCACGATGGGGAGCACTGTGCCGTTCTTTTTCACCACCACGCCGTGCAGGGCCATGGGCAGTGTCACCCACTGATATTTCTTCACACCTCCGTAATAGTGTGTGTCAAGCAGCGCCTGTTCCGCCTCCTCATAGAGCGGGTTCTGTTTCAGGTCAAGTCTGGGGGAATCCACATGTGCTCCCAAAATGCGCATCCCCTTCTCCATGGGTTCTTCCCCTATTAGAAAAAGTGCCAGCGCTTTTCCCATATTGTCAGCATATACCTTATCACCGGCTTTGAGTTCTGTTCCCGCATTCACAACAGCATCCAAGTTTTTGAATCCGGCCTTCTCAGCTCTCTTCACCATCTCCGCAACACATTCACGCTCTGTCTTGCATCCGGATATAAACTTCCTGTAATCCTCGCAGAAAGCAAAAATTTCACTTTTGTCTTCGTATTTCTTCCAAGCGTTTTCAGTCAATTGATTAACCACCTTTCCTGTCGGGCTTCTGCCTTTCTCTTATTCAAGATTACTACACAGGGAATGGAAATGCAAGATTGAACTGCGCTTTTTAAAGGGCTGTAAACAATAACAGACCGGAACCCCGGAAAGATGCACGCTGCTGCGCCATCTGCCCGGATCCCGGCCTGACTGTTTTTCTTCCTATATATAATAGGAACATCCTCTGCAGCTCATGACTGCCCTGACAAGGTTAAAACCTGAGTTTCAAAGTCTTGATCTCAAATGGCTTCATCCTGAAGGATACCTTTCTTCCGTCAGGCATCCATTCATCCATGTCTGCTTCCAGCATGTCACATTCACATACTGACTTTATATCCTCTGCAAATACAAGGGAGACGTCCGTCCTTCTGTTAAAGCATTCGTAGAGTCTGACAATGACAGCCTCCTCATCCTCCGCTTTTTTCACCACCTCAACTACAACATTATCCTGGCTGCAGGTGACAAAGGAGTAGGCATCCGGCAGTGTGCCGCCCTCATTCTCCTTTACTGCCGCTTCCAGAGGATTATTCAGCAGATATGCCTGGTTCACAGTACCTGCATCCTTCCAACTGCCCTGATGCGGGAAGATCGAATAGGTGAAAGTATGGTGTTCCTTATCTGCCGCAGGATTAGGATAAACTGCTGATTTCAGCATGGATATACCGATCACGCCATCCCGGACGCTGCATCCGTACTTGCAGTCATTGAGAACACTGACTCCGTATCCGTCCTCAGATACATCCATCCACTTATGAACACAAACCTCAAACTTGGCAAAATCCCAGGAGGTGTTGGCATGAGTCGGACGTTTTACATTGCCGTACTGGATTTCAAAGGACGCCTCGCTGGTATGGATATCCACCGGGAACAGAGCCTTCACAAAAATCTGATGCTCTTTCCAGTCGATCTCATTCCTGATATCAATGCGGGCCGTATCCCGGTAAATGCAGATATACTGGCTGATGACTGAATCCAGATAATTCCTGGTTATTTTCAGACAGCCCCGCACCGGACCACACTCTTCTGCCCGGATCTCCTCCACATCATCAATCTCCCAAGATTTTTCCGTATAATAATTGTTCAGATCCCAGGCATCATAATTATGCGGTCTGTCCTCATAACTCATGAGCACATTAGCCGCCTTCCCTTCCGGAAGAAGCTCACGGGCAGCTCTCTTGTCGTAGATGCTGATAAACTGTCCTTTTTCGTTCAGGTCAATTGAGAAAAATGCATTTTCCATGTGACTTTCAGATACCTGAATATGGTCTTCGCATTTCTCCTCACCTTCTTCGAGCAGGAAGGTTCTGTAACCCTTTGATGGAACTTCTTTTGCTGTAAACATCCAGGTGCCGTCAGCTTTTTTCTGTACGGGAAGAATTTCCTCCCCTGCCTTCACTGCGGGATAACGGATCTCATCCGGACACTGGAAAGACACCACATCCTCAGCGCTCATACTGTTGGGGTTGTAAACCACAAGGGAATGTGTCGGCGCGTTGATGCATTTTGCCAGACCCGCCAGTTTTCCGTCCGTATACTCCCTACCGGCACGGAGTATGGCCTCATACTCCTCCTTGGAATCATCGTAAACCTCTTTGATCGAAGACCCCGGCAGAATATCGTGGAACTGGTTTCTCAGGATCACTTCCCACCCCTCATGGATCTCATGATCGGGATAGGCTTCATGGAGAAGCCTTTCTCCCAAAATACCGTACAGTTCCATGTTCTGATAAGCAAATTCTGACCTGCGGTTATATTTTTTATTCCTTGCCATAGAGGTATATGTGCCTCTGTGGTACTCCAGATAGAGTTCACCCACCCAGGAGGGCAGATATTTCTTTCCCCGCACCTTTTCATCCAGCACATGGAAAAACTGCTGGGAAGTGCTCATAACGGTTTTGGGACAGCCAGGAATGCCTTTTGCCAGACGCCTCTGGTTTTCCAGCATATCCTTTGTAGGACCGCCGCCCCCGTCTCCGTATCCGAAGCTGCACAACACTTCATCGTTGAGATACTTCTGGCTGTAGCGCTTCCATGCGCCTTTCATCTGGGAAGGATTGATATATCCGTTGTAGGTGGTAAAATGCTCTGTCTCATAGCCGCCTTCCACTGCTCCCTTGTTGTAATCCCTGGTGGGTACAAAATGGGTCAGTATCCTGGTGCCGTCAATGCCCTCCCACTCAAAGGTATCGCAGGGCATCTTATTAAATTCGTTCCAGCTTATCTTTGTGGTCATGAAATAGCGGATGCCGCATTTTTCCATGATCTGCGGCAGCGCTGCTGAGTAGCCGAATACATCGGGCAGCCACAGGATCTCATTGTCTTTTCCGAACTCATCCCTGAAAAAGCGTTTGCCGTGGACAAACTGGCGCACCAGAGCCTCACCGGAGGCGATATTGCAGTCAGCCTCCACAAACATGCCGCCCTCTACTTCCCAGCGTCCTTCCTTTACGCGTTCTTTGATCTCTTCATAAACCTCAGGTGCATTTTTCTTTACATATTTGTAGAGCTGCGGCTGACTGGACATGAAGATATATTCCGGATATCTGCGCATAAGCTCCAGTACAGTGGAAAAGCTTCTCACAGCCTTATCCTCCGTAACCTTAAGGGTCCACAGCCATGCACAGTCTATATGGGTATGTCCCACACAGTAGATATAGGCATCACTGTCCCCACAGTGTTTGTCATAAAATTCCCTGGTGATATACTCCTGCGCCGCCTCCAAACTTTGATAATACTCCTTGGAGCCTTCCTTCCTGAAATCCAGCAGGTTCAGGGATTCATTCAGGCAGTTCAGGATGGTCAGATATGCCTTGTCATCCTCCGGCAGAAGCTTTGCCACCTCATAGGGGACAGATAAGTCATAAAAATACTTCTCTGTCTTTCTGTCCAGCACCTTGATGGCTGAACAAAGTCTGAGGGAAAAGTTCTGGTCACCTGTAAAAGCTGACAGGATAATGCGGTACTCCTGCCCTTTGCAGGCCTTTTCCGTAAGGATGATCTCTCTGTGGTTCACATCCAGCCCCTGGATCCTTTTTCCGTCTACGAAAATGGAAAACTGCGGGTTGGTGGCATCCCACTCCCCTTCTCTTCCTGTCATCAGCTCATAAACCACACATTCCCCGTCAAATTCTGCGGGAATGACCACCTTTGTCTCAAACCAGTAATATTCCCTGTGCCCGCCCCAGAGCTGTTCCCTTGTAAGTACCTCCCAGTCAGAGGTATCCAGGTTCCCAACGTCCGAAAACGTTTCCTCTGTCTTCTTCATCCTGTAATCCTGAATCTCACAGGACCTGGGGTAAATCTGCTCCTGCAGGTATTCCAGCAGCTTGCCGATCCGTTCTCTCATCAACACCATGTAAAAATTCCTCCCGTTTTCGTGTTATCCTTTTGCTGCACCCGCCATGGTAAATCCTTTTGACATATAGTTCTGTGAGAGAATGTACAGAAGGATAGAGGGCAGTGCATAAATTGCGGAGTATGCGGCAAGGGGACCATACTGGATGGTTCCGTGCTGTCCGAAAAACTGGTACAGCATAACAGATGCCGGCATCTTCTCCGGTGAACTTAACAATATGTAGGGAATAAAGAAGTTCCCCCAGCTTCCGGAAAATGTATAGATAAATACCACACAGATTCCTGGAAACATCAATGGCGCCACAATTTTGCGGATAGACTTCATGGTTGTAGCACCATCCACCCAGGCAGCCTCCTCCAGTTCCACCGGCACCCCGTCCATAAAGTTTTTCATAAGCCAGATTCCGTAAGGCAGAGAGGATGCGGATAAGAAGAGCACCAGTCCCGGAATACTGTCTAACAGCCCAACGCTGCGAAAAATTTTATATACAGGTACGGTGACAGCGATCATAGGAAGTGCTGTCATAAACAGAATAACATACATGAATCCTTTTTTGTAGCTCAAACGATATCTGGACAGCGGATAAGCTGCAAGCCCTGAAATCAGTACCACGATCAGGGACTGGGCAAAGGAAATGACAAGTCCCACACCGAATCCTCTCAGATTGTCAGAGTTTGTCAGTACATCACTGTAATTGCTGAAGGTCCACTGTGCGGGCCATTTCAAAGCCTCACCTGCATTGGTATCCAGAGACGCGATCACTACCCACAGAAGCGGAAGGATAAACACGATCCCCACGATCACCAGGAATGCACAATGCAGGGTTTTTATCATTTTTTCACTCATTCTAATCCCTCCCTTACTGGTCCTTCAATATTCTGGTATAGATCACGCTGCATACAGCACCCACAAGCAGTATCAGCATACCGATGGCTGTACCATATCCAAGCTGCAGACCTTTCAGTCCCTGATTATACATGAATATAGGCAGCGTTGTAGTGGATGAACCCGGTCCTCCGCCGGTCATAGCATAGATCAGGCCGAAAACGCCTAAAGTGGATAAGGTATTCAGCATGGTATTGGTGGCGATGGTGTCCTTGATGCAGGGTACAATAATGCGGACGAGTGTCTGGAAACGGTTGGCTCCGTCCACCCTGGCCGCCTCCTCAATATCCCCTGACACATTGTCAAGAGCTGACTGGAAGTTCAGCATGGAAAATGCAGTGCCGTGCCATACATTGGCGATCACCACAGTCATCATAGGGTGCTTGAACAGCCAGGATACCGCCGGGATATGAACTACGCCTAAAATCATGTTCATGGTTCCGTTGTCCTTAAAAAATGCCATACAGCACAGGGCAACTACGATCTCCGGCATAACCCAACCCGCCAGGATACAGGGACCTACAACACTTCTCAGGCCCTTTGGTTTCCCTTTCATGAAATACGCGATCAAAAATCCCAGGATACTCTGTCCCAGAAGGCTGCCCACCAAAAAGAGCAGTGTGTTCTTGATGCTGGTCAGGGTACTGGGGTCTGTGAGCATTCTCTTATAGTTCTCAAAGCCGATAAATTCCACATTTTTTGCGTTTGCCCCGCTCAGTGCCAGGTTGGTAAAGGAATAGTATACGGTCAGTACAATAGGTATGATAAAAAAACATAAAAGCAGCAATACTGCCGGAAGCAGCAGGATAGATTTTTTTGCCTCGTCTTTTATGACAGCCGCACGGCTTGGTCTTGTCATAAAACGCCCTCCCTTCAATCGTGAAAAAATATGGGCGGCGGCACTTTACGGTGCCGAAACCGCCCAGTTGCTGATCATGCCGGAATTATCTTCCGGGCAGCCTTTTATTTCTCAACTACATTGTCATCGCCTACGGCACGTGCCACATCTGTAGCATACTGTGTCATGGCATCTTCCGGAGATGTACCGGATACTACAGATTCCACCATAGTCTGAATACTGGTAGTGACAGTGGAATACTTATCATTCTGCGGTCTGAAATCTGCACTCTCCAGGAATTCTGTTGCAATCTGTTTGAACGGCTGTGCGGAGTATTTCTCATCGCTTGCTACGTCCTGTCTGGTGGCAATATTACCCTGTGCGATCACAGCATCTGTGTAAACCGCCGGATCCATGAGGTGTTTGATGAACTCAAAGGTTTCATCCTTGGCATCTGAGTTTTCCGGAATGGACAATGCCCATCCGCCTGCCAGTGTTATGGTTCCGGGATCCTGTCCCTCAGAGGTAGGCATAGATGCGAATCCCAGCACGTCCTTAGCCTCCGGCCACGGTGCTGCGCCTGTGTCTGTCCAGTTGCCTGTGATCCAGCTTCCGTCAAGGGAGATTGCCAGCTTGCCCTCCGGCAGATATTCTCTGGCAGATGTATTGGAAGCCTGACCATTTAACACGAGAGAAAGATCCGGTCCGTATCCGTTTGTGTAGATATCCTGCAGGAAGTTCAGGGAATCCAGAATGCCCTGGCTCTTAACGATCCATTTGTCGTCATCAGAAAGCAGTCTCTCTCCTGTTCCGTAGAGCAGCATCTCATATGTCTGCATGGAAGTCGCCTCACCGGTAGCCACACCGGAGTTGCACCAGAACGGTACTACATCCGGACATTTTTCCTTAACAGCTTTGCACGCGTCCAGAATATCGTTCCAGTTCTTGGGCTCCCAGTCCTGTCCTTTGCTGATGACACCAGCCTGTGCCAGAATGTCCCTGTTATACCATAATCCCCTGGTATCTGTACAGTAAGGAACGCCATATACAGATCCGTCTGAACCTGTCACACCTTTTTTCATGGAATCATAGTAGGCTGTATTCCAGTCCTCATAATCCTTCACGTAATCATCTAATTTTGTCAGATAGCCTGCGCTCACATCATTGGGAAGCTGGAATGTATCCTCACAAACCAGGTCCGGGCATGTCTTCTTATCCGCAAGCTGGAGAGCTACTTTTGTAAAATAATCTCCTTCCTGAGCCACAATAGGAGCAATGTTCAGATCCACTGTATCTTTTTTATCCCAGGTATCGTATCCGTCCTGGATCCATTTCCAGAGTGCGCCGTCCTCACCCTGACCGTCATCCCTGAAACAGAAGGTAATGGTCTTCTTCCCGCTGTCCGCTTCTTTTTTCTCACCGCCGCCCGATGAGGCTTCTTTGCCGCTTCCGCCGCCGCAGGCTGTCAGTCCTGCTACCATGGCAGCCGCCAAAAACAGACTTGTCACTTTTTTCATCTTCATACTCGTTCTCTCCTTTTGTTTTTTGATGAGATAAGAATACCATTTTTTCCCGGCGGGGGATATTCCACATATTTAAGAAAGGGGGGTATTTATGACCACCCTCTAACGTTTTTTTATAATGATAAGCTTCACAGCATTCTGAAGCTCCCGGGCTGTGTCTTCCGGTGAGGTTCCTCTGACCTCCATCAGGTTATAGAGGCTCTCAGATACCTGCTGGGCGATTTCAAACCAGGAATTGTTGGTCTCCGCATACCATCCGCCGTTAATATAACGGTTGAGAAACTCCGTCCCATCATCCGGCCCGATACGCTTGGACTGGTACGGCACCGCTGCTTTTACAGGCAGGGTGTCCATGGCATTGCAGATCCGCTCCTGAATATCATTTTCATAGAGATATGTGAGGAAGCGGTAAGCCTCCCGGTCCGCGTATCCTGTCACTCCGATATTTTCTCCTGAAAGCATCAGGGATTCCCTCACATCACTGGGAAGAGGCACAATGCCGGCTGAGAATTCCATTCTGGAGCTGCGCAGAATGGTGGATGCGCTGAGCCTGTTTGCCATCATCAACACCTTTCCCTCTGCAAAAGAGCGGGCCACGTCCGCCTCTGTGAGATTGATGGTCTGCTTTCCTATGTACCGGCTGCGCTTCAGTTCTTCCAGAATACTGACTGCCTTGATCCCGCCCTCCTGATCCATGGTATTAAGGCTTCCGCCGCAGGCATAAAGCAGTGATCTGTAAAAGGCATAAATCTCCTCCGGGCGCTTGGCCGCAAATCCAAACTTGTCACCAACACTGTCCTGCAAAGCACCGCAGGTATCCAGAAGCCCGTCCCAGTTCTCCGGGACAGACAATCCATTTTTCTGAAATACATCACGGTTATAAAAGAGCACATAGGGATCACAGGTAAAGGGAATGCCGTAATATTTCCCGTCATCCATGGTGGTGTTCCACAGCTTCTGAAAATTCATGCTGTCCTGGCAGGATTCCTCCACATACTCAGAAATATCCGCAAACACACCCATATCGATCAGGGCAGGCATCATACCATTGTCACATATGATCAGATCTGCTGTTTTTCCGTTATCCATGCGGAGACAGATTTCTTTTTTAAAATTCTCCTTGGGGATAAACTCCATGATCACTTTTGCGCAGCCGGAACGGCTGGAATAATTCTCTGCCACCTCATTTAAAATCTGCTGATGAAGTTTTGTCTCATAGGCGCTGAGTACATATATCTGCTTCTTCTGCTGATCTTCTGTCTCCTGCACCTCTTTCTCCCCGCCCTTTTGCCAATGGAACAGAACGGCCGCGGCAAGTGCACATAGAAAGAAGGCAGCAAGATACCATCTCTTTCTCATTTCCCATTCTCCCTTTTGTATTCTGAGGGTGTGACACCGCTTAGTTTCTTAAAGACTTTTACAAAATATTTCTGGTCATGGAAGCCCACCATCTCAGCCACCTCATACACCTTATAATTGCCGGACAGGAGCAGACGCTTGGCTGTGCTGACTCTGAAATTCTGCAGAAAGGAGGTGAAATTTACCCCGGTTTCCCTGCAGAAGATACGGCTCAAATATTCCGGTGTGACACAGCACCCCTCTGCGGCTTCAGACAGAGTGATATCCCTCTGGTAATTGCTGCGGATAAAATCGATCACATTGAGTATCATGCCGTTTTCTGTAATATCCAGTGTTTCCCTGCTGCTGGCAACTGCGTTCATGATCTTCTCAAACTGATATCTCACCTCTCTTTTTGAAGTGCTCCTGGCAATGCTCTCCATAATGTAGGAGGTGTTCTCCCCCGCGTCCAGACAGCCTCTGGTCTCCCCCGCCACCCGGAGGATCCCCGCGGAAAACCTGAGCACATACTCCCGGATACAGGCCGGCTTTCCCTCACTGTCTATCACTGACTTTGCAAACTGTTCTCCGGTGGCGCGTACCTTGTCATAGCGTCCGCTGCGTATTTCCCTGTAAATGCTCTGCTCCAGATAATCGGGATATTCTAAATCCTTGTACTCAATGGATTCCACAAGTTCCCTGCTGAGTATGGTCTCATCCGGCAGAGAAAATGCGTACTGCATCATATCCTTCAGCTCCGCAAGCTTCTCATTCAGCTCTTTCAGCCCGTAAATGGTCCCATAGCTGCAGTGGCACTCTGTGATCTGGCAAAGGGAATGATAGATCCTGGTCTTGAAGATCTTAAAAAGATTTTTATTTCTCTCCGTGTCGGTCAGCATCACCAGAAACCCCTGCTGCCTTGGCAGAGACATAACATAATAGTTTTCCATGCACAGGGAATCCAGCAGCTCCGTTGTGTGCTTCTGGAGTTCACTTCCCGTCTCATTGGCCAGACTGCAGGGATAGATACAAAAAAGGGTGATCTGTGTCCTGTCGTCTGCCTGCAGGGTCTCCCTTAAGATCGGCTCTGTCTGCTGTCTCTCCGCGTCTGTACCGGTAAAATAGGTCCAAAGAAGCTGCTCCGCAGACACCTTTTCCACCCGGTTTTTCTCAATATTCCCCTCCACCTTTCGCAGTACCTCCAGAAAACCCTCTACCTCCAGAGGTTTCAGCACATACTCCACCACCTGAAGTTTCAGCGCCCTTCGCGCGTATTCAAACTCAGAATATCCTGTGAGAAGAACAGCCTGTACTTCGATGCCCTCTTTCAGGATTCCTTCTAACATCTCCAGGCCCCCCATGACAGGCATCTTAATGTCTGAGATGACCAGATCCGGCCTGTGCTCCTTTACTGCCTCCAACCCCTCTTTTCCGTTTCCGCAGACTGCCGCCACCTCATACTCCGTATCCCGGGCGAGTATATTTAAAATCCCTTCTCTTGACTTCGGTTCATCCTCTACTACGATTATTTTCATATTGTCTTCCTCCTACTCATAGGGAATCAGAATGGTTATAACAGTCCCCTCCTGGTTTGATTCCACATGGAAGCTTCCCTGCTCCCCATAATAAAGCTTGATCCTGGTTATCACATTGCGCACACCGATGCTGGATTCCACACGCTCTTTCTTATAGTCAAAATGATTAAAATACTCTGCCTGCCCCTCCTCCATTCCTTTTCCGTTGTCTTTTACCACTATGGATATTTTTTGGTCTCCTGCTTTTGTCAGGCGGATATTGATCTCATCCATGCCTGTATTTCCGGGAAATCCGTGGACTAACGTGTTTTCCAGAAGAGGCTGTATCAGCAGTTTATGTATTCTGCACTTCATCAGATTTTCATCAGCCTCCACCGTGCAGATGAAAGAGTATTCAAATCTCTGCTGCTGCAGGTATACATACCGTTTCAGATATTCCAGTTCATCTCTGATCTCCACGATCTCATTGCTCTTGTGAATGCTGTACCTGAGGATCAAAGCCAGACTGGTGAGCATTTTGCTGATGCTGTACTCTTTCCTGTCTATTGCCACCCAGTTGATAGCGTCCAGGGTATTATACAAAAAGTGTGGGTTTATCTGTGCTTCCAGAGATCTGATCTCCGCGTATTTTTCCCGCACAAGGGCTTCCTTTTCCTGCTCATTGGAAGTCCGGATCTGTCTGAGCATACTGTTAAAATGTCTGCCGATCCTGGCAAACTCGTCCATACCCTCCTCCGGTACGCGCACATCCATATCCCCCTCGTTTGCCTTATCCATGGCATTCAGAATGGGTTTCACAGAGCGGTCCATTTCTTTTGAAAAGGAGACGGCGATCAGCACGCAGATCACACCTGCCAGAAGCCCCACCAACACTATGAGAAAGGTCAGATTGTGCAGATCTTTCAACACATAGTTCAGATCCCGCACATTCACCACATAAAAGTTCTGGTTCTGGACTCCTTTGCTGCGCACAGACAGGCTTGCCCCCTGGGGATACCGGTTGTCCTCCACAAATTTCTGAGCTGCCTGCTCTATTTCCTTTTTGCTCCTCTCCTTTTTCTCCTCCCCGGCAAATATACTTCTTTCCCCGTAATTTCCCTCCGGATAAGAGATAATATCACCGTACCGGTTCACCACAAACGTGATATTGGATTTTGTGCTGCCCTGCTTGTATACATCACACAGTGCTTTCTCATCCACACACAGCAGAATGCATCCCACAGGCCCTTCCTTGTAATCATTAAAGTCCGTGAGCTGATGGGCCACATAGAAATAGTCCTTCTCCCCATATCTGGTGTCCAGCTTATGATACGTCCTGGAATAGACGGTCTGCTTTTCCGCATAGGCCTGCTTTACCATCTCATTGTTTCTGATATTGTCCAGGTCAAAGCAGAAGCTCTCTGCGCCTGATAAGGTCATGCTGTCATAAAAGCATACATCACCGTAAATGCCCGTGACCGCGATTCCCAGTATATCTTTGTTTATGTATACGATATTCTGCAGGTTTTCCTCAATCTTATGCTTTGCCAGGTAAAATCTGCTGCTGTCCCAGATATTGATAGGTTTTAGATTATCCACATAGGTCTGGTCCGTATAAATATCCTGTATCAGACTCTCAAAGGTATCTAAAAAGTTCTGCACGTTTCCGGATGACTGTTCCAGATTGGCTTCGATCAATTCTCCGGTCTGCCTGGTTATGGTAGAGGCGCTCTGTCTGTAAGAGATCAGCAGGACAAATATGATGGGCACAAGGGAAACTCCTAATAAAAGCACAAGCATCCGCCTGCCGATTCCCAGTTTTTTTAGTCTTTTCTTCAAAATAGTTCAGTTCTCCTCCTTTCCATTGCAGTATGTTTTGTGTATGTACATTGGGGATTTATATTCTCTCTATAAAAATACATATTTTCCCATGATAAGATACTTCTCCATTTTACAGTATGTTTTCTTCTGTGCCAAGGTAGAGATATTTGACTTTTGGGGTGTATTCTATATATAATAAAAAATAACTTGTAACTGTAAGGTTGCTGAACAGTTGTGATAACTTTTAAGATAAGGCGGAGACGCAGATGAACAGTAAGATTAAAATTATTGAGGACCTTTCCCTGAATGCATGGCCCTCACATCAGATGCAGATTTATGATGGATGGATCCTCAGGTTTTCTTATTTTTATACCCACAGGACAAACTGCGTGGAACAGATTGGGCCGTCTTCTATCCCGCTCCGGGATAAGATCGCGTACTGTGAGGAGGTCTATGCCAAATGGGGGACTCCCACTATTTTTAAAATCAATCCGCTGATGGACAGTTCTTTTGACCAGAAGCTCATGGAACGCGGATATCATACCGCCCATATCACAGAGGTTATGACTCTGGATCTGGAAAAGTATAAGATACAGAAGCCGCCCAGACCGGTGTTTCTCAGCAGGGAAATATCTCCGGACTGGCTGAACGGGCTTTTTTCCCTGAAAGGGACTGTGAATGAGATCCATAGGAAGATAGTGCCCTCTATGTACAGGGCTATTCCTAAGGATACTATATTTGCGTCTATTTATGATGGGGGGCGTATTATAGGGACAGGACTGGGGATATTGGACAGGGATTATGTGGGGATTTACGCCATACATGTGGCTGAAGAGTATCGGAGGCAGCATTTGGGGGAATCTATCTGCAGGTCTATTTTGAATTCGGCTATTGATGAAGGGGCTACGGAGGGGTATCTTCAGGTGGTTGAAGGGAATGTGGGGGCACGGGGGCTTTATGAGGGGTTGGGGTTTGAGGGGTTTTATACTTATTGGTTTCGGCAGGAATTTTGATTGAAAAGGGATGGAGAAGGCGGACGGAGACGAGCAGGGGGAAGCGGGGCGGACAGGGGGATAGGGCAGGCGATGTTCCAGTGGAGCGTGCAGAAGATCCACCTGCCTCAGTCACTTAGCGAGGAGGCCAATGCCGACGAGCTTAGTGACTGAGAGCAGGTTAGCTTCTGTGCAGCGGAACGCTTCGTCTGTCCTATCCCCCTGTCCGCCCCGCTTCCCCCTGCTCGTCTCCTGGTTTTGGCTGTTGCTTTTCTGGATGACTGGTGACTTTTTGAGGGCTAGATTTTTTGTTTGGGTTTTTGTCTTGTTATCTCTTGGTTTATGTCTTTTTACTCTTGTTTTTTCTTTTGACTATATCACATCATATTATTAGGTATTCTAACGCTACAGTGGATATCGTGAATTTCAAATACTATGACGAACAAAAATTGGTCTATAAATAAAGAGGATAGTATTGGATTAAATTATTCTGCGTATTGAATTTTTGTCGGCGGCTGCTTGTATTTATTTGTAGGTTGGCTCTGATATTGCGTATGTTTTAATCTGTGATCAGATGGGTTTTTACTGAGGTGAGCCAGGTTTCTATGGATTGGGCGAGGAGGTATTGTTGGGTTAGGACGGCTTTGGCGGTTTCGGGGATTTGGGGGTTGGGGGTTTTGGTTGTTATGTTTTGTTCCAGGTTGGCTTTCAGGGTTTTTATGCTGCTCTCGATGTTTTCAAGGCAGGTCTTTTGAGCCTGGGGCGGGAGGCTGTCCAGGTTTACCATTACGGCATTAAAATCCAGAAAGATGTTGATGGGCTGGGTGGATATTCCAAACATCAGGGTTTGGAACTCCTGCTCGCCTTCTTCTGTAAGGGAATAGACGGCTTTTTCTGCCATATTCCCCTCTTTTATCATGGTGCTTTTGATGAAGCCCTTTTTCTTAAGCTGGATCACCTTTTTGTATATGGAGGGCGTGCTGATCTTTACCCAGCGGGATATGTTCCTGTACTCTACCAGCTTTTGGATGTCATATGCGCTTAATGGTTCTTTTTTTACAATTCCCAGTACAATTAAATCTATGGTTGCCATGTTGTCACCTTCCTTTTTATTTTTCTTGACAGTTACTATAAATTATAGTAGTATGTATCCCAAGGCTCAGATACTATAATTTATACTAGTATATTTTATAACTATTGTCAAGCAAAAAAGAAAGGAGTCTCTGACTATGAGTAAGGAGAACAAAAAAATGGAACTGCTGGGCAGTGCGCCTGTATGGAGGGCACTTTTGGCAATGGGGCTTCCCACTATGATCGGAATGATGATCAGTGCATTGTATAATCTGGTGGATGCTTATTTTGTGGGCGGACTGGGGACGAGTCAGATGGGGGCGATCTCTGTGGCATTTCCCATCGGTCAGATCGTTGTGGGACTTGGACTGTTGTTTGGAAATGGAGCTGCTTCTTATATTTCACGTCTGTTGGGAAAAGGGGACAAAAATACGGCTGATCAGGCGGCAAGTACGGCTCTGTACAGCAGTATTGCTGTGGGTGCAGTAGTCATTGTGTGTACCGTTGTCTTTCTGCGTCCTGTACTGGAACTTCTGGGGGCTACGGAGAGTATACTGCCTTATGCAGAAGAATATGCCCGTATTTATGTGGTGTTTTCGCTTTTTAATGTGTTTAATGTGACTATGAATAATATCGTGACAAGTGAAGGTGCAGCAAAAACAACTATGCTCACACTGCTTGCCGGGGTTGTGCTGAATATCCTTCTGGATCCTATCTTTATCTATATCCTGGATCTTGGCGTGGCCGGTGCCGCGGCCGCCACGGCTGTTTCCCAGATGCTCTCCTCTGTGGTGTATTTGAGTTATATTTTAAGAAAAAAGAGTATCTTCAGTTTCCGCGTCAAAGAATGCTGTTTTTCCCGGGAAATCATTTCTGAAATATTAAAAATCGGTATTCCCACTATGGTTTTCCAGCTTCTGACCAGTCTTTCTATCTCCCTTATCAATTTTCAGGCAAAGGAATATGGGGACTCTGTCATTGCAGGGATGGGTCCTGTTACAAGAATCATCTCCGTGGGCAGTCTCATGGTTTTTGGCTTTATCAAAGGTTTTCAACCAATTGCCGGATACAGCTATGGCGCCAAAAAATATGGACGCCTCCACCAGGCAATACGTCTTTCTGTTCTTTGGTCCACTGTTTTTTGTATCATCTATGGGGGAATTACCGCTTTGTTTTCCACAGCTCTTATCGCCTTGTTTACTAAGGGGGATTTGGAAATGATCCAAATCGGCGGCCAGGCGCTGAGAGCCAATGGCATTTCCTTTCTGCTGTTCGGATTCTACACGGTATATTCCTCCTTGTTTCTGGCACTCGGAAAAGGAAAAGAGGGATTTATCCTGGGTTCCTGCAGACAGGGTATCTGCTTTGTGCCTATTATCCTGATCCTCCCTCTCTTTACCGGTATCAATGGCATCCTCTATGCCCAGCCGGCCGCTGATGTCATCTCCGCTGTGGTAACTGTATTCATGGCACTGCGCCTTCACAGAGAACTTCACAGGATGGAAGACCATGTGACAATGCCGCTTAGCAACCATGCGGCTCACCTTGATAGAGAAATATAAAAGATATTTTAATGTGGTTGACTCCCGGCAGCTTTTATGGGATAATTAATTTAACGATGAGTTAATTAATTATAGAAGGGCAGTTTCTATGGCAAGAAAAAAAATACCGGAAAATTATGAAAAGATGAGGCAGTGTATTATACAGGCCGCAATAGAGATCATGGTAAAATGTTCCATGGCAGAATTCAGTCTGACTGATGTGGCGGAAAAACTGGGATTGACAAAGGCCGCTATCTACTGGTATTTTCCGAATAAAAATGCTTTGATGGTCCAGGCCGCCCAAAGCATTTACAATACTTATATCGGCTATATAGAAAAAATCAGCAGCAGTGATCTGAGTTCCTATGAAAAGCTGCGCAGGATCGTTCTCGGAGAGGATGACACCATACAGGCTGCCCTCATGTGTTTATTTCCCATCAAGTTTTTCCTGGAATACTATTCGGAGAATCATGTGGTAAAAAACCTTATCCAAAACGGCTATGAGAGATACAACTGCCTTATCACTGCCCTGTTGGAGGAAGGCATCCGCAGCAAAGAATTCCGTTGTGATTTGCCCCCCGAGGAGCTGGCTAAGTTTATCACAGGCGCCATCGACGGACTGGCATTCCAGAACCTGTTGGTCTCATCTGAAAAAACAGAGGTATCCAGAACCATTATATTTTCCGTACTGGACCGTATCTTAAAACCCGGCCGCCAATCATCAGGAAGAGAGGAACTTAATGACTAAGAAAAGAAATCTATGGAGTATGATACTCTCAGTCCCGTTTATTCTTGCAGTTTTAATCTGTTTCATTGTAAACTTTGCCCTGGAACAAACGTTCAGTTGGTCTGTCCTGGTGGCTGCCTCCTGCTTCTATGCATACCTGATGCTGTACACCCTGATATTCGGACAAAAGCACCGTATTCTACTCACTTACCTGGTCCTCGGTATCCTGCTGATACCCTTCCTGTACATCATAGAGTATACTGCTAATCTCTATATGACTCAGCCTATATACTGGGCAGCAAGGCTGGGAGTGCCCATAAGTCTTGCCTGGCTGGCCGCCCTTGCAGTTACCGGCCTTTTCAGGACCCTGACACATGCCAATGTTTTCCTGACGATGGGGTGCCTCATCCTTGTGTTTTACTTTGCAGAGCGTTATACCAATAACAGGATAGATGCTTTTACAGGTTCATCCCAATCCTGGAGCCTTTCGGATCACTACCCCATCCTCTATTTTGGGGCTGCCGGACTTTTTCTCCTGACCGGCATCGTCATCTCTGCGGTGAAGCGCCTCAGTCCCCATACATAACCGGGCCATCCGGAAACGAAAAAGAGAGATGACATCTGCCTGAACGAAGGCTTCCCTCAAGGAAACTCCACTCTTACGGCAATGCCATATCTCTTTTATAAGATCAATTTCCGCTCTCTTATGTTTCTCCTGATCCCCTCAGGTTCCCCATAAAAGTTTCGGTCCTGATTCCTCAGTGACAACAGCAGACAGAAATGCAGGAAACCGATCCTCTTTTTCAATCCTTATCTGAAAAATAATTCTCCTAACTGTAAGTCCCTCTTAAAGCTGCGGATCCTGGTATCCTTATCAATGTAAACCGCCTCAATACCCATAGCAGCAGCCCAGTCGCCCATCTGCTCAGACGTGATATCATAGGAAAAGGCAGTATGATGTGCTCCTCCGGCCAGTATCCAGGCTTCCGCACCGGTAGCCAGATCCGGCTGCGGTGTCCAGAATGCTGTAGCTACAGGCAGTTTAGGCATAGGCTTTTCCGTCTTCTTACAGTCCACATCATTGATGATCAGGCGGAATCTGTTCCCCAGATCGATTAGAGAAGCAGCAATGGCCGGACCGGTTTTCGCTGTAAATACAAGACGTGCCGGATCTTCTCTGTCTCCCATGCTAAGGGGATTTACCTTAATGCTGATGGGGCCGTCAGAAATAGTCGGGCACACTTCCAGCATATGAGCCTGCAGTATTCCTTCCTTGCCCGGTACCAGATTATATGTATAATCCTCCATAAAGGAAGTACCTTTTGCCCCTTTCATTCCTGCTGTCATGATCTTCATCAGACGTACCATGGCGGCTGTCTTCCAGTCACCTTCGCCGCCGAATCCATATCCTTTTTCCATCAGTCTCTGGATAGCCAGTCCCGGCAACTGTTTCAGGGAACCTAAATCTCCGAAATGAGTCACGATCGCCTGATAGTTCTTCTCTTCTAAAAATCTCTCGAATCCGATCTCAATCTGTGCCTGTACTGCCACATGGCGTTTGAATTCCTCCGGGTCTCTTCCCTCCAGAAGAATCTCATATTTGTCGTAATACTCTTCCACAAGAGCGTCTGTATCACCCTTTGACACAGAACCCACTGCCTCTGCGATCTCATTTACAGGGTATGCGTCAATCTCCCAGCCGAACTTGATCTGAGCCTCTACCTTATCTCCCTCTGTCACAGCTACATTTCTCATGTTGTCTGCAATTCTCATAACACGGATATGGCTGCTCTCCATAATTCCCACTGCTGTGCGCATCCAGGACGCAATCTTTTCCTGTACTTTTCTGTCGCTCCAGTGGCCCACTGTCACTTTGCGCTCAATACCCATGCGGGATACGATATGACCATACTCTCTGTCACCATGGGCAGACTGATTTTCATTCATAAAGTCCATGTCAATGGTATCGTACGGAATCTCCTGATTGAACTGGGTGTGCAGATGCATCAGCGGCTTTCTGTACTCCTGCAGTCCCAGGATCCAGGATTTGGCCGGTGAGAAGGTGTGCATCCATGTGATAACACCTGCACATTCCTCATCCTGATTTGCCTCATTAAAGGTCTTTCTGATCACTTCATTTGTGATCAGGGTTGGTTTCAGTACCACTTCATAAGGGAGTACCCCTGATTTATTTAATTCTTCTACAATGATCCTGGAATGTTCCGCTACTTTTTTGAGACACTCATCTCCGTACAGATCCTGGGAACCTGTTGCAAACCAAAACTTATAATTTCTGCCTGTCTTCATTAAACTCACCCTCCTGTTAGGTTTTATCTTTCTTCCATCATAAAACTTGTACGGTTATCTTTACAAGTTGTATTCACAGAAAGGATACAAGTTTTTCAGTTGATGTTTTTGGCCGCATCCATCTCTCCGGGGAGGAAAAACCATCCTCAAAGTTTTCAAATTCCTCATTTACATCTATCAGGGAACTGATATAACAGCGGATCCTGTTGCTTCCCCCTCCTGCTTCCTTGAACAGACGGGTGATACGCTCCGCCACACAGAAGCAGTTTTCCTGAGTGATTCCCGGAAGCATGATAAGGAACTGACAGGAGCTGTACCTGGTGTACAGGTCCCCCCGGCGCAGGGACAGCTTGATGGCGGTCTGGAACTTTTCCGCTGCCTTGCTTATCTTATCTTCTTTTTCCATGGGAATGCCTGAACTGTCGGTCAGTGTGCACAGCATCAGGAACACGGACATTCCTGTCCTCTCTGTCATGCGCGTGATGATCCTGTAAGTATCAATAAAACTGGGCAGGGAGCAGAAATAAGCCCCTTTCCCTTTTGTCTTCTCTCTCAGATCCCTGCGGATTTCCCACATATCCGAGGGGACACCCTGTATCTGGCTGCTCATAGAATGAAAGCGCTCCAGCATTTTCTCTGAAGGCTTCAAACCAAACTCGTTAAAATACAGAGATGCAGTCTCCTCATAGACTTTCAGTGCCTCCTTGTGACGATTCAGAGCCAGCAGACTGTCGATCCGCCAGAGCTGCCATTCCTCATAGGGATATATGGACGCGGCGCGGGTGCTGATATGGAGTATATCCTCATATTCCCTGCGCTCCTTCAGAATGGAAAACAACTCGCGCATACAGTCAAAGTACAGATCCCTGTACTTTACACCTGCTATTACAGACCAGGCCTCTGCTGCTCCCGGAGGAAGAAACTCCCCTTTGTACAGACTGCAGGCCTCTTTCAAAAGCTCTTCCTTCTTCTCACCGTTTTCCATGCGGGCTTCCTCAATGGCTGCCTCCATCTGATGAATATCCACAACTGCTTTTATCTTCTCATCCCATCTGCAGATTCCCTTTTGCACCGTTATGTATGAGCCATCCGGCATACCAGCCTTTTTCAGTTGTCTGCGCAGTCTAAAAATTGTATTGTTCAGACTGCTATTTCCGTTTTCCACAGTATCTTTGCCGTAAAGTGCGTCGATCAGTTCAGCCTTGTCTATCCCATCCTTTAAGTGAAGCATGAGAAGCTGGAACAGTTGTACAAATTTTGCCGGGCTTTTTCTGTCAAAGACCACTGCTGCCCCCTCATAAGAAATAGAAAAACCGCCCAACATTCTTACCCTCATAATACCGGTATTTTTTTCTCTCTCCATCTTTTTATATCTCCTGCAATCCGAGTACCGTTAAAAAAGGCCGCCCTTCATCCAGGACGGCCTCTCTTTTTCATATCTGCTCTCTTTTTCCTTAAATGTTCAATATTTATTTGTTGCTCAAATATTCCTCGATGCTTTTCATAGCTTCGACTTCGTCTTCGCCTTCAACTGATACAGTCACGCTCTCACCAGCGTCTAATCCCAAACTCATCATACCCATGATGCTCTTTGCATTTACCTTCTTTTCCTGACTCTCCAGATAGATATTGCTGGCATACTGGCTAGCTACCTGCACGAGTAATGCAATCGGTCTTGCTTCCAAGCCGTTTGAAATACCGATGGTAATTGGTTTACTGATCATATCTGTTCCTCCTTGTTCCCTCTGAGCTCTTCTGCTATGCTGCCGATCCTACGCAGTCTGTGATTGACCCCTGACTTTCCCACTGGCGGTGTTAAAAACATGCCAAGTTCTTTCAATGAGGCCTGTGGATATTCTAACCTTATCCGTGCTATCTCTTCCAGATTGTCCGGAAGTCTTTCCAATCCAATGGTGTCACGGATAAAAGCTATATCTTCCGTTTGTTTTACTGCAGCATTTACAGTCTTGTTAATATTCGCCGTTTCGCAGTTAACCTTGCGGTTCACGCTGTTGCGCATTTCTTTCAGAATCCTGACATTCTCAAGATTCATCAAAGATACATTTGCCCCCATAAGGCCTAAAATTTCTACGATCTGCGCGCCTTCTTTTACATAAACAACCTCATGCTTCTTGCGGCTTACAACTTTTGCATCTACCTCAAAGGACTGCACCAGTTCCTGAAGCTGCTGAGCTTTTGACAGTGTGGAACATACGATTTCAAAATGATAAAATTTCTCTGGGGCACTGATAGAACCAGCACATATAAATGCACCCCTCAGGAAAGCCCTCCTGCAGCAATTCTTCTGAATAATCAGAGGATTCACAAGAGCGGCACAGGGCATTGGCTGCCTGTCTGCTGTCAGATACTTCGCTGCCTGCAAAATTCTCACTGTATCTTCCTGACCTCGTACTTCAATCACAAATCTGTTGTTTCTTTTTATTAAACGTTTATCTATAGAAATTTCTTTATCTATTTTAAATGTTTTTTGCAATAAAGTAAAGCACTTTCTTATAACACTTTCATTTTCTGTAGAAAAACAGAGAAACGGCTGGCCTTCCTCTGTCCTCTGTATCTCACCGCAAAAGCTGAAAATGGCTGAAAGCTCTGCTATCTGGCAATGCCTGGCAGGGCTGATACAGCGCTCCAGCTCCTGCTTTACGCTTCCGGAGAATGACATTTCTTCGCATCCTTTTCTATATCTCTATGTTCGATCCGTATCCCGTATTCTTCTGACTTTTTCAGCCGTCTGTATAGTTCATTGGCCAGAGTCACACTGCGGTGTTTGCCGCCGGTACATCCGATGGAAACCACAAGCTGGGATTTGCCTTCGGATATGTAGTTCGGGATCAGGAAACGCAGCATATCCTCCAGTTTATCGGAAAACTCCTGTGCCAGATCAAAGCCCATCACATAGTCACTGACCGGTTTATCATTGCCGCTTAAAAAACGCATTCCTTCTATATAATATGGGTTTGGCAGAAACCTCACATCAAAAACCAGATCAGAATCACCGGGGATTCCGTACTTGAACCCAAAGGAGAGAACTGTGATCATCAAGTTCTTAAACTTCTGGTTCTCCACAAAAATCTTTTCCAGCTCTTCCTTCAGCTCTCTGGTGAGAAGCTGGCTGGTATCCAGGATATAATCCGAAAATTCACGCAGAAAAGCCAGTCTGCTCCGTTCCAGCTTGATCCCCTCATCTACCCTTCCATTGCCGGAAAGAGGATGAGAGCGCCGTGTCTCCTTGTAGCGCTTTACCAGAGTCTTGTCATCCGCATCTAAAAACAGGATCTCCGGCTGGAATCCCGGCAGCCGCAGCCTCTCCAGAACCTGCTCCAGTTCACTTAAAGCCTTGCCGCTTCTGATATCCACACCTACAGCCACACGCTCTATCTCTCCTGAACTTCCGTCCTTTACCAGTTGAGCAAACTTTTCTATCAGGAGTATCGGGAGGTTATCCACACAAAAATATTCCATGTCTTCCAACATCTTCAGGGCCGTACTCTTACCGGCACCTGACATTCCCGTCACAATTACAAAACGCATATAGAATCCTCTCTGCCTGTGTCAGAACTCACCCAGGAATTTCACTTCCGGCTCAAGTGTGACGCCGAATTTCTCCCTGACTCTCTTCTGCACTTCCTCTATCAGGTTCTTCACATCCTCCGCCGTGGCATCTCCGGTATTGACAACAAAACCGCAGTGCTTCTCTGAAATCTGCGCTCCGCCTACCCGAAAACCGCGAAGGCCCGTATCCATGATCAGTTTACCTGCAAAATATCCTTCCGGCCGCTTGAACGTACTGCCTGCGCTTGGCATATCCAAGGGCTGCTTGCTGGTGCGCCTCTCTTTAAAATCATCCATCTGTTCCTTGATATGGGATGCCTCGCCTTTTTTCAGCCTGATCACTGCCTCCAGCACAATATAACCTTTTTCTTTTACAATACTTGTCCGGTATCCCAGATTCAGTTCGTCCCGCTTCAGGCATATTACATTGCCTTCCGCGTCCATGACAGTGACTTCCTCCAGAACATCCTTCATCTCTCCCCCGTAAGCGCCTGCGTTCATGACCACAGCGCCTCCTAAGGTTCCCGGAATACCACTGGCAAAGGCAAACCCGGCCAAACTGTTATCCAGGGCTACCACTGCGATCTTAGAGAGGAGCGCTCCCGCTTTTGCCCGAATAACATGGGCATCCACCTCTATATCACTCATATTCTTCCAGAGCTGAATAACAACACCTTGATATCCTTTATCGCTCACCAGCAGATTGCTGCCATTGCCTAAAATGAAAAACGGCAGATTCTCTCTCTTGCAGATATGTAAAATCTTCCGCAGTTCATCCACGCTGTGAGGGCGCAGGTAATATTCCGCAGGTCCTCCGATGCGGAATGTGGTATGCTTCTTCATTGGTTCATAGACATTGACATTGTCACTGCCCAGACACTGACAAAACTCATTTTCTATTTTTTTATTCACTCTCTTACCTCTTGCTTTGATCATATTATATAAATCTTAAGTAACTGTCAGATACTTTGACAGTTACGAGCAAAAACAGTTTCAGACAGAAATTTTATTTTCTGTCTGTCTTCTGTCTCATCCCGATTAAATCTTTTACTACCTCTCCGGCGATCATCAGCCCGGCAACTCCGGGAACAAAGGAAATGCTGGAGGGCACAGGCCTGCCTGTTGACGGCCTGGTCTCTTCCGTCTGCACCTTTTCTTCTTTCAGGCCCATCCGGCGTTTTTTTTCTTTGGGCGCTATTTCCGTGGAAAAAAGCACCTTAACCTTTTTTATTTTTCTCTTTTTCAGTTCTGTGCGCATGACCTTTGCCAGAGGGCACACACTGGTTTTCGCAATATCCGCAATTTGAAAGCAGGACGGATCCAGTTTATTACCGGTTCCCATACAGGATATGACCGGCTTATTGCAGGCTTTTGCCTTCTCAATGAGAAGGATCTTGGCAGAGACAGTGTCCACTGCGTCCACTATATAGTCATAGCCGGAAAAGTCAAATAAACTGGCTGTCTCAGCCGAAAAAAAAGTCTCATAGGTGTGAACCACTGCATCCTCATTGATATCGGCAATACGCTCTTTGGCAACCTGTACTTTTTTCCTTCCGATAGTAGAACGAAGCGCTACCAGTTGTCTGTTCAGGTTCGTCACTGCAACCTCATCGTGGTCAACCAGAATCAGGTTTCCCACACCGGCTCTCGCCAGAGCCTCCACCACATAGGACCCCACGCCGCCCAGGCCAAACACTGCGACCTTGGAATCGGCAAGAATCTCCAGCCCCTCTTTTCCAATTAATCCTTCCGAACGGGAAAATGCATGCAGCATACTTGCGGTTCCTCCTAAGTAAAAACTATTTAAGAATAACGGCTCGCTTCACGGGCTCGCTATTCTTTATTGTAACGCCTTGACTAAAAGTCAAGCCGTATCGAATAACGGCTCGCTTCACGGGCTCGCCGTTATTCTTCATTATACTATTAATTCTATCAATTGTATAGAACTAGTTTTTCATCTTTGGCTTAAAAATAATGCTGGCCAGATAGGCGAAGATCAGGGCTGCGGAGATTCCTACGGCACTGGAGGTAAAGCCTCCCATGAAGATTCCTATGAATCCCTGCTCTCCGATGGCCTTTTTTACACCTTTCCAGAGAAGGTTGCCGAATCCCAGAAGGGGAACACTGGCACCTGCACCTGCAAAATCCATGAGTTTTTCATAAATCCCCACTGAACCCAGCACAGCTCCGGTACATACCAGAATTACCATGACACGGCCCGGCAGCAGTTTCGTCTTGTCTAAAAGTATCTGAACCAGAGCACAGATCAGTCCTCCGACCCAAAATGCATTGATATAATCCATATTTACTGCCTCCTGTTATCCTCTTTAACAATGCTCCACATAACTGTTCAGTCCCTTCACAGTTACAGGCAAAAATCCATTTAGAATCACCTTCGGCGATGGGATTTTTGCTTGCTGCGGAATGTTTTTTTACGGTCAGCGCAGTAATTGCGCAGACCTACTTTAACAATGCTCCACAACAACAGCCTGGGCGATTCCAGGCACACTTTGCCCCTCATTGTAGCTGACCTTTGACAAGAGTGCTCCTGTAGGGACAAAAAGAACGCGTTTCCACTCTCCCTTCTCAATCTTCGGAAGGATATAGGAAGCAAAAGTCACTGCTGAACAGCCGCAGCCGCTTCCGCCTGCGTGTGTGTCCTGGGACTCCTTGTCGTAGATTTCAATACCGCAGTCCATGTGCTGTTTTTCAATATCAAATCCTTTTTCCTTCAGCATGTCAAAGAGGATATGCTGCCCGATCTCACCAAGATCACCTGTGATGATCCTGTCGTAGTCCTCAGGCATACGGTTAAAGTCCATCATATTCTGGTAGATGGTATCACAGGCCGCAGGTGCCATACATGCCCCCATGTTCAGGGAATCCTTGAGTCCGAAATCAATGATCTTCCCTGTGGTAATACCTGTGATCCTGGCCTTTCCGCCGTTTGTGCCCAATACACAGGCCCCGCTTCCCGTCACAGTCCAGGTGGCGGACAGGGGACGCTGGTTTCCGTATCCCAGAGGAAAACGGAACTCTTTCTCCGCGCTGCCGAAATGACTGGAGGTGACTGCCACCACATAGTCGCCATATCCCGCGGCTACGGCCATGGAGGACAGTGAAAGCGCTTCACCCATGGTGGCACAGGCTCCGTACAGACCATACACAGGGGTGTCAAACCCCAATATGCCAAAAGAAGAAGCAATGGTCTGTGCCAGAAGGTCACCTACATAAATGGTACGTATCTGCCACTTCTCCAGTTCTGCCTTTCCGATCGCCATGCTGACTGCCTCTTTTTGAAGAACGCTCTCCGCCTCCTCCCAGGACTGGCATCCGAACATGCCGTCCTCTTTGCCTACCACATCAAAATATTTTCCGAGAGGGCCTTCCCCCTCCTTTTTTCCCACAATGGAGGCTCCGCTTAGAATATGAACTGCGTGTTCAAACTGGATGCTCTGTTTCCCCACTGTCTGTTTTCTCACTTCTGTCATCCCACCATCCCCCATAATTTCAGAACATAATAGACAGCACCCAAAACCGCAGAGGTCAGAATACCATAAAGGATCACCGGACCTGCTATGATAAAGATTTTACAGCCGATTCCGAACACCTGTCCCTCTTTCTGATATTCAATAGCCGGCGCCGCCACAGAATTGGCAAAGCCTGTGATCGGCACTAATGTACCGGCACCGCCCCATTTCGCGATCTTAGGATAAATATTTAATCCTGTAAAAAGTACGCTCAAGAACACCAGGATCAGGGAAGTCCAACCTCCGCTGATCTCCTTGTCCAGTCCCTGGCTCATACAGAAATTCATGATTCCCTGACCCAGCACACAGATCGCGCCGCCGCAAATAAAAGCACGGCACATGTTTTTAAACAGACTGTGGGTGGGTGTCACCTGTTTGACGTATTTTTCGTATTCTTTGGCCTTTTTCTGTTTTTCCTGCTCCGCCGCAGTTGCCATAACTCTCACCATCCTTTTTTCTGCTTCCATATCGAAAAGCTTTCTGATAGTATGAGATTGTTATGGAAAAAATATGTGCGGGAAAAAATTATTCAAAAAGAGAGGCAAGTCCGCGTATGTGCAGATTTGCCTCATCTGTAGGATTGTCAGCGCCTGTCGTTGTACTGCTCAAATCCCTCTTCGATCTCTTTTAAAATTTTTGCATATCTCAGAAGTTCCTTCTGAACCTCTGCTTTGTCTTCACGCTCCTGCTTATAGCATACCCTGTGCTCCATACTGGCCCAGAAGTCCATTCCGATGGTTCTGATCTGTACCTCAACGGGATAGTATTCCGTGCTGTCAATGGTGCAGACCTGAATGCCCAGAACCATGTGATAGCTCCGGTATCCGTTCTTTTTCGGATTGGCAATGTAGTCTTTTTCTTTGATCAATATGAGATCATTTTGCTTTTTAAGCTGCTCGGCAAGCAGTTCCACATCTCTCTCAAAATAACAGATTACCCTGGCACCTGCAATATCCTGAAGGTTCTCCTTGGCATTTGTAAAACTGGCGCTGAGTTCCATGCGCTCCAGCTTCTCCTCAATACTCTGTTTCTGCTTGATTCTGGACTGGATATTGTGAATCGGATGGGACGCACTGCCATACATGGAATGGTTCAGCACATCCAGCCTGGCCTTTAAAAGGTTAAGCGCATCCTGATAGGGAACAATTAAATCATAGTATTGTTCATTAGTCATATACCGTCCTCCTTTATGGACAGACCATCCCCCTGTCTGCCCGCTCCTTCTACTATAACATAAACCGGCAGATCCATAAATAAAGACGGGCTGAACTTTTTCTAAAAGGCTTATAAACTGTTATTGTTCCCAGCCGGTTTGTCACTGCATAAAAGATTTACCGGATATCATACACACTGCGGAGTCTGAGTGTGTCCGCATTTCCGGATAGGATTTCCACTTCCTTCGTGTCACCATTCAGATCAAAATAATTGTCTGAGAGGACAAGATCCTCCTCTTCATTGAGGATTTCCACACTTTTCGCATAGGCAGAGGCTGAAACCCTGATAATATTTCCCTCTTTTTCCCAAGTGATATGGGGATCCTCATACCTGAAATACTTTGGATAAGAGAATATGACTGTTCCCTCTGACAAAACCTTTGCTCTGCCTTTCTTTCCCGGCATCTCATGGTCCGCTTCTATGGCCTGGAAGCTGACGTATTCCTGAAAGACATCCACCTTAGGAAACTCTGTCTTGTCCAGCCAAACAGAAGTGAGGGCAGGCACTGTGATCACCTGATTTTCCCTGCGCAGTACCCTTGCCTTCCTGTCACGAAGCTGCCAGCACACCCTTATTTGTCTGTCTTTTAAGGTTTCATTTGTCACATTCAGATGGATAGATTTTTCAAATGTAAAATGCTGCCTGTTCATATTGGCCTCCCGGGTCATCCATCCCTCTTCCTGACAGGAGATCATCACCGGGGCAAAAAAGCGTTTCGCATAATAATGGAGTGCTTTCCATCTGCCGCCGTAATCGATAGAGGACCAGGACACCACAGGCCAGCAGTCATTTAACTGCCAGTACACAGCCCCCATACATCTTCCCCTGTTTCTCCTGAAATGCTCCACCCCATAGCGGATGGCATCTGCCTGCAGAAGCTGTGACGCATATAGAAGTGTGGTAAATTCCGTTGGATAGCGGTAGGTCTGCTGAAGATAGTTCATGATCTTTCCGTTAGCCCCGTAATTTCTCTGGTGTTTCTCCATCACATAGGAGAAGATATTAAAGTCGTCCGGGTCATCCGTAATCTGTTCCAGGGTCTTTTTAAATGGAAATGCCTGAAACCCGAATTCAGAAGCATAGCGGAAAAAATGCTTCCTGTACTCAGAAAAAGGACGGTTTCCGTGCCAGACCTTCCAGTAATGCACATCTCCTCTGTCAGGATCATTGGGATTGTCAAAAGAACCTCCTGATGAGGGACTGGCAGGCCAGTAAAAGGTCTGCGGGTCGTATTTTGCCAAAACCTCAGGAATGATGCGCTCATACATGAACAGGTAATCCCTCACCTCCGAGGGTTTTGTCACCCAGCATCTCTCATCCACAAACATCTCCATCTCATTATTGCCGCACCACAGACCAAGGGATGCGTGATGCCGGATCCTTTTTATATTGTCCGCAAATTCCCTGCGGATATTAGCCTCAAACTCAGGCGTCAGTTCATACACGGAGCAGGCAAACATAAAGTCCTGCCATACCAGAAATCCCATCTCATCACACAGATCGTAAAACCAGTCCTCCGGATAACAGCCTCCGCCCCAGACGCGGATCACATTAAAATTGGCCTCCCGGCAGGCTTCCAGCAGCTTTCTTGTCTTTTCCCTGCCGGTCCTTCCCAGAAGGTGATCCTCGGGAATGTAATCCGCTCCCATGGCAAATATACATCTTCCGTTTAATTCATGGGCAAAGCTCTCTCCCCACTTATCTTTCTCCCGGTGCATCGTCACCTGCCGCAGGCCTATCTTCTTTTCCCAGACATCTAACACCCTCCCCTGACAGAACAGTGTAACCTGCACATCATAGAGGGGCTGACCGCCCAGGTTGTTGACCCACCACAGTTTCGGGCTTTCAATGACCAGCTCTTTTGGGGAATTATCCAGTGTCCAGGTTCTGCCGCCCGGTTCTGTGATCCTGACTGTGTATGTGAATTCAGACCATTGAGGCTCTACCTGAAAAGAAAGGCGGACCCTTCCCTCTGTGTGGCTCTGCTGTATGTATACGCTGTCAATCCTGGCTTCACGGATACCCAGAAGGGAAACCTGACGGAATATACCTGCGTCGGGAAGGTGTGCGCCCCAGTCCCAGCCAAACATATAGTGGGCTTTTCTGAGATGCATAAAGCCCTCATAAGTGTCGTCATTTCCAATGTTTCCATATTTTTTATAGGCTTCGGCAATGTATTTCAGAGGAGAACGGAATATGATCCGCATCTCATTTTCCCCTTCATGCAGGATATCCTTCACATCGAATTCCCAGATCCGGTGCATATTAAATGCTTTTCCTGCATGTATTTGGTTTACATAAATATCAGCAAGGGTGTCCAGTCCGTCAAAGTGAAGGACAACTCTCTGGTTATCCAGCATTCCCGGAAGTAATGTAAAACGGCATTGGTATTCATAATCTTTTTCCATAAGCGCACAGATGCGGTCCTCATTATCTTTCCAGAATGGGTCATCTATCCGTCCGTTCCTGAGCAGGTCCGTATAGACCGTGCCCGGCACTTGGGCATCTATCCATGCGGTATCACCCAGACAACGCATCTGCCAGGCTGTTTCCTCTTGTATATGCACCTGTTCCTGACTCTGCCCGAAAGCTGTGTCCCGCTGCGGGGTGCCGCTGCAGGTATTTAAACTCTGTATTTTCATTATCTGCTCCTTCTATACTAAAATATTGGTATATTTCGTCTTCCTTTAAAATAAGCGCCCTGCTCAATGTAAGCGGGCGCTTTTTTTCTTTTCTGTCATGTCTTCAGATCATTTATCTGCCTTTGGGTACTCTGTGCAGAGGAGGCGGTACGGCTGTTCATCCTCCTCGATCTCAGGGAATCTTCCGATCGGCTCATAGAAACGGTTGTCGTTTTCATCGTCATTACACATGGAGACTTCACCTAAAAGCACAGCCCCGGTTCCCGGCTCCAGTTCAAAATCATGGTACATAAAAGGATAAACTGTTATGCTCTCACCGGGCTGCAGCTTCACCTGTGTTCCTGCGGGAACCGTAAATTCCCTGCCGTCGCAGTTTACCGTCACATCCGTATCCGCAAACTGGCCGTCCTCTGTGGAGTTGTAGACACGGATCAGCACATTGCCGCCGCCTCTGTTGATAATGTCCTCCATCTTATCCCAGTGAAAATGCATAGGCGCCATCTGGCCTTCTTTGATATAGAGAAGCTTTTCCGCATATGTCTTTGTGTATTTGTCATTCTTCAAGTTGCCGTTTCGCAGTGTAATCAGGGAAAAACCAACCTCATCGAATTTCCCCAGACCATAATCCGTAATGTCCCATCCCAACATGTTATCCCGGATCTCATCGTACTCATGGCCTTTCTGCTCCCAATCCTCCGGTGTAAAACTGCAGAATGGAGGAAGGGCAAAACAGTGTTTCCGGATCATGGCTTCCATTTCTTTTAAAGCCGCATTAATCTTAGATCTTTTCATGGTTCTGCTTGGTCCTTTCTGGTCCCTGCGCTTCTGCCGGCCTTGTTACGGCACAGGCAGGCAGCGCGGGGTATGGCTGTTTTTATTTTGTAGCTTTCCACTCGTCAATCTGTTTCTGCATCTCATCGATGACATCCTGGACGCCTGTTGCCTCCAGTTTTTCCTGAAGCTTCGGCAGATACTCGTCAGGGTCCACGCTTCCTGTATACAGGGATTTTCCAAACTCATCCAGCACGTTTCTGAAGCCTGCCACCTGGGTACTCACCGGTTCCAGATTAAAGTCAAATCCGAAGGAAGGGGCTTCTTTGGATGCATCGTTGAATTCTTTGAACGTATCCCATTTATCAAGGGGTTCGTTTTCCAGAACGTATGTGTTGAATAATCCGCCCTGTACCCAATATGGCACTGCATAGTCTTTCTTTGTGACCGGATCCAGTTTTACTTTTATGTCGTAAATGTAATCTTTGCCCTCTGCTGCTGCCTTTTCCTCTGCTGTAGGTTCAGCCTTTGTCCAATGAACGCCTTCAATACCGTAATTCAAAAGGTTTCTCAAATATTCATCTGTATTGACCAGATTCAGGAATTCCATTGCCTTTTCCGGATGCGCGGAGTTTTTATTGATAGCTGTCATAGCGCCGCGGGCGGATGCATTGGTGATCTGAGTCTCCATGATAGGACTGGAAACCACTTCATACCCTAAGTCCTTGCCCCAGATCAGATCCGCGTAAGGCTGTCCGTCGCCTTTTGTCACAAAACGTTTGATAGACTTGTCGTCTGTTGCTGTTGCGGCATCTTTATTGATATAGCCGGCCTCATAATATTTTCTCATGGTTTTCAGAGTGGATTTCATCCTGTCTGTCTCAAACACATTTTTAACGGTCAGGGTGTCATCGCCGTATTCAATACCGATAGGATCCTGGATCTTATCCATATAGGTAGGAGCTGAGTAATCTTTTGTAAGATAGAACGGAACCACCTCCGGTTCATTCTCCTTGATCACCTTAAGCCAGGGTTCCAGATCCTCAAGTGTCTGGATCTCCTCATAGGGAATGTTGTATTTGTCCACATACTCTTTTGTGAATACCCATGTAGGGCAGCTTCCGATCTCTTTTTCACTGGGCACGCCGTATGTCACCCCGCCTACCTTTGCCGCTTCCCAGAAGCGTTCATCAATGGCGTCATACATGTCTTTGCCTTCTTCCTTCAGAAGGTCATCCAGTTCCAGAAAAGCGCCTTTGTTGGCATTCTGAAGGTAATCATTTGACCAGGAACAGGTAAAGCACATATCCCATTCGTCTCCTGTGTTGATGACAACCTGCATTTTCTGGTTGTAATCACCCCAAGCCACATTGTTTACTTTGATCTTTACGCCGATTTTTTCTTCTGTGTATTCGTTTACCTTTTTGATAACGTCAGGCTCGTCTTTTTGCGCATCGCCTACCTGATACCAGACAAGTTCAACAACTTCCTCTCCCTTTTCATTTGTCTCTGCCTTCTTGCCGCAGCCGGACAGCATTCCCGCAGTCATTGCCGCTGCCAGGGAAACTGCCAGGGCGCGTTTTACAGTTCTATATTTCATTTTATTCTCCTCCTCAAATATTTCACTTTTATGGTTTCTTACAATCCTTACTCTTTCACTGCGCCGATGGTCAGACCATTTACAAAATACCGCTGGAAGAACGGGTACGCAAAGATGATCGGCAGCGTTGAGATAACAACGATCGCCATCTTAATGGTCTCTTTCGGCATGTTCTGTGCTATCTGAAGTCCATTGACACCCATCATGGCCTTGTTGCTCGCCAGCCAGTCAATGGAGCTTTCTATCTTGATCAGCAGATACTGAAGTGGTATGAGATTCTGGCTGTCTATGTACATCATAGCATTAAACCAGTCATTCCAGTAGCCCAATGTAAGGAAAAGTCCGATGGTCGCCAGTCCCGGCATAGCCATGGGGATAACGATCTTGAAAAACAGCCTCCACTCAGAAGCGCCGTCAATCTTGGCTGATTCCACTACAGAATCCGGTATGGTGGTCTTAAAGAAGGTTCTGAGTACAATGACATTAAAGGTATTCAGACACAGGGGCAGGATAAGGGCCCATATGGTATCCTTCAGCATCAACACCTTTGTTACGACCAGGTAATTGGCAACCATACCGCCGGAAAACAGCATGGGTATGGTGATCACTGTGGTAAAAAATTTCTTGAATGCATAGGTTTTTCTGGACAGCGCATAGGCATAGGTACCGGTAAGGAACAGACCGATAATAGTTCCTGCAACTGTGACCAGAATGGTGACGCCGTAGCTGCGCAGAATGTTTTCCCCGGCGCTTACAATATAATGATAAGCATAGAGGCTGAGTTTCTCCGGTACAAACTGGTAACCGTTTATAGCCAGAGTCTGCTCATCTGTCAGTGAAATGATAATGACAAAGATAAAGGGCAGAATACTAATCAGTGACATGACTGTCAAAACAGCGTTCAGGACCACGTTTGTGGTCTTTTTGATCTTGTTGTATTCACAGGTCTCAGCTTCTATCTTCTCTATCATTTTTGCTTTTTTACGTTCTTCTCTTTTTGAAGACATTCTCCTTACCTCCTTCCTAGAACAATGCGTTCTCACTGTCAACTCTGGCCACCAGCTTGTTGGCGATCATGATAAGTATAAATCCTACCGTTGACTGGAACAGTGCTGCCGCGGAACTCATTCCCAGCTCACCATTTGTCTTCAGTGCACGGAAGATATAAGTGTCAAGTACATTGGTAACCGGATACAACGGACCGGAATCCTGTGGAAGCTGGTAGAACAGGCCGAAATCTGATTTGAAGATTCCTCCTACTGCCATGATCAGCAGTATGGTGATGACCGGTTTTAAAAGCGGCAGGGTAATGTACTTGATCTGCTGCCATTTACTTGCTCCGTCAAGGACTGCTGCCTCATAATATGTTTTGTTGATGCCGCAGATGGATGCCAGATATACGACAGTGTTGTAGCCGATGCCTTTCCACTGACTCATGAAGATGATAATGAAGGGCCACATGGATTTCTCCGTATACCAGGAAATCCCGTCAATCCCAAAGTATGCAAGTACAGAGTTAAAATAACCTTTTTCCGGGTTTAAGAATGCGAATATACAGTAGCTGACAACTACCCAGGACAGGAAGTAGGGCAGAAACATGGAGCTTTGATAGATTTTAGCCATGCCCTTGTTGCGGAGTTCATTTAGCATTAATGCCACAATAACCGGGAGCACGACACCAAGAATGATGAATGCAGCATTGTATAAAACCGTGTTTCTCAAAATGATCCATGCGTCACCGCTGGAAAACAAAAACTTAAAGTTGTCAAAGCCTACGAATTCACTGGTCAGCAGGCTTGTGAAAAAATTACTGCCTGTCAAACGGAATTTCTTGAAAGCTACCAGGATACCGAACAGCGGCAAATACGCAAATAGGAAAAACCACGCGGTTCCCGGAAGGCTCAGCAGCAACAGTTCTTTGTTTGTTTTGACACGGGTGAAGAAGCCTATCTTTTCTTTTTTCTTCTTCTGTTTCAATTGAATACCTCCCTCTCATCCCGTCAAAATCCCTGCCGGCCGGGGGTTTTGGCGTTCTGTTTTGTATATATTTACTATACATGGAAGATAGGGGAAATTATAGTTGAGAAATTGTAGGTTTTCTGGATGAATTCTAGACAAAGGAGTGGAAAAATTAGTGTCAACTGGAGAAATTCTAGCAGGCCATAAAGTTCTAACAGTTCAGCCTTCCACTGTCCCGCGAGGTGTTGTCTTGCCTTTGCAAGGCAATCCCGAGGCAGCCACATGCCAGACTGCGGTTTTTGCAGTCTGTGTGTATGCTTTTGTTACTAAGAAGCCGAAAGACTGAATAGTAACATATAGTTTGAAATTAATAAAATACAGACAGGTTCCATGCCATATTCATAATTTTAATGGAATTTTAATAGAATTTGTTTTGACAGGCGAACGACGGGCATTCGCCTGCAGATATTTTGATTTGTTTAGAATTGATATAACATTGAACAGTTTTGCGTATTTACTGTGCTGACCATATTAAATGCCGTATTCCTGATACAGCTTTTCAAGCAGATTGGGATTCGAGGCTGCTTCTATGAATTCCTTTTCTCTGCCCTCCCCGGACAGCTTAAAGGCTAGCTCTTTAAGTCGATTTTTCTCAATTTCCCTGCCTTTCAACTCCCGTTTTTTCAGCAGTTCTTCCATCTGCATATACCTCACCCCCAAATTCCGATTTTTCTTCATTTCTTTGATTTTGCTGTGGATCTCCTGAATGGTTTCATTCTCTGACTCTGCCGCGCATGTATCTGTACTGTTTTCTATGTACTTCAGTAAATAGATAAGTTTTTCGGAAACGCTCTCCTGATTTTTCCCTTTGGTGTTCAGAAAAACCTTCCCCCGGCTTCAGGGATGTGATATCCATCTCTCCCTGATAATAGCAGCTTCGTTTTGCAAGATTATGCTCATCTTCATTCTGCATCTCTATATTGTACTCTACCTGTACTTCGTCGCTTGCATATATATCCAGTCTCACACTTCTGAAATCAGAGCTGTACAAAATCGTATGCTCTGCATGGACTCTTACTTTTGTGATCGGACGACCGAGTATTGTCTCCAGTATCAGACGACATATTGCCTCATCTTCCAGCGCTGCTGCAAATAAAAACGGATCACATAGATCCAGTTCCTCAAATTTCTTCCTTGCCATGTGATTCCTCCTGAGAGAATATGACACGGAAGATACCTGTCTGTAATATGATTATAGCCTGGGAACTTTAAAAAAGCAACTCTATTCTTTGCAAATATCCATTTAACTTTACTTGCCAGTTACTATTTTTCCCGGGCACAGCGGGCACCTGGTGAAAAGGCGGCAAGATTCCCTGCCTTTTAGAAGATTTCCACCCGGACTTTGCAGTCAGTGAAATTAAAACGGAAGCGCACCGCAGCATTGTCTTTCTCCACCGTAAAGGTTCCCTTATTGGAACTTCCGCTTCTGGGATATCCGTCGCCGCAGTAGGTAGCCGACAGTGTTCCATAAGTGGAGACCGCAAAATCATATGTACCTCCATAGGGAATCAGCACGCTCAGTGTGTATGTATTATTTCCTATATAATACATCCTGGTCACTTCACTGTTGGAATCATTTTTCACAGCTCCCACATAAGGCTGAAAGCTTCCGTAAACTACTACCTTTTCGGGGAGCTTGATCCCTGTCTCTGGGTCATAGACTGCTTCCGCTCCGTATTTGATCTGAAGCTCCGGGTTGGCAGCCAGTTTTCTCAGGCGGTGTCCTTCCTGCCAAAGCCGTTTTACTGTATCCTCCTGGCCGAATCCCATGGGGCAGGCGGGACTTTTTTTATTGATCTGATAAAATTTCTGGATATCCCGGTCTCCTCCGTCCCCCCGCTCCATAGTCACCGGCGCATCGCCCAGCATACGCCGAAAGGGGATCTCAAAAAAACCGCACGCATTGTTCACTTCCAGCCAGCGGTATGTGTATTCCAGAAAATGATTCCTCTCTTCAAAGTTCTGACGGGCAAACCAGGCAATCTGGTCATATCCCCACCAGTCCTTAAAGGCCAGCTCTTCCCTGGAATACCGGGCCGGGTCTTCCACCACCAGACCGCCCCAGTTGTCGTATTCCATCAGATAGGGCATTGCCTGTGCTGACCAGCCGTTGGGATTGACGCCTCCCTCACTGTATCCTTCCCGGACAAGCACCAATTCCGTACCCTCACGTTCCAAAAGAGGCATCCGGGTAAAGGGCATGGCGTGATAATCAAACAGCAGCTTTCCCCTCCGATTCACCCCATGGGTGTGGGCATCCATAAGAACCTTATGCCGTCTGCCATGGACAGCAGCATACCTGCGTATCATCTCGAAAAGCTCCTGAGTCTTCACCATGCCTCTGTCATTTGCCGTATACAGATGCACCTGCCCCATATGGAGCGCTTCATAACCGCAGTCGATATAGCGCGCTGCCCGGTAATAAAACCACATTCTGGCCTCCTGCCGGTTCAGATCAGGAATTCCTCCATTCTTCTCCGGCTCCTCTCTGTGACTCACAAATCCCGCCGGTTCCCCGGGAAACAAAGTATCTGCCAGACAAAAGCATCTGTCCTCCGGCTCCATTCCAAAATCGCGGAACACGAACTCCGGTATCTTCACTGTCTCTATCCTCTCTGTCACCCATTCAAAAATACATGCCTGCAGGATAATCTCCGGGTCCACTTCATGAACTCTTTCTGCCAGTGCCGCAGACTTTGCAAAATGTACCTCATCGTCCTCGGTCATATACCAGATTCCGGAGGCACGTCCCAGGAATTTCACTCCCAATTCCCCAATCACCCGCAGGTCATCCGTTAGTGTCTCACTCTCAAAAAGTCCTGCCGCTGTCACTGCCCGCGACAGATAATTTTCCAGGACCTCCTTGGAAATCCTGCCGTCAAATCTATAATCCATCCTCTCAGTTTCCCTTCTCTAAAAATGTGACGATTGATGCAATGTTGGCCCCTGTAGCGCCCTCTGCCATCCTCTCGTCCCTTCCCCGCATCACACTGGGGCCAACGGCATCCAGATGGAGCCATTCTACCCCTTCCCGGATAAAAGATTCCAGAAAACACGCAGCCACACTGGCTCCTGCCCCTTTTTCGGGGGCATAATTAGCCAGATCCGCAGTGCTGCTCCAGGCAAGCAGCTCCCGGTAATGGCTGCCCAAAGGCAGTCTCCATACCGGTTCTCCCGCTTCACCCGCAGCATCTATAAAATCACTGCTCATACGCTCATCATTGGAAAACATTCCCGTGACCCGGTCCCCCAGCGCATTATGGCAGGAGTATGTCAGGGTAGCCAGATCCACGATCCGCCCGGCTCCCTGCTGCTGGGCATATGCCAGCGCATCCGCCAATATAAGACGCCCCTCTGCGTCCGTGTTGTAGATTTCCACTGTGGTGCCATCCAGCATGGTGATCACATCTCCCATCCGGCAGGCCTGCGGGCCGATGGCGTTCTCCGCCAGAGGCAGAACTGCCATGAGGTTTTCTTTCGTATCCTCCCGTACAAGAATCTCAAAGGCCTCCAGTACATTGGCCGCGCCGCACATATCAAACTTCATTCCCTCCATGGATTTCATGGACTTTAAATGATATCCGCCGCTGTCAAAGAGAATACCCTTGCCCACCAAAGCTGTAAATGCCTGTCCCGGAACGCATTCCCTGATGAGAAGCGCCAGTTTTGCTCCACGGGCACTGCCCTGATTCACTGCCAAGATTCCTCCGAATCCCTGCTCCTTTAGTTCCATATGGTCCAGTATCCTGCAGGATACTCCCAGTTCCCCAGCCAGATTCCTGATATACCCGGCAAATTCCTCTGTTCCCAGGTAATTTGCCGGAAGATTGCCCAGGCTTCTGGCATAGGCAATACATTTTCCTTCCAGCTCCCCGTATCGGACTGCGCGTATAAGCCCGCTGTCCTCTGCCGCGTCACTTTCTATATAAAATACCGCATTTCCAAAATCCTGCAGGATCTCACGCATTCCGAATATATCCTCTTTTTTGAGTTCCTTCATTCCCTCTTTCCGTAAACTGTAGGCACCCTGATAGAGAGAACGCACCATGACACGCACCATCTGTATCTGCGTCTCCGCCTTTAAAGGCAGCGAAGCAGTGCCGTCCCCGTCCAGCCGTATCAGAAAGCATCCCTCCCGCTGTCTTCCCAGCCGGCAGAATTGTTCTGCCAGCCGGCAGGCATCCATACTCTCCGGAATCACTTCTGTACAGACAGCGGTATCCGCTCCTCCGGGCACAACCCCTTCCGGACATTTCAGAATTATCTTCATAACATAAGATCCCCGCTTTCCGTCCTCTGACCATTCTCTACACGCAGAAGCAGTGTTTTGATCTCATAGGGTTTCAGGTATACACGGATCCCGGATGAGCTCCAGGGATTCTCCGGTTCCTCCATGAGATTGCACTCGCACCATTCCTTTATTTCAAAACCGGGGCATATCTCAACTTCTCCCCGCCTCCCTTGGAATTCATGGAATCTGAGCACAATCTCCTCTCCGTTTTCCGCCTGTTTCAGCGCGTCTGCCATGAGGTTCTCCCTGTTCCAGGACAAAAGGCTTCCCTGCAAAACTGCGGTGCCTGCTTTCGCACTGATGGGCGAGTTCAGATCAAACGCCTCCTGTTCTATCCCCGAGTCATACCACTCCCGGCAGTGAGGCAGCAGCGAATAGGTAAACGTATGACTGCCCAAATCAGCACTGTAATCCGGATCTGTAGCAGACTTTAAAAGTGTCAGGCGAATTGTGTTTTCTTTCAGGTCATAACCGTATTTGCAGTCATTGAGCAGCGCGGCTCCGTATCCTGTCTCCCAGATATCCGCCCATTTGTGGGCTGCCACCTCAAATTTTGCAGCCTCCCAGCTTGTATTTCTTGTGATGGGGCGCCGGATATTACCGTTCTGGATATCAAATCTGGCATCCACAGCCCGGATATCCACTGGAAATGCCGCCTTCATCACCTTCTGCCGCTCCCTCCAATCCACAGCGGTCTTGAAATCAATCCGCTTTTTGCTGTTGTAGAGGCACATGGCCTGACTTATGGTACTCTTATTGTATTTCCAGGTAAATGACACCTCAATGCCCAGCCCATGTCTCCAGATCCGGATGTCTGTACATTCGGTAATCTCCTCCATCTTTCTGTCAATGGTAGGCTCAAGTTCCCAGGCGTCAAAGCAGCGCGGTTTGTCCTCAAAGATCTGCAGTACATTGGCACAGGCACCCCGGGGCAGCATCTCTCTTTCTGCCTCCCTGTCATAAACTCCTGTGAGCTGCCCTTTTTCATTCCAGCTTATCCTGTAAAAAGGAGTCAAGACTTCTCCTCCTGCCCCATCCTGCTGCTGTGGGCAGATGTTTTCCCCGGTAAGCTGCCGGATAGTCTCTTCTTCAGACTGCAGAGCAGGCTCCCACACAATTTCCGTATAAGAGAAAGGTTTCATATCCCGGACAAGCACATAAGCTCCATCCTCTTTCCACACACAGGGAAGGGGCGTCTCAGCACTGCAGCCATCTCCCTTTTTCAGACAAAATCCGCCTTTGCCATAATCCCCGGCACACACAGACTCCGCTTCTTTCCGGGAAATCCGGACCACAGAGGTTCTCAGCCAGCCGCCGCTGTTAAATACGGAAAACATCCGCTCCTTACTGCATTCCCGGACGAGAGCAGCGCCGGAGGCCTTATTCACTTCTCTTAAAAGGGACGCGGCCTTTTCATATTCCGTATGGCTGTCAAGATAGACCTCCCTAATGGACGACCCCGGCAGGATATCGTGGAACTGCTGGCAGAGTACGATCTTCCAGGCACGCAGGATCCGCTCAGAATCATAGGGAACGTCCCCAAATACTCTGGCTAACACAGAGCATATCTCCGTATCCCTCAGCCCGTATTCCATTCTGCGGTTCATCCGTTTATTATATGCCTGGGAAGTATAAGTCCCTCTGTGGAACTCCAGATAAAGCTCCCCGTCCCACACCGGAAGATACCCTTCCATGGGGTTTTCTCTCAGCGTGGCATTGAGACCGCGGAAATACTCCGTCACGGACTGGTTTTTTACATGGGGGATTCCCGGCATCTTCTCAACCATTTCTATCTGGCGTATCATATCCCGGTTTGGTCCCCCTCCGCCGTCTCCATAGCCGTAAGAGATCAGTAATTCCCGGTTGGTATCCTTGTTCTTATAATTGTCCCAGACACTTTTCACTGCCCTGGGGCCGGAATTTCCGTTGTATGTATAATAATCTTCCCCGGGATCGGAGGTGGTCACAAAATGGGTTGTCACCCCGGTTCCGTCAATGCCCTTCCAGGTAAAGGTGTCATAGGGCAGGCGGTTTGTGTCATTCCAGCTTATCTTGGTCGTCATAAAGGTATTTACACCGGATTTCTTTAAAATCTGGGGAAGTGCCCAGGAATACCCAAACACATCCGGCAGCCAAAGAAATTCACTTTCATAGCCGAATTCTTTTCGGAAGAAATTTTTCCCCACCAGGATCTGCCGGATCATGGATTCCCCTGAGGCGATATTGCAGTCACACTCCACCCACATGGCCCCGGATGGCTCCCATTTTCCCTCCTTGACCCTCTTTTTGATCTTCTCATAAATATCGGGGTGGTCCTCCTTGATAAATTCATAGAGCTGGGGCTGGGACTGCAGAAAGTGATATTCCGGATATTTCTCCATCAGGCGGTCCACCGTTGAAAATGACCTGGCAGCTTTCTCTCTGGTATGGCACAACCGCCACAGCCAGGCTACATCTATATGGGTATGGCCTGCCATGGTCACATGGACATCCGGTTTTCCGCGGCCGTCCAGACACCCATTCAGGTATCCGGCTGCCTCTGACACGCTTTCATAAAAGCCCCGGCTGCCCGGTTCCGTATAATCTACCAGGCAGTAAGCCTTTACAAGCATATTTAAGATCCACTCCCGGTATTCATTCTCCGCGCTCAAAGCTTCATAGGTCTCAAGAGCCGCTGTGGTCAGATAATAGAGGTCATCCGTACCCCGATCCAGCACTCCGATCTGTGCCCTGCATATCTCCATCACATTGTCTTTTGGGATTCCGCCTCCGCTGAGTCCTGTCCACAGCCTGAATTTGAGCTTCAGTCTCTGCCCACAAACCTCCGGGGAAAAGAACACTTCCTTGTGGTTTCCGTCCACAGCCTGATAAGGCTCATCGTTTACATAGAGCAGGCTTTCAAAATTCCCATTATTTCCGGTTCCCGCGGGAGCGCCAAAGTCAAAAAGGCCCAGCACTTCCTCCCCGCGAAATTCCTGGGGGATTTCCACCTCTGTTGTCAGCCAGTAATATTTATCCCAGCCACGAAATGAAAATCCCACCCCGACCTCCCCGGCACTCACCCTGCTCTTTCTGTCACTGTCCTCCCAGAACAGAAAAGAGGGGATATCCTGAAGCTTCCGATACCGAAGCTCGCGCAGTTCCTCTGCCAGATTCTTAATCCTGTCAAAATCATGAAAATCAAACGGCATTTTTTACTCCTTTCCAAACAATCCCCCATAGGCTTTGTCATAGGCCTCCAGTAGTTCCCTGGCCAAAGACCAGGAGTTCACCAGCGGATGAAGCATAAGCGCCTGGGCCGCATACTCATAAGAGCCTTTCCTCACAGCCTCCACTGTAAGACATTCATAATTTTTGATCAGCCGCATCAGGATATCACACTGGCGGGGCACCCGGACCGCAGGTACCGGGCAGATCCCCTCTGATGAGACGCGGCAGGTCACTTCCACCACATCACTATCTGTCAATCCCGGAATACATCCCTGGTTTTCCACAGAGAGCACCAGGTATTTTCCCTCTTTGCTCTGCATCCCCTCGATACAGTCCAGCATCACACCCGCATATCCCATACCGTCAGGAACCTCCAGGCTGCCCTTCTCCGCAGTGGGACGTTTGGCTGCCCCTGATTCAATACTCATGTAAGAATTCTCTCTTAGCTGCATGTAATACAGGAATACCTGAAGTGCTCCCTCGGGGTCCGCATCTATGTCCATGCTTTTCAGTTCCTCCATCATGCGCCTGTTGATCTCCTCGATCGTCTCGCCTCTGGCGGCACCTGCCCTCTGGATATTGGCCAGTGCCTTCTCTCTGTGGTAGTAATAATACAGATACTCATTTGGCAGAAGTTCCATTAGACGCAGAAGCTTGGGATCGAACATGGCAAATTCCTGGATCTCTCCCAGAAAGCTGTCGTCTGCCAGAAGTTTCGGAAGGATCTCTTCCCCCTCTTTCTTCACGCTCCTTATCCAGGACAGATGGTTCAGTCCGAAAAACTCCACATACAGATCCTCCTCCTTTACTCCCAGCCAGGCCGCCATTCGGTACTTTGTGCTGCTGGGCGCATCGCAGATCCCTATCACCCGGTCATAGCCTGCTGACCGGAGCGCCTGGGTCACAAGCCCGGACGGATTGGTAAAATTAAAGATCCACGCGTCCGGGGCATACTTTTCTATCATTCTGCAGTATTCCAAAAGCACCGGGATCGTGCGCACTGCCATGGAAAATCCCCCAACTCCTGTGGTCTCCTGGCCGATGACACCGTGTTCCAGAGCAATCTTCTCATCCATCACACGGGAATGGTCCCCGCCCACACGAAGGGTTGTCACCACATAGTCAGCACCCTCAAGAGCCTCCCGGGGCGTTTTTGCCGCCCACACCTTCAGATCTTCCTGTTTCCGCTCCACCACATGACGGCACAGCCGTTCGATGATCCTCTGTTTTTCTTCCTGGATATCGTAAAGCACCACCTCGTCTATATGCAGCTTTTTATATCTCTTTAAAAGTCCGTTGATAAATATGACGGTTCTCACACCTGCACCGCCTATGACTGCAATCTTCATATTGATCTCCTTTCGCTTATAGCTGTTCACTCTTCACTTTCTCATTTTCACGACCCTTGGCAAAACGAAGCAGTTCCTTTTCTTCCGGAAAACCCGTATTTCCCCCATGTGCAGACACTGAGAAGGCACCGCAGATGTTACCGTACTGCAGACATTTTTCAACGGCTTCCCCTTTCAGAAAACCGTAGATATATCCGGCATTGAAGGAATCACCCGCACCGGTGGTGTCCACAGCCTCTACCCGGTAAGACGGTCTGTGGTACACCACACCGTCTTTTACTGCAAGGGAACCTTTTTTTCCCAGCTTGATCACTGTCTGTCCGCACTCCCGGGCAAACCGAACGGCTGCCTCTTCCGGCGAGTCTGTCTTTCCATAGTGTTCCGCCTCTGTCTCATTCATAAAAAGGACATCGATCCACGGAAACAGCTCATAGATCCTGCTGCTCCAGCTTCCGGTGGGATCCCATCCCACATCAAAGGAGACGGTGGCCCCTGTCTCCCTTTTCACCCGGCGCAGCAGCCGTGCATAGGAATCATGGCATTCCTCCCCCTCATAACCCGTCACGTGAATATGCCGTGCCCGGCCTGCTTTTTCTATCTTCACCCTGTCCATACTTAAGTCAGCATTAGTACCTCTGTAAGTGAGAAAGGACCGGTCATGGGCATTGGTAAAGCTCAAAGAGATTCCTGTCCGCTCGTCCTTCCCGGTCACAAGCAGTTCTGTATCCACGCCTGCTCTTTCAAAGGTCTCCCGGATCATATGACCGTAACAGTCATCCCCTACTGCCCCCTGGAAGACCGGATGAAGCCCCAGTTTACCAATTCCCAATGTAAACAGGGCCGCCCCGCCTCCCACATAAGTCTCCATAGAGGAGACAAGCTCCTCCTGTCCCGGCGCGGGAAGCTTCTCCACTCCGGGAATGATAATATCCGCATTTACGTCTCCGTAGACATAGACATCCCATTTCTTTTCACTCATTTTCTCTGCTCCTTTTGTCTTCATCTGCGCAGCACAACTGCTGCCCGGCAGGTAAAAAACCGGCTTTCAGCGCGAACTAAAAGCCGGTTTTCTGTCAACCCTTCACTGCCCCGATCATAGCGCCCTGCGCAAAATATTTCTGCACAAAGGGATATACACACAGGATCGGAACTGTAGTGATCACCACTGCTGCCATCTTCAGGGAATCTGATGTGACAGCTGTTGCATTCTGGGCCAGCGCCTGAGCCACAGAGGTAATATCCTGCTGAGAACTCATGGCCTTGCTCAGCATCTGCTGAAGCACGGTCTGTACCGGCCACTTGGAGGTATCACTCATGTAGAACGCTCCGGCAAACCAGTCATTCCAGTGATTTACCGCCGTATAAAGTCCCACCACCGCGATCACAGGTTTACTTAAGGGGAGCATGATACGCGAATAAATCTGAAAATAGCTGCATCCGTCCAGTTTTGCCGATTCCTCCAGACTGTCCGGAATCCCCTCAAAGAAGGTCCTGGCCATCAGAAGATACGTCACGCTCACCAGGGAGGGCACCACATAAACCCAAAAACTGTTGAGCAGATGCAGGTTCTTATACTGGATATAAGTAGGGATCATACCTCCGCTGAACAGCATGGTAAATGTGATCAGCATGGTGATCAGCTTATTTCCCGGTAAATCCTTCTGTTTCAGGGAAAATGCCGCCAGAGTAGTCACCGTCAGGCTTAGCACGGTACCGATGACCGTCCTGGCAACTGTATATCCGTAAGCCCGGATGATGCCGCCGTCCCGGAACACTTCCTTAATATTGTCAAACGTGGGCACTCTGGGCCAGAACCAGATACCGCCCCGGGCGGCATCCTTTCCGTCATTGAATGCCAGTACCAATACATTCAGACAGGGCAGTATAATGATCAGACAGACAGCAATGACTATCATATATACAATAGCCTGCACAATAATGTCTGTCCGGCTGCTCTTGATCTTGCTTTTTTGGCCTTTACTCATCCTTAACACCCTCTCTCACCTGTCAATGATAAAAGTTGACAGCATTCTTATCCTTGTTATAGACATCCGCCACATAATCCTCAAACTTCTCCACGCCTGCTGCCTTTAGCTGACCGCGGAAGGATTCAATGATATTCTTCACCTCGTCATCAGACTTTGCAAAACATGCCTGGACAAATACTTCATCCCAGTTGAGCAGATCCATCTGTGTCTTGACATCTTCCATTCCCTCTGAGGACAGATACGCCGGCGCGTCCAGTCCCGGGATCAGTTTTTTCACATAGGGGTAATCCTTTGCGACTTCAACACTTCTGGCAAAGGTATCGTTGGAGGACGCCCCAGGCCTTGCCTCACCGAAATTGTTGATATTGTCTTTGTTGGTGAGTACAAATTCAAAGAAATAATTTCCGCTTCCGCCGAAGCCGGCGCCCACATCATTGAGTAAGTAGTCCATATTTCCGTCACTTAAAGCCTGCTGCACCTCTTCTTTGAGAACAGGTTTTCCGTCAACCATATCGTAGCTTACGCCCTCAACCCCGTACTGGGCGATCATCTGCCCCTCTTTTGTGGAGAGCCAGTCAAAGAACCGGAAGATTTCCTCAGGATTTTCCGCCTTAGAAGAAATCGCCATACATCCTCTGGCACTCTTGCCGTGTGTCACTTTTTTGTTGTCGCCCTGGATGTCATTGAGAGGCCCCAAGGGGATCCAGTCATCTGTCTGGTAGATAATATCCGTATAATTGTTCACGTCAGCGATGATCGCAGAGTTATAACTCTTGCAGGCCTCCTGGGCACGGGTGGAATCCATGGTGAAAAATTCCGGATTCATGAGACCTTCGTCTATAAGCTTACGGATATAATTGATCTCATCATAGATGGAATCCCTCTCCGCCTCGTGCTTCACTTTTCCGTCAGTGTCAATATTGTAGTTCTTGCTCACGCCCCAGCGGTATCCCGGACAGATATACTCCAGGGTATCCACAGAGCCGCCCCAGTATTTCGGTCCCAGCGGATAGACCGGATTTCCGTTCTTGTCTTTAAATCCGCCTTCCTTGATCTTCACAAGCAGGTTATAGAAATCATCCTGTGTCCTGATGTCATTCACATCAATGCCCAACTGATCCACAATAGACTTCTGTATGTACATACCGCCCCGGTAATCCTCCTCGGGGTTGTACTGCAGAGACTTGTCCGTAGCATCTACATTCATCTGCCACAGATACACGCCGTCGAGGTCATCCCGGAAGGTGACATTCTTATAGGAATCCCAGGGAAGGTAGCCGTCCTCATAATATCTGGAATATACTTCTGAATTCTTCATATAATCAGATACATCCGCAAACATTCCCTCTTTTGCAGCCTTTGACAGAAGCGGGAACTCCGGTCTTGTAGAGTTGTCCAGATAGGAGATGATCACATCCGGAATGGTGCCGGAGGCCAGCTGTGAAGCCAGCACTTTCGCATCGCTGTCACCGGGAGTATATTTAACATCCAGCTTGATCCCTGTCAGCTCCGTGATCTTCTTCATCGTAGGGGTATTGTTTAAATCCTTGGGAAGGGAATTTCCAATGTCATCCACATACGCCTGTACCGTGATGGTTCGGTCCGCGATCCAGGTGTCCGGTTTTCCTTCTTTACTCTCTGCACTTACATTTTTGGCTGTCTCTTTTTCATTTCCTCCGCAGCCGGCCAAAGCACCGGCTGTCATGGCACCGCACAGAGCCAGCGCCAGAATTGTTTTTGCTGCTTTTCGTTTCATACCTCATCCTCCTTTAATTTCTCTGATCACACTACCAAAGTCCCACATCTGTGATCTTCTTACATATCTTATTGCTGATCACAACCAGTATCAATCCCACGATTCCCTGTATAAGCCCGATCGCCGTGGCATATCCAAACTGGCCCCCCTGCAGTCCTACCCGGACCACATATACATCCAGCGTATCAGCCAGCGTCATATTGCCGGGTGTACGCAAAAGCCAGATTTGATCCACGCCTGAGGAGAGCAGACCTCCGATGCCCATGATGAACAGCAGACCTATGGTTCCCCTGATCCCCGGCAGTGTAATGTGCCACATTTTTTTCAGCTTTCCGCACCCGTCCATCTCAGCCGCCTCATACAGAGCTGTATCCACACTGCTAATCGCCGCCAGATAGATGATGGAATCCCATCCGATATTTCTCCACAGGTCCATGGAAAACAAAATCTTCAGGAAATACTTGGCGTCCATCATAAAGAATGTGCCGCCGTCTCCTCCCATGCCTGCTATGATCTGGTTCAGTATACCGGTATCCGGCGCCAGAATCCTCTGGAGCATTGTGACGATGATAACCGATGACAGGAAATGAGGCAGATATGTAATGGTCTGCGTCACCTTCTTAAACTTCATGTTCCTGATCTCGTTGAGCATCAGTGCCAGGATAATAGCGAACGGGAACTCCAGCACACATTTGATCAATCCGATCCTGAATGTATTCAGGATCAGTCTGGGGGCGTCATAGCTTTCAAAAAAGGTTTTGAAATACTTAAGCCCCACCCAGGGACTTCCCCAGATACCCTTGTTAAAAGAGTAATCCTTGAAAGCCAGCACAGAACCGGCCATGGGTACGTAGCAGATCAGCGCGTAATAGATGAGCGCCGGCAGCAGCATCACATACAGAGGCCAGTAGCGGACGAGCCGCTTTCCCAGTGGCTGCTTTGGCCGCTTTTCTTTCTTTTTCTTTCCCAAACTTTTTACCACTTGCATTTGGTATCCTCCTTCCTTCTGTTGTCTATTATATTTTTTTCCGCCAAATTTCCACAATGGATAAAAATTAATTATTTCATGGACATTTCTCTTCTCTGTCGGGCTCACACTCCAGCACTGCACAGATGGGATAATGGTCAGACAGCCAGACTTCCCCGTCCCTGTCCTCCCATTTTTCAACATTTTGGCATACAAAGGGCCTGCCGGCAAAAATATGATCGATCCGCTCCGGTGTGTCCTCAGGCTCGAATCCGTGGTAAGTGATCCCAATGCCCTCTGTGACATTTGTAAAATCGCTGCATCTCTCAAGGACTGCAAGCTCCGGACTGTCCGGCTCTGCGTTAAAATCCCCGGCCAGGATCACAGGAATCCCCGGAAATGCCGGTTCCCGGTCCGCTCTTTTCAATATAAGCTCCAGCCCCAGCCTTCTGGCTTCCCCGCCAAGATGGTCCAGATGAATGTTATACAGCCGGAACAGATATTCTTTTCCCGGATTCCCGATATATGAAAACACAGCTCCGGTACAGACCCTTGGGCAGATGCTCTGGCAATCGTAACGGCTTCCCGGCACATGGGGCTCCCCCGACAGCCAGAAGGTATCCATGGAGATCAGATTCACTGTGTCCCTCCGGTACGCCACAGACACCTGCTCATCCCCCAGTTTTTCATCCCTGCCGCATCCGATCACATAATATCCCTCCAGATTTTCTTTCAGCCACACTGCCACATGGGGAAGGACCTCCTGAAAACAGATGACATCCGGCTGTTCCTTCCGGATCTTTGCTGCGATCAATTTTTTGCGGCTTGAAAAACAATTTTCTTTGTCCTGTCCGAAATCACATCGTATATTAAAAGTAACCAGTTTCATGCATTTTCCTCCCGAAGCTTTTTATAAAAGCCAGAGCCAGACCGGCTGGGACCAGGCTTTTTCCCCTGCTGCGTTCTTCACCACAAGGCGCACATATTCCTCATCCCCGTTCAGCACAAAGGTTCCGCTGTTTAACTTCCCTTGGTCATCGTGAAGATGTCCGCTTCTGTGGGGTGTCTTAAAGTAAATGTCCGTGCAGCCGCTGCAGGAGGCATGGACAATATTGTCCTCCACATAAAAGTCATAGATCAGTGGGCCGGTGGAGGCATAAAAGCTTCCGTCCCTCAATGCCTCGAAAATCCCCCTGTGGGTAAGTTCCCGAGCCTTTGCCATGATGAACCCGCCTATGCAGTGCGGTCCCAGTTCATGGGTATCATCACACGCAAAACAAAAGGTTCTGTTCCTCACGAACAGAAAATGGTCATAATAGGTCTCAGAATTACCGTTGCTGTCCTCAAACTCTGCCACGTGGTTGTAGATTTCCATTCCCAGCAGACCATGGATATTCTTGATATCCGTAGAATCCACTTTTGACCAGTAGGGGTGGGCATATATGGTAACATTGCCGTGCGCTGCCATATATTCAATGATCCTCTGGGGGGTACACAGGGCATTGCCTGTCCTCTCCCTCTCAAAGCGGTAATCATCCGGAATCCGGTTCGTCTCAGGTAGGCCTATGCTCACAAGATGATGATCCTTGCGCTCAGGAAGCTCCAGATCCAGTTCTGTGCCCGGAAATACGAGAAAATCCTCTCGGTTCAGCTCCTCATGCACCCCATAGATCCAGTGGTCTGTGATGGCCAGGAAGGAATATCCCTCCTCCCTGTACCTTTTGGCAATATCCTGCGGTTCGCTGTCTCCGTCTGATCGGGTGGAATGTGTGTGGAGATTCCCCTTATAAAATTTACCGGACTGATACAATGTTCTCTTCTGCATCTTTTATCCTCTTTTCTCAAAATTCTGCCTCCGAAAATCGGCATGGGCATATTATAAGGCACTTTCTCTTTGAAAAAGAATGAAGATATCTCAGAAAAATAATGGACAATTCTACGATAACCTTAAATCTATTGAATCCGCATTTTATATGTAGTATCATTTACCCAAATTCTATCAACACTTTTCAAAAGGAGACATTTATGCAATTACTTTATAAAGCCGGAGGAACCCTGTCCAAAGATTTTATCGGACAGATTTCCTACACCGTATGCCTGGATCGAAAATACGAAGAGCTGGACATCGAATTTTCTTTTGACAAACAAAAATACACAGCCGCGGACGTGACAGAAGACATGGTCAGGGAGCTGACAGACTATTGCCGCAGCAATTATGGCCTGGAACTGCCTCCCGGCGCTGACCCGGTAACGGAAATCGTTGAGAATGCCAAGACCGAGATCCATACACTGGCAATGCTCAATGACAAATTCATGGGCTGCGTCCACCGTCAGCTCACCAACAGACACATGCACTTTTGCTCCTCCTCTGCCACAGAGGGCTGTCTGCCTCAGCCGAATCTTCAGGGAGTCCTCAAAGTGACCATACTCGTCTTCAATGTGCTCATGGACGATACAAATTACACACTGCAGGTATCTGCCAGATAAGGAGGTTATCATGTATAAACGAATGGAATTACACAATCACACCACAGAATCCGACGCGTCCCTCACATGTGAAGATCTGCTTCTATGGATGGAGGCAGACCAGGTGGACGCCTTTGGCCTTACTGACCATAATACCATATCCGGACACCCCAAGATGCAGAAACTGCTTTCAGGACGCAGCTCCGGTATACAATGTATCTACGGCATGGAATACACCACCTATTACGGACATATCCTCTGCCTGAACTTAAAAGAGTATGTCCCCTGGGAAACCATCGACCGCCGCCGCCCTGAGCTTCTGTTTCAGGCTGTCCGTAAAAAGAACGCTCTGGCAGGCATTGCCCACCCGTTTTCCTATGGCTATCCCTTTGCCCGGGGGTGCCGCTTTGAGATGGAGCTCACCGATTACAGCTGTGTGGATTTTATTGAAATTTTCAATAATCCTGAACCCCTTCACCAGGTCAATGAAAAGGGGCTGCTTTTCTGGGAAGATCTGGTGCTGAAAGGCTGGCCCATTGCCATGACCTGCGGTATGGATCTGCACGGACGCTGGGAAATGGGAGGCCAGTTCGCAACCTTTGTAAACGGAGAACCGGGAGGAGACGCCGCCTCTGAACTGGAACAGGCCATCCGCAGCCAGAAAACCTGTATCTCCAAAGGCCCTGTTCTGGAGATTTCTATGACTCCTGACAGCCGCGCGCTTTCATTCCATTTGACTGACACAAAAAAACCCGGCTTTTCCTGCCCGGATGCCTCCCAGTACCTGATCACACTCAAGACCGCAGCGGAAACCTACAAGACGGCCCCTGACCGGATATTCCCCATAGACAGACTAAATGACGCGGAATATGTAATTCCAAAACTATACTATAAGACCACAGAGATTGAAAACCTGGTCTGTGTTTCCCCTGTTCTGCATTTTACAAAGCAGAACCGCTTGTCCGGGATGTGATGTTATGAAATGGAAAGGTATTTACTCGCACCGCATTTTCACGCAGCTTGTTGTCTTTACTCTTTTGATCAGTCTGATCCCCACCTTGTCCATCACAAGTTTTCTGTTCTACAAGCTGGAGAACATGGTCAAGACAGAGCTTTCCAATTCCTACCTGCAGATGACCTCTCAGTACATAAAAAATATTGATGAAAAACTGACCCAGTATCAATACAGCCTGGATGTGATCGCAGACAATACGGTGATTCTGGAAGCTCTGGTGGATCAGACAGAAAGTCCTTACATTAAAGGGGAACAGATTAGCAGTGAGGTGACAAAATCCCTGCTCCTGGACCGTCAGAAAGAGATCCGCAACTGTATGCTTTACTCTGATATTGACGAATACCCCGTATACGGAAAACGTGCTTCCATGGTCAAGGAGGCCGGACATGAGGAATGGTTTCTGCAGGAACGTGCCATAAAGGAGGGCGGCTTCAGCTATATCTCCAGCGCTGGCAATGTTCCTGTTCTTTCCTTTGTAAAAAACATTGAAGATGTGAACATCCACAATTATGAAAAAAAGCAGCTTGGCTTTCTGAAACTGGATCTGTATATGAATCTCATCTTCAGGCCTGCAGACACAGCTAATGAAGGGGATTCCTCCTATGAGGTCATTGTCTTCAGTGATGACAACAAGATTCTCTATTCCTCAGCGCCCGGAGAGAATTTCCTCTTGAACGCATGGCTTGGAAGCCAGGATACTTCAGAATTGATCGACGGTTTTACCATCAAACAGGAGCATCTGAACGAATGTTCCCTGAATGTACTTCTTCTGTTTGACAGTCATCAGCTCAAGGCCAAACAGCAGGCGGTTAGACAAATGGTCCTGCCCATCATGCTCTGCGTCACCCTGCTCATACTGTTCTGGTCCTGGCTCTACAGCCGGAACTTTTCAGCCAGGGTTGGCTGCCTGGTACAAAAATTCCACACAGCAGAGACAGGCGATCTGAACATCTACGGGCCTATAGCAGGCAATGATGAGATAGCAGAGCTGGACCGGCAGTTTTCCCACATGCTTGGCAAACTGGATTCCCTGATCCAGAAAAACTACATCCGGGAACTTGAGAACAAGAAAGCGCAGTTGAAAAACCTGCAGCTTCAGATCAATCCCCATTTCCTTTACAACACGCTGGAAACCATCAGCTCCATGGCTGCAGTGAAACAGGTGTTTGACATCTGTGATATCTGTCAGAAGCTGGGAGAGATCTTCCGCTATAATCTCGGAAAGAATTATGGGGAATTTGTGACTGTTGCACAGGAACTGGGCCATGTACAGAATTATATCTTTATCATAAAAAAACGGTACGGCAATCGTTTTGAGGTATTCTATAATATCTCTATAGATACGGACAACGCCATGACACTCCGCTTTATCCTTCAGCCCATCGTTGAGAATGCCATTCTTCACGGACTGGTAAAGCAGACCACCACAGGCACCCTGGAGCTCTCCGTCTGGGAGGAGGAGGACAGTCTGATGATACGTGTGGAGGATGACGGTGTGGGCATGGACATCCAGAAGGTTGAGGAATTGAACCGCTCCATTCATGTAGCTGACAATCTAACGAAAACAGGACTTAACATTGGTATCCGCAATGTCAACCAGAGGATCAAGCTTGCCTGCGGAGACCAGTACGGAATTACCATTAAAAGTACCCTTCACTATGGCAGTCAGTTTGATATACGCCTGCCGCTCATTCGGAAAGGAGAACAAACAGATGAAAATAAACCTGCTGATAGCAGATGATGAGGAGCTTATAAGAAAAGGCCTGATCGCACGTCTTAGTTATCTGGGGTTTGAATTCGGGGAGATACTGGAGGCAGAAACCGGCACTGAGGCACTGGAGGCAGTCAGGCTGCATGATATATCCATTGCCGTCACGGATATCAGGATGCCTGATATGGACGGGCTTGCCTTCATCCGGGAGGCCAAGAAGCTCTCCCCTCATCTGCGTTTCATGGTGTTAAGCGGTTATGCCGAATTTGAATATGCCAAGACTGCGCTGAACCTGGGCGCCAGTGCTTATCTTCTGAAACCCCTGTCCAACAATGACCTGAAGGAAGAGATGGAGAAACTGATCACACACGTAGAGCAGGACACCAGAATACGCCGGGATATGACCTCCAGAAAAAAGCTGGAGGAAAAGAACACTGCATACACACTGGAAAAGGAGGTCAATGCCCTCCTCCATGAGCCTGGGCGTGACAACTCCGGAAATGACAAATATCCGGCATTCTATCATAGCATCTCCTCCGCCCCAGAAAACCGCCTTCTTCTGGGGATCATCAACATTGAGGAAAAAAGCTGTGAGAACAACTTCTGCAAAGATGACACGGAACTGATCCGCTTTGCAGTAAAAAACGTATTTGACGAGATCCGCTCCCCCAGCAAGGTACTTCTGGTGAACAGTATCATCCACAGGTACCAGATGTACGCTGTCTTTGAGAGCAGCAGTGAACACGCTTCTCTCCGCAGGGAGGTGGAACAGTTCTTCCTGGAGATGCGGGCTGTACTGGAAAAGCAGATGGGTATTTATCTGACCATGGGCACCAGCAGTCAGACCCACAGACTCTCATCAGGAATCTTGGGCGAGGCTGAATCCGCTCTTCGACAGCGGACCATCTACGGTGACGGAAACCTTTACTTCTACGAAGACAACACTGTCTTCTCCGGAAAATCCTTTCCCTCCTCGGAATTGTATTTTCTGGAACAGTATCTGATCCAGGGTAATGTGAACAGCATCCTCAAGCTCCTCTCCCAATTGTTCTCAGAGGAAATGCTTCAAAGCTGCGGTGTCTCCTATGTCCGTATCCTTTGGGTGCGCATCCTGAATCTTCTCCTGAAATACTACGAGCCTGAGATACGCAAATATATCGGAGTGGAAGATCTCCTGCACAACTTCCGCGCGCTGGATGAGCTATGCCTTCCCCAAAAAATCCACAGCTATATCTCGGAGACCATCTCAGACTGTATCAGCAAACATGGAATGCAGGACGCAAGTTCAAAAGATAAGATTCAGCTTGCTACCCAGTATATCAAAAAACACTACAACGAAAATCTTTCTATAAACGGTCTGGCTGAGCTCTACAACATGAGTCCCAACTACTTTTCTTCTGTCTTCAAAAGGGAGCTGGACCAGTCAGCAGTGAACTATATCACAGAGGTCCGAATGGAAAAAGCCAGGGAGTACCTAAAAGACACGGATCTAAGTGTGATCGAGATCGCAGAAAATGTAGGTTATGAGGACAGCCAATATTTTTTCCGGGTCTTTAAAAAAACCACCGGAGTAACGCCCCTCCAGTACCGTCAGCAATACAGGATTGATACATCCATGTAGAAATATCTACTTCAAAATGGTGATATATCCATTTCTCCTTTTTCCGTTCTGGTGTATATTGAAGAGCGAAAAAAGAAAAAAGGGGTATCTCTCATGAAAAGATTTCACAAGCTTGAAAGTAATAAAATGGCATTCTGTCTGTTCCTTCTGTGCTGGCTGGCCTACTTCACCTCCTATATCGGACGGCTGAACTTCTCTTCCGCCATGACAGCCATGATTGATGAACAGGTACTTGCCGGATCCCAGGCAGGTTTCATCAGTATGGTATATTTCTTCGCCTACGGCATTGGGCAGATGTGCAACGGACTGCTGGGTGACAGGTTTCATCCCGGACGTATGATATTTACCGGACTGGCTGCTGCCGCTGCCGCCAATTTCGTCATGGGATTTGTGGATTCCTTTTTCCTCATGGCCCTGGTCTGGGGGATCAACGGTTATGCCCAGTCCATGATCTGGCCTCCCATCATCCGTATTTTTGCGGAAATGCTGCAGGAGGCGCAGAAGGTGCGCTACTGTATCCACATTGTCTCCTCACAGGTAGCCGGAACCCTGGGGGCCTATCTTTTGGCGGCGGCAGTCATGTGGCTGGCAGGCTGGAAAGCCGTGTTTGGCGCCGCTGCCCTTTGCCTGGGCCTAATGGCAGCGGTCTGGTTCTTTGGTTTTGGCCGTATTGAGCGGTACAGCCTGGAACACGGAACAGAGGAAACAAAGACCTCTGATGCTTCCGATCCCACACCTCCAAACACCAAGGCCATACCATTTTCCTCTCTTTTGTTCCGTTCAGGCCTGCTGGCAGCCATATTTCCGGTGCTTGTCCACGGAATGCTGAAAGACGGGGTGGCCACATGGGTGCCTACCTTTATCAGCAAAACCTTTCTGACTTCTCCGTCTCTCTCTGTACTTGTGACAACGGTTCTACCCATGGTAAATCTCACAGGTGCATATGCTGCACAGTATGTATACCGCAGAGCGGGCAGACGGGCCATAAAAGCCGCTGTTCCCTTTTTCCTGCTGGCTGCAGCCGCACTGACCGGTATACGTCTGGCAGGCAGTCTGTCCATTGTCCTGACTGTGATACTGTTCGCGCTTATCACTGCTTCCATGATGGCGGTCAATACCCTGTTTGTCAATCTGCTGCCCTTAAACTATGAAAAGCAGGGGCGTGTCTCCACTGTATCCGGATTTCTGAACTCTGTAGCCTATCTCGGCACCGCAGTTTCCACCTTTTTCATCGGGGTTATGGTAGACCGTCTGGGCTGGACCGCAACTGTTACGAGCTGGATCATAGTGACTGCCGCGGCTCTCTTGGTCTGTATCATAAAGTCTCTGGGTGAAAACACCCTGTCTAAAAACCTTTAAAAAGCTGAAGTGCCGCCTGGAAATCTCCCGGCAGCACTTCTTTTTTGTTTTCTAATATTTTTTCATCTCCCGAAGGGAAGCTGGTGATACCCCATAGCACTGCTTAAACTTCCTGTAAAAATAACTGGTATCCGTATATCCCACTTCCTGGGCAATGTCATTGATCCTGCGGTTGGTATTCAGGATCAAATCCTTGGCAATTCCATTCTTAGTATTGCTCAGATACTGGGTAAAGGAACACCCCACCTCTTTCTGGAAGATCTGTCCCAGATAAGATGCGTTCATATGATACTTATAGGCCAGTGTCTTCAGGCTCAGTTCCTCTTTATAATTCTTCTGCACTTCCGTCATGATCTGCTTTACCACTGGCGTATACGCAGAATTCTCCGCGTGCAGGTATGTGATGATCTCCGAAAGCTCTGAGATAAACATAGTTTTCAGGCCAAAGATATCCTCTGCCCCGTAAATCCCCTCCACCATGTCGGACAGATCCTGCATGTTCTTCTCTTCCAGCTTATACTCCCCTTTGATATCCCACAACAGCATGGCGATCTTAAGGGCAGTCTGATAAAGATTATTCACATCCGCGTCCTTGCGTATATTATTGATGAACAGATCTTCAATATAGTCGATGGCCCCGTCCCTGTCCTTCTGCAGTATCATCTTACGCAGCTGTGCCTCATCAATGGCCACATCCTTTGACCCCCGGTTCTTAATGTGGTTATCGTCCACGCAGCTTCCCTATCCGTCCAGCATCCGGTATTTCTGCATCCGCATGGCCTCCCGGTATGCCTCTGGAAGGCTGCTGTGATCACGAAAGGAAGGGCCGATGCTGATAAATGTAAAGATACCCAGTTCACTCTCCAGACGGTTCTGCAGATAGGAAAAACGGCTGTGGATCTCCGCCCTGACTTTTCTGGCAGTCTCCCCCTCTCCGCCATCCCAGGTGTAATCTGTCTGAAAGCCTTCGATCAAGAGCAGGGTGTCTGCCTTCAGATGAATCACTCTGCACTCTTCCTCCTGCAGGATGGACAGAAGCTCGGACATATCGCCCTTGCGCATACTTCTGCTGTCAATCTTCATGACCGCTGCTGACAGAAGCTCTGATTTTTTCACCTTCGGCAAAAGCGCGAGAAAGGTTTTCCGCTCCTCCTCCGATATCCCTCCCTCCAAAAACTTCTGCCATCCGATGCGGTCTTCCATATTCTTTGCTTTATCCCGGTCCATCTCCTGAAGTTTTATGAGTGCGTTTTTTACCACGGTCTCAAGCTGCACCTCGTCGATAGGTTTTAAGATGTAATCCTCCACGTCAAGCTGGATCGCTTTTCTGGCATATTCAAATTCATCATAGCCTGTGAGAATGACAAACCGCACTCTCTCGTCCCTGCTTCTGATCTCCTTTAAGAGATTCAGTCCGTTCATCACTGGCATCTCCACATCTGTCACCACCAGGTCCACAGGCTCCTTCTCCCACAGGGACAGTGCCTCTTTTCCGTTGTGTGCCATATGGACCACGTCAAGTCCCAGTTTCTCCCAGTCTATTATGTTCCTTATTCCCTGAAGGATCAGCTCCTCGTCCTCCACCAGCATTACTCTCTTCATCTGTTTCCCTCTCCTTGACTTTTACCTTCAATATCACATGCATTCCCCGGGGATGATTTGCCGTTAAGAATACACCGCAGGTATCACCGTAAGCTGCTTTCAGCCTGCGGTTCACATTGGTCACCCCAATGGATTTGCGGGTATCCATCTCATTATTGGCAAGCTCACGGTTCTTGCTCTCCATATCCTTCTCAGGCATTCCCCTTCCATTGTCTTCTACATGGATAAATAAATCCTCCCCTGCGCGTCTCGCATAAATATTGATCTCATTGTCACTCTCCTCCATACGGATCCCATGGATGAAATAATTCTCAATAATAGGCTGCAGGATGAATTTAATGACCGGAATATTGGAAAGCTCCGGCCCGCACTCCACACTGGAGTGAAATTTTCCCTGATAACGGTATTCAAACAATTCCAAGTATTTCTTACAGTAATGCATCTCCTGCATGAGAGTTATCACATCTGCTTCCTTTAGCTGGCTTCGGAATGTGACTGCCAGGCTGTAGAGCATTTTCCCCACCTCCCTGTCCCCGTTGCAGATGGCTTTCATGCGGATGGCCTCCAGGGTATTGTACAGAAAATGCGGATTGATCTGGCTCTGCAGAGCCTGCATCTCCGCGTTCTGCTGTTCAATCTCCGCCAGATAGCTTTTCCTAATATACGATTCTAGCTCCTGACACATGAGATTAAAATGCCGGGAGATCATATCCAGCTCGTCTCCGTGTTCATTTTCGGGGAGCTGCACCTTCAGATTTCCTGTCTGCACCTGGTTCATTCCCTGGAGAATTCCGTCCAGTCTCCCGCTTAGTCTCTTCAGATAGCTGCTTATGAGAATCTCCCCGGCAATGACCAGGGCAATCCCCATTCCCAGTATAGCCAGAATATGAACTGCGGGGATGGATGCGGCTGTGTGCTTATCCAGCCTGGTGGCCACTATGTAATCCTCCACACTCTGGATCTGTATATATGACTTGAGCTTCTTACCTGCGTCCTCCTGCTGAAAATCATCTAAAAGCAGGGAATTTTCACCGGGGTATACCTGATTACCGTTTTTGTAGTACAGGTACAGCTCCGCCATGGGATATTTCTCCTGAAGCTCTGTCATCTCTCCCGTGTCAAACGTAAAGATGACGCATCCTTCTACTCTCATGCTGAGAGGGTCCCTGATCTCCTTCTGGAAAGCATAGGAACCGGCAGATGCCAGTCCTCCATCCAAAATTTCTTTTCTCCGCTCTCTTCCGTTGTCATTCACACGTATATCATTTTCAGAATAAAAAACTGTTGTCTTGTTATTGTTATAGCTGATAAATTCTATTTTTTTGATATTGGGATAGGCGGAGTACGCATTTTCCACATAGCTGTAGATGTCCTTGTTGTCCAGGGTATTGGAGGAGGCATATGTGTCCAGATGACGCCTGAGATACTCCTCTGTATCATACCGGAAATAATTGAGCAGGTCCTGCAGCTCTGAACTGTTTTGATAAACCGCTCTGTGCAGGTAATCGGCGTCCGAGCTTGCGCGGCTCACTTCCAGAACCGCCTCGCCGCAAAGCTTTCCTGCATAATCCTGGTTTGTCTCCAGAAGACGGGTTCTGCTGGATGAAATAAAAAATAAAATGAGCACTCCGACGATCAGGATCAGAACTGTCGAATAGCTCAGAAAAAGTTTATGAAATAAATGTCTCGGGTTTTTGTTTTCCATGAATTTCCTCCTTTTATAAGTATAACATAATCCGGTATACCTGATAAAGAAAAAAAGACACGGTTTCCCGTGCCTTTCAAAAATCAAGATCAACTCTCTTCCAATGCATGCAGAACCTTCCGGTTCATAAACGCAATTAGGAAACCATACAGACTTCCCATAAATAATACAGCGGTACCTGCTTTCAGTTCAAACAGCATCAGGATCACACCCAGAGAGACTATACTTCCCAGTGTGCACACAGGCCTGGTCAGAAGAAGTAACAGGGACGTTTTGACAATGTCCCTGTTTTTCATCCGATAGCGGGACGCCAGCAGATACAGGTTCGGTGTCACCACCAGGGCTGCCGCAAACAATATGACAAACAGGATCATCAGAGGAAAGACAGGAATCTGTACCGCAAAAAACTCAATGTTTATCTCAAATACCAGGATCAGGAACATATGGCCAGCCGCCAGAAGATATTTCTGGCCACAGTCATCTGTATAGGCTTTCCTGTAATCTCTCCAGGCCCCCGTCTCCGTCCTGGAGAGCAGACGGTTCATGGTGTAAAACAGAGCCGAAAGGGCCGGTCCCATAGGAACCATACACAAAAGAAACAGAGGAAGGCAGGTGCGCACCTGGGATACTCCCACAAAAAGGAAAAACAGGAGTGCCGGCAGGTTGGAGAATAGAAATAAAATATTCGTACCGATCACATACCACAGTTTTTCGCAAAAACCCAATATCTTATCCATCTGGAATACTTCACTAAACATTTTTCCTCCTTTATGGGTATACCTATCATCCGGCATGCATTTCATCCGGTGCACACACTGCAATTTTTATAATGATATCAAAATCGTCTTGATCTCATACGGATGCAGATGAAGCTTCATCTCCTCTGTGGTCACTGCCTCAGTAAGGGGACGCTCCCTTAAATCCCCCTCCATCCAGTAGGAATACCCAAATCCCGGTTTCACAGTCACGTTCTGGGAACTTCCCGCAAATTCATGGAAACGCAGAACAATATAATTTCCATCCTCAGATTTTTTCACTGCGTCTATTTCCACCTGCTCATTGTCAAAAGTGACAAAGCTTTCAAAATCCACCTTTGTCTTTCCGGCTGAAACTTTCATGGGATCATTCAGCGCACATGCCTCCTGCACCGTATGTCCCTCTACAAAATCCCCGCCGTGAGGCAGTAAGGCGTATGTAAAGGTATGCATGCCCTGATCCTGTAAGTGGTCAGGCTGCAGACCGGAACGTAAAAGGGAAATGCGGATAACATTATCCTTGATATCATGTCCGTATTTGCAGTCATTCAAAATGCTGACCCCGTAATTTCTCTCGGAAAGGTCTGCAAACCGATGGGCAACGCTCTCAAATCTGGCCTGATCCCAGCTTGTATTCCAGTGGTTGGGCCGCCTCACATTGCCGTACTGCACATCATAGGTCGCATAAGTGGAACGGATATCAACAGGGAAGGCCGCCTTCAGAAGCTGCTGTCTCTCGTGGAAGTCCACATCTGTCTTAAAATCAATCCTCCTGGAATCCCGATACATGCTCATATCCTGTGAGATCATGGATTTCATGTACTTCCATTCCATATGGATCGTCAGCTTCAGAGGTCCGCACTCTGTCACCTCAAATGCTGTCAGCTCTGTGATCTCCCTCATTTTCTGCTGGTAGTAAATATCAATATCCCATGCATCGTTATCAAGAGGCTTATCCTCAAACATCTGCAGGACATTTCCCCTCTCCCCTTCTGCCAGGACTTCACGGTCAAAGGTCCTGTCATAAAGTCTGGTTATCTGGCCGTAATCATTAAGGGACACCAGATAGTAAGGTGTCTCAATCTCTCTTCCACGGATCACAAAGCTGTTCTGCTCTTCATTTCCCTGTGCCTGAGGATGGAAACAGATAACTTTATGTCCCATGGAGGGCACCTGTTTTGCCTCTACATATACTGCGTTTTCTCCCTTTTGTACGGGAAGCACGCAGCCCTCCTCATCTGTAAAGTACCCGTCATCTGTACAGGGAACTGACACCAGTTCATCCTTTGTCCATGCAGAGGCGTTCCATACCGTCCAGGTATTCTCTTCCTGCAGAGCTGTGTTATCTGTGAAATCATTCTCCACCTGAACTGCTATGCTCTCTATCTGGGCGTAGTCCTTGTGACAGTCCTCATAAACTTCATGGATAGAGGAGCCGGGAATAATATCGTGGAACTGGTTGGTCAGGATCAGTTTCCATCCTTTTGTCAGACTTTCCTGATCTGCTTTTTCCAGGCTTTTCTCCATCAGCCCCTGCATAACCGTCATCCACTCAGCACGGCGGTACAGAAGCTCCATTTTTCTATTCATGCGTTTATTGTATCCCTGGCTTGTGTATGTTCCCCTGTGGTATTCCAGATACAGCTCCCCATCCCAGGTGTTCACATACTGGTCTGTGTTCTTTACCGTCTCTTTCAGTTTTCTGAAATATTCACCTGCTGTGGATGTCTTTACATTGGGCAGTCCCGGGATCTTATCCAGTCTGCGTCTCTGTTCCAGCATATCACGGTTTACACCGCCGCCGCCGTCTCCGAATCCGTAGGCGATGAGCAGGTCTTTGTTCATCTCCTTCTCACTGTAGGCATCCCATACGCCTTTCACGGTCTTTGGCATCAGCTTGCCGTTGTAGGTGTAGAACCAGGAGCCAGGCTCGTTCCAGGGCTCTGGTGTGGTGATGAAATGTGTCAAAACTTCGCTGCCGTCAATACCTTTCCACTTAAAAGTATCGTGTGGCATACGGTTGAACTGGTTCCAGCTTATCTTTGTGGTCATAAACATATCTATGCCGGATTTTTTCAGAATCTGGGGAAGTGCCCAGGAGTAGCCGAACACATCCGGCAGCCAGAGATACTCCACATCCTTACCAAATTCATCTTTGATAAATTTACTTCCGATCAATATCTGGCGTGTCAGGGATTCCCCGCTTGTGAGATTGCAGTCTGCCTCCACCCACATGGCACCGTCTGCCTCCCAGCGTCCCTCTTTGACAAGTTCTTTGATCTTCCCATATATTTCAGGGAAATCTTCTTTTATATACTCGTAAATTTGAGGCTGTGTCTGCAGGAAAATATACTCCGGAAACATTTCCATCAGGCGGAGCACGGTGGAGAAGGAGCGTGAGGCTTTCTCATGGGTATGTTTCAGTCTCCACAGCCATGCCATATCAATATGCGTATGTCCCACACAGTGCACATTCACCAGGGAATGCTTATCCATCCGGTCAATTTTCTCATTCAGCACCCGGTCAGCCTGATGGACTGATTCATAGAATTCATCACTTCCCGGATATGCCCAGTCAATACAATGACAGGCTTCATCCAGGGCATTTCTCAGATCATAGCGGACAGGGTCGTTTTCATTTAGGTTCTCAATGGTTTCCAGCACCATGGTCCCCAGATAGTAAAAGTCATCCACTTCCTCATCCAGCCAGGCCAGGTCTGCTCTTTTGATCTGGTGCTCCTGCACTGCCGGTACACCGCCGCCCTCCAATCCTGACCAGAGGCGGAAAGTAAGGCTGGTCTCCTTCCCGGTACACGCTTCCGGGAAAAACACTTCCTGATGGTTTACATCCACGCCCTGAAAAGGTTCCTCATTCAGATAACACATGGACTCAAACCCGCTGTTATTGCCTGCCCCTGTGTTGCCGAAATCAAAAACACCAACTACTCTTTTGCCGGCCCACTCTGCCGGAATACGGATATCCCTGTGCATCCACAGATACCTGTCTCTGCCTGCCCAGTTCTCTCCCTGGGCAATCCTTCCCCATCCGTCAAAGTTTACGGGAACCTGGGGATTCACTGCCTTCTGTTCATCCTCACACATGAGGAAATCTCCTATGGGAGTCACGCCGCGGTATCTGTATTTCTTCACTTCATCCATTCGTCTCTGTAATTTTCTGTCTGTTAAAAACATAATACCCTCCTGTTTGCCTTTCTGCTTTTATTTTACCTGTTTTGCCGGAAATAACAATTTTCCTTTTTCTATGTTTCCTGCACAAATTCTAGGTTGTTCAGAGGCAGGGGGAAATATTTCCACTCTCATCGTTTTACCCGGTATCCCAGATAGTCCAGCATCAGTTCACTGTACATGGCATTTGCCCAGGAAAACCATTTTCTTGTGAAAATCTCAGGGTTATCCACAAAGACCCCTTCATGCATCATACCTTTTCCACCATCTGTCCCCACAAGACGCCTGAGTACACCCAGCTTTTCCTCCTCTTTTTCTGCGGTCAGGCCTTCCATGGCCACAGCAATGTGCCATACATATCTGGAAGGTGTGTGAGGGCTTCCAATACCGGACAGCTTATCCCCTTTATAATAGTAGGGATTGGCCTCGCTCAAAAGAAATCTTCTTGTGTTCTCCGCCACATCACGGCGTCTTGGTATGTATCCCAGATATTCCATGGACAAAAGACTTGGGACATTGGCATCATCCATGAGATTATACTGTCCGAATCCATCGGTCTCGTAGGCGTAAATCTCCCCAAATTCTCCTGTCCTGACAATTCCGTATGTCTCGATCCCCACGGTTATCTCCTCCCGCAGCCGTTCCGCCCTCTGCGCTGCCGCTTCCTCATGAAGGATTTCCCGGCAGATTCCTGCCATGTATCCCAGGATGACACAGGCGAACATGTTGGATGGGATCAGATATCCATAGGTACAGGCATCGTCACTGGGGCGGAATCCTGACCAGATAAGACCGCATCCCTCTTTTACAAGAGCGCCTTTTCCGCTCCTTGACAGGGTATCCGTGTAAATGCAATCCTTCCGCTGGAAACGGTACTGCGACCTGGACTCATGGTACTGCTCCCGCTCAAACACATCCATAATAGTTTTGATCCCTGTCAGGAAAGTATCATCAAAATGTTTTGTATATCCCGTATTCTTCCAGAGAAGGTAAGCAAGCTGGACGGGATAGCACAGGGAATCCACCTCGAATTTCATCTCCCATACCCACGGGTTCTGGTCAGGAAAATCTTTCTCCCAGCAGTTTCCGTTGTCTGTCTCGTTAAATGCATTGGCATAAGGTTCTCTCAAAATACATTGAAACTGTCTCTTCACAAGACCCGCAATGACCTGGGTAAGCTTCTCATCCTTCTTAGCAGCCAGCAGATAAGGGCGAAGCTGAGCAGTGGAATCGCGCAGCCACATGGCCGGTATATCTCCTGTGATCACATGGGTTGTCCCATCTTCCATCTCTTTTACTGTGGTATTCAGCGTGTTGGTAAAACAATTGCGAAACACCTCTGCCAGATATGGCTCTTCTTTACATTTTTGTTCTGCTTCCTTGATCAGTTCTTCAATAATTCCGGGATTTTCCATGATAAAGTCCTCCTGTAGGTTTTTATGTAATTTCTCATGTGTTCATCCTATCAAAAACAGAGGATGCTGTATAGTGAAATATCTCTCGAAAATTGTAAACTTTTCTATTCTCTGTTATTACTGTATTATGCAATAAAGCATAAAACACCCGGCAGTTCTGGCTGATCCCATAACTGCCGGGTATTCTCTATCTCTTCTGACATTTCTCACAAAAATATATATTCCCGCCCATATACGCGGCTCTTTTTATCTCTCCTCCACACCGCATGCACGGCTGATGCAGAGAATTTTTGGAGAGCTGGGTAATATACCCTCCCTTGTTTCCGAACAGATCACGTTCCGTATCTCTTCCTCCTCCGTCACACATCTGCCGCAGTGTACCTGTCACAGAATCGTAAAGGCTCCGGAAATCTTCCTCCTCCGCTTCCCGCATGTCAAACCTGGGGTCTATCCCTGCGTTCCAAAGGATGTCCTGCAGGACACCATTCCCCAGGCCGGGTATGCGCTGCTCTGTTGCCAGGTAGGTTTTGGCCGATATCTTTTTCCCGGTATCAGGGTAGAGGCTTCGGAAATACTCGTATGTGAATTCTTCATCCAGCGCTGTATATTTACTGATGGAGGAACGGTAGTATTCTTCGCCGCACTCCCCCAAAGGATACACACCGATAAACGCATACATCTGAACCGATACAGAAAGTGCCGTGCCGTCATCAAACCCTATGAATAACTGATGCTTTTTCGGAAACTCTGCCTTTTCCTCATAATATCTTGGATAAGCGCCGTCTGACAGGATGATCATGCAGCTCTCTGTGTCAATCTCGATCATACCGCCCCGGTTCACCGCTTTTATGATGGACTGCCCCTGGAGCATTTCATCATATTCCTCTTTGTCCTCACGAAAGAACGCAAACTTATGGGGCGTATATCCTGCTTTCACATAATCAATGGTCTTTCCGGCCAGGTTCTCTGTTATCTGCTTTGCTATAGTCCGGCTCTCCGGCAGTTCCAGCATAATTCCTTTCCTCCTTTAAGCCTGCTTCCACCTCTTCAGTGTTGGGAACCAGGACTCCATCATCTTTCTGGCTTCCTCCTGGGTACCGAATGGATTTCCGTTTTCCTCGTTGAATTTCAGGTTGAATCGGATCATATCCTCCATTGTCATATTGTCGGTAAATTCCCCTTCCTTATAACAGTAACAGCAATAGTCCTCATTTCTGCCCCCGTCACTGTTTGTACCGAAGTCTCCGTCCTTTTCCATTGGCATACCGCAGCTCTGACAAAATTTTTTATCTTCCATAATATATGTTCCTCCTGTTTTTCTTACAGGATACAATATGTAATATGACACCCTATGTCATATATCGTAAATTTTCCGGATTTTTTCAGCTTCTTTTTTTATATGCGCTTTCAGCCATTCCGGTTCCAGAACTCTTGCGTCTGCCCCAAAGGATAATATAAATCCGGTCAGCCATCTGCCCGGTGTGAATGCCGCTTTTACCTCAAATCCCCCGTCCTCCAGACGGACAATATCTTCCTCCGCAAAAAAATCCAGCACCTGAAATCCGGCTGCCTCTGTAAATCTCAGCTTCAAAGCTGTCATTTCCGCAGGCTTTTCCTCTTTCTGCTCACAGACTTCTGCGGCTTTTCTCATAGAAAACTCCTCCCGCTCCATCTGCAGCTCCCGGATACGGTTCAGTCGGAACAATCGAAATCCCTGCTTTTTCCTGCAGTAGCCTGACACATACCAGTGGCCGCCCTTAAAAGTAAGCCTTACCGGTTCCACGGTCCTTCTGCTCTTGATGCCGGAGGAATTATAATACTGAAAAGTCAGCAGCCTGCGGTGCAGAATGGCGGACTTACAGAGTTCAAAATACTCCTTCTCCTGCTTTCCCGCTCCCCAGGTCTCAAAATCCACTTCCAGCCAGTCCACGGTCTGTCTGCCGAATAGTCCGGCAAGCTGAGAGAGCAGTCTGCTGCTATCCCCCGCCCCAACCGCGTCCAGACTTTGCAGCGCAGTCATGATATGCTCCTGTTCGTCCTCCCCAAGCAGCGTCCTGTCAAGCTGAAACTGCTCCATGAGCCGTATTCCGCCTCCGTGTCCCTTCTCTGTATAGACCGGTATGCCTGCGGCAGAGAGTGTATCCACATCCCGGTATATGGTACGGACAGACACCTCCAGCCTTTCAGCCAGTGCCCCAGCTGTTGTCTCACGGTGTTCCATTAATATGTATAATATTTCAAATAACCTGCTGTTCTTCATCTCTCCATCCTGTCTGTGCCATATCCTCTGTCTGCGTCATATTCTCTGTCTGCGCCATATTCTCTGTCTGCGCCATATTCTCTGTCTGCGTCATATTCCCTGTCACCTTTTGACTACGACGAAAGGCAGTCTTAGCGGATTACTCTGCAGCCGGCAGCACACTTCCGAATGCACAGATATGGAGCAATCTGCTCCATATCGCGCCGGCAGCTCTTCCGTAACAGGGCAAGTCCTGCGTTTTTCTTCCTCCAGTATAACACAGGCCCGATTCAGCCCACAAGATTTGTTCTCACGTCATTATGAAAAACTGGATCAGACTTGCCAGGGTCTTTCCAATGGCTATAGACAACACTACCAGCCCTACACCCTTTGTAAGGCCAACCCGCCTTGCCATAATAGCAAATACATTCACCACTTCACCGAGAGCTATGATCCAGCTTCCCAGGAACATGCCGAAAAATATGCCGATGACTGCCAGTCCCCATTGTCCGAAAGGCAGGTGGAACTGATACAGATAAAAAATATTTCCCAGAAAAGTACCCAGGATCAGAGCGTCTTCGTAGAGGAGAAGATTGTGGCCTGTATGGGTAACGCCTGCATACCGGGGGATGATCCCCAGTCCGATAATAAAGGCCGCCAGCGCGGTAGCCACAACCATACCGCCGCTTAAACCTATGATGGCAGCAACCAGTTCATAAAACCACATTTCAGTTTTTCTCCTTCCTGTTCTTCTTCTCTATCAGAGTTTTATCCACATCATCCTCATAGACACGCATCTGAACTTCCATAGGTGTGGGATCCTGCGTGATCTTCCCATGCCCGAAATGGTTGAAGAAAAATACCACGCCGAGACCGATTCCAAGAGAATACGTGAACTCCAGAATGGTGTGTCCTGTGGAAATATTGCCTGTGAGCTGTTTGTAGATCTGAAAAAACAGCCCGGATGTGTCCACATCCATATTAAATGTCATAATGGAAAAAGCTCCGCCGAAAAATGTTAGAAAACACACCAGCACGGTCTTTGCCCAACTCCAGACCACGTGTTTATGCTTCTGTGTCTCATAGGTAATGACAATGTTCGTCTCCCCCATGTGCGTCACATCCACGGTCTGCTCTTTATCCTGAACCGCCTCCACCAGCTCCAGGGCAGATATCACATAACGCCCCGGCTTTCCGTCCGGAATGGTGAACACCTTTCTCACCCGGTTCCTGTTCAGTACGCTTGTACTGCTGGAGGACAGCTTTGCCACATCCTGCAGATAGACCTCCGGCTGATGTACCTCCACATTTTTCTCCGTCTGCACATATAAAATATCACTCATGTAAACATCTCCTTTAAACGTGGACAGCCGGACGAAATCTTCCTGACTGCCGTAACTATTACAGGGATAGTATGACATGTTCCTGTGCAAACTATACGCCAGGAAGCACACTTGCAGTGCCGCAGTTCAAATCTTCTCCCGCAGGCGGTTCAGTATTTTTTTCTCAAGCCTGGACACCTGAACCTGGGATATCCCCAGCTCTCCCGCAATCTGTGTCTGGGTTTTTTCCTGGAAAAAACGCATGTAGATCAATTTTCTCTCCTCCGGATCCAATGTGCCCAGCATCTGTTCCAGCATCATGCGGTTTAAAAGGTGCTCCTGGTCATTTCTCTGTTCCTCAATCTTGTCTTCAAGGGAAATATCCGTGCCGTCTCCCTGATAAATGGTCTTCTGCAGGGACTCTATCTGTGCCCCTGACTCCATAGCCATCACCAGTTCCTCCCGGGTTACCGCAATACGCTCCGCGATCTCCTCCATCTCCGGTTCTTTCCCGTTTTCCATCATCAGTTCCTCTCTGGCTGTGTAAGCCCGGCAGCATATTTCCTTTAAGGAACGGCTGACCTTCATCATGCCGTCATCTCTTAAAAAGCGTTTGATTTCCCCTGTGATCATGGGTACTGCATACGTGGAGAATTTCACATCATAAGAAGTGTCAAATTTATCAATGGCCTTTAAAAGACCGATGCTTCCTATCTGAAACAGATCCTCTGCCTCCACACCCCGGTTCAGAAAACGCCTTACAATGCTGTGTACCAGACCAATATTTTTCTCTACCAGCGTATCTCTTGCTTCCTTATCTCCCTGGTGCGCACGCCCGATAAGGGCAAGGATATCCTCCATACAGCCTCCTTCTACTCAAAGACCTGACTTCCGGTTCCGATTTTTTTCTTCATCCGGACGACAGTACCCTTTCCCGGTTCTGATTCTACTTCCAGCATATCCATAAATGCCTCCATAAAGGCAAAGCCCATGCCTGAACGGTCCTGCTCCGGCTTTGTGGTGAACATGGGTTCCATAGCCCGCTCCACATTCTCAATTCCCCGCCCGTGGTCAGTCACTGCCACGGTCAGCTCTCTGCCGCGGATGATGCAGTCTATCCTGATCTTCTCTGTCTCCTTCTCATAAGCATGTACAATACAGTTTGTGATCGCCTCGGAGACAGCAGTCTTAATATCCGCCACCTCCTCAAGTGTGGGATTTAACTGGGTGGCAAATGCTGCCACCGTGATCCGTGCCAGCCCTTCGTTGCAGGAACGGCTGTCCATCTCCAATGTCATTTCATTGGTATTCTCCATATCTACCTTCCCCCTTACCTTCTTTTCTGGTGCCAGACAGCTTCCTGGCTGATTTCAATATATTTGTAGATCCCTGACAGTCGCATGATCCTGTTCACTCTGTCATTCACATGGATCGCTGACACTCTGCCCCCGCTGTAATGCAGAAGGCGGTATCTTCCCATAAGCATGCCAATCCCGGAACTGTCCATAAAGGTCGTACCGGAAAAATCAAAGACAAGCTGACGGACATTTCCCTTCTTCAGTTCCTTGTCCACCTCATCGGTTATCTGCGTGGCAAAATGGTGGTCCAGCTCCTGGGGCACATAAACCATAAGACAACTGCCCCTCTTTTTTAACACATCTTCCATACTCATTTCCCCTTACTATTTCAATTTATCCCATCCGGATACTGATATCCGCAGAAATCCCATATTTTCCCGCGGACAACAAAAGGATGTGCATACACTCATGCACACCCTTTCCTTCAAGGTTTCTCTTAGGTTATTCTTCCCCGGTGTCCTCCCAGCCATCCTGGTTGTCACCGCCATCACCGTATTCGTCGCTGTTATTGTCGTCCCCGTTGTTGTCATCCTGGTTATCGTCTGTGTATCCGGGATCTGTACCGCCTTCGCCGCCGTCATCCTGGCCTGTTGTATCTTCCTGAGGCTGTCCCTCATCAGCGGGCGCTGAACCGTCTCCGCCGTTTTCCTGCCCTGCTGACGTCTGCGTTGGCGTTCCACCTATGGCTGCCATATAATCCTTGGCATCACTGGCATAGCTGGTGCCCGGAAATGCATCTATGATCTTCTGATACCATACAATAGCATTGGCATTGTCACCGCTCTTCTGATAAGACTGGGCCAGATAGAACATGGAGTCATAGTCCGGTTCTCCTATATCCTGTGCCTTCAGCAGATTATCAATGGCAGAAGCATAATCCTGATTTTCATACGCAGTGATACCTGCGCTCTTATACCCGGCCTTCACAGTTTCCCCGATGTCATTCATGATCGTATCATACATGGACTTGGCATCCACAGAGAGCAGGGACGCATCCACGCTCTCCAGCGCATTGGCTGCATTCTGATAGCTGCCGCTGTTGTATGCCTGCCATGCTTTGATCAGATTATCATAGCTCTCTGACTTGGTGTTCGCCTGGGCGATCTGCTCATTGGCCGTGTTCACAGACTGGGAGGAGGCATCGATCTCCTGCTGCATCCTGTCTATCTCCGCGGCCTGGGTAGCCACCTTGTCACTGTATTCCACGATTTTTTTGTTGGCCTCATTATTGATCTTCTGTGTCTTGGCAGGAACAATGAGGAACCAGAGCGCAGATGCACCTACAAGCAGTCCGATGATCAGATTGATCAGCGTGTTGGTCACAGTTCTCTCCCTGTATTCCGGAGGCTGTATGATGGTGTCATTGCCCGAGTTATAGATCACCCGGCCGTCCTTTTCCTCACGGTTCTTTTCCTTTGCCTTGAATCTCGGCTCCAGACTGGTCATTCTTCCCGTCTGGTCATCCACCTCCCGCAGGAAACGCAGTGTGGTGGTGTTGGTCTTATCAATCTTCGCGGCAATTTTCAGCTGTTTTCTGGCCTTCTCATACGCGCCTTCCTTTATATAGATCAGAGAGAGCAGATGATAGCCCTTGATCAACTTAGGGTTGCTGGTAAGCACTTTTTTCAACTGCATCTTCGCCATATCCAGATTACCGGTACGACAGTATTCGAGACACTGGTTATATTTCTTGATGCTGGTGTTGATGGTGTCTAACCGGTTGGCATTGCTCTGCAGCTTATTGATGTAGTCTGACGCCACATTGCCGTCCGGCATAATATTCTTGCTGATGACCCATTCACTTAAAGCCGCTACAACCTCCCCGGTCTCAAAATAAACCAGCCCCAGAAGATTTCTTGCCTGGATATTGCATTTGTTCATCTTCAGGCTTCGTTTCAGGCAGGTAATTGCCCCGGACAAGTCACGGATCTGTGCCTTCTCCAGCCCCTGATTGTAATAGAGATTGGACAGAGCCACTGCCTTTTTCTGGGCGGTCACATTACACCCGCACTTTGGGCAGTAAGGTGAAGTGTTGAGCTGTGCTTGGCATATCATACAATTCATCTGTCTTCTCCCTAATTCTTAGCCGTTCCATTGGTTTCTTTCAGCATTTCCTTCAAAATATCGATCACATCCGTTAAATCCTGCTTGTAAATGTTGCCTTCCGCATCATCCACGTCCAGGCACGGCTGGAATTTCTTCAGTTCTTCCTCGTAATTAATCATTCATTCTCCTCCTTACGTAATCCTTTATCTCCCCGGCAAGATACAAGGAACCCACAACAAACATCAGGCCGTCCCCTTTCAGGGCGTATGCCTTCTCAAACGCCTCCCCCGAATCCGGCACTGCCAGAACATTGCCGCATCCGTTTGCCCTGAAAAGCTCTGCCAACTCTTCTGCTGACTGCTTCCTGCTGCCCCATATCTCTGTTGTCACCACATTGGCAAATTTGAGTCCGCTGCAGACTCTGTGTATCATATCCTCATAGTCCTTATCCGATACCGTGGCAAAAAGAAGCGTTATGGAATATTCCTCCTGGAAATACCGGACCGTCTCTACAAACTGGGCGATCCCATCCTCATTATGGGCACCGTCCACGATCACTCCCGGAAGTATGGTCTCCATTCGGCCCTGCCATCTGGTATGCTCCAACCCTTTTTTTAAGGTTTCCTTCTCTATCTTATGGATACCTTTGAGGACGCCCATAGTCTCCACTGCCATTGAGGCATTCATCATCTGGTATTTTGCGATAAATGGAACAAACAGCTCTGTAGTCCCGTAAACTGCCGAATCAAAGGTGAAACCAATCCCCTTTGGCGTATAAGACAAAAGCTTCTGACTCTCAGCCTTTACCTGATGGCATGGGCATCCAAGCTCCTCTGCGCGCCTGCGGATAACAGCAGCGGCTGTCTCGTTGTTGGCATCGAAGATGACCGGCACGCCTTTCTTGATAATGCCTGCCTTCTCGCCGGCTATCTTGTCAATGGTATCTCCCAGATATTCCACATGGTCCAGGCTGATAGATGTAATGACGCAGGCCATTGGGTTCAAAATGGAGTTGGTCGCATCAAGTCTTCCGCCAAGACCGGTCTCCAATACAACAATGTCAACATCCTCATCCTCGAATATCAGCATTCCCATGAGAAACAAAAACTCAAAATAGGTGGGATGGTAATCCCCCTGCTCCACAAGACGGTCGGAAAGCTCCTTGACCTTCAGAAAGGCCTCCAGAAATTTTTCATCTGAGACCATCTGCTCATTGATCTGAAATCTCTCATTGATCTTCATCAGATGGGGGGATGTAAAAAGACCGCATCTGTAACCGCCTTCCTCCAGCATGGTGGACAGAAAAGCGCAGACGCTTCCCTTTCCGTTAGTTCCTGCCACATGGATCATCTTTCTATTTTTATCGGGACTGCCCAGCATGTCCAGGCATTTCCTGGTGTGTTCCAGTTTATTTTTCTTTGTGAATTTAGGAATTTCTTCAATGTATGCTGCTGCTTTTTCATAAGTAAACAAAAGCGTTTTCCTTCTTTCTGTCTTTGGTAAGCTTTCGTAACAGTTCAGACAGGCTGAACTGTTGCAAGCCTTATCTATATAGGAAAGTCACCACTTCGCCTTATAAAGACAAGACTGTCTGCTGCAGTCCGGACAGTAGCTGCCGGATTGTAACAGGTCACTTATCATTATAATGAAGTGGTGACAATATGCAAGCAAATTATGTCGGTTCTTTTAAAAGTTTTTAATTCTGTACCGGGTTTTCCGTGTTTGGCACCTCAATGGGACTTTCTCCGGCCCCTGTCCCCGTACCGTTTTCCTCCCCAATAGGATTTGCGGCGGCATCGTCCCCTATACCTGCTGCATTGGGGTCAATCTCTCCTGTACCTTCTGTATTCTCACCTTCTAAAGGCGGCACCTCCGGGGCCAGCGGCTCCACAGGTACCTTGTAGATCATGCTGTCAGTTCTGGTGAGCACCTTGCGGGTGGAGCTGTTGCTTCGGATCGCCACGTCCACCTCATCCCCGTCTTTTAACTCCACATCCGTGAGCAGAAGAGTTGTGGGACTGATATATGTGGCATCCAGAAGTTCTCCGTTCACCTCCACATATGCGGACTGGGTGAAGTTTTCCCCTGTGATATAATACCTGCCGTCAGAAATCTTTTCGATTTTTTCAAGCACAGCGTCTTTTACACCCAGGTGCATCTCTGTCCGAGCAAATGGATTCTCCCCGTCATAGACATACTGCTTCCCATAAAGGATATCATACTGGAGCGTCTCCAGATCCACCTGATAGTTTTTCGTCTGCCGTCTGGCCTGATGGAAACGGAAGATATTTCCCTCGTGGATCCCCACCCGGTCCATGACCTCTGCCGCCATCTGATAGGCGGCCACATTGGCGTCCTTTTTCTCAAGACCCATATTGTCCCAGATCACATATTCTGTCTGGAACAGATAACGGTTCTTCACATCCTTTACCTTCAGTCCCATGGTTGGAAGATGGTCTCCGTACATGACAAGGACCACATCCTCATCATACTTGGACAGCGTTTCCGTAAGTTCTTTAACAAACTGGTCCATCTCATAGATCTGGTTGCAGTAATATTCCCATTTGTTATTGACAGCCTCAGACTCTCCACCGGTGACGGTGATCTTGGGGTCGTCGATCATAGGCTCTTCGGGATAATCCCCGTGTCCCTGCACAGATATGGTGTAAATGTAATCCGGATCATCAGAAGATTCCAGGGCTTCCATAATATATTTTGTCAGGTTTCTGTCCCGCATCCAGTCATTGGGATTGGTGTCATCCTGCTCTGACATATATTCCTCTGAGGTAAAACTGTCAAATCCCAGATTGGCGAAGACATTCTTTCTCCCGTAAAAATTGGCCTCATTGTTGTGAATGGCGTGCGTGCTGTATCCCAGGTTTTTCAGTACATAGGGCGCACTCTCGCAGGTTGTCTCTTTCAAAATACTCTTGTAGGGATACTCGCCCGGTCCAAAATAGCGCAGACTCATACCTGTAATAGACTCAAACTCTGTGTTGGCTGTTCCGGCACCCACGCTGGGGACTTTATAGTAGCCGGAGGAATATTCCTTCATCAGTTTCCTGAACGTAGGGATAGGGTCCTCGGAGATATTCAGGAAATTCACAAGTGTGGGGTCAAAAAAAGATTCAAGCTGCAGGAAAATAATGTTGGGACGTTTTTCCCCTGTTTCAGGCAGGCCGCTCTCACTTTTCTCTATTTTTTTAATTGCAGCCTCCGAATAATCCCTTGGACAGCTGATACCCGTATTGAAAATGGTAGTAGCCAGGCAATAGGGATACCCGTAATCTTCATAGGCAAACGCAATATTTCCAAAATAGTTAGACAGCACCCTCTTTTCAAGTGCCAGCTTGGTGGTTCCCGCAAAAGCCAGCACCCCTGCAAGCACAAGAGGGATATTCAACTTATAGGTCATTTTCCCCTGGTATTTCGGTCCCTTCAAAAACAGAAATACCAGACCTATGACGGCTGCCACTGCCAGAACGATCACGATCACAAAAAAGACCGGTGATAAATATTTGTTTGCGATCTTAAACGCATCTGTGAGCAGATGCAGATCCGGACCGGTAAATGGTGTGACACGGTTTGCCAGAAGCACGCCGTTGACGATTCCCAGAACCAGCCAGAAGATGGCCAGAAGGGTTCTCATGAAAACCCTCCGGCGCACCAGATAAACTAACAGTGTGGTAGTGAAGATCAGAAAGGAGTTGTACAGAAACACCAGGGGCCTTTCCGTCATGTAGACATATGCCTCACCGACGGAATGCCTGGAGATCGCTTCTATCACAAAATATCCCAGCATGACCACTACCATCTGAATCGGCAGAGAGAGCAGATTCAGATATTTTAACCACTTCTTATTCATAAATTTAACTCTCCTATAGCCTGCGCAGTTACCTGCCAAGCTGTGCAAGTCTTTCCTTTACCTGTTCCATCATATTTGTGTATTTCTCAAGCTTGGCCTTCTCTTCAGCCACCTTGCTCTCAGGCGCTTTGCTCAGGAATCTTTCGTTTTTAAGCATTCCGTTTACACGGGCAAGCTCTTTGTTCAAACGCTCCGCTTCTTTATTCAGGCGCTCAATCTCTTTCTCAATATCCACCAGCTCTGCAAAAGGCATATAGATGACAGCCTTCGATGTCACTGCGGAGACAGCGTCCTCCGCAATCCCTGCTTTGTCAGACTGGATGGTTACTTCACTGGCATATCCCAGAGTTGCGAAGAAGACTCTTCCGTTCTCAAATACCTGACGGATCTCTTCCTCCTCTGAAACCACGAATACTTTTGCCTTTTTGCTTGGGGGTACATTCATATCTGTACGCACATTTCGGATGCTCCTTACAGCTTCTTTGATGATCTCCACTGCGCGCTCATCCTCTTTGAAACTCCACTCCTGTTTTTCCACCGGCCAGGACGCGATCATGATAGATTCCTCCTCCGGATGCAGGGTACAGAAGATTTCCTCTGTGATAAACGGCATATAGGGATGAAGAAGCTTCAGCGCATTGCCCAGAACTGTTTTCAGAGTCCAGAGTGCTGCTGCCTTGGTGTTGTCCTCGTCATTGTACAGCCTTGGTTTTACCATCTCGATATACCAGTCACAGAACTCCTCCCAGATAAAGTCATAAACTTTCTGGACTGCAATGCCCAGCTCGTATTTATCCAGGTTCTCCGTAACCTCTGTTGCCAGGGTATTTACTTTGGAGAGGATCCACTTGTCTGCGCTGGTCAGTGTGTTTAGATCGATCTCGGTCGGAACCTCCGCTTTTTCCAGGTTCATCATGATAAAGCGGGAAGCGTTCCATACTTTGTTGGCAAAGTTTCGGCTTGCCTCCACTCTCTCCCAGTAAAAACGCATGTCATTGCCCGGTGCGTTTCCTGTCATAAGTGTGAGCCGCAGCGCGTCAGCGCCGTATTTGTCGATCACCTCCAGAGGATCAATGCCGTTTCCAAGGGATTTACTCATCTTGCGGCCCTGGGAATCGCGGATCAGGCCGTGGATCAGCACATGGTGGAAAGGTGTTTTACCTGTCTGCTCCAGTCCTGAGAATACCATACGGATGACCCAGAAGAAAATAATGTCATAGCCTGTTACCAGTACATCTGTGGGATAGAAATACTCCATCTCCTCTGTTTTGTTTGGCCATCCCAGTGTGGAGAAAGGCCAGAGTGCGGAGGAAAACCAGGTATCCAGGGTATCCTCGTCCTGTGTCAGATGTTCACAGCCGCATTTTGGGCAGACCTTCGGCATCTCTCCGGCAACTGTTACCTCCCCGCATTTGTCACAGTAATAGGCAGGGATCCTGTGTCCCCACCAGAGCTGACGGGAAATACACCAGTCCCGGATATTCTCCAGCCAGTGCATGTAGATCTTATCAAAACGGTCGGGAACGAACTTCAGACTGCCGTCCTCCAGAGTCTTGATGGCAGCCTCTCCCATCTCCTTCATCCTGACAAACCACTGGGGCTTGATCATAGGCTCCACTGTGGCATGGCAGCGGTCATGGGTGCCGACACTGTGGGCATGGGGTACTACTTTCACCAGAAGCCCCTGTTCCTCCAGGTCTTTTACCATGGCTTTTCTGGCCTCATAGCGGTCCATACCCGCGTATTTGCCGCCCAGCTCATTGATGGTGGCATCATCGTTCATGATGGTGATCTCCGGCAGACTGTGGCGTTTTCCCACTTCAAAGTCATTGGGGTCATGGGCCGGTGTGATCTTCACACATCCGGTACCGAATTCTTTATCCACATATTCGTCTGCCACAACCGGGATCTCTCTGTCTGTCAGAGGCAGCTTCAGCATTTTACCAACCAGGTCTTTGTATCTGTCATCCTCAGGATTAACTGCAACAGCCGTATCTCCCAGAAGGGTCTCTGGACGCGTGGTTGCGATCTCTACATAGCGTCCTTCCTCTCCAACGATAGGGTAATTGATGTGCCAGAAAAATCCGTCCTGATCCTCATGCTCTACCTCCGCGTCAGAGATGGATGTCTGACATACCGGACACCAGTTGATAATGCGGGATCCTTTATAGATGTAACCTTTTTCGTATAATTTAATGAAAACTTCCTGTACTGCCTGGGAACATCCCTCATCCATGGTAAAACGTTCTCTGTCCCAGTCAGCAGATGCGCCCAGTTTCTTTAGCTGGTTGATGATCTTTCCGCCGTATTCCTCTTTCCATTCCCAGGCGTGCTTCAGAAATTCTTCTCTTCCGATCTCGTTTTTATCAATTCCCTGTGCTTTCAGTTTTTCAATAACTTTTACTTCCGTTGCAATGGCCGCATGGTCTGTGCCCGGCTGCCACAATGCTTCGTATCCCTGCATTCTCTTAAAACGGATCAGGATATCCTGCATGGTCTCATCCAGCGCGTGTCCCATATGGAGCTGGCCTGTTACATTGGGCGGGGGCATTACTATGGTAAATGGTTTCTTGTCTCTGTTTACTTCTGCGTGGAAATATTTGTTATCCAGCCATTTCTGATAAATTCTGTCCTCCAGACCCTTTGGGTCATAAGTCTTGGCAAGTTCCTTGCTCATAATCTCCTCCTTAAATTAAAAAACGCCCTTTACAGACTGCACTGTAAAGGGCGAAATATTCCGCGGTACCACCTTTTTTTCTCACTCATGTCCGTTAACGCAGACTACGCGTGAAGGCCTACTCCTGATTCATCCTTTACAAACCACTTTCTTCAGCCCTCCGGTTCAAAAGCTACCTTCCATCCATTCCCCTGAAACGATCTTACAGCCGGTGGATCGTTCTCTCTGTCAGGCTCCGGGATGTACTCCTCTTTCTCATCACCTTTTCATACGTCCCATCATAATCACATTATTCTGGTTTGTCAAGTGAATAAATTGTGAAAATAAAAAAATAAGCCCGCTTCTACGGACTTATCGCTCACTTTGCAAGGGATATTTTCCCTCTGATCCTATCCTGGTTCTGTAACTGTTTCGTACAACCCAGTGAACAGTTACCTGATTCCTTCTATAATAAAGGGTGCGGATACACCAGGCAAAAGAATCAGAGGAATCCCTGCCGTTTAATCTGCTGCATAATTCTATAAATTCAGGTTCGGCCTTTCGGCATTCCATAATAAGAATTTCCAATGGAAATTCAGGTTGTAAACTTTGCACGGAAGTTTTCACCCTACTGCCATCAAGCAGGTTTCCTGGCTTATGGTTCATCGCTTAACCGCCTTCTCACATTTATATGCAATGGCATTGTGGCATCGCTCCCCATTTACAGTGACCGCATCGCTCAGGATTTGCACCTGATTCCCTTTTCACCAGCACTGTGCGGCCAGTGCGGATGCACTTGATTATTTTATGGAATTATACATATTTATGTTACCATTGTCAAAGGGTTCAGTCAACCCCCATTTGATGTACTGTTACTATTCAACCTTTCGGCTTCATAGCAACAAAGACATGCACACAGACTGCAAAAACCGCAGTCTGGCGCGTAGCTGCCTCGGGATTGCCTTGCGAATGCAAGGCAACACCTCGCGGGACAATGGAAGGCTGAACTGTTACGATGTACTCTCTGCTTTTTTGCTTTCACGTTTTCTTCTTGTCATAATGCCGCCGATCCGGCCTGTCTCTTTGGCAGAAAGACTCTTCCAACCTGACTCCAAAACCTGGTCAAGAAGACCCAGCTCCTCTGCTATTTCATACTTCAGCATCTCATCACGGGGAATCTTATTCAGATCAATCTTCTCATCATTTTTCTTGCTCATGAAAAGTCACACTCCTTTATAAATAATTAAAGTCTCTTTCAAGTATGACCTGTTCTTTTCTTTTTAAACAAATATATCCAAAAATGTTTATGCGCTTCGTGATATTCCAGATGTTCCCTGTTTCCTTCCAGGTAAAAACGTGTTACCATTCTTTTTGTAACAATTACATAATATTTTCGTAATATTTAAGGAGGTCTCTATGAAACACAAAATATTACCGGGATTTCTTGCGGTGGCTGTTGTAAGCGCCATGGGAATCGCCCCGGTCCGCGTACAGGCTGCTTCTTCCATTGAGGATGTGAAGCAGAATTTGAAGAGCAAAGGCATTGTCGTAGCAGGAAATGTATCCAATCTTGATGAGTTGAAACAAAAACTGGAAAGTATGGGAATTGACTGCTCCATTCCCGGCTGGCTGGTATCCCTCTGCCCGGAACTTCCGGGAAACGGACAGCCGGAAATGCCCGATTCTCCGGACGACAATCAGCCGGAAAACCCGGATATACCAGACAACGAACAGCCCGAAAATCCGGACACACCGGACAGTGAGCAGCCTGAAACCCCAGATTCTCCGGATAATGAACAGCCGGAAATGCCGGATACACCGGACATCGAACAGCCCGAAACCCCGGATTCTCCGGACAACAACAAACCCGAAAATCCGGACGCTCCGGATAATAATCAACCGGAAAATCCCAGCCTCCCGGACACTGACACAGAGAATGCGGACTTTGTCCGTCAGGTAGTGGATCTTGTCAACCGGGAACGTGCCAAAGCCGGTCTGTCACCTGTGACAGCCGATACTTCCATCCAGGCTGCCGCTCAGGTCAGAGCAAAAGAGATTGAGAAGTCCTTCTCCCACACCCGTCCTGACGGAAGTTCCTTCAGCACAGCCCTGACCCAGCAGGGTGTCACTTACCGCGGCTCAGGCGAAAACATTGCATGGGGCCAGAAAACCCCGGAGCAGGTTATGAACGGCTGGATGAACAGTGAAGGCCACAGAGCCAATATCCTAAATAAAAACTTCACCAAAATCGGCGTAGGCTACCACCAAAACGCCTCCGGCACTAACTATTGGACACAGTTATTCACATATTAAATTAAACACATACAATCATAAGCACACATCATACCAAAGACCGCGGCCCAGTGTTCCCCACTTAAGCCGCGGTCTTGTTGCCATAAAATTTTCTTAACCGCACATCTGTCAACCATCCTCTTGCATCCTTTCACCTGCCGTCATATTTCTAGATGCCGCGTTCTTCATAGGTTTTATTAATAAAATGCAAATAAGTATCGTCAGGATATCGGCCGCAGGCTGGGAAACATAGATACCGGACACGCCCAAAACGCGCGGCAGCACCAGAATAAAAGGTACATAAAACAGACCTTGACGAACCAGAGACAAAAACAGCCCCATTTTTGACGATCCAACCGTCTGAAATGTGATAGTCATCATATAACACAATCCGAAAGACGGGTATAGCGCTACTTGTGAAATCAGCAGCCACTTGCCGAACTCCACCACTGCCGGATTGCGGTTAAACAGCAGAATCAATGGCTGAGCCATTATGATATAGATAGCCGCTACCACTACAGTGAGCAGCAGCGATCCACCCAGAGCGAACTTAACTGACTGGTGGAACCTCTCCTCATTTTTCGCCCCAAAGGCGTATGAGGCCACTGGCTGATATCCCTGCATAAATCCCATGACCACATAACAGCCGATAAGTATCAGCCGCTGCACCACACCGTAGGCCGCAATGATCAGGTCTGAATCCGGCAAAGGCTTTGCCGCAATATTGGTCAGTGAAGTTGCCAGCGCAAGACATATTTGAATGACCGCTGTTGGGATTCCGATGGAAATCACAGCCCACACCAGTTTGCCGGAACATTTAAAATACCTGGGCCTGACTTTGATGATAGATCTGCCGCTCAAATAGAACCACAGAAGGATTCCATAAGTGATAAATTGGGAAACTGTTGTGGCGAGGGATGCCCCCTCCACTCCCATATCCAGCCCCCACGAGAACATAAATATGGGATCAAGAGCCACGTTCAATGCAGCACCGGCGATAACAGCAATAGAAGATATTTTTACAGAGGATTCCGCCCGTGCCGCACAGTTAAGGCTTTGAGCAGGCAGGTTGAACAGTGCGGCAATAAACATCCAAAATGCGTAATCCTCAGCTTGTGGCAAAACTGCATCGGAAGCACCAAATGCCCGCAGCAATGGCTTCATGAAAAGGATTCCAAAAACACAGAGGCTAATTCCAATCAACATGGAGATTCCCACAATAGTCGTCACGGTACGGCTGGCTCCCTCCTTATCCTCTGCCCCCAACTGCCGGCCGGCCAGCACAGATGCTCCCGCCGCAAATATATTTTCTACCGAAACCATAATGAGCAGCAACGGCAGAGTCACGCCCACCGCTGCAAGGGCAATATCGCTGTCCAGCATCCCAATATATGCCGTATCTACGATGTTATAAACTGCCTTTGCCAAAAGAGCCAGCGTGGCCGGTATTGCGAGTTTAATAATCGCTTTCGATGGCATCATCGAGGACAGCAGAGATTCCTTGACCATATTCTTATCTGTTTTCATCTTGATCACCTAACACACCGTACAGTAAAATACCCAGTTGCCGGTGACACCTTTCCTCATGTTTGCGGAGGGCCTGCTCCGGAGAATGGATTCCCACAAGTGCATCCTTAAACCGCAGATTGAAATAGTCCATATACATTCTAAAATCATCCACCACTGCAGAAATGGATATGCCATTTCGCAACACGGCACTTTCCAAAAGACCGGTCAAAACAGAAATGTTCAGTTCGTCAAAGTGCCTGCGTGTTTCCGCAATCCTGGAAATCAGATGAGCGGGAGGATTCAGCGCAGCATCAGTGAAAATACCAAGAAAAAGCGGGTTTTCGGCAAAGAAGTGAAGTCTTGCGTCGAAATATCCACGCAGCCGCTGTTCCACAGAACCGCTTATACCGCTCAGCGCCTGTGTCAGATAGGCTGTCAGCGCATTAAAACATTCCGCCACACAAATGACATAGAGTTCCTCCTTGTCCGCAAAATAATGATAAATGATTCCCTTAGAAATACCATTTTCTGCACAAACCGTATTCAGAGATGCGGCTGCATACCCCTTTTCTGAAAATTCTCGCAGTGTAGCTTCTAATATCCGCTGCCTTGACAGCGCATTTTTCTCCTCACGTTTCATTCAATCGCCTCCTAAAAAATTGACCATGTAGTCTGTAATTTGCATTATAGCAAAAATAGACCACATAGTCAATATTTTACAGAAACTTAAACCCCATAAACAAACATTTAATGGAATCATCATTACGGCAATAATACACGATTATTGCCTCTCACTACTCCCCCTATTTCGGTATAATAATTGAGGCAATAATATACGCCACAATCCCCGTCCATACCATCCCAAAGCAGGAAAGTATCACCCACGCAAGCCTCACCAGTGTCGGGTCAATATTGAAGTATTCCGCAATCCCTCCGCACACACCTGCCAGCATATAATTTGTAGATGACCTATATAATCTCTTATCAGACATAATAATTCTCCTTTCATCTGAACCAATTTTTATAATTTCCAATTCCTGTTACCAATTCTCTAATATCAATCTCTGTTATAACTGTTAAATGCCCTCGCAACTACAAGCAAAAGCCCTTGCAGAATCCCTCCTGAACGATAGGAATTTTACTTGTCTGCGGAGTTCTTTTCTGCAGTCAGCGCGATGAATGCACAGTCCTATTGAATAATTAATCCCCGTTTTCAAATAATATATCCACAGTGCCCATTCCGCATTCTATCTCCATATATTTTTGAGCATTGCTGTCACCTGTCTCAAGAGAACTGATACCACTGTGGGATTCACTTCCAATAGTAACTGAGCCTAACCCGCAGTCTAAATCTGTGCGGTAGTCCTTGCGTTTCCCCGCCAGCTTTGCCGTCATGGTTCCCATTCCGCAGTCCACAGAGCCTGTGTTAAAATCTATAAATGCAATATCCATTGTACCCATACCTGTACCCAGTTCTGCATCGTCTGCCCTGATAATTCCGCTGGTGTCTACCGTGCCGGCTCCCACGTACATGATCAGGCTTTCTGCCTGCAGATCCTGGACCTCCAGCATCCCTGCTCCAATTTGGAATTCCGCGTCCTCAAACCTTTTATTTTCCGGAATTTCTATCTGAATGGGATATTTTTCAATGGAGCGTCTGCGGTAGGACCTTTCTATTGAGAGCTGACCGTCGTCTTGGTCAAATTCCACCTTATCCTTATTAGAATAAACTCTTACACGGATCTTATCTTTTGCCGAAGAGCGGATGACTGACACATATGCATACTTTGTATCCACATCCAAATCTATTACCTGGTCTGCATCAAACTCATACTCTTTAACCGCTTTTCCATTCATTGTCTCTTTGATGTCATCTATAGATTCCGTAAAATTAAAATCATTGTCACTGCGTATCCAATTCCTAAAAGGCACCCAATTAAGACCATTTTCCGCGGCTGTTGTCACCCCATCCCAGGTAGCTCCCATGACGAGTCCTGATAAAAACAGCGCACCGCCTACAATAACCAGTACCAGTGCTGCGATCATACAAAATTTTGTGAATTTTTTCATGAATGGTCACCTCCCCTTTTTCCTCTGTGGATGATCCTCTGGATCAAATCGATCACCCAGCGGAACACTGCCGGCAATACCTTTGCCACGACCAGTACAAATACCATGACCAGCAGAATACCCACGGCTGACATTATCATTCCCACACCGGAAAATGCCAGTGCTGCCGCCGGATTACCCAGCATGTGGATCATAGCGTAAACTACCATGGCAATACCGCCTCCCAGAAGTCCCACGCCGCATCCAAATATGGCCGCGATGATACCGGCTGCACCTGCCACCAGACCAATAGGTAATCCCAGAATGCCAATGCCGATTCCGCCTACAACCGGAATGGCAAGGATTATGAATATGATAATGATTCCCCACATAAGCCCGCTTCTGTTTGTGCGGGATTTTTCTGAGCGGTATCCGCTTCTGCTGTAAGGGCCGTCATATCCCCTGCCGCCATTTCCATACTGGCTGTCAGTGCCGTCCTTCCTGAAGCTCCCCTGTCCGGAACTTTCCTGTCCGCTGCCATTCTGACTTCCGTAGCTTCTCGGGCCACCGTATTGGCTGTCCTTCTGTGTCTGCCCTTCTTTGTCTGTATCGTCTTTCTTACTCTCTGCACCTGCACGCTCCGGCATATTCCTGTCATCAAAAATCCCGTCGCTGTATCCCGTCTCTGTATACTCTCCGTACTCCTTACGGCTCTCACCCAGGTCTGCCTTGATGATAGCGGCCACCTTGCCTGGGCTTCCCAGTTCCTGTATGACAGAGGATTCATTCTCCGCCCCTGCATCATCAAAATAACTATTGTAGAACTCCAGTGCCTCCTCTCTCTCCTGCACCGGAATATCCCAAAGCAGCCGTTCCAGCTGCGCTAAAAATTCCTTTCGATTCATTTTGGTATCCCTCCCTCAAACAATCTGGAAATCTTTGTAGAATAGTTCTTCCACTCTGTCTTATAAAGATTCAGCTGTGCCATCCCTCTCTCAGTCAGCTTATAGTATCTTCGGTTCCTGCCCCCGTACTCCTGATCGTAGGTCTCCAGGCATTCATCCTTCTGAAGTCTTCTGAGTACCGGATACAGTGTGGATTCGGATACCTCCAAAACCTGCCGGACGTCCTGGGTGATCTTATACCCGTATGTGCCCTCTGTCTCCTTGGAGACAACCGCCAGTACAATTGCATCCAACAGCGCGGCGCCTGTATTAAAAACCATATGCTCACTTCCTTTTCTCCGAATAAACCGTCTGCACTTCCGACGGCTGCCTCCCGGCACAAAATATGAAACCCCGGGATACTTAGGATTTGTATAATATTATATTTTTTACAATACTATTTTATATTTAATACTATACGCCATATAATATACTTCTGTCAATAGTATTATACAATAAACATGTTTTTCTTTTCAAACGTCAAAAAAAGACGTATAATGTAGAAAATAGGCAGATACCCGGCGCATTCCGTTGACTGGATGGCTATGAAAACAGTACAAATGGGAGCTGCTGAATATTATAAAATACGGAGGTAAGAATGAAGAATAAAATAGCAAGGGTGATCGGCGTGGTCTGCGTCCTGATCCTGGTGGTTTTCGGCATATTTCTGGGAAGATACTGGGAGGGGCGCAAATATCAGAAAGCAGATATCTCTGTTTCCGCCATCACTGCCCGTCTGACCCAAGCCAGTGATCTAGCCACCGCACGTCTGGAATACAGGGGTTTGATCCGCTATGAGGCCGGTGAGATCCGCTTTATCACCCAGAAAGGCTTTACCATGATTTACGATGCGCACATCAAGGCAGGCATTGACCTTTCCAAAGCGCAGGTGGATGTATCCGGCGAAACCATCACTGTCACACTTCCCAAAGCGGTAATCCAGGATGTGGTCATTGACCCTGACAGTCTGGAGTTCTACGATGAAAAAATAGCGCTGTTCAATCCTCAGAACAAGGAGGACACGGTAACCGCACTGCAGGCAGCTAAGGAGGACGCTGAAAAAAATGCCGCTGACAGCGACCTGCTGACAACGGCAGACGAACAGGCCCGGCGCCTGATCCAGGAACTGCTTACCCCTGTGACCCAGGACAGTGACAAAGAATACAATATTGTGTTCAGCCAGCAGACTGAGAGCTGACAGAAATCGAAGTAGAGAACAGTACATACTATCAACATCACGTAATATATAACAGCACATAATATATGACAGCACATAAAAATGGGGCTGCTGCACGAAACATGATATGCTCCCTCCCAGGCGACAAGTTTTATTCTTTCACTTGTCTGCCCGGAAGGGAGCATATCACGATCGCGCAGCAGCCCTGCTTTTTTATTCTGCAGCCACAGACGTATCCTGTCCTGTCAAAAACTGGCTGTTATATAATGCGGCATAAAATCCGTTTTTCTCAAGCAGTGACTTATGGTCTCCCTGCTCCACAATATTTCCGTTATTCATTACAAGGATCACATCCGCCTCTCTGATCGTAGACAGACGGTGAGCCACGATAAAGCTGGTTCTGCCCTGCATCATACTGGCAAAAGCCTCCTGGATGTGCATCTCCGTTCTAGTATCAATGGAGGACGTGGCCTCATCCAGGATCAGCATAGGCGGAAGGCAGAGCATGACCCTGGTAATACACAGAAGCTGTTTCTGTCCCTGGGACAGCCCGCCGCCATCCTCTGTGATCACGGTATCATATCCCTTTGGCAGACGTTTGATAAAGCTGTGTGCATGGGATGCTCTGGCGGCTGCTTTGATCTCTTCCTCCGAGGCATCCGGTTTTCCCATAATGATATTGTCCCGGATGGTCCCTGTCCTGAGCCAGGTATCCTGTAGCACCATCCCATAGGAACCCCGCAGGCTTTTCCTTGTGATACTGCGGATATCACGGCCGCTGACGCGTATACTGCCGCTGTCCACATCATAAAAACGCATGAGCAGGTTTATAACAGTGGTTTTCCCGCATCCCGTCGGTCCCACGATGGCCACCCTCTGACCCGGCTGTACATGCAGGTTGAAATCCTGTACCAGTTTTGTCTCAGGCGAATAGGAAAAATATACATGCTCCAGATCCACTTTCCCATCTGTATGTTTCAGATCCTCCACATTCTCCGGCTCCGGTATCTGCGGCTCTTCCTCTATGAGCGTGAAGATACGGGAGGCACAGGCCAGCGCATTCTGCAGCTCTGTCACAACCCCTGATATCTCGTTGAAAGGCTTTGTATACTGGTTGGCATAGCTGAGAAAACAGGAGAGCTGTCCAACGGTTATTCCGCCGTTTATAACAGACAAAGCTCCCACCAGGCCCACCCCCGCATATACAAGACTGTTGACAAAACGGGTGCAGGGGTTGGTAAGAGAGGAGAAGAAAATGGCTTTTAAAGAGCAGTCCGCCAATCTTTGATTAATCTTGTCAAAATGCTCCAGGGCTTCTTCCTCATAATTAAATGCCTGCACCACTTTCTGACCGCCGATCATTTCCTCCACAAGCGCAGTCTGATCCCCGCGTGCCTCTGACTGTTGTTTGAACATGATAAATGTCCTCTTGGCAATAAAGTTCGCCACAAAGAGGGAAAGAGGGGTGATCAGCACCACCACCAGCGTAATGCCCACATCTCTGGTGAGCATAAAGAGCAGCGTCCCAAGTATAGTGATGACCCCTGTGAACAACTGGGTAAATCCCATCAAAAGCCCGTCTGAGAACTGGTCCACATCCGCGATCACACGGCTTACCACCTCGCCGTAGGAATGGTCATCCATGTATTTCAGCGGAAGGATCTGTATTTTTTGAAATGCCTGGTTTCTCACATCCTGTACTGTGTGGTAGGCCATTTTATTGTTGCTCACGTTCATGATCCACTGGGCCAGGGCTGTAAACAGGATCACGATCCCTATCTTCTCCAGAGTCAAAAGCACATGGGCAAAATCAACCTTTCCCTTGTCAATAATATAGTCAATGGCTTCACCTGTCAGGATTGGCACATACAAGGTAAGAGCAACCGTCACCGCTGCCGCTGCAACGGACAGGATCAGAAACGGCCAGTAATGGCGGACATATTTGAGTACCTTCAGAAGAGTTTCCTTCTGCGCTGATTTTTTCTTGTCCATATTTATGCCTCCTCCTGTCTGCTCTCAAACTGTGATTCGTAGATTTCCCTGTATACACTGCAGGTCTCCATAAGTTCCCTGTGGGTTCCCATGCCGGCCAGACGGCCATCCTCCATGACCAGGATCCGGTCCGCATACATGACCGAGGATGCTCTCTGGGATACGATAAACACGGTCATTTTATCCTTCAGATTTCCTATGGCCCGGCGCAGCCTGGCATCTGTGGCAAAGTCAAGGGCAGACGCGCTGTCGTCCAGGATCAGGATTTCCGGATTTTTGACCAAAGCCCTTGCAATGGTGAGACGCTGTTTCTGTCCCCCTGAAAGATTTTTTCCTCCCTGCACCACTTCTGTGTCCAAGCCATCCTCCTTCTTATCCACGAACTCCTTGGCCTGGGATATCTCCAGGGCACGCCACAGCTCCTCGTCAGAGGCTCCCCGGTTTCCCCAGAGCAGGTTTTCCCGGATGGTACCTTTAAAAAGTGTTGCCTTCTGCAGAACCATACCTACCTTTTGTCTCAGTTCATGGATAGGATACTTTCTCACATCAACTCCATTCACCCTTACTTCCCCTGCTGTGACATCATAGAATCTGGGGATCAGATGGACAAGGGATGATTTTCCTGAGCCGGTACCGCCTATGATGCCTATGGTCTGGCCTTTTTCGGCCCTAAAGTCAATGTCTGTCAGGGATTCCTCTCCCGCATTCTTATATGCAAGCCCCACATGGCAGAATTCTACGGATGGACTGTTCTCCTCTGCCTTTTCCGGTGTTTTTTTACCTGCGTCCTGCATACTGGACTGTATTTCCAGAACACTCTCCACACGGTTTGCACAGGCCAGTGCTTTTGTGATAGTGATGATCAAGTTCGCCAGCTTGATCAGCTCCACCAGGATCTGAGACATATAATTTACCAGGGCAATCAGCTGTCCCTGGGTGATATATCCCGTGTTGACACGTATGGCGCCTGTCCAAAGCAGCACCACCAATGCACCGTTGATAATTACATAGGTCATGGGATTCATAAGCCCCGAAATTTTGCCCACGTGCTTCTGCATGGCAGTGAGCGTATCATTGCTCTCTTGAAAACGTTCTTTCTCTTCCTCTTCCTTGTTAAACGCGCGGATCACCCTCACGCCTGTGAGATTCTCCCTGGTAATTCCCAGTACACGGTCAAGGGCAGCCTGTGTCTTCTTATACAGGGGAATAGTGATCAACATGATCCCAAAAACCACCACAGAGAGCAGGGGAATGGTCACCACAAAAATAAGGGCGGCTTTCACGTCTATGGTAAATGCCATGATCATAGCCCCGAACACAATACAGGGGGAGCGCAGAAACAGACGCAGTACCATATTGACTCCGTTCTGCACCTGGTTGATATCACTTGTCATTCTGGTTATGAGGGTAGAGGTTCCCATGGTATCCATTTCCGTGAAGGAAAGTCCCTGGATGTGGGAAAACAATACATGCCTCAGCTTTGTGGAAAATCCTACCGCGGCCTTTGCGGCAAAATACTGTGCCGTAGCGGAGCAGACAAGCCCGATGACGCCCAGGCTTACCATGAGCAGACACATGACAGTCACATAGTGCCTGTCTCCGTTTCCGATGCCCCGGTCAATGATCCTGGCCATGACAAGAGGCACCAGCAGTTCAAATGACGCTTCCAGGAGCTTGAACAGCGGTGCCAGGACAGACTCTTTTTTATAGTCTTTCATATAGATCAGCAGTTTTCTCATGATGTTCTCCTACCGGTAATTATTTTCTTTCTTATTTATCTTATCACCTCTTTCCCGGAATGACAAACCTTTCCTCCAATAAAATGCGCTCCTTCTATCTGATATATTCCGGCACCGGCACATCTTTCAGTATCCTGACAGTGACTTTTGTCCCCCATCCTTCCCTGCTGTAAATAGACACACCACATTCCTCCCCGTAAGTGCTTTTTACCATTGCTTTCACAAGGCGCACGCCGAATCCGCCCTTATCCCCTGCATCGTCCCGCAGCAGGTCCCGGCAGGTTTCCTGGGACATTCCTTTTCCGTTGTCCCTGACTTCAAAGATCAGGTGATCTCCCTCCCGGCGAAGACTCACCCAAATCTCTCCTCCCTGTTCATCTATACCGTACTTAATGGCATTTTCCACCAAAGGCTGGATCAGCAGTTTGGGCATCACACACTCTGACAGTTCCTCCGGAATATCAATCTCATACTGTAGTTTTTCATTTAAGAGCAGTCTCTGGAATGACAAATAGGACGACAAATACCGCATGTCCTCCTGTACTGTAACAAATTCCTTTTTATGGTTGACGCAATACCGCAGAATATCGGCCAGCGTTGCCACCACATCAGCAATCTCATATTCATTTTTCAGGACCATCTTCCAATAGATCATATCAAAGGCATTGTAGAGGAAATGAGGATTCAGCTTTGATTTAAGCGCCAGCATCTCCAGCTTATAGTAATTGTTGCGCTGTCTCTGTACTGTATGGAGCAGTTCCTTAATGCGAACCAGCATATAATTAAAATTGTCAATGATCATACCGAATTCATCCTGCTTCTTCCGCTCCATGGTAAAATCCAGCTCGCCGTTCTGTATCCGTTCCATACCGTACAGAAGCTGTTTAACCGGTCTGAGAAAGGATTTGAATATGGTGAGAGCTATGATCCCCACAAGAAGGGCAATACACAAAAAGACAATAAAGAGAATAGGGATGATCTTGTTCAGCTCCTGTGTAACGGCTGTACTTTCAAGAATGCCGCACAGGTTCCAGCCGAAGCTCCCCAAAGGATAGACCACATGATGTTCCTCCTCCTCCCCCTGCGTCTTTAAATATCTTCCGATCAGGTCCCTGTCCTCTGTAAACAGAATACGCCCATCCGCATCTGTCAGCAGCATTTTTTCCTGACGGCTTTTATTCTTAGCTGTAAAGAGAGTCTCAAAACTATCCTGTGTAAACTGAACAGCCAAAAGCCCGTAGACTATATCCCCATCGTGAATATAGCTTACGGCCTCCATCATACGCGGTTCCCCCTCCGGATATCTCCAGAGTATATTTCCATTTGGCAGCTCCCGGTATTCCTCCAGATATGTTTTATATGGCTCCGCAGTGTCAAAAACCGCATTCCTGTAAAAACAGTTGATGGGTTCATAATCCTTTGTATAGACGTATACATTTTCAGCCATACTCAGATTTCTCTCCCGCAGAGCTTCCCGCACGATACGCACCTCTGTCATAGAAAAATTATCCGTACCGGACAGAAGCCCGGACAGATAATTCTTGACCCACTGATTCTCCGAAATTCCCAGTATCAGATCTTCCATCTGCCCAGTCTCCTGGCTGCATCTCTCAGAGACCTGATAAACTGTATTTTCAAAAAGCAGATTTGTCTTTTCCGTCATGATCTTCACTGTGCGGTAATACAGTATGCTGAAAAGTACACAGATAAATATGCCGCCTGTCAGGAAAATCAAAATAGTCTTTATCCATAATGTTCTTGGTCTGTTCAGCTTCAGTTTACTCATAATCTTTCGGCACCTCTGTCCTGATTTTCTCGTCTGTATCATAATGCTCAAAATAATTCCTGATTTCATCCATGCCGATCAGACACCGGTCATTTACTGCAATTGTGGGTACCCAGAGAGATTCCTGTTCTCTCCCATGAAGGATATAGAACTTTTTCAGCATTTCCCAGCTTCCCGGTTCTTCACTGCCCACAGGGTAAAAATCAAATTTTTCATACAGCTTTCCGCCCAGTTCCCCATTCCTTGCATCCAGCCATTCTTTTGCCTCCTGACAGTCAGGGCACCCCTCCATGGTAAAAAATACGATACGGGAAATTTCACGGCTCCCCATATGTGTTTCCTTATTGATCCCCAGCAGATATCCCAGCTTTTTCTGCCAGGCTCCTTCCTCCCGTATGGCGGATAAAAGCTTTGCCTCCACCTCGTCCTGACCCAGCAGCATGGTGCTGCCTGCAAAGACTGCAGGGTAGGTCATCTCTGCCGGTTCGCTGGCAGCTTCCATTGCCTTTGTCAGATTATTTCTGTAAAAAGAGTAAAGGACATTATAAATCTTCAGATCCACCTGATCCCTCACTCCTGCCTCCTCCAGCATGTTTTCCATCCTGATCCTGTACTGCCGTTCCCCGGTACACGCATTGCAGGGATGATCTGTCACAGAACATCCTCCGCACTGGTCATATATGTAGCATGATACAGGAACCGGTATCCTGTTTATCTCCCATACAGCATAAGCCCCTCCTGCAAGCAGCAGCAAAAGAACAGCTCCCAACATCATTTTCCCTCTCAATACCGGTTCCTCCTGTCTTATATGATTTCCATATCGTCTCTGCTGCCCAGCACGGAACCACTGGGTGCGGGCCTGTCCTGATACCAGTAGGCCACAGATGAAATGTCATCCTGCAGCGGCAGATACCTGCCCCCCGAACGCCATCCCAACGCCTGGATGGTCACTTTTAAATCCTCATCAAAATACACCGGGTCTGTGATATGCCAGCGGTACATGCTGAATCTCTGCTGGGTTTTGTAGGCACCGTCCGTATTGGTGATCTTAGACAGACCTGCATATGGGGTACAGTACGGCCGGTAAACCCCGTCCACTTCAAAGTCATAGGCCCCGCAGAAATAATCCTCCGTTCCTGTTCCGCAGATGGTGGGATACTCCCGGTCACCGTCCATGAAGAACTTGATCTCGCCTTCTCCCCACCATCCGTTGTTGTTTACTCCCCAGAACATGTAAGTGCCCACATACTGTCCTTTTCCCTTCACTCCATCCAGAACAGTATAGTCCTCTTTATATGGAAGGGGATTTGTCCGGCGGTACTGTGCATGGAAATATCCATGGCCTTCCTCCAATTCTCTGAGCTGATAGTCAATCTGGTAATACACGATCACAGGTTCCTCTGCCAGGTTCTCAAGTGTCATGCGGCAGCCCTCATAAAACGGCATGTCCCAATAACAGTTCAGCCCCCTGCGGGGATTCACACACACTGCGAGAGAAGTGAGCTGCTCATACTGCTGCTCATCCGCGCTTGCAAAAAAATCTCCCAGGGGAGTCTCAACGGAAGGAAGCTCCCGGTTGTCCCAGTACATTCTCAGCACCAGAGTCCTGTTTTGCATACTGCTGGTAGTCACCCAGATGTGCTTCACCATACCCTGTCCTTTGATATCAGCCAGAGTAAATGTCTGTCCCGGCTCAATCTGCACAGAGGGCGAAACTTTCCATCCCTTGCCCAGATCCCTTGCGCAGGAGGCCCCGGTTCCCTCTGTGGCCTGCCCTCCGGCTCCCTTCTCTCCTGTAAAGTTCTCAGGACTTACAGAACGTGTCCTGATATCCTGCATTTTACTTAAACTGCTCATATCTCCTATCATGTTTTCCTTATCCTTTCACAACTGTTCTGCTGGTTCACAGTTACATCCTTTCCTAAATTATTTCTGCTCATAGCGGTAACACAAAACGGTATGACCTTCTCCCATGGGATACATGGAGGGGCTTTTTTGTCTGCATCGCTCCGAAGCATATTTGCACCTGGACGCGAACTTGCAGGCAGCGGCGGCAAATTCCTTTGTCTCCAGGTCAGGAAGTACCATATCCTGATCCCACTTCCTCCCCACAACAGGGATGGATTCCTGCAGAAGTTCCGTGTAGGGATGCCCCGGATTCTCTAAAATTGACTTTGCCTTTCCGAATTCAATGAGATTTCCTCTGTACATGGTGGCAATATAATCACTCACATAATAGGCTGTAGACAAATCATGTGTAATATAAATAAAATTCACATGATGGTCATTCTTCAGCTTCTTGAACAAGTTCACAATATTCATTCTGAGGGAGGCGTCGATCATTGCCACCGGCTCATCTGCCACGATCAGCTTCGGTTTTGTGATCAGTGCCCTGGCAATAGATATCCTCTGCAGTTCCCCTCCGGAAAACTGATTGGGGAATTTTCCCTGGACATGTTCTATGTTAAGTCCCACTTCGGCCAGAGTCTCACGGATCTTCTCCTCTGCCTCCTCCTTTGATCTCATACCACCCAGACTGCAGGCTGTCTCGTACAGATAACTGTCCACGGTTCTTCTTGCGCTGAAAGCAGTAAACGGGTTCTGGAAGATAGGCTGCACCATTTTCCTGAATTCCTTTTTCTTTTTGTCATATACAGACAGGTTCTCACCGCCCAGGGTAATTTCCCCGCTTCCCGCCTCCAGAAGCTTCAAAACCATTTTTGCAAGTGTGCTCTTCCCGCTTCCCGACTCTCCCACTATGGACATGATCCATGGTTTGTCTGAATTGATATCAAGGTTTACATGATCCACAGCTACAATATTGGTACCGAAGATCATCCCACCCATTTTAAAAGATTTTGTCAGATCCTTAATGGATAAATTATAATTTTCCACCGCTACCTCCTTCCCTCTGCAAGCAGATGACAGCTGGCCTGATGCCGTTCCCCCACGGAGACGGATACAGGCTGTTCCCTGCGGCACCTGTCCGAAGCTTTAGGACAGCGGGCCGCAAATCTGCAGCCTTGTGGTGGATTTCTCAGACTTGGGGGCAGGCCGGGAATCCCTTCCTTTTGTGTATCATCCCCCAGTCTCGGCAGGGCCTTGATGAGCATCTGCGTATAGGGATGTTTTGGATTCCCGAATATCTCCTGTGTAGGGCCGTCCTCTATCATCTGCCCTGCATACATGATTCCAAGCCTGTCTGTGATCTGATAGTGCACCCCCATGTCGTGAGACACGATGACCATGGAATTTTGGAGTTTCTTCTGCACTCTTGACAGCATAGTCAGGATTCCCCTCTGTACTACCACATCAAGCGCAGTTGTAGGCTCATCCGCCAGCACCAGGTCCGGTCCCAGGAAGGTGGCAAGGGCGATAATGACTCTCTGCCGCATTCCCCCGCTCAACTGATGAGGATAAGTGTCCAGAACCTCATGGGGCAGCTCCAGTTCTTTCAGGTATGCGGTGATCCTTTTTTCCTGCTCTGCCTTTTTCTCTCTTTTTTCCTTTGGGATCACATCGAAAAACTGTTCCCTCACCCTTTTCACCGGGTTCATGACATGCATGGCTCCCTGGGGCACATAGGAGATTTCCCTCCACCACTCATTTCTGATCTCCCCTGTTGTCAAAACCTTCTTTTCTTTTGAGGACTCTGTGATCAGGGTAACTTTCCCGCTGCTGATCTCCAGAGGAAAATCCACAAGATCATACATGGTCTTTAAAAGCGTGGACTTGCCGCAGCCTGACTCCCCTGCAATACCCATGATTTCATTTTTGCGGACCTCAAAGCTTACATTGTCCACTGAATTCACATATCCGCTGACCGTCTCGTAGCGGGCACTCACCTGTTCCATTTTAAGCATTGGTACCCCTCCTTTTTGCCCACATCTGCTGTGCTCCCGTCATAGCCAGGAACAGACCGATAAAAATAAGCGCTGTGGATACCACCGGCGCACCGATCCAAATCCACCGTCCTGCCAGCATGGCCTGATGTTCATTTGCCCAGTAGATCATGGTACCCAGGGTTGCTGTGGTGTTGCTGGACATGCCAATCACTGCCAGACTGGATTCCGCGGCGATGGCAACCAGGATCGTATTGATAAAGTTCGCCAGCGACCAGTTCATGACAAACGGAAAAATCTCTTTCCATATGATCTTTCCGGTACTCTCCCCGGAAAACATGGCTGTGCTGATGAAATCCCGCTCCTTCAGGGTCAGCGCCATGGACCTCACCTGTCTGGCAGGCCAGGGCCAGTTAAAGATCACCAGAACCACCGCCACATAAAAAAGCGGGGCAGTCCCCTTGAGCATACTCGATATGAGGATCAATATGGGAAGGGATGGGATTACAATAAAGGAATCTGTCAGAAGCGTGATGATCCTGTCTGCCCAGCCCCCCATAAATCCTGCAAGCAGCCCCATGAAAACACCTATGGCTGTGGCAAAGAATGCCACCCCCATACCTACCAGAAAGGAGTTCCTGACGGAGTAGGCCAAAAGCCAGAAAACGTCCTGTCCAAGTCCTGTGGTTCCCAGCCAGTGCTCTGCTGTGGGATTCATATTTCTGGAATAAGACTGCCATTCCACAGGACTGACTTTACAGAAAACAGGCATGATGAACCCGATAATGAGAAAGATGCAGAGCAGTACAGTTCCCAGCTTCAGGCGGAAATTCCAGTATTTATTTGTTTTGTTCTTCTTTCCTGCCATTCTCTTTCCCCCTAACTATAACGGATTCGCGGATCCAGGAATGGATACAGCAGGTCTATGACAAAGGTTGTCAGAGCAACACTGATAACTGAAATGGTGATGGTACCCATGATCAGGTTGTAATCACTCTGCAGGATCCCCTGATAGATCAGACTGCCCAGTCCCGGAAATCCAAACAGGATTTCTGTCACCAGAGCACCGTTGAAGATACCGCCTATCTGCAGAGCCAGACTTGTAACCTGGGGGAGCATGACATTTGGCATCACATACCGCCTCATGATGCGTCCCTCGCGCAGACCTTTCAGCCTTGCGAATTTAACATATTCCTCTTCATTGGCATTACTCACCATGGTTTTCATGCTGATGACCCACCATCCAAACCCTACCAGTATCAGAGACATGGCGGGCAGGAAGCAGTTCCAGAGTATGCTCTTGATATGTACCCAGTTAAATCCCTCTCCCTGCACCACAAAAGACAGCGGGAACACGGGAAGCAGATAACAGAAAAACATGATCAGCAGCAGCGCGAAAATGTAATATGGAATGGGATACATCAAGATGGCAATCCCCTCCAAAAACTTTGACAGGGGCTTCTCCTTGCGGAATCCTGCCAAAAGACCGATCAGGTTGCCGATCAGCCATGACAAAACCGTTGTGGTCAGCATAAGTCCCAGAGTCCAAGGCAGTGCCCTGGCGATCATCTGCATAACCGGCGTGGGATATGAGGACAGGGATGGACCAAAGTCATGTGAAATGACTACACGTTTAAAAAAATCCAGGTATTGATGCAGGACAGAACCGTCCAGGCCGAAGAGGGAATTCATAGATTCCCTCATCTGCACAACTGCCTCCGGGCTCATGGAACCGGCATTGGACGTCATCTGTCCAATCATCGCTTCCACCGGGTCATTGGGCATGAGCCTGGGGACAAAGAAGACGGTTGTCACACCAATAAAAATTACGAGAAGAAACGTCGCAATCCTGGAGAGAAGAAATTTCCCGAATTTCATTGACAGCCTCCTTACAATTGGTGTTATTCTTGTGACAAATTATTTTGCAGCTTCGATCTTAGTGGTATAGAACCTGAACTGTGACCACCACCACCAGGGACCCTCAAACGGGTTTTCCGAATCCTGGAAATTGGTCCAGTATGTCTCCACAACCGGAACGAATTTTGCAGTGCCGAACATGGGGATGGCAGGCATCTCATCCACAAAAATCTTGAGCATTTCTTCCACTGTTGTCTTGACTTCCGGGTCATCTGCCTCAAGTGTCTGCAGTTTATCAATGGCAGCACTCAGCTCTTCATTGGCGTAACGCTCTTTGTTGCCGGCTGCGTTTTCCCCGTTGGGAAGAATATATTTTTGGTGCCAGGTCTGGATATTCTCTGTCAGGTCAGGGATCAGTCCGCAGAAAGGCCAGTACGCACCTGCATCATAATTTCCTGTGGCGTAAGATGTCCAGAAGGTAGAGGAATCCTGCTGTTTTACCTCAGCCTTCACCCCGAATTTGCTCCAGGCATCCGCAACCGCAAAAGCCAGACGCATGGATTCTATCTCAAAGTCCGCAGGTGCCAGAATGATAATTTCAAGGGGCTGTCCTTCCGGTGTGATCCACTGGCCGTCTTTTTGAGTAAATCCGTTTTTCTGAAGCAGCTCTGCAGCCTTGTCTGTATCATATTTCCACCAGCCAATACCAAAGATGTCGGTGATCTCCTCCTCTGTGGTTGGGAGATTTTCCACACCTTCTGTCTTAAGGAGTTCTACCATTTCCCTGGCCGCGTTCTCATTAAACGGTTTATATCCGTCCTCAAAGGCATAGGTTTTCAGCCAGTCCACCATTGGTTTCTGGTACACATCCGAAAGCGCTGTTGTGGGAGGCACTGCCAGAGGGGAGAACTTCAGTTTTCCGCCGAAGGTCGCCATGCTCACCTGTTTGATATCCATACTCAGGGTCAAGGCCCACCGCACTTCTCTGTTATTGTAATATTCATTAGAGCAGTTAAAGGAAATACCGCGCTCGCAGGGGTCGTCCGGTATGGCATAGGGGAATTCCTCTGTCCAGCATTTCGCATTTGGATTCTTTTCCTTCAGAATATCCCAGCTCTCCGGAGAGATGTCCTGCAGAATGTCAATTTCATTATTAACTGCCGCCATGACACGTTTCTCTTCACTTCCGAAATATTTGAACAACACGTACTGGGGTTTTGGTTCCCCGTCGATCACACCTACATCCGATTTGTCCCAGTCCTCTCTCTTTTCGTACAGGAACCAGTTTCCCTGGGCATCGCGTTTTGACAGGGTGTACGGTCCAAGGGAAAGAGGATCTGTGTATTTAAAAGTGGCCGGGTCCTCTTTTTCCCAGATGTGTTTCGGAACCACTTTGAAATTGTTGCCAAATACGATAACCCCCAGTTTCTGCTGTGGTTTTACATTCGGTTCCACAAGTTCCATCTCAACTGTGTATTTGTCCACAGCCTTCATGCTTTTAACAAAGGATTTATACCAGCTTCCCCAACTGAATTCCTCTGTGGTGCTGAGTATGTTGGATGTATACTCCACATCCTCGGCAGTGAATTCCACACCATCCGACCAGGTGATTCCCTCCCGCAGATGGAACCGGTACTTTGTGTTCGTGTCGTCCATGGCCTCAGGAAAATCCGCCGCCAGGTCACAGGTCTGCGCCCCGTTCATGGTATCCGCTTCCCACAGGCAGGGATAAAGAAGCTGATGGAGTCCGCAGTCCATTGCCACACAGCCTGTCATATAGGGGTTGAAGTTATCCGGATCTGTCTGTGTACCGCTCAGCATGTCCACGATCAGAGTATCCTTTCTGGGTGTCCCCACATCTGTCATCTTCTCCCCCGAAGCGGACGGCTGCTCTGATGTTCCCTCTTTTGCCCCACCGGTACCGCCTCCGCAGCCTGATAACAGCAGAGCCGCAGCCGTGGCTGCCGCCAAAATTTGTTTCCCTTTTCTTCGCATCTCTTTTCCTCCTTTGATGATTGATTTGATGTTTTCCAGTATATCTTTTTCTGTAAAAAAAACTGTTGATTTCATTAGATTTCTTGTAAATATATTTTATATTAAACAGAAAAAGGCAGGAACCATCAGTATTTTGACGGTTCCTGCCCCTCACACAACTCATTTATTTATTCAATATTTTCATTCTGTACTCTTTCGGCGACATTTTCTTGAATTTTTTAAACACACTGCCAAAGTAGGCCGAATCTTTAAATCCCACCAGCTCTGCGATCTCTCCTATCTTTAAATCCCTTTCCTCCATCAGATTGACTGCCGCTTTTATCCTGACCTGATTCAGATATTCCCCCATGGAAATTCCCATATATTTTTTAAACTGGGAACTGAAATACCAGGGATTCAGCGATACATACTTGGCTACTTTCTGCAGAGACAATTCCTGCATATAGTTCGCCTCCATATAAGCGGATGCCAGACGGATATAGGAGGGCACCTTGGCTTTCTCCTGGAAAAAGCTGAGAATCTGCTGCAAATATGCCTCCAGATCAGTCCAAGCCTGTGTCAAAGTGCTGCTGCTTCTCAGATCTGAAAGCACCTGCTCCTGTTCAGACAGACGCTCCAGCATTTTTCCGGCCTCCTCGGTCTTAATTCGCTCCTCCAGCATATAGCAGAAATGCATCATCTCCCTTTTCATCTGCCCCGGCTCAAAACCCTCTGTCCTGTCCCAAAGCCGCCGTCGGCCTTCCCTTAATATGAGCTGAAGCTGATCCTCCCTTCCCCGCATCAGGATCATCTCAATCTTGGAGAAGGGCAGAAAATCCTCCATATTGATCTCCTCCGCCCGTCCTGTTTTCCTCTGCCATTGTTCCTCATCCCAGGTGTACTGCCGTCCGTTAAAATCCATGTAGGCTTCCCGCTCTAGGAGGGTATGTGCAGTCTCCTGCAGCGTCCGCTGCCCCCACAAAAAACGCTTTTCCAAATAAACAGCACCGTCCCCCGCCTCCACACAGCTTCCGGAAATTTCCTCTTCCTCTGTTTCTGATAAAGGGAACACGATCCATAGTCTGTGTTCATCCACAGCGGCCACTGCATTTCTCTTTCTCAGCCCGATCCTGGCCCGGCAAAGAACTGCTTCCCACTCCTCTCTGCCTCTGTCCCTGTCAGACCACATGGCACAGAGACACTCTGTCTTGTCCGGAAATATACAAGCATCCATATCCTGCCGGTTCTCTGCACCCTTCAGCAGCTTCAGGAACAGACGCTCTCTCCGCTTCTCCTCCGTCTCCTGTGCCCGCTCTTTTTTCTGTTCCTCCACCTTCTTGAATATCCCCAGTATCTCTTTCCGCCTGCAGGGTTTCAGCAGATAGTCCACCGCCCCATTTTTCATGGCCTGCCGGATATATTCATAATCCGTATATGCACTCATGGCGATCATGACGGTCTCAGGACATATATCCCGTATTTTCTCTATCAGTGTGATGCCTGATATATGAGGCATTTTAATATCCGTCACTACCACATCCGCCTGTCCCGGATTTTCCTCAATAAAACGGATGGCAGGCTCCGGGTCTGTAAAACTTCCCGTTATCTCATAATCCGGAAATTCTTCCGCCAGCAAATGGCGCATTCCCTGCAGCACTACTTGTTCATCATCAATCAACACAACCTTCAGCATAGTTATCCACCCGCAATCCTGATTCATTATCTGTTGTCCACACGATCCCCATCAGCCTTCTTGGCACTTTTTTGCCATATGCCGCAAATATTAATTTCTGCCGGCCTCACCGCTCTGCCCTCTCTGCTTTTCCGGGCACTTTATGTACATTGCCAAACGGTGAAAACGACGAGACTGAGGGGACTGAATAATTACGCTTATTATAATATAATGTGGAATCATAGACAATGGAAACTTTATTCCTCTATTTAGCTGTAAAAGTAAAAAGTGCCTGCGGCAGTTATCCGCAGGCAGCTCTTCCTCTCCATGTATCCAGCACAGCAAATTTATTTTTTCTTTATTTCCTTCTGGAAACCAAAGCATTCCTCCGCGGCCACATTACTCAGCACCAGCAGGCAGATCAGGTTTGGGATCGCCATAAGTCCGTTCATGGTATCTGAGAAATCCCACACGATCTGAAGGGTTCTTGTGGCGCCTATAAATGTCACAAAGGAAAACAGCACCCTGTAGATCCTGTTCATCTTTGTGGAGTGCACCAGGAATTCCAAAGATTTTTCCCCATAGTATTCCCAGCCTAAAATCGTAGAAAACGCGAACAGCATGATACCGATGGATACCAGATAACTGCCCATTGGCCCCAATGCGCTCTCAAAAGCTTTGATGGTCAGATTTACACCTGTTATGACCTCCCCTGAAGCATCCTTCATTCCCAGCACACCCGAAGACGCAATGACAAGACCGGTCACGGAACAGACCACCAGTGTATCGAAAAAGGTTCCCGTCATATTGATATATCCCTGTCTTGACGGGTAATCCGTCTTGGCTGCCGCTGCCGCAATTGGAGCGGAACCGAGGCCTGCCTCATTAGAGAATACGCCTCTGGCAACACCCCAGCGCATAGCGGATGACATTTTTGCGACAATATTGCCGCCCACACCTCCGGCTACTGCCTTTATGGAAAATGCCATGCCGAATATCTGGCCAAGTCCGTCAGGAATCTGCTTTGCATTGATAATGATAACACCGATTCCGCAGGCAAAATACAGCACTGCCATAAAGGGAACCACCTTCTCACATACCTTGCCAATGCTTTTAATGCCGCCCACCAGAACCACCAGCGCCAGAGTTGTGATCACCACACCTGTCACGATATTAGGAATCCTGAATGTGCTGCTCAATGCATCCGCGATAGAATTGGCCTGTGTCATATTGCCGATTCCAAAGGATGCCAGAACCGCAAAGACTGCAAAAAGTGTCGCCAGCACAGCGCCCAGTCTCTTGTGTTTGAATCCGTTTCTCATGGCATACATAGGTCCACCCACCATCTCGCCGTCAGCGTTCATCTCCCTGTATTTTACAGCCAGAACACTCTCCACGTATTTGGTTGAAAGCCCGAAAAGAGCGGATATCCACATCCAGACAATGGCTCCGGGGCCTCCCATGACCATAGCAGTGGCAACACCCACAATATTTCCGGTACCAATGGTAGCTGCCAGAGCGGTCATCAGGGACTGAAAGGGTGTGATATCGCCTTCCCTGCTGCCCATGCCTTCCTTGTCCGGGTCCTTAAAAATAGACTTCAGGGCAAATCCCAGATTGCGCCACGGCAGGAATTTCAGACGAAAGGTAAGAAAAACACCTGTGCCCACCAACAGTATCAGCATATAAGGGCCCCACACAAAATCATTGACCGCCTTCAGTATTCCAGCAAAATCCATACGTAACCTCCCTCAGATGCGCCAACGCAGAAAAGGACAGACCACCAACCGTCTGCCCCTTTGCTCCACTGCGTCATCACATCAACGTTTTATTCTTTTTTCATATCATAACATGTGAAGAGGGGTTTGTAAATCTAAAATCACAAGGAAGGGGGGTGGATAAGCGGACGGGGTGTTGGGGCGGGGCTGTGCTGGGGTGGCAGCCAGCTTCGTTCCCCTTCAACTAAGTCCTAACTTCGACTAAGACGCTCAGTAAAGACTTCGCGCCTAAGTCTCCGTAAGGGCTGGATTTTCAGGCTCTCTACCGCAATGTCTGCCACCCCAGCACAGCCCCGCCCCAACACCCCTGGTTTTCTCAACCGGCACGTAAAAAGATATCCATTGCTGATTGTAGTGGCTGAAAAATAACAAATAGACAGTACATTATTCATTAACTAACCGCACTGTGCGCTGGTTTAATTTTCCGATAGAATAGGTGAAAAAGTCCTAGCTCAGCCTGCTGTGCCTGCGTTTTTACATCTGCACTCTTGAAAAACTATTTTCAACGAATAGTGTAATTATTCAATGAACGATATAGCAAATCTATCTCTTTTTTAATTTGCTCCTCACTTAATACCTTGTCGTTTATGCCTATCTTTTTCTCTTCCGGAAAACTGTGGCTGGCCGATGAACAGGAAGGAGTTTAGAGATGGGAGGCGGCAGGAAAGGAATGGGAGCGATGTTTAAGTTGAACGCCGCGGAGATCCACCTGCCCCAGTTACTTAATGAAGAGGCCATTGCCGATGAATTTAGTAAATGGGAGCAGGTTAGCTCAGTGGCAGCGAAACGCTTCGCTCCCATTCCTTTCCTGCCGCCTCCCATCTCTAAACTCCTTCCGTCCGCCGCCACCTTTACACCCTCAATTCCTTCTGTAAATCCACCGAATAAATATACCTCTCAGACACCTTCCTCCCCGTCATCCGTTCCAGGGCTTCTGTATAGTAATCAAGCTGGATTTTATACTTTTCAACCAGGTCACTGCCGTTTCTTTGCCGCACCCTGTCTGTCTTGTAATCCACCAGTACAATTTTTTCCTCCTCATAGAAAAAGGCATCAATGATCCCCTGTACCAAGACACTTTCATCTCCCGCATACTCTTCTCTCAGCCTGTCCGCTGAAATACTCATGACAAAAGGCTGTTCCCGGTAAAGCATGCCCTGCGCCTGGGCTTTTGCCATACGTGTTCCCACCGAAGACACGGCAAACTGATACACGTCACGGGGTGAGACTGTCCGGCGGATCTCACTGTCTATTCTGTGTTCCGCCTCCAGATCTGCAAGCTGTTCCTCCACCTCTTTCGGGGACCCGGCCTTTGAAAGATTTAGGCATTCAAATACCCTGTGGTATGCCGTACCTCTTCCGGCTCCTGTCAGCCCCTCCTGACGCTTCTCAATAAAGGACGGGATATAGGGAACCATCTCTTCCGCCTCATACCAGGACGTGCTCTCCTCATCCTCCATGTGCAGTCTCTTCACCTCGGAAACAGTCACCTTTGCCGGAATATTTTCCCGGTCAAGATAAGGATAGGAATAGGAAAAGCACTCCTGTATCTGCTCTCTGGCTTCCGCGTCATAGCTGACGGATGTGTCAAAATCCAGAATCTCCTGTTTTTTCATCTTTTGTATCATTCTGGTCTCCGCCTCTTCCAGCGTAAGCTGTGTGGGCGAGATCACCTGTACGAAAAATCCGGCCTCATTGTCATGAAGAGGATTCAGAGCATACGGACGTTTCTCATAGGAGAGGTACACCTCATCCATACACCGGTGCCTTGCAAGCGCGGGAAAGATCCAGTCCAGATAACAGCGGGCTTTTACAAGCTTACCGTAAGATATCCTGCGCTCTTCCTGCTTCTTGACAGGCTCTAAGGCAGTCAGCCGCTTCTCCAGCCTGGAGGTGCAGCCGGTCAGGATCAGCTTTTCCTTTGCGCGGGTCAGCGCCACATAGAGGATTCGCAGCTCCTCTCCCAGATTCTCGATCTGTATCTGCCTCTGTACTGCCTTTTTCAGCAGTGTAGGGGTCCTGGTCCTAAACTTTGCATCTACCCAGTCAGCACCCACACCCAGATCAGGATGCATGACCAGAGCTGCCCTGGCATCCTGCTGGTTAAACTGTTTTCCCATGCCGGAGACAAACACAACCGGAAATTCCAGGCCTTTGCTCTTGTGGATACTCATGATCTTCACAGTATCCTCATTCTCGGAAAGGATGTTGGCCTCTCCGAAATCCACCTGATACTTCTGCAGGTTTTCTATATACCTGACAAAATTAAACAGTCCTCTGTAACTGGTGCTCTCATAATCTCTGGCCTTCTGAAGCAGCATGAGCAGATTTGCCTTCTGCTGCTCTCCGGATGCGCCTGCCCGGATATAGTCAAAAAGTCCTGTCCTATCATAAATCTCCCACAAAAGCTCATGCATAGGCGTGTAGGGAACCTTACTCCTGATGCTCCTGTACAGCTCCAGGAATCCATGCGCTTTTCTGCCCATCTCTCTGTCATCCGTATCTTCAGAATCCCTGAGACTTTCCGCTGCCAGAAGCGCCTGATACATCCCTGTCTTCTCCATTTCCCTGCCCACACATTTGATACGGGCCAGCTCCTCCATGGAAAATCCTCCCGGCAGATTGCGAAGCGCGCCGGTAAAAGGAATGTCCTGCAGAGGATTGTCCAGAATACGCAGGTAGTTCAGCACAGTCATGACCTCCGACGCGGAAAAATACCCCGTCTTTGTGGTGACACTGGCAGGAATCCCCTGTGCATTCAGAACACGCTTAAAGGTCTCCGACCAGCCGGACAGGGTCCTGAGCAGGATCACACAGTCCCCATATACCGCAGGGCGGTACTGCCCCGTGATCTTATCGAGAACGGGATATGAACCCACCAGCTCCTGAATCCTTCCCGCCACGGCTCTGGCCTCCAGCTCCTGAACATTCTCACCGGACTCCATGACTTTCCACTCTTCCTCATCTGTCTCCACCAGGAGAAGCTCTGTGTCCCAGCCATCCTTCCGGCGCTTTCCGCCATCCGGCTGTTCCTCCTGCTTGTTCTCCTGATACGGTGGGAATGACGCTCCGGGATACAGAGCCGCCGCATCGTCGTATTCCACCTTTCCCAGAGCCTCCCCCATGATCTGATAGAAGAGGAAATTCACTCCCGCCAGCACTTCCTTCCTGCTGCGGAAATTTTTATGCAGGTCTATCCTCAGACAGTTTCCCCCTGCTGTGGAATAAGTCCTGAACTTTTCCATAAACAAGTCAGGCCTTGCCAGGCGGAAACGGTAAATACTCTGCTTCACATCTCCCACCATGAAAATATTGTTGCTGCCGTCATCCATCTTAGACACAGCATTTAACAGCTTTTCTTGTACAAAGTTGCTGTCCTGGTACTCATCTATCATAACCTCGGCAAATCTTCCCGCCAGCTCCTTTGCCGCCTGGGTCCTCTCGTCCTTCTCCCCGGAATGGTCCACCAGGATCTTCAGGGCAAAATGCTCCAGATCCGGGAAATCCAGTATATTCTTCTCTCTCTTCTTCTCCGCAAAAGCCTGTGCAAACTGCAGCGTCAGATCAATGAGAACACTCACTGGGCCTCCAGCCATGCGCACATACTCAGCCGCTGCGTCCAGGGAAAGGTAGAAATACTGTTCCTTCAGCTCACCCAACAGGTCCTTGACCTGCTGCCGAAGGCTCTTCGCCAATTCTTTTGCCTCCTCAGATACCTGGGGATCTTTTTTGGCTGAAAGCCTGGCAAAAGAAAGGCCCGAAAACAGTTTCTGCCACTGAGAAAAGGAATCTGTCTGTAGAAGTTTCTGTACAAAAACCCTGTCAGATTCCAGTGCGTTTTCATAATAATACGGCCCGCCCTCTCCTCTGGCAGTCCCCAGGGCCGCTTCTGTCAGACTGAGAGCTTCCTGCAGACTCTTTGTGATATCCTCTTTTATCATCTGCATCCATTTTGCCTGCTCCAGTTCCTCCCCGGAGGAGATGGCATAAGCCTCCTTACAGGACAAAAGCCATTCCTCAGGATAGGGATAGCTGACGGAAAAGGCATAGAGACGCTTTATCATATCCTCAATGCCCTCGTCTGTCTTCCCTGTGGAAAAGCATTCTACAAACCGGAGAAATTCCGGTTCTTTCCTGCTGTACGCATCGTCAAGCACCTGAGCCGCCACATCTCCCTGCATGAGACGCAGTTCTCCCTCCTCTGCCATCCGGTAAGACGGGTCCAGATCAATGAGATGAAAATAATTCTTTACCACATAAGAACAGAAACTGTCGATGGTGGTGATCTGCGCGTGGTGAAGCAGTGTGCTCTGCCTCTGCAGATGTTCATTGTCCTCATCCTCAGCAAGCTTTCTCTCAATTGCCAGGCGGATACGTTCCCGCATCTCTCCGGCCGCCGCCCGGGTAAATGTCACGATCAAAAGTCTGTCAATATCCACAGGATGTGCCGGGTCGGTGATCATGGAAATAATACGCTCCACCAGCACCGCCGTCTTGCCGCTTCCCGCCGCTGCGCTGACCAATATGTTGCAGTTTCTGGAATCTATCACCTTTTTCTGCTCGGTTGTCCACATCACTCCCATTTTTACACCTCCTTATCCACCAAACGCTCTGATTTTTCCCCATCTCTCATCTTGTCCCATATCTCCTCCGGCTTCAGGGCATTCAGTCTCCGGTAGCGGTATCCTGCCGTTTTCTCGTCAAACCCGCAGGCCCCTTTGTATGGACAATACTGGCAGGCATTGCGTTTTCCCATCTCGTAGGGAAGCGTCTCTGCCTCTCCGTTCAGGATCCTGCGGCCGATCTCCTTCATTTTTAAGTTTACATAATTCGATATCAGGCGGAACTGTTCCGGGCTGACCGCACTGGAATTCCTTGACAGACTTCCGTCCTTATTGATGGTCACAGGCACACACAGGGAGGCCGTGCCGTTTGCACTCAGATTTTCATCCAGCTTTTCCAGCACGCCCCTGTCTGAAGATGCCAGGCCGTTCATGCGCAGTTCCTTTAAAATACGGCGGTTCAGGGCCTCCGGGTCTTCCTCTTCTATCTTCTCCACCACGGGGTCTTTGATATTGTAGTAGAAGATACCCGCGGGCACCACCTGTTTGTCAGGATGGTTTCTCTGCTCCAGTTCCATAGCCGCATTCATATACAGCACAAGCTGGAGCTGCAGGCCGTGATACAAGGCCAGCAGGTCAAAGGAGGTATTTCCCGATTTATAGTCAATAACCTTTACAAGTACCTTGTCCTCCTCCTCGCAGGTATCCACACGGTCAATCCTTCCCAGAAGCTTCATTTTCTCCTCTTTTGACAACGCGATATTGATACTCTCCAGGGAGTCCGCCATGGCGAAGGAGACTTCAAAACGGCTAGGTGTGAAGGCCCCCTGCTCCATCTGCTTTGTCAAAGCCCAGATCGTGCGCTTCATCATCCTTTTTACACGGCTGACCATGTACTCATTTCTGGCACTGCTTTTCAGCACTGTATTTCCATAGTAAGAAACCACTTCCTCCACGCAGGCGTCTGCCATCTCATCCATCTGCTCCTCATCCAGGGCAGTCCAGGAAAGACCGCTCTGGTGCATTTTCTTGGCAAAGCTTTCCAGACCGCTGTGCAGCACATTTCCCATATCCATGGGGCTGAACTCATACCTGGCCCGCTCTCTTAATTCCAGTCCGTATGCCATAAAGTGCGCACAGGCACACTGGGCAAAGAGTTCCAGGCGTGTGGCGCTGTTCTCCAGGGTGGTGCCGTAGAGGGCCTGCGCCACGCTCTTCCCGATCTCATCCTCCGGATTGACTCTGAAGGCGCCTTCCACCATATTCTGCATGGTCTGTTTCCATTCCTCCTGCTGCTGATACCAGGAAAACAGCTCCTTCCACAGAGGCGAAGGCTCCCGGTCAAGAATTTCCTTGAACCCGAATGCAAGATATTCCAGAGCACTCTGGGGATTTTCCACCTTCCATACCGCATCTCTGCAGGGATACTCGGGGACAAGCCCCGGAAACAGCTTCTGCACCGCACCGATCAAAAAGGACTGGGTCATGGGTTCCCCCTCATCATCAGCTCTGCTGTACGACAAAAACAGTTTGTCAGAGGGTTTTGTCATATTCAGATACAGATAGAATCTCTGTGTGTACAGATTCTCCCGATAAGTGGGAGCCAGTGCAACCAAGGAGGCCTTCAGGTCTTCCCTGTTTAGATCCGACAGTATCTTCCCTGCGGCGTCCTCTCTGGGAATCTTTCCGTCATTGACACCCACAAAGAAAAGAACCTTGATGTCTTTCAGCCTGGTCCTCTCCATATCTCCCACCAGCACCTGGTCAGAGCTTGGGGGAATGATACCGATCTTCACCTCAGAAAGCCCTGCCTCCAAAAGTTCTTTGAAGTCCCGGAGGCTTACCTTCTCCTCCCCCAGCACCTCTGTCATTTTGTCAAAAAGGTCCATGACCATGGGATAGATCTGGGCATACTCTTTTGCCCTGTCCATGGCGTTTTCTTCCACGAATCTCTTTTGGCTTCTGTCAAGCTTTTCCTGGATACCGCAGGCAGTGATAAATTCATAAAATGCCAGAACACGCTCCCGGACCGCACCTTTTCGTGTCTTCATCTGTTCCGTAAACGGTAATAAAAGCTCCATAAGCCCTTCCCGGATCTTTTCGATCTCAGGAACCTCCTCCGGCTTTTCTCCCCGGTAGTGGAGCACCCATTCCTCCTGCCATTTGCGAAAGCCCCGGATTCCCATACCGAGTACATAGTTCTCCAGTCTGTCCATATCCTGTCCGGGCATGTCCAGCAGTCCACAGCGCAGCAGCCGGAATACACTCTCATAGCTGTAGTTTTCCAGAAGCATATCCACTGCCGAGCGGAGAAATTCCACAAAGGGATTCATGAACACAGACTTTTTCTGATCAATGAAGCAGGGGATATCAAACTTCCCGAAAGCCCTTGCCGCGTGGTCCGCATAGGTCTCCATATCTCCTGTGATGACAGCAAAGTCCCGGCACCTGTACCCCTCTTTCCGCATAAGACGGCGGATGATAAGGGCGGTCTCCTCCATCTCCTGGGCCGGATTCTGGCTCTCCCGTATATGGACTGCCTGCTGCTCTTTTCTGTAGGTATCCTTTCTGAACCGGAACAGGTTCTGTTCCAAAAATTCCATAGGTTTATTGTGGGAAAATCTTCCTTTTCCTGTTACCCAGGTCTCCTCCACCTGACTTCCCACCGCTCTGGAAAGTTTACATAACTTTGACACCGTTTCCCTGCTCAGATGGAAGAGATGATGAGGGCTACCCTGCCGGTAGGCATCCACCCGTTCATCCATAGTCACGGTCACATACATGGTTTCACACAGGGGCAGAACCTTTTCCAGCAGTTGGAGCTGAATGGGGGTAAATCCCGTATAGCCGTCCAGAACCATCACGCTCCCTGACAGCTTCTTTGACCGCCCTGCCACTCTTCCCAGAACCTCCAACACTTCCTCCTGGGTGATGAAATTCCCTTCCAGATAATCAAAAAACCCCTGGTACAGCACAGAGATATCCTTCAGCTTGTAGTAAAGCTCCGGCTTATCCTTTGCATAGTCCAGCATGATGTCCATATCTTCTTTTGTCACCTCATACTGCTTCAGTTCTGATACCATGGACTTCATCTGGGAAATGTAACCCTGCTTTTTCATCTTTTCTCCCAGGATCTTCAGTTCCTTTTTCTTCTCCTGGGATACCTTGCGCAGCACCAGGCTCTTTCCGGTCTCCTCCAATACCTGGGCACAGGATTCCCCCGTCTCCTCCAATACCCGGTAGGCAAGGCGCTCAAAGCTCAGAACGTCAATGTTCAGGATTCCCTTTCTCGGGTGCATCATCACAAGCTCTTTCTGTGTCTGCATGGTAAACTGTTCCGGAACCAGCACCAGATACTGCCGTCCCGGATGCTCCATGGACTCCTGTATGATCTTTTGGTAAATATAGTGGGATTTTCCGGCTCCTGAAGCGCCGAAAATAAAATGCAGCGGCATGGACTTCCTCCTTTTTGTCAGTTCATAAAAAACTTCTCTATGACTTCTTCGATCCCGTCTTCATCATTGCTTCGGACTGTGACATAATCAGCCACATCCTTGACCTTTTCCTGGGCATTAGCCATGGCTGCCCCAAGTCCTGCAAACTGTATCATGGATATATCATTATATCCGTCTCCGCAGCACACCATCTCCTCCCTGGATATACCCAGGATCTTTAAAAGCTTCTCCAGACAGTAGGCCTTGTCCACATTTTTGGGCGTTGCCTCCAGGAAGAACGGCTCTGAGCGGAAAATCTGGGCTTCGTGAAGATACTCCTCAGCCATAAGCGGCTCAATGCGCTCCAGTTCATCCGGCTCCCCTGTGAGGAGACACTTATTCACCGGGAAGTTTACATAACTCGGAAAATCTTTTCTATAAGAGATGGGCAGTCCGGTGATCCTGGATTCTGTCTCCATATAGACATCAATGGGAGTTCCCGCAATGATGCGTTCCTCCTCATATGTGATGATCCCCACTTTATGCCGCACTGCACTGCGGTAGAGCTTTCTGGCCATTCCCAGGGGAAGGGTCTTGGAATAGATACATTCCTTTGTCTTCCAGTTCACGATCCTGGCCCCGTTAAAAGCCAGAACATAACTTCCGTATTTCTCAAATTCCAGTTCATCCGCCACCGGAGCAATGCCTTTGGTTGGACGCCCGGAAGCAATAGCCACCAGGGTTCCCTGTTCCTGCAGTTTTTTAATGGCCGCTTTTGTCCTGGGGGTCACTTTTTTTTCTGTATTGGTAACTGTGCCGTCAATGTCCAGCACAAGTAATCGGTATCTCATCCTTCTACTGCCTCCTTAGCAACAAAAATTGTCTGCAACCAGTGTATCATAAATCGCCAATGGAACCAACCACGTATTTGTCCTCCTCAAAAGAATCCTTGCATATTTTCCCTACTTCCATAATAAGTTATAAAAAGGAATGCAGGAGGTGCAGCCATGAGCTCAAAGACCAAGATTGTCGTATTACATATGAAAGAAGTCATTTATACCATTATTTTCGTGGTACTTGCCATTCTTCTGGCGGTTCTTCTCTTTATGATGTTCGGAAAAGACCGGAAAGCCGACTCAGCCGCCACTTCAGCCGCTGTCTACCACGCTGGCGTTTATAAAAGCCCCATAACACTAAACGGCAACACATTTGATGTAGAGGTCACTGTGGATGAAAACCACATAAATGCCATATCTCTGGTAAATTTAAGCGAGACCACCACTGCCATGTATCCGCTGATGGAGCCGGCACTGGATGCGCTCTCCAGCCAGATATACGCATCACAGACCACGGAAAACATCACCTACACAGACGAAAACAAATACACCTCAATGCTTCTGCTGGACGCGATCAACGAGGCCCTTGACAAAGCAAAAGCCGACTGAAAGACCATGGCCGGCATAACAGGCCGAAGCTTTTTAAAACGGGGATGTTCCGGAGCATCCCCGTTTTTTTCTGTCATTCACACCTGCATTTCCCGAAACTGCTTCTCAATTTATAGTAAGAGTTTCCCCCGCATAGATCAGATCAGGATTTGTTATCCCGTTAGCCGCCGCAAGCTGCGAAACCGTAGTTCCAAACCTGAGAGCGATTCCTGACAGCGTATCGCCGTAACGCACAACATAAGTCCTCCCCACATTCCCCGTACTTCCCGAGGAAGATATCTGCAGGACCTCGCCCGGATAGATCAGGTTCGGATCAGAGATATGATTCATAGCCGCAAGCCGCGCAACAGACGTTCTGTACATCCTTGCGATTCCCCAAAGGGTATCCCCTCTGCGCACCAGATATGTGCGGTCTGCTTCCGAAGACGGAGCATTATCCATAAGCGTGATCTTTAAAACCTCTCCCGGGTAGATCAAATTGGGATTGCCAATTCCATTCTCGGAAACAATAGCCGAAACACTGGTTCTGTACATCCCGGCTATCCCCCAAAGGGTGTCCCCGCTTCTGACGGTATATTCCACCACAGAGGCAGAAGGCTCCGGCATAGGCACCGGCCTTACCACATTCCCTGGGTTCTCTAAAACCATAGCATCCGTATAATGATCCAAATCCACATACCCGGATATCCCTGGCACGGTACCTGTGTCCGAATACTGCCATCCGGCCCAGGCATCCCAGTTCACCTGTGAGGAGGGTGTGGAAACACCATATTCCGCGATCCAGAGAGGATAATCCGTAAGTTCTCCCCCAAACGTGGCCCCGGCATTATAGGCGTCGCTGTACACTACTGTGCCCTTGCCGCTCAGACTCTCCACTGTTCTGACAAAAGCCAGCCCAATCTCATTGGCTTCAGCACTACTTAAGCTGGTCAGATCCTCAAAATCCATAGCCAGACGGCACTGGAATTCCTTTCCCTGAATCGTATTCACAAAAAAATGGGCCTGATACTCAGCCTGGGAAACTGTCCTGGCTGTCACATAATGATAAAATCCCACATTCAGCCCCGCGGCTCTGGCTCTCTCATAGTTCTGCGCAAAATACGGGTCCGTATAGTCGCACCCCAAGCTGGACCTGATATAAACCGTATCCACCCCGGACGCAGCCACCTTATTAAAATCAATGTCCCCCTGCCACATACTCACGTCAATCCCCTGATGTCTCTCCCCTTCTTCCGGCGGCAGCGCAAAAACTGATGTACATCCCAACAACATTAAAACACCAAAAAATAATATATATGAAGATACTTTCCGAATCATACCAATAAAAATCCTTTTTTCTCTATCATATGACCCTTATCCTCATCTGCCAACCTTTCTCCTTGATCCATCCGTTTTTTATAACATTTTTATCCTCTTGAGCACCAGCTTCTGCGGCGCCCAATAAGCGTCCCAAGTAAAAACAGGAATATCCCAAGGGATTGTGCGCCTTTCAGCACATGATTCCTACGGGATATTCCTGTTTTTTGGTTAAAAATAAATTCCATATTCACTGACAGGCTCTTTTATTGTAAAAGGGGCACTCCTAACCTTTCACCGCCCCTGCCAGGATCGCACTCTGCACCTGTCTGCTTAATAAGATATAGATCAAAAGCACCGGGAACGTAGCCACTACCATTCCCGCTCCTATAGGTCCCCATTCTGTGTAATACATACCTGCCAGACTCTGGATACCTACCGTGAGTGTCTTATATTTTTCATTACTGATAAAGGTCATTGCAAACATCAGCTCATTCCAGGAAGATAAAAAAGTAAAAATGGCAATGGTGGCAAGTGCCGGCCGGACCAGAGGTAAGATCACCCTGAAAAAAGTCTGATAAATGTTACATCCGTCTATACAGGCTGCCTCTTCCATCTCATACGGCACGGTAGAATAATGATTGCCCAGTACCATGATCCCAAAAGGAAGCGCAAACACAATATAGGGTATAATGATCGCCAGCGGCGTATTCAAAATATTCAACTTCTTAAATACGATAAACAGCGGAAGCAGTGTTGCGTGAATGGGGATTGTCAGCCCCGCCATGAAAAACCAGTAAGCCGCTCCCCGCAGTTTCCACTTCATTCTTGTCACTGCATAGGCAACCATGGAGATGAGGACAGTAGATATAACGATAACCACAACCGCCACCATTATGCTGTTGCCCAGGTATCTCAAAACCTTTCCCCCAAGCAGCGCGTTCTCATAATTTTTTACCAGCCAGTTTTCAGGAGGCCCCATAATGTTGCCGCCAAAGATTTCCTGATTACTCTTGAACGAGAAAAACACCAGCCAGATCAGCGGATAAACCGAAGTCACTGTAAAAAAGAGTAAAAATAACATAAGGATCAATTTCACACACTTTTTGCAGATACTGCTTTTTAATACTTCTCTCATGTTCTTTCTCCTCCCCTTAATATTCAATGGGTGATGTCTTCACCAGCCGCTGCAGCAGATACGCTATGGCAATACACTCCACTACAATAAAGATTGCCGCCGCACTTCCGTACCCGTAGCGGTTGATGACAAAAATACTGTTGAACATCAAAGAACTGGGCACTTCCGTAGAATTCACCGGGCCGCCGTTTGTCAGTACGTAAATCATGTCAAATGCTTTTAAAGAACCTGTGATAACGAAAATGGCACATGTTTTTAAAGTGGGAAGAATTAAAGGTATCGTAATTTTGATGGCTGCCTTTATCCCTGTCGCTCCATCTATCTGCGCAGATTCATGGATATCCTTTGGAATGGCCTTGATCGCCGTATATAACAGCAGCATATGATATCCTATATTCTGCCAGATGATAGGGATAAATACGCTGAATAAAGCGGTATTCACATCACCTATCCAGTTTTGTGTCAGATTTTCCAGTCCTATCATTTTCAGCAGTTCATTCAAAACCCCGTAATTAGGGTTATAAATTTTAAGCCAGAGCTGACCGACCACTACTGTAGACAAGGTAACCGGTATAAAAAAAATGGTACGAAAGATAATCTCACCCTTTACATGGGACGCCAAGATCAGCGCCAGGATCAAAGCCAATGGCAGCTGGATGAGCAGTGTAAAGATACCGAGAAGGAAGGAATTGATCACCGCCCTGTGAAAAATAGCATTTTGAAACATTTCTATGTAATTATCAAGACCCACAAAAATCCCTTTTCCGATACCATCCCAGTCCAACACACTGTAATAAAGAGAAAACAGTATAGATGCAATCAGCAGGCCCCCAAATAACAGAAAAGACGGAAGCGTAAATATAGCGATTGCCTTTTTATTTCCTAAAAATCTATCCAAAACAGCACCTCCCTGCTTTTAAAACGGCAGCATAATCTGTGGGATAGAGATTATGCTGCCGAAATTCTATTATTTCCTGGTTGCCGTCATTGCCTCTATATATTGTTCCGCTGTCGTCTGTTTCGCATAGATTCCCTGCAAAGAATTACTGTGGATATCTGCTGTCTCCGCATCCAGCAGGGTATCCCATGCCAGGCAGAACCCGTCTGCGTTTTCCATCAGATCCGTTAAGTTTTTCTGCATATCCTGCAATTTGGCGTCTCCTTCATATTTCCATGTGGGAAGGTGCGCACCGCTCTCGTAGCCATAATCAGAAAATTTCTGGCTCATAAATACGGCAAACTCTACGGCTTCTTCCTTCTGTTTGGATTCAGAGGATACCAATAATGTGGCACTGGCGCCGCCCACGTAAGTATCCTGTTTCTCGGCTCCGCCCTCAACTGTAGGCCAGTTTGTCACTGTCAGATGTCCTGCCAGTGGAGAATCCTCATCTAAATTGGCAACGCCCCAGCTTCCGTTATAGAACATGGCTGCTCTGCCTTCCAGGAATTCATTCTTCGCCTCGTCATTGGTGAGCGCCACTGCGCTGTCTGAAAAGACACCTGCATTGACCATTTTTTCTAACTCATTAGCCGAATTTTTCACAAAATCCTGGTCAAAATTGCCTTCTCCGTTGAGCAGCTTTGTATTTTCATCAACACCTCCGTAGCGAAGGGCAAGTATGCCGAATGGGAACAGCCCCGGCCACTTATCTTTTTCTCCCAAGGACACAGGTGTGATACCGTTTTCCACAAATACCTTAGATACCTCATACATCTCATCCATAGTTTCCGGTATTTTTAGGCCATACTGGTCAAATAATTCCTGATTGCACATAAGTACGCCGATAAAGCTGTCTAAGGGAAGTCCGTATAAGGAATCATCATAATAAAAATTATTACAAATATTGGGCATCATTTTATCCATATCAATAACACCGCTTTCCACATAAGGATCAAGGTTTTCCACAATCCCTGCCTTTACAAAGGACTGGGAAAATCCGCCGCCCCAGGAATAAAATACATCCGGCGCTGAACCTGCTGCCAGGGTTGTTTTCAGCTTTGTCTTATAAGCCTCATTATCCGTTTTATCCTCTTTGACAGTGACATTTGGATGTGTCTCTTTGTATTCCTCCAATGCTTTATTCCAGGCCATTACCTGACTGTCTGTCTCATTCACCATAATGTGGGATACGGTGAGTTCTATTCCTTTTTCGTCCCCGTTATCCGCCTCTTTCTTTTTGGTCTCTGACCCTCCTTCACTTCCGCAAGCCGCCAAAGACATTACCATTGCAGCCGCCACAAATGCTGCTAATCCATTTTTGCTGTTTTTCCTCATTTTCCTTTTTTGCTGAGATGCCCCAGCAATTCCTCCTTTCTGAGTTCTAGAGCGTGTCTTAAAATTTATTCCTGCAATCTGCACGCCCTAACGTTTTCTTATAAATGTATTATAGCTATTTCTGCGCTTTCTTTTACTTTTGCTTTTTACTATTTCTATTAATATTTTTACCATTGCACTTAAATTTCTGTTTGGTGTGTGTCTTAAAATCAGAAACTGCACCGCTTCAGAAAGCCGGTGCAGTTTCATTTATAAGGCTATGACTCTTTATATGGGGTCTAACGTTTTTTGGATCGGTATTCATAGGGTGTGCAGCCTACTGCTTTTTTAAATAGGATCCCTAAATAATTGGCATTGCCGGTCCCTACTCTTTCCGCCACTTCATAGATTTTTAAGTCCGTCTCTTCCAACAGGGATTTTGCTTTTTCGATACGCAGGGAATTTACGTATTCCACAAAAGACACTCCTATTTCTTTCTTGAATATCCGGCTTAAATAACTGCTGTTCAGATAAAATTTCTCAGCCGTTCCCGCTAATGTCAGCTCAACATCTGACAAATGCATGGTAACATATTCTTTTACCGCATAGATCAGACTGGAGGGTCTGACAGATTTTTCATCGTGAAACATATTCATGATCTTTCTGCACATATCCAGAAAACATTCCTGCAGAAGCTTTAATGTGGGGATCTGAAAGATCCGCTGATAATACTCCTTATAATCCTCATGGAAGTCAAAGGACGCTTCTTCCTTTGTATTCATAGAGTAGATATAAAAGACAGCATTTAAAAGCTGCAGCTTCAGATAAAACAGATCCATAAAATTTATATTTTTCCAGTTTTCAAACCAGTGATCAACCAGTTCCTCCACTTTGGCCGGAGAGTCTGTTTCGATATAGGCATACAATTTTTTCAAATCCTCCATAGATATGGGATTCGCGATCCCCTCAAACCGGGAAATTATCATTTCCTCCTGATATTGATTATTTCCGAAGACAATAGCGGAATTCAAACGGTTATTTGCCGTAATATAAGACTTATAAATGTCTTTCAGCAATCCCTCTCCGTCTCCAATTCCATAATAAATGGGGAAATGAAAGGTTTTTTTCCATTTCCCTTCTAATTCAGCCATAAAGGTATCCCATGAAAAATCTTCCTCCCGGCAGAGTAACACTATATGCTCAAACTTATCCAGAACCCAGTAAATATTTTTATGTTCCAGCTCTTTTTCCAGATAACGGCTCATCCAGTCCTTGTTCCCTTTTTCAATCTCCCTGCCAAGCAATATCTGGGAAAAATCATCAAAGCTTATCACTGCAGTCTGATAGAAGCCCTCTTTGCCGGGCAGCAGAGAAGCCACAGCCTTTTCAGACAAAGAGTCCTTGTGCAGATCAGGTTCCAGTAATTTTCTCAAATAATATTCACGTACTATGGGTTCATTCTGCTTTCTGTAGTCTGACAGCTCACGAAACAGCTTATCCTGTGACTGCTGGGAAAAAATGCTTTCTTTTACCTCCAGCGCCACGGTTTCCAGCTCTTTTTCGTCAATGGGTTTTAGCAGATAATTGTCCAGTCCCACTCGTATCCCCCGCTGCGCATATTCAAAATCATCATGTCCCGTAACCGCAATGACTCTCACATTGGGACAGATCCCCTTTAACAGCCCGGCAAAAGACAAACCGTCTAAACCGGGCATGCAGATGTCTGTCAGCACCACATCCGGTTTCAGTTCCTCTGCCAGTTGAAGGGCACCCTGCGCGGTTCCAAGCTCTCCCACAATGGTGTATCCTAATTTTTCCCAATCAATACAATTACGGATATACTGTCTGATCAAATACTCATCATCTACAATCATAAGTTTCAGCTTCTGCATATAAGCACCCCTTATCTCTGGAGATTTTTCATAGGAATGTAAATCTGTATCTTGGTTCCCTGGTTGATCCTGCTTGTTATCTTATAGACCATATCACTGCCATAGCAGTACACCAGTCTCCGGATGGTCCCCATCAAGCCAAAGGACTTCCCGGCTCCTGTATTTTTGCCGTTCAGGACACTGTTCAGCGTATTTTCTGTCATTCCAATCCCGTTGTCTTCCACCACCAGGCTTAAATATCCCTTTTCCTCTTTTATCCGCACTGCGATACAGCCCTCCTCCACGAAACCGTGGATCCCATGGGTGATGGCATTTTCAACTAAGGGCTGTAAGACCAGCTTTAAGATCTTATATCCGCCCACCTCCGGCGCCACATCATAATCCACCTGAAGCTTTTCACCGTAACGCATCTTCTGGATCTCAATATAGTTGGCCACCATTTGGACTTCTTTTTCTATGGTGATATATTCATCGCCCTTGCTCAGACTGATCTTATAAAACTGAGCCAGCTCACACATCATGCGATAGGCATCCTCATATCGTTTTAATAAAAACAGGGATTTAATGGAATCAAAGGTATTATAAAGGAAATGAGGATTCATCTGCGTGCTCAGAACCTCCAGCTCTGCCTTTCTTTTCTGCATTTCCACCTGTTTTGTTTTTTCCAGCAGATTCTGGATCTCACCCACCATCTCATTATAAACATTGATGAGATTCTGCACCTCATGGTGCTTTGTCTTTATCTCGATCTGTTTAAAGTGTCCGTTCTTTACCTCCTCCATAGATTCCATTAATTTTTCTATGGGGCGCGTATACCAGTGGGACACGAACAGCGCGGCAATGATGATGATGACCGCCTGGACAGCAAGGAGTATCATAGTCAGCAGCACATTTCCTTTTTCCTGCTGGTGAAAATCGTCAAAAGGAGTCACTCCCATATACGTCAGAGTCTCCGCCTGATACACAGATATCTGACAGCGGACGTCTCCTATCTGCTCCACCGCAGAGTTCCTGCCTGCTTTCACAAGCTCCTGTCCCATACGCTCTGCTTCTTTCTGCATACTGCTGTCTAATGTATCCAGCAGCACATGGCCTTTGTCAGAAAAAATATAAAATTTCATCTGTGACTCATTGTCATCCAGATTCAGCAGCAGCTTCTCCACCATCTCCTGAGAGATATGGATCACCATATATCCGATGGTCTGCATGGAATCAAGGCTCCGTATGGCCCGGGCAAAGGAAATCCCCGGTATTTTATCCGGATTACGGAAAAAATCATCACAGCGGTACATGACATGATACCGCCCGTCCTGCCCAACGTCCTGAAACCAGCTATAATCCCTTATTTTACTATGCTGCAGGGGATTGTTCCCTGACTTGTCTGAATAGCACAAAAATTTTTCCGTGTCAAAAATATAAACGGACTCTATCAGATCAATCTTGGAGATCAGTTCTATCAGGGAATCCTCAATCTTTTCTATATTGCGGAAATCTGTTATCTCCTCCTTTTCCTTTACCAGCCCCTGCTGTAAATCGGAATCTGACAGACAGATATACGAATATGTATTGATGTTTTCGATTATATTTTCCACTAAAGTATTGACACTTGTTAAGTTGGTGATGGCAGCTTCCTGGGTATTCTCATATAAAATACGCTTATTATACGTCTGGAAAATTGCAACGGTGCAAAGGAATACCAGCGTGATAATGGTGATCATCAGAATCGACATTTTAGTCGCAATTTTCTTTGAATAAATAAAATGCTGTATTTTATTCTTCCAATTTTTTATATTTGGCATAATTTTCCTTCTTACGTCATAATTTTCAAAGAATTTCGTAAATTATACAATAGTTTTGTCGAAAAATCAACAACGTCTCGTATCTCGTCAGTACAATTGGAATACACTTTCAGCTGTTTTCCAAAACACCTGATCCATATCTTCAGGTCTCAGGATCTGCTTATACTTTTCCAGCTCTACCATTACATTGTTCACATGGTCTGAGGCGAACATCATCCTGTGCGGTCCTATCTCCCTGTATATCTCCCTGGTGTTGGAAATTCCTGTCCAACTGGTCTCCAGATAAATATTGGGACATTCTTTCGCCACAAATATAGCCTGGTGGGTATCCCAGTCCATACCGGAATGAGCGATCACAATCTTCAGTTCCGGATATTTCCTGGCTGCCTTTAATATCTTCAAAGGCTGGGAGAACGGAACTCCCGTGCCTGTATGGACCATCATAGGCACCTGCAGTTCATTGGCAACGGAAAAGGCAAACATGCCGTCTTCCGATTCCGGGTCCACCGCATGTCCCACAGGCGTGATCTTCAGACCCACAAACCCCAGTTCCCTGACACATCTGTATGCCTCCTCCCGGTATTCCTCCTTTGTAAAATGAGGGTAGATAGAGGCCAGACCCCAGAACTTCATTTTTTCGCAGGAGCACAGACGGGCAATACGGTCATGGATCTCCTGGTTTGCCTGCAGAGAAAGTCTGGGCAGAGACGGCTGGACAATAGCTCCCGTCACCGGTGTGGCTTCGTATCCGTTCAGCAAATCTTCCTCCTTAATATGATGGTCAAAAACACAGTCATCGCCCAGATGGGCATGTACATCGATTATTTTCATACAATATAAATCCTTTCTTTTCCGGAAACCAATTTTAATACTACAGCGAACGCCATATGCAATGAAAGCCGCCCCGTTAATCACTCACCTTCCGTTCGCGAAAACCAGGAAAAAGCAGCGGTCTTTGGGGAGACTGGCATTGGGTTCTGCGAGGCTAAGCGGAAGGTTCTACGAAATCCACGATTTACGCAGACTTAGGCGAGAACGTAAGTGAGCGCCTTAGTCGTAGTTAATCGTTAGTTCGGAGGTTCTGGAGCCTCGAGCAGAACCCAATGCCAGTCTCCCCAAAGACCGCTGCTTTTTCCGTCCCCTTTCCGCACCTGTTCGCTGTAGTACCAAAGTATATTTAAATACTTCTCCCGCCATCCGAACCTGATCTACAGTTCACGTACGGGAATAATTCCTCCTTTGGATGCAGAGGACACATTCCGGGCGTATTGGTACAGACAGCCTGTTATCTTCTTCTGCACGCACGCCTTTGTCCGGCGGCGTTCTATGAAGTCAACGCCAGGAGCCTCTATGGTCCCCTGCAGTACATCTACCAGGATTTCATCTCCGTCCTCCAGATATGCGATAGGGCCGTCATCAGCGGCTTCCGGGCAGATATGCCCTACAAAACAGCCGTTGTTGGAACCGGAAAATCTTCCGTCTGTGATCAGGCACACTTTGTCACCCAGATCCATTCCCACCAGCAGTTTCATAGCCTTGTACATTTCCGGCATACCTGGGCCGCCCTTGGGGCCTTCATTGCGGATCACCACCACGTCTCCCGCTTTGACCTCTCCGCTCCTGATTCCCCTCAGAGCCTCTTCTTCCCCCTCGTATATTTTACCTTTCCCGCGGAAGACCAGAGCTTTCTCCGGAATTGCGGAAGGCTTTGTGACTGCACCTTCCGGTGCCAGATTCCCTTTCAGGATCTTGATGCCTCCCATTTTATGTACAGGGTTTTCTATGGCATGGATCACATCCCTTCTGTGATTGGCTGCGTTCTCTATCACTTCCTGAACCGTTTTGCCTGTGCAGGTCTTTTCCTGTGTCCATAATGCCTCCTGTAACTCCTTCATGAGAACAGGGATGCCTCCGGCCTCATAAAAATCCAGCAAAGTATTACTGCCGGCAGGGATCAAAGGTACCAGGTGGGGAATCCCCTCACATATTTTCCCAAATTCAAATACAGACATCTCAATCTCACCTTCATAGGCAATGGCCAGTAAATGGAGGACCGCATTGGTAGATCCTCCTATGGCCGCGTTCACTCTGATGGCGTTATAAACTGCCTGTTTTGTTATGATGTCCCTTATTTTTATGTCTCTGCGTACCATTTCCACGATCTGCTTACCGCTTTTGTATCCCGCAGACAGTCTCTCACTATACACTGCGGGGATGGCTGCTGTTCCCGGCAGCATGATCCCCATGGCTTCGGCCAGACATCCCATAGTGTTGGCCGTCCCCAGCATAGCGCAGGAGCCAATGGAGGGCATGGCATGGTCTTCTATCCATTTGAACTTTTCCTCACTGATCAGTCCCTTCTTCAGGGCGCCTTCAGACTCCTGGATAATGGAATGGTCAATGTATTCTCCGCCGTAAGGATTCCCCTCTTTCATACGCCCCGGCAGACTGGGACCGCCGTTTACCAGTATGGTGGGGAGATTTACCCGCATAGCTCCCATGAGCATTCCCGGAATGATCTTGTCACAGCTCCCCAGTAAAATAAGCCCGTCCAGCCTGTGGGCTTCTGCCATAGCTTCTATACTGTCCGCGATCATCTGTCTTGTAGGAAGAATGTACTGCATTCCCTTATGTCCCATAGCGATTCCGTCACATGCCCCGATGACACCGAATTCTACCGGTGTTCCGCCTCCTGCCTGAATCCCTTCTCTGACACGCTCCGATAAATTTTTAAATATCACATGCCCCGGGCAGACAGTGCTGTAGGAATTCACCACGGCGATCATGGGTTTTCCCAGTTCCTCCTCCGCGTATCCGTCCGCCTTATATAAAGCCCGTACATTTGCCCACTGAGGTCCCTTTAAAATATCACTGCTTCTTGTATTCATAACCGTACTCCTGCTCTATATGTTAAGTATCTATTTTCTCAGCGTGAAACGATAGTTTCCAGATTCTAACCGGACACAGTATCCGTTATCTGTCTGTTCCACCAAACGGATCCCCTCTTTTTCCACTTCTCCGGGCAGTAAGACATCACTGCCTTCCCACAGAGTCTCTCCTGTGCCGGGAAGCAGCACGACTGCGCTGGTATTGCAGGGAACGGTTAAATACAGAGAAAATTCTCTTTCTGTTTTTTCCCATTCCACAGAGATCATCCCATACATGGTTTCCTTCTTTGCGGAGGCGAACCGGAGATCACCTATGGGCTTTGGCGCGATGAGAACCTCCTTGCAGGCCGGTGAAAGCGGCACGATCCCCGTTACCTTTTCGTAAAAGCTTCCGCTGATGCTTCCGAACATAGGCTGGTTATGACAGCAGGAACACTGATAGAACCCGTATTCTTTTTCCCAATATTCCCACAGAGCCGTAGCCCCGTTTGTGAGCATATATCCATATCCGGGATAGGTGGTATTTGTGATCATCTTATATGCAGTGTCCCCATATCCGCTTTCCACGAGTGTTTCAAACAGATAGGGTGTCCCGAAGATTCCTGTATCCAGATGATCTTCGCACTCATCCGCAACGTGTCTTGCCAAATATCTGAAGACCTGCTCTTTTTCCTGATCCTCCACAGCTCCCAGTTTCCAGGCAAAGGCCTCCGTTCCCTGTGCCCCGATACTATACCGGCCGGTCTCCTCATGGAAAAATTCCCGACGGAAGGCCTGTATGGTATTTTCCTTCAGGATTCTGTAAGACTGCCTTTCCTCCTCTTTTTCCAGCACCCCGGCAATGTTCTCCATCAGAGAAGCACAATAACCGTAAAAATAGGTATTGACAAACCGGGGCGGAATCAAAATCTCACCCGGTGTAGACCACTCTCCCAGACAATTCTCATCTTCCCCTTCTGCTTCTACGATACCGTTTCGGACACCTGTTGCCAGGAACTCCATCCAGTGTTTCATATTTCCGAAATGCTTCTTCAGTATCTCCGTATCCCCATAGTATTGGTAGCATAACCAGGAAATGATAATATAGGCACAGCCCCAGGCGGGACCGCCGCCTCCGTCCTGACAGGGTACTGTGTGAGGTACAAAGCCTGTCTTTTCGTCCTGGGCATCCGCAAAATCATCCATCCAGGCCGCATAAAAATTCTCCATATTAAAATTATAGATACAGGCTTTCGCCGCTGTCAGCGCGTCCCCGCCGTATCCCTGTCTCTCCCTGTGGGGGGAGTCTAAAGGCATACCGCAGTGCATTCCGTTTAACAGGGACCAGCGGGAGGCCTGCTGTATCTGATTCATCAGCGCATTGGAACAGGTGAATTGTCCGTCCTCTTCCACTCCTGTATGTACCACAACAGCCTCTATGTCTTTGGTTTCCGGCATTTTCCCCCATCCCTGTATCTCTGCATACCGGAATCCATGCCAGGTAAACCGGGGCTGATACACTTCCTCCCCGTCTCCCTTTAGGATATATACGTCTTTTTGCTGTTTCCATCCGCTTCCGGTGCTGTAATAATTAATCTTCCCATCCGGCCACAGCTCCTCACCAAAGCGCATGGTTATGGTCTGACCCTCACAGCCTGTCACTTTCATCTTCAGCCATCCTGTGATGTTCTGCCCGAAATCCAGCACATACATATCATCCTTGACCCTTGTGACGGTCTTGGGATGTATGGTACCTGTCACAGTGTCACCGGACGCCCTCTGTTGTGTCAGAGTACGTCCCGGCTCCTTTGCCGGTGCGGCATGCTTCCATTCCTCCCTGCGCACTCCCGGCCGGTTCCATCCCGGCAGTTCCTGACGCGCGTCATAGACCTCTCCGTAATAAATATTATTATAACGAATGGGGCCTTTTTTCCATGTCACGGAAGTATCGCTGCCTATGGTCTCTCTGGTTCCGTCCTCGTAATACAGCTCAATCTGAAACAACAGCTTGGGAAATCCATACCACAACAGCTTCTCATTGACCTTGTCCCTCTGGTTGTACCAGCCGTTTCCCAGGATGACTCCTATGGTATTTTCTCCATCTCTCAATTCTTCTGTGATGTCATAGGCATGGTAATAAACTCTTTTGGTAAATTCTGTTCTGTTGGGCAGCAGAAACTGCTCATTGCATTTCTCTCCGTTAAAAGAGAGTTCATAGAATCCCAGCCCGCAGATGTAGACCGTGGCCTTTTCCGGTTTCTTTTTTATAAAAAAGTCTTTTCTGAAATAGGGGGCGCTCACCTGGTCCTCTGCACAGATCCATTGGGCTTTCCAGTCGTTTTTTTCTAAAAGCCCCGCTTCAAAAAAGTTTATCTCACTCCACGGAGACTCTTTGCCTGCCTCGTCCCAGATCCTCACACACCAGTATATCCTCTCTCTGGAGCAAAGGGCTTCCCCTCCATAATGTATTCCCACAGAACAGGAGCCTTCCACCCTGCCGCTGTCCCAGCACAAGCCGCGGCCGTTTAAAAGCTCCGCCCTGCTGTGGGATGCCCAGATCTGATAGGCTGTTTGTCTTCGTCCTCTTCCGTCCCCTGTCATCTTCCATGCCAGTCTTGGATTCCTGCTGTGGATCCCCATGGGGTTTACAGAATATTCACAGGTAAGTTTTTCCGGTGCATAACATTTTCTTTCCATCATAATCTCCTTATTTCCATCGAATCACAACACCCATGTACGGGGAACGGTTTTTCATCATCTCTTTATATATATCTGAAGCCTCTTCGTAACTTACGCGATGGCTGATAAGGCTGTCCACTTCCATCTGTCCGGTGGAGAGCATCCGGAAGAACACTTCACTGTTGCGCACACAGGTCCAGGGATCATCAAAGCTTGGTGTCACTGCCTGGGAAGAAATATGGGCACCGATGATCTGAAAGCTTCCCGCATTGCAGAAATCGTGAAAATCAAATTTTGTCTCTTTTCTCGGTGAACTCAGCATGCAGAGTTTTCCCTGCTGATGCAGCATCTTAAATTCCTCCGGGATCAGATCTGCATTGCCTGTGGTCTCAAACACAATATCCGCAAGCTCTCCTTGGGTAACCTGCTTTACCGCATCCATGACGGATTCTGTCTCTGATGAAACGGGGATCACTGCCGGGCATTTCGGAAGATATTCCAGCCTTTTTTTGGAACGGTTCACCACTACAATTTCCGTACACCCTCCGGCCAGCAGATAGCGGACCAGAACCTGGCCGATGACTCCTGCCCCATAGACCACTACCCGGTTTCCCAGTTCAATCTTTGTCCGCCTGATCCCATTCAGACCAACCTCAGCTATGGCAAAAAAGGCTGCCTCCTCTGAGGTGATGTCATAACGGATCACACGCAGTTCCTCTTCCTTTGCCGTCACATACTGTGCGTGTTTGCTGAAGCTGGCTACTCTTTTGCCGATCCATTCCTTTGAAACCCCTTCTCCTGTCTCCACTACCACACCTACGTTGGAATAGCCCGGAGTCATGGGATAATGGATATAGGTAGACCATTTGGAATCTTTTGGGCATTCCCCGTTTAGAAAGGTAAGCTCTGTGCCGGTGCTGACCAAGGACACCTCTGTCTCGATCAAGACCTCTCCCTTTTCCGGCTTTGGACATTCCCTGTCCTGCAGTTCTACATTTCCTGCTGATGGAAAAATAATTGTTTTGTTCATGGTAATCTCTCCTTTTCTTATGTTTCATATAGCTCTTCTGCATTTAGTATATATTTTTTTTGCTAAATCTTTTCTTAATTATTTTACCGAAATCCTATCTATTTTTACCACTGGATGCACCGTTCATCCTCTTACTATAAACAGGATACGAAGGCTGGATGCAGCACTGGACGGAAATAGTAAAAATAGACAGCATTCCAGTAAAAATATTAAATACTTTTCTTCTGTTCAAGGCTTATAATTCTAAAATGGAATATAAAAAAGGAGGTAACTAACATTGATAAACATTGGAATTATAGGATGCGGCAGAATTGCACAGGTGCGTCATATCCCGGAATATGATCAGAATCCGGATGCCTGTATTTACGGGGTATATGACATTAATGAAAAACGGGCTGAAGAGATTGCGGAAAAATACCATGCAGTCTCATATAAGTCTTATGAGGATCTGTTAAATGATGATGCCATTGACGCAGTCAGCATCTGCACTGCCAACCATTCACACTGCGAAATTTCCATAAAGGCATTAAAGTCAGGAAAACATGTCCTGTGTGAAAAACCCATGGCTGTCACCTACGAGGAATGCCAGGCCATGGTAAACGCTGCAAAAGAAACAGGAAAGTATCTGATGGTGGGCCAGCAGGAAAGACTGTTTCCCATTCACGTAAAAGCCAGAGAAGTCCTTCAGAGCGGTGCCATTGGAGACGTTTTAAGCTTCCGCACGAATTTCCGCCATTCCGGTCCCGAAAACTGGACGGTAGACCGTCAGAAAGTCTGGTTCTTTGACAAGAAATCCGCTGCTTTCGGCGCCATGGCTGACCTGGGGATACATAAGGCAGATCTGATCCATTATCTGTTAGACGATGTGATTGAAAGCGCTGTGGCCGTGACTGAGACCCTGGACAAAAAAAATCCTGACGGAACTCCCATTGATGTAGACGACAACGCCATCTGCATCTACCGCACCCGGAAAGGCGTTATAGGAACCATGGAGGTTAGCTGGACCTGCTACGGCCAGGAAGACAAGTCCACTGTAATATACGGCACCAAAGGCATCCTGAAAATCAACAGTAACCCACAGTACCCCATCATTCTGGAAAAGCAGACCGGAGAACAGGTTTACTATGATATGACAAACTATAACCCAGGCCAAAACGGTTCCGGCATCATAGATGCCTGGATGACCTGCCTGACCACCAATACCCCGCCTCTGATCTCCGGAGAATCTTCATTTGAATCCATGAAGGCAGTCTTCGCCGCATTAGAATCCGCAGAAAAAGGGTGTGTTGTAAACACAGACAGCTTATCAAAACATTCTTCAGAACAAAACTAAATACTCACTGTTCATTCCACTAAAAGAAGACGCCGGATACGAATTTACCCGTATCCGGCGTCTTACTCAGCAAAACTATATAATTTTCAAAATCCCCTTCTATTTAATGGCTCCATCCACCATACCCTGTATGATCTGTTTCTGCGCAAACAGGAACAGGATAATGATGGGTATCATGGCAAGCAGCGCCGCTGACAAGATTAAATCCCACTGCTTCACATAAGAGCCTACAAAACTGCTGACCGCAACCGGCAGTGTTTTGATCCGCCCGTTCAGCCCCAGCATCAGGGAAGGCAGAAGGTAATCATTCCAGATCCAGATACCATTCAGTATCAGAACCGTCACCTGCACAGGCTTCAAAAGCGGAAAAATGATCCGGAAGAAAGTCCCCTCAGGACTGCACCCGTCAATCCACGCAGCCTCTTCCAATTCGTAAGGAATCCCCTTCACAAATCCATGCAGAATGAACACGGACATGGACCCACCAAATCCCAGGTAAGCGAATATGATCCCCTTATAGCTCTGCAGCATCTGAATCCCAAAAAAGTTGGAGGTTTCCCGGAATGTGGAGAGCAGCGGCAGCATGACCACCTGGAAAGGAATAACCATAGCTGATACAAAAAGCATAAAAATGAAGCTTGACCATTTGGTCTTATTTCTCACCAGAACCCATGCAGCCATACTGGAAAATACAGTCAGCAGCAAAAGGGAAACTGCTGTGATCAGCAGAGAGCTGAAGAAAGAATTCCAGTAATTAAAATTCTGGTTATGTATTACATTGCTCAGATTGGTAAAGATCTGTCCCCAGTGTTCCGGCAGGGAAATGGGACTTGTAATGATATCCGCGCTGCTCTTTGCAGAGTTCACAACGACCAACAGGAAGGGAGCCAGGATGATGACTGTAAGGATCACACCAATAATTTCTGCGATTCCGGTTCTTATTTTTTGTGCCTTCATTACATTTCAACCTCCTTCTTCTTACTGATGGATACCTGTGTCAGGGACACAATGGCCAGGATGATAAAGAATACCACTGCTTTCGTCTGTCCCAGCGCATACTGGTTCTTGCTGATAGCCGTATTATATATGTTCAGAGCCAGAAACTCTGTGGCCTGTACAGGTTTTCCCGCCAAGATACGGCTGGGCGCTCCGTTGGTGATCGCCAGGTTTAAGTCAAATTGCTTGAACGAATTTACAAGTGTCAGGAAAATACATACGGTAAAGGTATTGGCTATCATAGGCACTTTGATTTTCAGCAGAGTTGTGATCTGACTCGCGCCATCCACATTGGATGCTTCCAGGATATCCTTCGGCACACTCTGAAGTCCTGTGACATAGATCATCATAATATATCCCGCATACTGCCACGTGCTCACGATCAGGATCGCCGCAATAGCCAGATTGGGATCAGTCAGCATGGAGGTGCTGCCCTCAATTACAGTTGTCATAACCTTGTTGAAAATAAACTGCCAAACATAACCGAGAACAATACCGCCGATCAGGTTCGGTATAAAATAAGCCGCGCGGTAGAAGTTTCTGCCCTTTACTTTAGATGTACACAGAAGAGCCAGTCCGAACGCCACCAGATTGACTGCCAGCATGTTGATAACAGTGAAAATAAAGGTCACTACAAATGAATATATATAATCATTGGATTTAAACATACTGATGTAATTGCCAAGTCCCACGAACTTGTCAAATTTGATTCCGTTCCAGTCTGTCATGGAATAGAAAATACCGCAGGCAAACGGGATCAGCACTGTCACCGCAAACGCGAAGATCAGTGGAAACAAAAACAGCACATTGATTATGGAGCGGTGTTTTCTGGTCGGAAGCAGGTAGACACCGGCTAACACAAGCACAGCTCCTGCGATGAGAAGCGGGCCTCTGACCGTGGATGCACTGCCTGAAAAATCCATATAGAGAGCTGCTGCCATACCTATAATTCCCGCAGCCATGGCAAAGATTGATATTGTTTTTTTCAATTGAACATTCATGCCTTTTCCCCTTTTTTAAATTTACCGGCTGTTCTCCCCGGATGCGCCCCGGATCCTTCCGCACACATCCTTATGAAAAACCGCCGGTAAAACTGGTTAATTGCTTCCGTTAGATGCTACATAATCTTTGATCACTGATTCCATGGTGTCTACAAATCCCTGTTTATCCAGCTGTCCTTTGGCATACAGCTCAAATACAGCGCCTGTGGCATTCTGTGCGATGCCTTCCGGCTGTGTAAGCCAGTCCCAGGCATAAGTTTTGCCGTCCTTGATATAAGGAAGCATGCTCTTTGCAAGCGGTGTGCTCGGCTCCAGTGTGCAGGATTTATACGGGGAAACCATTCCGCAGTCCTCAACCAGGGCTTTCTGTCCCTCTTCGGTCTCAGCCAGTGCCTTTAAGAATTCCTTGCAGGCGTCGATCTTATCACTCTCATTGTAGATGCCCCAAACAGCCGGTGCATCTACAATGATACCGTCTGTATCCGCTGTTGTGAAAGCAGCCGGTGCCAGTCCGCATGCAAACTCAGCTTCATATGTGGGCAGTGAGGGGTCAATCCAGTTGCCCTGTGTGATAAATGCCGCTTTTCCCGTTGCCCACAGTGCAAGCTGGTCGTCATATGTACCGGAGATCAGCACGTTCTGATCTGAGTAGTCAAACAGAAGCTGAAGCCAGTCTGCGAACTCTCCCATTCTGTCTTTGTCAATCTCCCCTGCATTCAGCTTGTCAATAATTTCCTTATCCGTTCTGTCTTTTCCCTGGGAAATGTAAGCTGCCATCATGTGGTTACCTGTGGACCAGTACATCTGTCCTGACTCCGCTGCCACAGCACACACGGATGTAATCCCCAGTTCATCCTTCATGGAATCTATTTTCTCAAACGCCTCTTTGTAGGCATTGATATTTGTCAGTGTTGACGGATCCACACCGGCTTTGTCCAGGATATCTTTGTTGTATGCAAGACCGATCCCTTCCAGGGCAAATGGCATACCGTATACCTTTCCGTCCTCTCCCTTAAACGCATACTCTGTATCCTCGATCCAGGACTCTCCGTCCAGCGGTTCCAGCCAGTCTTTAAAAGAAGATTTGTAGGAGTCTGCAGCAAACGCAAAGATGTCCGGCATGTTACCTGCCGCATAGTAGTTTTTGAGCTGTCCGTTCACATCTACACCGCCGCCCAGGGATTCGATCACAACTTCCTGTCCTGTCTCTTCCTGGTACTGCTTTGCAAATTCTTTCAAAGCTCCGTCGATCTCTATTTTTGTATTCATAAAACGGATGGCGTCTTTGCTCACATCCGCTGTATCTGTCGTCCCCTGTGTGTTGTCATTGGCCGTGCTGCTGTCATTTCCACTGTCTGAATTTCCTCCGCATGCTCCCAGTGTCACTGTCATTGCTCCGGCAAGTAATGCCGCTAAAATCTTCTTTTTCATTTCTTTTACCAACCTTTCTGAGGATTCTATTTTTATACCTTTTGCGCATAAGGTTTTGATGTTTTGTATCTTACCACCACTTACGCGTAAAATCAATGTTTTTTATAACACACCATGACCATTTCTCTATTTTTCACAGAATTACTTCCCATTTTCCTATATAAACACTTAAATTTTTGTATATTTTTAACAACAGGTTTTTCGCAAAACCTCTTTTGCCTCTTTCGACATTTTTATACTTTTGCGCATAAGTCTTTATTGTATGACGTCTGCTGTGATAGTCTTTTTCCCTTGTGCATATCTGACAGAACCCAGGAATATAACAAAAATGCCGTATGACCCCGGAATTTCTCCAGGCCATACGGCATTAAAATTTATTTTTTCAATAATTGATCTTTTTTACAGAATCACGAATGATCATCTGTGTGGGAAGAACAACCAGTGTCTCTGCGTCCTCCGGCTTTCCCTCCAGCATTTTTACAAGCATATCAACTGCCACCTGTCCTTTTTCCTGGATATCCTGGCGCACTGTAGTGAGTGCCGGCCTTACCAGTGAGGCGTATTCCACGTCATCAAACCCGGTTATAGAGATCTCATCCGGAATCTTCCTGCCCCTGTCCTGAAGGGCATTGAGAAGCATGGATGCATAGTAATCCGAAGCGCATATGATGGCTGTATAGGCAAAGGATCTCTCATACAGCTCCTCCAGATTGTTCTGCCCGCCTCCGTTTCCCGGACATATTTTCAGGAAATTTTCATCGCCTCCCGAAAGTCCGGCCTCTTCCATGGCCTGACAGAATCCCAGATACCGCTGATGGTCCAGGTTTATATTATTGTCAGCAAGAAAAGCAATTTTTTTATGACCGCATCCGATCACATATTTTGTCATCTCATAAACTGCTTTTTTATCTTCCAGCCGGATATTAATACAGTGTTCCAGATCGTTGGTGTCATAATCGTCAATGATCACAATGGGCTTTTTGTAACGTTCCTGCAGATATGTGATTTCCCCCTCCACAAAACCACAGGTCACCAGTCCGTCCATATTCCAGGACAGGATAAATTTCTGAACCTGCCGGACATCATTCAGTGCATAGACCATCAGATTATAGCCTCTGCTCCTCACACGGTCTTCCACTGCGCCCAGAAGCTCTCCAAAAAACTGGTCCTTGAACGGATTCTCTCTGCCATTGACCTTGACCACCATACCAATGATCTTAGACCGCTTACTGGCCAGATTACGGGCATTGATGTTGGGCATATAATCATACTCCTCCAAAACCTTTTGGATGCGCTCCACGTTGGCCGGTGATACCTCTTTTGTCTTACCGTGAATAACGTTTGACACTGTGGTGGTGCTCACGTTCAGCATATTGGCTATCTCTTTAATTGTAATCATTCCAAATTCCCCAATCTATTTACAGTATTTCTGCAGTGATCTCTTTTCTGCGGCTTCCTGTATATGTACAGTTACCGCTTCTGTCGATAACAATTTTACCATAATTTTCGGGGTTTTCATAGTCTTTCCCTTTTCCGTCATCCTCGTACCACTCATAAGACGCACCTTCTTTTACAAAGGCAACAGCCTTTACCCGGTCCATGTCCACTTCATCGGTGCACTCTCCGCCCTCTGAGAGCAGAAGGATTTTATCCGGGCGCAAAAATACCAGCATTTCATAAAGGCCTGCCCTGACATAGTGATGTCCTGCCGGAAGGATCTCCGTATCATAATCCATCAGGCTGCGGAAACGGAGCAGCGCCATCTCCTCAGGAAGATATACATACCTTCCCTCCGCGTTCTGTGTATAAACAGGGGCGATCATAAGGCTGTCCCCAACCAGGAGCTGGTCCTCCACCTGTGGCGCAAAAGCGTCCTCTGTGTATACAAAGGACAGGGGCATAAAATACATATCCCCGTCAAGGGCAGATTTCATGTATTCACTGTAAATGTACGGCAGCAGCCCGTAGCGGATACCCAGAGTTCCGGCAAACTGCTCCACATGGTCAAATTGGTAAACCTCCTGCATTCTGGTCCCCAGCGCTGTGTGATTTCTCATAAGCGGTGAGAACATGGCAAGCTGGATCCAGCGCATTACCAGATCTTCTGTGGTGTCGGAACCAAATCCGCCGATATCAGCACCGGTGTAGAGGATTCCCACCATGTTCAGGGACGGCATCATCTTCAGATTGAGAAGCAGATGCTGCCACCAGGACTTGTTGTCCCCGGTCCAGATACCGCCGTAGCGGTGCATTCCCACATAGGAAGAGCGGGAGAACATAAGAATCCTCTTGTCAGGACACAGGCGCTCAAACGCCTCCCCGGCCGCTCTGGTCATATTGTAGCCGAACAGGTTATGAACCTTGTCGTGGCGTACATTTCCCGCGTCGGTGTTGTGATAAAACTTTTTAAAGTCATCCGTATTATTTGCCAGACCGTCCACCAGGCCTGTGAACTTCTGGAACGTATCCAGATCCAGATTCTTTCCCTTCAGCGCAGCTATGGCGTCGATGGTGTCATCCATGCGGTCCTGGGCAAAGAAAATGCTGGGTTCGTTCATGTCGTTCCAGAAACCTTCTATTCCCTTTTCCAGTAAGAACTGATACTGGTTTCCAAACCACTCTCTTGCATTTTTATTTAAAACGTCAGGAAAATGCACCTGTCCCGGCCAAACACCTGCGATAAATTCCTCCCCGTCCTTATCCTTGCAGAAATACCCTTTTTCCACGCCTTCCTCATAGACAGGATAGCCTTTTTCCACCTTCACTCCTGCGTCGATGATGGGCACCAGACGGATATTCTGCGCTTTCATATCCTCTACCAGACCTTCAAAATCAGGAAAACGCTCCCGGTCAATGGTAAAATCCTTATACCGCTCCATATAATCAATATCAAGGTAAATGCTGTCAAGGGGCAGATGGTTCTTCCTGTGTCCCTCAGCCACCTCACGGATATCCGCCTCGCATTTATATCCCCAGCGGCTCTGCTGGTATCCGAATGCCCATCTGGGCGGAATATAGCTTCTGCCGATGAGACCTCTGAATTCCTTTATGATCCCCCGGATATCACTGCCCTCCAGAATATAAACATCCGCATCCGGTTCTTCCAGAGTGATCACCAGTTCATCCATATGGGTATATCCTACATCAAAGCTGATGATGCCCGGATAGTCAAAAAAGACGCCAAAGGTTGTCTCACCGGCGATCACTAAAAAGTTGTGGGATGCGTACAGGGAATGTCTGTCCTCCAGATGGTTCGGCTCATCCGCGCAGCAGCTCTTGTAAAGCCATCCCCTCTTGTTGATGCCCCTCACATTTTCACCCAGTCCGTACACCAGGTCCTTTTCTCCAAGTCTGCAGGAAAATGTGAGCCTGCCCTCCTGCTCTGTCCTTTTCAGATAGGGCAGCGTCTCCGTTTCCGCTGTTATCTCCTTTACAACCGCGTCCGTGCAGAAAGGATTTCCGTATGTAAATTTCCGTATCATGTCTGTTCCTCCTGGTTCTCCATATTTATTTTGATATCATAGCATATGTGTATTTTCGTCGCAATACCTTTTGCGCATAATTAATATAATGTACAATACTACATCGATTTATTATGGCATATTTTATTACATTTCTATTTCTCATTCGTCTTTATACATAAAATTCATGTAATTCCTTTAGTCAAAATGGTACATCCGTGAGATTTCAATATTCAGCAGTGAGGCTCAAAAAATTTTTCCGCCAAAACTTTTTCTCGCAGTAAAATGGGGAACGCACACTCATGTACGCTCCCCATTGTCTGCTCTGTCTCTTAACTTTAAGACTCACTGTACTCCGTCTGTATTCTCATCTACAGTACCGGAATATTCAAGCATCTCATTTTCCTGCTGCTCGGCTTCCTTCTCCCTGGCTTCTTTTGGTCTTAAATAATACTTATTAAACGGAACCTCACCGTATTTCTCCAGGGCTTTCTCTTCCCCGTATTTTTCCACATACTCCTCAATGGTCAGATCATCATCTGAGACAGTATCCGCAGAGTCAGTATCCTGTTCCTTTTGTTCCGGCATCTCCTGCTCTCCGCTGTTGGTTCCCTTGTCTTTCGGGTCAGATGTTTCCGGTGCATTGGGACTGCTCTTTGCTTCGCCGGAATTCTTTCCCGGTTCCCGGCTGGCATCACTTTTTTCAGGTGCCGTCACAGACACCGGTTCCTTCTTTTTATCTGCAGTGTCTGCTTTTTCCTCTTTCCCGGTTTCCTCCCTGGTTTGCTCCTCTTTTTCTTATCATTATTGTACTCCTCCCTTTTTCTCTACAAATGTAGTATTTATATATACTACATTTGCAGTAGGGAAAAGTCAATCTGTATTTTATTATTTTTCCATGGGATAGTGAAGTCCCCATTTTTCACGGACAGCATCCATCTGCTCCATGATGCGGATAGTCTCGCTGTGCGGCATATCCGGGCATTCACAGAGTCCCTCTTCAATGGCCTTTTTGCAGGCTCTCACCTCATACTCATAGCCGCTTATCTGCCTGGGCTGCTCATATCGGGCAGTCACTTCACGGTTTTCATTGTAGACCGTGATGGACTCAAAATTATTGATATTTTCCACTACAAGAAAACCTTTTGTCCCGTAAATGATCCCCTGCCTGTCAGAAAGCGCACGCAGAGAACTGTTCAGCACAGACATCTTCCCATCCGGGTAACTGAGAGTTACGCTGCTCTGTGCATCCACTCCTGTGTCTGTCATAATGACTGAAGTGTCAATGGACGAAATATCATCTCCAAAGGCAATGGAGGCAAACGTCATGGTATAGACGCCAACGTCCAGCAGGGCACCGCCTGCCAGCTCAGGCTTCATCATCCTCGGAATGCTCTCCAAAAGGTACCCCAGGTTAGCGGTTAGGGTATACGGTCTGCCAATGGCGCCGGAAGAGATGATCTCCTGCAGCGTCTTTGCCATGGGCATATATCTGACCCACATGGCCTCTGCCAGAAGCAGCCCCTTTTCTTTTGCAAGCTCTGTCATTTCCCTGGCCTCCCGTGCATTTACGGCAAATGCCTTTTCGCACAGGACATTCCTGCCGTTTTCCAACAGCATTTTTACATTAGCACAGTGTTCTGAGATCGGTGTTGCCACGTAAACCAAATCCACATTTTCATCTGCCGCCATCTCTTCATATGTACCGTAGGCTTTTTCAAACCCGTATTCTTCAGCAAAGGCCTCCGCCTTTTCCAGGCATCTGGAAGCCGCTGCGTACATCTCCACATCCTCCATACAACCAAGTGTCTTGGCCATGGTCGCTGCGATATTTCCTGTACTCAATACACCCACTCTGATCTTCTGCATACCAGTCTCCTCCTGCGGTCTTCATCTGCCGCTTCTTTATGGTTTCACTTCATCTATGGTTCCGCGCTCTCATATACCGGCAAGTCTTCACCTGCCGCTTCTTTATGGTTTCACTTCATCTATGGTTCCGCGTTCTCATATACCGGCAAGTTTTCATCCGCCGCCTCTTTATGGTTTCACCGCATATTTTATCACGCCGTCCTGTTTCTGTTCAAATACTTCATATGCCTTCATGATATCTTCCAGACGGGTCCTGTGGGTGATCAGACAGCCTGTATCCAGCTTCTTCGCCGCCAGAAGCTCCATGATCTCCTCACAATAACTGCCGTCCACACCGCCTGTTTTAAAGGTCAGGTTCCTGCCGTACATCCGTGGAAGAGGAAGGATCTGATCCTTCTCATACATGGCAACGATCACCACCACCGCGTTTGGCCTGGCCGTCTTCCATGCAGTCTCAAAGGTATCTGTCCCGCCTGCGGCCTCAAATACCACATCAGCGCCCCTTCCATGGCTCTCCTCCAGGACACGCTGCACCACATACTCCTGTACTTTTCCCGCGGCCTCTGCATAGTCCTCGGCGCCGCGGCGGCAGGTCTCTTCCGCGGAACATATGACCACATCGGCAAGCCCCTGCTCTTTTGCCAGTTTAAGCCTGCTTTCATCAATATCTATGGCAATGATCTTCGCAGGGCTGTATAAACGGGCACACATCATAGTACAAAGTCCCGTCGGGCCGGCTCCAAGGACCAAAACCGTATCCGCCGGTTTCACTTCCCCCAGTTTTGCTGCCCAGTAGCCTGTGGAAAGTATGTCCCCGGTAAAAAGCGCGTCTTCATCCATCACATGGTCCGGTATCCTGGTCAGGCCATGATCCGCAAAGGGAATGCGGCAGTATTCCGCCTGTCCTCCGTCTATGCGGCACCCCATGGCCCAGCCCCCGTTCTCATTCTCACAGTTGTTCACAAACCCCCGTCTGCAGAAAAAACACTCCCCGCAGAAGGTCTCCACATTGACTGCCACTCTGTCCCCAGGCTTCACTTTTTTTACTGAGCTTCCAATCTCTGTCACAACGCCTACAAACTCATGCCCCAGAACAGTTCCCGGCACTGCCCTGGGCACGGCCCCGTGCTTAATATGGATATCACTGGAGCATATGGTTGTAAGTGTTACCTTTACTATGGCATCCCCGGCATCCTGGATCACAGGAACGGGGCGTTCCTCCAGGGACACTCTGCCGTTTCCCTGATATACAACAGCACGCATTTTATCTCTCTGCAAATCCTCCACCTCTATCCAAGAGTATCTAACTCATCCATCCAGATTCTCACAGACGCGTCACTGGGCATACGCAGATCCCCTCTGGGAGATACTGCCACACTTCCCACCTTTGGTCCGTCCGGCAGGCAGGAGCGTTTGAACTGCTGTGAGAAAAATCTCCAGTAAAACTTTTTCAGCCATTTCAGTATCACTTCGTCATGATACATGCCGGCAAATGCGATCTTAGCTATCCGGTAGATTTTTGCCGGACCAAACTGGAAACGCATCATATAGTACAGGAAGAAATCATGCAGCTCGTACGGCCCCACCAGATCCTCTGTCTTCTGGGAAATAACACCATCCTTGGGCGGAAGCAGCTCCGGGCTTACCGGAGTATCCAGCACGTCCTCCAAGATTGCCTCCAGCTCTGCCTCCCCGCAGGTATCCGCGTAATAGCGCACCAAATGACGGACAAGGGTTTTCGGCACCGAACCATTCACTCCATACATGGACATATGATCCCCGTTGTAGGTTGCCCACCCAAGCGCCAGCTCTGACAGATCCCCTGTTCCGATCACAAGACCGCCGCAGCTGTTGGCAATATCCATGATAACCTGGGTCCTCTCCCTTGCCTGGGCATTTTCAAAGGTCACGCTGTGGTCCTCATAGTCGTGGCCGATATCCTCAAAATGCTGCAGCACCGCCTTTTTTATGTCAACCTCTCGCAAATCAGCTCCCAGCCTTCTGGTAAGCTCGCAGGCATTTGTATAAGTCCTGTCCGTGGTGCCGAAGCAGGGCATAGTCACAGCCGTGATCTGGCTTCTGCTCAGACCGCACAGGTCAAAAGCTCTGGCTGTCACAAGCAGGGCAAGGGTGGAATCCAGACCGCCGGAAATGCCGAGGACTGCTGCTTTACATCCCGTATGATCCAGACGTTTTTTCAGTCCCATGGCCTGTATGGTGAGGATTTCATCGCATCTTCTGTCTCTGTCATTTTTGTCGTCCGGTACAAATGGGCTGGGGTCAAAGAAACGGGACAGAGGCGTCTGCTCCTCCTTCACATGGAAATAAATCTGGGTATACTCCTCCTTGGATTCCGGCTGCCAGGTGGAGATCCTTCTTCTCTCGCTTTCCAGGCGATCCACATCAATTTCCCCGTAAATGGTCTCATTGGCAAAGCGTTTTGCCTCCCGCAGGATCGTGCCGTTCTCCGCGATCATGTTCTGACCGCCGAACACCAGATCCTGGGTCGATTCTCCGTTGCCTGCAGTTGCATATACATATCCGCATATGAGACGCGCAGACTGTCCGCTTACCAGCTCTCTCCGGTAGGCATCTTTTCCTGTGGTCTCATCACTGGCTGAGAGATTGACAATAAGAGAAGCTCCTGCCATGGCATGAAAAATGCTGGGGGGATTGGGTGCCCACAAATCTTCACAGATTTCTGCCGCCACACACAGCCCGGGTACTTCCACACAGTGGAACAGCAGGTTCTGGCCAAAGGGAACCTTTTCCCCCTGCCACTCCACATACCCGTCAAAGGCCTGGCCCGGCACAAAATATCTGGCCTCATAAAATTCACCGTAATTCGGCAGATGGTGTTTGGGGACAAATCCCAGTATCCTGCCCCGGTTCAGAACTGCCGCCGCATTGTAGAGCTTGCCTTTATGCTTCAGGGGAAGACCGATAAAGACCAGTCCGTCTGTATCCTGAAGTTCTCTCTGGATCGTCTTCAGCTCCTCCTCCGCCCTGTGTAAAAGAGTGCTCTGCCAGAACAGATCCTGGCAGGTGTATCCTGTCAGACAAAGCTCCGGGAATACTATGATCTTCGCACCGTTCTTGGCCATTTCCCTGGCCTTCTCCACAATCTCCTGCCTGTTATGTGCACAGTCTGCTACCAGTACATCCGGTGTCGCGGCCGCCACTTTGATAAAACCATCTCTCATATTGTACCTGACCTTTCTCTACCCTCTTTTGCAGCGTTTTAATATACTTTTCAGTTCTTCCACAGAGAATATATAATTTCTGTTGCAGAAATGACAGTTCAGCTCTATCTCTTTTCCTTCGTCTATCATGTCCTGCAGCTCTTTTCTTCCTACACTGATCAGCGCTTTTTCCACCCTGTCTTTGTCACAGTTGCAGTAAAACTGTGTGGGGATGGTCTCATTGATCTCAATATCAAAGCCTTTCAGCAGTGTCTCCAGCAGAGATTCGGGTGTATGGCCTTCCTCCAGCATTGTGGTGACAGAAGTGACATTTTTCAGATTTTCTTCCAACTGACTGATCACCTTTTCTTCCGTAAAAGGCATGAGCTGGATGATAAAACCGCCGGCCTGTTTCACCGTATTATCTTTTTCCATCAGAACACCAAGGCCGACAGAGGAGGGAACCTGTTCACTGGTGGCAAAATAATAGGTCAGATCTTCGGCAATTTCACTGGTCTGCAGCACCGTCTGTCCCACATACGGCTCTTTCAGCCCCATATCTTTGATCACGTTCATGAAGCCAACGCCTACGGCCCCGGCCACGTCAAGCTTTCCCTTGTCATTTGCGTGAAGAATGACATTGGGATTGCCCACATAGCCCTTCACGTTTCCTTTGGAATCTGCTGTCACCGTGATGCCCTCTAAAGGGCCTCCTGCTTTGACCTGCAGGGTCAGCAGATCTTTCTCGCCTTTCATCATGACGCCCATCATACTCCCGGCTGTCAGAAGACGGCCAAGGGCTGCGGTTGCCACCGGACTTGTGTTGTGTGCTGCCCTGGCGTGCTCCACCAAATCTCTGGTTGTGGCGGCAAAGGCACGGATCTGGCTGCCCGCCGCGGTTGCTCTTACTATATAGTCTGCCATGTTTTTTCTCCTTTTATTATAGCTCTCTTATTTTCCGCATTCCTGCGCAATGACATAGATGCGCTCACTGTCCGTCTTTACAGGACTGCGGGTAAAGGCATCATAAGCGGCAAGAAATTTCATGCCTGATGCTTCTATGAGGCATTTGATCTCCTCCAGGGTATAGGCTTTCTGGTAGTGGACCTCCTCGTATTTGCGGTAGAGGATCTCCCCGCTGTGTTCTTCCGGGATGAAAAGGGAGAGGTCGTATTCATTGATGTTCTCCTCCTCGTCAAAATAGTTATCCCAGATAAAACTGGCGTCCTCCCGGTCCTCCGCTATGGTCTGCTCACCCAGTATCTCCCTGTATTTGTAGGGGGTGTTCAGATCAAACAGGAAAATGCCTCCCGGATCCAGATAGTTGTTCACCAGACGGAACACTTCCAGAAGATCTTCTTTTTCTGTGATATAGTTCATGCTGTCACAGATGGAGACAACTGCCCGCACAGTGCCGTAAAGCTCAAAATCACGCATATCCTGCAGAAGATAGAGGATATCCTGGTCATCCTCGGCTTTTTTCTCCATGGCGATCTCCAGCATATCCGGAGAATTGTCAACAGCTATCATGTCATAGCCGGCGGATGACAGGATCCTGGTGGCATTACCTGTACCGCAGCCTAATTCCAGGACCAGTCCGTCTTCTATGTTATATTCTCTCAAAAGCCCGGTGAGATATGCACACCACTCTTCGTATGGAATGTTGTCCATGAAGAGGTCATACACACGGGCAAAGCTTTCGTAGGAGCTCATAGGGTTCTTGTGCCTCCGTATTTTTTTCTTATTTATACTATCACGAAAAGGGGGTAGGTGCAAGAGGGGGCGGGGAATAGGGCTTTGCACCGGATTCCCCTGGTAACTGTTCAGCCTGTTCAAACTGTTATTTCCCCTGGTTACGGCTCACAGAGTGACTGTAACTTCCCCTGCTTTTTCACCGGGTGCAGGGCTGATAGATGTGATGATAGGATCAGAGGTGGAATCAGGCCAGTTTTTCTTTAAAAAACTCTGTGATCAAGTCCCAGATCTGTCTCTGGAAGAATTGGATATCCGCGTGATCTGCCCCTTCTATTCCAATGAGCTGTACGTCCGCCCCTTTTTCCTCAAGGGCATCATACATGGCTTCACTCTGGGAAAAGGGTACCGTGCGGTCGCAAATTCCGTGAAGCAGCAAAAATGGCGGTGCCTGCTCTGTCACATAGCTGACCGGGCATGCCTTCAGGGCTTCTTTTTCATGGCAGGCAGCGTTCATGCCTATCAGAAGTGACTCGGGAGCGGACTGCATATCTTTCTGCACATTTACAGGCATCCTGGTGATGTCTGCCGGAAGATACCAGGGGCAGGCTGCCTGCACAGCGCTGGAATATTCCAGATAGTCACCTGTATCAAATTCTTTCCTGTCCCCTGTCAGTGCGGCCATGGCGGTGAGATGTCCCCCTGCGGATTCTCCCATGACACCAAAATGCTCACTGTCAATGCAGTAGCGCTCTGCATGTGCTCTCAAATACCGGATCGCTGCCTTTACATCCTGGAGCTGCGCCGGAAAGACCGCTTCATTGCTTGTCCTGTACTGTACACTGGCAACCACAAATCCCTGTCTTGCCAAATCTGTCAGATAAGCAAGATGGGCGCTTCTGCTCATCTGCTGCCAGGCTCCGCCGCATATCCAGATGATACACGGACTTTTTTTCTTTCCCTGTTCGGGAAAAATGATATCCAGCTTCAGATCTTTGGTGGTGTGCCCAAACCAGTCGCTCACTTGGGCAAAAGTGACATTGGTGTCCACGATATACTGAGGGTCTGTGATTGTTACCTGAATTGTTTTTTTCATTGTGGGGTCCTCCTCAATTTTTTTACTTGATTTTATTTTATCACAATAGAAGGGATTGGCAAGAGATATGTTGGTATAAATGGGACGGGGGATCCGACGCGGCGGCGGGGAGGGGCTGTCCTTGGAACGAAGCGTTTCGCTGTCCGGAAGCTAACCTGCTCCCAGTCACTAAATTCGTCGGCAATGGCCTCCTCATTAAGTGTCTGGGGCAGGTGGATCTTCCGAACGCTCATCTGAACATCGCTCCAAGGACAGCCCCTCCCCACCGCCGCGTCGGATCCCCCTGGTTTTTGGCTGCCCACAGGGGTGTGAGGTGAAAATTCCTCTCCCGGGAGTAAAGATAAAAAAGAGATAAATCGGGAGAGGAATTGATAAGAATTGATAAAAGAATATAAATTGTAGTTGTGAGGACATTACCGACGGTTAATGGGTTATGGTCATGGCAGGAGGGTGAATTGGGTTTTGTTGGTGGTGGTGCTGTCGGTGCCTATGTAGAGGTCGAAGGTGCCGGGTTCGCTTTCTGTAAGGGCGTGTTCGGTGAGGAAGCAAAGGTCCCGGTCGGCTATGTGGAAGGTTACTTTTTGGGATTCACCTGGCTGCAGGTGGATCTTACGGAAGTGTTTCAGTTCTTTGACGGGACGGACAACAGAGGCGGCTCTGTCATGGATGTAGAGCTGGATCACTTCGGTTCCGGGAAGGGAGCCTTCGTTTTTGATGGTTATGGATGCCTGGATGGTTTCGGTTTTGGTCATTGCGGACTTGTCCAGCTCTATGGGGGAGATGGAGAAGGTGGTGTAGCTCAGGCCGTATCCGAAGGGGTATAAGGGGGCGTTGGGGATGTCCAGGTATTTGGAGCGGAAACGGTCTTTGTCAGCTCCGGTATAGGGACGGCCGGTGGAGTATTCGTTGTAGTGGACAGGGACCTGGCCTACGCAGTAGGGGAAGCTCATGGGGAGTTTTCCACTGGGACTGCAGGTGCCTGTGAGAACGTCCATGACTGCGTGGGCGCCTTCGGTTCCGGGCATCCAGACCTGAAGGATAGCTTTGGCTTTTGGGGACAGTTCTCTGATATCCAGGGGTCTTCCGGAGAAGAGAACCACTGCAATGTTCTGATTTACTTCATATATTTTGTTGAAAAGGGTCTGCTGGATCTCGGGTATCTGTATGTTGGCGTTGCTGGTGGCTTCACCGGATTGGACGTAGTGCTCACCTAAGGGCATGATGACAAGGTCTGCTTTTTTTGCGGCTTCAATGGCTTCTTCGAGCATTTTGTGCTGCTGTTCTAAGGAAACGGGTTCTTCAGTCTGCTCTGTGAAGCCTTCCAGATGGATGTCGTTTCCGAGTATTGGACAGCCGGGATGAAATGTTGCTTCTGTGTTGTCAAAGGATTCCAGAGCTGCCTCCCGGATGGTCAGGGTGTCTTCTGTATGACCGATGAAGGACCAGGAGCCTGACATACTGCGGTTGTCTGTATAAGGGCCGATGAAGGCAATGCGCTGTCCTTTTTTTATAGGGAGGGCAGATTCATTTTTCAGGAGCACGAAGGATTTGCAGGCAGCTTCCCTGGCAAGGGCTTTGTGTTCTTTGCAGAGAATGACTTCCTTTTCCTTGGTTTCGTCTGCGTCTTTGTATGGGTTTTCAAAGAGGCCCAGTTTGTTTTTCAGCTCCAGGATGCGGAGGACTGCCTCGTCTACCAGCTCCTCATCCAGGATCCCCTCCTCTATGAGAGATGCCAGGTCTTCGGAGTAGATGCCGGTCATCATGTCAATGTCAACGCCGGCTTCAGCAGCTCTGACGGCAGCTTCTTTTCTGTCTTCACAGTAGCCGTGGTAAATGATCTCCTCAATGGCTGCCCAGTCGGATATGAGAACTCCGTCAAAGCCCATCTCCTCTCTCAGGATCTGGCGCATGAGCCGTTTATTGCCGGTTGCCGGAACTCCGTCTATGGTGTTGAAGGAGGTCATGACCAGGGCTGCGCCTGCGTCAATACCGGCTTTGTAGGAGGGAAGATAAAATTCACGCAGGGTATGTTCGGAAAGCTCTACCGTATTATAATCCCGGCCTGCCGTGGGGGCGCCGTACCCTGCAAAATGCTTCACACAGGCTGCTATATTGTAGGGCGCGTTCAGGTCATCCCCCTGGAACCCTCTGACCATGGCCTCGGAGAAGAGGCAGTTTAAATAGGTATCCTCCCCGGTGGATTCCATGACTCTGCCCCAGCGGGCATCCCGAACCAAATCCACCATGGGGGCAAAGGTCACGTGAAGGCCGCTGACAGCCGCTTCTTTAGCTGCGGCTGCGGCTAATTTCTCGGACAGCTCCGGCTCAAAGGTGGCACCCTGGCCTAGGGGAATGGGAAATACAGTGCGAAAACCGTTGATGATATCCAGCATGAAGAGAAGCGGAATCTTGTGAGGGTGTTTTTCCATGTAGCTTTTCTGGATCTCTTTTATCTTCGACGCACCAAGGACCCCTAAAACAGATCCGGCCTGGGAGATGTTCTCCTCTGTGAAGCCGCTCTCCTTCATAGGCCCTGTGATGACTGTGTCGTCCATGTAAAAATTACCGGCCACCTGGAGCATCTGGTTGACTTTTTCCTGCAGTGACATATCTTTTAAGAGCTCTTTTAACTGTTGTTTTGTCATAATCTTTCCTTTCCTTTTTAATAGTATAACGTTTTTTAAATCACTGCCTGTTCACCGGCCTGATTTTCCCACAGTACAGGTGTAAAAGCCTCAGCGCATACTGATGCGCCTGCATTTTGTGCCTGCATTTTGTGTCTACATTCTAGAAAATCATTCTCAGTGAATCATGCAGTTATATAATTTACGATTTACTAGTACTACAGCGAACGCCATATGATAAGCTATATGCAATGAAAACCGCCCCGTTAATCACTCACCTTCCGTTCGCGAAAACCAGGAAAAAGCAGCGGTCTTTGGGGAGACTGGCATTGGGTTCTGCGAGGCTAAGCGGAAGGTTCTACGAAATCCACGATTTACGCAGACTTAGGCGAGAACGTAAGTGAGCGCCTTAGTCGTAGTTAATCGTTAGTTCGGAGGTTCTGGAGCCTCGAGCAGAACCCAATGCCAGTCTCCCCAAAGACCGCTGCTTTTTCCGTCCCCTTTCCGCACCTGTTCGCTGTAGTACTAGAATGTGTTTGTTTTAAATTTTCTGCGGTATTCCAGAGGAGAGCAGCCTGTGTTCTCCCGGAACATCTTTGTGAAATAGGAGAAATTGCTGTATCCTACATAGATGGAAACTGTGTTGATCGGCAGACTGCTCTGGGTCAGCATCTTTTTTGCCTCCTCCACCCTCTTCTGCATCAGATAGGCACTGATGGATATGCCTGCCTCTTTTTTAAAGATTCTGGACATGTAGTCCACATTCAGATATACCAGTTCAGCAAGGGTCTCTCTTCTGATATCCTCCTGGTAGTGTGTGTCTATGTATTCCTTCAACTGGTCTGCCACAGACTCACTTTTGTTGATGTATTTTGTGTACTCTACGGCCCTGGTCACCAGGTGGGAGGCAAACTGCATGGCACCCTCCACACTCTCCAGGGCTTCCTGGTAATATTGCTCGTTCTCACTTCCGGCAAAGAGCAGATGAGCCTTGATCTCCCTGGCGGCAAGCCAGGAATAGGTGATCTGGGTAATATCCATACGAAAACTTTTCAAAATGTCACGTGTGATCAGTTCCCGCCCTGCAAGCTCTGTGAGGTACTGCCGCATACTGCTGATAAGGGCTTCCGGTTTCTGTTCACCCAGGAGGGTTTCCCATACCGCCCGCTGTCTATTCTGATAGGAAACACATGGCTGCCGGAAATCGGACAGAAACAGGACTTTATCCCATACTGTAAGGCTGTTGTCCCGCATGGCCTGCAGCTGCCCGAGGCAGTCCTCCAGAACGTCTATCTCGGCAATGCCTCCGACTCCGCACCAGATATCCATCTGCATACGCTCCCCCAGAATATCCCGGAAAGAAGAAAATACACCTTCCTCGCTGAGTCTCTCCAAACCCCGGACAGTGCCCCGGCATATAACCGCATAGCTGTCTTTCCGGCAGGAGGAAACTGCTTCCACAGCCACCTGATATTCTCCTGCCAGTTCCCCCAGAATATTCTTTATAATAAAGAGAAGAATGTTCTCATCCCAGTGCTGCCTTTTCTCCCTTCCCCTATGGCCGGACAGGTGCAGGAGCGCTGCAAGGAACTTATCCTCCGGTTTATAATGAAGCTGTCTCTTCCTGATCTCTTCCTCTATGGCTGACGGCTTTATCCTGCCGCCAAGCAATTCTGCCCAGAAATTATTCAGGAGGATTTCCCGGCTCTCTTCCCAATTTCTGCTCTCCTGACGGAAAGCCTCATAATTCAGGGCTTCTTTAGCCCGGTCGGACGCTTTCTTAATGGCAGCGGTAAGTTTTTCAAAGTCAATGGGTTTCAGCAGATAATCCACACTGTCCAGAGCAATGGCACGGCGTGCGAAGTCAAACTCGGCATAGCTGGTCAGAAATACGGCCTGCACCTCGTACGCCTCCCTGCGCACCCACTCCATAAAATCAAAGCCGCTGCCTTCCGGCATGACAATATCGCTCACGATCACATGGATAGGCATCAGCCCCATGACCGTCTGAGCCTGCTGCATGGAGGATGCCGTGTAGATCTGCCCAATATCCAGCAGATCCCAGTCCACATTTTTCTTAATACTCTCTATCACGTATTCCTCATCGTCAACCAACAACAGATTCATAAGTACCTCCAACCGTTTTGTCTGCTACCCCTGAGTCACCGTTTTTCTCATGTCCCCGGAAAGGAATATGTATGTCAACAATAGCGCCTCCAAGAGGGCTGTTGTCAAAATTGATCTCCCCCTGTTCTCCGTAATAGTAATGGAAACGCTTCAGGCAGTTTTCAATCCCCACATGGCTGCCGTTTTCGCTGACTCCCTTTCCCTGCTTCAGCCTTTCCAGAACAGACTTTGGAAATCCCCTTCCGGTGTCGGAAATATACAGATTGATGTATTTCCCATCCTCCCTGTCCTCCGGAAATGCTGTGACTGAAATCAGTATCCTCTCCTCCAGCGTCAGCGCGTGTTTTGCCGCATTCTCCACAAAGACTTGAAGCATGAAGGGAAATATCTCTCCATCCTCCACCTCTTCCTCTATCTCAAAATAGTATTCAAAGCTGTCGGGATATCGCAGAAGCAGTATTTTCAGATAGTCCTCACAGTGCGCTGCCTCCGCCTTTACAGGCACCAGACCGCTGGTGCTGCGGAAGACATACTGCAGATAATCTGAGGTGGTCTTTGTCATCTTCCTGGCATTGCCGTACTGTTTGAAATCAATCATACTGTAGATAAAATTCAGGCAGTTCAGATAAAAATGAGGGCGTATCTGCAGTTTCAGATAATCCATCTCTATCTTCTGCTTTTCCAGCTCCTGCTCGTAAAGGGTGATCTTCAGACGCCGGATCTGATGTATCATTCTCTTGAACTTGTCATCAATCTGCTCCAGCTCCATCAGATTATTCTCTGTGATATGGAAGGTATAGTCATCGTCATCATACTTTGTCAGATTATCCGTAAATTGCCTTACAGGCTCCAACAGATATTTCTTCAAGTATAGAAGGATTGCCGCCCCGGCCAGGACCAATGCTGCTGCCAGGACCAGAAGAAATCCCAGACTGCCCATCATGACGCCCATTATTTTGTCCCCTGATATCTTCATCTGAATGCCAAAGGGCGCCTGTTTCAGCGTTCTGCTAAGTGAATATCCGCTGTTTGCCTCCTGTGGATCCGTCCCCTGCTCTATGCCTTTGCTGGTGATCTGGCCTGCCACCCGGTTCTCCGCGTCCACCAGACGCACATATCCGTCATCCCCTACGATCGTGTCAGTGAAAGGCTCAAGTATGCTTTTCACATTTACATAGCAGCCCATGTAAGTATCCTGGTTCTGGGCTATTTTGCAGATATAATTTTCCTCGCCGCAGTCCATTTGGTTCCATTTCTTTTTGACCGAGTAGGAGGTATCTGTGATCAGCCCAATCTGGTTCCTGACAGCTTCCTCCAAGTCGTTGTCAATATCATATCCCACCCCTGTCATAGTGAGCATGGTGAACGTATCATTTTCCTTCAGATACAGGAAAAAGTGGTATTCTGTGCCGTATTCCCATGCATAGGGCAGGCAGATCCTCCGCAGATTGCTGACTGCATTGTTTATTTTTACAGGATCGTCCGAATGCTCCATTGTCTCAATATAGTCCCCCAATACAGAATATCCCTGGTTCTTTTCCATGATATTGGAAAACAGGCTCCGGCTGATCCGCAGGAAACGGTTGTCCAGCTCATCTGTATAGAGCTTTGACATTTCATCCATCTCCTGTATGGCCTGCTTTCTGGTCCTTCCAAGCAGCATGGCGCTGACACCCGCGTATACAGCCAGCACCACCATGAGAATGATAAGAATGGCTTTCATCTGCTGGGCCATATTTTTCTGTTTTCTGTATTTCGGAACTTTCGTCATATGCTTTTTATCCTTTCACTGCCCCCAGAGTGATTCCCTCCGAGAAGTATTTTTGAAGGAATGGGTACACAATAAACAGCGGCAGCATGGCAATGAAGGCAATTGCCATTCGGATGGAGGTGGTGGGGAGCTTTGCAACCTCCGCGCCAATATTTCCCACGACTTTTCCGCTTGCAAGATATTGAATATCCGTAATCATCTGATTCAAAAGGTTCTGTATGCCAAACAGCTTCTGTCCCTGGTTTCCTGATAAATAGTATAAACCATTGGTCCAGTCATTCCAATAGGCAAGTCCTGAAAACAGTCCCATGGTCACAAGAATGGGCTTGCCCAGAGGCAGCACCACACTGGTAAATATTTTCATATGCCCTGCCCCGTCTATTTTAGCTGCTTCAAACAGAGCATCCGGTATGCTTGTGATAAAATAGCTGCGTATCATCAGCACATTGTTGGCACTCAAAAGCAGATTCGGCAGAAGAAGCGCAAAAATTGTATTTTTGATATGCAGATAATTCACATACATCAGATATGTAGGAACCAGGCCTCCGTTGAACAGCATGGTAAAAAATACGAAAAAGGTCAGTGCCCTTCTGTGGGGAAGCGTCTTTATTGTCAGCGGATAAGCCATCAGTGCCGACAGGCTGATATTCAGTATAGTGCCCACGATTGTGACAAAAATGGTGACTCCATATGCGCGCAGTATTTTTTCTCCCTGTTTGATTATGTACTGGTAGGCGTAAAGGCTTAATTTCTCAGGAAAAAATGAGTAGCCGTTGCGGATCAGTGTGTTTTCATCTGTGACGGAAGAGATGAACACCAGTATAAAAGGCAGTACAATGATCAATGTCATAAGAATCAGAATTATATTGATAAAAAACTGATACCGTTTTTCTTTTGCTGAATTTTTCATTCCCTCTCCTCCTAAAACAATGCCTGTTCTTTATCTACTTTTCTCACCACCCAGTTGCTCAGCATAACAATGGCGAATCCCACAATGGACTGGTACACGCCTGCCGCGGAGGACATACTGATATTTCCCCGCTCAATGAGTGCCCGGTACACATAGGTGTCGATCACATTGGTGGTTGGAAAAAGAACTCCGGAATTCATGGGCACCTGATAAAACAGTCCGAAATCCGAATAAAAAATACGTCCGATATTTAACAGAAGCAGGGTGATAATGGTGGGTACCAGACTTGGCAGGGTGATTTTCGTGATCTGCTGCCATTTTGTAGCGCCATCCAGACTGGCCGCCTCATAGTAGGAAGGATCAATGCCGATAATAGAAGCAATGTATATCAGACATCCGTATCCCACACCTTTCCAGCAGTTGGCAAATACCAGGATAAAGGGCCAGTATTTCGGCTGCTGATACCACTGCACCGGCTCTCTTCCCATAGCGTTTAAAATCGTGTTGTTTATCAGGCCGTTCTCGGAACTGAGCAGTGCGTAAACAATGTAGCTCAGAATTACCATGGACATGAGGAAGGGCAGCAGAATGGCGCTCTGGTATATCTTTTTCATTTTATTGCTGCGCACCTCGCAGATCAATATAGCCACCGCGATCCCTACTATCATATTTACAGCAATGAAGGCCACATTGTAAAGCAGTGTATTTCTGGTAATGATCCAGGCATCCTTTGACTGGAATAAAAACTTAAAGTTATCAAGACCGCACCAGGGGCTTGCAAATATGCCTTTTGCAAAGTTCAGCTTCTTAAAGGCGATCACGATTCCCCCCATAGGGATATAGTTGTTGATCAGCAGGTACAAAAGGCCCGGCAGCATCATCAGGTATAAGGGCCAGTGCTGTTTATAGACACTGAGCCTGGATTTTTTCTTCATATTCTTCCTCCTCTGTCTTATGAATGGTTTCTTTCGGGCAAAAAGGCTGCCGCACTAAGAGCCTTTCCTGTTTCCTAGGGCGACAGCCTGCTGCCAAAAATGATCCGGTCTATTAATTGTTGCTGTCCACGCACCGCCGGACAGATAATGAACAGTAACTATTTATTCTCTTCCAGCCATTTGTCAAACTGCTCCTGTTTTGCCTGTATGATCTCATCAATACCGGCTGCCTCCAGAGCATCCAGGAATTCCGGCAGATACGTTTCGGGGTCAGCGGAACCACTGTTCAGTGAACCGGTGTACTGTTTTACAACATTGGCAAGCGCAGCGACCTGACTCTCATACTGGGTGTTGTCAAAACAGAAACCAACTGCCTTTGACTCTTTTGCGGAATCGTTGAATTCCTCCATCTTCTCCCAGAGCTGCGGGTCAGAGCCAGTCCATTTATGGGCGATGAACTGATTTGGCAGTTCCCAGCCCAGATTCAGGCTGTATCCCACATTGTCTGCAGTGATGCCCTCCGGGTAGTTGATGATGCCGTTCTCCTCATCCTCTATGACATAATCCACACCTTCTTCACCCCAGTTCAGCAGATTCATGATCTCCGGGCTGCCATAGATGTAATCAAGGGTTTCCATGGTCTTCTCCGGGTTCTCTGAATTCTGTGCAACGGAGTAGATAATGCCGTTGTAGGTCTGGCAGTTTTTGATGGGATAATCCCTGAACGGAACGATTTCAAAGTCATATCCTGTTGAGCTTTTAAATTCCACAGGTGTTCCCGGATGATAGGCAAAAAACAGGGAGAACAGATTGCCTGCCTTGCAGACTGTACGCCAGTTTTCTGTGTCAGTTCCCGCGTCCTTGCTGATATATCCCTTTTGATACCAGTCATAGAGCATGGAAGTAGTCTCTTTATACCAGTCGCTGGCAAAGAAGTTGGTGATGGTGGTATCATTTTCCTGATCCATGAGCACGCCAAGGTAGTTGGCATCTGACAAGGGGTCGCCCCCAAACAGTCTTGTAGCCGGTGTATCACCTTCATTGATGGAAAACAGCATGGTCATGTCCGTCTCTCCTGCCTTGACTGTCTCAAATACAGATTCCATATCTTTTGGCTCTTTGATGGCGGATGTGTCTATGTTGTACTTCTCCACCAGGTCTTTTCTCATGAAGACGGCAGGGATGCTGCCTCGTTCGATCTGGTTTGGCACTCCGTACATAAAACCGTCCACTGTGTTGCTGTTCAGCACCTCTTCGCCGTAAATATCCTTCAGATTTTTGCCGTATTTATCCACCAGTTCTGACATGTCCATGATCTGTCCGCTGTGCATGTACTGGATGGCATTGGTGGCATTTGTATAAAAACAGTCAATCTTTTCATCACCTGCAAGCATGAGCTGGAGCTGCTGTGTGGCACTGGCCCAGGGAAGCACTACAATATCCAGATTGGCATTAACTTCCTTTTCCAGAATCTCATTGATCTTCTCCTCGATCCGCTCTTCATCAGCGGGCTGGCTGCCCTGCAGCACCATGGTCACCGTGTAGGGTTCCTTTCCGTCCTCCCCGGATGCTGTCTTCTTGCCTTCGCTGCCGCTTCCGCCTCCGCAGGCTGCCAGTAACAATACCATGGCCGCTGTGAGTACAGCAGCTACAATCTTTTTCTTCATGTGATTTCCTCCTTCACTTCTGTTCCTTTTATACATCCATCTTATTCTTTTCCCTGTTCCTTTTCTATAACTGGTCTGACTTAAAAATATCACTCATTTGACACCTGAATACGTCTGAAGACGTGAACGAAAAGTTTGCGCCTGATATTTTCACTCAACGTTTTGTATATTATAACGTAAAAAAGACCTGTATACCCAGTTTATCACATGGTATACAGGCCGTTCCCTGTTCTTATAAAACAACAAATATAAATAATTTTCCAATATCTACACAGTTACAGGTAAAGAGCCATACAGAACTGCCTTCGGCGATGGGATTTTTACCTGACTGTTGAATATTTTCCTGCGGGCAGCGCCATAAATGCGCAGACCTGATGGATCGTTACAGATATAATCGCTGTCCGTCTTTTGTTATATTTTAAATAAACTGATTTGCCTTTTCATCATAGGCGTAATCAATGGTGCCCAGCTTTTTCTCCAGCTCTTTTCTGTCAAGCTGCAAATCTTCGCACATGTCATCCAGGGAGGAATAGAAGTCCCTCAGTTTCATGTTCGCAAAGCTCAAAAGCATCACCGGGTCTTTTGGTATCATAATCTCTCTCACCTCTTATGCCCTGCGGGCTGTAAGTTCACCATTTTCCACATCTATGACAATGGTGTCCTCTGTTCCCACATTTCCGGAGAGAATGAGTTTTGCAGTCAGTGTCTCCACGTATTTCTGCAGGTAACGTTTCAGAGGACGAGCACCGTAGATGGGGTCATATCCGCCCTCAATAATATAATCTTTTGCGGCATCTGTCAAGCGCAGAGACAGCTCCTGGTCTCTTAACCTGCGGTTCAGATCCTCCACCAGCAGATCCACGATACCGCCGATGTTCTCTTTAGTAAGCGGTTTGAACATGATGATCTCATCCAGACGGTTTAAGAACTCCGGACGGAAATGCGTCCTCAGATCTCTCTCAACCATATCTCTGGCTTCCTGGCTGATTTCGCCGTTAGGCTCAATGCCGTCCAGCAGATAGGTGGAGCCAAGATTGGATGTCATGATCAGGATCGTGTTCTTAAAGTCAACGGTACGACCCTGGGAATCTGTAATACGGCCGTCATCCAACACCTGAAGCAGCACGTTGAAGACATCCGGGTGTGCCTTTTCGATTTCATCGAACAGAACCACTGAGTATGGTTTCCTTCTGACAGCCTCTGTGAGCTGGCCGCCTTCCTCGTATCCCACATATCCCGGAGGCGCTCCAATCAGACGTGACACGGAATATTTTTCCATGTACTCGCTCATATCAATACGCACCATATTCTGCTCGTCATCAAAGAGTGTAGCTGCCAGTGTCTTGGCAAGCTCTGTCTTACCTACACCGGTTGGTCCCAGGAATAAGAAGGAGCCAATGGGTTTTGTTGGGTCCTTGATCCCGGCTTTGGAACGGATGATGGCATCTGTTACTTTCTGAACGCCCTCATCCTGACCGATCACACGTTTGTGAAGTTCCTCTTCCAGCCCCAGGATCTTGGTCTTTTCCCCTTCTGTCAGCTTGGCAACAGGGATTCCTGTCCAGCGGGAGATGATCCTTGCAATCTCCTCGTCTGTAACGCTCTCATGTACCAGGGATAAATCCTGGCTCTTCACTTTTTCTTCCTCAACTTCCAACTGCTTCTGCAGCTTTGGAAGTTCGCCGTACTGCAGCCTTGCCGCTTCATTCAGGTCATAATTTCTCTGGGCAACCTGAATCTGTTTGTTCATATCTTCAATCTGTTCCCGCAGTTTGGAAAGTTTCTCCACAGAGGCTTTTTCATTGTCCCACTGGGCTTTCCTGCCGTTGAATTCATCGCGCAGCTCCGCCATATCTTTCTGCAGATCCACCAGCCGGTCCTGGCTGAGCCTGTCGTTCTCTTTCTTCAGGGCAGCCTCCTCAATTTCCATCTGCATGATCCTTCTGCGAAGGTCATCCAGCTCTGTAGGCATGGAATCCAGCTCTGTCTTGATAAGAGCGCACGCCTCATCCACCAGGTCAATGGCCTTATCCGGCAGGAACCTGTCGGAAATATAGCGGTTTGACAAGGTTGCCGCCGCTACCAGGGCGCCGTCAGTGATCTTGACGCCGTGGAAGACTTCGTACCGCTCTTTCAATCCCCTTAAGATGGAAATAGTATCCTCAACTGTAGGCTCATCCACCATGACAGGCTGGAAACGGCGCTCAAGCGCTGCGTCCTTTTCAATATACTTGCGGTATTCATCCAGCGTTGTGGCACCGATACAGTGCAGCTCGCCTCTGGCCAACATGGGCTTCAGCATATTGCCTGCATCCATAGCACCCTCAGTCTTGCCGGCGCCTACGATCAGGTGAAGCTCATCAATAAACAGTATGATCTGTCCCTCACTTTTTCTGACTTCCTCCAGCACAGCCTTCAGACGCTCCTCAAATTCTCCTCTGTACTTGGCGCCTGCTACCAGGGCACCCATATCCAGTGCGAAAATCTTTTTATCTTTTAACCCTTCCGGCACATCGCCCTGAACGATTCGCTGTGCAAGTCCCTCTACAGCGGCTGTCTTGCCCACGCCCGGCTCACCGATCAGCACAGGATTATTTTTTGTCTTTCTGGACAGAATACGAATGACATTACGGATTTCCGCGTCCCTGCCGATGACCGGGTCCAGTTTCTGCTCCCTGGCCTTTTCCACCAGATCCTGTCCGTACTTGTTCAGCGTATCATAAGTGGCCTCCGGGTTGTCGGTCGTCACGCGCTGGTTGCCCCGTACCGTGCTCAGAGCCTGCAGGAAACGCTCTTTTGTAATTCCGTATTCCTGCCAGATTTTCTTCATAGACGGGCTGGGATTGTTGATCAGTGCCAAAAACAGGTGCTCCACAGAGACGTATTCATCTCCCATGGCCTTTGCCTCATCCTCAGCGCTCACCAGGGCTTTATTCAGATACTGCCCGATATATGGCTGGCCACCGGATACTTTGGTTCTGGCATTCAGTGCCTTCTCCACATTGTTCAGAAAGTGTTCTTTCTGGATTTCCATTTTTTCAATCAGTTTCAGGATCAAGCTGTCCTCCTGATGTAAAAGATTATATAGTAAATGCTCCTGTTCGACCTCTTGGTTGCCGAACTCATAAGCTGTCTTTTCCAAGTCCTGAACTGCCTGAAGTGATTTCTGTGTAAATTTGCTGATGTTCATAAAATCCCTCCATTTCGAGATTTGTGCTCTTTGTTATTTGTTCTAGTGCTACTATAACACTAATTATCAGCAGTGTCAATGGGTGAGTGCTAATTTATTTTGTTAAAATTTGGTGAAGTCTGGAAAACGTTGGTTTTACACAGTTTTCAGACCATTCACCTTCTAATTTTTTTTATTCTTTAGTTCAAAATAGAGGTTTGACACCAATTTGACACCAATTCTGCAAAGTATTTATCTGGTTTTATCCTACTTTAACAGCGTTCATCTTGGAAATTTCTATCTCAATACGAGCATACTCTGTGAATAAATACCTTACATACATCGTCACTCATGGGAATGGTGCGGATACCTGCCTCAGTCTTTAGTGAGGAATTGTGGACCTGACATCCATTATTCCAGCACGCAGTCCACTTCCGAGTATAATGATCAGTATGGGATAGTAAACCTTGTAGGTGTTGCTTTTTTCAGTCATATATTTACCTCTTTGTAGACTAACAATAAACCTAAAAAGAGCCTTTTATAGACATACTCGGGTCTGTGTATTCAGCTTTCGATTAGTGCTGCTTTGCAAAATCACCTTGCAGAAGAAGGTATCCTCTGTTATTATTAGTTTGCGAGAATAATAATGTCCAGAGTTCTTCTTTGGGCAAGGGAATCATCCAGAGTAACATCTGGCTTTTTCTATATAATGAGATAATCCCTTACACACCTAGTTATTCAATTTTTTTATTCCAAGAGATTCATACAACGGATTCAATTGATTCTTAACTGCATCTGCAATCTTATCAATATCCAACTTTTCTATCATCCCATTGCTCTTAATCCCTTTATAATAAACCTTATTAGACTGCTTATACAGTCTCTGTAACTTATCATATCCATTCTTTCCAGAGACTTTTGTATTTTTTCCCAATCTTAAAAATCCCAATATTCCTTCAAGGTCATATAAGAACCAATCTTCAATCGATCTTTTTGCCTGTACATGGATTATCTTTGATGCGCCGGCTTTCTTCAAATCTTGTTTTATCTCATTCCACTTTACTGGTGGTTTTGATGCAAACTCAAATACATCCGTATCGCTACATAAGACAATCGTATAAGAGCAGTCAGCACCATACTTAGGAACAATCTCTTTGGTAAATTTTCTAAGAGCAATACTCTTAAAGCCTCCTACCCCTCCAACATTTCGATATTCTATATTAGTATCAAATCGGCCTTGCGGATGCATTTTTCTGGCATGAGCAATCACCTGCTTGTAGAATTCTACTTCCGTTTCGCCTTCAACAAACAAAACCAGGCATTTACCCATCCAGATCACACTCCAAATAATCACTAATATTACTCTCGGTATCCGCAAGCATAGAAAATAAGTAATCCCCTATGCTCATGTTGAATCCAGCAGCATCATTCTCCAATTGTTTCTGGCCAGTCTTTTTGAAATTAAAGAACTCTGCCACGCCAGGTCTTCTATTTACACCAACATGAATCCATGCTGGTTCCAAATAGCTGATTATATATGGTGAATGACTTGTAATAATTACTTTGCAATCATCTAGCAACTGATCAATGATCTGGATATACGCTCTAAACAATCCAGGATGTACTGAATTCTCTGGCTCTTCAATTGCGATAAGTGAGATGTTGCTAACGCTTGATACAATAATCTTAGTAAGAATCATGAATACACGTTTTGCACCATCAGACATCATAGAAAAATTTACTGGATTCGCCAAATTTTTATCTTTTACAAATAAGACATATATCGAATTTGTAAAAATAAAAGGAACATCTTCTGGGAGCTGCTCATTATCTCCGGCATTAAACTTATAATTCTTTACAATTACATTCTCAATATTGGGAAATAATTGGAAGTAAACATCTTTTAAAAGCTCAAACTTGTCTGGATTCTGCTTCTTCAGATTAAATATAATGCGTGGTAAGTTATCAGCATTGATCATTTCATTTTCAAATCCCTTGCGAATAATTGAATCTGGTTGATAAAAGTTCTTTGCATCGAGATTATTCTCCATGTAAATTTTCATTCCATTTATCTTCTTTATGATTTCTGCATAATATAGTTCATCAAATGCTCGGAGTTTATTAACTGCCAACTCAGAAGTCTCTATATTAAGTTTTGAAGAACATCTTCCCGTCTCTGAACTTTTATATAAAGCAGAATTTTTTGTTCTATTAATAAGCTGCGTATATTTCTGCCCTTTTTCGTCAAGCTTAACTTTAAGATATTCCCGTACAACTTCAGGAGTATCATTCTCACTACACCGCCATGAAAACTCATATCCATACTGTACACGGTATTCATTTCCATCGTCCCCTGTTAAACACTCAACCTCAAACCTATAATTTCTCCCCTGCATAACCCGATTGATCGGAATCAAATTAGAATTAGCCATCATATCCATCTTCTCTTCGATAGATGCCTTGATGAATGCTAATCCAAAGTCAATGCCTGAAAGAACATTAGACTTACCAAAATTATTGAGTGCAACAAGTGCCGTTATGTTATCAAATATAATCTTTACATTCGATAAATTTTTAAAGCCATCTATTACTACTGCCTGTATCTTCATAGTGACTCTCCCTTTCTTTAACTCCGTATCCATATAATACCACCTCTAAATATAATACGCAATATTTTTTTACGTTTTATTTATTATATACGTCAAAAGTCGGTATTATTCATTTTATACGCAATTATAATTCCCTTTACAGTATAGTAAGTGAACTTTAAAGGCTATTTTAAAAATCAAATGCTCTAACAACCTTACAAAACAAGAGGTATTCATCTATAAAATTTTACAGACAAATACCTCATCCGTTATATATCCTATGTTCCATAAACCAGCTCATTCAAATCAGCAAGAGCGGCCTTACACTTTTCTTTCTATGTCAGCCCTTTAGAATAGTTAGACTGTAGACAGTAATATTTTACTCACTCCGTCTCATTTGACAGCCTGACACGTTCTGCTTCTTCTCGGAGCATATGCAGGAAGAATGCCTCCGGGTCACTGATATCCATGTTTTCCATTTGTTGTGCTTTCTGCTGCAGATAGATAAGTTCTGTCAAATCACAAAGTTTCGCTTTGCCATATAATCCTTCTTTATTACGTCTGGGGAACTGCCCATAATATAAACCCTGAATAACACAATTAGATTTTAGCATTGGCAGCAAAATCGTCATAAATGTCATAAGAACCGATGTAGGCTTTAATCCATATGTAATACACATATAGATATGGGAATCATTCGACACCTCATTTAGCAGTCTCATCATTAATTCAAACTGTACCTTTTTACTGATCTCCTCCCGAATCAATACTTTTTTTACAACCTTCTCATTGATCCCGATTTCGAAAAGCTCTTGAAGAAAACGCTCATAATTACGATTGACATCTTCATTCTCTATGGTAACAGCTATGATTTTCATCCTCCCCATCTCATCCATATGCTCTTTTATGACCGGAATAATAGGAAAACTGGTTTCTATATTCTCCTGTAATTCAAACCCTTCCGGATGATATAGTACCTTATGCAGCTCACCGGCTCCCTGCATGGAAATTGTAGTAATATATGTATTTTCCATCTGCAATCATCTCCTATGCCCTTTCACATATTTATGGTTTTATCATAGAAATATCCCTTTCCCGGCCTAAACTTCTACTTTACCCCAATCTTCTTTAGCCTTGTTACTGCCTCTTTTAAAAGCTCTTCCACTTCTGCTTTATTCATGGGTTCGTTTGAATGTCCGTTTTTATTGCTTGCATGATTGATTCCATTTCTTTCAGCTTTGATGCTTCGATATAATCTTAAAATTCCCTTTAATTCCTTTCGCTCACAATTAGAATATATGGGATTTAAGGGGTTTTTACTTATAAGTTCTTCCAGTTTATGGGTTTCTTTCCCATTGTAGGATAAATACCGTGCGCGGTCGGCCTCCTGTTTCCAATACTCCTTAACCCCATCCCTATCATCATTCAGATAATGAGTTAAAAATATGTAGCTCCAGTCTTTCCCTTTCACCAGTCTTTTCTCTTGTTTCTTTCCATTCTTATCAAAGCAAAATTTATAGCGTTTCTCAATATCATTCCTAATATCAGGGTCTATCACAACAGGAGTTTCATCCTTATCCTTTTCTCCCACAAGCATTGATGGCATTTTACTTTCAAATAAGGTAAGAGCCTGCTGCAGAAAATCTTTTCTTATACACCATTGTATTAATTCCAGAACAGTAGCACAATTCTTTTTAAAAACTATATCTTTCAGCACCCTCGGCTCCCTGCAGTCTAAAATCAATGCCCCATAATCTTTTAAAATTTCCTTCAGGACAAAATTCCAAAAAGCATAATTTTTATCAGTGACTTTATTAGAGTTGATATATTTATATGATAATTTTTTTAACTGCTCTAATTCTTTCTGAATCTTTGCAGGATGGCACAATTGTATATGTTCAGCCAGACTGTTAATAACTTCAAGAATCCCCTGGTCATGGCATATCTCAGACTGTAAAAAGAATTGGTTCAGCCGCTTTGCCCTTCCATATCCTGTATACTCATCAATCCCAGAAATCAGATCAAATATCTTATAGGCTTTTGTTTTGTTAACAATTATTTTTTTGTCAGGCCCAAAATAAACGCCCCAAATGCTATGAACATAAAAATCCCTCAGTTTTAAAAGCTGTATAGTGCCAAGCAGAACAGTCATAAAATCACGAAGGCCTCCATTGGAGTCAATATAAAGGTGTACATCTCCTTCTTCGTTTTGTAATTTCTGCTTTAAATCATACAATTGCTCTGTTATCTGAATAGAGCTTCGCATTAATGCCATATTATCCGGTGCATCCTCTATAGAGAATTCTATTATATGTTCTCTATTCCAGACGTCTGTCAAATTGTTAACCACACAATATTTTTCAATCTGTTCCAGATAAAATTCTTTATGTGTTCTTTTCTTTCCATCAGAAAATGTCGCAGATATTTCTTTTTCAACAGCCTCTGATACGATCAGATATATACAGTCTAATTTCTCTGCCTTTTTATTTATTTGGGATAAAAGCAATTTTGTTACCGCTTCATTTGTCTGTATCCCTTTACATTCAAAATACTGTTCTTCATCCTTATATCGATACGTATATTCTTCATTAATCTTCTTAGGATCTACAACACTTAAATTTACCAGCAGAATATTTTTGTTCATCTATTGTCCTCCAACTTTTTCTTAAATATGTCTAATCTGACTGCCGTCTTATCATAAATAAACCATAAAACCCCTAAACATACACCCCTGTTATTAAATTAAAAGTCTTATTTATTTTCATCCTCTCTGTTTCCAACAATAATTCCTTTTAAAGCATCTGCCATAATATTCCCCATATCTTTAGACTTTTCTCTTCCAGATTGCTTCTTACTGCCGGAATATTTTGTTTTATCATGTTTTCTATTATTGTTTTTATTTCTATCAGTGTACTGCTTTGCATTCCCTCCATAATGCCCGTCACCTTGTTCCTCATATATGATCGGATTTCCCTTTATCACATCATCCACAGAGGGCAGTTGTATCTTTTTTGCATTACGTTCTTGATATTCATTTTTATTTCGCTGAATAGACATATATCTGGTTCTGCCGCTTGGTGGTATCTTTTCAGGATCCTTCATATCCAAAAAGTCACAAATCTGCGGTGCAAGCATAATATCGCTGCCAACAAAGCGTGTCATATCATCCTTTGCCATCTGTATATACTTTTTATACTTTTCCGTCTCTTTCTCCGGTTTATATGGCTGCAGGCACAAACTGTCACCATTATATAAGGCCTCATTATCTAAAATCTGAAGCTCCTTTAATTCTACTGAAATCCGTCCATAACCATATGGCTTTCCTTTTCCAATATTCTGCTGGCTGTTCTCTTCAAGAAGAAGTCCCCATAGTAACATACCAAGCTCTTCTTCTGTAACATTATTAAATTTAATTTTTCCACAAAATTTCACCCCTGCATACAGCGGATTGAAATGTGATGCCACCTTCGGATTTTTCCCTACCTCCCCTCTTACGATATTTTCTTTCAACCAGTATTGTTTGATACCCCGAAGCCGGAAATCATCATTATAGGAAACTTCTTTCTCCCCATGGGATGCTTCAAGATAATCCAAATAACTGGTTGGCTTCGGTCCTCCCAGTATCATGGACTGCTTGTCCGTCTCCTTATAGTCCGTTACAATCCGGGCATCCATAAAGGATAGCCTTGATTTATAGCCTCCTGCTTCTTTGGAAAATCCAAATAATGAGTTACTGTAGTCCAGCCAGCCACTCCTTTGGTCCCCTTTCAAGCCATCTGAAATTTTATGTTCATAGAAAACCCTGAGCCTGGGGGTAAATCCAAAATATAATTTTCCGCCCAGCTGAATATAAAATACAGGCTTTTTTCTGCCGTTTTCCGGAAGATTAAAGAATGTCTTACTGACGGCCTCCACCTGATTTTTTCTGCTTTCATAATCACGTCTGAAATTATCAATATCTTCTTCCGGGATTGAAATTGAGTCTTTATTTTCATCTATTTCCGGAATAAGATAGATGGCCTTTTTCTCCTGCATATAGCCGGTTGACATTAGGTATCCCTGCTTCTTGTACGTTCCCAATCTATCAATGGCGCACACCTTATCCTTCTCATCCACCTGATATGATACTGCTTTATAATAAGGCCTATACTCATCGTTTTTTCTTCCTACATAATGCATACGTCCTTTTTTGTCTATTTTCGGTTCAAATTCTCCGTCTTGGTTCTGAAGTTCCAGTGTCTTCAAAAATTCAAAGCCCTTATACCCGCTCTCAATAATTTTTCGTTCACTCAGCACATAATAATTCCTTTCCCCTAACTCCTTCCTGATACGATCCAGGGAAGTTTTCATAATTATATATTGATGCTTTCCCACATTTTTGATATATCCGGCTTTAACATTTTTCAAGACAGACATCTGTATTTTTTCCCCTCCCGGAAGAGCGATTTCTGTCTGATTATATCCAAGAACATCATTATAAGTCTCTTTATTTAATCCGCTGGCTACGTGCCGGTACATCAGGTATCCATCCTGAATATCATCTTTTACGGAGGAGCAGCTCAAAATCTGTACATTTGAACGTACCAGTCCCCTCACCGTGCTCCCCGGAATTGCATACTGACCATAACAGTCTTTATAAAATTCATTATCTCCGTTGTCAATAAAAATTGGAGTTTTTGCAGTGATTTCATATGTGATAGTTCCGGATTTTCTTTCCTTTTCAATCACATTGTTAGGCTGCAATTTCTCCTTCTTATAGACCCTGTCACTAAGTCCTACAAAATTGTATGGAGCCCCTACATAGCCTTTATATTTTTTCTGATCCATGGTTTCCTCCCTCATTTCATGGAAAGTGGTCTGGTATATTTCACCACTGCTTGGCCGTCTTCATCCGGCTGCAGATATTCTTTTACCACCAGTTTCTTTCCGTTCCTCATAAGATAAGATTTTAAAATAATGTCCTTTACCTCGTCTGTTTCAAAGACATGGACTGCCTTCGTCTCACCGTTCCTCTCAAAGATATGCAATTCTTCTTTCTCTTTGAATGCCCGCATTTCCAAAAGTTCTTCCCAGTTGACGATAATACTGTCCATCTCTCCATATTGCATTTGGCTGATCATGTGGACAATAGCAAAATCATAATTTCCAAGAGATACTTTTGCCTCTTCCATCGTCAGATTTTCAACCTCAAGATTTTCAACTATCTGTGCCATTTCTAATCCCCCTGTCTGTGAAACCAATATATTCTTCTATAACAGCGGCACCCTTTACAATTTTACCGGCTTTTAGATCAATTTCTACAATAACCTCTGCTCCTTTACTGATCTTCAAACTGTCACAGGAAAGATAGCCACGTCCAATGCTGCTTCCGCTTCCCACCGGAAGAATTCCCATCCCCAGGTCGCGCAGCGCCATAAGAAGAAGCGCATTTCCGGCGTTGTCACATGCATTTTCCATATCCACACGGATCATCAGGGAGCCATAAGCCGGCTTTTCACTAAAAAGAGCCTGTGAGATCACACCGCCGGTAAACTTATCAATATGTATCCGGGTCTGCTTCTTTACTTTGTCATTATCAGCCGTATTCCCCACAACGCAATCGAAAAATTTTATTTCACCAATCTTTCCTTCACTATGCTTCTCTGCGCAAGTTCCAAAAATATTGTCAATGATCTTTAAATTCATACCTTTATAAACTGCAATTTTTTCCATCTGGCTGCGGATGGTCCCCTTTAGGGAAGAAGCCGGAATGATATACTCTTTCCTGTGATTTACAATATTCTGTGCATCCGGAGCCTCCTCACTGTAGTTAGCTACACTGACCATTTTCACAAGGATTGCGCCTTCTGTGCTTCCTGACAACTCAAAATGAAGACGTTGGTCCTGCTTTTCTGCCTTTTCAATAATTACATCCGTAATATCCTTCATTTCTTTTTCTTCTTTCGGCCACTGCTTTCTGTCATTTTGATCTGTCAGAATATAAACCGACTTTTTTACTGATACAAGCTTCACATAACCACAACCATTACTTTTCTGCCCGCCAAGCTGTATATTCCCACAATGTAATGCTTCTAAAGCCCCTTCAAACGACGTTTCATATGATTTTTCTTTTTCAAATACATATACAAAGAACTCAAACTCAGAGCCTGCTGCTACTGATTCAATCTCAAACTTCTGTCCACTGGAAATTGTCGCACCTTTTACATTTATACTTTGACAGGTTCCCGTCTCCCCATCAATTTTTACATGTGGGCGCAGTTCTGTTTCTACAGCGGCTTTCTTAAAAAAGCCATCGCAAAAACGAATCCGGCTGCTGTCGCTGCCTTTTTCATTCATCATTCCAAACATTTCATTACGCAGATCCCCATCCGTAAAGTATTCACGAAATGCGCCTGCAATCCCTGTTGCCGGAATAAAGGGACGTTCCTCAACCGGATGGATCAGGATTTCCCCCTGCTCCTTTTCACCCGTGCCTATATGGAGAGGTTCCCTGCACTCTGCCTTTACCCGATATTTTATTACTCTGTCATATACGCTGCCATAGCAGCTTTGAGAATCCTGGTTATTCTGCATGGTCTTTCTCCTTCCTGTTGACGTATCTGATCTGATTAATAATAAGCTTCAGCTTATATTTTATTTCATCATCACCGGAGAGAATATCCTTTACGCGGATACCAAAAATTTTATTTTCTTTCCACTCCAAATTCAAAATTTCACATAAATCCTTCTGCAAGACTTCATTCACATAGAGATGCAATAGCTGTCGCTTTTGGGTCTGATCCTTCAAACGACTGTCCTTCACTTCTAAATGTTTAATGTAGCGTTCAAGCTGTTCCCGTGCTTCCTGCGGAGTATAGCGAAGCTGCATACACATAGATTCCACAACACCCCTCTTACTCTTTGAAATTCCTTTTAGATTTCCGGTAGACGCATCTTCCACAATATATTTTTCTATTGCCCTTTCAATGCGATACTGCAGAAGACCTTTCGCGGCAATCTCAAGATCCGATTGAACCTCTGCTCGTTGCAGAGACTGTTCTGTTACAGTATCCTCATATTTACTACTATCTGTATTTTCGTCATAAAAAGCCTTTTTATATCTAATTTCACCATAAGAATCCCAAACGGCAATCTGTCCGAACCCTTCATTTCTTCTGATTCCAATTCCTTTTTTTTCAAGACTGCGAAGCTTTTCTTTCTGGAGCATTCCTACTGCTTTTATGTAAAAAACACTTCCTGCCTCATACATCACCGCTGATGGTACAGCTCCTTTCCAGATACGATTGTAACCATATACTTCCCGAATGGATGTCGCACAACGGATAACCGTCAGCTTTTCGCACCCCAGCTCTTTCTCCAGTTCCGGAATATACAAACCTGCCATTTCTCCATACTCATTTACCATCACCATATCGGAAAGAAGAACAAGGAAAAATGTATCGGATATCTGTTTATTTCGTAACTTTTCGTAAGGCATCCCTTCTTTAATTTCAGTGCTTATGCATTTGCACGCTCCATATCCTGCAGAGCGCTTATTACCCATATAAATAATGCCATGGAACACCTGCGCGATCAGTAAGATCAATTCCTCTTCTATATCTTCCGTAAAATTGATATACCCTGCAAAACGCTGGCCTTTTTTTATGTACTGACTTCGGAATATGGCTTTATCACTGTCTCTTCCTGTATTAATATTTAAGTCCTCCCCAGTCTGCACATCTGTATAAAAAACACAGTCCTCATTAATATAACAATAATGCCCCAGAGATGCCCTTTTCGTACCCGGGGCAATATCTCCTGTCATTACATTCTCTATAGGTTTTTTCCCCGGATATTCCTTTTTATCCTCATAGAAGCCTTTCAGAGATGGAATCAGTTCCTTTTTTTCCACCATAAGGTATGCATTCATAAACTGCACCTTGCTTGAGAAAATCTGTTTTTTATATTTCTCAAACTTCTCTCCCTGCGAAAGCAGACTGTTTACAACAAGGCCGCGCAGCGTACTGCCCGGAATATATTTCAGTGTATCCGTCTGTCCATGCTGACTTGTCTCATCATTTGCGATTCTGACAGGGGCAACGTTTTCTATCACAAATCTTATATATCTACTCATCTGCTTTCCCCACCTTCATCTCAATTTTTCCAAAGCCTCGGTTTCTCATACTTCCTGCCCACTTGATCATGGTCAATACGCTGCATACTAAGGCTTCATCCTCTTCAGCGCAGCAGCATGTTCCATAAAAATTTAATCCCTTTTTAATACATCTCGCCATTCGGAGGGAGCCGTCCTTTGCCAAACCATCTTCCAAACTTGTAAAAGTCCGAAGATAAGTAAAAATATTCTGAACCTCCTGCCGGGAAATTCCTTCCGCCAATATTGATTCCTGAAGGGCCGGGTGAAAAATACAATCTGAAAAAATCAATTTCCGAGGATTATTAATGTCATCATTTCCGCGTTCTCCAGCCAAGCACTGTACCGTTTCTCTGATCTCCTCCGGGGATTTCTGCTCCCAATTCAGAAAATTTATCAACTCTTTTCTGAAAAGTCCTTTTAATGTGCTGCCTTTCATATAGGGAAATCCATTGGTATCTGTCTGGATACCAATGTCCTCTCCTCCTGGTATGCTGACTCCATTTCCAAATATTGCATCTGATTCCAAATGCATTTGTATTATTAACTGCATTACCGTACCTCCCATATACCTTTAATCAAGATTTATATATGTATCCAGTATTTCAATCGCGTCAAAAAATAGTGCCCTGTCTATACCATCCGCTGTCTGTGCAAAAATTTTTCTATCCAATCCTTTACCGGTAAAAAGTCTGTTGCTCTTCACTTCCTCATATATTCCCACAAAGCCTTCCAATGCCAGCTCATCCATCAGATTGTTTTTCATATAATACCAGGCAGCCTGCTCTCCCTCTTTTAATGCCGCACAAAATTCTTTAATCTTTCCGCGGGCATATGCAATATCATGGCTTTGAAGACTTTTTATTAATGTTCTAAAATTTCCATAACGGCGGATTTTTTCTTTATCCCAGATATCCTTTTCTGCCCACAGCAGATACGGCCGAAGTTCTAATTGTTTTCCATCTGCAGTCTGATACTGTTTTCTCATCTCAGCCAGGGAATCTAACATAACCCCAAACTCTATATGCCAGTCAATAGCACAGGCAGATGCACTCGCATCTTTCTGCTCATCGGAAAAAGAAGCAATGTATTTTTTTGCATTAGAACAGAGGATTTCTGAAAGCTCATACGCCTTATAAAATGGATATTTTTTATGAACAATAGCCACACCTGCACAGGCAGTATATCCCTTCTGATCATAGTCGTTCTTTTTGCATTTTAACTGCTCAATGAAAATCCTTGCGGCTTCCAGTCCGATTCTTCCCTCTGTCACAAAGCAGACATCGTCCCCTGCAAGGATAATTTTGCGTACAGGAAACATCTTCCCCTGAAGTTCCAACGCAGAAAGATTCCCATTTTTCAGATTTTGTGCCACTCGGTGAAGCATTTCTTTATATGCTTCCTTAAAATTCTTGTCAACAGACTCACTGAATGTCCTCATATTGCTTTTATATTCTGCCCAGGGCTTCGTCTGATCTTCCCTTCGTATTTTTTCCACCCTTTTTCCCATAGCATTTCCATCAATATGGACTACCGCAATAAAACTGGATTCATTTTTTGAATTTCCCAGATCATCAAACTGCGTTGGGATAGAATATCCTTCCGGTACATCTTCCGACTGGGGATTCCACTTGATTCTATCAACTGCTTCTACTGTGGGAATCGCTTTTCGGAAAGTGGCGTCCATTCTCTCTACCCCGAAAGTTCCCTGATGAAAAGCGGCCGCACGCACAGACTTTTTTACTTCCAGGGCTTCTGACAGACGCTTTAAATTCTGTCCCGGGTCTTCTGTCTCACTATATTGTATTGTTTTAATGAACAATTCCATTTCCGGAAATTCTCTCCGCACAGTTTTTGATATCTCAAAAGCAAACTCCTTGGCAATTTTCTCTGATGGAAACTCCAAAACAGTATGTCCGCCTCCGGAATATACCAGGTTATCCTCCATGGAAAAATGTAATCCTGCTCTGGCGGCGACATCCTCTAAATATCTCGAATCCGTCACCTGAACAATAGCTTCCGAATTCTCAATGTTGTCTTTTAGTTTTGTACTGGCAAATATGTACGCCTGTTTTTGTGATACCTCCAGTATCATTAAATACCGCATAGTATTTCCTCCTTTAATCTGATCATATTTTTATCATGTCATATTCCACATATCTTTTATAATCCAGGAGACATTATAGAATTTTCCATATGTGTAGTTCCACAATCTGATACTAATACAACCCACAAATCTATCATTTTTTACAATAAACAGATATGATTTGCGTCTATTTATAGTATATTTTACACTATTTACCAGTTTTTCGCACCTACAAATTACACAATTTTACACAATTGTTCCTGGTTCCTCTCATACTTCAGTTAAATAGCCTTTCTAAATTTAATATCCTTCTATTCATTTAATTGTTCTTTAATGATGAAGCTGCCATTTATCCCCACAAACTTTTATGGTATCCTAAGATAAAGCATCATGCCAGATACCCCCTCACCTCACTGAAAGGAGAATTCCTATGTTTTCCTACGAAGACATCCAAAAATACAATGAAACCGACATGCACATCTATAAATATATACTATCCAACTTAGACAAGATTCAATATATGACAATCCGCGAGCTGGCAGGGGAAACCCATGTATCCTCGGCTACTCTCCTCCGCTTTTTTAACAAGAACAAATTTGAAGGATACTCTGATTTTAAAAATGCCTTAAAAACCGAAACAAATGTCTTAAAAACACACACCCCGATGGCGGACTCACAGGAACTCTCCTTCTTTTTTTGCAGAGTAAACTCCAGTGCCTTTGAAAAAAAGCTGGAAATAGCTGTGGAGCTGTTAAATACCGCAGATTATGTTATCTTCGTCGGCATGGGCTCCTCCGGAAGCCTGGCCAGATACGGCGCCAGATACTTTTCTAACTTAGGGAAATTTTCCGTAAGCCTTGAGGACACTTATTATCCGGTGGAGACCTTTACCTGCAGCTTTGTTGCCGTGATCGTACTCTCTGAAAGTGGAGAAACAAAAGAAATTATAGAATTAGTCCAGAAATTCCGTCAAAAAGAATGTCTGATATTAAGCATCACCAATCTGCCAGGTTCCACCCTGGAAAAAATGTCAGACTGGAATTTTTGCTGTAATATGAAATCCAAGCGAATCCACGGCGGATACAACGCAGCCACACAGGTTCCTGTTCTTTTTGTCATGGAAGCTCTGGCGCAGAGACTGTAAAAGGGCCGCGTTTCAGACAAACTGAACTGTTGCACAAAGGAAACAGCCTGTTACTTGAAACGGAACAATATTTATTCTACTATAGGGTCAGGAGGTGTATCATGAACGAATTAGAAAAATGTATGGCAGGCCAATACTACAACTGCCACGACAAAATATTTCTGGAGTTTAAAAAGACTTCCAGAAAGCTGCTCGCAGAATATAATGCTCTGGCCTATGACCAAAAGCAGAAGAAAACAGAGATTCTAAAACAATTATTGGGCAGTATGGGTACAAACGTCTCTGTAGGACTCCCTTTCCTCTGTGATTACGGCCGAAATATCCATATTGGAAACAATGTCTCTGTAAATATGAATTGTACTTTTGTGGACTGCAGCAAAATCGAGATTGGCAACAATGTGCTCATCGCATCCAATGTCCAGCTCTACACAGCCACCCACCCGGTTGAACTCTCCGAAAGGCTCACTCCCGGCTGGACAGATCAGACAGATTCATATTTCTGCCGTACCTATGCCCTTCCCATCAAAATAGGAAACGGCTGTTGGCTTGGCGGCGGCGTTATTGTACTGCCGGGTGTTACCATTGGGGATGGTTCCGTCATTGGCGCCGGAAGCGTTGTCACCAAAGACATCCCACCCAACTGTGTAGCTGCGGGGAACCCATGCAAAATGATCAGAAAGATAAATGGTGATACAGATGATTAAACTGACAGCATTTGATCTGGACGGCACTCTGGGAAATACGCTTCCAATGTGCCTGAAGGCATTTCGCGCCTCCATCACACCCTATTTGGCACGCGAACTGAGCTATGAGGAGATTGCCAGTACATTTGGCTTAAACGAAGCCGGAATGATGAAAAAAATCGTGGGTGATAAATGGGAACCGGCACTGCAAGATTTTCACAAACTTTATAAGAAAATCCATCACACCTGCCCGGCCCCCTATGATGGAATCCCAGCACTTATTCAATATCTAAAGGCCAATGGTGTCACAGTCTCACTCATCACCGGGAAAGGCTCTGGAAGCTGCTCTATCACATTAAACCAATGGGGACTGGACAATGTATTCTCAGACATTCTCACCGGCGGCGAGACAAGAAACACTAAGGCGGAATCCATGCTTTTTATGCTCAGAAAATACGGTTTATCCCCCTCTGATCTGGTATACATAGGCGATACGGCATCAGACATCAAAGAATGTCATAAAGCCGGTGTCACATGCCTGTCTGCCTTATGGGGGGACAGCGCCGAAAAAGAGATCATATCACAGGAAAATCCGGACCATGTATTTTATAGCATAGCTGATCTAAAAGAGTATATAACCTCTCACATTTCCCTTTAAAAGCCGCAAAAAACCAGGCATGGATACACTCCCATGCCTGGTTTTCTCACAATTATTATTTCATCACTTCCTGATAAGTCGCATGTTTTTCCAGAGCTTCTGTCATCTCTGCCAGACGGCTTACATCACCGATCAAGATCACTCCACAGAGCCTGTTATTCAGGAAATAGAATTTCTGATACTGTTTTTTCCCCATATCCTTAAACTCTACGGTCTTATAGATCAGATTGGGATTTTTCCCGTTATCTCCTGCCGCGAAGAGCGCGGTCCCCATTCCATGGAAGTTAAGAGCTGCTGATACTGTCTCATATTCCAGATCATCCCCTGCAGCATTAGCTCCTGCAGTCTTACCCTGTTCCACAGCCTGGCTCCATAGTCCGTAATTGATACCCTGATACTGGGCACAGTCACCACACGCATAAATGTCTTCCACATTCGTTTCCATTTTCGCATTGACAACAACAGAGCGGTCCACTTCAATCCCTGCATCCTTTGCCACCGCGGTGTTGGCCCTTACTCCGCAGGAAACCACTACCATATCAGCCGGAAGAACTTCCCCATCTTCCATACGGATTCCAGAGACAAAATCATCCCCTTCAATAGCTGCGATCTTAACGCCGGTACGGATTTCGATATCCTGGTTCTCACTTATCTTCTTCAGAAGCTCGGCTGCAGGCTCATCCAACTGGCGTCCCATTATAACAGGCGCAAGCTCCAGCACAGTCACATGGCATTTCGCTTTCTTCAGCTCCCACGCAGCTTCCAGCCCCAGCACACCACCGCCGATGACTATCACATTCTTCACCTGAGGAAGCACATCTGCTATTTTTTTGGTGTCATCCAGCCTGCGGACAGCAAATACATTCTTCTTATCCGCACCCTTGATAGGCGGCACAAAGCATTCCGATCCCAGAGCGTAGATAAGCTTAGTATATTTCAATTTCATACCGTCATCCAGAACGACTTCTTTGCTGTCTGTATCGATTCTATCCACCCGGCGGCCCAAGATCTGGAATACTCTGTTCTCCTCATACCATGAAGTCTCATGCACAGCAATCTGATCAGCATTCAAATCCGCCATAATAGATTTTGTCAGCATTGGCCTATTATAGGTACTGTATATTTCATTGGAAATCATGGTGATAGCCCCTGTCTTATCCCTCTGCCTGATAGCTTCCGCCGCGCTGATCCCCGCAGCACCATTTCCCAGAATGAGATAGAAATCCTTTGTATCCCGGCTAAACGTATTTTCTTCCTCTTCCACCGGAACAAAATGTTCTCTGCCAACTCCGCAGACCGGACAAATATCAATAGAGGAATCAAAAATAGCACCGCATACCAGGCACTTCACCAGCCTGCTTCTGCCTGACTTTCTCTCATTTTCCTTGTCCTGGAGCGTACATCCAAAATTATAACCAAAGTCATAGGCATCGATCAAATCTGCCTCACTCGGTTTAAAACGCACGCGAAAACCGTCAATGGTCCTCATCCGAAGCTGTTCCAGCCGCTCCATCACATGAGGCACGCCTTCACCGCTCCATCCATAACTGCCGAATGCGCTTGCCAGCTTTTTCCCATGTGTCACAGGATACATAGAGATCAACAAATCCCAAATAGGCTTCAAAGCCTCCCCCAAAATAGTGGGAGTACCAAAAAGGATACCATCCGCAAATCCCAGTTCCTCCAGCACCTTCTCCTGCTCAGCATCCACCAGGTCATAGCTGCGCACAGCAATATCCCCGCTGTCCTCCACGCCCTTGGCAATCCTCTCTGCCAGCATCTTTGTATATCCATAAGCGCTTACATAAGGGATGATCACGGTTTTCGTGCTGTTAGGATTCACAACTGTGCACCATTCCTCATAAATATCATACATCTGTTCAAGCTTATCATCCAGCACCGGTCCATGTCCGGTACAGATCATGGACACATCCAGCTTCCGTACCCTTTCCAGCGCTTTCAGCATATAAGGTTTAAACGGTCCCAAAATACAGTCAAAATAATATTTTGTTGCCCGCATATACCCTTCTCTATCCGTTACCTTACTTGACAGTACATCTTCAAATCCATAATGAGACCCAAAAGAATCACAGGTAACCAGAATCTGTTCTTCCTCAATATAGGTATACATAGTATCCGGCCAATGCAGATTAGGCACCACAAGGAACTGCAGAGTCTTGTCCCCAATCTTCATAGTCTCATTATCCTTCACCGCAATACCGGTAAAATCACCATTTACAATCTCCTTCAGAAACCCAAGGGCACAACCCGTTGCCACAATTTTAAGCCCAGGGTTCAGCTTCAGCAGATTCTCAATACTTCCCGCATGGTCCGGCTCCGTATGACTCACAACCAGATAATCAATCTTATCAACCGCTGTGATCTCCTGCACCTTCTCCAAATACTCATCCCAGAACTTCACCTTAGCGGTCTCAAACAAAACCGTCTTATCTCCTGCTTTCAGCACATAAGAGTTATATGTAGTCCCGAACTCCGTATACATAATAATATCAAACACCCGCAAGTCCGCATCCACAATACCTGTCCAATAAAAATTCTTTCTAAGCTCCAATGTTTTCAACTCCTATACCTTCTTTCTCTCTTTATTATCAGTCTTACCCCACAACCCCATTATATTCCAAAACTCCCAAAAAAGAAATTCTTATTTACCTATATCCCTCATAATCAAAATATATACCATTTTGCTCCACATTAAAACCCCCAGTTTTGAATTTTTTATTATCAACCTCTATATTTTATCTTTTTTCTTTTATATTTTTATCTTTTATGTTTTTATCTTTTCTCTCTCAGTCTTCCGCCCTAATCCCCCAGGGGAATCGAAAGCATCCGGGGCCAGCAGGGGCCAGTGTGGGGTGAGCGATGTTCAGTGGAGCGTCGGGGAGATCCACCTGCCCCATACACTTAATGAGGAGGCCATTGCCGACGAATTTAGTGTATGGGAGCAGGTTAGCTCCCCGGCTAGCGGAACGCTTCGCTCACCCCACACTGGCCCCTGCTGGCCCCGGATGCTTTCGATTCCCCGTCCCCCCATCCCACCAAAAAAGGACCCATGCTCCCAAAAGCATGAGTCCCAAACTATGTACGAAAATCAATTAACAATACGTCTAACTGCAATATAAGGTCTATACAACGCATTGCTGGAATATTTAATTCCACCCTGCGGATACGGTGCAGAGTTGGATGCATGTACAATACCGCCGTCGCCTGTCAGGATTGCAACATGTCCTGAATAAACGATGATATCGCCTGCGCGTGACTGAGAATAAGAAATACCGCGTCCGTCTCCAGCCTGTGAATCACTGGTTCTGGAAATGCTATAACCAAAGTGAGCGAATACCTGCTGTGTAAATCCTGAACAGTCAATACCATTAGTCAGGCTGTTACCGCCATACACATAAGGATTGCCAATAAACTGGCTCGCATATGCAACAACTGCATCTCCAGTGGCACTGCTTCCACCACCTTGTTCCTCTTCTGGCTCTTCATAGGATGGAGTCTCCGGTTCCGGCACATAATTGTTACCGCCGCCGCCATTGTTGCTTGGAGTCTCTATCTCTTCTTCATCGTTATTGTTGTTGTTATTATTTGTATTACCGTTATTGTTGGTATTTGTATTGCTCTCTGTATTAGCTGAATTCTGCTGTGCCTGTCTCTGTGCAGCCGCCTCAGCTTCTTTTGCAGCTTTTTCTTTGGCTTTTTTAGCTTCAGCAGCCTGTCTTGCTTCTTCTTCCTGGATTCTCTGAAGCTCTGCATTCTGCTCTTCGATCAGGCTTCTGTACTCATCTGCCTGTGCCTGAACATTTGCAATCTGAGTCTCATAATCGGAAGCAACGGCTTTTTTCTCTTCCAGTGCTGCCTCTAAGTTCACCTGCTGGTCTTCCTGAGCCTGTTTCATCTCTTCCAGCTCAGCCTTTTCCTGCTCCAACTGATTCCCCAGGTCAGTTACCTGCTGAACGGTATCTCTCAGTTTCTCCAGCTCGTCCCTGTCAAACTGATACATTTTCTCTGTGTATTCGGCTTTGCTGAGCAAATCTGTAATACTGTTGACCTCCAGAAGCATCTGCGCCCATGCATCACTTCCGCCGTTCTCATACAGATACTGGATTCTTTTTTTCATTGCAGCATACTGCTCATCGCGGTCAGCTTCTGCTTCTGCTAAATTCTCTTTTGTTTCTGTGATGGCGCCCTCTTTATCAGAGATTTCACCTTTCAGTATGTCAATCTGTGCGATTACCTGAACCAGATTCTGATCCAGAGAATCAATCTCTCCAAGTAAGCTATTCTTTTTCTCTTCCAACTCCGCTTCCTTGCTCTCTGTTGCGGACAGTTTGCTCTGTGTGTTTGCTTTTTCAGCCTGCACTTCGTCTTTTCTTGCAGCTGCTACCGGCATTACCTGTGCTGCGGCCAGTGCAAAAATAAGGCTGAGACAAAGGAATCTCTTTTTCATACTGCTATGTACCTCACTGTTGGTATTTAATATTTGCTACTCTCTAAGTAATATTTCCGAAATAATTTTCACTTCCCGCTTATGATATCACAAATTTATTACACTTGCAAGAGGAAATCCCTGAAATCTTTAAGTTTTTGTTACAAAAATAAATTTTATAGTAATATTTTATAAAATCAGCCCATATAATTATGCCTTTATAAGGCACATGGACAGTCTGCACGGATTCCCCGTTTTTCAATTTTTTCATAATATACAAAGGCCGTGCCCTCCACCTTTGGTGACGAGGCACGGCCCTGTTAAGTATAATAATGTATTACTACTCTATGTAATTACTCTACAATCCTTCTGACTGCAATATATGGTCTGTACAGAGCATTGCTGGAATACTTGATTCCGCCCTGCGGATATGGTGCGGAGTTGGACGCATGTACGATTCCGCCGTCACCTGTCAGGATTGCAACATGTCCGGAATATACAATGATGTCACCTGCACGGGATTCGGAATAAGAAATCCCACGGCCTGCGCCTGCCTGATCATCACTAACACGCGGAAGGCTGTAGCCAAAGTGCGCGAATACTGACTGTACAAATCCGGAACAGTCAGCACCGTTTGTCAGGCTTGTTCCTCCCCATACGTATGGGTTGCCGATAAACTGACTGGCATAATCTACGACTGCCTGACCTGTTGCACTGTAACCGCCATTGCTGCTCTGGTCTTCTTCAGGCTCGTTATATTCCGGTGTCTCAGGCTGATTATAATCCGGTGTTTCCGGTTCTTCTGCCGGAGGTGTCACATTATTATTGTCTTCCGTATCCCCTGCATTGTTGTTATTATCTGAGACATCATCATTGGCATCATTATCTGTATTATTGTTGGAGCTGCCATTATTTATACTTACATCTGTACTGTTCTGGCTGCTGTTTTCTTCCTCTGCATCTTCCTGTGCCTGCTGCTGTGCTGCTTCCTGAGCTGCCTTTTCCTGAGCCTTTCTGGCTTCCTCGGCTTTTTTAGCCTCCTCTGCCTGACGGGCTTTCTCTTCCTGGATCTTCTGCAGCTCTGCATTCTGCTGCTCGATCAGGCTTCTGTATTCATCTGCCTGAGCACGCACATTTGCAATCTGCGTTTCATAATCGGATGCTGTGGCTTTTTTCTCATCAAGAGCACTCTGCAGACTTGCCTGCTGCTGCTCCTGAGCCTGTTTCATCTCTTCCAGTTCAGCTTTCTCCTGAGCCAGCTGATTGCCAAGATCTGTCACTTCCTGGACAGTCTCCTTCATCTTCTTCAGCTCATCTCTATCATAATCATACATCTTCTCTGTGTACTCTGCTTTGCTGAGAAGTCCGGTAATACTGTCAGATTCCAAAAGCATCTGTGCCCATGCGTTGGTTCCGCCGTTCTCATACAGATATTGGATTCTTTTCTTCATATCCTCATACTGCTTGTCACGGTTTGCCTCTGCTACGGCCAAATCATCTTTTGTCTTGTCGATCGCACTCTCTTTATCTGTAATCTCACCATTCAGAATATCTATCTGTGCCATAACCTGCACAAGATTCTGGTCAATGGAGTTGATTTCGTTCAATAACGCGGTTTTCTGGTCTTCCAACTCAGATTCTTTGCTCTCTGCTGCTGATAATTTACTCTGTGTCTCTGCCTTCTCAGCCTGCACGTCATCTTCCCTTGCAGCTGCTACCGGCACAACCTGGGTCATGGCCATTGTAAAAATAAGACTGAGAATAAGAAATCTTTTTTTCATTATTATGTACCTCACTAATCATGTCTGAAATTGTAACTACTTGTAACATTTTTGAAATATTTCTTATCTGTCACCCATAATACCACATAATTATTACAGATGCAAGAGGCAAATTTCCAAATCATTAAATTTTTGTTACAAAATGGTACTTTTTCGTAATAAATAGCGAGATATACTTTTAACAACTAGTACATCGTAAATTAAATAACTGCACTATCACTGAGAATAATTTTTCGAGAGTGCAGGCGCAAAAACGTAGGCGTAGCGGGCTACGCTGAGGCTTTTGCACCTGTGCTATCGGAAAATTAGGCCAGCGAATCGGGTAGTTATTTAATGAACGATGTACTAGGCCTCAACCACAACAGTATTGCTGTCTTCTTTCTCTTGGGGCAGTACCTTTTTAGGTGTGGATACCACCTCCTGATTGTAACATAAGAAAATATCTTCCACTTTATCTTTCTCCATTTTAGGAGTGACCAGACTCACCACGGGCACTACAACAAATCCCACTACCATTGCGAAAGCCCCTGCATTAATAGGGGACGCAATATAATGTAAGAACAGGTTGGATACCGTAATCCCGATCCCCGTTAAAAAGCATACCCATACAGACAGTTTGGTTGTTCTTTTCCAATATAATCCAAATAAAAACGGTGCCAGGAAGGCTCCTGCCAATGCTCCCCATGAAATCCCCATAAGCTGGGCAATAAAGGTAGGCGGGTCCAGAGCAAGCACAACTGAAATAGCTATAAACACCACGATCAGTCCGCGCATAACACGAAGCTGATTCTTCTCACTCATATCCTTTGCCACAGTCCCTTTCAGGAAATCCAGAGTCAGCGTAGAACTGGATGTCAGAACCAGGGAAGAAAGCGTTGACATTGACGCGGAAAGAACCAGTACGATAACAATACCGATCAATATATCCGGCAGTGTGGACAGCATATACGGAATCACTCCGTCATAAATCACTGTACCGTCTGCTTTATATAAGGAAGGATTATCAAAAAGGCGTCCGAATCCACCCAGAAAATAGCATCCACCGGAGATAACAATGGCAAACACTGTGGAGACCACAGTACCGGTTTGGATCGCTTTCTCATCCTTGATCGCATAAAATTTCTGAACCATCTGCGGGAGCCCCCAGGTACCCAGAGATGTCAGGATAACTACGCCCAGAAGGTTTATAGGGTCTGGTCCAAAAAAGGAGGTAAAGGCACCAGACTGCCCGGCAGTTACCGGTACATCACTTGGAATACTGGCAAGCTGTCTCACAGCCTCCGTAAATCCTCCCTGTCCGCTTAATACGGCCCCGATAACAGCAGCAATACCGAACAGCATAATGATTCCCTGTATAAAATCATTGATAGCCGTTGCCATATAACCGCCAAGGATCACATATGCACCAGTCAGAGCAGCCATAACCACTACACATACTGCGTAAGGCACATCAAAAGCCAGCTCGAATAATCTGGACAACCCATTATAAATAGATGCAGTGTAAGGAACCAGGAAAATAAATACAATGGCTGAGGCAGCAATCCTTAGGGCATTACTGTCAAAACGCTTGCCAAAGAAATCCGGCATAGTAGCTGCATGCAGATGCTTTGTCATAACACGTGTCCTTCTTCCAAGAACCACCCATGCCAAAAGGCTTCCGATTATGGCATTTCCTATCCCGATCCAGGTACCTGCCAATCCGTACTTCCATCCAAACTGTCCTGCATAGCCTACAAACACGACTGCGGAAAAATAAGAGGTTCCATATGCAAATGCAGTAAGCCAGGGACCCACACTCCTTCCTCCCAGCACAAACCCAGCCACATTTGTAGCATGTTTTCGGGAATACAGGCCAATACCCACCATAGAGCCGAAAAACAACAGCAAAAACAGTATCTTAATCTCCATCTTTTTATTCTCCTTTAATATATTTTCGCTCACGCTTTAAACCGCAACGGTTTAAACCATTAAAGCAATAATTGCAAAGAAAAAGAGGCGCCGCTCTCCGCTTAGAAAAGCGGACGCTTCTTGTTTTCTTTTATCCAGGTATCTGTTAAGTACCTTCACAGTTACAAGCAAATATCTTCCTATCCGGATCTTATTTCTTCAGATCATTCAGTTCTTCCTCTGTGAACATCTTCATACCTGCATCTTTTAGTGTCTGATATGTACGTGCCTGGTCGGATGTTTTCACCACCATAGCGCCGCCCTCTTTGCCGGTGACCAGTGCATACATATATTCCAGATTCAGCCCTTTAGCGCTTAGAGTATCCATGATCCGGCTCAGTGCCCCCACTTCCTGCTGCAGTTCCACTACAAGCACCGGAGTCAGCACTGCTGTGTACCCCTTTTCCAGGAGTACCTGTTTCGCCCTGGCTGAATCAGACACGATCATCCTGGCGATTCCATAGTCCGTAGTATCGGAAAGCCCCAGCGAGATAATATTAATCTGGTTCTCCTTGAGTGCGTCAGCAACTCCCTTCAGTTTACCCGGACGGTTCTCCAGAAATATGGACAATTGTTCAATAAACATTTACGCTACCAATCCTTTCTCTGTCTTCTATATCTATAAAAACAGGGAATTTTCTGCTATTTTAATTCATATCCTGTCAGGAATGCTTTTTTATTTATCTCCACAGTCTTAGGCGGAACGGTCTTTTCAATTACATTGAGCCACTCTTCCCTGGAGTAATCCATATGCTGTGCAGCAACTCCCAGTACAATAACATTAAATACTTTTGTATTGCCCAGTTCTTTTGCCACCTTCATAGCATCCACTGCATAAACCTTGTGTGTCTGGCGGAGAGTATCCAGGATACCTTCCGGGTACTCCGCTACTCCTGTCACAACTGTGATAGGGTCAATCCTCTGGTCATTTACAATGATCACACCGTCTTTTTTAAGGAACTGACGGTAACGCAGCGCTTCCAGGCGTTCAAATGCAATGAGCACATCTGCCTGACCTTCCTCCACGATCGGCTCCTCTACTTTTTCTCCGTAACGGACAAAAGTAACTACACTTCCGCCTCTCTGTGCCATTCCATGCACCTCAGAGAGTTTTACATCGTACCCGCCTTCCACGGCGAGTCCTCCTAAAATACGGCTGGTGAGAAGTGTTCCCTGACCGCCGACACCTACTATCATAATATTTCTTGTTGCCATTACACTTCTACCTCCTCTATTGCATCAGCGGGACAGAGTTGTTTGCAGAGTCCGCAGCCATTGCACATGGTATCATCAATGGAAATCGTTCCATCTTCATTCTTGGTAAGGGCCGGACATCCCGGTCTTAAACAAAGTCCGCATTTTTTACATTTCTCTGAAACCGGTCTGCACTTTGTCTTAAATACATTAGTCTTTAAAAGTACACAAGGTGCCTGGGCAATGATCACAGAGACAGCGTCTCTTGCCACTTCCTCCTTGATGGTCTTTTCCAGAGCCTTAATGTCAAACGCGTTTACCACATTGACATGTTCAATACCAATAGCCTTACAGAGTTTGTAGATATCTATGGCAGGAACCACCTGGCCTTTCAGGGTCTTGCCGGTTGCGGCATGGTCCTGATGACCGGTCATACCTGTTGTGGAGTTATCCAGGATAATGACTGTCCCTGTCGCCTGGTTATAAACCATGTTCATAAGGGAATTCACACCTGTATGCATAAAAGTGGAATCACCGATAACAGCCACCCAGTCTTTCACATATTCTTTTCCTCTGGCCTTCTCCATTCCATGCAGGGAACTGATAGACGCCCCCATACAGATCGTGGTGTCCACAACACTCAGTGGAGCAACGGCTCCCAGAGTATAACATCCAATATCGCCTGCCGCGTGGATTTTCAATTTTTTCAGTACAGAATATACGCTTCTGTGAGGACATCCAGGACAGAGAATAGGCGGACGGGCCGGTACCTGTGCCGGTGCTGCTGCCTCGATCTCCTCTCCTAATACTTTTTTGCGGATCATGTTGGCACTGTATTCTCCCTGCAGGGTAAATACATCTTTTCCTGAACATGCAATACCCCAGGATTTGATCTGCTCCTCAAAAACAGGTTCCAGTTCCTCAAATATGTAAAGCTTATCAACCTTAGACGCAAACTCCTCTATGAGCTTTCTCGGCAGCGGATGTACCATACCTAATTTCAGTACACTTGCGTTTGGCATAGCCTCCTTCACATAATTGTATGGAATACCGCTGGTAATAAAGCCAATAGAAGTATCATGATACTCTGCCTTGTTGATCTCCAGGCTGTTGGCATCCTCTGCCAGCTTTTTCATTCTCTCTTCCACTACCGGATGGCGCTTGATGGCATTGCCCGGCATCATAACGTATTTCTGGAACTTACGCTCATAAGGAGTGTCTTCTCTCTCCACTCTGTCTTCCAGCTCTACAATTCCCTGGGAATGTGCCAGACGTGTGGTGGTTCTCACAAATACGGGGGTATCATATTTTTCACTGAGGTCATAAGCAGCCTTTACAAAGTCTTTGGCCTCCTGGGAATCTGACGGCTCCAATACCGGAACCTGCGCAGCCCTTGCCACTGCCCTGGTATCCTGCTCATTCTGGGAGCTGTACATTCCGGGATCATCTGCCACTACCAGAACCAGTCCTCCGGTTACACCGGTGTAAGCTGCTGTATAGAGTGGATCTGCTGCCACATTCAGTCCTACGTGCTTCATGGATGCCATGGCCCGTACACCGCTGATGGATGCACCAATTGCCACCTCTGTTGCCACTTTCTCATTTGGCGCCCACTCTGCATAGATTTCTTTATATTTTACTATGTTCTCACTGATTTCTGTACTGGGTGTTCCGGGATATGCTGCGGAAACCTTTACCCCTGCCTCCCAGGCACCTCTCGCAATGGCTTCATTGCCAAGCATGATTTTCTTTTCGCCCACGTTTCCTACCTTCTTTCTGAGATTGTGTTTCTTCTATAATAATATATATTCTATTGTAAAACTAATTCTTTCTTAAATCAATCACACGTTTCGCTTTTCCCTCAAAACGCTGGATAGAATTGGGTGATACCAGAGAAACTTTTATATCAAGTCCCAGAACAATACGGATCTTAGACTTGATCTTCTTTTCCAGTTCCTGTAGAGCTGCATAGGAATCCATCATATAATCAGAAAGGACTTCCACTCGTATTTCCAGAGTATCACTGTGGTTCTTTCTGTCCACCACGATTTCATAATGGGGTCCGCACTCTTCAATATTAAGGAGCACTTCCTCAATCTGGCTTGGGAATACATTTACTCCTCTGATCTTCAGCATATCATCTGTTCTTCCCAGCAAGTTTTCCATTCTCACTGTGGTTCTTCCGCACTTGCAGGGTTCATACATAAGTCTCGTGATGTCTTTGGTGCGGTAACGTATAAGCGGCAGCGCCTCCTTTGAAATACAGGTGATGACCAGTTCCCCCTTCTCTCCCGGCGGAAGGACTTCTCCTGTTCTGGGATCAATGATCTCAGGTATAAAATGGTCCTCATTGATATGCATACCGTTCAGCTCCAGACATTCCCCGGAGACTCCCGGCCCCATCAGTTCACTCATACCGTAATTTTGCGTGATATTCATATGATCGCCCCAGGCTTTGTACATCTCCTGCCGCATAGCTTCGGTCATCAGCTCGCTTCCTACCAGCGCGGTCCTCATCTCCAGATCACGCTGTGGATGAATCCCCATCTGCTCCGCAACCTCCGCAATACGCAGCGCATAGGAAGGTGTAGCGATCAGCAGTGTGGTTCCGAAATCCTTCATAAACATGAGCTGCTTCTCTGTATTGCCGGTGGAGGAAGGAACAATGGCCGCCCCCAGTCTTTCCAAACCATAATGAAGTCCCAGCGCTCCGGTAAACATACCGTATCCGAAACAAATCTGCGCAATCTCGTCAGGCTGTGCCCCGCCCATACATGCAATACGGCAGACACACTCTGACCAAACATCCAAATCTTTTCTGGTATATCCAACAACCGTCGGCTTACCTGTAGTACCGCTGGACGCGTGAATACGGATCAAATCTTTCTTTGGTACTGCGAACAGCCCAAAGGGATAATTATCCCTCATGTCCTGCTTTGTGGTAAACGGCAGGTTATGTAAGTCTTCCAGACCTCTTATATTTTCCGGCTTAATGCCTGCCTCATCCATCTTTTTCCGGTAAGGCTCCACTGTATTGTAGACACGCTCCACCGTCTCTTGGAGACGCGTGGTCTGAATCTCTTTGATTTCCTCCCGGGACAGTGTCTCTTCTTTTGCCCAAATCATAACTCTCTTCCCTTCATTTCTCAGCCCTCATCCATTTCAGGGAAACCTGCTGCCTCCCCGCAGAGCTGTCTGTGCTTCCTATCTTATCATATTTATCACGTCAAAGCAATGAAGTATCCGGATTTTCTTAGGAATATTTCGTTATTTTTTGCAGATTTTCTTTGCTCCTCCTGCATTTTATGTTAAAATGTGAAAAACGAGAATGTGTTGATCACAAATTTTAAAACAATAGTTATAGAAGAAACGGAGATAAGTATGAAGAAAAAATTAAATGAATTGATTTACGCAATTTCCCGGTATACTGAGATTGCTCTGTCGGCAATCATGCTGATGGTTATCATTGTCCTGATCATACCTATGATCTATAACTTCATCAGTATCCCCCTGCTCAGTATCAAAGCCAGTCAGTTCAACGAATTTCTGGGCAATATCCTGACACTGATCATTGGTGTGGAGTTCGTAAAGATGCTGGCAAAACATACAGCGGAAAACCTACTGGAGGTGCTCATGTTTGCCATTGCCAGACAGATGATCGTGGAACACCTTGATATGATCGATACCCTGATCGGAATTATATCCATAGCTATTATATTTGCTGTCCGTAAATATCTGCTGCTCAAATCAACAGATGACAAGGAAAAAATTTACGATAAGTTGTAAAACTACAGCCGCTTAGCCCCTGTGCTCTGCGGCTGATTTCATGCCTTTTCTTCTATTCGTACTAACACTTCCCAGTATCCTTTGTGACTGCTGCCCACATGGCGGAGACCTCCCTTGTCTTTCCACTTCTTCATATAATACTTCACCCGGTCTACATTCCAGTGCAGTTCTCTAGCCAGTTCCCTCTGGGAGATAAATGGATTGTTCTCAACTGCCCGCAATAGCTGTTTATCATAGACAGACATATTCAGTGGCGCAGTTTGGGTAGTATTTCTTTCCTCTTGGGTGGGATTCTGCATTGTTTGGGTAGGAATCCATACCGTTTGGGTAGTGTTTTTAAAAGTTTGGGTAGTATGTTCAGCCGCTCGATCCATAAATTCCCTTTTTTCGTTCTGTCTTTTTGTTCCATATACCGGAAGTCTTTCCATTATAAAAGAAGCATTTAATAGATCTGCTGATTCCCGATACAGATTTACACGGAAATCCATTCCCGATTCCAAAAATTCAGGTTCGCCCACTCCGAACTCCCTGCATGCCTTCAACATTTTGGGCACGCCGCTGCCCCACTGTTCGATGATCTTCATATACGTAAATGCATTGGCAACTGCTCTGTTTCTCGGTCGGGAATATCCCTCTCTCATCTGAGCAAGGGTCAATCCGCCAAACAACATACCCGGAGATGTAACCTCCAAACGGTCATCATATATGGCAACCTGCACGCATCCGGGATTCAGATAACTCCTGTGTGTCACTGCATTGGCAATGATCTCACGGATACAGATGATCGGCAGTTCATAGTCATCCACTCTGTATAGCCCTGAATATCTTGCCCCATAACGTATATTGCGCAGGACAAAATTATAAGCATCATCAATTTGTTTATAAATAGGCCCTGTGTAATCACGCCGTTCCAGGAACTCACCCCTCGTTGTACCTTTGAACACGGCACATTGTATCTTCGCCTGCAAAAAATCATTGTCTGTCAGCAGCACAAAAGCATTGGTAGGTAATATTTTCCCTTCCTTTTCCGTCAATATCCCCCAGGACAGCAGATTACTTTTAGTCACTGTCTTCACTGCTGCTCTTTCATTCTCCGTACTGCACATCTTCAGCGCGTACTCTCTCATAGAACTGCACAGCGCCTCAATCTGCGTATCTCCCACCAGGCGGGGAGCTGCATAAGTCTGATCAAAACACCGGTTCATCCCCTCAAACTCCAACTCCCGCAGAAGATAGCTGTCCGCCGGCCGTGAAGTTCCTGCAATCCTGACATATGTCCCAGCTTCTTTCCCCAATGATGTAATATAATATGGCCGCTGTCCGCCAGGATAGATCTGCACCACGATCAATGTCTTATCTTCTACTGTCTGCAAGGTAATATCAGGAATGATCATGGGCGTACAACTATCACAAATAGCGTTGGTAATACTGTCCATGTCCTGAAAAACAGTTTCGGGCGGCACCCCTAAAATTTGGTGCGTTCCGTCCTCAATACCAAAAATCAGCCTGCCGCCCGCCGTGTTAGCAAAGGCAACAACTGTCTTCATATACCGCTCACTTCTGGCCGGAACCTCCTGTTTAAATTCCAAATTTTTTGATTCACCGGAATAAATTTCTTCGATTGTCATATTCCACCCTCCCGTATATCAGGAACAGGTAACTGTTCCATACCTTCACAGTCACAGACTAAAACTCATGCGAAACCGCCTTTAGCACTGAAAACCTACCTGCTGCAATGCCTTTTCCACAAGGGGCCGTCCTATCGTCAGCCCGGTATACACGCAGATTTGCCGAATCATTATATAAACAGTATCAGAATTACTGCTGCTTTACAAGATACGGACAACAATTTAAAGAATGCCTGTTTTGTTATAAGAATTATTCTTTCATAGACATAGTTTATCACACTTTGCAAATACCCTCAATGCAAATCGAACATATATTCTGTTTTTCGTGATATAATACAAAATCTGCCGGTTTCAAACCGTTTAAATTTGTCTCTATTTGCCACAGACTCCCCCCTCCCAGAAGCACTCGGATCCCGGTAAGTAAAAACAGCCGGTACAGATCATATTCTCAATCCATACCGGCTTTCAAAAACCATACTCATATTAAACAATATTGTTCCCCTACAAATACCTTACACCACAATAAACGGTATCACATACGCCGCCGCAGCAATGACAACAGCACATATCACCACAGTCCTCCAAATTTTAAATTCTTTATCCATCTTCTGTCTCTCCTGGGGTGTGGGAATTTCTTCCTCCATGATCAGGCGGTCCACTTCCTTCGTCTCATCACTCTGATAACGTTTCCTGCAGAAAGCATATATGATCAGCCCCAATACACACCAGATAACACCTGTCACCAGCGCTTCTTTGTCAAGCTGTGTCATCATGACAAGGTAGATGATCACGCTGATGGGCGCCCCGATCATGATTCCCGGAGCCTTAAAAGGCCGTTTTAAATCAGGGTGTTTCTTACGAAGCCCAAAAGAGGCTGCAATACCGATCACATAGTAGGACAGATCTGCGAACAGACTCACGGATGCTATGTAGATCATGGAGTTGGATGCGATCAAAAAAGCGGAAAGCAGGCCAAGGACAATGATGGAAATATAAGGTGTCTTATATTTCGGATGAACCTTAGCAAATACCTTCGGCATAGCCCCGTCACGTGCCATGGTAAACAGATATCTGGGCGGCACGGCAATACTGGCGTTCAGTGTTGAGAAATCACCGCCGAATGCAATTCCCGCTGCCAAAAGGATCAATGGAAATCCAAGAATACCCGCTGTTTTCATAGCCTCCGCAAAAGGTGCGCTGGCTGTGGATAATGTGGCTATCTGCTCTGTGGGTACGATTCCCACCAGGAACCACTGGAATGCCGCATTGACTGCAAACACAATAAACGGTGCGAGAAACAGGGCACGCGGAATGTTGATCTGCGGATATTTGATTTCCTCACCCATGGCGCAGCAGGTCTCAAATCCCGCAAAACACCACCATATCATACTGACTGATGCAATAAAACCAAGCGGGGTAGACTGGGCAATAAAATCAGGTAACTTCACGAAGTTAGGCATATTCACATTGGGGATCATGGTCAAAAACCAGATGACTGCCACGCCCCAAAAAAAGAACATAAATCCGTTCTGAAGCCTTCCGGTCATCTCCACACCACGGACATTTGTAATAATGAACACTATCACCACCACGGTGGCAACCACACGGTCACTCACAGGCAGATCAATGCCCAGCGCAGAGAAGAAGGTCTTGAAGTAAAAGCTGAAGGCCAGTGCCTCCCCGCTGGTAACGGCTACCAGAGAAATAATAAAGTTCCACCCTGCAAGCATTCCCATAGGTTTTCCTATACCCAGGGACGCATACTGATATGTACCTCCGGCGTAGGGAAGCGCAGACCCCATCTCCGCATACAGCAGTGCCGGATAAATACTGATAAGCATAGCCACAAATGTAGCCAGAATGACCGCAGGTCCCAGGCCGCCCACCACATTGGCGCCTGTGGTGAACAGGCCCACGCCGACCACGGTCCCCACTGTGATCGTGACTGCTTCCTTCATCCCAAAGGTTCTTTTCAAAGTATTTGTATTCTGATCACTCATTGTTCTCTCTCCCTCTTTATTCTGTCAATTTACTCCTGCTTTCCCTCTGAAAAACGAATATCAGCAGCCTGCTTGTGGCCTTTCAGTCCCTCTCCATCAGCCAGCCTGGACACCAGAGGAGCAATATTTCTCATAGCCTCAGGAGTCATACTCTGCTGTGTACATGTTTTCAAAAAGGTTCCCACCCATACGCCGCCTGTATAACGGGCCGCTTTCAGTGTGGGTAGCGTATGGTTGGTACCGGATGCATAGTCTCCGAACACCTCCGCTGTGTTTTCTCCTATAAACAGAGAACCATAATTACAAAGTCCGGGAATCAGAGCATCAGGATTTTTCACATTCAGTTCCAAATGTTCCGGCGCATATTCATTTACTATGTTCACTGCCTCCTCAAGGTCAGATACCACAACCACCTCTCCGTATGTCTCCCATGATTTTTTCGCAATATCTGCTGTCTCCAACAGCTCCAGCTCTTTTTCCACTGCCGCCATCACTGCCTTGCCGAATGCCTCGTCCGTGGTGACTACCATGCCCTTTGCATTGACATCATGTTCAGACTGTGCCAATAGGTCCGCTGCCACGATCTCCGGTGTGCCGCTGCCGTCAGCGATCACAAGCACCTCGCTGGGACCGGCCACAAAGTCGATGCCCACCTGGCCGTAACACTGTCGCTTGGCCTCTGTCACAAAGCGGTTGCCCGGCCCTACGATCATATCCACCGGCGCGATCTCATCGGTCCCGTAAGAAAATGCGGCAATGGCCTGTGCCCCGCCCACCGCGTAAATTTCATCCACGCCTGCAATATCCATGGCAGCCAGTGTCTTGGGATTGATCTTTCCCGTGCCTTTCATTACCGGTGAGCATGCCGTCACACGCTCCACCCCTGCAGTCCTGGCGGGAATGATCAGCATCAGTGCGGTAGAATAAAGGGGGTAATTTCCTCCCGGCACGTAACAGCAGCAGGATTTTACAGGAATGATCCTGTGTCCCAGAAAAATTCCCGGCATGGGGCTAAAGTTTTCAAGAGGCTTCACAGTCTCTCTCTGTGCCCTGGCAAATGCCTGTATATTGGATGCCGCTGCCTTTAAATCTGCGACTTCCTGGGGGGAAAGCTGCATATAAGCCTCTCTGATCTCCTCCTTTGAAACACGCAGGGAGGTTCTTTCACACTGGTCAAATTTTCTGCTGTACTCCCTGAGCGCTTCATCTTTGTTTGCTCGTACATTATCAATGATCTCCTGTACCATACGGGACAATTCTTTTCTGTCCTCCTCGGTTCTCACCTGGGCTTTTTTTAATATTTTCATGATCCATACCTCACTTTATACAAATTCCATATTTTCTCTTTATCGTGATAACATAATAAATCATAGAGTCCGCTTTAGGTCAATATCCTGTTTTTTAAAAAAATGCCACAAACCTTGAGTATACTCCAGATTTATGCTAGTATAAATCAAAGTAAATAACTCCGTGTTTTTCCCGGAGTGTATCTTAGCCATGAAACGAATATGGATTTTTCAGGAGGTACAGGGCTGTGCGCATAGGAAAAGTATCAGAAAAATACCACATTTCTGTGGATAACATCTACTATTATATCAATTACGGGCTGTTGGTTCCTCCCAAACCAAGAGGGCAATATGTATTTGACGAACAGACTGTCAGGGATCTGGAGTGGATCCTTAGCTTAAAAGAGCTGGATTTTTCTCTGCGGGAGATCCACGTCATACTGTCCCTGAAACGCATCTCAGGATTGGCGGACCCGCAGGATATGGAAGAACTGAAAGAGATCTTCAAGGGGAAACGTGACTTCTGCCAAAAGGAGATCGGGCGCAAACAGCAGATACTGGAACAACTGGACTCACACATTAAATCCATGGAAGCCCGTGAAAGCATCCCCCAGCACAGTACCGGTGTCCCTCTCTCGGCACTGCCCCTTCTGCGCTGCCCTGTCTGCGGAGGTTCCCTCTCCCTGTCTGAAGTGGAAATGGACCAGCGCTTTATCTACAAAGGGAACTTATCCTGTACCTGCGGTTACAGCGCCCACATTTCCTCAGGCATCCTCATGACACCAAACAAAAATGAAAACCTGCAGGATACTCCGGATATCACCAGGGAGCTTTACAAGGATCTTCCCCCTGCCCTGATCAGCACCTTTCAGCGCTCCTATAACTGGATGCTGAAACATATCGAGGAGACCGGCCTGCACGGAAAAGTGATCGCGGAGACTTACATCAATGCCTGGTTTTTTATGCACAACCATCTGGATCATCTACCCACAGACAGCCTGTACATAGTCATAGACAAATATCCGGAAACACTTCTCATGTACAAGCATCTCATAGAACGCCAGAAACCGGAGCTGGACATCCTGTATCTGGCAGATTCCAGCACCCGTTTTCCGCTGAAAGAAAACTGCATAGATGTGCATCTTGATTTCTTTGCGGCAAATGAACATAATTTTTATCACGACACTTTTTTATATGAAAGGATCGCTCCCTATCTGACTGCCCGGGCGGAATTGATCGGCACCTATTTCTACTTTGAAAACGCCCCGAAATCCATGCGTCTTCTCCTGAGCCAATATCCTGAGTGTAGCAGCAGCAACTTCCATCTGGATTATTTTCTCTCCTCCCTGGAAAAAGCAGGCTTTTGTCTGAAGGATTTTGAGGACTGCGGAGCCGTGACGGATTCGGGAAACAATTTAGGATTTGGATTTCATGTGAAGGGGGAGAATATGCATCTGATGCCTTATCATGCCGGAAAATAATAATATACAAGCCGGGGATACTCCCTCTCATCATCAAAAAAGAGGCTTCCGCACCCATGGATTTTCATATACAATCTGGGGCGGCAGCCTCTTTATAGACATTTTAACGAAGGATCAGCCATGCTGTCAGCAGACACACTGCCAGAGCAATCAGTGCACTGCCGAGTGCCAGCAAAATTTTCTGATACAGCCTCTTTCCACTCTCCTGTATCTTATCAATTTCATCCAGTCTCTTTCCCTCGGTAAAAGCTACGATTTCTTTGTAGGTTTGCACATCATTTTCTTTTTTCACCTTTTCTACCTTCAGGGCAAAATACATCGTGACACCAAACAGGATAACTCCGGCTGCCATCCCATAAACATCAAACCACAGGACAAGGGGTACTGCGGAAATGATCGTAACCACTAAGAGAATTGTAAAGATTGTTCCATACCGGTTCAGTTTGTTGATTTCCACTTCTTTGATCTCTTCTTTCATTATCTCGATATCTCCTTTTATAAGTTGATCCAGAGATACATTAAATAATGAGCCTAGTAGGAGCAGACTGTGTATGTCCGGATAACTCTTTCCGTTTTCCCAATTAGAAATCGTCTGCCTGGTTACATATACCTTTTCAGCCAATTCTTCCTGGGATAATTTCATACCTGCCCGATATTTCCTGATCTGCGTATTCAGCTCCAATGTTTCTGCCTCCTCGTTTTTATTTGTTCTCTCGACCTGTATCCAGTATAGGAGTTTTAGGCTATCATTTCTATCAAAGTCCTTTTACATAGCCGTAAATACGTGTGTCAAAAGTATTTTACATCACATGATCCGCACTATATCCCCACTTTTGATGTGCAGATAACAATATTATTATACATCAACTCTTTCCTGTTTGGAAACAGGATAACTCCGGCAGATCACTAAATCCGGTGCATACACAAATCTCTCTGTAAAAGCAGAAAAAGCAGCCCCCCAAAAAATAATAGGCGGCTGCTTTACATTTACTGCGCTTTGGAAGCTCTGCGGCTCTCCAGTTCTTTCTGGATGGAAGGAAATTCCCCGTCCAGCCTGTAGAAGATCAAAATAACTATTAATACGATATAAACCCCAATAGGCACAAAACGGAAAAAGGTATCTATCCCCGTCACCGCAGACGCGGCCTGCACTTCTGCCAGTCCGTCATACCCGATAGCCGTCAGGAAAAATCCAAATGCAGAAGTCAAGATCCCCTGTGCCAGCTTTTCGGACACGGATTTTGCGGAAAACAGCACACCCTGTACACGGACACCGGTCTTCCATTCCCCGTACTCTATGGTGTCCCCTGTCATGGCATTGACCAGGCCCATAATAAAGGCAAACCCAATACCACGGGCAAGAGCAGTCCCAAGAAGAATACTGATATTATGATTCGGAGCAGCACAGAATACGATCTGCGCACCCAGACACAGTACAGTACCCATGAATGCCAGGTTCCGTTTTGACACTTTGTGCAGAAAGCTTGGAAGCACTATCATAACTATTACCCCCGGCAGATTGGATAAGGTCACGTAGGTACCCATCAGCGCCAGATTGCCCACTACATTCTGCAGATAATATACAGAGATAGAAAGATTAAACATGAGCTGAAGGGAACAGCAGATCTGTATCACCACTGTCATCAGCCAGTATTTATTGCGGAACGCTACTTTCACACTCTGAAGGATATTTTCCGGCTGAGCTTCATTGTCAATGCGCTCTTTTACAAAAAATGCATTCAGATACAGAAAAACAAGGCCTACAAGACCGAATACAAGACTGGCCTTTACCCACGCACCCTGGGATTTCTGACCGCCGAACAGATCCACCAGCGGCAGAATAGCGTTTGCCATGACCATCTGTGTGGCAGCGGCAAAAAGCATCTTGTAGCAGAGCATCTGGGAACGGGATACAGAATCATCTGTGGCATAGGATGCCAGCGTATTATGAGCCAGTCCCACAAAAGTATACATAACCGTATTGAACAGGTTATAGGTCACAAACGCAAACAATACCCGCACCGCAATACTGGTATCCGGAACCAGGAAAACCAGCACGCTGGTAACAACAAGGGGTATACTCCATTTCATCAGAATAGGAATGCAGTGCCCTCCTTTTCCTTTATGCGTGTCGATCCATTGACCCGCGATCAGATCTGAAATCCCGTCAAAAATCTTAGAAGCCAGAATAACAGACCCGATGATCGCCGCATTCATACCGATAACGTCTGTGTAAAAATAAAGCACATAAGAGCTGAACAAGGTATACATGGCGTTCAGTCCAATATCCCCGGAGCCGTACAACACTTTTTCAAAAATACTGATCTTTTTAGACATCTTTTGTCCCTCCTTACTTCCCTAATCTTTTATCTATTCAGGCAATACTGTATGAACTCATGGGCCAGATTGCACATCTTTTCTGTCCAGAACTCAGCGCCGCCGTGGTCTGCACCCTCCAGCAGATATAAGCGGACATCCTTGCCGCATGCTTTCATTTTCTCAAAAAGCTGTACGCTCTGGTATGTATTCACTGTCCTGTCCTTGGTTCCGTGTACGATCATGGTGGGGGCCATTTCAAGCTCTGGTGTAATATAACACTCCACAGAGCCTTTTTGGCAAAGTTCAGGGTGCTCTTTAAGATTTACCTTTCCCATGAGCATTCCTTCCGGGCTGTCTTCCAAATGGTGATTCACCGTGGATGGATACCCATCCTCATACATCATACTGATGGAGCCGTAATAATTTAGTATACCCTTCACATCTGCTGAAACTCCCGGAAAAAGACTTTCGTCCAGTTCCCCGCCGTCCTTGACAATTCCGCAGAACATAGATGTATGTCCACCTGAGGAATCCCCGCCGACTATGATCGCATCTGCATCCACATGATAATCCGAAGCATGGCTCCTCATATACCGTATGGCATTTCTTGCATCCTGAACCTGTGCAGGAAACGGGGCAATACCGGAATGGCGGTACTGTACAACAGCTATCACATAACCCTTCTTTGCCAGCCCGGACAGCATGGGGCACTGCATCCACACATCCTGTTCCATCCAGGCAGATCCCTGGACAAATACCATACAAGGGTATCTTTTATCCGGCTCATTTCTGGTAAAGGGAACCAGGATCTGCAGGTGCAGAGGCACATTGCTGACTCTGGCATATTCCACGTCGTGCAGATAACGAACGCCCACCTCGTCTCCTGTTGTCTTTTGCATCACTGCTCCCGGTACCTGCTCTGTATATCCGGGATACTCCTCATAAGTCCATGATTTGATTTCCATTTTGACACCTCCGTCTTTTCTTATCGAAAAGTCTAACATATATTTTGCCCATAATCTCCCGCTCAACAATCCAGTTTTATCATGTATGGCGTTTATCTTTTCTGCATCAACAGCTTACCCAGCCTTTTTAACAGCAATAAACCCATATAAATAAAGCATATAAACAGGATTATTTCCCAAAAATAAAAGGACCGGGAAATTTCCAGTCCTCTTATCTCTTATTTATACATATTAACCTGATTTCATGCGGTTCTAAAAGTGCAGAAAAATCAAGTCTGCCCGTATCCATGACCTGAAACCGTCCGTACTGGTACCTGGGCACTGCCAGCCTCTCCAAATACTCCCTCTGACGCTCTGTAAACTCCTTAGGTGCTCCCAGGCTCATCCACAGATCATAGCTGCTCCCGTATTCCCGGTTCACCACATAGCTTTCCATATCATAACTGCCCTCTTCCAGTCTCTGCAGATGGATCCGGAAACTAAGCCCTCCCTCATCACGGAAACTGTAATATCTGTCAAAGGTCCTCTGTTCTTCCTCAGGAATCTGGGAGGTGATCCGCGTCTGTTTGTCATAGTGACAGTAATGATACAACAGGATCCGAATGCGGCGGCAGTCCCTGGAACGGGTAACGGTATAGCCGCTTCCTGATTCCACCAGGATCTCTTCCAGCCCGTTGAGCATACTATATGCCTGATAACCCGCCTTGGGAAGATTCTGGTAGGTTATAAGGCCGTATCCTCCATGAAAAACGTTTGGGTTTGCAAATAGCTTCTCAGAATAATCTGTGAGATAGTTAAAGGCCAGTGCCTTCACAGACCCTGCATTTTCCAGCACATTCTTGACAATAAACGCAGCTTTAAAGCATGTGTCATTTCCCAGGTCTCTCTGCCATATGGTAGAATTCCAACTGTTGATCACAATAGGCAGCCCCGCGCCTCCATTTTCATCCAGGATCTGACGAACCGCTTTTATCTCTTTTGACAGAATATCCGGGTCCTCACTGACCGGTATCGGCTCCCTGCTTTCATTTCCCTCCTGTGAAGAGATCCTGATTTCTGTCTCTCCTTTATCAATCCCTCTGTAATCACTGTGAAAACATTGGAAACTGAATTCATTCGGCATACAGTCATGTTCCGCACAGAATTTCACAAAATCCCGGAGCGTACTGTCACCCGGCAGTGTGACTGCCCCTGTATCCAGCCCAAAGGCGGAGATGCAGGCATCCGGCAGGATACGCCGGATGGCTCTGGCTGTACTGCAGTAATAATCCAGATATTCCCTTTCAGAAAACACGCCGTAAAAGGAATACACCGCAGGAGATGGGGAAAACCTCCACTCTTTGACCTCCAAAATCCCATAACGCTCTATCAGATGCCGCATAAACCCCTCTATCAAAAACACCCATCTCTCCTGATCAAAAGGCAGATTAATACATGACGTCCCGAAAATATTTTTGATATGGGAAACCAGCTTTTTCGGTGTATAGCCAAGCTCAATCCATGGTTTTATACCTATGGCTATCTCAAAATCAAAAATCATATCAATATAAGTAAAGTTCAGATACGGAGTCCCATCCGGCTTCTCGTGATAGACATCCATACTGTCATCCAGTATTCCATGGGTGAACAGATAGCAAAATCCTATCTCTTCTCTGGCCCTGCGCACCGCACTGCGGACAGGTTCCAGCATAAGATCCCTGGCCCAGCCCACACTGGCAGCCTCCCTGTGACAGAGGACACAGGGCGTATTTCCTTTTCTCACATCAATCTCTAACTGCATGGGCTCCTCGATCCGCTTATTTAGCGGCTGCAGCTCTCCCGCATACTGAATATGCCGAAACAGACTAATATAGGACACCTCATCCGCAGCTTCCTGCTGTTCTCCCCCTTTTGCAGTTTCAGAACTTTTTTTTCTGAATACTCCCGGCGTACATCCATACTGCCGCTTGAATCCCTCGATCATTGTATTCGTGTTGGAAAAACCGCAGGCCAGAGCCACATCCGTTATGGAAACGGAGGACTGTAACAGCATATACGCCGCTTTGCTCAAACGCAGGTTTCTCAGATAATCTGAAAAGGCCATACCTGTCAGTCTCTGAAATTCTCTGGATAAATGGCTCTGGGAAAGATAAAAATGAGAGGCCAGTTCCTGCAGTGACATCTCTTCCGCATAATGTTTTCCAATATAAAGCAGAACTTCTCTCATACGCTCTGTCCCTGCCCCGCCCCGTGTCCCTTTTTCTTCCTTCCTCTCAAACTGCTGCTTTAAAATACCCAGAAGCCCGAACAGCTCGCTTAAGATATATAGGCGCCGCTCCCCCTGACTCTGCCTGTGATCCCTGAAGATCAGAGCCAGTTTCACCCGAAGAAGCCCAAACCACTCCTCCTGTTCCGGCTGCAGGTTGCTGATACACCGAACACTCCCCACCTGTGCCTGCAGCATAACTTCCAGGGAAATATATGCCGATAACGTATGGCTGCCAGCTTCCCGGTACAGTTCGTGATGCTGAAAGCTGTTAAAAACCACAAGCGCTTCCGGCCCCATCACAAAATTCTCTCCTTCTGTCATCACAGCCAATCTGCCTGACAGCACATACAGGATTTCCACCTCTTCATGGAAATGTGGTGTTCCTAAATCACAGTCCAGTTCAAAACGAATTTCATTCATTTATGTTGTCTCCTGATTCCTTTTCCTGTCGCACCGCCAAAACTTAAAGCGCAATGCTCAGGTGTAGGTCCTTTTTCCCTTTTACATTAAACACGATCCGCCACTGGATCTCTTCCACTTTTTTAAAATGGAGAGATGAATATACTGTGCTTGTCTCTTTACATCTGCCGGCCTGTGAGTCCATTGCAGGACCCTCCATACCACCAATGACTGAGACACTCATTGCTGACGCACTTATTATTTCCTCTCCACATTTTTTTGGTGCATCACTTTGGGATGTATCCTGAATGTAAAAATCCCTGCCTGCAATTTCAGGTGATACTCTATAAGTAAGCATCTGCATATTATCAGGCAATATCATTTCCTCCCTGTCCGGGAACATATGTCCTGAGTTTTCAGGCAATTTTCCGAATTCGCATCCGCAAATCTCCAACCTGTATTTTTCATGCGTCACCGGATGAGTGAAACTTATCTTTTTTCCGGCATCTCCAACTTTTGTGATAAAGTGGTCTGCGGTATATGGCATTGGTTCTGACTGAAAGATAAGGTCAAGAGTGTGAATCTCTGTCTGCCGCTCTGCCTCCCATAGATAAAAGCAGCGAACAAATTTCCATACCCCATCTCTGTCACAGCCATAGTGGTTCATAAAAAATTCTGCCTCCTGGTCAATCCCTCCTCTTTCATCTGAAAATGGATGCCAGCCAACTGCATACATATTCTTCCACTTCAAACTGCTTCCATTTACTTTACATTTCACTTTAAATCTTTCCAAAAAGGGATTCTCTCTTTCCAGTTCATCCATCTCTTCATTTGTCAAGTAAGACGTCCTTCGCTCAAAATTCCATTTTTTAAAATATTGTTCCGCATCGTCCCGTGGGATGGAAAGACAGATATCCATAACCATTCCTTCCGGAAAAACATACAGGGACGCTGCAGATCCCTTCTGGCCTTCCCAAACAAAATCTTTGTTCAATTTTATTTCTTTCCCCGGCTGCCCTGATCTTCTGTTTCTTGAAATACTGTCATCAAAATATACTTCCATAATTCTCCTGATTCCATCGGCTTCACTCTCAGCACGACTCTCCCATTACTTTTCCAGATTTATAAGCTCTAATATCTATATCTATCATACATGCGCGGAATAAAGAATGCAAAGACCTTTTTCAAAAACCATATGAACCGTTTTACACCAATATACAAAAAGGGAAATATACTCCCAATAATCTCAAAAGTATATTTCCCTGGAATTCCATAAATATTTTTTAATTGCTTTTTTTACTTTTAATTGTTTTACTGCTTTTAATTTCCCTCAATCACTCTTGATCACACCTGACGGTTCTTAAATCCCCTATGCCGCATCATGTTATTTAACATCTCATTATTTAAAGAACTTCTCGGCCGCCTGGATCAGATAATAAGTATCCTTGACCCCGGCTGTCTCATAAGGAGAATGCATGGCAAGCTGCGGAAGGCCGATATCCACTGCGTTCAGCGCCACTTTTGTATTGGAGATGTTCCCCAGTGTGGAGCCTCCCAGCATGTCGGAACGGTTTGTGAAGGTCTGGAAAGGCACACCAGCCTCTCTGCATAAGTCCTTGAAGACCGCGGCTGAAACACCGTCTGTACAGTATTTCTGATTTGCGCTGTGTTTGATGACAATACCCTCGTTCATATATGGACGGTTCACCGGATCCGCCACTTCCTTGTGATTGGGATGGACTGCATGGGCATTGTCAGCGGAGAGCATAAAGCTCTTTGCAAGTGCTCTCAGATATTCCTCATAGGACAGACCCAGGCACTCATTTATACGTACCAGTGTGTCATACAGGAAAGTGGAAGCCGCACCCTGTTTTGTTCCGCTTCCCACTTCCTCATTGTCAAGCACACAGTGAACTGCCGCGTACTCTTTTTTCTCTCCCTTTAAAAATCCCTGAAGAGAGGAGAACGCGCACTGCAGGTCATCCAGACGTGATGAGGAGACAAATTCCTCATTGGCTCCCCAGATACTGCCCTTTACACGGTTGTACAGGAAAATGTCATGTCCCAGAATGTCCTCTTCCTTCACACCTGCGGCCTCTGCTATTGACTTCATAAAAGTATCTTTTGATGAGATATCACCATACAGAGGAAGCATGTCCACCTGGGCATTATATTTATACCCGTCATTGACTTCTCTGTTCATGTGTATCGCCAGATTGGGGATCATCAAAAGGTCTCTGTCCACATCCACAAATTTTGTAACAAAGGCATCCCCCTCTTTCACAATAACTCTTCCCGCTACAGACAGCGGACGGTCAAACCACGGTGCGCAGAGCATTCCGCCGTAGCGCTCCACATTCAGTTTCACATACTTTTTGTCTACTTCCATCTCCGGGTTTTCTTTGATCTTAAAAGTAGGCGAATCGCTGTGGCTGGCCATGATGCGGTATCCAAAAGCTCCTGTCTCAGGTATGGTAAATGCCACGATGGAGGAGTCATTTCTGGTGACAAAGTATTTACCCCCATTTACGATTTCCCATTTATCTTCCTCTCTCAGCTGGGCAAATCCTTCTGCCAAAAGAATGTCCTTCATATTTTTGATGGCGTGAAAGCAGCTTGGGCTTTTTTCAATAAACGCCAGAAGCTGTTCTGCTGTCTCTCTGTACATAAAATTTTCCTCCTTAAATGCTGCCCTATGCCTGCCCATTTGCTTTGGAACGTTTTGCGATCTGAGGCATAATGAATCCCAGTCCGATCAGTACGAAGGGAGTCACAATGTTCAGCACAAACTGGAAGGTATCCTCAGAGTAGATGCCCAGAATACACGCAAACGCGGTAAACAGGAAGCACCATGCTCCCAGGATCACACCCAGAGTCCTGTTCTTCACAAAACGGTACTGTGCCGGGAACTTCTCCCCTGCTTTCTTCAGGGCAATGTATGCCACAAATACCCACAGATAACGAAGAGGCATACAAACAGAGTTCACCTTTACCAGCCAGCGCACCAGGGTATCCACACTTCCGATACCGATGGCCGGAACAATGATCAAAATGGATACAATGATCATGACCAGCTTGTGGCCGTTTGTATATGTGCCGTGCTTATTCTGCTTGAACATGGATGCAGGGATGTAATTGTCATCCGCATTGTCAAGCAGCATACGAAGAGGCGCGTCGATGGAGATGATCATAACTGTAAACTGTCCGATCAGGTTACAGATCGCATAGACCACCACAAAAAAGTTGCCCAGTCCGTAATACTCTCCCAGTGTCTGGAATGCATAGTATGCACCGTTTGTCATAAGGTCTTCCGGAATGTTGTTGGAGTCAAACATCATACCCATGGCAATGGTTCCCAGCATAGCACAGACAGCAACCATGATAGCCAGGGCGATCATACCCTTCGAGAAATCCTTGGCAGGATTCTTAGTCTTATTAACATACGGAGAAATCTTCTCACATCCGCCCACCGCAAACACCAGGATGGACAGGTTTAATAAGAACTTCGCGTCAAAGGACGGCATAAAGGTCTTCACAGACCAATCTATATCCAGTACATTTGCATGAGTGATCGCAGGAGCTGCCAGCATCATGACCACAAACAGCAGGGACATGATAAACATAGTGGAACCCGCCAGTGTGGAGAGCTTTTTCAGCACATTGATCCCTTTGGATGCTACCCAAACGGCAAACAGGAATAATACCAGACATAAAACCTGCAGCACTCTTGTGTTCATGGAGCTGATCCGGTTGTCCCTGAAGATTGCCCAGCTTGCTGCAATAAAGGAAGCACTTGGCTTCTGGGAAATATAAGGCATGTGGACGATCCAGTATGTCCACCCGGCCATGTAAGCCATTCTCGGGCTTATGGTCTCCAGGATCCAGGAGCTGACACCGCCGCCCGCATCCTTGAACGCACTGCCCAGTTCACCTACCATCAGTGCATATGGCACAAAGTAAATGGCAAATATGATCACCCAGGATATGATTGCCTTTAATCCGCCGTATTCAGAGAATCCATTGATCACATTACCGAATCCCCATACAGTGGAAAATGCCATAAATGCAAGGCTGTACCACAAGATTTTCTTTTCACTTTCTTGTTGTTTCATTTTCTACCTCTCCTTGATTTTTTCTCCCGGATTTTATCAGTCTCACCGGGAATCGCCAGCCTGTTCAAGGTACCAAAACAACTGTCTAAATATCGTCAAAATTCGCCTTTTTTGCAATTATCAGTGCCAATTCCTGCAATTCCCATGGCTACTTTTTCCGGTGTAATGGGCATCTCTGAAACCCTCACCCCTGTGGCGTTACAGACTGCCGCCGCGATAGCGGGACAGGGGGTGTCAATTACGATCTCACCGATGGATTTGGCGCCAAAGGGATGGCTTCCTTCAAAACTGCTCTCAAAATCCACGCGGATCTTCCCCACATCGAGACGTGTGGGAATCTTGTACTGCATCAGGGAGTTGTTCAGCATCTGTCCCCGTTCACTGTATTGGATGTCCTCAAAGAGAGCCATACCGATACCCTGGGCGATCCCGCCTTCTGTCTGTACTCTGGCAAGGTTGGGATTGATCGGTGTGCCGCAGTCCACAACTGCCACGTAATCGATCATTTCCACAGCTCCTGTCTCCCTGTCCACTTCCACTTCTGCCATACCTACCATAAACGGCGGCGGGGAGATGGGTGAGGAGGCATTCTCTGTCACCTGAAGGGAGTCATTGTTTCCGAAGGTTCCCCGGATACCGATCTCTTCCAGGCTGACTGCTGCGCTTCCGTCTTTTCTGCACACTTTGCTGCCGTCAAATTCTGTGTCCTCTTTGGGTGTCTCCAGCATTTCAGCACCCAGATTCCAGATACGCTCCCTGAGATTTTCACAGGCCTTCACCACTGCTTTTCCGGCAATATATGTGGTAGCTGATGCGTAAGAACCGGAATCATAGGGGGATATATCCGTATCCACCCCAAACACTACGATATTGTCAAACTCTGTTAAAAGGGTATCGGCAGCCATCTGGGAGAGCACTGTATCACATCCGGTTCCCATATCCGTAGCACCCAGACTCAAGGTATAGGAGCCGTCCTCATTGAGCTTCACAGAGGCCCCTCCCACATCAACGCCTGCGATAGAAGAACCCTGCATAGCCATGGCTACACCCACACCGCGCACTTTGCCGTTTTCCATGACACGGCACGGGTATTTATCATTCCAGCCGAACATCTCTTTTGCCCTTGCCATGCAGCGATCCAGAGCACAGCTTGTAACCTCTGTGCCGCCGTCATATCCGATGAATCTGCCGCCCTCTTTTGTCATATTTTTCTCACGCAGGACCACTTGGTCCATATGCAGCTTTTCCGCCAGTTCATTAACGGCTGATTCCACTGCGAAAATACCCTGGGTAGCCCCGTATCCCCTGTAAGCGCCGGCTGACATCTGGTTGGTGTAGACAACGTCATACACAAAACGGTACGCCTCCGTATTCCTGTAAAGGGCAATGGATTTGTGCCCGGAAAGGCCCACTGTGGTGGGTCCATGCTCACCAAAGGCACCTGTATTTGACAGTGTATAGACATCTATGGCCCTGATCGTTCCCTCCCTGTCTGCTCCAATGCGGACCTTCAGTTCCATCTCATGCCGAGGAGAGGAACATATCTGGGATTCGTAGCGGGAAAAGATCATTTTCGCCGGCTTTCCTGTTTTCACTGTCACGATCGCCGGATACACCTCAGACACCAGTGTCTGCTTCGCGCCGAACCCACCGCCGATACGCGGCTTGATCACCCGGACTTTAGAGGCCCCGATCCCAAGTGCCCGTCCCAGGATCCTTCTCACATGGAAGGGAACCTGAGTAGAAGACACTATATTCAGTCTTCCGAAATGATCCATATAGGTATAGCTACGGAATGTCTCCATCATGGCCTGCTGATTGGCCTTTGTATGGTATGTCCGTTCCACCACACAGTCACAGTCCGCCAGGATCTTGTCCACATCCCCGTCACCTTCCTCGGCGTGGGCACAGAGATTCCGTTTGTTGTCAGCGCCCACAGGGAATCGTGACTCCCAGTTGTCTTCCGGGTGGATACAAATCTCATTGTCCTTAGCCTCATGGAAATCCAGAACCGGCTCCAGCACCTTATATTTCACCTTGATGATCTTCAGTGCCCTGTCCACAGCCTTTTCCGTCTCCCCTGCAACAATGGCAGCGGCATCTCCTACAAAGCGCACTCTTCTGTCAAGGATCAGCCTGTCATAAGGGCTGAATTCCGGATATGTCTGACCCGCCATGGTGAATCTGTCCTGAGGCACATCCTTGTAAGTGAGGATACATGCTATCCCCGGAACCTTCATGGCATTTTCCGTTTTGATCTCCTCGATCCACGCGTGGGCATGGGGACTGCGCAGGACTTTTACAATAAGGCAGTCCTTGGGTGCCAGATCATCCGTATACACCGGCTGACCGGTCACAAGAGCCATGGCATCCTTTTTTCTCACCGGTTTGTTTACATAACTCATCTGTCACTGCCCCCTTCCCTCTGTTCCTTCTTATATTTCAAAAACTCCAGGATACTCCTTGTCTGCCCCATAAACCCGGAACACCTGCAGAGGTTTCCGGCCAGATACTCGCCGATCTCCTCCTCTGTAGGTTCCTCTGTCTCCTCCAGCATGGCAAAGACATTCATGATAAAACCCGGATTGCAAAAGCCGCACTGCTCTGCTCCCTGGTCTGCCAGAAAAGAACCGAACTCCTCCGCTTCCTTCTGCATTCCCTCTAGTGTTACGATCTCACACCCGTCTGCGCGGACTGCCAGCATACTGCAGGAAAGCACAGGCTTTTTGTCCATCAGGACAGTACAGAGACCACAGTTTGCAGTCTCACATCCCCGCTTCACACTGTAGCAGCCCTTTTCCCGCAGAAGGTCCAGGAGCATCAGATCCGGTGCTACCTCCGCCTGGATTTTCCTGCCGTTTAAAGTAAATTTAATTTCCATTTTCAATACCTCCTGCCTCTAACAGCGCCCTTTTTGTCAGGACACGGACCAGATGGGTTCTGTACTCTTTGGAAGCCCGCATATTGCTTCCTGTGGTGATACTCTCAGCCGCCTTTTCCGCCAGCCGCTCAGCCTGGCTTTTCCACTCCTCGGCATCCATGTTTTTCTTATTGACAGGGGTGTCTGTCTTCTCTTTCAAAAGCACCGCTCTGCCGGGTCTTGCTCCGATGGAAAGCCGCATACCTTCCTCGTCAAGACATACCGCACAAGCCAGTACAGGAAAATCTGTTTTTGTATTCCTCTGACTCAGATACACGGACTTCTGGGGATGCTTCTTAATGATGATGTTCACCAGAATATCCCTGTCCGCTTTTCTCTCTGCAAACTCTTCCATGGAAATCCTGCCGCCTTTGTACAGCTCCACATAGGAGTCCAGTGCCAGAAACATAGTGAGCACATCAGAAAATCCAAATCTGCCGTAAATGCTGCCGCCGGCAGTGGCACAGTTTCTGAACTGCACCCCCACGATGTGCCGCAGGCTCTCCCGCATGGCGCCGCCCGTATAGGTGTTTATCCCCGGGTGGGTTTCCAGCGTCCGCAGGGAGGTCATACAGCCAATCACAAATTCCTCCTCTGTCTCTGTAATCCTATCCAGTCCCAGCCCGGACAGATCAATGGCGGTCCCCACACTCCGGTTCATCATCTTCATCCAGACCATTCCCCCAAGCACGCGGGAGGATTTTTTCTGGTTCAGCTCATAGGCTTCCTCCAGACTGTTCACCTTCACATACTCTTTAATCTTCAGCATAATCCATTCCTCTCCGTTTTTTGTCAGCCCGCCGCTTTTTCAGGCAGACATCACTAAAAAACACTGCTGATGCAGTGCTCCCAAAAGTCATTCTTTCGCTTTCTTTGAGGGAATTATAACATAGGCCATTTGAGAGGCGCAAGCTGTTTTGCCGCTTCCGGGCAGGATTCATACAAATCCTTTAAATACTGATGACAAATTTCTGCTTTTTATTTATAATGAATAGATAATGTAAAATCCACCGACAGACAAAATGCCGGACAGAAAAGGCAGATGATACCAATGAAAAACAACTCTGACATACGGAATATCCTGATCATATCATTTTTATTTATGATCAGCATAATACCTCTGGGGATCCTGACGGATGCCTCCCAGGAAACCTTTGCCTGCGCCCCGCTTCCGGACAGGGATTACGCTTCTCCCAAACTGGAACTGGGATATGAAACATTGGAGAACATGGCAGATTATATGCTTGTGGAATCCGACATTTCGGAATATCCCCTCTCCGTAAGCATTCCTGAGGGCAGTACGGCTGACAGTATCCTGTCTTCCTTTCTGGAGGCCTATGGACTGAATGAAGAAAACTTTTCTTTCTTCTACTACAACACATTTACACAAGAAACTTATCTTTACAACCCTGACACCCTTTTTACCGCGGCCAGTACAGTAAAGGTGCCCGTCAATATGCTCTACTATGACGCGGTCAACAGCGGAGAGCGGACTCTTGAGGACGGACTCCCCTACAATGCCTCAGCCACAGATACGGACGGTGACGGTTCCACGCCCTATGACTACCGTCCCGGCAGCCTGGTCCCCCTGTCCTATCTCATGGAGGAGAGCATCGTATTCAGTGACAATACCGCAAATAACATTATGATCCAAAACCTGGGAGGGGTTTTTGCTTACCGGAACATGATGCTGAAGTATTCAGATAATACTTACCCGGATGAGTTTTTTACAGGCAACAAACTGTGTGCCGGTTTTTCTTTTGATGTCATGAGTTATCTCTATTCCCATTCCTCTGCGTACGAACCGCTGCTGGAATACATGAAAGAAGCAGCACCCGGAACCTTCCTCCAGAAAAACATTGACCTGGACTTATTCCCGGTTGCGCACAAATACGGAGATTATGGCGGATGCCGCCATGACTATGGGATCATCTATACTCCGGCTCCGTTTCTGATCGGAGTCTTCACAGACCATGTGGCAGATGCCGAGAATCTCATTGCGGAGATCGGCGAGACATACCTCTGCTATACGCTGAGTGTTACGGAACCATCCTACATAAAAATATCCGAGGTTCCGTCCTCATAACGATTCAGCAGCCGGGCCGAACCCCATTGCCAAAGGCGGCTGAAGGTACTGAACCGTTACCCTTCATCATAATATATAGAGACGAAAGGATACTGAAAACATGAAACAGACAACTGACCTGGGCAGGGACAAGGTATGGCTGCTGGTCCTCAAACTGGCGGTTCCCTCCATGATCGCACAGTTCGTCACCGTACTTTACAGTATTATTGACAGGATGTTCATTGGAAACATTCCTAAGATTGGAGATCTGGCACTTGCGGGAGTGGGAATCTGTGGACCCATTGTCACACTTCTCACCTCCTTTGGAACCCTTATAGGGCTGGGAGGCTCTATTCTCATGTCCATGCGTCTGGGAGCCGGACGAAAAAAACAGGCTCAGTCCATACTGGCCCACAGTTTTGCTATGCTGGTGGTTTTCTCCGCTGCGCTGACACTGCTCTTTCTTCTGACGAAGAAGTATCTTCTGCTTTGGTTCGGAGCAAGTGCCGCAACCTTTGTATACGCGGACACCTATCTCACCATCTACACAGCGGGAACGTTTTTCGCCCTCATGGCCATTGGTCTGAACTATTTTATCACTTGTCAGGGATTTCCCGGTGTGGGAATGACAACTGTGCTGATCGGTGCTGTCACAAATATCATCCTGGACCCGGTCTTTATCTTCGGTCTGCATATGGATGTGGCAGGCGCTGCCATCGCCACTGTTATTGCACAGTTTGCATCCTGCGCCTTTGCCTTCTGCTTTCTCATAGGCAAAAAAGTTCCTATTCGGATAACAAGACTCCGAAAGCCCGCCTGGTCCCCCATGATTGTTAAGAGGATCCTGGTTCTGGGTGTTTCCCCGTTCCTGATCCTGGCTACTGACAGTGTCATCATTATTGTTCTGAACGCCATGCTGCAGAAGTACGGAGGCCCCGGTGAGGGGGATATGCTCATCACCTGTGCCACCATTGTCCAGAGCTATATGATGCTCATTACAGGTCCTATGCTGGGAATCTCCAGCGGAACACAGGCTATCCTCAGCTATAATTACGGCGCAAAAGCTGTGGACAGGGTTAAGAAGGCAGAAAAATATATTCTGCTGCTGTGCCTCTGTTTTACCACCGTGATGTTTATCCTCTCCAGGATCGTGCCCGGATACTTTATCAGGATCTTTACCAGTGAGCCGTCCCTGGTATCCCTGTCCACTTGGGGCATCCATGTATTTACACTGCTGATCATTCCCCTCAGTTTCCAGTATGTATTTGTGGATGGCTTTACAGCCCTGGGGCTTTCCAGGACCGCCCTGTTCTTATCCATGTTCCGAAAAGGGGATTATATGCTCTTTACAATTTTTCTGCCCATTTTTTTCGGAGCCAAAAGCGCGTTTTACGCCCAGCCAATCGCGGACGGGATCGCCTCTGTCATGGCGACTGCCGCATTCTTCCTATTTTTCCGCAGGCATCTGGAAAAGCGCCTCCGGCAATGAGCTTCTGCTTTGCCAAAATCTTTCGTTGACATTTTGCTGAAATACTTTAAAATATTAGAAAACAGGAAAGGGGATGTAACTGATGAGAGACAAGCTGAAATATTTTCTCCTGCTTCTGCTGTCAGTTCTGTGTCTGTCCATACTGGGCGCCTGCGGCAAGGACGACAGCGCTGCAGAGGAAGAGGCAGCACTGGATTCCGTATCTGCCTCCATGGACGGAACTGTGACAGCTTTTACCGGAAAAGAGATCAGTATTATTACTTCAGATAATGATAAGCTGACTTTTGATATGACAAAAGCGGAACTTGACTGCAAGAGCGGAATTATTCCCGGCAATGAGGTAACGCTGATCTATGTAGGTCCCCTGGATGGGACGGATACCAGCAAAGTCCGTCTTAGGAAGATCATCACAACGGATGATAATTCAGGCCTTCTGCCTACAGACGGGACAAAAGTGATTTCACCCAGCGGTGACGCGGATGGATTTCAATCCGGCAAGGCCGGTTATGATGAGCCGGATTCCGGCGTCAAGGTAGAGGAAAAGACAGAAACCGTTACAGTAAAAAGCCCTGTAAACGTAAGGGCTGACGCGGCAAGCCAGGCCCAGGTCCTGGGAGTTCTCCAGGGCGGCACCACTGTTACGCGGACCGGTATCTGCGACAACGGATGGCATAGGATCGTCTATGAAGGGGAGACAGGGTATGTGTGGGGAGATTATCTCTCTGACTGAGCATAATGAAACAGACCGGGAAGAATCATGTTCTCCCCGGTCTGTTTTCTTCTATTCTTTATTTTCTGCAAATAAGCCGGTTGATCTGGGCACCCATGTAACCTCCCCCGAAACCGTTGTCTATATTTACCACAGAGATCCCTTCCGCACAGGAATTCAGCATCGTAAGAAGTGCTGAGAGTCCGCCGAAATTAGCCCCATATCCTATGGAGGTGGGCACTGCGATGACTGGGACTTCCACCAGTCCGGCAACCACGCCGGCCAGAGCGCCCTCCATTCCTGCCACAGCCACAATGGCGTTGGCATGACGGAGGCGTTCCTGTTGTGAGAGGAGGCGATGGATCCCCGCTACCCCTACATCGTAGATACGCTCCACATTGGCGCCGAAATATTCTGCTGTCCTGGCTGCCTCCTCGGCAACGGGGATATCGGACGTGCCGCCTGTGCAGACAGCTACGCACCCCTCTTTTGCAGCATCCTCTTTCTCAATGACAAGTATATGGGAAAGAGGGTCGTACTGCACCTGGGGAAGTACCTCCTTCACAGCCAGATACTGGTCCTCTCTGGCTCTTGTACCCAGGACACAGCCATCCTGCTGGTAAAAATGCTGGTAGATGCCAATCAGATGATCTGTGGCTTTACCGGAACAGAACACAACCTCACCGAACCCGGAACGGATCTTGCGGTGATGGTCCAGTTTTGCATAGCCCAGATCCTCGTAAGGAATCTTCTCCAGCATATGCTCCGCGGTTTCCAGCGGCATCTCTCCGCTTTTCACCTGAAGCAGTATATCTTGAATGTTCATACTTATTCCCTCTTTATAAGATTTCAATGCCGGCTTTGCTGCAGGCAGTCAGGGTCGCTTCGTCCCAAATGGAGGACTGTACCTCTCCCACATGCACTTTCTGCAGAAGGAGCATACAAACTCTGGACTGACCAATGCCGCCGCCGATGGTCAGGGGCAGTTCGTTGTTTAAAAGCATTCTGTGGAACGTCAGGTTCCTGCGCTCATTGCAGCCGGCTTTTTCAAGCTGTTCGCTGAGTGTTTGAGCATCCACCCGGATTCCCATGGAGGAGATTTCCATGGCGCACTGCAGCGGCTCATGCCAGAATAAAAGGTCTCCGTTTAACTTCCAGTCATCATAGTCCGGCGCACGTCCGTCGTGCTTTTCTCCTGATTTCAGCAGATCACCTATCTGCATGATGAATATAGTCTTCTTCTCCTTGGCGTAGGCGCTCTCCCTCTCCTTTGGAGTCATATCAGGATACATATCCTCCAGTTCCTGGGAAGTGATGAAGGATACCTCACGGCACAGCTCTGTGTCCAGATTTTCATAGTGGTATTTCACCTCTTCCAAAGCGTTGCAGATGGAATTCACGATCCTGGTCACTGTATCCTTCAGGTAATCCAGATTTCTGTCCTCTGCCGTGATGATTTTTTCCCAGTCCCACTGGTCCACATACGCAGAATGCAGATTGTCAAGCTCCTCATCTCTGCGGATGGCGTTCATATCGCATAAGATTCCTTTTCCCACGTGGAAATCATAGCGGTAAAGAGCCATACGTTTCCATTTTGCCAGGGAATGTACTACCTGTGCATTCATATTTGCATCCGGGATATCAAATGTTACAGGGCGCTCCACACCGTTCAAATCATCATTCAGGCCGGAAGCCGGATCTACAAAAACCGGCGCTGTCACTCTTTTCAGATTCAAAGCCAAACATAGTTTCTTCTGCATCAGATTCTTGATGATACCAATCGCTTCCTGTGTCTCATAGCTGGATAAGCATGAATGATAGTTCTCTGGTATTGTTACTTTTCCCATGTTTCTTTCCTCCCGTTTTTATGTTCTATGGAATAACAACTGTTTTTTATTTTATTATAAAAAAGCAGTGTTGTAAATAGTCAATTCCCCTGATCAACCCTCTTGATCCGCTTCCTGTAAGCGGCTGCAAGGATCACCATAGCCCCCAGCCAGGCACCTGTTTCCGCAAAATAGATGCCCTCTTTTCCTATTAAAAGGGGCAGAAGCAGAGCAATGAGTATCCTCATGACCAGCTCTGCGATCCCGGAACACATGGGTATAAGGGTATCACCCATGCCCTGCAGCGCGGATCGGTATATATGGAGCAGATAGAGAATGATCAGTGTTGCCCCCATGACCGCCAGATAATTATATGCGATAGCCAGCACTTCTGATGCATTGGACGCCTCTGAGGAGATAAATATTTTCAGGATGCTGCGCCCGAAAACAAGGAGGACAGCACCGATGACCACAGCAATCCCTATGGATATTTTAGCTGAGGCGCGGACGCCCTCCTTAATCCTGCCGTATTCCCCAGCTCCCAGATTCTGTCCCACAAAAGAAGATGTTGCATACCCGAAGGAGACTGCTGCCAGCTCCAGAAGTCCGTACAGTTTGTTGGTTGCCGTAAAGCCTGCCACGTACAAAAGGCCGAAACCATTGATCACATATTGAATCACGATGCCCCCGAAGCCTATGATCACATTCTGAAATGCCACCGGAATCCCAAGACCCAGCAGATGACCTGCCATCTCCCAGTCCCATTTCCAATCTGTTTTTTCTATGTGCCAGATGCCGTATTTTTTAAGCTGGATAAAACAGATCGTGCCAGAACACACCTGAGCCAGCACAGTTCCCAGCGCGGCTCCCTCCACGCCCCAGTGGAATACCAGCACAAATATAAGATCCAGGATAATATTTACGGCAGACGCACCGATCATGGCACGAAGGGGCGTCTGGCTGTCACCCATGGCCCGAAGGATACCGGAACAGATATTGTAAAGCGCCGTAGCCGCCAGTCCGAACATAAGGATCAGCAGATAATTGTAGGCTGGCTCCCGGATATTGTCCGGAACGCGAAGAAGCCCCAGCAGCGCTGACAGATTGCTGATAAAGAGAGCCATGATCAGGACTGTGATCAGACTCCCTGTCCACACGGACATTGCCACTGCCTTTTTCAGGCGCTTTTCGTCCTTTGCCCCGAAACACTGGGAAATAAGTACGGAAAATCCCTGTGCCACACCTGTGATCCCGCCCATGGCCGTAAAACTCAGCCAGTCTGAGGTCCCCAGCGCGGCAAGGGCCTCCACGCCTACGCCCCGTCCTACAATAACACTGTCCATTACGGTATATAGCTGCTGGAATACATTTCCCAGCATCAGGGGAAGGGCAAAGGAAACGATAATACCTGCCGGCTTCCCGCTTGTCATATCTCTTGTCTTTTGTCTCATCACATTCTCCCCTTACTTGACTTATCCAGCCTGCTTCCCTGTCTTCCAAAACGCTTTTGGCAGCCCTCTTCCTTCTGCTCACAGCGCGGCAAAAAAACACAGCCTGCAGAGATGTATTATATCACTTTTGCAGGCTGTGCGGTAGACATTATTCGATTCTATTTTTCATTCTATTTTCCAAGGCGGATCACATTCCAGGATGCTTTTTTCAGCACACTGGTGACAATGCCTCCGTCCAGTTTGCTGCGGTCATCCGCATTTGCCGGAGCGACTTTTTCCATTCCCAGGCCGTTTACTGCTTTCAGGTCCTCATTTTCCAGAACAATATGCTCCAGAATGCGGTATCCCTCAAAGCTTCTCACATCTGTAGCCAGTTCCACATCCTCTTCCAGATTACGGTTCACAGCAAAGATGGCCACTTCATCTGCCTCTTCATTGTAGACAGCAACGGATTCCACGTCCGTGATCTCATCATGTTTTGCTGTGGCATGTTTCGTGCTGTTCATAACAGGCAGAAGTGCCACACCGCGTCCGTATTTGGAAGCGTGCATGAACGGATAGAAAATGGTCTGTTTCCATGCGCCGCCTGCGGCATCTGTCATAATGGGAGCGATAACATTTACGAGCTGCGCAAGGCATGCCATCTTCACACGGTCCGCGTGTCTGATCAATGTGATGAGCATCAGTCCTACCAGAAGCGCATCCTCAAAGTTATAGATATCCTCCAGCATAGGCGGAGCCACCTGCCACGGGTGGTTCTCTGTGATATCATCATCCGCGGCGTTTGAGTGGAACCATACGTTCCATTCGTCAAAGCTCAGATTCATGACTTTTTTGCTGCGTTTCTTAGCTTTTACATAGTCACAGGTGGAAATGATGGTGCGGATGAAATCATCCATATCATCAGACTGTGCCAGATAATCATTGCTGTCGTCATCTCTGTTTCCGTAATACTGATGCATGGAAATATAATCCACGTAGTCATATGTATGGGACAGGGTAACTGCCTCCCAGTCAGGGAAGGTAGGCATGTCACGATTGGAGCTTCCGCAGGAAACAAGCTCGATGGAGGGGTCAATAAGACGCATTGCCTTTGCAGTCTCCTCAGCCAGACGTCCGTACTCTTCCATAGTCTTGTGCCCGATCTGCCACGGTCCGTCCATCTCATTGCCCAGGCACCATACCTTGATGTTGTGCGGGTCCTTTACACCGTGGCTGATACGCATGTCACTGTATTTTGTTCCTGACGGATGGTTGCAGTATTCCAGCAGGTTACAGGCATCGGAAATGCCCCTTGTGCCCAGGTTCACTGCCATCATCACCTCAGAGTTTGCCTGTTTTGCCCATTTTGAAAATTCATTAAGGCCAACTTCATTTTTCTCCAGGCTTCTCCAGGCCAGTTCCAGGCGGTGGGGACGTTCTGCCACCGGACCTACGGAATCTTCCCAGTAGAAATTAGAAACAAAGTTTCCACCCGGATAGCGGATAATGGGCACATCCAGCTCTTTTACAAGCTGTAACACGTCCTGACGGAACCCATCCTTGTCCGCTGCCGGATGTCCCGGCTGATAGATGCCTTCGTACACGGCACGTCCCAGATGCTCAATGAAAGAACCATAAATTCTCTTGTCTACAGGTGCGATACGAAATTCCTTATCAAGCACCATCTTTGCACGTCTGCTCATAAAATTAAATCCTCCTAAAATCAGTCATGTACTTATGGGATAACTATATCACTTGTATGCTGTTCAGTAAACTTGTTGTTTCTGCTCCATCACTCTTTTACGGCACCGGCTGTCATACCTTCGATAAAATATTTCTGGAAGCATACGAACAGGATAAAGATCGGCACAATGGAGAAGAAGGAACCTACCACCAGCAGGCTGTAATTATCTCCATAAGGATTGATCAAAGTGTTCAGGCCAAGGGTCAGCGTATACTTATCGGAAGAACGGATCACCAACAGCGGCCACAGATAATTGTTCCATGCATTCATACCGTTTAAGATAGCCATTGCGGCAAAAGCCGGCTTCATGATGGGAATGATCAGTTTAAAGAAAATACCATACTCTGTGGCACCGTCAATACGTCCTGCTTCGATCAGCGACTTTGGAAGTCCCAGCAGATACTGTCTGAAGAAGAAGATGGTTGACGCGTGAGCCAGGAAGGGAAGTACAATGGCTCCATAATTGTCCATCATTCCCCAGCTTGAGATCTGTTTGTACAGGGGAAGCATAACAACTTCCAGAGGAATGGAAAGGATGATCAGCACGACCACAAAGAGTACCTGTCTTCCTCTGAATTCATAAGCTGCAAATCCGTATGCCACGAATGCGCTGATCAGCAGTGTGAGCACTACCGTGATCACAGTCAGGATAATACTGTTCATAAACCAGGTCCAGTAGTCATGGGATCCTGTGAACAGAAGTACATAGTTGTCAAGATTCATGACAGAGAAGTCCAGATCCAGGTTCAGTCCGTACTGGAGCAAATGTCCGCCCGGTTTAAAGCTCGCCAGGAAAATAGCGTAAATCGGCAGGATGATCAGGACAGCCAGGACCGTAAAGAGGACGAGCATGCCTGCTGTGGCAAATCTGTCTTTTTTTCTTCTTGCTGCGTTTTTATCCATAGCCATATCAGCGTTCCTCCTTCTTGAATGTTCCGGTCACAGTAAGCTGGATCAGGTTGACGATCATAACCACGATCAGCAGGACCAGACCAACGGCACAGGCGTAACCCATGGCTCGTTTTTCAATACCCTGGCGGTACAGATAACCTACAATGGTAAGACCGATATTCTGCGGTGAGTTGTTTCCTTTCCATAACATGTAACTTTCCAGGAACATGGACAGACCTGCATAGATACTGATGGTCAGCACGTATACTGTAGTGGGTTTTACAAGAGGGAAGGAGATTTTTTTGAACTGCTGCCATTTGGACGCACCATCTATGGAAGCTGCCTCGTATAAATCCGTGGAAATACTCTGTAAGCCCGCAAGGAAATAAAGAATATTTACACCGGTCCATCTCCAGCAGGCTACCAGAAGCAGCGCAAAATATCCGGTCCACTGGCCTTTCAGCCATTTGATCGGGGAATGTCCGAAAAATTCGATAACGCGGTTTGCCAATGCTGTATCCATTTCCCCGAAGATCAGGCGGAAAATGGTACCTGCTACCACTACTGAAGTCAGTGCCGGCAGGAAATAAATGGATTTGAAAAATCCAGGTTTTTTCATAAGTTTACTGTTTAAAAGGCTTGCAAACAACAAAGGGAACGGAATCAGCAGCGCGCAGGTTCCGATCATATATTTTACGCTGTTCCAGACTGCCTTCAGGAAAATCTTGTCAGACAGAAGCCTATCATAATTTTTTAATCCTACCCATTTATCTTTTAACACATCCTGAAAGCTTAATAGTACGCCGTTTCCAATCGGAAAAATCCAGAACAACAGTACCGTAAGTACAAACGGCAAGACAAACACGTAAGGAGCTGCTTTCTGTGAGTAAAAGAATTTTTTTACTTTGTTCATTTTATACTCCTTTCTCTCTCCTCCAACAATAGAAAGCACGCCTGGCGGACTTTTTATTGTCATGAATAACCATACCCTGGTAAAACCTGCGGCCTGACCCGACGGTCAGGCCGCAAGCAATCACATATTTTTTACTTACTCTGCAAATTCGTTTTCTAAGGAATCCTGTGCCTCATCAAGGGCTGTCTTCACATCTGCGTCAGATTCAAAGATGTCGCTCAGTGTCACGGTACAGAAGGTATTGTTTACGGACGGCATTTTCTCATCTGTGTAGCATTTCAGAAGGCCGATACCGTCTGCCAGTTCATTCAGTGTGTCGAACGGTTTTGTGTTGAAATACTGGATAAATGCATTGTCCGGATTTTCAGTAACTGCTGTGTCTGTCCAGAGAGCTGTGTTTACCGGGTCAAATCCTAATACGTTCCATACTTCCTCGTTGGCTGTCTCGGAAAGTTTGATATAAGCAAATACTTCTGCTGCCAGATCTGCGTTCTCACTTGTCTCCACAACTGCTGTACCTGTTCCGCCGCCGCCGATGGTCTTAACTGCGTCGTTGTCGCCCCATACCGGAGGAGCTGCGATGGCTACTTTGCCTTTCAGGTCTGTCATGTAGCTTGTGTAACGGCTTGTCTGCCAGAACGGCATGATCGCTGCTGCCACATCACCGGAGTTGAATAACGGATATGCTTCCTCGTTGTCCGGCTGTCCGCCTGCGATGGTATCCAGGGCACCTGCTGCCTGCATGTCTTTCATGTACTGTAAGCACTCTACCATTTTGTCATTGTTTACATCCAGCTTGCCGTCCTCTGTCATGTAGTCTCCGCCCTTCTGAGCCAGCATCAGGTTCAGAGTCCACTGTGCGGTTGTCTCGGCTGCCGCAAATGTTTTTCCTGTAGCTTCTTTATATTTCTCACCTGCTGCTTTAAAGTCATCCCAGGTCTTGATAGTTGTGTAGTCAACACCTGCTGCATCCAGTGCTTCTGTGTTATAGAAAGCTACAGTTGTTCCTACGTGAGTAGGCAGTCCGTAATATTTTCCGTCTTTGGAATATAAATCAAGTCTGGATTCAACTACGTTCTCTTTGTAAGGTGTGATCACATCAGATAAATCTTTCAGGCCAACTTTTCCTGTCATGAACGCCGGGAATTTACCTAACTCGATATCCACTACATCAGGAGCACCCTCACCGGATTCCAGAGCCAGGGATAATTTGTTGTGCATATCATCGTATGCCATGTTGGAAAGAACCAGTTTTACCTTCTTGTCCGGATTTTCCTCATTCCATTTCTCTGCCATATTGGTGTAGAAATCCTGGTGGTTCTCAATGAATGTCCAAACGGTAAGAGTTGTGACATCATCACCCTCCACTTCCATCTCTCTTTTTCCTGTCTCCTTGGTGCTGCTTTCTGCTGCGTCGTCTCCGCCTTTGGATCCGCATCCTGCTAACATAGTGCCGATCATGGCTGCGCTGAGTAATGCTGCTAAAACTTTCTTCTTCATTGTTGTTGCCTCCATTTCTTAATATTATAGATACTTTATCGTAACAGTTCAGCCTTCCTTTGTCCCGCCAGGTGCTGCCTTGCATTTGCAGGGCAATCCCCAGGCAGCAAAAGCTGAATAGTAACGCTTTATCAAATCAGAGGACATCTCCCTCTGTATGATACATAAAATTACAGCAGTTCTTTTATCCAGACCAGCATCTCACCGGTCCTGCGGTTGCCCCAGTAACAATAGGGGACTGCCTTTAACGGTATGTCTGTGAGTTCTGTCTCGCATTCCTGATATAGTGTGCCATCCTCCCAGTGGGAATCTGATATTTTCTTACCGTTTAAATGGATCACAGTGGTTCCGCCCAGAAGTTCTGGTTCATAGCTCTCAGACAACTCCTGTCTGGTGTCCACAAAGACAGATGCCAGATTGCTTCCGTTGTCCGTCTCTTCCAGACAGTATACAAGGGGTCCTCTCATCAGTGCCGCCTTGCCGCTGTCTGCCCGCACTTTGGGGTTCGCGTGGACAAATCTCGGTTCTATATGAAATTTCAAAGTGATCTCTTCCTGATCCAGTTCTCCCCTGATGAACAGATAGCCCTTCTCTTCTTTTGGCGCTTTTATCTCCTCACCGTTTCGGAAAACCCGGTATGTTTTTACCCAGCCCGGTATTCTGAAAGCCAGGACTCCTGTTGTCTTATGCTCCGGACGGATATTGATCTTAACAGTCCCGTCATCCAGGTATCCGCTGTCTATTTTCACACTGCATTTCACACCGTTTATGGCTGTCTGTGTCTCATTGGAGACGTAGAGGTTTATGTACAGGGAATCTTTTCCCTTTCCATACAGGTATTGGCCAAGGGAGGCCAGTGTTCTGGCTATGTTTGGCGGACAGCATGCCACGCCGAACCACTTCTGCCGCACAGGCTTTACATGCTCTCTTGAAGTTCTCTCCAGACAGTTGTCCGGCCACACCTCCAGAGGATTTACATAGAAAAAGCTCTTCCCGTCCATGGCGATTCCCGCCAGAACCGTATTGTAAAGGGCTGTCTCTGCCACATCCATATATTTCGCTTCCCCTGTTATCTCGGCCATTCTTCTGCCAAACAGCGCCAGGCCAATGGATGCACAGGATTCAGAGTAGTTGCAGTCATTGGGCAGGTCATAGTCTGTGGTGAAACGTTCCAGAAGCCCGGAAGATCCAATACCTCCTGTGATGAACATTCTCTTCCTGACCATGTTGTCCCACAGGGTTCTGCATGCGGCAAGCAGGGACTCATCCTGATACTCATAAGCCAGATCTGCCATGGCACAGTAGAGATAGACAGCACGCACTGCATGTCCCTCCGCTGTTTTCTGCTCCCTTACAGGAAGGTGCGACTGTGAGTACGCGGGGCTGTAGTCCTTGAATTCCGGAAAGATCTGCTGGTATTTTTCACCCTTTTCTTCCTGGAAGAAGTAATTTTCTCCCACACCCCTCTGCTCTACAAAATATTTGGATACTTCCAGATATCTCTTCTCACCTGTTGCCCGGTAGAGCTTCACCAAGGCCAGCTCCACTTCCGGATGCCCCGGATAACCGTGGCACTGTCCGTCCCCCGGACCGAATCTTTTACAGATCACATCAGCAAATCTGGAAACTATTTTCAAAAACTCATCCTTGCCTGTGGCCTCATAATATGCCACGGCAGCCTCGATCATATGTCCCGCTGTGTAAAGCTCATGTCCCTCCTTCAGGTTTGACCACCTGCGCTCAGGCTCCTGGATCGTATAATATGTATTCAGATATCCATCCGGACACTGTGCCTTTCCGATCAACTTAATCGTTTCATCAGCCAAACTCTCCAGCATCTCATCTCTTCCGTCCGAAGCAAGTGTAAATGCAGCGGCCTCCAGCCATTTTGCCACGTCTGTGTCCTGAAAAACAGCTCCCTGAAACTTTCCTTTCTCTTCGCCGGCGGCGATCCTGAAGTTCTTAATGCAGTGGCTTGGCTCTGCATCCGGTACATTGTCATTCAGTGTTTCCCATTGATAAGGGAGAATCACATCTTTTACCAGTCGAATATATTTATCCCAGAACGTGTCCGCTATCCTTATGTCTCCAAGAGGCAGGGACTGTAATTTCTCGCCGTTCATACTCGCTCTCCCTTCATGCTTTTCATTAAACGTTTAAGCGCACATCTTTTACCTCGCTCTTATTTTGTTTCAGATATCCGCCTATTTTATTTTTTTCGAGCCATACTTGCTGTTTTAGTTACTTTTACTCAGCGGCTCTGTGTGTTTTTCTCTTTTATAGACCACTTTTCCGATGTTTTCAAGCTTGCTAATATAGATTTATAACCACAATATAATAATTTATATCTCTTAATCTCTCTTTTTCTCGCTTTTACTCTTATTTTAAATATTTACACAATACTTTTGAATTTTAAATCGTTTAAGTATGTGCATCTTGTACAATTCTTTAATGAGATAAAGCCTTTTTTATGCTGTTCTTCTCTTAATTCTTTGTACAAAACCACAAAAAAACAGCCTCCAAAGAACATGCAGCACATGTCTCCTAGAGGCTGTAAAAATTTTCAATTTTCTTTACTTGTACCATTATTTTTAGAACTTGTACCATTGTCCATACGACGTTCCCGGCAGATATTTCTCACCGATCTGCGCAGCAGGCGCTGACATTCCACCTGATAGACCGCTTCTGTTTTCTGTTGAGGAATTTCTTTTTCAACAAGGCCGATCATCACTTCTCCCGCCCTGTATCCAATGTCGTGCAGAGGCAGGGTGATGGTGGTGAGAGGCGGTTTATAATAGCTGGAAAGCTCCCTGTTGTCATACCCCACAATAGAGATATCCTGTGGGATCTTAAGTCCCAGCTCATCTAAACGGTCATAGACACCGCCCGCCATCAGGTCATTCATGCAGAAAATAGCCGTCACCCCTTTTTCCAGCAGTTCATCGGTATACATATATCCCGCAGGCCTTGTCCAGTCTCCAATCTTTACAAGTTCCGGATCATACAGGATCCTATGGTTCAGAAGGGCTTTCTGATAACCTATGAGACGCGCCTGCATATGAAGACTGTCCGCCTTTCCCGTGATCACACCGATCTTCTCATGCCCGTTCTCAATGAGATAATTGACGATCTCCAATGCCCCATGCTCATCATCCACCACGATGGAAGGCACTTTTCCGCTTCTGGTATAACCATATGCCATCACTGCAGGTATGGGAAGATCCTCAGGAATACACTTGATCACACGCTCATGGGCTGTCACATAGATGATTCCCTCTACCTGCTTTGCCATAAGCTTTTTGATCTCCTGCTGTACAATTCCGTAAAAATCTGTTTTTCCATAGTAGGTATCATTATATTTCTTATAGAGTCTTAAGTTGGTCAGCAGTATCTGGTAATCTACTTCCTCACAGTATTCTGTTATCCCGTCTATGATATCCGGAATACTGAAGATCGTCATATCCTCCGCAATAACCCCTATACTCCTGGAATTCTTCGTCTTCAGGTTCTTTGCCACATAGTTTGGCATATAGTCCATCTCCCTGGCCACCTTCAGGACCATTTCCCTTGTATTCTCACTGGCACCCGGCTTGTCGTTCAGAATATTGGACACCGTTGCCACAGAGACATGACATGCCTTTGCAATTTCCTTTATTGTCGCCATAATTACCCCCGTACCGCTCCGTCGGTTCTTTTATTCATGATATGACTGCTTGGAATATCCTCATATCATTTACTTAAACGTTTTATATTTTTATTAAATACTTGTTTTTGCCTGCTTGTCAACCCTTTTCTTTTATGTTATGATGACAATACTCTTATTTTGTTGAATTTTCTGGTAACTGTTCCGTACTCTTACAGTTACATACTTATATCCGCCCAAAAGGAGTTATTATGAAGAACATGCATATACTTCCCTGGGATGATTCTCTCTGCGCAAAAGGCCGGAAAACGGCCTGGCTGCGTCCTTATACCCTGAATTGGGACAATCCCGAATCTGACAGCCTCCACCTGGAATACAGCTACAATGGCACTGACTGGTATCAGTTAAACGGAAACAATGGAATATGGTTTCCTGATTTCGGTTCCAAAAGACTGCATTCCCCGGCTGTTTACCAATTAGATCACGGTACTTACCTGATCGCAGCATCCGATGCCGCAGATGATTCCTGCATACATCTTGTATTTACAACGGATTTTATTCACTATACAGGAGCTGTGTATACCGGAAGGGACTGTGGATTTGAGAAAATGTATCCCATTTCCCAGGAACCGAATGAGAACGGCGCAGTAGAAATCCCTGTGGAACTTCTCTCAGAGCTTCAGAAATCATACGGAAAACCGGAACCTGTACTCCTGCACGCCGTAGAAAATGTTGATATCACTGTAAAAGCAGGAGAAGCACCACGCCTGCCTGAAAAGGTCACTGTGGAATATACCAATGGAATGCGGGAAGAACGAAATGTGGTCTGGGACATGTCTGCCGCAAAGGAAACGCAGAAAGACTCCCATTCCTATGAGATTGCCGGACATCTGGCGGAGACCCGGTTTCCCAACCCATTTATTTATCACAGAGCTGACCCTTTTATCTACAAGCACACAGACGGCATGTATTACTTTACCGCCTCTTATACGGATATGGAACACAATCTGGACGGCAAATACCAGTATCTCTACATCATACTGCGCCGCAGTGCCACCCTTGGAGGGCTGGCAGACGGTTCCGGGGCCTATGAGGAAAAAACAGTTTATGAGCGCAGTCCCATAGCCGGGGGCACATTAAGTCCTCACATCTGGGCGCCTGAAATCCACTATATTGATGGAAAATGGTACATTTACTACACCACCACCATCTCTGATGATTCCTCCTGGCGTATACGCCCACACTGTCTGGAGTGCCGTGACATGGATCCGTTTAATGGAAACTGGGAACAGAAAGGCCCTGTAGTCACTGAGGTCAAAGGCGATATTGCCTTCACAGACTTCTCTCTTGACCATACACATTTTGAACATGACGGAAAGCATTATTTTCTGTGGGCACAGAAGACAAACAACATTTCCGACATTTTCATTGCACAACTCTCCAATCCCTGGACCCTGTGCACTCCGGCGGTCCGCCTTTCCCATCCGGAATACGCCTGGGAACTGCATGGCTTCCCCGTGGACGAAGGTCCGGGCGTTATCAAACACGGCGGCAAAATATTCATCACCTTCTCCGGCAGCGGCACAGATTCCCTGTACTGCGTGGGCCTGCTCTACGCAGATGAAAAAGCGGAGTTTCTGGATGCTGCCTCCTGGAAAAAGCTGCCCTATCCTGTCTTTCAGAGCAGCCGGGCCACCGGCCAGTTCGGCCTGGGGCACAACAGCTTTACCAGATCGGATGACGATACGGAGGACCTCATCATCTATCACGGGCGCCAGGAGGAGCGCTACCTGGTGGAGGAGGACTATCAGCCCCTGTACGACGCAGGGCGCAATGCTTCTGTTGGAAAAATATACTGGGATGAGGACGGGATGCCTAACTTCTCTGTGCCGTCCCAGAGGATCGTGCGCAGGGAAGAAGACCTAACCGTACGAGCATTCGTAACTGTGAAGTAGCTTCATGACAGAAAGAAAGAGTTCATCCTTATAAATTGGGGCGAACTCTTTCTTCTATTAAAAATCCTATAACACTATAACGCTTAGAGCCTGTCTGTTCCAAACTCCACAGCTACCAGTGACCAGAGTACAGCAGCCACGGCTTCCTGGGCATCTGTTGTTTTTGTATAATCTACATAGACATCATAATGATTCTGTACGCATAAACCATTACAGGCATCTAATATATGAATATCTCCATCCAGGCCTTTTACACATTTGGAGAGTATGCCTCTATACGCTCTGCATATACTTTTTTTGTACTCTTCGCCTTGTAGTATTCCCAGATCTACCCCCTTTTTCAGCATATACAAAAACATGGCACTGCCTGACGTATCATGAAAATTCTTAGGAAAACCCGGCTTATCCACAACCTGATACCACAACCCGCATCCTTCATCCTGTACATCCAGAAGACAGTCAGCAAGCAGTATAAAATGTTCTTCAACTGAACTTTTCTGAATCCATTCCCTGGGCATGACCCCAAGCACATCTGCCAGTATTAAAGCATACCAGCCAAGTCCCTCACTCCACACCTCAGGAGAACATCCTGTTATTTTATTGGCCCATGGGGCTTTTTTCCCTTCACTGTATGCATGGTAAAGCAATCCCGTCTTATCCTTTTGACACCGGTCAAAAATAACAGAAAGCTGCCTGATCGTCTCACTATAGCAGTAGGATTCCTCATCCACATATTTTCCGTAACGAACCAAAAACATAAGTCCCATAAACACCCCGTCCACCCACATTTCCCCTGGGCGGTCCTTCCCATGCCAGAATCCATCATCGGAATTTCTGGGGTAATCTCGAAAAGTTTCCCTAACCTGCATACATGCCCTCTTATATCTGCTGTCACCTGTAAAATGATATGCCCACACAATGACAGATGCAGTCATAATATCGTCCAGGCTTACCCCGGTAAATAGGCAAATATTCCCGTCAAAATCCACATGCTGCTCACAGTAGTCCATTACATATCTGCAATATTCTTCCCTTCCTGTCTTCTCATATAGCCGAATAAATCCCCACAGCAAAAATCCTTGGGGATAAGACCAGCTTTTATAAGGATACATATCTGCCTTCGGATATCTCTCCATAAGATCATCTGCCAAAGCCGCCGCATACATCCTTTTTTGCATCTTTTTTCATCCCCCTTATAGAATTTCGGCTGGAAAGGAAATCCCCATCTGCCGACGCACTTCATCCATGATCCGCATCATACGAATAGATTCGCTGTGAGGCATCTCGGGACATTCCAGCCAGCCTTCGGACAACGCTTTTTTACAAGATAAAACTTCATATTCCAGCCCTGTTATCTGTGGCGGCACTGTATATTCCTCTATCACTTCCCGTTCCAAATTATACACGGTTATTTTTTCACAATTGTTGATATTTGTGACTTCTGCATATCCCTTTTCCCCAAATATCATGCCTCTTCTATCGGTCTGCACTAAAAATGAGCTAAACAGACTGGCAATTTTATTTCCCTCAAAAATCAGCGTCACACAGTCCTGACCATCTACCCCCCGCTCTGTTTTCGTACAGGATGCTGCCACTTTTTCCACTTTTTCTCTGAACGCCATACATGCAAAATTAATCGTATAAATTCCCAAATCCAAAATGGTGCCGCCACCCAGCTTAATATCTTGCAGACGCTCTATTTCAGCAAGAGAATAACCCAAATTTGCACAGATAGATGTTGCTGTACCGATAACACCGGAATCAAGAACCTTCTCCAGAATTTTCCTGCTGGGCATATAACGGGTCCATATACCTTCTGTAAGAAGTACACCCTTTTCTTCTGCCAGTTGAAATACTTCCTCTGCCTGAGATGCATTCAGCACAAAACCTTTTTCACATAATACATTCTTCCCATAAGAAATACTCATTTTCACATGTTCATAATGCATTGCAATCGGTGTGGATATATATACCAGATCCACATTCTCATCCGCCAGCATCTCCTCATAGGAACCGTACGCCTTTGTAAATCCATAGGCATGTGCAAATCGCTCTGCTCTGTCATATTCTCTGGCTGCCACTGCATAGGCTTCCACTTCACCCTTCAGCCCATTGATCGTACGGGCCATCTCAGCCGCTATTTTCCCTGCTCCCAGAAATCCAATTTTCACCTTTACACCTCCTGATCTCCAATTCTGATAAACCCTTTTATGTAATTTTCTTTTTTATTCTGCATAGCCGAAAACGCCTCATTGATATCTTCCAGATAAAATTCATGTGTCAGCAGCTTTGCAGCCGTCAGCCTGCCCTCAGCGATCAAATCCAATGCTTCTTCCAGGCACTCCATCTGTACATTGTCTCTTCTCTCATGCGCATTGATCACAGTGATAGCCTTCCAGTTCCACATTTTCATATTTATCTCTCTGCTCTGTCCATCACAGTGATATCCCACCACGGAGAGAACTCCATGAGGTTTTATCATCCGCTCTGCCAGCTTAAGACCGGCTGCCTTTCCTGTAGCTTCCACAACAACCGATACACCGAATGCAAATAGATTGTCCTTCCACTTCTAGGATATATACGTCCGGTACCGTATCCGGTGTATAGACCTCATCTGCCCCCAGTTTTGCGGCTATACCCAGACTACTTTGTCTTATGTCAACTGCTATGATTCTTGACACCCCCCTAAGTTTCATCAAAGCAATAACACCCAAACCCATATATCCGCAGCCGATAACCGCAGCCGTGCTGCCCGGCTGGATATCCACACGTCTCAATCCGCTTATCAGGCATGACCAAGGCTCTGCAATCGCTTCCTCATCACTGAGATTTTCCGGTACTTTAACAGCCAGCTTTTCATCTGTAACTGTGTATTCTGCAAATGCATTTTGAAAGATTCCTGAAACCCGGTCCCCAGGACCAAAATTTTTCACTTTCATTCCCACTTCTTTAACAATACCCACCGGCTCGTGTCCCAATATTCTGCCGGAATCATTTCCCCCAATGTAATCCGGCAGCTCAGAATTGCACATACCGCATACCCGCATCTTAATCAGCATTTCATTCTCTTTTATCTTTGGTATTTCTATTTCCTCTCTCTGTATATCACACGGTTTTCTCAATACACAAGCCTTCATATTACCTCCGATAAAACTAACCTTTTACAGATCCCAATGTCATTCCACGCACAATCGCTTTTTGGAATATAATGACTATGACCAGCATGGGAATAATATATAGCGAACCGGCTGCTGCCATCAAATCCCAACGTATACCTTTTTCCTGGGTCAGCATAGTCATTCCTACAGTGATCGTCTTTGCGTTTTCACTGGATGTACAGATAAATGCGAACATAAATTCATTCCATGCATTCAAAAATGTAAGGATAACGATAGTTGCAATAGAGGGCTTTGACACAGGAAGCATAACCTGCAAAAATGTCTTTATCCTGGATGCGCCGTCAATGGATGCCGCATCGATGAGTTCATTGGGCAGCCCCCTGAAACAGGCTTCCATGATCCAAAGACTCATTGGCAGATTAAATGTAGTGTTTGCTATGACAAGTGCCAGCTTTGTATTCATAAGTCCCAACTTTGAAATATATATGTAGAGAGGGATCAAAAGCGTAATAAACGGAAACATTCTTAAAAATACACAGCCAGTAAAAATTTTTCTGCTGCCACAGTATCTATAATTTGCAAAACCATATGCAGCCGGAATACTCACAATACACACCAATACCGTGGTCACACTGGCAACAATTAATGAATTCTTAAAATATTTGTCAAAAGAAAAATTCTGCAGCAGTTCTGAATAGGAGTCCAGCACCCATTTGCTGGGCATGGATGGCATATAAATTTCTCCCCTGGGTTTAAAAGATGTAATGATCAGCCAGATAATAGGCACAAGCACAAATACAGTTGCAGCCATTAAGATGAGATAAATTATCCCTGTTCTTATTTTCCGTTTACTCATATTCTCATCTCTCCCCTCTTCTGCGTGTTCTGATGTCATCTTTGTCCCTGCCAATATATTGAATCAGCAGTGCCACCAAAATCATAAAAATCAACATAATATAAGACAGCGCCGACGCATATCCCACATTATACTTATTCCAGTTTGTCTTATAAATCAACAGGGAAAGGGATTCTGAAGCTTTTCCCGGACCGCCTTTTGTCAATACATAAATAGAATCAAATATCCGGAACACGTCCATAAAACGAATGACAAGGGCAATGATCAATGTCGGCTTAATAATCGGAATCTGAAGCCTGAAGAAAATCTGGATTTTATTTGCTCCATCAATTTTTCCTGATTCAACCACATCCTCCGAAACGGAAGAAAGGCCGGTATACATCAAAAGAAATATGAATGGTATGGTTGTCCATGAATCCACATATATAATGCTGGCCAATACGATTTTGCTGTCTGTCAGCCAGTGTATATTGGATGATATGACACCAAGAGACTTCAAAATCACGTTCAAAAGGCCGAAATCATCATTTAACATAAAGCGGAACAAAAGGCCAGCTACAGTAGGTGCAACCATCATTGGAATAAGATACACTGTTTTTAAAAATCCCTGTCCTTTTTTGATATTGACGATCAACCCCGCCACAAGCATTGCCAGAATAAATTCAACGATCAAAGCACCCACTGTGATAGTCAATGTGACTTTTACAGAGTTAAGAAAATTAGGTTCTGTAAATGCAGTAATATAATTCCTCAGCCCTACAAAAGAAATTTTTCTCTGGCCAACAAGCCTGTAATCCGTAAAACTGGCTCCAAATGAATAGATGATTGGGAAAACAAATAAAAGTGCCAGGAAAATCATTGCCGGTACTGTCATCAGAAAGCCAAACCTTTCATCTTTTACCTGTTTTGTACTTTTCACACGTTTTTTACTCAATATTCTTCACCATTCTTCCCTATCCTGTAGGTGGGTGCAGATATCATCCACACCCACCTGTACTTTCAGGAGTATTTATTTATTGTTTAATTGCCCTGCATATAGTCATTTGTCTCTAAAATTTCTTCCAGCTCTGCTTTCAGCTGATCCATTGCCTCCTGGCACGAAATCTGGCCTGTCAGTGCCATGTTGATATACTGAGCCGCAGTCTGCTGACAGTCTGTAGATGCAGCATTGGTCTGTGCCAAATCCATCTCCACACCATTCTGTACTGACGCATAGTATGCTTCATTAACCGCAAGCGCCATATCTTTTCCATCCTTCTTGTATTGCTCATTCTGCTGCTCCAGAACAGATTTTCTGGCAGTGGAAGACCCCTGTAATGCACAATAGTTAAAATCTGCTTCCTTAGATGCGAGAATCTTCGCTACCTTCAGCGCTTCCTCTTTATGCGGTGCATCCTTGAAAACGTTCACGGACCAGCCGCCTAACGGTGAAATACCTTTTCCACTGGTACCTGCCGGCAGACCATATACTTTTACATTCCCCTCCATATCTGTGCCCTCGCAGCGATCCAGCATATATGGCCAGTTAATAAACATTCCAATTTTTCCGGAAATCCACTGAGCATCTACTTCATTGTAATCATAACCCACGTAACCTTCCGGCATTGCATGGTCAACATCTGATAAATCTTTAATAAACTGCAGAGTATCTACAAACTCTTTTGAATTACACACAACTTCACAGGTATTATTATCAAAGTCCTTCTCGATGTACTTACCGCCGTTGGAATATACAAATGTTCCCAGTTCATAAGGATCTCCAACTACAGAGCCGCCCATAAACATGGTTCCCCACTCTACAATATCATCCTTATTAAATCCATCCTCATCACCGCGTTTGCCGGCTGAGTCCTTAGTCAAATGAATAGCCTTCTCACGATATTCTTCCAGAGTCTTTGGTACATCATCCTCGGTATATCCTGCCTCTTCCCACATCTTAGTGTTTATATACATGATCATGGCATCTCCTGTCAGAGGATAACCGTATAAATCATCACCAAGGCTGTGCTGCTCTACATTTCCTTCAAATATATCTTCCATGTCATCAAGAGGTTCCAATGCTTCCAGTAAATCCAGCGAACCGAATTGTTTTGCTCCAGAGGCAGGGGTGATTGCCATATCAAAGGATTTTGCGCCAGTTGTCATTTCAAGAAGAATCTTATTATCCAGCTCATTTTCTGCATAGCCAACCCAGTTGATTTCCCCGTCATAGAGGCCTTCCAGATCCCATTTTGCCATATCACCATTGTTTGTATTGTACACTATGGTAACTGCGTCTTTACTATCTGATGTACCTGTGGATGAATCTGCTTCCTCTTTCTCATCAGGTTTCTCTGTACTTTCTGTCTCTTCCGCTGCCGGAGTGTCTGTCTTACCGGAATCCTCACTGCCGCATCCAGCCATACCCGTTACCATCATAACCGTCATTGCAGAGGCCATTACTACATTTGCCCATTTTCTTCTCATAACCAAATCCTCCTTGTAATTATTAATCTTTCATCTTATCGTTTTCGTTATATCACACATCACGTACTATCATTTGCTACTGTTTCACTAAAATATGTGTATCCCTTTCTCCTTTCTTTTAATGGAAACGTCTGTTTGTTACTACATAGTATTATTTAAACATAGCAATGTATTGATTATAATATACCAAAAGAATAAGAAAAAAGCAATATGTTTATGAAAAAAAACGACAAAATATAATCCAATATAACAATCGTGTGGTTTTATTTCACAAGTATCTACTACTTTTAGATTATCATATGTCATTTTTTACAATTTTTTGGAATGATATTTTTTTAAAACCACAAAAGGCTCTGCAACTTAATCGAAAATATACTCAAACGATTTAGCTGCAAAGCCCTTTTTATTGTTGTCAATCAATAAATACATTAACCTCAAATTTATTTCTGTCACTTCGGTATCTTGCTACCGAATATTCCAGTGGTCTGTCGTACACATTATAACCAGTAGATGAAAAAAGCTGAACCGCACTTCCTCTCCGTATATCCAGATACTTCACATCTGAGACATCTGCCAGGTCTGCCTCAATGCTTCTGTGTACCCTATATATTTTCATACCTTCTCCTCTTGTGCCAAGGGCTTCATACAGGGAATCCTCCGCAAAATTATATTGAAATAAGAATTCACATCCTATGTAAGGAAGATACGTCTTAACTGTAACTATTGGCTCCTCATCTGCAAAGCGGCGTCTGTATAAAAAAATCACCTCTTCCTGTTCCGGCAGTTCCAAAGCTTTGCTTACCTCCTCCGGTGCAGATATCCTTTCAAATCTAAGCACTTCTGTTCTAGGTGTCATCCCGTTTCTTCTAATTTGCTGATTAAATGGTTCCAGCCTCTGCACAAATTCCTGATTAATCTTTGGGCGGCATATGAAGGTTCCTTTACTTTTCTCCCTGTGCAACCATCCCTCATTAACCAGTTCCACAATCGCCTGACGTACGGTTGTCCTGCTGATGCCAAACTGTTCACTCAGCTCTGTCTCTGTAGGAATAGCCGCTCCGCTTTCATAGCTGCCTTCTTTTATCTCGTTCAGCACCAGCTCTTTTAGCTGAAAATAAAGAGGAATGGGGACCGTTCGGTCCAATTGTTTATCCCCCAGAAATATATCAGAACACAATAATTCCTTTTTTTGCAATCTTTTTCTCCTCCAGTTTCTCAAATGCTTCTAATATCTCATCAAATCTGAAATAATCAGATATATAATCTTTTAGATCAATTGCCCCTGACTGAATCCATGCTAGGATTTGATTTGTAGCTTTTCCTTCCTCCTTTTTGGATGGGAACTGCTGAAAATGAAGTTTCCAGTTATAGGGTGACTTACTCCAGTCAAGTTCCATGTTGAGATTTGGCGCTATACCATAACAACATATCTGTCCGGTATCACAAATCAGTTCCATTCCCTGATTGATCAAAGAACTGATTCCGACGGCATCCACCACATACTGTACACCTTCGGGACATATTTTTCTGACCGCCTCCTTGACGTTCTCTGTTCCGCTGTTAAATATATAGGTGGCACCACAGGCTTTTGCCTCCTCAAGTTTCTCCGGTATAATATCAAATGCAATAATTGGATGGATACCCAACAGGCTCATAAACCGGATGAAGGTAAGACCCACCGGTCCGCATCCAAAAATGGCTACGCTCTGGTTTTCTTTTATTCCGAAACGCTTTATAGAGCTTAAAACTTCTCTCAAGGTTATGATCATGCTGGCATCCACCGGGTCAATTCCATCCGGCAGTACAGTCTGGGCATAGGCACAATCCGGTGCGGTTCCAACCGGATATGCCGCAGGATCATCCACCACACCATATTCGCTAAATGCCCCCCAGCCGGACTCAAGTGTCCCATATGTTTCCGAATCTGCATTCACAAACGGCAGTAAAACCTTATCACCCAGATGGAACGATGTCACCTCACTTCCAAGCGAAACCACTTCCCCAACGCCTTCATGTCCCAGCATAAGGGGGTACCTGTCTTCCCCAAACCCTTTGAATTTATGATGTATCAGCTTTGCATCAGTTCCATTACATATGCCGCAGCTTATCATTTTTACCAGGGCTTGTTTCGGTGTAATAGCCGGCTTTTCAACCTCAACAATCTCTAGACTACCGTCCCTGTTCACTACTAATGTTTTCATATGTATTCTCCTTGTTTTATTATATTTACATCACTATGTCTCTATGTCATTACTTAACTATGTATTTAAAAAAATTATACTTGCTGCCCCTAAACTTGTCAATCACTTTATTGCCTTATTCTACACATTCAGCGTGCCGACTATAAAAAAGTCCTCTCATTAATTAAAAACACTCTTCCCAAAATCGTAAACTTGTGTTATCATATTCATCATAACATAGTAATGTAATAACATAGCATTGTATTATTTATCACGTTGACACTATATCTTTGAAAGGGAGGCATTTTATATGCAGACACCTAAATTATTCACTTTATTACCAGAAGAATATGTCAGTACACCGGACGGAATGGAGATTGATAAGAATGGAGATATGATTTTATCCTGTCCAAACTTTGCAGATATGTCCATGCCAAGCTGTATCTGCCGTATTAATAAAGAAGGACATGTAACAAAATGGTTTGATGTTCCCCTCAATGAGGAAACCCATGAAGCGCGTTCCATGGGGATTGCCTTTGGTCCTGACGGAGATTTGTATATAGTTGATAACCAGGGATGGACCGGCAGACCCGAACTGATACGTCAGGGGCGGATTTTAAGAGTCCATTTTGAAGATAACAATGTTTCAAAAGTCACAGTAGTCGCAAAACATATGGAACATCCCAACGGTATCAGAATCAAGGGCGAGTATATGTATGTGACACAAAGCACAATGACAAAGGTGAAAACCGATAGCGGCAATGCCTTGAGCTGTGTCTACCGTTTTCATCTGAATGACCACGATATCGATGTTACAAATACTTTAGAAGATTCCAACATTTTTCTCTCCTATGAAACTTTTAACCCTCAGGACCAGTATGGATTGGATGGCATCGTGTTTGATCATCAGGGAAATCTGTATGTAGGTAATTTCGGAGACGGTGAGATTTTTCAGATAACCTTCAACGAGGACGGCAGTGTAAAAGAAAATCGTTCTTTCGCCAAAGACCCTAAAAATCTGCGATCTACAGACGGCATGACGATTGACCAGTATGGGAACATTTATGTAGCAGATTTTGTTGTAAATGCAATTGCAAAAGTTGCTCCTAATGGGACAGTTACCCGTATCGCACAAAGTCCCGACACTGACGGTCTTCATGGAGAATTGGACCAGCCCGGCGAACCCTGCTTTTGGAACGGCAAGATCATCGTCTCCTGTTTCGACTGTGTAACAGGTGGAGACAAGGTCAATACAGCACATGAGCTTCCTGCCACTATGAGCATGTTGGAGGTTGAGCCATAGGGAGTTGTATATGAAAAAATATATCTTAGCCCACGACCTGGGCACGTCCGGAAATAAAGCTACCCTTTTTTCAGAAGAAGGAGAACTGGTTTCCAGCACATTTATACCTTATGACACTCATTATTTTAATTCTACCTGGGTGGAGCAAAATGCAAATGACTGGTGGGATGCCGTATGCAATAGCTGCCGCATGCTGCTTGATGACGCAAGAATATCTCCATCAGCCATCGCTGCTGTCTCTTTTTCCGGTCAGATGCTTGGGTGCCTCTGTGTAGACAGAAACGGAACCCCTTTGCGTCCGGCCATTATATGGGCAGATCAGAGAGCGCAGAAACAGTCGGCCTTGATAGAATCACGGATATCCCAATGGGACTTTTACAGGACAACCGGTCATCGTAATACAGCCTCTTACGGAATGCAAAAACTTATGTGGGTGCGGGACAACGAACCCGATATCTATGAACAGACGTATAAAACATTAAACGCAAAAGATTACATAGTCTTTAAGCTAACCGGAAACTTTTATACAGATTACTCCGATGGACACAGCAATGGATGTTACGACATCCTGAACTGGAGATGGTCTGAAAAACTTTTGACATATGCCGGACTAGACCCAGATAAATTTCCAGAATTAAAGCCCTCCACCTTTATAGCCGGCAGTGTTACCCGGGACGCTGCTGCCAAAACAGGCCTTGCTGAGGGTACTCCGGTTGTAATGGGCGGCGGAGACGGAGTTGCCGCCAGTGTGGGCGCAGGTTCTATTCGCCCTGGGAAAACTTATTGCTGCCTTGGTACTTCGGCATGGATCACTACTACGTCAGAGACACCTGTTTTTGATGAACAGATGCGCACTGTTACCTGGGCTCATATTGTACCCGGCCTCTATGCTCCCAACGGGACTATGCAGTATGCGGCCGGTGCGTATAACTGGATAAAGAATACGCTTTGTCAGATAGAGTGCTATGACGCAAAACGTGACGGCAGATCCCCATACGAATATATGAATCGCCAGATAGAAAAAAGCCCTCCTGGCGCAAACGGCGTTCTTTTTCTGCCTTATATGCTCGGAGAACGCGCTCCCCGATGGGACCCTCATTCCAAAGGAGCCTTTATCGGATTGAAGCCTGAAAACACCAAGGGAGATATGCTCAGGAGTGTGATGGAGGGTGTGGCTATGAATCTCTCCATTATCCTGGATATCTTAAAAAGACACACTTCCATTGAAGAAATTATGGTACTGGGAGGCGGTGCCAAAGGATGTATATGGAGGAATATCCTGGCCGATATATTTCAGATCCCCATAACTGTTCCTGCACTTTTAGATGAAGCAGGTTCCATGGGTGCTGCGGTCACCGGCGGTGTGGGCGTAGGCTTGTTTGATAATTTTAGCGCAGTGGAAAAATTCATTCAAATAAATTCTGTACATAGTCCAATAACGGAAAACAACACTGTTTATCAGCATACAAAGGAGCTGTTCGACGAATGTTATTTTTCTCTGCAATCTGTCTTTAAGAAAATGTAGCCAAATAAAACCGGAACGGCAAAGATAAAGCACTCTCTGCTGTTCCGGTTTTTCTTTCAGAAGGTAATAACTGTTTTTAATCCCTGTGCGCTTTTGGCATATGCGATTGCTTCCTGTATATGTTCCAGGGTATATTCCCTGGATATGGCATTGGACAGATCAAGTTTTCCGTATTCCACCATTTTAGCTGCTGATCTGTACTGAGCAACATTTGCCCTGGTAGAACCATAGATAGAAAGCTGCTTATAATGGATCAGATTGCTGGGGAGCAGCACCTTGTCTTTTCCCTGAGGCAGTCCCCCAAAAAAGAGAACCCTGCCGTTCATACTCATAAGTTCCAGTGACTCCTCTTGTGCTCTGCCTGATGGACATGCTACGATGCAGACATCTATCCCTTTGTTGTCGGTCAGTTTCATGATCTCCTCTTTGAGATTTTCCCCGTATACCGGAATAAACTCTGCACACACCTCTGCACATTGCTGCATTCTCTCTTCTGCTAAGTCCCTTATGTAGATTCTGGAGGCGCCCCTTGCTCTGGCCAAAAGTGCATGCATCATACCTATGGGACCCGCCCCCACAATAAGAACCAAATCATTCAGATTCATTTTTAATCTGCTCTGCCCATTCAGCACACATGACATAGGTTCCAAAAGCGCAGCTTCAGAAAAGCTCACGCTATCATCCAGTATCATAAGATTTCCTTGACTGACTGCCTTTCCCGGTATTCTCACATACTCTGCAAATCCACCATCTATATTGATTCCAAAAGCCTGATACTGAGGACATAAATGTGTATTACCCTCTACACAATGATCACAAACACCACATCCCATATTAGGGGCAACACAGATATGCATACCCACTTCGTACCCCTTGACCATGCTTCCCTTTTTCTCTATAATGCCACTGATCTCATGCCCCAGTGTGCGCGGGCTTTGCTCATCAATGCCTTTGCTGCCATTTTGGATCATCCTTAAATCCGTCCCACAGACAGCTGCCGCCTTTACCCTGAGAAGGATCTCATCCTCCTGTATATCCGGAACAGGGCATTCCACAAGGCGCAGATCCTCTTTTCCGTATAATTTTGCTGCAAGCATATTATTCTCCCTTCTCACTCTTCAGTTCCACAATACTACCCGTTTTTATGGATTCATTACCTGCTCTAACAATTTCCACAGCCTTCATTCCGTCATAGCCGGTCACTTCCGGCTCTGTATCCTTCTCAATACAATTTATAAAACTGATATCCTCATTTAAGTAAGCATTTTCAAATAAGTCCATCCAGCTTCTTACCACATCACCTGACAATCCACCCTCTTTTGTATAAGTCATTGTGGTGCCGCTCTGCAGTCCACCTATCTGTATGTTACCTTTTGTCCCTACAATGTCAACCCTGGAATCATATCCGTAGCTGACCCCTTGAGCCCCATCTATATTTCCAATAGTTCCGTTTTTCATCCTGACATTCATCAATACCGTGTCATAAAAATCAGGATATTTCTCCAGAGCTTCCCTACATCTATAATTACCTGCCATAGCATGCAGACTTACGACCTCACTTCCCGTGAGCCAGCGCAGTGTATCTATATCGTGGCTGTTAACCTCCGCAAGAGGCCCATTGCTCTTTTCAATATCATACATCCATTCTCTGGGAGTGCTTGGTCCGTGAGTAAGAGACTTCACTGTCACCACATCACCGATGACACCTGAGTCCAGTATCTCCTTTGCCCGTCTGAAATTTTTATCAAATCGCCTCATAAATCCAATCTGCAGTTTAACATGGTGTTCTTTTGCAGCCTCTATCATACACCTGCATTCCTCTGGATTCATAGCCATGGGCTTTTCACACAAAACATGTTTCCCTGCCCTTGCTGCCTCCAGCACAACATCTATATGATATTTTGTGGGTGTTACAACAATCACTGCATCCACATCAGGGCGCTGAAGTGCCTGTTTGTAATCCGTAGTATAATAGATTCCATCCAATTCCTCCGCAGCCCTTTTCGCTGAATCTTCCATTGTATCAGCAACAGCAGTCATTTTCACTCCCGGTATCCTGGATGCAAAATTTCTCGCATGTATCATCCCTGCTCTACCGGCTCCTACCAGGCAAACTCCTATCATGATCAGATTCCCCCTTCCGCCTCACTTTTTTTATATACTCCGGAAACTGCATCTATCAGATGCAGATATCTTTCTGTATTCTGTTTATAGATGTCCCGGTATCCCATATCCGGCTCCACCTTTTTCTGTACTTTTCTGGCAGATAAAACAGGTTCCCTATAATCCGTTAATATGCCGGCCCCTACACCGGCTATAACCGCACTTCCAATCAAAGCTGTATCCCCTGTCTGAAAGGAAACAATATCCGTTCCAAGTACCTCCGCCTTAATTTTTAAGAACAGATTCGATTTTGCGCCTCCACCTACAGCCCACATTTCTCCGAATTCCTGGCCCTGATATAACTGTTTAAGTACCTGGAGATAATAACTGTATTCATAAGAAATCCCCTCCATAACAGCCCGGTACAAATGTGCTCTCTTCTGATTCCAGTTCAATCCGATAAAGCTTCCTTTAGCCCAGGGATTATTAGGAAGCACCCTGCCGGCAAAATGTGGAATAAAAATAAGCCCGCTGCATCCCGGTTCCACCAGTGCAGCCTCTGATTCCAACTGTTCATATGTAAGGTTCACTGTATCTGAGAACAAATCTCTGAACCATCTGATATCAAGCCCGCCGCCATTAATATAGGCCAAAGGAAACCACTGACCATCCACCGGTGAACGCATCATTGTCATGGTCTGGTATTTTATATCCGGCATATAGGAATTCGTCACACTGCAAAGGATAGAAGCCGTCCCTGCACAATCCAGAAGCATTCCCTCCTCAAACATTCCAGTGCCGAATATGGACGCCGAGGTATCCCCTGCCCCTGCAGCTATCTTTACCCCCGGCCTCAGTCCACAGATACGTGATGTCTCCTCTGTAACTTCACCGATAATTTCAAATGGAGATACAATACGTGGAAATTTTCCTTTGTCCACATTAAACAGAGAAAGCAGCTCATCTGACCACATTTTTTTCAGATTATCCCCAAACCCAGAGTATTGCAGGCACGTATAATCAAAATATGCCTCCCTCCCTGAAAGTCCAGCCATCTTCCCCGCTGCATACGCGTGGGGAAGTACAAACTTATAGATTTTTTTGTAAATATCCGGCTGCTCTTTCTTCCACCATAAAATCTTAGGTCCATGGTTGTAAGTGACAGGGCCTCCAGTTATAGCTGTGATTTTTTCGCCTGCTTTTGCCTGCATTTCATTCATATATTTTTCACACCGGGTATCCAGCCAGGAATCATAATAAGTGACAGCTTCACCGTTCTCATCAATTCCCATAATCCCTGCCATCTGGGAGTCAATACCAATTGCAGCCACAGAGTCCGCATCTGCATTTGATCTTTCCATAAGCATTTTAATCGTCTGTAAAACAGACTGGTAAATCTCCTCTGCATCCTGCCATACAATACCAGGGGCCGGAGAAATGAGATGTGATCCACAGAAGGCTGTACTGATCACATCCATATTTTCATCGAACATCATTGCCTTTGTTCCCTGTGTGCCGATATCCACACCTATAATATATGGCATTTCTCTACACCCCTTTCGCTTTATTACCTGTAATGTGCATTTGCCGCCTCATTCCACGGCTGTGCCAACAGTTCATCAACCAGGTTTTTAGCCTGCTCATAGGATTTGGTTCTGTGGTCTTCGCACAGCATAAGAACCAGCATCTCCCTGTCTCTGTTCTCATAGGCAGTTAAGATACTCTGAGCTCTGGCCAGTCTGGGAAGGATCACACCATTCATAACTCTGTCCGGTAATTTTCCCACATTTACATTTCGTATTCCATTGGAATTACAGATAACCGGAATTTCTACAAGGATATCATCAGGAATCCCATCTATAGATCCCCTGTTTGGCACATTCAGTGTTAGTGTTCTCTGCACACCGTTGGCCAGTGAATCAATAAATGGAATATGTTGTTCTGTTGTCTCAGATGGACGGTATGCTTCCATTACGGATTTTCCCGATTCCACTATTTCATTTAGATTTGCCTGTATATCCGTTTTAGAATCCAGATAACTCTTCCACCCTATCTCTGAGTCAAACCCACCGTTCTTTCCATACCATCTGCATTTTGTCTCAAAATCGGTATGGGTCCACCAAGGTGTAGCAGAACGCACAGCATCTCCAATAGGCATTACACCATATAGGCGGTATGCCTCAATTGCTCCTGGTGAAAGCTGGTCTTTTGAAAATACCCGGTTGGGATCCATATACCTTTCACTCTGCCAATATTCTTCGGATTTCTCTTCAATCCACTGATCCAACAATGGATATGCATCTTCTCCTTTATATTTGAACCCGGTCATAAAAATACAATGGTTAAATCCAACAACCTCCACATTCACCTTATCACGCTCAAGTCCCAGTTCTTCGATAATTTCTTTATATGCGTTATGTCCATGACAGACTCCTACTGCCTTTATGTTATAATGTCTAGTAATATAATTGGTTCCCTCAAATACGGGGTTGGCAGTCTGCACCAGCCAGGCATCTGGACATAATTCATGCATATCACGCGCCAAGCCTTCCAGGAAATTAATCTGATGGTATGCACCGATTCCTCCGTAATAGCAAGATACCCTGTCTCCGATGCCTCTGTAGTAACCATGTGCCTCTGCAATCTCCCTCTCTTTTTCCAGAGGACCATAACCACCGATTTTTACAGCACATATAACATATTCTGCTCCTACAAGCGCATCTCTACGCTCTTTAAATGCCCTAATCTTCAGATTCATCTTTGACTCTCTACAGTATCTGGTCACTAAAGCCTCTGCCATGCGCAGCCGCTTCTCATCAATATCCACCAGAGACAGCGTGCTTCCTCCAAGAGAGGGAAGGGTTGAGATATCCTTCAGCAGTTCAATGGAAAAGGAGGTGCTTCCGGCACCTAATAAAACAATATTTGTCATTTCTTTTCTCCTTTCTTGTTATTTAATTTCTTTTTATGTCATATATTATAATCGTTTTATTTTGTTTGTCAATATTTATTGTCTTTTTTAATTGTTTTTATGCTTTTCCATTTTCGTTTATTGACTTTTTTTGTCAATTGTGCTATCCTCACTTTAATTTTAACACCTGTCTCAGTAATTTAAGTAAGGAGATTTGATATGACAATCCATATGGAACATCCACTATTTGCAGAAGAACGCCAGGAGGAAATTGTGCGGCTGTTAAGAACAAAAGACAGACTGACTGTTCCGCAGTTATGTGAACACTTTCAGGTCTCAGCAGCTACGATCAGAAACGACATCCGCAAACTGGCAGCAGAAAAAAAGCTGAAGAGAATCTCCGGTGGGATCATTCCTTTCCAGAAAGTTGGCTTCGAAGTTTCGGCTGCCTCAAAAGCTGAACTTAACAGCCAGCTGAAAATGAAAATAGCTGCAAAGGCAGCCGAGTTTGTCAAAGATGGTGATACCATAATTCTGGATGCCGGAACTACAACTCTTGAATTGGCCAAATGCCTGTCAGATAAAAAAAACCTTACAATTGTTATAAATGACTTAAGCATTGCCCTGTATCTGGAACAAAACAGCACCGCAAACATAATCCTGCTAAGTGGTTTTCTGCGCAGAGGACAGCAGTGCACAGTAGGTCCATGGGCCACAGCTTCCCTGAGTTCACTCAATGTAGATACAGCTTTTATCACTACAAATTCCTTTTCTTTTACAAAAGGGTTTATGACTCCGGATATCCAGCAGGCAGAATTAAAAAAAGCATACATTGCCGCATCATTACAGACCATTATCATGTTCGACAGCAGTAAAGTCGGAAAAATAAGCTTTATTTCTTTTGCTCAACTGGAGAATATCGACAAACTTATTACTGACAGCAATATGGATGACACTGCCAAGAATTTACTGTCCGGCCACAGAGACAGACTGGAAATTTTATTTGTATAGCAGCCTCCCTTTACAGATGTACAACTACTTTTTATTATTTTTCTTTTCATATGCAATCGTATATTATCCTTTTTTATTACCATTATTTGACTTTACTAAAAAAATGTGATATTCTGGAAAAAATATGGACTCCATTGTAATTAATCATAAATTAATACAATACTTCAGAAGGAGCTTTTTATATGAAACAAACCGAAGCACACCCCTTGTTTGCCGAAGAAAGGCAGGAACAGATCATATCCCTGCTCAGTCAGAACACCAAACTTCTAGTTCCTGATTTATGCGACTATTTTCATGTATCTCCCGCCACAATACGCAGCGATTTGCGGGAATTGGCAGCAAAAGGCCGCCTGAAAAGGACTCATGGCGGTGCAATTCCCATCAACAAGACTATCTATGAGCCTACAAATGCAGATAAAAAAATATATAATACACCAGAAAAACAGGCAATCGCCGCACTGGCTGCCCAACTGGTGGAAGACGGCGATACAATTGCCATTGATGCAGGAACCACTATGATGGAGCTGGCTAAAAACCTTGTTGGAAAAGAAGAACTGACCATTGTAGTCAATGATTTGAATATAGCCGTCTTCCTGGAACAGAACACCTTTTCCAACATCATTGTGCTGGGAGGCAATTTAAGGAAAGGACAGCAGTGTACCGTTGGACCTATTACCCTTTCTGCATTGACCTCTTTAAATGTGGATAAGGTTTTTCTTGCCACTAATGCCTTTACTCCGGAAAAGGGCTTTATGACACCTGATATCAATCAGGCAGAAGTAAAAAAAGCAATGCTGCGTACAGCTACAGAACGAATTGTCCTCTGCGACAGCAGTAAAATCGGAAAAATAAGCTTCGTTGAATTTGCAAAGCTTCAGGATATCAACAAACTGGTTACTGACTCTGGGATCGATTCCCGTATAAGAAAATACCTGGATGATAATCAAGATACCATACAGGTATTATACGCGTAGAAAGGATAGGCACACGCCTATCCTTTCTGTCTCTTACAACAATTCTGTATCTATATCAAGAACCCTGCACATTTGCTGCAGAAGGTATGTTACCCGGCCTCTAATTAAAATTGCATGGTGGGATGACAGGCTTTCCATAATCCTGTGCCCATTTCCATTGGAATATTTCAATAATGCCCCATTGCGGCAGTCACTTCCGGGATATTGGACATAATCCTCTATCTCCGCCTCTATGATCGTCATTTTCTTCATATCAGGCCTTAATTTCGCCATTGTTACAGGTCCCTTTTCCATCTCACAATCTATCGCTACAGCATCCTCATTAACAATCTCCAGTACTTTTGGCCGCATCATCCATTTACTGCAGAAACTCTGGGGCGCAAACCCAAAATATCCACAGTGTACGCCCAATGCGTGGTTATCCGGATCTTCAATATCAGGAAACTTCTGAATTTTTTCATGCTTTAATGCTGCCATACCGATGAGGAATGGATAAATGTTTGTCATCATCATAGGGGCTTTCAGCGTCTCTTGTATGATGAATTCACTGATCATAGTCACAGTATCACCTTCACAAGCCCAAATGATATGATCATATTCGTAAATCCAGTTCCATGCAAGGCATGGAGTGGTACAGGAATGAAAAGACTCATTGAGACAATTAGCTCCCACTCCGTGTACATCCCCCGTCTCCTCAATAGCCTCTTTGATCGCCATATACAGCTTTACTGCTTTTAAAATACTCTCTCGGCTCACACCTGCTTGGGGAACCTTACGCTCCTCCCACAAGATCCAGGCATCACTGTCTTCTATCCGGCCGGCTTTCTTATTTACTTCCTTCCAGCTTTTATAAACAATATGTATCCCGAATGCCTTCTCGATCTGTTCTGTACAGGATTCATTCCACCAGTAAAATTTCTTAAACAAATACACCTGCATGCCTTCCCCCGGATCATCTTGAAACATAAGGAATTTTATACCTTTCTGCATACTTTTACGGACAGAAAAAGCACGCAGTATCACTCTGGCCATTTCCGCATTGTAAGGAAAGAATACATTCTTTGAGAGCTCATCTCTCAGCCAGGCTACAATCTCCCAGTCCCACATTTCAACTGTACCAAATTCAGAAGTTATGATAAGTATGGGAAGCGAAATTTTTTTTATAAGCTCCCTCTGCCGAAATACAGCACCGAAAAGCTGAGGAAAAAGAACGGCATCCGCATCCTGCGGAATCTCCCCACCCAATTCTATGGACGGAAGAATTTTTGCTTCTCTGCCGTACAGCTCTTCTATCCTAGCAAGCTGATCTTCGTACCCCCTCACCTCCCTGTCATTCCTCCCGTGGAAATAGATTGGCACCACTTTTGCTTTCATTTCCGCACCTCCGTTTTTAATCATTTAATTTCGTTTTTAATCATTTATTATCATATTATACTCTTTTTTTTCTTTCGTCAAGAGGAAAGCAACTGCGGACTGCACTTATTATAGAGTTATTCGGGATTTTTCTGCAAAAAAAGAACGCCGCATGACGTTCTTTTCACTCTTATTCTGTAAATACGGTTATTTCAAAAGAATTCCTGTCCCCGCGATACCTTGCTTTTGAATATTCTAGAGGTGTTCCTCCTGTGTTATAACCAATTGACACAAAATACTGTATCGGCTTCCCACAGGGCAGATTCAAAAGTCGTTCATCCTCTAGCTCCGCCTCTACCGCTTCTATAGTTCTGGAAACCCTGTATATCTTAGTATCCTCTCCTCCTGCCAGTATTTCATATAAGGCTTCTTTCTCCAAATCGTGCTCCATAACAAAAGCACAGGTCTTTGCTGGAAGATATGTCTTGATGGTCACAATCGGCTCCCCGTCAGCAAAACGTTTTCTGAAAAGAAAAATAACCTCTGCCCCCTCTTTCAACTGAAGGGCCTTTGCCACCTCTGCATCTGCCTTCATTTTTTTCAATTCCAATACACTGGTACTTGGCTTCATACCAAGCCGCTTCATCTGTTCCTGGAAAGATTCCAGTTTTTTTAAAAAATCCTGATTGATCTTAGGGTGTGTGACAAATGTCCCCTTGCTCTTTATCCGGTAAAGCCATCCCTCCTGTACCAATTCTGTCACAGCCTGGCGTACCGTTGTACGGCTTATCTGAAATTCATCACTTATCTCATTTTCAGTGGGTATCATATCCCCATCTTTGTAATTTTCATTTTTTATCTCTGATAAAATAAGCTCTTTTAATTGAAAATACAGAGGGATCGGCACTGATTTATCCAGTTTTTTATTATCAAACAGCATATGTTCCTCCACTTCTTTTCCTACATGGAACAATTCCATACCTTCATAAATATATTGTGATTACTTTGCCTATTATAACACACTACATTGTAATATCGCAACATTGAACTTTTTTACTAAAAAGGCTTTTCAAATAGCTTTTCTTGTGTTATTATACTTTTATCGTAATATCACTATGTCACTACATAATATCATTATCAGTTTTCGTACTCACCTTAAATAAGGAGGACCTAAAAATGAATCACTATGAACCGGCAACAACACCAACTATCTATTTTATTGGAGTGACCACCTCCCAATCCTCCATCATGACCGTTTTCCCAAAATGGGCAAAAGCTTTATGTCTGGACAATGCGGTCATTAAGGGGATTGATTTCGGATTGCATGCGCCGGCCGAAGAATACAGGGAGGCTGTAAAGTTCATAAAATCAGACCCACTTTCACTAGGCGCCCTAGTTACAACCCATAAAATCGATTTGTTCCAAGCCTGCAGGGACTTATTTGATTACATTGACCCTTATGCCGAACAGCTCGGAGAGGTCTCATCCATCTCTAAAATGGATGGCAGGCTCTGCGCACATGCCAAAGACCCAATTTCCAGCGGATTGGCCCTTGAAAATTTTGTTCCTAAAGATTATTGGAAAACTTACGGAGGCGATGTGTTGTTATTAGGCGCCGGCGGCAGTTCCCTTGCTATGAGCATCTACTTAACACAGGACAAATTCAGGGATAATCTTCCCAACAAAATTATCATTGCCAACCGTAGCCTTCCCCGGTTAGAACATGCAAGGAAAATCCTGGATGGAATTCAACCGCACACACGGTTTGAATTTGTTCTGAATCCTACTCCTGCATGCAATGATAAAACGCTTTCCCGTCTAAAACCCCACTCCCTCGTCGTAAATGCAACCGGGCTGGGGAAAGATGCCCCCGGATCTCCACTTACAAACGCCTGTTCCTTTCCTATAGAGAGTCTTGTCTGGGAAATCAACTACAGAGGGCATCTGCTCTTTAAAGATCAGGCGGAAGCCCAGGCAGACGCAAAAAAACTGCATGTAGAAGATGGATGGATTTATTTTATTCATGGCTGGACGCAAGTGATTGCGGAGGTATTTCACATTGATATCACAGACGGTATGTTACAACAGTTAAGCAACATAGCAATGGATACTTGCAGATAGGAGGAATAAATTATGAATCATTTTGACTGGAACAGAGGTTTTTCACTGGATTTCAATCTGGTTACAGGGTTTTCAGACGCTGCCCAAACTACAAAACGCTGCCTTTCATCCATGTCCGGCATGTTTTACAACCAGGAAGCAGCTGAACTGATACTTCAAAAGGGAGACCCTCTTATTTATGAATTTTATGAACTAGGCTGCCCGGAACGGCCGGGAGATTTATCATTTGGTACCACGATTTTATATCCGGGAAAAATCGGCAATGAATATTTTATGACGAAAGGACATTTCCATTCCATTCTTGAGACGGCTGAAATCTATTATACTCTGTCGGGAGAGGGCTATATGGTTATGGAAAACCAGGATGGAGATACCAGAGAGATAAGGCTCTTAAAAAATAATGCAGTTTATGTCCCCAGAGGATATGCTCACCGCACGGTAAACACGGGCACTGTCCCACTTGTACTCTTCTACACGTTTGACGCTAATGCAGGCCATGATTACGGTACAATTGAATCGAAGGGATACCGAAAGCTTATTCTGGAGGAAAATGGTGTTCCGATTGTTAAGGACAATCCAAAATGGACGAATCACGTATGAAAAAAATCATGTGTGTAACCGGGCCTATTGATTTCAACGAGCTGGGTTACTGTCAGTGTCATGAACATATCATGCTCCGTGAAGGTGTATCCTGTCAATTAAACCCTGCCCTGTGTATGGATGATATTAATAAAAGCATAAATGAAGTAATCCGTTACCGCAGCGCCGGCGGACATTCTTTGGTGGACGCCCAGCCGGGCGGGTGTGGAAGAATGGAGAAAGATCTTTTGGAAATCTCCCGAAACACAAATATTCCCATTATAGCTTCCACGGGTTTTCACAAATTATCTTTCTATCCACATAATCATTGGATATGGAATTGGGACGAGGCGTCTCTTCTGGATTTTTTTCTGTATGAGATCAACAAGGGAATGTACAAGGATATAGATCATGGTCCACCTAAATCATCCACCTGTATCAAAGCAGGTATAATCAAGGCAGCTTTGGATTTAGAAGGGCTGACTCCACTGTACAAAAAACTTTTTACAGCGGCAGCAAAAGCCGCCTGCAAAACAGATCTTCCATTTATGGTTCATATAGAGCAAGGTACGGATGCCCAGAGCCTTCTGTATTTTTTGCTGGAACTTGGACTTCACCCCTCCCGGATTCTTTTCTGTCATATGGATAGAACGATTCTTCCTCCTGACAGATATATACATTTGCTTCGGGAAGGTATTTATTTGGAATTTGATACCATCGGTAGGTTCAAATACCACGATGACCTGGCAGAATTAAAATGTATACAACATCTTGCAGACGCAGGCTATATCGGGCGGCTTCTTCTGTCTCTTGACACAACCAAAACACGGATGAAGTCATATACACCGGATGGAATCGGCCTCGACTATATTCTGCGTGTATTTCTTCCACTGCTTAAAACTAGTGGTTTCACAGAAGAAGAATTACAACAATTAACTATAGAAAATTGTAAAAATATTTTTACATGATTATCCATCTCTTTTTGAAAGGAGATTTTCATGAAAATCTTAGTAACTCCTACCTCTATGCAACCTGGGAAAAACACAAAAGCTTTAGAGCGTTTGGAACACTTCACCAGTAATTTGGTTTTTAATCAAATGGGACGTCCTCTTTCTGAGGATGAACTGATTCCTTTATTGAAAGACTGTGATGGTTATATTGCAGGATTGGATGATGTCACAAAAAAGGTAATTGAGTCCAGCCCAAGACTTAAAGTCATTTCTCGCTATGGTACCGGAACGGACCGGGTGGATCTCAAAACAGCAAGAGAGCATCATATTGCAGTCACCAACACACCCGGAGCCAATGCAGAGGCAGTTGGCGAACTGGCATTCGGCCTTGCACTTTCCATAGCCAGAAAAATTCCCAGCCTGAGTTTTCAAACATCCAGAGGAGAATGGACCCGCTCCACAGGTATGGAACTTGCAGGAAAAACCATAGGAATCATTGGTCTTGGTGCTATCGGCCGTGTTGTCGCCAGATGTGCCCATGGGTTTTCCATGAATGTAATTTCTTATGACCCTTTCATGGATATTTCTTATGCTTCCGAGCACAGTATAAAAATCTGCGGTTTTGAGGAACTACTTTCTCAATCAGATATTATTACTTTGCATTTGCCTCTTACAGCTCAGACACGGCATATGATCAACACAGATACTATCCCTATCATGAAAAATAATGTTATCCTTATCAATGCATCCCGCGGAGGTATTATTGACGAGGCAGCAGTCTGCGACGCTCTAAAATCAGGCAAGATCGGGGGACTCGGATTAGACGCTTTTGAAAAAGAACCTCCCTTCGACTCTCCCCTTCTAGCACTTGACAACGTAGTTGCAACCCCTCATACGGGTGCACATACAAAAGAGGCAACGGAAAATATGGCGGCCCTGGCTGTGGAAAACTTAATTAATGTACTTACAAACAAAGTCTGTTCCTATATTGTCAATTGAAATAAATCACCATCCAATAAATTCACAAACACCATTTTGTCACGTCCCCGCCTGGCAAAATGGTGTTTTTTATCTCCTTAAATACTCCGTCCCTATCCCCTCCCTTCACTGCAAGTCTGAAAAATCCTCCTCTTCATCTCTTTTGCCCTATCAATTACCAAAACAGCCACAAATTATATTGACGTTATTTTTTATAGATGATATAATCCACATATAGCATTTGCAATATATTAATTTGCATATACCAATCAGGAGGTGAACTAAAAAACGGTATAAATATGATTGCAGAAAGAAAAGACGGAAAAATTGCAGCAAAAGCCATTACTGTACAGTCAGATCCCTGCTTTTATACGCCCGCAGGTTCCGCAGAGACAGTATGGCCATCTGTTATGATGCCCAACAGACCGGGCAGCAGAAAGGAGAACATATGGGGGATTCAGATGGAGGGAAGAAACGAAACGGGATCAGCAGATCGCTGAAAAGATTTTTTGGTGTAGGGGATTTTGGTTTTTCCTTTATGACCAATATTGAGACCTATTATTTTACTTATTTTCTCACAAACATTGCAGAATTTTCACTTCCGGTTGTGACCATGATCACAACCATAGCCAGCGTGGTGGACGCGGCTCTGTCCTGGATATACGGGGTTATCCTGGACACCTTCAAGCCCATGAAATGGGGACGCTACCGCTCCTGGCTTGTAGTCATCCCATGGCTGGTGCCATTTCTGTACGCGTTCCAGTTCATACGCGTAGGGAGCGGCACCGCGGCCGTAGTGATCATCATTATAGCCACCATAACAAGCCATATTGCGTGGAACATACCATTCGTAGCCAATATTTCCATGATCAACATGGCTTCCAAGACTCCTGAGGACCGCATGGCCCTGTCCTCATCAAGGGCTATCTGGCAGTCCCTGGGAAGAGTGTTCTACTCCTATGTAGGCCCGGCAGTGGTCTCTGTCCTGGCCGGTATCGTAGGAGAGAAAAATTCTTACGGCGCCACAGCGTTCGTATTTGCCGCGCTGATGGCAGCAGGTTATTTTGCGCATTTTAAAATGTTTGAGGGCTACGAGGAAACCGGTGCCCAGGAAATTGAAAGAATGCAGCGGGAACGCGCTCAGAGGAAAGCCCGCGGACGTCAGGAAAAGGAAAGCGGTCTTCTCAAATGTCTCACCACCAATCCTTACCTTTTAGGCCTAACTGTGGCTGACCTGACAAAATATATCTACAGTTTTGTCGCCAGCGGCATTGCAGTCTATTATTTCACCTACGTTGCGCACAACAAGGATCTGACTGCAACCTTTATCCTTATCTCCAGCCTTCTTGGAGTCGCTGCTTCTTATCTTTCAAAAGCAGCAGCCAAAAAGTTTTCTGCCAGAAACACAGTCATCTACGCCTATCTTGCCATGGCAGTTGTGCTTGTGCTGGGATTCCTCTTCTACCGTCAGCCATGGGCGGTTATCCTTCTGGTGAGCCTTGCGCAGTTCTTCTGTACCATGACAAACGCATGCGGACCTGCCCTCTATGCGGACTGTGCCATTTACAGTGAATACAAGACCGGGAAAAACGCCACCGGACTGATCATGGGTCTAAGCAATATTCCTCTGAAGATCGGTGTGGTAAGCCGGGGTATTTTGATCAGCGCCTGTCTCGCCCTTGCTGGCTTTAATCTGGAAACCGTGGAAAAAGGGATCACCTCCCCGCAGCTCGAACGTGGGATCAGCATGGGCTTTACCATCATTCCCGCCATTGCGGTAGCTCTGGGTGCAGTCATTATGATCTTCGGATTCCGCCTCACAAGGGCCAAGATAGAAAAATTCTCTGCCGAACTGGAAAAGCGGAAATAACCCGCATATAAAAAGGAGGAATAATATTATGTTAACTAAACGTCAAAATCTCATGGAAACCATCAGAGGCGGCAGCCCTGACCGCTTTGTCAACCAGTATGAGGCATTCCGCCTCATTCAGAATCCTCTGGGCGGACACAATCCCAATCCCAAATACGGAGAGATGAATGTAAAGAACGCCTGGGGAATCACGCGCTCCTGGCCCAAGGGCACACCGGGTGCTTTTCCTGTACACACACCGGAAAAGGTGGTGATCAAGGACATCTGCCGCTGGAGAGACTATGTACATGCGCCCAGTGTCAAATTCTCTGACGCAGAGTGGGAGCCTTTTATCAAACAGGCTGAGGAGACGGACCGGAGTGAGTATTTTGTCATGCCTTTTGTGGCCCCCGGTCTTTTTGAGCAGTGTCATCATCTGGGAGAGATCCAGACAACACTCATCAATCTCTACGAAGAACCGGAAGCTATGCATGAGCTGATCGATTACCTCACAGAATTTGAACTGCAGCTTGCAGAGGAGATCTGCACACACTTAAAACCGGACGGCCTGTTCCACCACGATGACTGGGGCAGCCAGACTTCCACTTTTATGTCCCCGGCCATGTTCGAGGAATTCTATCTGCCGGGCTATAAAAAGATTTACGGGTACTACAAATCCCACGGTGTGGAACTGATCGTGCATCACTCGGATTCCTACGCTGCAACCTTTGTGCCCTATATGATCGACATGGGCGTAGATATCTGGCAGGGAGTCATGACCACCAACCGTATCCCGGAACTGATCGAAAAATACGGCGGAAAAATATCTTTCATGGGCGGAATCGACAGCGCCAAAGTAGATTACGAAGGCTGGTCCAGAAATGTGATCGCCAGGGAGGTAAAAAGAGCCTGCGATGAAAATGGAAAATACTATTTCATCCCCAACGCATCCATCGGACTTCCCACAAGTACCTATGACGGCGTGTATAATGTGATCACTGAGGAGATTGACAAATACAGCAAAGAGGTATTCGGATAACACCATAAAACAAAAAACTGCCGGACAGCGGGTATTTCCCTGTCCGGCAAGTTCTCTTTTCTTATTATGCATTCAGCGGATATTTATCTGTCAGTTCTTTTACAATAGCCTTTGCCTGCTCTTTCTTCTCAGGCTCTTTCACCATGATCGCAATGGCCTCTGCGATCTTATCCATATCCTCTGTGTTCATTCCCCTGGATGTCACGGCCGCCGTTCCCAGACGCACACCACTTGTCACAAACGGAGATTCCGGGTCATTTGGAATGGCATTTTTATTGCAGGTGATGTTTGCCTCATCCAACAGGTTTTCCATGGCTTTTCCGGTAACTCCCGTACCTCTCAGATCAACCAGCATTAGGTGGTTCTCTGTGGTACCGGATACGATGTTGATGCCGCGTTTCAGAAGTCCGTCACACAGTGCTTTGGCATTTTTCACAATGTTCTGCTGATACTCTTTATACTCCGGCTGCAGTGCCTCTTTTAAGCAGACTGCCTTTGCAGCCACCACATGCATCAGCGGACCGCCCTGGATTCCCGGGAACACGGCCTTATTGAAATTGAATTTCTTTGCAATCTCAGCACTGCACATGATCATACCGCCCCTGGGTCCTCTCAGTGTCTTGTGAGTGGTTGTTGTAGTCACATGCGCATATGGGATTGGGCTTGGGTGTACACCTGCCGCAACCAGACCTGCGATATGGGCAATATCTACCATCAGGTAAGCACCTGCCTCGTCGGCGATCTCCCTGAATTTTTTGAAATCAATGATCCTGCAGTAAGCGCTGGCACCGGCTACGATCAGCTTGGGTTTGGATTCCAACGCGATTTTGCGGACTTCCTCATAATCAATCACACCCTCATCGTTTACTCCGTAAGGCACAATATTAAAATACGCGCCGGAGAAATTTGCCGGGCTTCCGTGTGAAAGGTGTCCGCCGTGGGCCAGGTTCATGCCCATCACTGTATCACCCGGCTTCAGCATGGCAAAGAAGACTGCCATATTTGCCTGGGCACCGGAATGAGGCTGTACATTCACATATTCACAATCAAACAGTTCTTTTGCACGTTCTACAGCAAGGCGTTCCACTTCATCTACGCATTCACAGCCGCCGTAGTAGCGTTTTCCCGGATATCCCTCCGCATATTTGTTTGTCAGCGGGCTTCCCATAGCAGCCATGACTGCTTTGCTCACCCAGTTTTCAGATGCGATCAGCTCGATATGGGAGTTCTGACGCTCTACCTCATCATTAATACACTTCGCTATTTCCGGATCTGTTGCCTGAATTTCTTCCAATGAATACATGTTTTCCAATCCTCACCTTTCTTATAATTAACCTTAGAGTCCGCTGTGCGGATACTTTACCGACATTATCTTTCTTATGAAGATATTTGTTTTCCACCGAAAGACATCTGTCGTGTAAAAAAATGCCCAGAGCCGGAATCGAACCAGCGACACGAGGATTTTCAGTCCTCTGCTCTACCAACTGAGCTATCTGGGCATGCGTGAAAATACGGCGATATTGCACCGTTTTCTCAAACAACACTGCAATATTATCATATTCTCTTTTATATTTCAATAGTTTTTTTCATTTTTTTACATTAATCTGGTAAAACATCATTACAGCTCTGTCTGTCCGGGCTGTTGCAAAATGTCGTTGCTGTCCACAGATCTGTTTTAGCAGACCCGTGGACAGACAACAGGAAAACAACCGCTTTACACAACGGTATTCCTGATACATCCTATACCTTCAATTCCGCATTCCACCACATCCCCGGGATTCAGGAATCTGGGCGGTATCATTCCCATTCCCACACCTGCCGGCGTTCCCATGGCAATAATGGTACCCGGCTTTAATGTCATGCCTGCGGACAGTTCCGCGATCACATGCGGGATATCAAAAATAAACATATCCGTGCTGCTGTTCTGCCGCAGCACTTCATTAACTCTGCTCTTGATCGCCAGCTTGGGCGGTCTGGGAACATCATCCTCTGTGACAATAAACGGTCCCATAGGGGTAAATCCATCAAGGCTCTTACCAAAATACCACTGTTTATGACGTGTCTGCACATTCCTGGCACTCACATCATTGATAACGGTATAGCCAAATACATAGTCAAACGCGTCTTCCTTTTTTACATCCTTTGCCTCTTTGCCGATGATGACAGCCAGCTCCGCCTCATAATCCAGGCTGTCCACCAGTCCCGGATAGGAGGGTATGCAGCCTCCGTCAGGTGTTGCCTCATTCACACGCTTGGAAAAATACACTGCGTAGGGACGTTCCTGATTAAACTCCTCTTTTTTAAAACGACTGGATTCCACTGCGTGATCCCTGAAGTTCAGCCCCAGACAGATAATATCCTGTCTCGGATGGGGAATTGGGGCGCACCGGACTACATCCTCATAACACAAAAGCCTCTTATTCGGCTTCTCACAGGCATGCTCCAGGATCGTCCTCTGTTCCCGGGTCATATTCTGGATCAAATCATTCATATCTCTGAAGTGAAGCCCCAGATCCTCAATGGGGATAAAACGATGGAATGCAAAGGAACACATCATACCCAGCCGTTCTTTATCATCACCCTTCAGTTTATATGTAAGTAATTTCATGTTTTTTCCTCCTCATGCAAAACACCCGTCAAAGATTTCAGCACGTTACAACATAAAATTTAGTTATACATAATAGTATCATAGTTTTCCGGTGTTTTCCACTAAAATCTCATAAAATTTTATGTTATTTGCATAAATATATTCTGTTCACAGGTCACTATCCAGTAGGCATTTTGCACAGCAAAATCCCGAGTCAGCCTCTAGAATACTATGAACAATAACATAAATATTATTCCTTATTCCGGCAATTCCTTTTTGGAGAATTTTGACGAGAGAATAACCGACGATACCGTGTTACCGAATTTTCCCAGTTCCTTTAGAAGTCCCTCGAACTGTGCTGTATCCGGAACAAACACCTTCATGGTTGCGCCATAGACACCAATCGTGTGATAGAGTTCAAGCACATAGGGGGAATCCTCACAGTATTTGGCCAGTTTCGGCCAACTGCTGCTTGCTATCTCCATATTGATGAACGCTGCCATCCCCTTCTGGATCCGCCCTCTCTTTATGATAGTTCTGTATCCTTCAATGATACCCTCTTCCTCCAGGCGCCGTACCCGCTCCGTCACTGCCGGGGAGGTAAGACCTACCATGTTTCCCAGCTCTTTCATAGATATTCTGGCATTTCCCTGGAGAATGTTCAGAATCTTTTTGTCCGTACCGTCCATACGATCTGCCGCCTCCTGTCAATTGCAGCAATTCAGACAAGCTGAACTGTCACTGCCAATTCACTTTGTCCATTATAAATCTTTCCCCATACCTTGTCCATCAATTTTCCTTGCGCAGGACAATCCTTTTAATATTTTAAGAAAACCCGTTAAAATACTTTAATTATAAAAGCCGGATGCCCCATATACCTTTTTCCTCCCATGTTCCCTCAGGCTTATGACTGCTACAATATAGTCAGTAACAAAAACCACTATCTAAGGAGGCCTTTTTTATGGAAAATATAAACTTACCCATCACAGGAATCTGTTCCTTTGCCAAATATCCCATCTGTACTGACCTTGACACTCTTGACGCTGACATCGCGGTTCTCGGTGTACCCTATGACCAGGGAGCAGCCTGGTATGGCGGACAGCGCCTGGCTCCCCGGGCGGTCCGCAACATCTCCACCGCCTACGCAAGAGGGGAAACAGGATTCTATGACCCGGAGGAGGATGCTTATCTCTTGGCAGCACCGATCAGGGTTGTGGACTGCGGGGATGCAGATATGCTGCACGGAGACCGGGAATACTGCTTCTCTTCCATAGAAGACAGTGTGCGCAGGATCCTGAAACGCGGCGCTGCCCCTGCTGTGATCGGGGGCGACCATTCCATTTCCATCCCTGTGGCAAGGGCATTAAGCGAACTGGGTGAAACCATCAATATCGTGCAGTTTGACGCCCATCTGGACTTTGCCATGTCCCGTGGACCTCAGAAATACGGAAACGGCAGTCCTATCCGCAGAATGAGTGAGATGCCACATATAGGCAATATCGTTCAGATCGGCATGCGGGGCCTGGGCAGCAGTTCCCGTCAGGACTGGACAGACGCCCGTAACGCAAATACTGTGATCACCGCAAAGGATTTTCACCGTATGGGCATTCAGAACGTGCTGGAGCAGATTCCTTCCGGCAAAACTTTTATCACTTTTGATATAGACGCCTATGACATCTCGCTCATGCCTGCCACGGCTGCCCCTTCACCTGGAGGGCTTCTCTACGATGAGACCTGTGAACTCCTCTCGGGTATCTGTGCCAAAGCAGAGGTGATCGGATTCGATCTGGTGGAAACAGCGCCTTCCTATGACACCCCCGCCACCACCGGATGCCGTCTGGCTGCACTGACCATGCTGCACATCATGGGACAGATGACAAAAAAAACACTGGAATAATTCTCCTTCATTGATTATAATGGTTCAAAACGAACACATTAATATACGATTGGAGGAAATGCTTATGCTTCGTTCCAGTTATTATCTTCAGCAGCTTCGGGATCTCCTATATATCGCCCCTGTTGTGCTCATTGCTATCATGGGCCATGAATTTGCTCACGGCTGGGTCTCTGACCGGCTGGGCGATCCCACACCCCGGATGGACGGCAGGCTGACACTAAATCCCCTGAAACACCTGGATCCATTTGGCACCCTGTGTCTGATCCTCTTTAGAATGGGATGGGCAAAACCTGTGAGGATCAACACCCGCTGTTATAAAAACCGAAAGTCCGGCATCATCATGGTTTCCTTGGCAGGACCTTTCATGAACTTTATCCTGGCCTTTATATCCCTTCTTCTTTACGGGGCCGTGGGAAAATACGGAAGTGCCGCCTCTGCATCTGTGGCTGTATTCCTCCGGCTGTTTTACTATTCGGCAGTTATGAACATCGGCCTGGGTGTCTTTAACCTGATTCCTATCCCGCCCCTGGACGGCTCCAATGTACTGGCTGAATTGTGGCCGGGAGTATCTGCCTTTTACCAGCGCATACGTCCCTACCGCACCTGGATACTTGTCATCCTGCTGGCCAGCGGTGCCCTGAGCAGGCCCCTGGGTATGGCCAATGCCCATATTCTCAATACCCTATGGGGCATCGTAAAACTGCTGCTGAATCTCAATCCATATATGCCGCAGACAGGCCTGTCCATTTAATTATAGAAGAATCCTGCCCGGAGGAATTTCATGTCTTACTCAGACTTCTATGTCCTGCACCGACACATTCCGGGCACATCCCTTCTTCTCCGGAAACAGATGTCCGAAAATCCATCTCACAAAAGGTCCGGCAAAAAATATCTGCCAGCATAAAGCCATTGGAAAATTCAGGGCAGTTGTCTGCATCCACTTAGCGATCACCTGCGAATCCAAACCTTTGAAGAAAAGCGTGGCTATGAGACTCATCAAAGGACACATGATACACACAGTCACAGCTGATACGGCAAGGATCACAACTGCCATCCTGTCTTTTCCCGGCGTCACAATGCGAAACGCCAGTTTCTTTGCCAGCGGCCCCGCTATGAACATTTCCAGCAAAAATCCTGCTGCCCCCATGATCACCAGTTCCCCAAATGCCATCACAAATACTTCATTTGTAAGCCCTCCTCTGTCCAGTGAAATGTTGTAGACCACCAGGGCATAAACCATCACCACCACCATGATCAATGTAAAAATAATGTCTTGAAACTTTGTCTTCGGCATAATAAAATCCTCCTTATTCTTTAATCAGTCTCCGGCAATAAAAAAGGCAGCGGGATCTATGACTCGTAACTTTCGCTGCGATCATGTCATATAATCTCACTACCATTTTCATCTAATACCGTTATTTATTTTACTGCTACTCTATGGTAACAGAATTTATTTCTCTGTGTAAGCACTTTTTTCAATTTCAGCACTTTACCTTCTGCTGTTCCCTGCACCGGTCTTACATATGTCAGAATGCCTGAAATCATTCCTCTTCTGCCTTCCAATTCCTGACTGCGTCAAACTCGTCCAGGATTTCCTGCTCAGGCGCCTTGGTACACAGGCTGAAGATCACAATGCACAGAACACTGATCAAAAAGCCCACAGCCAGGGAATACAGGCCTGTTGCTGCGCCCAGTGTCTTTCCCTGCACCAGCGGCAGATAATCCCACACAAGGACAGCAGCGCCTCCGGAGACGATACCCGCTGCGGCGCCTGCAAAATTCGTCCTTCTCCAGAACAGGGACATGAGCACAATAGGTCCGAATGCTGACCCAAGTCCTGCCCACGCGTTTGACACCAGCCCCATAATACTGTTGTCAGGATTCCACGCAATGGCAAATGCCAGCAGCGCCACAACTATAACTGTGATGCGGCTTATCTTCAGCACTTTATCTTCGTCGGCCTCCGGGTGAAGAATATCTTTATAGATATCCTTTGATACAGAGGACGCTGTCACCAAAAGCTGAGAGTCCGCGGTAGACATGATCGCCGCAAGAATACCGCACAGAAACAGTCCACCCACAAACGGAAGGCGCAGATCCCCGGTAAAGATTCTGGTGATCATTTCTATAAATACGCTCTCAGAAGACACGGTCCCCTCCGTTCCTAAGATCACCGGATAGAGGTATGCCCGGCCTATGATACCGATAAACACCGCTGCTCCGAGAGACAGCGCCACCCATACAATGGCGATCACCCTGGATTTGCGAAGCTCCTGCTGATTCTTCACGGCCATAAACCTTGTGAGGATATGAGGCATACCGCAGTACCCGAGACCCCAGGCGAGCTGGGAAAAAATCTCCACAAATGTGTAGGGCCTGTCTCCGTTTCTGATCAAACTCAGATATGAGGCATGACCGCCTGCCACCCCGCTGGCATCCAGGAGACTGCCCACATTGCCGCCTCCCACCAGGACGAAGGCAATGACAGGCACCAGAAGAAGTCCCACCAACATCAGAGTGCCCTGAATAAAATCTGTCACACAGACAGCCATGAAGCCTCCCATAAATGTATACGCCAGGATAACCACCGCACCGATCGCCAAAGCCACGTGGTAATCCACTCCAAACACAGAGTTAAAAAGTTTTCCGCCTGCTGAAAGCGCTGACGCTGTGTATACCAGGAAAAAGATCACGATCACAATGGAGGAAACCAAAAGCAGAATCCTCTTTTTATCCCGAAAACGGTTTTCAAAATATGCCGGCAGTGTCAATGAATTATTCGCCTTGATCGTATACCGCCTCAATCTGGATGAGATACACACCCAGTTAAACACCGTTCCCAGAAACAGGCCCACTGCGATCCAGGCCTGCCCCGTTCCCAGAGCATATACCGTTCCCGGCAGCCCCATCAGCAGCCATCCGCTCATATCAGACGCCTGGGCAGACAGCGCTGCCACCCATCCGCTGAGACCTCTTCCGCCCAGAAAGTAGTCCTCAGAATTATTGGTCTTCTTCATATAAACTGCACCGATTATAATCATCAAAAACAGATAGGCGGCGAATGCAGTCAGTATAGCCATCATATCACTATTACTCATCCCTTTATCCTCCTTTTTCTATAGTTCTATTATCCTGAATTTTCGCAATTTGTCAAATAGTTCCTGCAATTTAAATTATAACTGGACAGACCTGCTGAACAGCCCCCAAAAACACAACAAAAAAAGAAGACACTCTTACATGCCTTCTCGTCAAATAAAAAGAGCGCGAGACGGGACTCGAACCCGTTACCGCGTCCCGGGTAGTCAGGATAGCTTATGAGGTAGGTGGAAATATAGGGGCGTAAGCCCCCTATACCTGCCGGGTCTAAGGAAGGAGGGGGCTAGTATTACCCCCGACTTCTGTCGCACGTCGCAAACATGCTTTAAGCCCTTTGTTTACAGGGGGTTGACAGTTGCGACACGAAAGGATAACTTCTGTCGCATGTCGCAACTGTCGCAAAAAAAAAAGGATGGTAACGACATGGGCGATTTACAGAGCCGTAAATGGCAATTGACAATAAATAACGCAGTTGACAAAGGTTTTACGCATGAGCACATTATAGAGCTTGCAAATACGTTTAAGAGTCTTACATATATGTGTTTGAGCGATGAGGTGGGAGGGGAGACGCAAACACATCATACACATGTGTATCTTGCTTTTCGGTCCGCAGTCCGGTTTACCAGTTTGCAAAAAAAGTTTATGGGTGCTCATTTCGAGGTGGCTAAAGGCACATCTCAACAAAACCGGGATTATGTGTTTAAGGAGGGTAAGTGGTCAAAAGACGTGAAGGGCGAAACGAATCTGCGTGATACACATTATGAACAAGGAGAAATGCCTGTGGAGCGTCAGGGAAAGCGTAACGACTTGGAAGATCTTTATGACATGATTAAGCAGGGTATGGACAATTATCAGATACTGGAAGAGTGTCCGCAATACATGCTTAATGTTGACAAGATAGAGAGGTGTCGTCAAATTGTCCGTGAAGAGAAATATAAAAATACGTGGCGTGACTTGCATGTAACATATATATACGGTGAGACAGGTAGCGGGAAGACACGAACAGTCATGGAAAAATACGGCTATGAGAATGTATATAGATGTACAGACTATGACCATCCTTTTGATAGCTATAAGGGTCAGGATGTCATTGCCTTTGAAGAGTTCAGGAGCAGTCTGCGGGTACGTGACATGCTTAATTATTTGGATGGCTATCCTGTTGAACTACCTTGCCGATACGCAAACAAGGTGGCATGCTTTACACAAATATACATTATTACAAATATCCCATTGAATGAGCAGTATACTGATTTACAAAGAGCACAGATGGAGACGTGGCAAGCATTTTTGAGACGTATACACGAGGTGCATGTATATGTAGGTGGTCAAGTATACAAGGGTAGCTGTGAGGACTATATAAACGGTTTTTTGCCGCCTGTCGGTAAAACGCCATTTGATGAAAAATAATAAAAATTTCTGACAATTTAAGCTTTTATGAACTGGATCGTGTCCGTCACAGTGAAAATTGCTTGATAATTAGTCAAATATAGACACAACTTCCTTTTACATGTTTATAGTACCGTGGTTATCCCCCATGTTTACGGTCTTTATGTTAATAGTTCCATTGTCTTTTTCAAATTTAGATATATAGTCTAAGATTAATTTTTCTCCTAGATTACTCATTGACCGATTGTCAATCTTTGCTATATATTCAAATTTTTCTATTATAGATTCATCAGTTCTTATAACTATTTTAGGTTTATTAGATGGCATGAAAAAAGCTCCTTTTTCAGAAAAAGTGTTGACAAGGTGTATACACTTTGGTATAATAAGATTAAGTTAAAGGTGTATACACCGTGTAAACACTTTTAATTAATATAATTGATATATTCCGTAAAAGCTGTAAAGCAAAAATCCTTATATTGTTTGCAGGTCAATTCAAAACCTGTAGTTCAAGCGGTTGTTGTGAGTGCAAAGGAAACTCTCAAAGTCCAGACGTATCCAGTTGGTTGGCTCTGACTGGTATATGCTTATAGATACGTATAAGCATTTGCGGACATTGACAATTTCATAATCCCTTTAAGAGATTGTAACACAATCGCTTGTAAAGAATCAAGTAACTAATTAACTGCGTGTGAAATTGAAAAGGAGAAAGTTATGTGCAGATTAGTAGGGTACAAAAAATTTACAAGCAAAAAAGGTAAAGAATACTGTGTGGCAAATGTGGTAAGTGCATACAGCCAGAGAGACATTGACAGAGGATGTATCGGACAGAAAACAGAGGAAATCTTCCTTCCCGAAAATTGTCTTGATTTGCTCAAACCCGATGACGTAGGACACGAACTGGAAATGACATATGACTATTCCGGTGGTCGTGCATATCTGGTTGACGTGTCGGTGATTTGAAATGAATTTTTTGACTGCTGAAGAGGAGGAAATGCTTCAGGATGCGTATAACACGATTAAGTCGATTGATAGTCACCTGTCTGAAATACATAAGGCAGTTGTCCCTGACAGTGAGGGTGAAAATGGACAGGCAATATCTGAGACTCCTCCTACTGATGAAAAAATAGACATGAAGCCCGTGACATTGGAAACTGAACCTGCACAGGAATTGTTGGATTATACAGGTCAGTTGAAACAGATATCTGACGATTTACAGATGCAGGTCAAAATCAATCTTGTTATAGTCATCTGTATAGGTATTGTAGCGGGTTTGGTTTTTGGGAAAATGATGTGGGGGAAGATACATGCAGATTGAAGTTGCTGACGTTGTACGTCTTTTTGCATCTGGCCTTGGTGTTGGCATAGTCCTATCTTTTGTGCCGTGGTTGTGCGGTATAGTGGTAGGTTTTGCAATAAATATCATGAAAAAATAATAAGGAGGATGTTGCATGGAAGCATTTGTGAAAAGTGTAACTGATGGCATTGGTGACATGGTTACTACTGCATTAGGCGCTATGGGCACGGTTGTTCCGATTGCCATTCCAGTTGCGGGTGCCACATTGATTGTCGGCCTCGTATTCAAAGTCGTTAAACGTGTTACAAGTAAGTAATCTGGAAAAGAGGGAGTATGTGTGTACTCCCTCTTTTTAGGAAGGTGTGATATGAGAAAAATACGCAAAAACCGCAAAAGAATCATAAGTATTATACTCTGTTGCATTACCTTGGTAACGTCATTGCGTTATGCCTATGATAATCCTAGAGAAGTCAAGGCGGTGGCAATTGTTGATGATATCGCAATTATACTTATGGTAGCGGCGGCTTGTGGTGTTGGTTGGACAACATATAAGACAATGACTGATGGTAGCTCCGCATTTGACCTTTCAGGACTAGAAGATGCTATGGAAGAATCATGGAATAAAGGGCAGATTATACAATTTCCTGACCAAAATCCAGACGATTTTGACCCGGAAAATGATGACCCTGAAAAGAAACCATCTAATTGGCAAAAATTCAAAGAATGGGTAAAATTAAACCCTAAAAAAACAATTACACTTGGTGGGACTGTTCTTGGCGGCATTGTTACGTATATGTCTGGTGATTTTTTAAAGAAAAGAATGGAAGGTGCATTTAAATCTGACGAGGTATCTTTGTCGGATGATGCAGTTGCTAAATTAATATCGTATTCTTCGTCTTATCCTTATGTAGTTATAGCAAAAACCAACACTGGTGTGCAATATACAATGATGTATAATGTAAAACCATTGGTATATTATTCTGGTAATATGCTTTTGGTTGGGTTTGATTCGTCTTTATATGAGGGTGAAGTAGAAGGAATGTTATGTAAAGATGGACAATGGTCATCTAATGTTTATGGTTATAGTTTTTCTCGTGAAGGGTTAATATCGTCTAATGTATCCGTTTATGAATCGTATGAATTAGCGAAATCAAATTATAATGATGGTCTAAAATATCCTGGTAGGATTAATCCGGCATCTCTCCCGTTGTCCACTGATATTATGGATTGGGTAGGGGATAACCCGGAAAAGGAAAAACCAGATGACCCGTTTTATGGGGAAATTCGTTTGCCAAATCAAGACGAAATGTAACCGTCAAATAAGACAGTGGCTTCCATTTTTATAAAAATCCATCATAATTAGGTTTAGAACTTTTAGAGTTTTT